>Ga0134126_10000063_pt1 | contig 128044 bp, 108 predicted proteins | sample KB31752_FD_96881 | JGI IMG/M metagenome (GOLD analysis project Ga0134126, IMG submission 96881) | Terrestrial soil microbial communities with excess Nitrogen fertilizer from Kellogg Biological Station, Michigan, USA - KB3-175-2 | ecosystem: Environmental > Terrestrial > Soil > Unclassified ... | reverse complement strand
TAGAACAAAACTATGACAAACAGAAAAAAAAAACAGGAAAAAAAAACGTTGCACAAACAAAAAAAAGAAAAAAAGAGCAACAAAGGGAAAAAAAACGGGGGGGGGGGGGAAGAAGAGGGGGAAATGACGGGACCAGTCAAAAGATTAAAGGCACGATTAAAGCCAACTTTTTTACCTAGCGATGGATAGCCGAGGGTGGGGAGACCCACAAAAAAATTTTCAAAAAAAATTAAGCAAAAACCAAAAAAAAAATTCCAGCGCTGCCTGGCCCGAAATGATATAAGGCTAAATTTCATGTAAGGCCGAAAATAAGCCAGCACATGCCCCGTCAAAATGACGGGGAAGGCCTGCGCTACCCTACCAATGCCCCGTGATATTAAAGTCGCCCCGTCAAAATGTGCTGGCCTGTCTTGCCCCGTTATATTACATGTCAACTTACAGTCAACATTAAAGTCAGAACATTAAAGGCCGCCCCGTCATGTGCTGTCCAGCAATTAAAGCCAAATTTGAAAGTCAGAAAGTAGGCCCTGTATTAATTTTTTCTCGGCTGAAACCCCTCCAAGAAATTAACAAGAAAAAAAACCCCGAGTAGTACCGGGCAGTATTATAAAACGGGGGAGTATAGGTCTCTTGCAGCCAATCTTGTTCTTTTTTTAATCGTTTTTTAAATTTGAGAAGAGCAAAGAAAATGGCAACCGACATGCCCGATATCAAGACGGACCCAGCCAAAGTAGCAGTCCAATTTTTAACCAATTGTCTGGTCCAACAGGGTCATTCCAAAGACGTACTCGATCGGAATCTGACCGCGCATGGGGTATGCCCGACGTGTATTCAATTTACAGACAAGTGTGTATGTACAAACGAACTGACCAAGGACAAGGACAATGAAGACGAACACGATGGAGAAGACGAGAGCGACCCCGAGAGCTCTGGATCAAGTGAACAAGATACACATTCGCCAATAACCTGAACAAGTTTGGTTCCCAGAATTTCTCATTTTTCTTGAAAATTTATTTTCCTGTGTGCAAGTTTTTACCTACCATTTATACAGAACAATTAAATCATTCCTCCAATTTTCCTCAAACAAGGACCAAGGACGATTAATGACTGAAAGCAAAGAAAAGAGACAAGCGCCCATACCCGATACACTTAACGTCAACTGGGACACGGAGCCAATAATGACGGTTGATGAAAAGGGTACCAAAAGGTGGCTAGTAAATGGCAAACTACACCGAGGCGGTGATCATCCAGCAGTGGTGTACGCCAACGGCAGCCAAGAATGGTGGTGCAAAGGACTGCGTCATCGAGACGATGACAAACCCGCCATTTTACATGCCAATAGCGATAGAGAGTGGTATTCCAAGGGGTATCTTTCCAAGATACAGAGAACGGACAAATCTACCATTGTACATGCCAATAGCGATAGAGAGTGGTACTCCAAGATGTGTCTTTCCAAAACTCAGAAAACTGGAATTTGATCCGTGTTAAAACAACTGTTATACTAAATTCTATGACCGGTATAATTCAGAAACTCATCTTAGAAGTAACCCCAGGACTCTTTTAAATAAATTCACGTAAACAAGATACACAATTCGCCCATAACCTGAAGAATTTCGTTCCCAGAATTTTCCATTTCTTTAAGAATTTAATTCTTGCATTTCCCTAAACCACTCAATACAAAATATTAAAAATTCATTTTTTCTTCACTCTTCTTCAAACAGAAACACAAAAACAAATTTAGAACAATGAATGAAAGCCGAGAAAAGACACGGATAGCCATATTCGAGGCACTGGGTGTGGATTGGAACACGAAGCCGGTAATGACTATTGACGAAGAAGGCACCAAGCGATGGTTGGTAGACGGCGAACCGCATCGAACGGATGATCGGCCAGCAGTCGTGTATGATAATGGCGACCGGGAATGGTGGTTCGAAGGACGACGTCATCGTCCCAATGGCAAGCCCGCTATCGAAGGAGCCAATGGCGACCGGGAATGGTGGTTCCTTGGAGGGTGTCATCGGGCGGATGATCAACCTGCAGTCGAATATGCCAATGGCGGACGCGAGTGGTGGCTCCATGGCAAGCCCCATCGGGCCAATGGCGAACCGGCCGTTGTGTTAGCCTCGGGACACAAGGAATGGTTGGTCAATGGTCAACATCACCGAATGGATGATCAACCAGCTATTGAACGGGCCAATGGCGACAAGGAATGGTGGGAGCTAGGAAAGCGACACCGCCGTCAAGAGGGGGATCAACCGGCTATTGAACGAGTCAATGGAGACAAGGAATGGTGGTTTGAAGGACAATGTCACCGGTCCAATGACAAGCCCGCCATTGTGCGTGCCAATGGGGATCAAGAATGGCATCAACACGGCAAATGTCAGCGCGACCACGACAAGCCCGCGATCGTCCGGTCCAATGGTGATCAAGAATGGCGAACGAGAGGCTTTCTCCATCGCGAGGACGGCAAGCCGGCTATTGTACGAGCCAATGGTGACGAGGAACGGTGGTACAAGGGACGTGTATATTCGACGAAACAAATTCGTAACGAACTCTGGCCTGATCAAGAATTCAATAATCAGTGGTTCCGAGATGGTCCGATCCACCGGATCCACCGGGACGCAGACACAAAGGATCCCCAAGAGGAATACCCCGACATTGATCCAGTAGAATGCGAATCACCCATTGTCGAATGGCATTCCCAGGCTGAAGGTAGTCTTTTGTATTGTTCATGATAAATTATAGAGTATCCAGACGTGATTCCGGTGGAATGCGATCCTCCCACTGTTGAATGGCCTGCTAGTGACAATGGTAAACTTTTAGAGATTTGATCATGATCTTAGTGTTTTCTGAGATTGACAAGGAAGCATTGAAACTGTCCGAGACACACGTCGGAGACACAATTGGACATGACCAAAACCAAGATTAATTTAAATTTTCCTTCTTGATTCGGATTTTCCTTCTAGTTTACATCTTGTAAAACCTATCTACTGTTCTTCTACTATTGGGAAAAAATGGAAAAAGACAAGGACGAGAAACAACCCGATAGAAGAAATTCGGAATCTGAATTGGAATTGGTCATCAAGACCCATCTCGAGCATCCGCGAATCGTACAAGAATGTCTCGACAAGTTATCAGCCTTTATTCGAACCCACATTGAAGCCATGCTCAATACTAGTATGGCGATTGCCACACGCGACCAATCCCATGTTTTCCTGGTACCATTTCAGAATTGGGATGCCGTAACTAGGCGACCGGCTAAAAAGGGTATTGTATTGAAATTAGAGGATCGGCTCGACAAGGAAACAAACAATAATACCTTGGAATTGCAATTCCCGATTTGTCTCGAGACGTTTATACAGGCATTGCCGTTCCAAGAGGATCGTTTCTTTTTTAATTCCAAGACTACAAAACGGATACTAAAACACAGAACCTGGTGCGGATGCATCCGACGAATGGCTGCGTGGTATGATGACTTGGAGTCAGACGAATGGACCGAGTTGGTTCCGCTTGAGAAACGACATGTTGTATCACATTATGAATTAATACTACCCGAGATGCAGGCAATGAAATTTTTTATTCTACGGTACAAGATGCCTGACGATGCTGAATACCCAGAGCAGCGGACTTGGTTAATGTTGGAGCGTGATATCAATACCACAACAACCCATAATTTATCATTTCAAGTCGGTCTCGAGTTGAAAATGAGACGCAATGATACTCTTTTTTAATCTTTGCCTGTTTTTTCTGGATAAATTTGTCAAGTGTCTTTCCAAATTTCTACTTAATCATTTCGATACAAAGCCAAAAAACCTTGACATAAAATGAACGAGATAGACATTGTCAAGAGCAAGACAAAAAGACGATACCTGCATACCGACTTGCTGCGAGAAATTGTAGGGTTCCTAGACATAACCACAGACGTCTTTCTTACAGCATTACAATCGCATTGGGAAAGGATTAGTGAATACACAGAGACCCGTAGTCTCGTGACAAAGACTAAATTTTCCAGTGGTGGAGAGCGAATTGAAAGGCGAATCCAGGGTCGATTGCAATCGATTCGTGATAGGCCAGCCATTGAATGCCCAACAGGCAAGGCATGGTTCCAGCAAGGTCGATTGCATCGTGACGGGGACAAGCCCGCCATTAAATACGCGGATGGTAATAGGGAATGGCGTATCCAAGGCATGCTCCATCGCAAAGATGATTTGCCTGCGTTGGTTACAGAGACTTGCAAAAAATGGTTTTGGAATGGACAATTACACCGAGAAGGCGGAAAACCCGCGGTAGAATGGGAAGAGGGTTCGAAAGAATGGTACGAGCATGGAGAGAGCTATCGAGACGATGAATTGAAAATCAGCCAGGAGAAATTCTTGGTGCGTCTAATGTGGTGGCGTTATGCGTATGATACTCATTTCACTCAAGTTATGTGTGGGTAAAATTTTTCTCTTTCACAATTATCTGATATTAATATATACCGTTCTCTATTGATTCATTACAAAATACAATTAAGAAAAAAACAAAATGTTTGTGAGTCCATGTTCCTGGTGGAATGCTTGGGAAGCTGATTTCCAGGAAATTCATCGAGTCGTGCAATTTCTACGGTCACGAGTAGATATCGAGTGCATGGAAAAAGTGAATCGACAAGTCATGCAACCACCGTTACCCAATGTAGGCGGATTTCATCTGCAAGACGCAATCGCCGCGTCCTTGGTCTTGCCCTTTTTAGACAAGTGGCGACAACGCTTGCAAGAGGCATGGACCAAACAGTGGGAACCGGGACTGGCCATGGTGGTCAAACGGTCTCGGTCGACCACCTTGAATGACTTTGCGCCCTCTACACTTCCTGAACCCATGTCGGCTCACGAAGAAACTCGGATTGTTCCGTGGAATAACAAGTGGAATCTACATATTTCACTCGGCCCGTCTTCAAAGTGTATTGACATGGGTAACAGTGTCTTATCCAGTCGTTTGGTACACGCTCAAGAAGAGGTGGCTCTGGATCCCCCAATTCAAGACGAGTCTGAATCTACATCTCCTGTACCACCTGTCCAGGTTAGGAAAGAGCAAGCAATGGAAGACTCGAAAGAACCGCCACTCACGTGGACCATTGGTCATGAAACGTGCACCTGGCGATTTGCCTTGTCGCCTCCCGACCCACTCCCTACATTAGTACCGGTTATCGTACCGCCATCTGCATTGTATACCAATATTATTGACACGGTAACTGACTCGGCCCCAGTTCGAACCAAGGTCTCGTTTCTGTCGTCTGATATTCAAGATACACTCAAGAAACGGCGCGTGTTACCTGGATTTCTATCCCAGCCACCATAAACAATTCTCCCTTTTTTTATAGTTTTCTACTATTTCCCTTTTATAATTCCGTTTTCTACTATTTTCTCTTCCGATTCGAAGAAACAGTTAAAAGGAAAATTTGCTTAATTTTTAATCCACTCTGGAAAACCTGCACATTTCAATCAGAAAAGAAAAAAGAGAAAATGGGCATACTCCTGGACAAGGATTATCAAAAAGACATGTCGAGTCAATTGACATTGAAATATCCCGATCCGGCCCGGAAAGACGAAACTTTTCAGTATCAACGAACATCGGCCTTGGGATACACGATTGTAGCATTGCCCGTGTTGTTTTGTACAGTCCCTGCCTATCTCTCATTTCGGAATCTGAAGTCGTACCAATCCTTGACCAAAAAATGGTATTACATTCCGGTATTTTACCAACGAAAACATTGGAGACAATCATACCGTATCCTGACTGGCTCATTGTTACACGCGAACTGGATCCATCTCGGACTCAATACGTTTGTAACGGCATCCTTCATTGGTGATACACATACCCGACTGGGTGATAAAGGACTTGCAGGACTTGTGATTGGGTCCATGGTTACGATTCCATTGATTACCTCTTCATTTGCCCGTCTGGGATATCCTGTTTTGACCCGTCTCGTCACTCGGGCCAAGTGGTGCCATTCCACATTTGGACATCGATTACCGTACATGCGTGGAGGACATTACCGTATGCCCCAATGTGGTTCTTCTGGAATGGTCATGTCTCTTTTTTCCTTTGAATTGATTTCTCAACGCCAAGCTCCTTATTCATATCTTTCCATACCATGTGAGGGCAGGCATGCACTTGTAGCCACCACGGGCATAGAACTGCTCATTCTAGGCTACTCGTGTCTAAGACATGCACAACCTCGAATTGCCGTCGGTACCCATCTAGTGGGTGCAGTCTTTGGTGGATTCTATTATTTGGTGTATACCCATTCTCAATCGTTGGTTACAGTCGAACCATCCATTCACATGACACACGCTCTTCCCATTTTATTGGCTAAATCGGCTTTTTTAAATTCATGATTTTTCGTAAGACACGAAAGAAATTTTTTACGATTCGAAATAATCCAGAGACGCCAAAATAAACGGATGACGGAGTAACAATGGAGACAATCCATTGGATGCACATACCCACACACGAAATGCATGGGCATAATCGAGTCGGGAATACATGAACAAACACCACAACATGAGTAACACGAGTTCCGGTGTGGTCTTGACGGCATGATCCCATAGACGTCTGGCGGTTGTAGCCGATGAGCCCGTGGTACAGTCTTCAGCATCGTATCCCAAGGGCGATGGGTCCGACTGAATCCGAACTTCGCGCTTGTGTGGAATCAAGGCCAGTCCCCATTGACGCAAGATATTGGTCAAGTGCACAGACGTTTTGGCCGTCAGGTCAAGCCACTGTTGTTTCACTTCCCGCAAGTACGAGGGTATTTCGTGCTTGAAATGTCGAATGGGATAGAAATAATAGACTAACGAGAATAAGAGCACGCGGAGATCGGGCAGACACCAGACACGCGGATAAACCTCGCATGGATTAGGAACCGACGACTTGGACGAGTCCTCAACAGACGGAACTGCATACTTGTCCAAGAGCGCCGACAAGACGCTCCATTGACAGGCGCGTATCCGATGGGCAAACGTAGGTGCGGGGCGTACCGTCTGATTCTGGTACATACACGCTTCAATGGCTTCCTTTAATTCCTTGGGTGGATAAAAGATACAGTATTCCTTGGTGCGACTCTTGACCACTTGACCCAGTTTTTGGTCAAACAAGGTCCCAACTTGCAATTCGTGGTCCAAGGCCCTGCGTGACGCCAAGGCTCGGATCAATTCAGGCGCGAAAAAGGTGCGTGACAGGGCGAGCATGGCAAATCCGGGCCAATCCAACTTGACGACCTTGCCTTGTCGTACTTGGAATTGGAAACGATGCACCATTACGGCACGTTCCGGTTCAAAGTGAATCGAGGCCGGTACGCCCAGTGGTAGCATGTCGCGTGAGGCTGTATTGACAGTAGCGGCAGCAGAAGAAGAGGGCGGAGAAAGAGAAAGAGGCGATGGGATAGCCGTGGGCAGGATGCGTGACATGTCCAATGGAGGTGGGCGAGGGACGAGACGTCCTGAACTGGGTGACGGCGGCTTGCCGGAGGCGGGTCGATCAGGCGGGGTATCGCCTACATGCGCGCGATCTTGATCGTCGATATGTTTACGATCTAGAAAATCGAGTGGTGGTAGTGATCCGAGGCGACCGCCTGGAATGGGAGGCGACGGGGGACGGTCGAGTAGAGGACTGTCTGGAAACGACAAGGATTGACGTCTTGCAGGACGAGGCAAGGGTTCGGCTGGTTCTCCCAATGACCCAAGATTAAGGAATCGGCGATTCTTGGGAAGCGGCATGGGCTGTGGATTGTTTGGAAGAGGTAACGGCTGCAATGGAGGCGGATTGTCCACAAAAGAGGGGGGTGACAGCGGTAGTGGATTAGACGGAAATACCAAGGGCCGTAGTGGCTGAGGGTTGTTTGGAAGTGACGAGGGTTCCAGAGGCGGCGGATTCGAGGGCACCGATGCTGGATTGAATGGTGAGGGTTGCGGATTCGAGGGAACAGCTGCTGGATTGAATGGAAACGGTGGGGGTTCCAGACTCGAGGGCCGGGGTGGTCCACCAATATTCGGTTCAAATGGACGTTCCATTTGAAGTCGGAGATCCAATTGTTGGTGTACAAGCGTCTTGATTTGGGCATCCGGACAATAAAGAACCACATGTAATCCGTATTGAAGGAGATATTGGAAACACACGTTCGTCAGTGAGACGGCCAAGGCCAATTTTTGGGTATTCGACAGGTCAGGCTCGTCCAAGACGAGGAAAATGTATGGATTTCGTTCATCCAAACGCAACAACCGTGTCTGGAAGGCCAGTCGAAATTGTGTGTGCCAGAGCTGCTCGTAAAAGACCAAGACCGGTTTCCGGTTGGGATCGTCTTCTCGATCCACGTGCAATTGCAACTTGCCCACTCCAAACACTTGATGGTGAACAGGGTGCGTCTTGGATTCAGATACTTGTCTCGAGTCCAAGTGACGACATTGCAGCAAATGGGTATCCAGCGACTTGGCGTAGCGAGTCAAGAAACGCGAGGTAGCATCCTTGGACAAGGTCTGCAGCTCGTGCTTGGCATTGACGAGTTCACGAGGGAAACGGGACCAGGCGGAAAAGTGTGCGAAATGCGTGTACCGATACAAGTAATCCCCCGAAAAGGACAGGGTAAGTTCCTCCGAAAGCGTCCGCGGTGCCTGATTGACTGTGGTGGGGAATTGGCGACTATCGGCTTGACGTACGAGCGACGTGGACGCGACGCCCGACAGAAACACAACCGTATTGGGGTGTCGATCCAGCCAACCCAAGGTCTCGGACCACGCTTGTCCCTTGGTAGGAGTCCACCACGTAATGCGCTGATTCAATGTTTCTGCTGGAAACTGGTATGGATCCAAGGGTTGAAGCCGTTGCAGAGTCCAAGTGGCATCAAGCTGGTCAGGCGCCTGGACATGTCGTTCGCCCAAGGTCACGCGTCGTTTAGTCTTGGCACATGTCAGTAAGGCTCCGTGGCGTGGAAAGGCGTGCCGCAAGGTACGACTGTTGGCGGGTATCTCGGCTTGCAGATTGAGTCCAAACTGAGTCGGCCATTCAAGTACTGACACGCCGGTAAAGCGCGTAAACCAGGCCTTGGCTTCACCCGATGTAAGGAACGCGTCACGTGCGCGGTCGGCGGATACGGCTTCTTCGGCCGAGCCACGTAACGACGCATTCATCAGTCGTAGGATGCGCTCTTGCCAAGAACGCGTCGACTGGGCGGCCGACGAGGGCGACTTGCCTTCGAAATGTGATTGTTGGTCTTTCAACCATTTTTGCTGTTGGGCCAATTCACTGTCGATTGCACGATCCAATTGCAAGTCCGTGTCAAACTCGGACGAAAAAGACGAGGGTTGAGATACGAGAGCCAATCGTCGTGCCTCTTCTTCTTGGACTCGTTTGGCTTCATCCTTGGCACGCTGGGTCTCCAATTGGCGTGCCTCGTCTAGGCGTTTCTCCTCTTCCAATTGGGACAAGCGTGCCAATCGTAGCCGTTCCGCTTCTTGTTCCCTCTTCTGGCGTTCCAGATCTTGTCGCTGTTCCTCTTCCTTGCGTTTGCGATCGTCATCGGCTTCGCGGCGCTTGCGCGCTTCCGACTCTTCGCGTTGTTTGCGTAATGCCTCGAGTTCGTCCTGGCGTCGCTGTTCACGTTCGCGCTGTTTCCGTTGCTCGTCTTGGTTGCGAATCTCGTCGCGCCGTGCAAGGTCTGCGGCTTCCCTTTCCTGCCGTTTCTTTTCCTCGTCCTTTTCCAAGAGCAACCGTTTGCGTTTCGCCTCGTTCTCGGCCCACTGACGCGCTTCTTCCGCCTGTTCTTCTTGTCGACGTTTCTCCTCCTTGGCCTGCGCCTCTTGTCTGCGCTTGTCCTCTTCCTGACGACGCTTTTCATCCTCGACCCGTTTCTCCTCTTGGCGCTTCTTGATCTCGGACAAGCGTCGTTCCTCCTCGAGCTGTTCCTCTTCCCGGCGCTTGTGTTCCTGCTCTTCTTGGCGTTTAATTTCACCTTGGGTCTCGTCTTGTTTGCGACGATGATACATGTCCAGGTCCTCGGCCCACTTGCGATAATCCTTTTGCTGCCCCGTTAGAAACGAGTCGACGTCGGGATGCCATCTCAGTGGTTCATATCCGGGCATGGTTTCTTCAAGCAAGGTTTGCCAATAGTCAAATATGAGCAACAGCTGCACCACAGCCGGTTTGGATTGGGTATCGACGCCAGCCAATTCAAGTGTCATACGATTCGTGTAGAATCGAGTACCCAACTCTTTTTTCAGCTGGTTCCAATGTTCCAGATTATGCGGTTTTTCCTGGAAGAAAAATGGATCAAAATCCTCGTCCAGGAGAATTTGCCATTGACGCACATTATTGGGTTCCGTCACATTCAAAATGGGCATGTTAGTGACCTTGGTCAAGAGCCGGTTAAATGGGGAATGGGCCACATCCAAGACTCGGAGAATTTCTTGCACTTGATCGACAAATGCAATGAGGCGATTCAGTTTGGAGAGTTGAAACGCCTCGGCGTGCCGAACGTCCTCGATAAAGGCCGTAAACTCTGAGTCTGTTTGGTCGGGATACACGCGTCGAAACATACGTGACGCATCGTGGACCAAGGTCCATTCATCGCATCGTTTTGGTACATTGTCCGATCGCCGAGGACCCACATTAAATACGACTTGTCTAAACAAGTACGCGTGGAACTTGTCTAAAATGACTTGCGCAAAGAACCGAAACAATTGAACTTCGTATTCATTCCATGATTGGACTTGTTGTCGACGCGATTCCTCGTTCGACGTGTTGAAAAGTGAGCTCAAGGCTTCATCAACCTCCTGTGTGCCTGGAATTCCAATGTCCCATTGGGTCCATTGATCGTACAAGGACCGTTGATTGCCCAGTTTGACTACCACTTGCTCAGTGTTGGTCAACGTGTGTGCAATGTCCTTTTCCCATTGCTCGCGATCACCGTGGACCAAGGGTAGCCGGTATTCGCGATGGGATGCGATATCTTTGCCCACCTTGTGTTTTGCATCGGCAACGATTCGTGGATAATCCGGGATCCAGTCGCGCTTAAAGTCAGAACACGGACTGGCAAATAACGAGGTTTTCGACTGTTGACGTTCAAAGAGGAACGCGTACCATCGTGTCACGGGAAGAAAAGTTTGTTGAATGGGAGTAAAGAAGTCAATAAAGAATTGACACATGCGATGATGTACTGGATCCGAGCCTGGTTGTGTAGCATGCACTTTCATCGAGTAAAAAACGTGGATCCACTCGGCACGATTGTGCACGAATCCTTGCGGATCCAGACTCGTCATGAGTTGTTGATTGAAATCCAAACTGGAAATGGGGTTGCTGCACAAATATTTCCAAAAACTGGGAGTCTCCAGGTCGAATCGGCGCGGCATCGGATTTGGACCTTGGTCATTGTTCAGTGTTTGGAGATACATGACGGCAATGGATCGGAGAAATTGGTTTGTCTTTTCGCACCGTCTCTTGTTTTGTGCGTGGAACGCTGGACTGGCCCATTGCTTGTCGATTGGAAGTGCCAATATTGGTGTTCTCTTTGCTCTTCGATCAAACGGATTCCATACATAACCCAAACCCGTGTCGGACAGCGGTGCGAGTTGCGACGCAATCTCTTCGAGACACAATGGGTAGACCGTGTTCCAGACCCTGGTGTTGCGCGGGTATAGCGTCAAGGTCTTTCCGTCGGGGCAAGAGACTGGCGATTCCGTGTACGCCAAGTGTTCGAGCGGGGCACGTACATCATGTTCCCACCAATACTGAACAGCTAACCTCAGGAATTCCCATTCATCTCGGAAATGTTTCCACGACGGGAATCTGGTTTCGTCATCCGAACGCGCGCGTTTGACTGGATCATGATACTCAGTATCACGTCTAATCTTTAGTCCCACGAGTTGGGGGGATTGTAATTCCACGACACGGGCCAATAAGCGGAACTCGAGGATAATCTCGAGTTCCTTCGCAATGTCCATACTCGCGTTTTCCGTCAGCGTAGCGAGTTTGGTGCGAACCACATTGCTCAAGGGTATTGCCCGTTGGGTTGACTCGGAAATACAGTCTTTTACCACATTTGCGAGTGGCGATTTTAACTGGATTTCCTTAAAGATCAATACTGCGTACTCGTCCCACGAAGTATTCTTTTTCAAGTCATTGTACTCGGAGCATATGGCACTTTCGTCTTCGTCGCCTACTTTTGTAAGATCGTCTTCTTCTTCCTGTTCGGCATTTTTGGCATCGTCATTGTCGCCTTTTTCTTCCTCGCCCTCGTCGCCTTCTTCCTCTTCCTCGTCCCCTTCTTCTTCCTCCTCGTCCCCTTCTTCTTCCTCCTCGCCCCCTTCTTCTTCAGTGTCCTCTTCTTGGACACTCGTAGAACGATTCGGTTTTTTCTTGGATAGAGCAAGTGGCTCTCCCGTGTCGGTTCCACCTTGCTCTTCCATTAATTCGAGTTTATGTTCAAAATCCGATTCATTCGGCTCCGGGTCGTCAACATTGACATATCCTTCGCTTTCCGAACCACTTTCGGGTTCAGTGACCTTGAGCATGGCCTTCTCTTCCTCGACGGCCTTCATTTCGGATTCCTTTTCTTCTGCCGCTCTTGCCTTGGCTTCTTCGGCCGCCTTTTCCTCTTGGGTCGAGGCAAATTGTCCATAGAGATGGCGAAGCACTTGTTCGGCGCTAGTCGATCGTCGCAGGACATTTTCTGCCAAACGAATCAGACGCCATCCTTGCTGTAAAGGACCTTGAACCGACAAGGGCAATGCTAGTTCACGGTTCAACAATTCGCCCACTTGCGGTTCAAGAAATGCACGCATGAAGAAGGTGAATGAATTTGTATTACGACTCTCGTCTTGACCCGTTAGCCTTGGTCCAAGAACAGTTGGGTTATCGCCAAATTCCTGTTGGAGGTCTTCAAACGCGTCCATCACATTGTACGAATTCTGAGCGAGACATTCGGACCATGGTTGATTTTTAGTGCACTTGATGGGTGGACAAAGCCATTGCGCTCGTTCCACATTGAGCACCACTCCTTGCACTTGGCGCAACTTGGCGATACTTGCCTCATTTCCAGAACCAGCCAGAGCGGTAGTCACAATGCTACGCACGATAAAAATGTACCGAAACACGGCATCCAGAAACGGCCCATTCAATCCATAACCTCCGCTGAATCCTGGATGTCCTGCCGACCGTACTTGGTCGGCCAACAAATCACACCAGACGAGTGCAATTTCGAGACTGGTTTGCAACAAGTCGGTCGAACCGTTTCGTCCCGGAGAAGTGACCAATGTCCAATATGGAATGTTTGCTCCGGCTTCTCCTAGGTAGTATTTCTTGCATTCACGTAGCAGCTGGTCCCATTTATTTTCTTCGGCCGCCATCCTCTAAAGGACGCTTTGTTCCCTTTTGAAAGAAGAGAAATACCTGAAAGAAAAATTCCTAGCCTGTTTTTTTCTTTTTGGTTGCCACCCCTCGTTAAATTGTGAATCTTCTTTAGTCTTTCAAGAAAGACACCAAAACCATTGGATGAGAAAGACCATTCCATAATTTATTCTAGAGTTGAGAAATGATAGAGCTGAATTTGTCGCTCAAGATATTTCTGATATTGGGAGTGAGTTGGTGTACTGCCCACGAACTGTGTGAAGAAAAAGTATGGGGCAACAACTATTGCGACTGGGGCAATATCTTCCCGGGAGCCCATTGTTACTGGTACCACGACTGGAATTGTACCCACACACCTTCGATGTTCAAGTGTTTTGAAATCGACATGCACGTATTTGCAGTAGGATCCGAGCATCTCTTTGAAATCGTATGTCGATACAATGATCAAGAACATATCCTGTGTCCATTACGCGAATGGTCTGAATCGTCTCCTTGCCAAATCGAACATCGCTTCGAGACACTACCCGACGTGTACGATCACACCATTCGATGTAGTATGCGTGCCCCCAAATCCGTGTGTCTCTCGTGGAAGGAAATGGCCTATGACAATTGTGAAGACCATCACGTCCTCACGCCGCATGGCATCGTCGACAAGCACCGCGGCTTGTCACGGGTCCTGCCAAATGAGCAAATAATAGCCTATCGACGTCATAAACGGCAATTTGTGGATTGGGATGATCCTTTCCTGCAAGCTCATATTGATCAACATCCACAACATTTCGCTCATTTCCGACCGCATAATGGCCATCCTCGGACTTTGTGCGATTCGTCGGTTCTCAAGCAAAAGACACGATCCGTGCATATACAACCCCTGTCCTCGTTTGTACACGAACGGTTTACCGATCATGTACGCACGGCCCAGGCCTTGGCCATAACTACGGGCGAAGAGTATTCCATGATTAATTCGGAGCATGAAGTAGTGGATCCCGACGATGACGAATGGACACGGCACATGGATCGCATTGAACCCGTTCAAGTACACGAGACGGAGCATTTCATGACATTTTACCCCGACAAGGAACCGAGGATTGAACGCATCATCATGGAAGAGGAACCCTACACCGAGACCCATACCCATTATTTCCCACCTCATCCTATACCGTCCCATTTTGTCCATGGACGACACGATCCGGACTTGCAACACATTCACACATATCATGCCGAACATTTTGTACCTACATACGACTTGGATCGTGACAAGCACGTCTATGTGCCCAACCACTTGCCCCTGTCTGACCGCAACATTAACCACATGGACAACCAAGCCTTGCACCCCGATGATTTTCAAGGCCGGCTATTGGATCAAGCCGAACTGGAGCGTGCTCGACAAGCCAAGATTGAAGACTTGTTTTATCGCGGTTCACGTGAATAGGCCATTTTTAGATTTTGGCCTTTTATCATTAAACTCATCCTTTTTGACTCGAATGACTTACGATCATACATTTAATTAAAACCGGATCCTTGGTCTCTATTATGTCCATATGTGATTATTGTGAGTTATGACGGATCCCAGATTGGCGCAATACCCTCTACTCATTATGACGGGTAGGGATTGGCCTTTAATTGGCCTTTAATCGACCCGAAATTTTGCTTTAATCATCCGTTGATTAAAGCAAAATTTCGGGTCGATTAAAGGCCAATTAAAGGCCAATCCCTACCCGTCATAATGAGTAGAGGGTATTGCGCCAATCCGGAGTTTGTCATAACTCACAATAATCAGGTATCATCATAATAGAGACCAAGGGTCCGGTTCCAATTAAATGTATGATCGTAAGTTAATTTAGTCAATAGGGATCATACTATATATTAAAGGCCAAACTCAAAAATAAAGGGTACAACGAGTTTGAGAACCATTTTGAGATTATTTCTCTTTTTTAAAACAACATTTTGAAACTCGTTTCTAAATCTAAGAAAAAAACAAAATGGGAAATTGTCCGTGTTGTATGAATCCTAGCCATGGACATGGTACATACAATACATTGGGCCTTGCGCATTCTTCTCTCGGCAAAGTTACACGTAAGCCAGCCAAATCACGACACGATCCATTGGGCAAACCACCAGTGGACGATACCAAGGAAACTACCAAAAAGTTATTGAATGTAAACATTGTCGAGATTCCAAGACATTATACTGAATTCAGTCAGAGTCAACCCAATAATCAACTGGATTTTGTATCCGATGAATACCTATTGCAATACATGTCTCAAACACGTCTAGATTATTGGAACCGTATTTTCCAAGGCTCGGAGAATCGCGTCATGACGGGTATAGTTATGAGCCAGTTAGAGGAACAAGGGTTTACCAAGCATCAGATAGCATTGTTATTCATGACGGCACTGCGATTCAATACACGCGTACAATTGACGTTTGCATCGTCCTCGGTAACCGCGTCTGGACTAACTACGTCATCATTGGACGAGATACCCAATGCGTTTGATGAATCGGAACAATTGAGTATGGTCAAGATCTACGAGACCGACACCAATCCCCGTTCCACAAATCAAGACGTGGAAAAAATTCAGGTCGAGACCAAACGTGAATCGCGATTATTGACGAAATCAGCACGATGGGACCAAACTCATCCATGGCCCGTGTGGGCCGACAAGGATTGGAAAACCATGTTGTCCAACTGCAATACACACGCACCTAAAATCTCGTATTGGCCCGAGTTGAATCAAGATGATCTTTTTGGCATCCGGGATGTACAGTTGCCCATAAAGAGTCGGAAAAACGGAGAGAATGGAGTACGTCGGTTTGCCGTGGTAGCCACTCGGAATCAGACGAGCGAATACACGGGTCACGTATACGCATGGACGCACTTGGGACATTCGGGTCCCATCTTGTTCTTTATGGGCATTCGGTCCTCTGTACAAGGATTGGTATCTGGCTTTTGTAATCACGAAAAGACGGGCGTGCCCTTTTATCTCGTGGACGCGGTTCGGAAACTGGCATTGCGACTCGGAGTCAAGTGGATTGCCGCAGTACATCCGTATAGAAATATGTCGATTCTGCTGGAAAGGGCCGGATTCTTCCTATGGGACAATCGACACGAATGGCAAGGCCCAGAAAAGTTCGAATTTGACAATTTGTACCTAGAATGGTCCTGGGGTGCCTCGTTCCACGTATTGCCCGTTACCGAAAAGTCACTGCTCTTGCCCAAGATTCCAGCACACACCTTTTTTCATTTCCTGCCCGTTTCGGAACAGGAACCTGTGGTACTCGAGGACCAAATGATTCGTCATTATGGCAAGTACAATGTCACCATTCTCGACAATGGATTTGCCGTGGATCAACAGGATTTTTAAACAATTTTATGGGAAACAAAAAAAGCGAGACTATCGAGAAATCCTCGCCCTTTTTCGATTTGTTTATTAATTCAAAACAATTCGACAAGAAAAGACAAGAAACGTAAAAATGAAACGCATGGAATGGGATGTACCGGCTCGCTTTACACGAACCAAGATGGAAGAAAGCTGGGGGAAAATGAAGGACGAAACCGTGTCGGACACGCCCGAACTCGATCCCCGTCTCGAACTGTTTCGATTGTGGAAAAGTATAGTAACCAAGGATAAATATCATTGGACACCAGAGCTCTTGGCACCGTACATGACATTGGTGCTCTTGGGTATTCACCAATCTACGAGCACAGGCGAATACCACGAAACGCTCAAGAACGTACCCTCGATAGAATTTCACACCCATCACGCGCTTGCACTCGCAGATTGTGTGACGGATGACAAATCCAATCTCAATATGACGCGCTGGGTGGAGTTGGTACGCAAGCTCATCCATTTTCGCATGTCACTGTACAGTGTGATTCGTCCGGGTACCGTGTTCGAATCGCATTGGATAGGACCCGTGGATTGTCCCTATGCCATGACCCAAAATACGCATTTTGTATGCAATGCGTGTTTGAAAAAGAAACGTCCACTGTTTGAAGAACGCGAAGCTTTCAGACGCCAACGCATATTATTGCTACACCAACTTACTGAAGGTGCTCGATCCTTGGTAGTCCGTATTCGTGCGTTTTTGAGTATTCAAAATCCATTTATCGGATTCGTCGAGTTACTCGAATTGACTGACTATTGGGACCCGAATCTTGAATCAGAATACGAATACACGTTACAGAGCAAGTGTATCCGCCCGCGCATGGAACAATTACGCATGGCAGAAAACAGTACAGCCTATGCTATCAATGGCATGTGGAAACCCGAATGGACTGGGTTTGAAGCGTGGAGTACCAAATCTATAGCCGTGTATCCGTGTGTGCAAGTCAAGCATGAACACGACCTAGACAAGCCCATGATTACCTCGGTTTCGGCCGAATTCAAACATGACACCATGTCGCAATCGAAATGGACACGCTTCTCATCGTGGGTCCAGACCAAATGGAATGGACCCTCTTCCTCATCTGAGTCGCTCGTGTCGGACGATGACAAGAACACTCGCTTGGAGTCGGATCCTGTTCAAGCGCATACACAACTCAATTCCCATGGATTGACGGGTACACATCGCGTACCCACCATGACCACCAAGAATCGCGAATGGAAAAGTCGTATCCCGTGGACGTGGGCCTTGTTGTTGATACGTCAATATGAAACGATTCATTGGATTCAATATCAATTTTACGTGGAAGCCCTGTCCATGCTCGAAGACGAGACCGCACCACTCCCGGAATTAAAGGCCCATTTCGTTCGATCCGCCGTACATGAATTGTATCACTTGCTCCAACTCTTGGCACGCGCCACATTTACCCACACTCGGACCGCCTCCAAGACGGACTCAACACAAGTCATGTGGGTGTGTCAATCCAATTGCTTGACGCATACTGTCTTGTGGTATGGTGAAGAGAGCAAGGGACGTGTTCACGTATCACCTGCCATTCCGTGGTTTGACTTGGATCGCGCTTGGTCCGAGTGGTGCACTCTGATCAAGAACTTGGGCACATCCTTTTCTTCAGGCTCTGCACAAGGAACCGGACAACAATGTGAGGTCGACTGGGTACGCCAAATCCAGGAACAGTGTCGGCATGTCAATCTGCCTTGATTACAAACCTAAAATCCTTCAATTGTAAAGTATTTAAACAGAAAATGACGCGTATCTTATAGAAAGAGTTTTGTTTTTTAAAAATATTCACGAAATGGGCAACACACCCAATAGGCGTAAAACCATACCAACCAAGAGGGCAAGTACTGCCACAATTCCTATAATCCGCCAGATTACATGTTCGTGTTTACGGATCCAGCAGCCAAAATCCTCCATCCCATCCGTAACACGGTTATTGAGTGGAGTCGCCACGAATGGTACAACCGTCCAAGTGTAATCGCAACTGTACGTGTTCTCGTGATGACCGTTGCAAGCTGCACAAAATACTTTGGCAATGCCGTATTGATTGTACTGTACGTCATTGGATGTATACACTAGCTTTCGATGGACAGTATCAAGAATGAAGATCCATTTCCGATCCTTGAGCGCCCGTCGTCGTTCATACTTGTCCAGTTCATGGTCCGTTTCCACAATTGTAATATCGTCGATTGGCACATGTGGGGCTAGTAGATTCAGACATTGTCGTACGGTTTCGGACAAGGGTACATTTTCCTTGAGCTCAAATTCAGTCGTGGCAAACGAATATGCACGACGGTCCGAAAATTGCAAAGTCAGACAGGAAAAAAGCCGATTCCCTCGGCACGGAATATAATTTAGTGTGGCCCTGAGTGACACGTATGGAACATTCCGACTGGGTGGAGAGATACCCATTGGCATGAGTTCCAGTGGTAAATGAATACCGTGAAATTGTAGTTCACGCACAATAAACGATTGCAAGTGTGCCCATGACACGTACAGATTCGTACTCGAATCGTAGAAATAAATGTCTGGGTTCTGTCCTTGGCCTGTTTGTATGACTTGATCTTGGTGTTTATGCGGATCAAAGACTTCGGGGATCAAGAGATGGAGCGGTACGATTTGGTGTTTCTCAATACAGGTTTGAATGCTGCATACTGCATCAAATTCCCGCACGAGTCGGAGTACGCTGCTTGGGAACGATGAGAGAGTTTCCTCGAGTTTGATCCAACGGGGTGATGTATGGGTTATCTCGGATTCATACCCAATTCTTTGTTGTTCCATTTTTGTCAGAATTGTTTTTCTTCTTTCGTGCCAGAATTAGAAACAAACTTTGAAATAGGGAAAAATGTGAATTTTAATTTTTTGTAATACACATTCAAAAAAATACACGGTAATTCGGCTTTAAAAATCATTGCTAGACTGGACGTTTTGTTGGGAAAGGCCGGGGTTTAAATTCGCAGAACCGGCAATAATCCGTGTAAGAGTTTATTTTACAGCTTTACGTTTCCGACTGGGAAACGCCTCCTTTTTCAGAAATTGTACAATACTATCCAATCCAGTCTTCCAAGTGGAATTCGTGTCATTGGGATCGGCCACGCGCGGAATCAAGGCCAGGTGTTCCGTGGTCTTGAATCCACACTTGATCAGCGTAGATTGGAGCGTGACAAGGGTCGTCTGCATCTTGACCGACACGGCCTTTTGTTCCGGTTCCGTGCAATTGACAATCACACCTGCCAAGGTAAAGCGCCGGTCCGGAAAGACGGTGGTCTGGCCCATGGCTTTCAGCACGGCGGATTCTTGTACCCACGTGAGCTTTTCGCGGGTATGTTTGGCGGGGAGTAGCAGCCGATCACATGTAGTGAGCAAAGCCTGGCGGGAAAAGAGATGATCGTGGACCACGGGGATCCAGTAATCCACGGAAAAAAAGAGTTGATGCACCAAGGCCTCGCTGTTGCAGGGCGCGTCTAGAATGATGAAATCGGCCTTGACCAATTTGCCATAGCGTTGAATCAATTCTGGAAGCATCCCCATGGCCATGCCGGCACTGTAACGTGAGCTGATCATGTCCAACATCTGAATGGTGACGAGTCGCCAATTGATTTCATGCGTAGAAGCGGATCCTAGAATTCTCCGTTAAACCAGAAAAAAAGTTTACCGGGTACCAGAGACAAGGTATCTGTAATCTTGATGGGCATCCGGGGTCGGACGGTGAAATCCCTGCCCAGGGCGGGAGGCACGGGATCGGCACCCATGACCGCGTCTTGCCAACAGTCGGACAGGGATTGGGACGAGGAAAGTAGCTTTTCCAAGTCATCCTCGGACTTGTCTGCCAACATGGCCATGGTGCAATTGCGTTGCGGATCCAAGTCAATGACAAGGACACGGGATCCGGATTCCGATAGGATCCGTGCCATGTGCACTGCAGAGGTACTTTTGCCCACGCCACCCTTTTCCGCCCAGAATAAAATGGTTTTCATTTTGTGTTTGGGATTGTTGAGGAATGAATTTTAAAAGAATCGAATCTCAAAGAATTACAGGCTTGTTTCGAGAATTTTCTAAAGTCAGCTAGAGATTTCCAAGGAATTTTCGGGAAAATAATCTACAATTTAAGAATGCGAGTCGCAAATTCATCGAAAAGTCGAATCACTGACTCATCCTCAAACAAGGGAAAGCTGGCCTTGGACTTGACAAGGGGGATCCGCACCGCCACGGCCGCTGCGCACTTGAATTTCTTGGATTCAAGCGTCTTGACAAACGATTCAAGCCGCGTGACAATGGATTTTTCATACGGATTGGTTTCATCCGCGGAAGAGGACTTGTTCATCACGGTGCCAAGATAACAAGGCGGCATTCCTCGGAACGGATAGCGCGCGGCGAACTTGCGATCCGGACCGTGCGCTTCGCGAGTGATCGCGAGGCCTTGTGTCATTTGACCCAGCGCATGCGCTTCCTCCACCCAGTCACCTTTCGTGATGAGAGACACAGACGACGGTTTGGTTAACCGATCCGTCATGGAATCAATCGGTTGCTCCGATAGAAAGTCAGGCAGCAGCACTGGCAGCCAAAAGTCACTGCTAAACATCAGGATCCGGTTGAGCATCGAGGAGCTGGGATTACAGTCCAAGACCACGTAGCTGGCTTTCACCCGCAAGGCAAATTTTTCAATCATGGCGCGGACGGCGCCCCAGTAACTGACGGCAAACGGCATAAAGGGATACAGGCCTTGCGCGAGTGCTAGATGAAAGTCGAGATTAGACGTGTCGGCCTCTCCCGGCACGATCCACAGCCCCTCCTCGCCGGCGGGCAAGGGATCCGGAAAATCTTCGGGCAGTGTCGCTGACGGTAAGAAGCGATCAAAGGATTCATGCAAGGATCGGCCCTTGATGAGCTGTAGATACGCGGTCTTGATCTCGTCTTCGGATCGGCCTTTCTTTAGACCCGGAAGCAAGCACAGTCGCGTCAAACTGGCTTGCGAGTCCAAATCCACCATAAGGACCCGTTGTCCGGTCTTAGCCAGGGATTTGCTCAATGCAAGGCAGATCGAGGTTTTCCCGACGCCCCCCTTTTCCGCCCACACTTGGATTATTTTAGGTGTTCTTGTGGCGCTAAGAATGTGATTAAAAAACATGAAATTCAAGTTACCTGTCGATTTTGCGCTCTTCGATTTTAACTGGCTTTGGCTCTTTCGGCGCCGCGGCCTTTTTCAGAGGCTTGGGATTTGCAGCCGCCGAGGCCTTTTTCAGAGGCTTGGGATTTGCAGCCGCCGAGGATTGTGAGTCGCGAGTACGTTTCTTGGATTGCATTTTGTTGCGAATTGGGATTGTTGAAGAATGAATTTTAAAAGAAGCACACTTTCAAGTAATTAAAGACGTGTTCCGCGATTTTTTAAGTCAGAAGAAGATTCCAGGAAAAAGGCTATAAAAATTAATCGAGTTTAATTCCAAGTCAATCGAAATTTCCAGGAAAATACAAGAATTTTACAAATCACCGGATTCGCGAATCGAGCGGTTGAGTTGATCACTGTAAGCATGACTGTGCGAGAGCCGTTCCACTCCGGAACCGGGAATAACATATTGATGAAAGTACACGACCGGCGACAATTGACCGGGCCTCAGGAACCGGCCCCGCCATTGATGACGGGTGCTGGCATCCGATGGCAATTCGAATTCAAGCACGTGGCAAAACCGCTCCATGCCGTTAATTCCGCGGGCATTGTGATCCAAGGTCGCTACGATGCACACGTACGTGCGATCCTTGAGATGAGACATGTCGCCGGCCTTGTATCCGGCCTTGATCAGACCCGCCACCAGTCGGTCCCGCTGTGCCTTGGTTTTCGCGCGAATCATAACGGGGATGCCCTTGCCTAGCAGTTCACGAGCATCCTTGGAGAGTGCCGATTCAATCACTTCATACTCTAAATCACGGCACGCGGACGCGGCTTTGAGATCGGCCTTGGCCTGCTGTCGAAGCAAGTCCAAGGGGGGATGGTCCGCGGGCCAGTCGACCGTGTGGACAATATCCTCGGCCTTGAATTCCAATGGCACATAACGCCGAATCAAGTTGCCCGTCACCATGAACCAATTGTCCTTGGTGATCGGGACATGCGGCATAAAGAGCCGCATCCACGGCAAATAGAGCTCCGATCGCTGATTGGATACGAGGGTCGCGCTAGCACACAATGACAGGGGCACCAGATTGGCCAATTCCAAGGCCGTGGCGCCTTGCAAGGACGAGCGGATCAAGGTATCCACCTCGTCATACACAATCAGCAAATTGTGCAAGATGGACAAGATGAATTCCCGCTGTGAGCCACGGCCTTCCATGAAGAGATCCCGGAGCAGTCCGCGTTTCATCACATTGATTTTGAACGGAAGCAGGGGTAGTGAACCATCCGAGGCTTTCTTGGCTTTCAGGCCCACAATGTGCGTGGGCATACCGCAGAATTTCAATTCATCACAGGCCGATTGGACATTGTCTTGTTCCGGCACGACGTAAATGACATACTGCGGCAGCCGGTGGATGACATGGAGATGTTTGATCGTCTTGGCCAGCACCGTGGTTTTGCCCAATCCACAGCCGCCAAAGACCATCCACGAGGGCACGGTCGGATCCTGTTCGATTTTGCGTGTCATTTCATCAATGCACTCGCGTTGATGAGAAAACAAGTCACGGCCGCCTTGCGCCAGACCCTGTTCATATGCATCCAGTCCGAATGCCCAGTGTTTTTTGATGGATTTGGATTTCGGTGCAAGGCCAAGTGTAGCAGAGGACGAGGAAGAGCTGCTTGAGTTGGAAGATGCCTTAGAATTAGAAGAGGAGCCAGACGAATTAGAATTAGAAGATGTGCTAATCGACGAGAGAAACAATTGTGTGGATAAAGAAGAAGACGATGCGGCTGAAGAGGACAGGGACCACGGAGCATTGTCCGAAGAGGAAGAGGAAGCAGAGGAAGAAGCGCTTACACGCTCGAGTGCTGGCATGGGTTCCTGTCAGGGATTAAAGGATTGTGGCAAATTACCTCGAAACGAGAAGACATGGCTTGTCCCATCACCGACACAACTCGCTTCATAAAGAGCGAGTTCAGGATATCCACATTGGGCAAGTGTTTGGTCGACAGCCGAAACACGCCCGGCAAGACGATGCACAGCCGGCACAGCAAATGAAAGGCCCCATTGTCTGAATCATAGCATGGCACTAGGCCTTCAATCTTCTTGTCCAATCCATGAGTCGGAATCTTGATCTGGACCCAGTCGCCATTGCACCACGACAAGAGACGGGCCAGATGAGACGAATAGGTAGTACACAAGTCACGCACTTGCAATTCCCAGCGTGACATGACAAACAAGGGTCCGCTAGCGTGATCCGGATAAGAGGATGCAATGTGCACGGCCATGTCGAGTACCGTGTCCAAGGGCCATTGAGATACCAACAATGGCAGGTGATCAATGTTGGACCAATCACCGGCCCGCACGGGCGCACGGTTAGCATATTGCCGTCGCCACTCGTTCCACGGCTGCGTGCGCTCTTCGCCCTCGATCCGGACGTGCCACGTGTCGCGGAGCAACAGCACTTCCTTGCCAAATTGGATCGGATATTTGGCGGGAATTTTGAATTTTTTGATTTTCTTTAATTCTTCCCATACCAAGGCCCGGCATTGTTTGGACAGGGTAAAATTCTATCCAATCACATTGAATTGGGGATTAAAACACAATGCACGTGGATGAAAAAAACACTTACAAAATACCTGATCATCTTCCTGGGCTTCCGACAGCGCCGACTTGGATTTCCCATCCTGTCGCTTGGGCTTCACCAATGCCGAGGGATGTCCATCCTCTTCCGTGGGCAGAGTGACGATCAGATGTTTCTTGGTCCGCCGGCTGGTTTTGCAGAGCTTGAGTTTGGTCAAACCCTCGTCATCCGATGACTCGTCGGATTCCGGAATCACATCGACCGTGACTTGCACGTGACCGACGGCCGCTGCCAAGTGGGCATAATGCAATGGCTCGGGATAAAAGCAGAGTTCTGGATCCACGGTAAATTCTAGCAATGGAGCAGAGGTCAGAGGCCAAGACTGATCCGAGAAATGCAGATTCCACACACGGGCTTGCGCACGCCGCGTGAGATCATTCCACTTGGATTCGGTCCACACACGGCGTAGTGGGTTAAAGCCGGTCACGTGCGAGAAAATCGCACCAAACAAACTGCGCAAGGGTGCGGCAGTGGCTACAAAATGCGAAATGGCGGGGAAAGCGTGATTGTCAATCACGTGCAAGGCCGGCATATCAATCACAGACAGCGGAGACGATTTGAAAAAGTTTGTCGTGTCCGCCATAGGTGTGCGGTCCATCCGGACTTGCATGTCCCTGGCCGAGGTGCGTATGTCACATGCATACACATAGGGATTGGACACGTCCTTGGCAAGTGATTGCTGAAAATAACCAAACATGTCGTGATCGCCCGGTAGTGATCCGACTCGACGCAAGAGGAGCCGTGCCGTTTGGACATCTGTCACGAGGGATTCGCCCGGCGTATACGTGCGCGGACCAAGAGGTAGACTGGGAACACCGTGAGTCTTAAAGGCCTCCCATCGAGGCACGCGTCGGCTACGCTGCATCGCCGCCAATTGGATCAGGCCCATTTCGACGAGCTTCAGGGGTACCGGCCACTTGCTATTGTGCTGAATCAAGGCCACGATCCCTAGCATGGCCGAGAGCGATAGAAACGTGGCAAAACCATCTTCTACGGCGATGACGGCCATCCGCTTAAAGGCCGCCTCTTTGCCCGTGATTTTGCGATGCACCGAATTGTCCAAATAACCGGGATGCACCAGGCAGAGGAGAAAGGCCACCATGGTGTAGAGGCGTGCACAGACGTGCCCGGCTCCCGGCAGTTCCACAGTTTCTGCGTGGAAGCGTACCGTCTTTTGCAGCACGCTCTTGAGCTGGCCCGTGGTATTGTGCCGCAAGGCCCGGTAACTGGCCGTGAGTTGTGCTTCGAATCCGACGGGCACGTTTGCACTATTGCTACTCGTGCTGTGAACCGAAGCCGAGACACCGCAGTCACAGACATTACAGTGACAAAAATCCACCAATCCCAGGATTTTGCTATCCAGCCGATCCTCTTCACTCCATGTCATAGTGAAGAGCACAGGCTCCTTTTCCACGGCCACGAGTAAATGCCATTCAGGATCCACGGATGAAATCTGATGAATCACGGCTCCCCGTTGACGTAGGGATGCAACATTGTCGACGTGAATCACGGACCCGGGTAGATAGGGTTCGACGCCCGGAGCCTTGAAATGCGCCAGCACCAGACAGGGTCCGCTAGTGACGGTAGCGTGCACCGAGGGTATAATTTGCATTACATCATATGCAAATTGCATCTGCCGTGACCCCATGTACGGCATCAACTAAAACCACCACAAATTTTTTCAGTCAGAATTGATTAAACTCGGAAAATTACCTGTTGGAGTGAAATCTCATCCTCGTCCAAAAAAGGCGTTAGACCATCCATATCCACACCATCGAGCACAGACTCCCCCAGACTATTGAGTTTCACACGGCACGTGCTTTCGCACGCACACGTCCATGATTTCGCGTGTTTGCAAGGCTTGCCCAATGTCGCATGTCCCGGTACGTCAATGAGAGTGGTTATGGGATCATCATTGGGCTGCTGTCGGTCTTGCAGCGCGTGAATCACCCCTATTTCCAAGAGTATAAATTTAGGATTAAAGTCTACCGGATACAAGCGTCACGGAAAAGCCTGGCCACCGTGTGCTGCGTAATTCCGTGCCCGGTTCGGTTACACCTATGCGGTCGGCAGTGACGTATCCCAGTTTCATCAATGCTTGTTTCTTGGCTTGTTTTCCCGCGCCCGCCTCAAGTTAATTAAGCTTTTTCAACCTTTACCGGCTTTTTGGCGGGTGTCTTGCGTTTCTTTGATTCCTTTGTTGGTTTGGTACTTGGTTTTTCCGCGGGTTTGGTGTTTGTTTTTTTGGCGGTTGGTTTCTTTGCCTTTTTGATCCCGTTGGGTCTGGTCATAGTGTCCTGTAATGGGGAGTCGGATTAAAGGACAAAATGCTCACCTCAAAATCATCATCGCACGATTTGACATCTTCTACTACTGGTTCGCGGACTCGTTTCATTTTTTTGGTTCAATGAGGAGATTAAGAAAAGAGGAAAAAAGATTTTCGAGGAATGAATTTCGATAGGACTTGTATTTCGACCAACCACGGTAAAATTCTTGGAACTTTCTCGGGAGAATTTCCTAGTGGACTTGAGAATCCTCCCGGAAATTCCAGGAAATTTATGAATGCCTTTTTAATTCAAGGCCAATTCATTTAGTCATTCTCTGGTTTTCTTCTTTCCAAAAATGACGGATACCACGACCAAGAATACTGGTAAGAAGTCGATCCAGACCACAAAAAAAAAGAGCTTTATTTAACGCCAGTCAAATTGTGTGTATTGTTTTCTGAATAGAAAACAAAGCTAGCGACAGTGTCAAGCACACGGCAATCGTCTTCCCGCCATCGGGCAAACCATTTGAAGCACAAATGACAGACGCTGACCGCCGCGACTCGGGTAGATGGATGCGAAAGCAGGGTTATCTACCCGATGACATGGGCATTGAAGTCTGTACCTTTTTCAATGGTCCATCGGAAACGGAAGGATGGATCCTGATCTTGGGCGAAGACGGAGGTAAATCGTCTACCCTCAGAGACAATTCTTGAATTCAATTGATTGAATTTAATGGATAGAAAAATTGGCACCCAACAAACACTTGTCCACGGTCTCCAACCGATTTAATGTCCGTGGTTACGGATTATTATTCGGCGAACTCGAATCGGTTGATGACGATGAAGAAGAGGAAGAAGACGAAGCTGAAAGTACAAATACGCGACCCTTTTCCATTACACTGGACATGTTCGACAAGGAAGTGGCAGCATTCAAACAAGGTAAGAGGACACTAAAACACTCTTTAAAGTTAATGGGTTTCCTTAGCCGCACTCGAAACTCGACCCAGCTTGTCCAGCCTGGGGGTAGAGGTGATTCAAGTTGGACCATTGCCCGTGTACGATCCCAAGACGGGACTGAGGTAAAGAAACCGCCTAGCCGATTTAGGTTGTAATATTCAATTGTGGTCTTTTCGTTGCTGATGTTGTTGGACAGCATGGATTGTTCACTGGACAAGTGCGACGAACCGGCAGTTGAACCGCTAGTGGATGGACATGCATTGTGTTCCAAACACAATGCTCGGGCCGAGAAATAAAGTGCCCCCTCTTTTTATTGACGGGGCCAGTCATACATTAAAGGCCTACATTAAAGCCAAAAATTTTACCTAGCGATCAATGGCCGAGGGTGGGGAGACCCAGGAAAAAAAAATTGAAAAAAATTAAGAAAAAACCAAAAAAAAAATTCCAGTGCTGCCTGGCCCAGAATGATATAAGGCCAGGATTCCATGTAAGGCCAAAAAAAGCCAGCACATGCCCCGTCATTTTGGCTGGGTAACATGTGCTACCTCACTAGTGCCCCGTGATATTAAAGTCGCCCCGTCATTTTACGCTGGCCTATCTTGCCCCGTTATATTACATGTCAACCCACAGTCAACATTAAAGCCAAAACATTAAAGGCCGCCCCGTCATGTGCTGTCCAGCAATTAAAGCCAAATTTTAAAGGCCTGGAAGTTTACCTAGCGATCAATGGGTTGGAGGTGGGGAGACCCACGAAAAAAAGTTTCAAAAAAATTAAGGAAAACCCAAAAAAAAAATTCGTGCGCTGCCTGGCCCAAAATGATATAAGGCCGGAAATCCATGTAAGGCCAAAAAAAGCCAGCACATGCCCCGTCATGTTCACTGGGACCACATGCGCTATCTTAGCATTGCCCCGTGATATTAAAGTCGCCCCGTCATTTCGTGCTGGCTTATTTTTGGCTGTGATATGACAGGCCCAACCACAGTCAACATTAAAGGCCAAATATTAAAGGCCGCCCCGTCATGTGCTGTCCCACAATTAAAGCCGAATTTTAAAGGCCTGATGTCTGCTCCTCATTAATTTTTTGGAGTCACGGGTCTTAATCCGAATTGATTGGTGAATTTACCCAGCATTGCGAATCAAGACTAAATTAGCGATTAATTTGTACAATAAATTTAAATTGGTAGGTTATAAAAAAGACAGTGGGGAATCCTTTTTCATTCGGATTCAGGGCTAGAGGGTTTCCTCCGTTTTCGGGAGACGGCTTGCACGGCCGCGGGTGCTTCGACTAGTGTAATGGGCCGAATCATCTACATCACACAATATAATTGATTAAATTCTAATGCAAAGAAATTAAACAGCGACTTACCCCTGCTCGACGGATGCTATTTTCACGCGAGGCTTGTTGCCGAAGACTCTTCATCGTCTTTTTGTGGCTCATGGGTGGCCGTTGGAAAATGAATTGCACCGCCTTGTTATTGGGCTTGTATTCCAGCTCGGGCTTGAGGTCCCATGTAAGAATTCGAGGGAGGTACTGATTTTCCATTTCGTTTGAGATGTATTTTAAAAGTGTGAATTGAACTTGACATGCTATCGATGCATATTCCACAGAACGCTTTAATTTTCCGAAATTTTCTGCTGGATTTTCTGGACCCGTCGTATAATTTTCTATCCTTTTCCTGGAACCAGTTGTAGAAATTTCCCCGCGAGGCATTTCATCAAACAAGATTCTTGTTTAATAATTTTCATTATTTCAGTTTCCATCCAAGAAAAAAAATGACAACACCTGCTCCAGAGGCTCAACCCAAGTTAACAATCCAATTATTGTTGGAACGCCTCCAAGGACAATACAAACAGCTCATGGCACTCACTTTGGCTTCGCCTAGCAAACACGTGACCAAATTCCGGAACCGCGTGCTTCAATTCGGGCTTCATCTACTTAACCCCATGACGGATGCATGGAGGTGGATCCGAGAGGCCAAGACCGTACCAATTGGATCAGACGTGGAACGGGCGTCCAAATTGTTGGTGTCCACCGAGCGGGCCTCCCTCATCGCCACTTACCCACTGTCCATTTCGCGGTTTCTACATTGCCAAGATCTTGACCGGATTCGACGTTCCAGATGGGCCGTGGAACATCTAGACGAATGCAAGACTTTGGTGGCTCAAATTGTCTTGAGTTGGAAACGATTGATCAAGGCCTCGATCTGGAAGATCTTGGCAGATAACCGTTCCCGAGAAGAGTCGAGTGAAGTTCGGGAGATTGTACTCGAGGATCTTCGAATCTGTTTCAATACCTGAATTTTTTTTTTGAAATCTTGGAAGCGTAAATACCAAACGAGAAAAAAACCCTCTTTAGCTTGTGAAAATCGAGGGAAAATCATTTTGGTGCGTTAAATTTTTTTTTATCTTCTTCCTCTCAATCCTTGGCTTTTTCTTGTGAAATTCATCCCCTTTCTTATTGGACCGTTGAATAGAAGGAAAAAAAATGAGCAAGGCATTGGCATCATCAAAACCCATAAGCGTGATTGCATGTGCATGCAATGATCCCATCTTGCGCGGCTTGGATCCAAGCGAATGCGTCGTCATCAACATTTCGGGTTACTTGCGCATACTAAACAAGTCCATCCTAAAGCCAGACCGTTATACCGTCTTTGGACGTATGTTTGCCGTGTTGAGCAAGATCAAGAAATTGATTCAGAAGAAGCGTGGCCTTGTACCCGTGGAATCCGAGGCGGCGACGATCATGGCGACGATGATGCCTATTCCATTGGACGCCTTGGACAGTAAGACGGCGCCCCTTGTAGCCACCACCACCACGTCTGCAACCACCCCTGTAGCTGTTGCGGGTAGTGAAGTATCTGTAGTCAATCAAGCCGAATACGAGGATCGGGTATTCCGCTTGGAATGCCCCGAATTGGCATGCACCTTGATCGCCTTTAACCGCTGTTCGCCCGTCTTGGCGAAATACATCTTGGATTTCTACGAGTTCCAATACGAAGGGTTGCAGACCGCAGACATGGGACCGAGTATGTTGGCACGGTTCAAGGCCGAGTGTGCCTATTTCCAATTGCCGTACCATCCCGTGCCGCGCATCATTGACCAAATCATGGGCAACACGCTGTCAGAAGCCGACAAGCGCAGTCTACAATGGATCCCGTCCAATTTTCTAATGGGTACCGACCACGCGGAAGCGTACAATCATCCGGTATTTACCGAGTTTGTCACGCGCGAAGCGGCACGCTTGTATGTATCACCGGATCAAGGCAATGGATTTAGCATGACGTGTTACATTCATCCTGACATGGCTCAATTAAACACCAAACACAATGAACATGATAGCAATGATCGCGGTGTGTTTTACAATGACATGGACCATTCCGCTACACGACTGGCATCGGTACTGTTGCGGTTTCTCCAGTTTGCCGCATTGCCTGCACACAATGAGTTACGAAAAGGGCTCGAAGTGAAACTCAAGGAAATGATGGATCCTGTCAATGCACCAGGATTGGCCGAGGACAACACACATCTCAAACCCGTACGTGTGATTTTGGAAGAAAAGGCCGAGGAGGAAAAACAAGATGCCGAACAGCAAGACGCCGTGGATTCGAAATTGACCATGGAAATGGCAGAGGAAATTCTGGCACAGGAGACGCGCCCCGATGGCGGAGAAGAAGAGGAAGAAGCCGATACCGAAGAAGAGGACGCTTCGAGATCGACCGACGACGAGCACGTGGGCGACATGAATGGCCATGGTTCACGATCCGAAACCAGTAGTAGCAACAACAAGTCGGAATCAGGCTTTATGAAAATTGCCCGACGCACACTGAAACAAGTGCGATCGGTGCTGAGTCTACCTGGGGCCAAGAAACCCGAATACGCCAAGATTGAATTGACTGTACAGACGACACCCGTGCCCGTGGTGGAACGCAAGAAATCCACGGCTATTCCCCCCGTGCCCATTTGGGAAAAGGTCACGCGCACCATTCACGAACATGACAAGAAATCGGAATTCTGGCAAATGGCCGATGTCGTACGCGAACAATTGGCCAAACAGTCGGATGAACGACGTATGTATTATGCCCAATTTTCCGAAGAGATGAATCGGTTGACCGTTGACGAGGTGATGGAATTCTTGATCCGACTCACGGATGAACGGTTGCGCATCTTTACGCAATGGCGCATGATACAAGAGAATGTCTGCAAAATCTTGTACAGCAACGTCATGGCACAACGATTCCTGGCCGACTTGTGTCTGAAACAATTGGGGCTTGTCATGGATTTTACCGCGCAACTCATTCCGTGTCATTCCTTTAGCACGCGCAAGCAAAATGCCGATGGTGTATGCATTCGAGAAGATTTCCCTATTCCCAATCGCCTCTTTCTCTGTGATAATCGACTGGCCACGGCCATTCGACAATCGTCGTTGCGGTGTACGGGAGTATTGGATCGCGAAATGCTGGCCATGACGCTTCGCTTGCCCTAAATAATCAAGTCTCTTTCGGGAAATTCCCCTTTTAGTTTAAAATGATTCGTAATCTTAAAAATAGGTCTTTACAATGTATAAATGCAAAGAAAACCCGTCAATATGCTGGATGATTAATGGTAAAAGATTCAAATCATGAGTCTTTGATAACGGAAGCGAGTGCTAGTGTACGTTTAGAGGAAAAGGAAAGCGTGGCTTGGGCATATTTGCGTTTGTTATGCTTAGCAATAGATAGACTAGACTCTTTCCGTGATTCGGCACGAGGAACGGGATTGGGTTTCAAATACTGTTCAATGCGCGAAAATGACCTTTTCTTGGGGACTAATCCCAAGCATGGTATCGGTTTAGAATGTACTTGACATTTACGTACACAACAGTGTACAAACCGTGTCTTGGCAGAGGACGTGGTATCGTGTTTTGAGTGCGAGGGTTTAGCCTCGACTTCCTTGCATGGTATAGGGCCATGATCTTCACATATTGGATGTGGAAAACAATTACACACATAACAACTAAACTCCATGAATGAATTACACATGGCCGGACAGAAATGAAAGGCGCGTTCGGGATGGACCATGTCTTGAATCATGCTCGTTCGGCCATGGACGCGACACGTGGGCGTCTGAATACAAGTGCATTCAAAATGAGACTCGTCCTTGCTTTCCCGCTCTTGCATTTCGCAAACACAAAAATCGTCGTCGCTCGGCCTGGGATGAAGGGGTAAAGGGAAACTAGAAAAACGGGGGGCAATTTTTTTGGGATCTGGATTTTTTTTATTTTTCCCTGTTTTTTCTTGGTTTGGCGGTTCTTGGGGTATGAACCGGAAAATTTTCAATGCGCCGCCAATTAACCTGGATTGATCACGTGATCAATCCGACAGTAGGCGAGGGTCCCGATCAAGAATCTAATCACAAGTATTTTGACTGTACAAAGATTAATAAGATTAAAGGCCAGAATTCCGGGAAAAAATTTCGCCTGAATATTCCGTGACTTGTCTCCATCTTGGAATTCAAGGCAGTTCAGAAAATCAATTCTTCAAAAATTCTTTGAACTCCAACGAAACTAAATGACCTCTGAACCTCTGGCACCTGGCGGTCCTGGTACGCACAAACGCAAGTCACCACCGCCCGTCGACGATGCCTCGACGGAAACCAAGGAGGACTTGGTCAATGCTTGTGAAATATGCGGCGAATTCACGGCCAATTTCACCAATCCAAAAGGCCAGCGTACATGCAGCCATTGCTCTCGATGGGATGCTCTCAAAATTCACACCCAGCCGGACGTCTATGGACCCAAGGATTGTCTGACTCATCAATGGGACCGATTGCTCTTTAATTTCATGGCCAATTATCTACACCATGACTTTGACAGTAGCGTCACTGCGCAAAAACCCACGCTAGTGGCTCATCGCACAGCCAAGGCCATGCTGCATTTCTGGGAAAACGAGGAGTGGGAGGCAATGCTGCCTCGCCTTACCAAGTTGATTCCACGGGGACTGACGCATTTCCTATTGGGCCAAGGCAAGGAGGATCGTCGACTGTCGCTCTTGACCACATCCCAAGTGGTGCGGTTCTTTAACCATCTCGGTGTCAAGGGAGACGATGACCCGCGAGCACAAGACTATGTACACATCTTGGGCCAGTTTATCATGGATCCATGGCAGCTGGAGAAACTGGTGCCTTTGCCGGATGATTCGCCAGTGCCATCCACGTTGGTCTGTTATTATGGCTGTGAATTGTTTTCCGAATGTCCCCGCCGGATGGCGGATTTGCTCACGATTTGGAAATTCCGTGTTGACCGGTTTTACAAGTCTTTTTGGTCCAAGCTCGAATCATAAATTTTTTACATCTTGTTGGTCCAAGCTTGAATCGTAAATTTCCTTTGTTTCCAGATTTTTTGCCGTGCCATAATTTTACAATGGATTGATTATTTTAATCATAAATTCAAAAGTTCTGATCTTTCGGTTTGGGCCAGGAACAAGGAATGAAACGCCTTGACGAGGTTGATGAGACTTCAATTGATGAGAAGAACTCGGTTCCGTCGGACACGACGAAAGCCAAGGCTAATAAAACCTATACCATCTTTGACTTGGGCACAGTGTGGACCGAGAGTAGCCCGCCAAGGATGTATGGAATCCGTATCCAAAAAGACGAGAAGCGACACTGCCGAACCCAAGTGGTGAATTCCTGTTCCTGCCCTCGTCCAGACACGAATACATTCAAATTCTGTGGTCACTGTGGTCAAAAGTACACGTCCAAGACGATCAAGGTGTTACGTGAGGATTCAGAGTTCTCCAAGAATCAATTCAAAATACTCGACGAGGGCGAGACACTCTTTATCTTTCATCCTGATGACCAGGTCCGATTCATGTACCATCTAACATCTGGTACCATGACAGAAAAGGCGAACTATTTTGCGAAAATGGCTGCCCGTGAAACGGAGTTGGGATCACTTCTCCTCCATTGTGGTGAGACTATCAAAATGGATATGGATGGTCTGTACAAGTTCAATAACAGTGAGAAGTTGGTTCAGACATCTCCTACTGACGGGTTTATGGATGTTTCACAATCTCGATATCCAAGCGATTAGGCCCTGTTTCGTTTCCAATAAAATTTCGTGTTTTTTCAATGAAAAAAATTTCGAAACGCGTTGTAAAAGAAATTTTAACTGTTTCTTCATAACATTTGATTCTCATCTATTTGATGGACCATCAAAAAGGAAAGAGAAAAATGAAACGAGACGATACCGAAACGCCAGTCGAGGAAGCGGGTGAAATCAAGACAGCGAAAACGATTTTCGACTTTGCAGAAGCGACCGAGGAACATCCATATGTATATGGGATTCGAATCAAGAAAGACGTGACTCGTCATTGTGATTCGACCATTGTTTTTTCTTGTACCTGTTACAAGGTGGACACGATGACGAAGTTCTGCAGCAACTGTGGAAAGAAATGCAAGATGGATATTGTACACACTCTTCGGAAGAGGAATGAATCAGACTCGGCCAAGCCGTTTAGAATCATTGAAGAGTGGAATAATACCCTCTTTATTTTCCATCCAGAGGACAAGATCCAATTTACCGGAGACCTGGATGCCGTTACCATGGCTGAAAAGGCCAAGTATTATCAAACACTGGTCGATCGCGAAAAGGAGCTCGGAGCGCTTCTCCTCTTGTGCAAGGAGACGATCTTGACCGACATGGATGATCTTTACAAGAGACCATATGCAAAACCCTTGGTCAAGACGTGTCCCACCGACGGGTTATTCGATGTATCGCATACCCGATTCAGTGATTGATTTTCTTCGACATTTTTTAAATTTTTTTACAGAATTTTTTTTTGCTGGATAAACCCAAGGAAAAAATTCTCAGAGTGTGTTTCTAATCTAATTTACTCCATTTTTTGTCAAGACCTTGGCTTCATACAGAGCGAATCAATGGAAATAATTCGCTGTATTCGTCAATATGATATCCAGGATTGGATTACCAGACACCTATCGACCGACTGGTTCCCGTTGCGGTCGATGCAACGATTCATTGTAACATGCACAATCATCGTGTTGTACTGGATTGGACTTGTCTCGATTCTATTGCTTTCCTCTGGTGGAATATGGACAATTGCTCAAATTCTGTTTGGATTCCGAATATTCACCAACGTTCGAGGAGAATACGTTGGTCCACAAGGGGAACTGAGACCCGACTTATTTTGGCTAGATATGTTTGTGCGTGTGGTGTTCGGTTCCATGATTTTACTATCGCTCTTGGGTGTGATATCAGCAAGTCGCTGGCTTATGGGGTACATTACGCGCTACTATCGTGAATGGGACAAGCTCGAAGTTTCCAAGTTGAGACGGGACTTGGAGAAGACTCGTGTCGTCACCGATGCACATTCTTCAGTGGCCGAAAAGACGCCCTTGCTATAAATTTACTCCATAGAGACACTCTTACGGTCAAGGGACGTTTTTTCTTGTGCTTAAATTTTTTTGCTGAACCCTCTATTTCCAGGTGTTTGGTTGATTAAATACAACAAGTTTCAGGTAACGAGAGGAAAATTCTTTACAAATTCTGCTTTTTCAATACTCAATTGACACACAATAATCCATTTCTCAAATTCCAACAATAAATGGAACCGAGTGATTCAATGACCAAGGAAATAACAGACGTCAAGGCCGAACCAGTCAAGGACATTTTCGACCTAGTCGAGGTATGGAAGGGACGTCGACCAGACGTGTACGGGATCCGTATATACAAGGATCCCAAACGGCATTGTACGACCACCACCAAAATTCGTTCATGTGACTGTCCGCGCCAGGAAGATGTCACACTGAAATTCTGTGGTTTCTGTGGTAATCGATACACGACTCAAATTGATTATTGCCTTCGGGAAAATCCGGCATCTTTGGTCAATCGTCCTTTTAAGATGATTGATGAAAAGTTTTCATTGTTTGTCTTTCATCCCGACGACACGGTTCGCTTCATGGACAAGTACGATGCCGGAACCATGGCAGAAAGGGTACAATACTTTCAACAATTGTTGGATCGAGAGAAAACCCTGGGACAACTTCTCCTTTCCTGTGGCGAAAAGGTCCGGATGGATGACGATCGACTGTACAGTCGGACAAATGCAAGGCCATTTGTAACCAAGTGTCTGACGGATGGCTTTATGGATGTTCTTGTTTCGCGTTATCCAGATGACGACTAGATTTTTTTCCTGGTAATTTTTATTCTTTATTACGAGAATAAAATTTTCAGTGATTTATCCATAAAATCCTTTTGAACTTGGACCAAAGGGAAATGGACCAAAAAAAAGAGGAACCGGCTTCATCCCAGGCACAACAAACACTAGTCGAACTCTTGAAGCGCAAAACCTTGTTCCAGCCCGGTGAAAAGACGCGGATTCCATGGATCCCCATCTTGGCACAAGACAATTCGGAAATCCAATCCATTCAACAGGACGCGTCCCACCCAACTCGTAAACCGGAAACGTATTGGTTCCTGTACCGTGCCATGGTGGCCATTCACGTGATTATGAAGACGATTCGCAAACTGGATGAAAAGAATGTGCCTCACCTTTCATTCTTGCCTCGCCTTCATCCATCGTATGATGATGCCAAGGAAGAAGCCGAGTGTTTTGAAACGTTCCTGGACCATGTCCAAGGCCTGACGGGGCAACAATTTGAACAGTGGTTATCCAGTCAATGGCACGACAAGGCTACCGGACAGCAGCTTACCCATGTACGATTCATCTTGGGCAAACTGGATGTACCCATGGCGGAAGCGATGATTCATCAAATCAAGCAAGACGACCCCAACGTGGCCGTGATTTGCCTAGTGACGACCATTGTCCCTACGCCTGATTTTGTGGGGTTCGTGTTTCGCAACAATGAACGACGACGCGAACAACGCGAGGGCCGGATCTACTTGGCCGAGAATATCCAGACGGCGCGACGCAAAAAAACAACAACAGCCGTGAAAAAAGTCAAGGACGCGGACATGGCGATTCACGGCAAGGTCGATGTGCCCACGGTACACATGGAGGATCAAGACTTGATGGATGAGGAACAAAAACGGCAATTGGAGGAAAAGGAGGAGCGTAAACGGACCAAGACGGAAGCTGCCACCAAGAGCAAACGTGCCAAAAAGGTTTCGCCTAAGAAGAAGTCGATCTCGAAGAAGAAAAAGGCGAATAAGTGGCTGGACGAGTCTGAAGAAGAGGCGAAACCGGTGGCCAAGAAATCCTCCAAGAAAAAAACAAACAAGACGATGGTGGATGACTTGGACGAGGCACCCGCGACCAAATCTACAAAGAAAAAGACCAGTAAATCCAAAGCCAAGGCAGACCTAATGCCAGTAGAGGAAATGGATCCCGTGTCGGCGGCCGTGCCCATGATTGGTAAAATCTCTTTAGTCAAGGGCAGTAGCATTCTTGAATTTGAACACATGCCGCGCATCGAAGTGTTGGTGTCCGTGGGACAATTGTCCTCCCATTTCTTCTTGTCGGAAGACATGCCTCATGCCGAGGTCTTGACGGATCCGCAAGCCGTGTACGATCTCAATACCTCGCTCAACTTGACGAGCATTTATCAACACCGCAAATTATTGACTACTGATCCTGTAGCCATTTTACATGGCTTGCACGAGGGTGACATGATCATGTATTCGGATTTTGTGGCGGATCGTGGCGAAACGTGGGAGCCGGCGGTGGTCGTGAACGATACAGTACGGCATACCAATATCAAGTCGATTAAATTGGTACGTCCTGCTACGGCGGCTCGTGGTTCCTGATTTTCCAAATCATTTTCGTATTCGATTAACCCTGGTATTATTATTTACTCTTCCTTTGCATTTTATTTAAATGGGATAATTCACAATATTGAAAAAGTTTGACTCTTGAATATGTATTTTCTATTTTGTAAAGGGGACGAAAATGTCTAATCAAGCTCCGTTACGAGATTTGACAAGGGATAATCTACAAAGTCCCGATTCAATCAAGGATTTTTTCCGTGCCACAAGAACAGTATGTGACATCAACAGTCGGCCAAAACAGTCGCGACGAAATACGGGCCACAATAGAATCCAGCCAGTACGGCTCAAGGACTTGGCCATGAATTTCGACCCAGACATTTGCAATCAAGTCAAACGGAACATGACGCGGTTCGGGATTGACCACACGGACGATACCTTTGTTGCACTCAAGAGGACCATGGTCAAGAGCCGTCGCTACCGAGTCTTGGTCAAGACCCTTACGGGTATACAAGCACAATATCAGGCGGGAGAATTGTCCAATGGCAAGGATGCAGCGTGCCAGGGAGCCGTTCCTCTACTTGCATCGTGGAGTTGTATCCGACCATCTTCAGGAGAGGGTGAATTTGAGGAAATGGCGGTCATGCCATTTGTCAACTGGGGTCGATTCGAATGGGGATTCAGTGATTTTCTGGAAAGATCTACAGAGGAATTGGAGGAAGACTGGCTTAGTTCGGATCGCGAAGTGTACAGTTTCCTGTCTAGCAATCTGTGCCGGCTATCCACTCTACTCGTGGTATTCCAAGCGCAAGGACTGGTGCATGGCAAAATTGAAATGTCCCACATTCTGATTCAAAAATGTTCCCGAGAGCAGCAAGAGCAACGTTTCGTGTTTCGTTATGGAACCGAGACAGTCATTATCCCAAAGAACCGTTATTGGTTGGTATTGACGGATTTTAACGGTGCCCGACTCAAGGTCTTCAGAGAGGGCATAGATATGCAGGATTTTTACGATTTACTTGTTGTATTTTACCAAATCTCGGTACAATTGACGGACAAGACACTGTTTTCCGCCCAGGCACATGGGCGGTTCACGACGCTTCTGGTTCGTCTGGGCTTGGAGTTGCATCATCTGAATGAAAGGGACCGGACGACTGCAGAAAATGTCCAGCCTGGTGAGACTTATGAGAGCGTGTGGCAAACCCTGGTTACAAACAAGCATCGAGTCTTGGTTGAAGAGTGGTTTCGACCCATACAGGACAATGACCGTTCAAATCTGGTATTCCTGAAGAATGCATTGGTTACAGACGTTGAAATTGAGCAACGTGAGAAACTGTGGATCCATCGATTGGGGGTAGACGAAAGTGGAGAATATGCCAAGAATCCATTAGTCGATTTGACTCCTCGAGAGCAAAAGAGAATGTCCAGGTCTCGACGTAAACCTTCAACGGACGGTCCAATGAGAATCGCTCCGTTACAGGACACTGACTCTCTAACTCGAGAATTGACCGAACCAGACCCTTTTTCTCAACAGTCAAATGAACGAGTCAAGTTTGTGAAGTGGCAAGATCTGGACACGGATAATATCAAGGACCTGGAAAACTTGAAGAGGTCGTATATTGATACCACATCCTTTTGCGATCAGAGGAAAACCAGAAAGATTCTAGGAAAAGGAGATGACGGAGAAGTCTATGTATTGAGACTCAAGGAGCTGGCAAGGGATTTTGACCCGTCCATTTTGACACGAGTCAAGGCCAACATGGTTCGTTTCGGCTATCCTCATACAGATCAAACTGAGATTGTAATCAAGAAAATGGCGTCTGATACCACGGACAGGGCCGATTGGGAAAGAGCGGCCATATCCGTCCGAGCCCAATATCATGCGGGAAAATTGGCCAATGGGAAAAATGCAATTGCCCACGGGATTGTGCCGATCTTTGGTGCGTGGAAATGCGATTCCAAGGGTGGATTCGATGAGAACATGGCCATGCCAAAAATGGATTGGAGCGTGGATCAATTCCTACGACTTGGACAACACATATTGGCCGAGGAATTGACCGATTTCAAGTATGATGGCAAACATCGTTTTCATCCAACGGACGACACTGACCGGATCATTACCCGTTTTCTGTTGTCCAATTTTTTGCGACTGGCCACGGCTACCATAGTCTTGCATGAACATGGCATCGAACACAATGATATTTGCCCCATCAATATTCTCGTCCACAAATGTACCACTGCCGAAAGACAACAAAGTTTCCAGTTCCACCATTGCAAGGACAAGGTCACGATCCCGAGTACAAGTCACTGGTTATTTCTCAATGATTTTGGATGGTCCGAGATCAATGCGAACCAATCCGAATTGACGACTAACGATTTCAATGACTTGATCCACGTGTTTAATGACTTGCTCAAGAATTTCCAGGCAGTCAATGTTTTGTCGCAAGTCATGTATGCCAGATTGGAATATTTTTTCAGTGATCAGATACGCAAAGGGTTTACAGAGACCGATTCGACACTCGACGTGTGGAATGCACTAAAGCGAAAACATGATTACCATTTCGGCCCATGGGCCGACTTGTTTAATAATTCCGACGAGGATGATCCGGATCCCAATCGAATTGACTTGCACGTGGCCGATCCTGATTTAGCCATGACTTTTCCTAGACTCGTCAAAGACCGGTCCAAGTCGCCGCGTAGAAAAAGAGATTCGAGTCCACTACGCACAATGCGGTCAGTAGAGTCGCTTCGTCCATCATCCACGCAACTTGTGGCTACTCAAAGTGCCCGACGAGCCAGACCGTCTGATTTTGATCGACTGGAACCCATGCCAATTCAGAATTATCAGTACCAATCTTTTCCTTGCTGTGTTATCTCGTAAATTATTTTTTTTTCAGAAATTTTCACGCTAGCTGAAACTATTAACCAGTTGATCTACAATCCTTGGTTGAGGAAATTTCCATGCTGTTTTCCTCAAAATTGGAGGTAAACTTGTTCAATTTTTCTTTTTCAGAAACCACATTCTTTACCCTTCTAATTCAAAATCAGGAAAGAAAAATGAGTAACAAAGACCGAGACAATCAGCACCGCGTCATTCGAGGTAAAATAACAAGTTAAAAAATCGGTTCATGTAACGATTGGGAAAAAAATAGTGGTACGCAAGTCACCCGCACAAATCAAGGCCTTGGTCGCCGCCTTTGCAACGGATCAAACGCCAAGTGTCGAGGTTGTGTTAAAACTCGAAAATGTTACAAGACTTGTTAACAAGAGATTTCTTGTAATTAATTGTCCTGTGTAGTTTATAGAGCGTTTTGCTGACAAACACGGCATGGAAGAGTTTCAAGTGAGAAGGTGGTTCAACTACACGCGCTTCAAGGAACGACGCAAACGAGCCGGTGGACTTGCATGCAACAAACGTCGTAAGAAAGGACGTTCACTGGATTCAGACGACGACCGGCCCAAACGTCGTTATACGAAACGATTGTCCGTCATTCCAATAGAGGCGCCAATACCAGAAGCCGAGAAACCGGAATCTGACGATGTCCCTTCAACACATGCGATCGAATCCAGGACCATTGCACCTAGTACAATGCTACCTCCTCCACCCTTGCTTAATGCAATACAGTACAATACATTACCTTTCAATTCGTTTCATTGTGCATGTTGTCGCATACACGGTCATTTGGTGGATGCGCTCCCTGTCGCATTGGACCTGTTTCCCGACTTGGCCGTGCGTTAGACTCTTTTTTTTCTTTTTAAAGAATACTCGAGGTTTATCAATGACAAACAAAAACAAAAAGAGTCAAGGGTTCAAATCATCTCATAATGTATTCCGACGGTGTTTCTTGATGCTATTGGAGAGCAACTGTTTGGATTGGAGCAATGATTGTTGTTTGGACTTGATTAGTCTATGATAAAAACGATGCAAATCGGGATGAGATTGGAGGATGGATCTCAATTCATTTTCCATTTGGAATTGCGCCTCGAGTTCCATGACGAGCATTTTGTATTCGAATTCCATCATGACATGCTTCTTTTCGGCTTGTTCCAGTTTGGTCTTGGGGAGGTCCTTGAAACAAGTGTCCTTGCAAATCATTTTATTTTCGAGTCGGACACAGGTCAATGGACCTTGCCCGCAAATCGAACAGACAACGTCTTTTTGTTCATCGAGTTTTACACTTGGACCGGGCTGAAGGACGTCCATGTAAATTGTTTATTGACCAAAAAAAAAGATTTGAATCGATAATGAAAAATCAAGTAAACATATAAACGGTGAGAAGGAGAAAAAAATATCCAGTCGTTTTCTGTTTTTCACTGGTCTAGAATTTCTTGTTCTATACGTGTCCTACACAGGACTAGTGCCAATCTAGAAAATGGCTGGACTAGGGTCAATTCATACGGTATTGGGACCAATGTTTTCGGGCAAGACGACGGAACTGCAACGTCAAATGCGCCGGTTCAACATTAACAAGAATCGTAAATGTGTCATGATTGGATACTCCAAGGATGATCGGTACGATACGGCCGAAACCGTATTGGAACCGACGGTGACCACCCACGATGGAATTCGCATGACGGCCGTGGTGTGTACTCGCTTGGATGAACCTCATATTGCAAAGGCCATCGAGGGCTGTGAAATGATTGGCATTAATGAAGGCCAATTTTTCGAAACCGTGGCCGAGTTTGCCGATGCCCAAGCCAACTTGGGCAAACGCGTGATTGTCGCGGCCTTGGATGGTACGTATCAACGCAAACCCTTTGACTCGATTGCCAAGTTGATTCCACTGTCGGACACGGTGGTCAAACTCTCGGCCGTGTGTCGGTGCGATCGTGAGGCGCCATTCAGTAAACGGTTTGGCGACGATGATCGACTCGAAGTGATTGGAGGCAAGAATTTGTATGCTGCCGTGTGTCGGAAATGTTATTTTGATGACGACTATTCCGATCCTGAAACGCCCTTGCCCGCTACGCCGCATGCCAAGGCCGAGTCAACCCCGGCGGACAGGCCAGTGATACGAGTCGATTTAAAGGAAGAACACAAGAAAACGTCTGGGGTCACGGGGCTGGGACTGGTACAAGGCATCACTTTGGATTCTATTAGCCAATACACAACACAAAACAAGGCAAGTTGTGTTGCAGGAATATGGTCAATATACGTCGAAACAATTCTAAAATCGCAACATGACTGTTTCCCGTCAGTGTATTACGTGAGACGAAATGGGTGCATGTCGAAAGAGGTATTGGGTCCCACTCATTTCAAACAGGCGACGCATGGATTGGTTGTACCCATACTCGAACATTTGGCCAAGAAAATTCGAGAAGAGTCGAGTGGGAGTCCGATCAATGGCTATTTCGTGATTTGGAAAATTAATCAAAAGGTGTCCATTCTCTTGGAGGATACCGTGCTCAACCTCGTGTACTTGGTATGGGATACGCCCGACTATAAAGCCATGAAAATGGGTCTGGCCACGGATTTACCACTGCTGGGGAAAGATACTAAATATTTCGGTATCATTCTGAAATCTCGTTAATTATCTTTTTTTCTTTTTTAAATTGTCTAGCTATTCTTCTTGTAAAAAAAAATGGGTTGTGTCCCCTCTACTCCATACCGTTTGGTACCCATGGAACCCGAACCCGTTAAAACTAGATTGCATCACGCACCATTGTCGAATGATTTTGTAGACCCCACACGATACGATCCTGCCAAACATCACCCTTCTCGATTGCAAGTGACGAGACATTCATTTGTCCGAAAACGTGTTCGGTTGCCCAAGTGAGGAATTTCCCGACGGGTCTAAAACCAAGGGAAAGAACGATGCACTTTTTTCCCCTTGGTTCTCTAAAAGGGGGGAAAATGTCCAGGTTGTACTCTTTTGTTCTTTTTCAAGCCAAGACCCGCTCTTTTTTTTTAATCAAGTCAAGGAAAATGAGTTTCGCATTGACTTACCAAGGTCCAATTGCACCGGGTCCCGTGCTAAACCCAACCTCGGTTCAGGCACCCGTAAACATGCCAGGTGGTTTTGAAGGCTTGGCCAGTTTGATGCCGTCGGGTTTCAATACCATGATGGCCGGACAACAAGTCGTAGGCAACCGACTGGATTTGGTGCGTGGCTTTGGCATGGAAAATGGTGCGCCCGGTTCCTTCCCCGGCGGTGCCCCCGACTATGGCGCTTCGAGTGATGCCTTTATCCAGGCGATGAACACCATCAATGACGCGACACTCAGCGACGTACCGACATTGCCCTTTTTGGACAATTATGCGGAATCCAGTCAAGGCATGTATTCGGAACCGACCTTGGATCTCCGCAAGGCCTTGGGCCCACTGCCGGCCGACGAGACCAGTGTCTTTACCAATGCACAAGCCGTGTTGCAAGCACAATCCAATAGCAAGATCACGACTCGCACGTTTTTGAATCGTTGCAACTATTCGGACATTGCCTTTAGCTCATGGCCTGTGATGCAAGAATTATTGCCTGATGAAATGTGGCCCATTTTCGCCTTGATTGACAAGGACCCTCATCCGGGCAATGGCGACACGCTCTTGACGCTGCCCGAAGTCAATCATCAATTCTACTTGGCGTACCGTCGACGCATCGACGGCGACGACAGTGACCATCCGGTTTATGGCGATGCGTTCCGCAACCCGACGAAATTCCTGGAACGGTTCGTGTTTGCCGGCTACAATATCAACATGGAACTGTTTGGCGATTTGCGTGAATCGTCGTCATGCATGGTGGATGTCGCGTTCCGTTATCTGATTGGCCTCAATATCTGGATTGGCTGCGAAGTCGATCCTACAGATGGGGCCCACTTGTTTTTGCAATTTGTCAAGCAAGATTTGTTGACCAATCCGGGTGTTACCGACAAGCCGTCCTTGGCACAAGTCATGCCCTTTGGCTTGGGGTGTGGCGGTGACGAATTTCCGTCGAAAGAAGTGTTGCAAGGCACACACACGAGCTTGTACCAATTGATTCCTGATGTGCAATCGGGCTGCAGCGCGCCCAATGCCCACTTGCCCTTGTTCCTGGGACGTGGTCGCAGCCTGCCGCGTGTTCATGTAGGTGTCAGCATCAGCAGCCGCAGTCCGGATTCCCTGCGTCAAAAGCGCTATTCGAAACGCCTTCACGATTTGATTCACAAGAAGAGTACCGTCCGAGTCAATTATGATGAATTGCCCATGATTGACATGTATGTACCACTCAAGTATGGTGTCGCCAGTTAGGCTTTTCTTTTCCCTTTTGCTCTTTTTCTTTGTCTTCTTAAAAATTCGTGTATTCGAAAGTGTCTAAGAGAGCGTTTAAATTCGATTTTTTAAATCAAGCCATACAAAGATAAAGTGTCAAACTGCGTCTTTCGGTTTCCAGTGGGCGGAACAAGATCACGAAACATTTCCTTGGCAAAAGGACTATTTTCGGGTTTGCCGTGACGATACCACCAGTTGCCTCCACGACAATTGATAATGGCCGGTTTTCCATTTCCGCGATGCAGTTTACCTCGCCAATACCATTCCTTGTCTCCATTGTGACATTCCACGGCCGGTTTGTCATGGGCTCGATGCAACACACCTCGCCAATGCCATTTTTTGGTTCCGTTTGTTAACGTCATGGTCGGTTCATCATGCAAGGAGTGGAGTTGGCCATTCACTAGTTGCTTGATTCCAGACACGACAAACTCCAAAAATGGAACTTGTTCTATTCGTGAAGTTTGTTCCCATTTAGCTTGTAGCTGTGGAAAGAAGACATCCGATGTAATATCTAAGTAGCCCACGATTTCGCCCAAGAGCGCCGTGGGTAATAATGACAGTTTTCGTCGAGACATTCTTCTGGTTTTTTTTACGTTTCTGAGGGTAATCGCGATAATAGAGAAAAGACGAGCGAATACAAATGAAAAGGTCTATTCCCGATAATTTTTTTCATAAATGTATCGATCAAATTGAAACCAAAAAGATGTATAATTGGAAAAATTAAACAAGTGGAGCCATCGGCAAAGACTGGCAAGTCGTGGTATCCAATGCACCCTTTTCACCCATTCTCTGAAAACTTCCTCGGAAAAAATACATCTCGTGCCCGCTTGGAACATCCACAACGGCGGGTCCGTGTGCACGATGCAATTCATCCTCCACGAACCAACGTTTACTTCCATCACGCGATTCGATTGCAGGTTTGCCATTGTCGCGATGTCTTTTGCCATGCCGAAACCACGCCTTGTACGAATTTGGATTCTCCGCCACTGGTAAATCGGGAGCACGGTGATCTGAACCCTCGACCGCTGGTAAATCGTGGGCACGGTGAAGCTTGTTGTGCCAGAACCATTCCTTGGTTCCGTTAGCATGTTCAATTGCGGGTTGGTCATTCGTTCGATGCAACTGGCCTCGTCGGTACCACATTTTGGTTCCATCTTGTCCGATGACTGCGGGTTGATCGTAAAGAGAATGCAACACGCCATTGACTCGGTGTTCGGTACGACTTGTTTCGGGTGTCGCTCCGCGTACTATGATACTGTCTATTTTTGAAGCCTTTTCCCATCTGGGTTGTAGTGGTGGGAAGAAAACGTCCGAGGTAATATCCAAGTGGCCCACGATTTCACCCAAGAGCGCTGTGGGTAATTGCACTGTACGAGCTGGTTTTTTTGGTTGCGGTTGTAATTGTCCATTTTGATACCATTCCTTTTCGCCGGTCGGGTATTCGATAGCAGGACGATCGTCATCACGATGGCGTTTACCATGTCGCCACCATGCCTTGTATCCGTCTTCATATATCACGGCCGGTCGATCATAGTCGCGATGTTTTTCATTTTGCCAGAACCATTCTCGACCACCATTGTGATATTCTCTTGCCGGTCGATCATGTATCCGATGCAGTCTGCCATGCCACCACCATTCCTTGGTACCATTTCTTGACTCTATGGCAGGATTGTCATTTGCTCGATGCAACAGCCCACGCCAGCACCATTTCTTGGTTCCATTGTCATATTCGATGGCAGGGTGGTCGTGAAGCGAGTGTAATTGACCATTGACCAAGTGTTGGGTTCCCTTGCCATACCCTTCGGTGAATCGGGTGTGCTGGACTAACGATTGCTTTTCCCATGTTCCCTGTAGCGACGGGAAAAAGACATCGTGGGTTATATCCAAGTAGCCCACGATTTCGCTCAAGAGCGCCGTGGGCAATTGCACCACACGAGCCAATCTTTTCCGTGGCGGGTCTTGAAGTTTCCCGTGCAAATACCACGACTCGGTTCCAGTGCCGGTAGTGATGGCAGGTCCATGCTCACGATGCAATTCGCCATTGAAATACCACCGTTTTTCACCGCTCGGCCATTCCATTGCGGGTCGGTCCGCTTCGCGATGCCGTTCACCATGACAATACCACGCCTTGTATCCGTCATGATACGTCACGGCCGGTTGGTCGTGGTCACGATGTTTTTGACCTTGCCAAAACCATTCTCGATCGCCATTGTTGTATTCTTTTGCCGGTCGATCATGTGTTCGATGGGATTTGCCACGCCAAAACCATTCCTTGGAACCACCGAGTGTTTCTACCGCAGGCTTATCATTTGATCGATGCAGCTGTCCACGCCAAAACCATTCCTTGGTTCCATCCTCATCTTCCATGGCAGGGCGGTCATGAAGCGAGTGCAATTGTCCATTGACCAAGTGCCGAATTCCAGTGCAATGATATTCGGTAAATGGCACATGCTCGATTCGCGATTGTTTTTCCCACTTACTTTGCCACTGTGGGAAAAAGACGTCGTGGGTTATATCCAAGTACCCGACGATTTCGCCCAATAATGCGTTGGGTAATTCTGGGGTTCGCTTGGGTATTTTCCTTCTGAATTCCACTGTACGTTGGTATTGGTCATGTAAATACCATGACTCTCCGAGACTGCTAATAATGGCGGGACCATTCTCACGGTGCAATTTGTCATTGAAATACCACCACTTGTCCCCATTGGACTTGATCAATGCCGGTTGATCGTGTTCACGATGCCGTTTGCCGTGTCGGTACCATTGCTTGAACCCATCATTAACTTCTATCGCGGGTCGGTCGTGATCACGATGCAATTTCCCATTTTGATACCATTCCTTGTCACCATTCTCGTATTCCCTTGCCGGTTGATCGTTTGCTCGGTGTCGTCTACCTCGCCAAAACCATTCTCTTGTCCCATTCTTGTACTCGATGGCCGGTTTGTCATGAAGCGAGTGCAATTTCCCATTGACTAGATGTTTGATCCCTGCGTCGCCAGGATAACCGGTAGATAATGGTACATGCTCAATACGAGAATCCTTTTCCCATTTTCGCTGCAGCCGTGGAAAAAAGACGTCGTGGGTAATGTCCAAGTAGCCGACGATTTCGCCCAGTAGTGCACTGGGCAATTGGAATGGCTTCTTTTTCGGCAATAGTTCATTTGGAATACCATCGAACTGACGTATTCCGTGCAACCACCATTCCATGGTACCATCCGGTCGGATAAAGGCAGGACCCTTGTCGCGATGCAATTGGCCTCGAAGATACCATTGCCGATACCCATTGCTCGAATCCACGGCCGGTAGGTCACCGTCACGATGCAATTGACCTCGGCAGTACCACTCATTGTGTCTAGGTCCGAGATATTCCACGGCCGGTCGGTCCTGATCACGATGGCGTTTGCCGTACTGATACCAATGTTTGCTTTGACCAGAACACTCTACTGCAGGACGATCATGGTCACGATGCAACTTTCCACGATAATACCATTTTGAAACATCTCCGTGATAACTATCCTTCTTTTCAATCGAGGGAACATCATGAAACGAGTGCAATTGACCATTGACCAGTGTCTTGGTTCCCCGGGCCCCATCTTCCTCCACAAGTGGTACACGTTCGATTCTACTGTGTTTTTCCCACGTTTTCTGCCATTGGGGAAAAAAGACATCACACGTAATATCCAAGTAGCCCACGATTTCACCAAGTAAGACCTTTGGTAAAGGGGTCTGTAATTTCCGTTTTCGAGACATTTTCTGTTTAACTGTTGATGAAGAAAGAAAATATGTGATTGACTAGAGAACAGACTGGAACTATTTTTGCGAGAAAAAAAATAGTTTACGAAATTAAATGTCGAATTGGATTTCGCCAGGGACGCCACTTGTATTCGCCATGCGTGTACCAGAATTCCTTGCCACTTGTACACACATGGGCCGGTTCGTCGTGACCGCGATGCAATTGGCCATTTTGATACCATTGTTTATCGCCATTTGCATATTCAATGGCAGGCAAATCATTGCCACGATGAATCTGCCCACGTCTCGCCCATTTGCGAGTTCCATGTTTGAGTACAATGGCTGGTTCGTCGTGTAATGAATGGATCAGTCCATTTACCCACTGTATAGTGCCCGATACTAGAGTGGGGGTATCGTGAAAGGAGCCTCGGCCCACACCAATCGGATTATGTTCTAGAAATGCTTCCTTGCCCGCCGTAAAGAAGTTTTTTACTATCCGCGACTGCCTTTCCCACTTACTTTGCCACTGTGGGAAAAAGACGTCAGAGGTGATGTCCAAGTACCCTACGATTTCGCCGAGCAAGGCAGTCGGAAGCTCGTATACCTTTCGTTTCATGTCCATTAATTTCCGGTTAAATGAAGAAGGGAAATTGTCACTTGTCCTAGAAAAGATTCTGGAAAAATTTGAATTTAAATCGTAACAAGATTTTCTTATTTTTGTTGTTGTTTGAATTTCAAGAGCAATTCAGCATCGTCATCCGGAATAGCATTCTTTTCAGAATGAGACAAGTTTTCCTTGGACTCGTCCGGAATTGCGGTTTTGAACGCTGCTGTATCCTTCTTCTTGGATTTGTCCGTCTTGTGTTTGTCCTTGTCTCGAATGGGTTTCTCAGACACTGGTGTATCCTTCTCTCCGGACTTGTCCGTCTTGGGCTGGTCCTTGTCTCGGCTTTGAGAAACCGTAAACCCCACAATGATCCAAGCCCAGATCATATACAAGGTGCTTTCGCATGCAAACTTGAGCATGGGGAAACTGGGATCGGGTGGTTGTGAGTATAACAATCCAGAAAGTACAATGGCGCTGAGAAATGCCACGATATCGCGTTCAGGGGAACTTGGGATTTCTTTCCGAGTTGCAATGGCCATAATGTAAAGATGTACATCATCCATGGAATTGACTACAAACCACCAGGCGACTGGGGACTTGCCAAAGGACTCGGGTTCCATCCACAATAGTAAAAGCGTCACGGGCAAGACTCCTAGCATTTCTTTTCTTGCGTCTTTTTTGTGTAGTGAATTAATAGAATGTGAGAAGAAAAAAGTTTCACACCCGTGGGAAAAGAAAAATGACCAAGAAAAAAAATTAATTTTATCTATTCTTTTCGTTCCGAGATGATTTGGTGGGTGGTATTTTCTTGCCATGAAGATACCATGCCTTGCTGCCATTGGACCATTCAATCGCCGGTTTGCCATGATCTCGGTGCAATTGACCAAATTGATGCCACTCACTATACGCAGCACACACATTGGCAGGTCGGTCGTTCTCTCGGTGCATTTGACCCTTGTAATACCATTGGTGATTGCCCGACTTGTATTCAATGGCAGGCTTGTCGTGATCCCGATGTCGTTTGCCATGCCGGAACCAATGCTTCCCCAAACAATCCTCAATGGCGGGCAAGTCATGATCACGATGTTCTTGATCGTTCTTGAACCATCCACGATACTCGCTGTTTTCAATGCCGGGTTGATCTCTGAGTGAATGTTTCTTGCCATTGACTCGACGGAACATGGTATTGCCATCTATTCTTTCGGTACACTTTGAGTCGCGTATCCATAGGATTTCATACCCAGAAAGGAAAATGTCAGTGGTTATGTCCAAGTACCCCACGATACACGTAAACAAGTCTCTTGGCAATTCATGTCGTTTTCTCTTTTTCGACATTTTTTCTTGATATTTCCTGTTACAGAAGGAGACAGTGAAAAATAGTCGATAAGCGAAAATTTACACAAAAAATCGTCATTCACGAAAAAGTCTTTTTTTCTGCTACACGGGCTCATTGAGCAATGAATCTTCCAACTTGCGCTTCTCCCTTTGAAAGACGCGTTTGCCGTACGTGTACCAGAAACAGCACCCATCGGCACGTTGAATAGCAGGTTTGCCATCTGCACGGTGTCGTATACCGTGCCAAAACCATTCTTGGTCACCATTGGGCATGATCATGGCCGGTTGATCATCTTCACGGTGAGGTTGGTCTTGCCACCACCATTCGAGTTTGCCATCAGCATGTTCTACCGCAGGCTTATCCTTTTCACGATGTCGCCTGCCGTGCCACCACCACTCTTTTCGGTCATGCACATATTCGACAGCCGGTTGATCATTCTCACGATGATGTTTATCATGCTGTATCCATTCCTGGTCCCCATTCGCCTTGATAATGGCCGGCTTGTCGCCTTCTCGATGCACTTCATCCTGGCAATACCACCATTTGTCGCCCCAGGGATACTCCTTGGCAGGACGGTCGTGGTCACGATGGACAAGGCCACGCTGATACCATATTTTCGCACCACGATAGTCCTCGACTGCCGGCAAATCATTATCTCGATGGAGTTGATCGTGAATGTACCATTCCCGATCTCCGCATACAACTACATCATCGGTAACGCCGCGACTAGAGGACTCGCGAACAGAGCGCTCAATCGCAGGTTGACCACTTTCTCGATGCCGTTCACCTCGCCAAAACCATTCCTTGGTACCGTCTATTTTCTGGACGGCAGGTTGACCACCCTCTCGATGTCGTTGACCTCGCCAGAACCATTCCTTGGTACCGTCCATTTTCTGGACCGCGGGTTGGTCATGTTCTCGGTGGCGTTTGCCATTGTACCACCATTCCATGTCGCCCACAGGCAAGGATCCCGGTTGAGAAGGCTGTATTTCACGAATCCCAAGATAGCGTCTAGGCACACTAATAACGGCCGGTTGGTCGCCTTCTCGATGTGATACATCCCGTCGATACCATTTTAGAGTACCATTTGCATAGACCTCGGCCGGTTGATCATGAAGTGAATGACATATTCCATTGACCAACGTTCGAGTGATCTTGCTGGGCCGAACAGGTAAGACGATTTGTTGTATTTTGGATTCACGTTCCCACTTTTTATGTAGATGCGGGAAAAAGACGTCGAGGGTTATGTCCAAGTACCCGACAATACTTCCTAGTAATGCATCGGGCAAGTGTCTCATCTTTTTCATCGACATTTTATTTCCCTTTTAGGACATTGGTCGAATAAAAGTACTAGAATCGAAAATTATCTGCCCGGAAAAATTAAATGGTATCTTCAGACTCTAATTTCCTCTTCTTTGGCCAAGGAAACTTACGTTCGCCATGCTCGTACCAAAACTCCATGCCATTGGGCATAATCATGGCCGGTTTGCCACCGTCGCGATGTAATTTCCCTTTCCAATACCAATAGCAGATTCCATCAGTTTCAATTGCCGGTAAATCGTGTTCGCGATGCAATTCACCGTCAGTGTTTCGCCATTCCCTGTCCTTTCCATTGGCAGACTCAATGACGTGTTTGTCATCGTCTCGATACAGATGACCGTGACGATACCATTCCTTTTTGCCATCTGCATACTCAATCGCGGGTCGATCGTGATCACGGTGCAATTGGCCACGCACATACCATTTCTTGGTGCCGTCCGTCTGTTCGACTGCGGGTTGGTCATTTTCGCGATGCAGCTGATTGTTGATATTACCACTCGTTGGATAAGACATCTTCCTTCCAATCTTTCAATTGGACAAATTTGTTTTCAATGGCGGGCTTGTCATTCTCTCGATGTCGTTTGCTGTGTTGATATCATTCTCTACAGTTGTTGGTCTCGTTTTCAATGGCGGGCAAGTCATCATCACGATGGAGCTCGCCTTGAATATTTGCCCACATCTTGCGTCCACGGTTATATTCCACGACAGGTTGGTTATTGTTTCGACAGAATTTTCCGCGGATCCACCATTCTTGTTTCTTGTCCTTGTCACATATCACTGCCGGTCTGCCATGAGCCCGATGAAGACGACCATTCCGGTACCATGCCCTGTATTCGATCTTGCCTTTTGATTTCCGGACATAGGCCGGTTGATCTCCCTGGCGATGCAGCCGACCACGCCAGTACCACTTTTCCACGCGACCCGTATGCACGATAGCCGGTCTGTCATGCCAAGAATGCACTTGCCCATTGACTTTTATCTTTTTTCCTCCTTCAAATTCTATCTCTTCTATTCTTGTCTCTCTTTCCCACTTTTTATGTAGATGCGGAAAAAAGACGTCGTGGATAATGTCCAAGTAGCCCACGATTTCACCCAGTAATGCACCGGGCAAATGTCGAGTCTTTTTTATCGACATTTCCCCCGTTAATCTATTAACTCGAGCAGAATGCAGAATTAAGAAAAACGGATTTTCTGCCGAAAAAAACCTGGAAAAGAAACTAAATCGTATCCTGTTTGGATTCGGGTTTCTTAAATGGATAAAACTTGCGTACATCATGTTCATAGAAAAATTCTTGGCCATTGGCATGGATAATCGCCGGTTTTTGATGATCACGATGCTTTTGTCCATTAAAATACCACGCCCTGTACGAACCTGGACCTTCAATAGCAGGCAAGTCATTGTCGCGGTGTCGCGCGTTATCGCACCACCATTCTTTAGTACCGTTACCCAATTCAATGACGTGTTTCCCATTTTCGCGCCATAATTTGCCTTGACGGTACCAATGCCTTTCCCCGTATGAATATTGTATTGCTGGTCGATCATGATCACGATGGAGTTTGCCGTGCCAATACCAATGTTTGCTACCAGTGTCATATTCAATGGCGGGTCTATCCTTGCCTCGGTGTCGTTCGCCATTGACCCACCATTCCCTAGTCTTGACAATCTTCATGGAGGTCGTTCGCCGTTCGGCCCCCTCTACTGCTGGGCGTCCACCATCTCGGTGCCGCATCCCCTGCGAAAACCATTCCTTTTTTCCGGTTGAGTATACAATGGCAGGCCGGTCCTTGTTGCGATGCAACAATCCATTCCGAAACCATTTCTTGACACCATGAACATTATCCTCTACCGCGGGTTGATCTCGGTCTCGATGCAATACACCTCGTCGGTACCACATTTTGGTACCATTCTCAAGCACAATTGCAGGCTGATCGTGCAGTGAATGCAATTGAGTATTGATCAAGTGTTTGACGCCGGCGTTTTTTGATTCATCGACAAATGGCACTTTATGCAATTGAGTATTGATCAAGTGTTTGACGCCGGCGTTTTTCGACTCGTCGACAAATGGCACGTGTTCCAGAACAGACGCCTTTTCCCATGCATTCTGTAGCCAGGGAAAAAAGACATCACACGTTATGTCTAGGTACCCCACGATACATCCCAAGAGTGCATCGGGTAAATGCCAATTCTTTTTAACCGACATTTTTTACTCTTCAAGGTCAAAAAGTTTCTTTTCTGGTTTTCTCTTGCCACTCATTTCATAAAATTTAATCCTAAATATTTTTTTTTCCTTTTTTGATCAAGGAGGGGGAAATCTTGAACCAAAGAGAGTCGAGCAAGGGAAAAAAAACCGAGACAGCGTCTCGATTCCGAAATGTTTAATTAATCTTTCTCTGTTTCAACTAGCGAGTCTGTTCTAAGGCCGGGAAAAACAGAATGAGTCTGGCAGGGCCGGGGATCTACCCGTTTGGGAGTAAAGCGGACCTCGACACGTACGTCAACCATGACATTGGCAATGGGTCCGCCGATGTGCCCTTGGCCTTGGGTCTGTTTATACCGATTGAATGTTATCAGAATTCAAGCGTGACCAATCGTGCCTTCCAATACCGACCCAAGAACTCCAATCATCAACGGGTCTTTGCCACCTTGGTCGTCGACGATTTATTGCGGCAATTTGTCAAGTATCGGGAATTGCCTCACGATACCAAACCGAAAAAGGCGGCCAAATTCAACAAACCATCGGGGCGCGTGGACGAACGTCACGGACCGTACCAGTCGGGTCGTGGCAATAATGTACGTACCCAAACCACGCTCTACACGTCGCTCCTCTTGCCCTTGGCCCCGAGTCAGGATCAGGGCAACAATAAAGCCATTCATCGGTTTTGGGAGGGCGACTACCAGCGCGAGGCAAAAGACGAAAAGCAAGAACGTGAACGGTTTCGTATGCAAGACATCTTGGCCGACACGTTGCCGTTTGAGGGGGCCGAGGAAATTGGCATCAAACGGTCATCGGCGCTCTTGGGCGACAGCGATACGTGGGCCGATAAGTCGGTACAGAAATATCAAGCCTCGACTTTTATAGGTCGCTTGGAAGAAGTCTTGGTCTTGGACTTGGGCGAGACCTTGGCACCGGAACGGCATGAAGAGGATGATCCCGAGACGATCAAGGACGATGAACGAATGCCCTGGGGCTTGTTGTCGTTTGATAGTTTTTGCATGGAATTCTTGCGTGAAAACCGGTTTCAATACGAGAAAAATCCCGGACGCAAGGCCGTTATTGATGAAATCTTGGCCCGTGAGAAATCCTGTAATCGCATTGACTTGGAACCGGCTGCCATGGCGGACAAGACCAATGCCGCACGTACCAGCTGGAAAGCCGTGTTTGGCGATCAATTGTCCCCTGCCGAATTGATCTTGAACGTGGATAGCTTTCTCCAATTCTGTGCCGAATTGAACCCCAATGTGCCGTGGACGCAAGTCAGCAAGGAAAAGAAACGCTCGGGTCAAGTGTTTTCTACGTTTTATGACTTGGAAAAACAATTGAACTTGATCCCGACCGCCAAGGTGCACAAGGATTTCAAATTATTGGAAAACTACGTGCGCCCCGAAGTCAAGGATGACTTGGAAAAGGGACGACCGTGTTTCAAGTGGCCCGGATTGCGCAAACGCTATGTAACGATCAATGATGCGCCCTCACACGAACTGGAGTGGCGTCAGATCCAGAACCGACCCATGCCAGTCCCGGCCGACATTGCCTCGTACCCGGAGCAGAAATTCCAAGAATGGTTCAAGGGCCATCCCTTTGAGACGAGTCAAATGACGGCCAAGGAAAAGGCCTTTTTAGGTAGTGATCAGTTTTTCAGTGACGAATTGCCCTTGCTCGAATACAAGGGTACCGGGGTTTCACCGGAACGCGAACAAGTGCAATTGGAACAGACGCGTGAACGTGCGGCACGACGCTGGTTTGCACGCACGATTGGCATTGGCATGTCCGAACAGGATTGTAACGAAGAGTATTTGTCATTGAAAAACAAGGATGCCGTGTTACGAATCGTCAAGGCCTTTCGCGAACGCATGGATGCCGAACCGCGACCCACCACGGCCGATGGCGCGGCGTGGAAGGCCTTTAATGCCAAGATGCTGCGGCTCTTTCAACAGCAAGTGGTCGTCATTCGCAAACACAAGGCCCAAGCCGCGATTGAAGTCGCACAATGCATTTTCAATCCGGATGGCCGTACCTCGCGTGACATTCAATCAGCGGCAGCCTATGCCAAGAAATACTTGGATTCCCACAAGGGGATTATCGACATTGGGTTTCCCATGCATTCGACGAACTTGACATTGATGGGCAATTTCTGGACCTTTTTGGCACACTTGCTCGAAGTGATTTTTGAAGTCGTCTACACCCACGCGACGATTGCGACACTCTTGGGCTCGTCGTGGGCCAGTGGCGATCCTGCACCCGGCTTGCGACCCAATACCATTCAAGATGGCGAGTATGCCACGTCCAAGTCGTTCAACTTGATGACGGTGGCCAAATTATTGGTGGCTGACATGGTCGACTTGGTGTCGGACAAGACGGTCAATTCCGAACGTGAAAACATCAACAAGGATGGTGGTATTGACATGTACGAGGAAGCCAATGAAGCGTGGTTTGGCGTGTCCAAGATACGCGGTCAAAAGGGCTCGCCCGAGGCCCAACACTGGAAAGCCAAGCTCACGCGTAACTTGGTCATTAGCGAACACGGCTGGATCAACAAGGACTCGGGTAAACGCATGACGATTCGCTCGTATCAATCATGCAAACGTGTCAACCATTTCTGCACCAATTCCGATGTGCGCAAATTTGATGCGGCCATGTTGTCACGCTTCATTCGTTTGAACATGACACGGCGTTACCGCTCGGGCATGAACATTTCCGACATCATGTCGTCTACACCCACGGAAGAATTCAAACGTATTCAGCAATTTGCATCGGAAAAAATGGCCATGATTCACGCCATGATTACGGGTGTCTACACGCTTGAAAAGTGTGGCGTGATTGACCCCGTGACCACGCCCGTGTCCAATGCGATTCTCAAAAAGGTGCGGCGTTCGATTGACACGCTCCACATTGGCAAGCTGGAAATCCGGCTCGAAGAACAATTGGGCTTTATTATTCGCGCCACGACGATTTGTCGTGCCTTGTTCATTCGGTTTGCCAATCCGCGGTCTGTCTTTTATCAACACGAGATTCAATCCGTACCGCACTTGCTGCAAAGTTTGGTGACGGTCGAACCCGACTTGGTGGATGCCGATCCCACCAATTTATTGCAAGTCTTGGGTTCCGTCGAGAATAACATTATCAAGGGGCGGTTTGAGATTATCGAGGCGATTATGAAGATTTACTGTTCGGCCACGCCGTGGACCAAGAGCACCAGCGGCAATGGATTAGCGCCCTTGATTTTCAAGGTCAAGGACTTGGAAGCCGAATACGAAAGCACGCGTGCCCAGGAAAAGGTGACGCGGCAACGGCGAGCTCAAGAATCCAAGAAACAAGGCGCACGTCCACGACCTGCACAAGGCCTAGCCGACTTGGCCGAGGGTGCACCGATTGACCTGACGTCCAATATGAGTGGCTTGTCCTTGCGTGAACAGGATGAGAAACGCGGACTGCGCTCGGAACGCATCCATGGACGGCAAGTGTATGCCGATGAACAAGATCGGAATTTGGATATTGACATAAAAGTCGACCAAGCGGTAGAGCATGACGCGCGCGTGGCACGGCGTATTCGGCAAGTGTATCGGAGTCGCTCGCGTGAGAGTTCGGTACCACGTGCCCGTTTGGCGTCTTCTAGTGCTTCTAGTGTTCCCAGTTCTTCTTCCTCTTCTAGTTCTTCATCTTCCTCTTCTAGTTCTTCTTCCTCTTCTAGTGCTCCATTCTCTAGTTCATCGTCTTCTTCTAGTGTTTTATCCTCTAGTCCATCATCCTCTAGTTCTTCCGGTCCTTCTACCAAAAGAAGAGAAAAAGCAGGCGTCACCATTGTCGCACCGCCCGACGCCAATCTGGTTGAAAATCCACCAATGGAACCCGAAGGCCATCATGGAGTCATGTGTCTGTGCCCAGCGTGTCGCGATTATCGACTCTTGTATTTATTGCGACACGAGAGTACCCAATTCAAAGTCTCACAACGCACCGATCTCAAATTCGAAGAACATGAAACACTCAAACGCACGTACCAATATCGTCAAAACAAGCTGCTTCGACAACGTCGCTACCTGGAATGCTACCATTTATTGGCCGACGACATGGGCAACAATATGATGCAAGTCAAGCAGATTCAATTGAAAGAAATGCTCGAAGATGCCGTCAATATTATGCACGAGGTGCACGACTTGGAAAAGGATGTGACCCAAACCGAGGATGAACGCAAAGCGCTGGTCGAGGCGCGCAAGCGGAAAACGAATTTCGTGACCAAGGCACAACAATGGATCAAGGAAGTCTTGGGTGATGGCTATATCGCTCGCAACCTAGCCGAGGATCCAGTGCGATACCTCAAAGAACTGCAAACTCAATTGGAAGAGAATGCTCCCTATCAGACACGCAATGGGTGGTATTACCTCATTTCGAATGTCTTGACCGACCAAGGAGAGGATGGCCGACCCATGGAAGTCAATCGGTCCGAAGTGTTGAACCAAATGGCTTCAACGATTTATCACTATCTAAAGGCCCACTCCATGTCGACACCGGCACGCCACAGTATTTATTCAATTCTCAATAGCATGGCCGAGACCTCGGCGCCTGCGTGGTCGGCCGAGTTCCCCATGGAAGACGATGCCGGTTTGGGCAAGGGCTTGCCCGAAGACACGGGACACGATACCGTCATGTCGGCGGGCGGGAATGCCAAGTTGCTGCAAATTTTCCGCAATGGCAATATTGGGCTCTCGTCGTGGTTAGCGCTCAATAATGCAGTGGAACCGTTGAAGTGCATTTTACAAGATGTGCTCGAATACGATCAGAGTTATCCGCGCTCCTACCCCGTGTCACTCTATGGGTCCGAATACCCGCAAATGTATTCGACAATCAATGTCTTGCCCAATCCTAAGCGTGCTTTTATTACCGAGAGTATTCGTCACATTTCCGATTCAGTAGCGACCATGATTCAACGGACCTTGTTTGATATGCGACGCATGCCCTCGCAAGCCAATTTGTCTACGGTCACTGGCTCGTCTTTGTCTTCTTCCTCCTTTTCCTCCTCCCTTTCCTCCTCGTCTTCTTCCTCTTCTTCCCTGGTTCCGTTTGATCCAATGTTTCCTAACCGATCCTCGGCCAATGTACCATCCGTGGCGGGCAAGAGTACGGAGGAAAATTGGTCCATGACCAAGGCCTTTGCGGGCGAGCAAACAACACGACTCGACTGTCCATTGGAGGATCTCGAATGGCGGAAAAACGTGATTCGGCATGGATATTCGCAACGGGAAATGGAATTATTGGGGTCGGCGCCTGAAAGCATCCTGTGTGACCAATTGATTCGAGATCAGGAAGATTTCATGGAAGCGAGTCGCGCGGCTGATCCAGTGAAATGGGGCGAAATGGACACGAAACTCACTACATATCCAGTCCATTTGCTGCGTGCCATTAAGCAACAACAAGAAACCGTGGGCAAGGCCGTGGCCATGGCGGAGAAACAAGCCAAGGAACCCGAGAGCGTATCGACATCTGCTACAGCATCCAAGTCAAGTCACGGACCGAAGATTATGACCTCGAGTGAATTGTTAACGGAAATGTTTCCCTTTGGCGAATCCGTGGAATTGGATCAATGGTACAATGAGCGGTATCAATCCATCCTGGAGGCCCGTTCCGCGCCTGGCACGGGGTCTCGCCCACGACGTGCTGCCACTTCTCACTTGGCTCAGGCCCGTTCCACCTTGAATGTCGCACCCATAACCATTCCTAGTTCCACGCCTCCCTCGTCACCTACCGTGTCCTTGCCCACCTCGCGTCGTGCTTCAGTCGCGTCCAATGCATCGAGCGTGTCTACACTATCCTCGAGTCGGTCCACTTCACAGCCCGCCAGCAGTCATACTTCTCAACCCTCGAGTGCTACACCCATGCAAGACGATGATTACGACATGGTAGACGTGGCCTCGCTCTTTGCCTCGCCGCGTTCCAATGATTCATCGTCATTGGCTCGAAGCCGTCGGAGTTCTGATTCCGAGCTACCACGTCCCAGTTCCGATTCTGGATTAACACGTTCTAGCCTGAATGCCACTAGTCGGGATGAGGCGCGTCCCACTGCCGTTCGGCAATTGTTTGAGTCCGATGCCATGGATCCTTGAAGACCCAGAGGTCTGGATCCTTAAAGACTTTCTCTAACTCCCCCAAAGGTCTGGATCAAGTTATTACCAACATTTTTAGATTTTTATTTTTAAAAAATTTTGTCGGAATTTTTAGATTAAAACGAAACTGTCAAAATCATTCTAAGACTATTTCCTGAAAATTTGGACACTCCGTTCTCACTTTACCAAAAAAAACGATAAAGATGGGTGCCAAGGAATCGCAAGACTGGCCAATCATCAATGGTCGATATCCTGTTATTGACCATGTAAACGTGGCTTGGGGAGCAGAACATGTCATGTGTATGAGATGTTGTTCCATCGTCAACCAAGGACCCCATACGCCTGACACATGTCCTGGTCTTGGGTCCGACTTCCTGTTCAGATATATCGGATTTACTAGTTTTGTCATTTCTCGAGGACATGACATTCCTCACGAGACGGGATTATGGAATGAACGTGACGAGAGCAAATGTATATGCAAGAACTGTGGTTTGCATATTAGCGACAAGAGGATGTACAAACGATGTGAAACGAATTTGGCCAAGTCGAGGTTTCCTAGTTTCGATTTGCTCGTGCTAGGAGGAAAACTCCAGGCCGGAGCATTCCTTACATTTGAAACGTACAATGAGTAAATTGCCAATTTCCATGCCCTTTTTGAAACGAATTTTCGATATGAAAAGGACAATACGATTTACACGATTTCCTGAGTGAGTATGTGACTTCGGGTCCGCGCGGTAATTGCATTATACCATCAAATGAATACATCGATTATAATATTTAAACTGTGACTAAATTGGAATTAAAGGCCGAGTTTAAAAATCTCAACTGTTTGCAAAAAACTGTTCGTCCGATGATCGGGAACGAGAAGAGGATGTCTTCTTGGAAGCGGAAGGCGGGTTCTTTTGCTTCTTGGGTGCCCAAGGCGTCTTGACTGCCTTCTTGACATGTGGCGTCCGGACCGGTGATCGCGAACGGTCACGTGTAGTCTTGCGCGACTTGGCCGGCGAACGTGCGCGATCCGTGTGACGGGGTTTGGGAGCCGTCACCAAGCCCGACATTAAATTCGTCAATTGAGATTGAGTGTCCTTGGCCATTTTGCCGGTGGTTGACTTTCCCTCGCGCGTGTCTTGGGCCATTTGGCCATAGTCGACCAACCCGAAAAAGACCATGCTTCCCGCCACGGGTTTGGCGTCCTTCTTGTGCGAGGTGGTCTTGGACATTTTGGGTGTTTCTCTCCTTAAAAAATCTAATGAATGATTTTTGAAAAGTGAAAACAAGCAATACAAGAGAATTATCTGGATACATTTCTTCGACAGTAGAGAAATATCCCAGGAAGAATTTCTACTGATTTAATCCTTTTCCCTTTATTTAAAGGAGTGGTATTTTCTTTTTCTGGATCACGAGCGAGGATCAAAGAAAAAGAGAAAATGGAAACCAAGCGTACACGTACACAGGTACGTAGCCAATCGGCGATCGCACAAGGCGCCATGGTTGTGGGCATGACAGTGATATTGATAGCAATTATAGTCGTCATTACAGTGCCCACGTCGAAATCGCGCAATTTCCCTAATACACCCAATATTACGACTAGTTCTTCGAGCAGCATATCGGGTGGTTCGAGCTCGAGTTTGCCTAGTTCCAGTGCCGGTAGTAGTTCGAGTGGATCCGTCAGTTCGAGTAGCGAAGCCAGTAGTTCAAGTGGAGTAGCGAGTTCAAGCAGTGCAGGGGGCAACTCTGCTGGTAGTAGTTCGAGTGCATTGGTGAGTTCCAGTAGCGGTACCAGCGCGGGCAGTGCCGGGAGCGGTCCCGTGAGTAGTGGCGCGGGCAGTTCCAGTGCACTCGTGAGTTCAAGCAGCGGACCCGCGAGTTCCAGTAGCAGCGCCCTGGCCAGCTCCAGCAGTGCAGGTAGTGCCGTTCCCTATGGCTGCAATCTATTACCATGTCTCAATGGTGGCACGTGCATCCCCGTGGGATTGGCAGGGTTCACTTGCGATTGTTTACCGGGGGTATCGGGCAGCCTGTGTGAAATTCCAGGCTGTATTGATAGCACCACGACCCAATTGGCCAATCAGATCAACATTACATGTTGGGAGAATGGGCCCGACCCTGACTTTTTCCCAACGTATGCGACACCCTTTTTGGACAATTCCACGGGCATCGTCATGGATGGGTTCGTCATGGTGTCGCTCGCGTCCAATGGCGTGTATGCCGCCTATTCCGACTTGTCGCGACCCTGTGTCTTTTCATTTGTCGCGACCTTTAACAATAATTATGTGTCGGTGGCTAATTTCAGCTATTGGCGCGATGACACTCATTCGCCCTTGTTTTACGTGACTTCTCATTCCTGCAGTACCACGACAACATGTGTCTCCTTGATGCGATTGGAACCAGAACCGTTTGATTTCTTTTCGACCTTGGATACCATTACTGCCAATCAAATACATGCCCTGGGTATTGCCCACTTGGGTCCCACGTTTTTCTTGCCCTTGTTAGCGGAAAATGATTACACGCGTGCCGTCTGGTTTATCTTTCGCGACAGTTTGGGCCAAGTTTTTCTCACGCGTTGGTCCAGCGATTTGCGTGTGTACTATGGTTATCAAAACGTCACCTTTATCCAAACCACGGCCAAGCTCGATTTTGATGTAGGCACCAGCCGTTTGTACATGCAATACCCCACGTATGTGCAATATGTACAATTGAATCCGAATGTGAGCACCCCAGCCCAGTTTATTTTGGGCAGTGTACAGACGTTTTTCCGCGTGAATGAAACTGTATACCCTGTGATTACTGAGACCTTGCCGTCGGATCCAGCCTCGTCCTACATGCCCACCCAACAGATTTTAGGATTTGGAACGGGCAGTCCCGGCTACCCGTGGCTCGTGGTCCAATACGCGTCATCGGTCGTACCCAATACGACGATTAGTGGCTGGTTTCATGTGCCCTCGAACCTGGGCTTTTTCTTACCCCATGGCAATGCCAGTGTGTTTGGACATCCGTATCTCGACGGCGGCATTCCGTTATTGGTCAGTTCGCCGTGGGGCACGACGGTCATGCTGGTATCAGGCCAAGTCGTGTCGCGGTCCTGTCAGTCTTTCTTGTCCACGTGTTGTACCGTGTCGACCACCCTGTGTGATGTGGATTGCAATGTGCAGCAAGGCACGTGTATCTATTCCGAATGCCGCTGTCGACCGACGGTGCTAACTGGTCTGTATGCACCTTCGCAATGCATGGATGTCGATGAATGCTTGGTACCCGACAATGTACTGAGTTGCCAGGCGGGCACCAATTGTGTCAATTATTTCGGTGGTTACGGCTGCTATTATGCCGGCAGTATTATTCCCACATGGCGCAGTTTGTTGTTGGCGACCAATCCTGTGACTTTTACCGAATCGGGTGGTGTTGGTTTTTTCCACGGAGCCATGGTCCCATCCAATATTACACACGCGGGCACGCAAGTGATAGTTACCTCGTTTGGTGGTATCCAAAACCAAAATGCCGATAATTATCCACTCGTGTACAGTCTGGCGAATTCCTCCGATCCCAATCTCGACCGCAATCTGGCCATGAAAATCTTCACGACTAACACCATGAAACCCTCAGTACTAGGTATTAATACCGTGTTTTCCTATTCGTTTTCCTACAATAGCAGCGATTTTATCTATATTCAATCTGCAAACAGTCCCGGGGTGTCGTTCCCGTTGGTCGAATATTACCAAATTAGCACTCAAACGACGATATTTGTACGATCCAGTCAAGACATTGTATCAACGGCTGGGTTTTGCACTGCTGCTGTAAACAGCGATCCTCTTATAATTGTGTTTATCAGCCAACAAGAAAATGGCAATGTGCTGGCAGTCTTTCAAGACGGAGAAGGTGGATCCTTCGAAGGGGTGATTATGACCGAATGGGACGCACATTTCACCAAAATTTCCTTCTGTTATTCATTCCCTAACCTGATTCCAGGTTGTACGGCTGGTGGTGTGAATGTCGACACTAACAGACAAAATTATCAATGTGGCCAACAAACTGCCAATGGATTGTGGAGTACAGGTCCTGTTAATCCCTGGGATAGTCTCTCGACCAGCAATACGGCCTACGTCAATGCATCCGGGTATCTTGTATCAGATCCTTTTCTAACCACATCCCACTTGGGAATTCAATTGTCTGATGACACAACATTTATTACTACCATTACCGTATTGGACGATGGTACCTTGGCCTCGGGATACGCCGGTTCCTTGCCAAGTCGAGTGAGTGTATTGCGAAACATCTTCATCCTTGATCCATTGACGGGTAACATTACACGCGAAATTCCAATTGTTACAGTGCCCTTTTTCAACTCTTACACATCGAATTATCTTTACTTCATCAATGCCGTGGTTGATCGTGCCGGACTATTGGTGACAACACCGAATCAAATGGCGGCATCCATCGCTACTGACTTGGGTGGTAATCAAGTGCCGCTACCCTTGGCCAATTTGGCAGCCATGCACATTGTCTCGTCGACTGACGGTAGTCCATGCAATTCGACTACTAATGGCGGCTGTGGGGCGCGTTACTGTGTCGAGACCATCTCGGCCCATACCGTATGCGATATATGCAGTCAATATCAGCCGTTGATTGACAATGCCCTGGAACCCATCCTGGTTGGATTTCCCGATTTCCAAGTGAGTGTCATGTACTCGGATCCGTTTTTCCCACAACCCACGTCGCGTCAATTGTGGGTGGCAAGTGACAAGAATCCCAATGAATTGTTTCAATTGGACTTGGATTTCCAATCCATGGGTGCGGGTACATTTCTCCCACGAATTTCATGGCCCTTGTATGGCATCAGCATGTCGTTTGAATCCCACACGTATGCCTTGTTTGCCGTATCACGACTAATCGATACGACCTCGCCGAATTCCACGTGGTTGACCCATACCAATTTTATCAATGGCCAAAACTTGGCCTATTCGAATGTCTCGCACTTGACCCACGCCATTCCCATTTTAACGGAACCCTTTTACGATGTCACGGGCTTTACCGTCGACAATGTAGGGCTGGTATGGGTCTTGTTTCAATCCGATACCCATTCGATACTCAGCAAGTGGTATCCCGGAAATCTCACGATCCTGAGCTGGTCCAATATCACCGACTTTTTACCCACGACCATCGGAAAACGGGCCACGACTCGGTTTGCTTATGATTTCCATCGCATTTATTGGAATGTGAATGACACTTACCCCATTTCGACTTATGTCTTGGGTGGCGTCGATTATGTACCACAGTACCTTGGAGACGTCTTGTACACTACCTACGACTTTTACCAGTTTCCATCGACCAGGCTCGTCAATGGATCCGTGTGGGCCATGGACGTTAGTCCATTTGGTTTTGTCGCGGCTGTGGTATCCGCACGCCCCGTACACCAATCCGGGTACATGACCGTGGGCTATAACGTCACGATTTACGATAATAACTTTGAACAAGTCCAGTCCCGCCCTTTGCTGATCTCCAGTAATAGCTTTACCGGCTTTTCATCCGATGATCGGCCCAGTGCCATTTACCTGTCGGCTTTTGGTGACATTTTCATTACCATGATGCCGTCGGGTGCCTTTCTCCAATTTCCATGTGTGGATGTCACGTAAACCAGGCCTTTAATTCACTAGATGCATTCCCAAGAAATTTTTCCGTGTGGGCTCGAAGAATCCTTAAAATCCTTTTTTCACTGTTTTTCTTTAACCTAGATTACGTTTTCCAATTGACTCGAGTAAAGAAAATGAAACGAGTCGAGCGTAGAAAGACGGTTCCGACGAGAACAATGAGCCAAAAAGAGGATAAAATCGTGCCCGGTTCAGGGCCCATACGACCAACACAATGCAATACCTCGAAGCATCGCTTTACCCATCCGAACACGCCGTCTGGATCGGTCTTGAGCAAGGATACGGAACGCACGCCCCTGCTGGTGCCTCTTGGCAAAACACCCTTTCAACCCGCTCCTAATCTTCCATTGTTGGTACCTGTGCAACCCCAGGGTAACATGGTCAAGCCTAGTCCAAACTCTACGGCTCTTTCATCTTCATACACTCATCGACCACCGGCTGCAAACGTATCGCCGAAAGAGGAAAAAGACACGTCTACATTGGTCTTGGAATCCGAGCCGCTGTGTACGGGTTATTACGTCAAGGACGAGAAACTCTATCCTATTCAATTTCAACATATTGAAGCGCGAGCCCGAGGCACATTTAAACCCTCGACTCTTGGAGTGGATGGGAGGCTGACGACTACTTTGTCCACCATTCAAGTGTATTGGAGCAGCTTGTCCTCAACTCAACAATTCTGGTTGAAACGTCGCCTGGCCTCGTCACCGTACGTGTCATGCAACGGCGTGGGTCTCTTGGCTGCCGATCACTTTGACAATTTCTTTTTTGATTCGGAACAAGAAAACAAGTATCCCTATTGGGTTTCGATGAAGGACGATATTAGCAATCCACTGTTTCTCTTGTGCGAGGATCGGTCGTGTCGTGGATTGTCCGTACCCGAAGATTTACTCAAGGGGATGGAATTTGCCAAGTATATTGTTCAAAAGTAAAAGTCTCTTTTTCTTGAATTTAGTAGAAAAAAAACAATACGAGTATTTTGGTAGTGGATCCAAAACCACGAAAAAAGATAAATGGGCAATTGCACAGTACAACATGTCACAATTAGTAGATCGGCCTTTTTAGCCGACCTGGAGCACGTGGATAAGGATCGATTTCCCGGACCTGGACGGATCCTCGCATTGCGTCTATTGCCTTCAGAAACCTTTAGCCCTTTTCCCTACATGGTAGCCGTGGTCGTGACATCTGATACCTCGTATAGATTAGCGGTGCAATTTGTGAAACAATGCATGACGGATACCGGTCATTTAGTCTCGATGCGTATCCATGAAGAGTTTTCTTAAGTCAATACGTTTCGTTTTTTTAAAAACCATTTATGGAAACATGAAACAAACCACTCGAATTCTATTCGATTGGACAAGCCGCCTCCTTGGCCAACTGATCCACCATTTCATTGCCCTTGATCCCCGCATGGCCCGCCACGTAATGAAAGCGCACCTTGCGGGCCTGCTTGCATTGCTCCACCAATTGCTTGATGCGTGCAATCAATTTTTGGTTACACGTGGCTTTCCAGGACGTAAGCACCCAATGGAATAGGTACTGTCCGTCAAGATTTCCAAATTGGGATGTGCCGTTTCTTTTGTATCCTCGATCGATGTCTCGGATGAAGTATCGAGTTCCAGTACATGGGCCAACACCAATTCAATCGCGGTCAATTCGGCCCGGTTGTTGGTACAGTTGCTACCCAGGGAACGCGTCAGGGGCACGGTCGAGAGGGTCTTGCCCTTGGAACGGACCAAGAGCACGGCCGCTGACCCACCAAAGCCTGGATTGGTCGGACGTGCGCAGCCATCGGTGAAAGCGACCATGGCATCGGGTTCAAACGTACTCGCCAAGTCGCGGTACTGTGTATGCGAGTCGGCTTTGGCTTCTTCCACTTGTTTGGTCGACCGTTTGCGTTTCTTGCCTTGCTTGACCGACGCTTGTGCCACGGTGCTATTGCGTGTACCTTCTGCAATCCAAGTCGTGGCCTCGTCGCGTTTCATGAATTTCTTGAATTCCGCACCCGCAAACCCCTTGGTCAATTTCTGACATTCGGTCCAGGTGGACACGATGCCAATTTCATGGCCTCGACGTATGGCATAACATGCTTTTTTCGACATTTTTTTGTTTCTTGGTTTTCTTGGGTAGTTTCTGTCTGGTACAGAAGATAATTAATTAAGGAGTCGAGGTTTTCAATTTTTTTTTTTCAAAAACTATTTAAATTGGAATTTACTTTGTAAAGAGCAGAAATTTATTTCGCAAGACTAGGATTAAATAAAAAAGAGTCTTTTGGAAAATGGAACCGACACGTACTCGGACACGCGTACTCGGTCCCTCCACGTTGCTCAAGGGCTCATTTATCATAACCGTCGGCATCATCTTTATCGCAGTGATTTCGGTTTTGGTCGTGTCGGCAACCAAGGGAAGGGACTTGCCCAATTTACCACTCTTTAGTTCAAGTAGCGCTCGATTTTCATCGTCGAGCGCTGCAACATCTTCCAGTGCCTCGAGCACGGGGATTTCGAGTGCGTCTGGTACAGGTTCAAGTTCACCCACGTCTAGTGCTAGCTCACAAGGCTCGAGCTCAAATCCAATTGGTACCAGTAGTAGTAGCAGTAGTTCCAACCCAGTCAGTTCGAGCTCGGGTCCAACTAGCACGGGCAGTAGTTCCAGTAACGCACCATCGAGTTCGAGTCTACCTAGTTCTAGCTCCGAACAGAGCAGTTCGAGTGGTTCCATGTCCAGTTCGAGTGGTTCCTTATCCAGTTCGAGTTTGGTGGCAAGTAGTTCCAGTGGCGTACACGTGTCACAGGCGTGCAACACGTTTCCATGTCTCAATGGCGGTACGTGCATCCCACAGGGCATCAATGGCTTTGTATGTGACTGTATCCCGCAAGTTACGGGAACCCTGTGCCAAATACCAGCATGCATTGATTGTACCACATCGCAATTGGTGAATCAGGCCAATATTAGTTGCTGGCTCGAAGGCCCCAATCCAGAGTTTGCGCCAACGTGGACAACACCCTTTTTAGACAATACCACGAATCTTGTCACGGACGCGTTCTTAGTAACGTCTAGTACTTTGGGACTCTTGATTTTATCCTATTCCGACCCGACTCGCGAATGCTCGTTCATTTTCATGATTTCATCAGGCGTCGTGCACACGTCTATCGCCAATTTCACCTACGTGCGTTCATTGCAACAACCGTCCTTGTTTTACATGACGTTTCGTTCATGCCAGACCAGTCAGGCATGTGTGCAATTGGCAAGACTGGACTATCCCGACATGTTTACTGTGGAGAACACCGTAACGGCGATTGCAATTCGCGCCTTGGGTATTGCCCACTTGGGTACAGGAGCCATTTCGCCCCTCTTGACCTTTGGTGACTATACGCGCACCGCCTGGATGGTATTGAAAGACAGTTTGGGGCAAACCTTTATTACCCGTTGGACCAATACACTGTCTTTATGCTATGGCTACCAAAACATGACGTTTGCACGGCCCGGTGCACAATATTCGTTTGACGTGGGTACTAGCCGTTTGTATTTGACCTATCCTACATATATTCAATTTATCCAATTGAATCCGAATACGAGTACACCCGCATCATTTTTCTTGGGCACTGTTCAAGACTATTTCCGTGTCAATGAAACAGTGTATCCCGTCTTGACCGCAACTATAAACCAAGACGTGGGTTCGTCCATGGTCCCCACCATGGAAATTCTTGGGTTTGGCACGGGCAGTCCTGGTTATCCGTGGCTCGTGGTTCAATATGGTTCGGCCGTGACCAACACCACACTTGGCGGATGGTTCCACTTGCCCACGAGCTTTGGTGTGGGACAAGCCTTGCCCTTGGGTAATGCCAGTGTCTTTGGGTATCCATATTCGATGGGTTCATTGACCCCGGCCAGTTCAGCCTGGGGCACCATGGCTATAGTCTCATCGGGTCAAGTTATGACACGTGATTGTCAAATGTCGCTTGATGCATGTGTGCAGACTGAGTGTACCATCGTACAAGGCACGTGCACCTATGGAGAATGTCGTTGTCGAACAGGCGTCTTTACGGGCTTATATGCGCCCTCGCAATGTGTAGACGTGAATGAATGTCTCGTGACACAGAATACATTGGACTGTCAAGCGGGCACCAATTGCATCAATACCTTTGGCGGTTATGGTTGTTACTATGCCGGTAGTATTATTCCCACTTGGCGTAGCCTGTTATCGGCCACCAATCCCACAACCTTTGCCGCGTCAGGAAGTGTGGGATTCTACCATGGTGCCATGATAACCTCCAATACTACGAATGCGGGTACGCAAATGATTATCGCATCATTTGGTGGAGTTGAAAGCCAGAATGCAAACAATTATCCTCTATTACAAAGTCAGGTCAATTCATCTGATCCTAATCTCGACCGCAACGTGGCTACAAAAATCGTCACAACCAATACCATGAAACCCTCGGTATTGTTTGCCATTACATTGCTTTCCTATTCATTTGCTTACAACAGCAGCGATTTCATTTATATTCAATCGGCCTTGGGTGGTCCTGGTACAGGACCATTTCCACTGATCGAGTATTATCAAATAAGTACACAGACGACCATATTTGTGCGGTCAAACCAGGACATAATCACGACCGCCGGTTTTTGTGTTGATACTACTACACAGTTTGATTCTATGGCGATTGTGTTTACAAATCAAATTGCAAATGGAAATGTCCTAGCCATTTTTCAAATCGTCGCTGTAATAGGATCTTTTCAGGGAGTCGTCATGACTGAATGGGACGCTCACTTTACAAGAGTTTTCTCTTGTTATCCATTCTCTGGTCTGAACACTGTTGCTCCGAGTTGTGTCAGTGGAAATAATGCGGATAATATCCAATATTACCAATGCGGTCAACAAACCGTCAGTGGATTGTGGGGTACAGTTCCCAACTCTGACAGTATTGCCGGCAGTCAGACAATATACGCCAATGCGACTGGACATCTCATTTCCGATCCTTTTCTGACTGCAAATAATCTGGGAATTCCATCGTCTGATGATACCGCATTCATCACCACGTTTACCGTACTGACAGACGGCACGTTAGCCTCGGGGTACGCCGGTTCCTTGCCCGATCGCATCAATGTATTTCGAAACATCTTGATATTGGATCCTTTGACTGGCAATTTGACACGTGAGATTCCGATTGTCACGGTACCCTTTTTTGACTCTTATACCTCGGGCTATCGTTATTTAATCAATGCCGTGGTGGACCGCACAGGGTTATTGGTCACGACGCCTAATCAAATGCCCGTTTCTCTAGGTACCGATCTAGGAGGTGATCGGATACCGTTTCCATTCGCTAACCTGGCGGCCATGCACATTGTCTCATCCATTGAAGGCAGTCCGTGCAATTCGAGTAACAATGGTGGGTGTGGCGTACGGTATTGTGTCGAAACCATTTCGGCTAATACCGTCTGCGACCTTTGTTCTCAATTCCAACCGTTGATTGATAATGCCCTGGCTCCGCTACTTGCAGTACTATCGGCCTTTACACCAGACATGCTCTATTCGGATCCGTATTTCCCACAACCCATGTACCGTCAATTGTGGGTGGCTAGTGACACTATTAATAACACACTCTTTATCCTGAACCTGGATACCCAGACCCTCGTGTCCAACATCTCACTCCCCACGATATCCTGGCCGATTTATGGAGTGAGTATGTCTTTCCAGTCGCACTTGTACTCGTTATTCGCCGTGACGCGTCGTTTCCTGACCAATCAACCAAGCACCACATGGCTCGTCCAGACCAATTTTGTCACGGGTCAAAATATCCTGTACTCGAATGTATCGGATTTGGTACAAGCCATTCCCATCCTGACGGACACCGCATATGATGTCACGGGCTTTACCATTGACAATGTAGGTATCGTGTGGGTCCTGTTTCAATCAGATAGTATATCGGTATTGAGCAAGTGGCATCCCGGTAACTTGACCGTCTTGGGCTGGGCCAATGTCACACTCCAATTGCCCACGGGTCCTGGATCACGCGCCCTGACGCGATTTGCCTATGATTTCCACCGCATTTTCTGGGTCGTCAATCATACCTCGCCTGTGATGACGTATCTCACGGGTGGAGTCGACTATGTGGAACAATTCCTTGGAGACGTGCTTTACACGGTGTACGACACGTATCGGATCAATTCGCCAAATAATGGCACGATTTTAGCCATGGATGTGAGCCCGTTTGGGTTTACCGTGGTAGTCGTGCCCGGACTGGTACAGATCAAGGATGGGTACAGTGTCACCGGATTCAATGTGGTTACCTATGACAATAATTTTGACGAGATCCAGACGCTGCCCTTGCTCTTGTCCAGTAACAGTTTTACTGGATTTGAGTCGTCAGAGGTGCCCAGTCAGATTTATCTTTCCGCGTTTGGTGATGTTTTTATTACCATGACACCGTCGAATACACTGCTTCGAATGCCCTGTGTTGGATCCCTGACTTTGATCTAATATTTTCTCTTTTTTTTGACCTTGTACTTGTTATTTTCTCTCTTTTCTGAAATAGGTTCTCTTATTTTAAAAGTCGAATCTTGACAAAAATGTGTTGAATAAACGCAAGGATTATCAGAATATGACGGAATATCCAATTGTCAAGGCACCTCCGCCCTTGTTAATCGACGAAGACAAACTGACTCATGATCGCTTTGTACAATTATTTGTACTGGCATTCGCGGGGGCAAGTGGCATGTTAATGTGGTTATCTACTGCCCCGTGTGCAGATACGTTATCGGATTACTTTGAAGTAAGTACATTTGTAATTCAATTTCAAAATGCAGCCTTTTACATGGGTGCACTCATTGGCATTCCTATCGTTTTCAGATTTTGGAACGATCCCAGCATAGGAATCCGAAGTCTAGCCAAATTTTCCGTGACGGCCATTACGATTGGTTCGTTTATCCGTCTCTTTTCCTTTGATCAAAGCCCGTATGGATACGCCGTACTCGTTCTTGGAAATTTAGTGGCAGGATTAGCGGCCGGTATGATGATTGGTTTGGCGACAAATAATAGTATGGTGTGGTTTGGCCCCTCGGACCAAACGACTGCCACGGGCCTAACACTTTGTGGCACCGGGCTAGGTAGTGCGTCAGGTTACCTGATGGGCGCTCTCTGGATTTACGATCCATCAAGCGTAGGAAATTGGTTGGGCATGAATATAGTCATCTTTGTATTTGCCGCTATTTCCGCGTGTTTGGTGTGGATATTGATCGAAGATCGGCCACTCAAGGCACCTAGCATCGCATCGAGCAGCGAACAACAGTCACGCAAGGATTTGGGCAATGTCGATAACTTTTTCAAGGAAGATGGAATTATGCGTTACGCATCGCCCTTTTTTTGGGTCTTTCTGGTGCAATGCGTACTCGGAGTTAGTGTTTATTTTACGGTCCAGACGACATTGCAAGTTGGAATGCAAGCGCAAGGTTATGCGCGTAGCACGCAAAACGCCACTGGAATTACTTTTGAATTTGTTGGCCTTATCGGGACAATCGGATTCTCTTATCTCACGGATTACTTCAACATAAAACGCGTGGGAAGCGTTATTTGTTGGTCCGCTTCATTACTTTTGTTTGTCCTCCTGGGCGAATACATTACCAGTGACGCGCTTGGAACTAGCGATGCGGGACTGTATGTTTTGTCGGGTGCTGCAAGTATTGCGTTTTCATCCGTGCCACCAATTACACTATCTCTTCTCTGCAATACAATGTTCCCATTGCCGGCGATTTTAGTGACGGTCTTCGTCTTTTTCTTGGCGCAATTAGCAACCATCATTGTACTTCTCGTTTCACAATCATTAGGATCCCCGGGGTCCTGGTTCTTCCTCTATGCGGTGCTCGGACTTGCCTGGTTATTGTCATGGACCAATTTGTGGTTGCCATTGAGAAGAGATGAAACCGAGGCTGCCGGACGTGCCCCAACTTACATTTCGGCCTATGAACCATTGACAAGTCCGTCTTCTGCAACACCGACTCTCGAGTATAGCAATATGCCCTCTTTGATACCACCTGTTATGAAAGGCAATGCTCGGTATACCACTACTTATTCTTTCCGTTCTCGGTCCACATATTAAAAAAGAATTTACTGGTCTCAACAAATATTAAAAATCATTCAATCAGGAAACTGTGGTGAAATCCGAATCGCGCTTGCGATTTCGACTCAACCCTCGCCATCGAGTACAGATGATGCAGACGGAACAAGTGTTAATACACGATTGACATGTGCCTATACTTAGGTTACATGAGGAACATTTGGCTTCCATCCTGGACACGTTCATGACTGTATGACACATGTTGCACAATTTGCCACTGTCATCCTCGTCGAGAACCGAATCCACTGAGCATTCGTCTTGAATATCGACTTGTTCCTGTTTCGAATCGGGGTCGTCGAGTGTTGACTCTACTACAGCCAATGATTCCAAGACATTATTCATCCACTTGCCAATACACGTTACTCGGTACTTAAAAAAAATAATACACTCGCTCCGGCAATAAAAGAAAGAGGGGTTTTTTATTTGGGAATATCCAGTGGTACCCACCCAGAATCGCGAAGTCGAACACGACTCCGAGTATTCAAACAGTTACTCGAATAGGGTACCGAGGAATAACCAAAGCCATGTCCTGCTAATAATCGTGCAAACGCCAGCCAATCACATTGGTCGCGATCGGGCAACCACAAAGCAGACGTGTTTTGAGGGTTCCAATGCCGATTTGCAAAAATAAAGCGTTCCAGCACCGAGACGTTGCTCTTGATCAAATCGGGTCGAAAGGCCAGTGATGACTTGGACAACCAGTCGGTGATGTACAAGTCTGATGGTTCGATCAAGTCCTTGCTCCCTTGGGTTTCACTTGTTTTTTCCGGGACTCCCCATAATCGGGGAATAATAGTGGCAACCTCTGTCGCTGTTGTGGCAATCCTAGTATTCGTGTCCTTGACCTCGGCTGGATCCGTCGTGTCCCTGACCTCGGCTGGATCCGTCGTGATTCCAGCACCAGTCGGCCGATAACACATGGTCTTCTCCAAGGCCTCGCCAAAATCCGAGACATTCAGAATACGCAACCTGGTCGTGGGCCCTTCAATCTTGTATTCGTAAATCGACACGCCTCGCGCCAACAAGTCGCATTCCGAAACCGGACCTCCTGTCGGGGAATACTCGCCAAAGGACGTTTTCGTCTTGGCCTTCCAATACGAGGTGTCACCGACACGATGGGAGAGTATCGATTTGTTTGACTTGGGAGTCCATGTAATCTCGGGTCGACCATCGGAAATCCAGTCCATGTTTATGACCAAGTACCGCCAATATCCGGGGACAAATACTATTAGGGTTCTTTCCACTACAAACAGAGTAGCGTCGGGTGCGATACACTGGGTCAGTTTCTGCAAGTCCTGTTGGGTATCGGATACTGTATTGTTGGTGCGAGACCACTTGAGTCGCATGTGGATGCGCGCCTGACTTGGGTTCCGTGAATCGATTGCTGTACCGCTCATCAAGTCAAAGGCGGACCAGCTCGTGGCGGACAATTCACCATTCAAAACCAGATTCTTGGATGACCACAGGCGCGAATCAAATATCATGTCCCAATCGCATACAATCAGTGCCGACATATCTTTGCCAGCACGACCCCTCAGGTCCAGTCCCATTAAATGGATTAATTCGTACAAGGACGAGGATACGTCTAGCAAGTCCTTTATTATCGTTTGCTCGACCGCCGTCATCCACAAGACACAATACGTTGGGATCCTGGCATTCTTGTTCCCAATTCGTATATTGGTCAACATCGTTTCGAATTGGCTGCGATCCGAATCGGAAGAGGAATGGTCGTCGAATAACATGGTCATGATCGTGGCTGTGACACGCGTATTCATTGCCGTCAACCATTGTCCAATGATCATACACATTTGTGTCCGGTGAAGCCTCGTCAACATAAACACGAGCGCCGTGGTCCTCTCTGGGGTGCTACACCATTTCTTGAGATTGGACAAGACATTGTGTCCGAAATGGTTCGAGGATTGATCATGAATCGAGCGCAACAGACGATGAAACAAGTCAATGGGCTTGGTGTAAAACTTGGCCACGGCCTGAATCATGCGTAGCGTGGGTGTGTCCAGGGTCGCAATGAATTGTGTCATGGCCACGGATTGCGGAGATTCCAAGACTTGACGAACCATTGCAAATACGAGATACTTTTGAGGCGTATCGTCCATGACAATGGGCGGAAGGGTGGTACCATCCTTTTCCGATTGAAGCACGAGTTCGTTTAGAAATTCGCTATTGACCAAGACGGTCCGATTCAGGATCCAGGTTTCCGACGAGGTGATGCCATTCGGTACAGCCGATTTCCATGTAATGGGGACATGAATGTGTTGGCGGTGATCCAGTGATTGAAAAGTGGTTGTTGTTTTGTCGGGTAAAGTTGAAATATCGTCCAATGGAGCATCATGAAAGAGAGCGATTTCATCCTTTTCCTCTAGTTTACGTTTGCGACTCGTCATTTTCAAAAGAGGGTAGTTGAATGAATTTGAAAATGTTGCTTTTCTCTTTTTAAACGCGATAGCGAGAAATCTCGAAATAGAAAAGAATTAATATTATGTTGAAAGTTTTTTTTGTTATTGCCAAAAAAATCGACAAGCGATGGATTGCGTAAAAGGATCAAGTCCCATTCGAAAAATACCTTGAATTTACCAAATAAATTAAGGTACCGTAAGAATAATCAAATCTAATCACGGCAGTTTAATCTAGAACCGACGAGTAAACGATCCGAGCGCCTGCGTCAACAGCGTCTCGACTACAGATGTGTCGATAATTGTCGGTCTAGAGTCGTAATTGGGACGAGGTCGCCACGGACTTGACTTGAATCGGTGAGGTAAAAACTTGACTCGCACATTTCTGGCCCACTTGGATCCGGATTTCAGACAGCGAAATCGCCAAATGAGTTCCATGATCTGACGGTAACCCGGAAACAAGTGTTCCGACAGACTCAATTCTTGAATCACACCGCGCGGTCCTTGGGATCCGCGCGCGGGTACACGATAGTCGACGTCGGCACCCGCACGAATGAGCAAGCACACACACTCGATTGGAGCTGGCACAAGTTCGTATTGTGTTACTAGGCAGAAGAGTGGGGACCAGCCATTGCGCGCCGAAATCAAATTGGCATCACCGCCCTTGTCCAGAATCAGCTGCATGGCCGTCAGGTCCTTTGCATAACATGCCAAGTGAATGGGCGAGGCCCAGCCATTGGGATCATCTAGGTCATTGATGTTTTCCCGCGTCCTTGATTTGAGCAGCCTGGTCAAGAGTGGATAATTCTTGTCGCGTATGGCCCAATACATTTCCGACCCCCGAATCGTACTAGTCATTCTGCTAAATATGGTTTTTATGTGTTTCTTTTTTTTTTGAAGAGTGCCGTTCTTTGGTATCTAATTCCGGAAAATATTCGGGATTTTCTCGGAAAGTTCTATTACGAGAAAATTCCAAGAAAAAAAGTCAGTGTGTCAACGATCAATTTCATTCAAAAGACAATTACAATTTTTTCATTTCTGAACGAGGCGACAGAAACCATGAACAACTTGATTGCCGAATTCACTTGGAAACAGACTGACGAAGACAAGAAACTTGCAGAAATCCGCGAAAGGGAATGGGCCAAACTCGAAGAGACCCTTGACTGGTCCGTGGGAAAGGCGGTCGTGGTGGTACCGTCGCTGCATTTTGAAATCATTCTGACGATTACCGATCCTACGGTAGATCAGGAAGCCGAGGTGTCCAAGACACGGGCCAAGATCGAACCTCTCAAACTGACGATTCCGTGGATTGTGACGGTGCGAACCGAGGAATTGCAATTGTTTGGGAAACCGTCTACAATTAGCCAGGAATATGACATGGTTGATTAAATTAAATGGGGTTCTAGTACGTGGTCGATTAAACGTGGTTCTAGTGTTACAATATATTTGGGAAGATCGTCCGTACGAGAGGGTTTAATCAAGGGTATGTGATAGTTTCTTAAATTGTTTTAAGTTACGGTTACGGTTACTTTTCTCGATTGTCAAAATGGCAAGAAGAAAACGTTTTAAGAAATCTTTACGGTTCCGCCTTTGAATTATGACGTTTTCGCGTCTTTGCATGTCTGGGTATATTGTCCGCAACAGCTTGGGATACCTCTGATGCCGACTAGACAAGGAAAAAAATACAATTAGAGAAAATCTATGGTGTTACCATTTCCTCTTGATAGCAGATTGCAGATGGCGTTCTCTTCGTCTTGGTGTCCACCATTTTCGCAACGGCCCCGGAATATTCGTCCGACATTGTCTTGGTGAGTTCAGCTGTTCTAGGATGCATGAACCAACGATGATAGTCCTTGGTCACTAAACACCACCCCTGCTTAGATACCCGATCCTCAAGTTCGCCTATCTCATCCTTGGAAAGAGTTCTGATTGCATCCACGCCAACACAAAACTCGGTATCCCCTTCAATGGTCTTGGTCTCGAGTTGATCCATGTATGCTAATGCCAAGTTGTCAAACAACTTTCGAATGGCATGTCGGATTCTGAATTCCGCCAGTCCCACTGCAAATTGTTGGATGGTTGGAACCTCGCCGTCTTCCCACACTAGTATTTTGTTGGCCATTGTAATTTGACGAGGGAAAACGAACTTCGTAAATAGAAAATTTGAATTATGAAGAATAAACCGGATTCTAGTGACTATTTCCAATAATAATTTCTCTGTAAATTCCTATTCTCGAAAATTTCCTACAGCAGTCAAGAGACTAAATTTTGGGGTGTGTATTAGTTTTTTTTTCATTTCTTCTTCAGTCACCCCGAAACCGAAAAAAAACAATGGGCGATACATTTGGCAAGAACGAAACAGAGATTGTATCGGAAAAATCCGACTCGAAGAAAACAACAGAGACCAAGACCTTTTATGATTGGGTGGATTATTACGAAGTTGGTGAAGGATTCAAAATCACTACCGAAATTCTCATGTCTACATATGAACGCCAGACTCGTTTCTTGACCTCGACGGAATTTCGGGACTTGATTGAATCGTGCAGTATTTCCGGTGATTTGGAGAAGGAGATACCGGATCTTGACAAACGCAAGGAATTCATGGCGGGTTACGTGGACTAGATAATCTTTTTTTATTTTCTCGTTTCAATCGGAATTTTTACACAATAAATTGGTCTTTCAACTAAAAATCAGCATCCATTGTAAATTTGGATCCATTCGGATCCGTGATCTTTGACATCACTCCCGGATTTTAATAGCTTGGCAAGAACTAAATAGTTTTTGTTGTGTATGGCCCAGAACATTTCCGATCCTCGATTGCGACCTGGTTGAATCGAGGCCATCTTATGAATCGTCTGATGCTTGTTCAGTGTCCGTTTCTTCGTTCGCGTCCGAGATAATGGCCCTTATCCAAGCCTTTGAAGGTCGCCATGGTTTGGAGTATGGTTCGGCATCGCTGGATTCTCCCAATGTTTGATCTTGGTCGGATTCCTGTTCCTGATCTCCTGGAAACTGTTTCGAACCAAATTCCTTGTGCTCTTCCGCTACAGATTCTTTCAGCCGCAAAGTTTTTGCCGTCTGTTCTCGTTTCATTTCCATATCTCGTTCCATGCCTTTTTTCGCTAGCCTGTTGTACAACTTTGGATCGCTCAAGGTGAATGTCTGGAAGTTAATGCCGTAAATTTCCTTGAACACCTTGTTTCCAGCAAAGTTGAAATATGCATACTTGGTGAAAAAATCCAATAGTATCTCCGGAATGCAGTGAGACGAAGTGTATGCGATTCTCAGCAATGGTATTTTTTTGGAGAACGCGTATTGGTTCTTTCTCTTGTCATGTTCGCGAATCCTATCCCAGTTGCCCATGCTGCAAGATTTAAAGTGAAGCCCTCCGTCAAATTCGATCAATGCACCACACACGTAGAAGTCGAACCGTAATGGTCCACCACCAACACCCCGTAGACCAGGAAACATCTTTTCCCGTTTGAATGACAGCTCTTGCTGGACCAGCCATTTCTCAATGTCCTTTTCACCAGTGCTGGTATTACTTTTGCATTTTTGACAGTGATAATCGCCAATAGTCATGGATACGATTTTCGCTTGAAATTCGTTATTACAGTCAATACATTTCCACCAGACAATCTCATGCGATCCGGGTAACTTCTTGGTCGCCGGAACAGAGTTTTTCGTTGGATGATAGAGGATTGCAATCGACGGACATTTTGTTGCAAGTGATACGCAAATACAAAATTTTCTTCCTCTTATTGAACAGAATGGACATTCATGTCCAGTCGCAAGATCCGCGGTACTCGTCCAATTGTGATGGCCACAGGTTGCCACTGGACATATTAAATAAATCTTTTGGCTACTACGGACTGATATATAGGATGGATCGATGCCATCCTTTTCGTTCCTTTCCCAATCCCAGTACTTCATGATTTCTGGACACTTTTCCTGGATCGAGTCACATGGACAGACCTTGTGTCCGCTACAATATGGACATCCCGTCGGATTATCTTTTGTCCGGTTTCTAATAACACTCGTCCACTTGTGTTCGTGATTACAGGTCGTCTTCTTGCACCAGAACGCTGCCCTTGTATGAGAATTTGGTGGTATTTTCTTCGGATTTAATCCCCTTTCATTATTTTCTTTGAAATCCCATTCTGCATCAACGAGCGGTCTAAATTGCCCGAATAATGAGTTGCATTCACAGAAAACGCGACCACCTCGACAATAGACACAAAATAGGTAGTATCGAGAAGTTGTATATTGCAAAAGTGAAACGGTGTGGATGCATACATACACTCTTAGGGCAAAACCATGCTGCTTTCTTCTGACTTTTAGTCAGTGTCTTGGATGGATCCAAGCCGAGTTTTTCATTTTCGACAGTGTCCCAAAAAAGCATTAACCCCGGCACGTCAGAAACATATTTATCAGGTCTGACTGGTCTTTTCACTTTTCGACCATGCTTCTTCTTCTGATGGATCCGGAACGATGATTCTGATGCAAAACCCCGTTTACAGTCTTTGCATCTGAGACCACTCAGTTGATACATTTCCTGACGAGTCAGTCTTTGTCCTGTATTCGGACGTTTTGACGAGACGAAGACGTTTTTCTCAATCTTTCGTTTTGGCATTAATCACGGAGATAAACGTTTGGATTATGTGAAACATAAATTGTGTTTACAATTATTTCCTGCGGGAATTTTCAGGCACGTTTTTTTTTCCAGGGGTTTAAACCACGAAAAATATGATTTAAACGCCCAAGCTAGAAGTCGGCATCCAATGTGAACACAGAACCATTTGGGTCTGTCACCTTGGACATGACGCCCGCCTTTTGGTAATCCCCAACACGTTTTTCAAAGAAGTTGGTCTTGCCCTGGAGGGATATCATCTCCATCCAATCAAATGGATTTTGAACCTTGTAGATCTTCCCATATCCCAAGGCTACCATTAATCGATCCGCTACGAATTCAATGTAAATGGACATCATCTCTGCACTCATTCCGATCAAGCTGACTGGAATCGCCTCAGTGACAAAGACTTTTTCAATCTTGACGGCGTCGCGGATAATTTCTTCAACCGTTTCCTGGGATAACTTGTGTTCGAGCATGGAATAAAGTAAACACGCAAAGTCAGTGTGAATTCCTTCGTCCCTACTGATTAGCTCATTGGAAAACGTCAGTCCCGGCATTAAGCCCTTCTTCTTGATCCAAAAAATGGCACAAAATGAACCCGAAAAGAAAATGCCTTCGACCGCTGCAAAGGCCACCAACCGTTCCGCAAAACGTTTGGCTTCCTTGATCCACTTCAAGGCCCACTTGGCTTTCTCTTGGATCGCCGGAATGGTTTCAATAGCGTTCAATAATCTCGTCTTTTCCGCATTGTCCTTAATAAGAGTGTCAATTAATAAACTGTAGGTCTCAGAATGGATATTTTCCATGGCAATTTGAAACCCGTAAAAACAACGTGCCTCTGGCACTTGGACTTCCTTCAGAAAACGTTCGGCCAGGTTTTCTAATACAATGCCGTCTGATGCGGCAAAGAAGGATATAATGTGTTTGATGAAGTGCTGTTCATTGGCATTTAACTTTTGCCAATCCTTGAAGTCATTGGCAAGGTCAATCTCTTCGGCAACCCAAAAGGACGCTACATGTTTCTTGTACATGGTCCAGATGCGATCGTGCTTGATAGGAAAGAGTACAAATCGTTGCTTGTTTTCCGTTAGCAAGAATTCCTGTTCTTCTACGGCAAACGGTGGTGCTATGGGTGATGTCACTGTCTTTTTGACACCGTTTCGCTTCTTGCGTCGATCCACGGCCTTGCTCCGTGTTACAATTGCCGATTCGACATTTATGGGTTGAATGGCGGTGGCCGCCATGACGCTGGTATCCTTCTTCTTCTCCTCCATATTGATCTCGATTGTAATTGTGCCGAATTAAGCCCTGATTGCAGTAATAGGTAGAAACAATAATAGAGTTTTTAGTTTTGTCCTCTGAGAAAATTATTTCCTGACGATAAAATTTTTCCTGGTAGTTGATCACTGGTCTGAATTCTTAATTTTACAATACCAGTTTTCCTAGTTACGCACCCAAACAAAGGAAAAGAGAAATGAGCAAAACAGAAGAAAGGCAAATGGAAACGAAAAAAGACGAACAACTCTTGGATCCGAAAACGGGCCGACCGATATTGAAGAATATGAAACGGTTAATCGTCATTTCGGATGCTGAACCGGATGACTTGGTCGCACTCAAGTGCATCTTGGCATGGGCATGGCAATTCTGCATGCAAGACTCCGACTTGCTCGTGATTGGCTGTGGCCGTGATCCACGTGACGCTCAACACATTTTGCAATGCATTGTGAATGAATCGGATTTCACCACACTCAAAGTGGTGCAAGGCGCCGGGAGCAAGAATGACAAGTTTCAGAATGTTGGCAAAGTCTTTCCCGACCAAAAAGAAGTCACACTACAAAACGACGCGACTCAAGCCTTGATTGATTTTACGAAAAAGGGCGAATCCTATCATATCGTGTGTTTGTCAACGTGGCGCGACTTGTTCTTGGCACATCAATCCATGGACTGGACCAAGTGTGCCGGTGTGTTGATTTCGGGCGGACCCGATGCCACGGGCCAACCCTCGTTCAATTTACGAAGCGATGTCGAAGCCATGCAAGCGCTCTTGCCTTTTTGGCACACGCAACATTTTGAAGTCAAGCTGTTTGGACCGCTCTTGTACGCCACGTCCAATTACTGCAATGTGTCGTGCAATCAAGACACCTTGCCCAAGACGACTAAAGCCGTGTTTGAGTCGGACCATTTCAAGTCGGTTGCTAAATGGGTGGAACAATGGGGATGCCCAATTATTGGCCGATTCGCCGGATTTTGCCCAAGGCATTGCTCATCTTGGACGGCAATTCACACCGGCCGATGTTATCGTGGCTGTCGCCTGGATTGCACATCGATGTAATTATGTGTTTGTCAAGAGTGAGGATGCATGTATCATTCAGTCGGTGCCTCATCCGACGAACCCGAAGTATGTGAAATTGGTCTTGTCTCGACCCAAGAAACCCGTGGACGAGCGCCTCTTGGAATATGTTATCCGTGTCAAGGATGTCAACATGGATATTTTCGAGTCGGTAGTATCCACCTTTCCATAAGGTTGACAACTTTGAATCGCCTCTGGCCCTCCAAACCTCCTGGATGTTGTCAACCTTGAAGGGCCTCCGGCCCTCCAAACCTCCTGGATTCATGTTGACCACACGAATACTGATCTCAATTTTACACAATTCTTCTCTTGATATTTCCTAAACAAGAACCCTTAAAATTCTGAAAATCATTATTGATAAATTAGACACAAAAAGTATGGACAACTTTACAAAATTACACAGGACCTTGGCTCTACGACTCGACGGGGAATGTTAACGACACATTGCAAATACGGTACTAGGCTTGTTTTCTCATAGGCATCAACAAAGTTCTTGGCATCGTCCTTGGTATCAGGTACAGGTGGATGATCGCAAATCTCCTTTTTAGCAAAGGGTTGAATGGTCAAGACCATTTCGCCCAATTCATTGTAAAAATTGGTAAGCAAACCCGATTGTAAAAACTGCGTCAACCGACGACGATCATTATCCGAATCGTAAACAAACACTTGTTTACAGAAACGGACACATTCGGCATGGACTTCTACCCCTCGAGCACACAATGTAACGAAATGCTCGAGAGCGAGGTTAAACGGTTTTACTTCCGCTGGTTTCGGTTTGTAGGTCTCGAGTGTATTGCATATAATACCACACGCTTCATTGCACCACTGAACAAGGGGATTTGTCATTCGAGTCAGAGTTTAATAATCGAAATGAAAGTACTGAAATTAATAAAAAAAAAAAGTGAAAGGATAATTCAATTTTTTGTTGCCAAAACGCGTACCGATTTTCAGAAAGAACAATTTTCGGACCAAAAAATGTGATAAACAGAATCATTTCGTAACACACACTTTATCGCCCAGAATCAATGGTCCTCCTGGCGCCTCATTTTCTACCTCTAAAATGGGTAACCGTTTCGTCGGAATCTTGGGTTGATGACCACGAGGCCGAGCTGGGTAGACCAAGACGTAACCATTCTTGTCCGTCTTTGAGTGTAAGAGGCCCATGGAGGTTTGCCACGCCTTGCGACACTTGAAACACAAGGTCAAGTCCCGGTCCGGAATGTATACAATGCGTTTGTGACTTTTGCGACATCCCTGTCCGTCGCAAATCGCGTCTCCCCATTTATTGAATTCGTGTTCGGGCTTGACCTTGAATTCAGCCATTTGCTGTTTTCCTTTTCTAACTTTTCTGGAAAAAGAAAGTGTTGCTGTCCAATTTTTTTTTAAGAAAAATGGGATTTAAATTGATTGAGCAAATTCATATTCTTGAAAATTAACCCCATAAAATTGGCCTTTAATTCAATTGGATTAATCCACACCCGAAATGTCAACTGGTAATGACGGCTCAGATGGTATTGTATCTGGCACTCCGAATCGTGGATGAGTTGTCAGTACACGAAAACGACGCAAGACACGCGACATGCTAAAAATCCGAATGGGATGAAGGAAATGTTCTTGGGACGAAATTTCGTCACCGTGATGTGGACAGCGCATATCACCTGCACGACGGCTCGGTACAATAAATACGCCTTCTTCGGGATTGTCCGCGGCATCATTGACCAAGACACGGTTGGTCAATAACTTGCTCGAGGCTTTCCACTCGTCGGGTCGGAACAAGACCCACCCCATTTCCTGACTGTCGTGTGCGAGGCGTTCCATCCGGATAGGTCCATGTACCAAGTGCTTGGCCAGTCCGATCCAACACAAATCGAGCCGTTGTTCCACGGACCGTTGATCCACGGGTTGTGCGAGCCACTCCTTGATCGTGGGCACGACCACGTTCTTGGGCAGTGTACGGGTCTCGTTTTCAAAATGTACCGTTACCGAAAAGCCGCGCAGGATAAGCGGCATAATATCAAACAGCGACGAATTGTGCTTGTACAAGGCGAATCCAGACAAGACCAATCGTTTTTCGCGTGCCATGTCGAGCCACCCTGGAATCGAATGCAACATGCGTCCCACTGCATCATAGAACCCGCTGTTCCATGGACGCGTAAATAAATCCTCGTGATACGACTGAATCAGTTGAATATGCAAGGAGTCTGTTTGACCCACACGAAACACGGTCAATTCATTATCGCCCAAGACACATGCAGCTTTGGGATGAAGCCACGATACGATCTTGTTCAGAATCACCTGGACATACTTTATTTCCTCGGGCACGATTACGACAATCCGCGTGGGGGACCGGAAATCAGAGGACTCGAGCCATTCCGGATAAATGGAGGGAAACAGGTCCAGTGCCGAGGTATCACACGGTCCCCACGAAAAATTGGATTTTAGATCGGGTGTCCACAATTCCGAATTCAAGACCTTTTTCTGGAAAAAGGGCGTGTCCACCAACTCGGGCATGTGCGTGTCGCGAGTATGAGGTATGTTCATGGCAAGCATCAATTCCGAAAAGCCTGTCTCGTGTATCCACGCATCCATGTGCTTTTCATGTTCAAATGCATCGAGATACAATAATCGCCCCGACAGGGTATACGCTTGTGGTTGGTCCTCGTCCTCGTCGCCGTCTGCGGACCACAACCATTGATTGAAACGTGACATGGCGTCCTTGGCATGTTTTTCAGGCAATAATCGAAGTACCGTCATGAAGCGAGTGTAATCCGGGCGAGTAGCCGGACACTCCTCGTAGAGACGCAACATCTTCAAAAAGACCTGGGTCGGATCCGAATGGTATTTGCGGATTCGATTGCAAATGCGCGTCATTTCCAAATCGTCCACGGCCTTTAATTCCGAGAGGCGATCATGGTACGTGTCGGAATACAGTTTGCCCAAGACTGGCACGAGACGGTCGAGGTGTTCGCATTCACACTCGAGTTCCAATGTAACGGTTTCAGATGGATGATCGGCCGCAAAAGCCGACGCAATGGTCGAGATTGAATCCGAATGGGTAATTTGAGACGACGTCCATACCCAATGATGCCGTCCGGAACACCCCTTTTGGGTCGCGGTGCATAGTGACGAAAAGACGAACCATTTTTCGTCGGCTCTCGATACCACAGTCCGCGATTCCTCGTCGGACACGGTATCCAAGGAATCCTTGTTTTCCTCTTTTCGTTTACGTTTTCTATTTTCTTTTTCCGTACTTGCCATTTTCCTATTGACTAAAAAAGACTTTTTCTGGTTAAAGAGATAGAGTTGTGCAAAATATTTTTCAAAATCTATTTCGGTTTAATTCTTCATTTGCACGAAATTATTTCTAGTCATCAAGAACAGGAATGGAAAAAGAGAATAACAAGCACGAGACCCAAAAACAACCAGCAACTACCGATCAAAAAGAGGCACCAGAGGAATCGGTAATCGATTGCAACGTGGACAACGAGAAATTGTCAGAGGCCGAAATAACTCGTATCCAAGGTCAAGCATGGAAACAAGGTCACTTGTCCAAGGAAACACTCTGGAAACGCATCCAACAAGACGAGGCATTACTGGCCGGAAAGAACATAACCTTTACACAATTGGCACAATTGTTTGAAAAGATTTTCCTGCACTATGCTGACCTATCCACCAAACAACGTCCACTTACAATGGCCGAAATTGAACTGGGACTCAAGACCATTACCTACTCTGACCTGTTGCGGCAATGGAGATTAAGTGCCGAGTTTCAGAAAAGGGGCAAAGAGGCTACCTTTCATGCTCGAGACCTCTTTGGTGGTCAATTGACTGTTGTGCTCATCTCATGGGGTGGAGCCGAAGAATGTCCTTTTAAATCACTCAGTGACCCGAGTTACCATGGATATGAATATGGTTCATACGATTGGGTCTTTTTTCGCAATGGTCAGTGCCTACACGTGGGTGATTTGCTCTTACGACATCAAATTACCAAACATCACTTTTTCCAAAGTCCGACAAGTCCCTTCCGAGTCGACCCACAAGCCTTGTGCAATTTCTTTGCACTGGTATCCGGGCGCGACTACAGTACTCCAACTGTCCAGATGCGTTATTTTCGGTTTTTGGACATTGTTGGAGAATGGCATGCCGAAGACGTGGCCTCCTGGACCAAGGAGTGGTCTCAGATAGAAGACTTCCACGACGATCTCGGCAATCAGGTTCAGGTATATGACAAGGGCGCAACGCTCAAGTGTGTCGTGCCGGGCGAAAGCATGAACCTTTTGATTGATCTGTGTACGGATCATTGTGCCATTCGGGTCCGTTGCGGACTACTCAAGGAAAATGTTACGCTTATTCTCTCGTGTGATATGGTGACCAAAGCTACCGATGACGATATCAAAACATTTACCCTGAGTATTTAAACAACCAATGTTTCTATTCAGCTAAGAAAAAATATTTTAAAAGTAAATCGATTCAAATTCTGCATTATCTGATTCATGATAATTAAAAAAGGCCGATTAACGAAAAAACGGAATCCGAGAAAGAAGATAAATGACCACCTCTGAACTATTATCACAATTGAACCGCGTCAGTGACGAAGTACCATTCCTGAACTTGGAATGGTCCAAACTCAAGAGTGCAATTGCAGGAGCAAAACAACAGCTCGAGGTATTACATCAAGACAAGGTCAAATTGGCCGAAACACTAACCACGATTGAAGAAAAATACGCAACCATTGAATCGGACAAGACTCGGCCCGATTATGCCAGCCAACTAAATGCCGTACGGGAAGCCAGACGTGAAATACAAACGGATGTCAAATCGGTGGATTTCCAAATCGCCAATGTGATAACCGAGGAGAAACGATACGAGTCAAGTATGGAATTCATCAAGAAGCGTTTAGAAAGCCTGATGCAAAAGAGCCGAATCATTTTGAACACTCTTTCAGAAGGAGCCAATCCTGAACTTCAGACTCGGATTCGTCAGTCGCTCGATGCTGTGACATCAGCGGAATCTGCAATTTCTTAAAGAGCCATCTTGTCCTCTAAACCTCTTAGACAAGTTCCTTGAAAGGCCTCTTGTCCTCCAAACCTCTTGCACAAAATGTTATCCACTCGTGTGTCGTTTTCCATCTGATTAGGTCCTTCCGGTGCCCTTTTTGTTTTTTTGGTAAAATCGTTAAAGAATGGATGCAAGAAATTTACAAAAGAATATTGAAACAATAATTCGACAAAGGCCAATTTTAGAAAAATAGAGTTAACGATTATCAAGTGTTAAGAGAACCAGAATCAATCTTGCTCGGATTGCAAAAGGAAACTGCAAACGGGCTCAATATTTTCGACGTGTCCAAAATACGCACGGGATGGACGAATCGCTTCTGTTCAGTAGGCGTGTCCGATGAATATCGTTCACTTTCAATCTCGAATGGCACTTCTTCACCATCATCGTCTTGATTGCAATTGTGCAAGGTCAAACTTGCTAATAGACCATCCGAGTCCTTCCACTCGCCCGATTTGAACACTTCCATCTCATTCCACTGGCTCCGGTCCAGCAACTGGCTTAATTGCGTAGGACCGTGGTGCAGCTCGGCAAATACGCTATTTAGAAATGGATCGAGTCGGATTTTCAAGGGCAGCCATTCATTTGGCTTGGAGAGGGTTTCCGTGAGCGTGGGGATCACACAATCCTTGGGTAGTATGTGCAAGACATCTTGCCAATGCACCGAAATCGCGAATCCTCGCAGGAGCAAGGGCGACACGACTTTGAAGATGGATTCATTTTCGTACAAGACGAACCCGGAAAGAGTGAGTCGTTTTTGTTGAACCATTTGAAGCCAGCCTGGAGCATAGTACAACATCTTGTGAACCACGTCGTAGAACCCACTGTTCCATGCGCGTGTAAACAAGTGGCTACGGTAGTCGTGCACCAATCGAATGTGTAACCACTCTTTTTGCCCCACACGAAAGACGTATAGGGAATTTTTGCCCGAGAAACACACGGCCTCGGGATGAATCCATGACACGACCGTGGCTAAAACTTCCTTGGTCTGTGCCACATCGGGGAGTACAAACACGGCCACCTGACAGGCTGGACGGAAATCCGAAGGTTCAAGCCACTTGGGATACGTGTCGCTCACTAAATCCATGGCGGAACCGTTGCATGGACCCCATGAAAAGGGGGCATTCACGTCGGGTGTCCACAAGTGCGGATTCAACACTTCGGTTCGAAAATAGTCCTTGGACAAGAGAGAGGGTATGGACTCTTCGCGTACAGGGTAATCCGTATTGTGTCCGACAATTAATTCCGAGAGGCCTGTCTCATGGATCCACGGATCGAGGTATGGACTCATTTTGGAATGTTGGGTTTCACCCGACCAATCGTCCCACATGTCCTGGGCAATAAGGCTACCATTATTCTCGCGTTGAGACCACAACCACTGGTTGCACGCGATTCGAGCCAAGTGGGCACTCTTTTCAGGTAAAAAGGTGAGTACCGTCATATACTGTCGATATCGATGGAATGGGACACGATGGTACAGTTGCAAAACCTTGAGAAAGACGGCCGTCGGTTCCGAATGGTACTTGCGAATCCGTTCGCAGATGCGTCGCGTCTGCACATTTTCGACGGATTGTAGATTGCAGACTTTCGATTCCCAATTGCGCGAGTACAATTCACCCAGTGCACGAATCAACTTTTCCATGGGTCTGCATTCACATTCCAAGTCGAGTGGAATGAGTTCACCGGGGTGGTCCGTTTCGAAAGCAGTCGCAATGGTGGTAATCGAATCGGACTGGGCCACTTGCGATGCAGACCATACCCAACGATGTTCACCGGAACAATCCGATTCCGTATCTTGGCATTTGGTCGTAAAAATGAACCATTTTTCCATCTTTTGTGCTTCTTGTTTTTCCTCCTTTTCTGCTACTGCTGCCGAGTCCAAGGAATCATCCCTTTTCCGTTTTTCTACTTTTTTCTTGGTCTCGTCCATATTTTCAAAAAACAAGTTTTAAAAAATACTGTGAGAATTTTGAAACCGACAAAAAACGGTTTAACATTAGTTTCAAGAAAAATTGGATTAATTCTGGAAAAAATCGGCGTTTAGTCGAGGAAAGATGGTTCCCATTTTGGAGCATATTCAATCACAAACTGTGCACGGTGCCTAGCCAGAAATGGTGATTTCTTAAGTGCTTTGTCAATGGGTAGGAATAACCGTACATTGATTCCCTCGGGAGTTTCATACACTATACTATCGCTGCCAAGACCAATCAAGGTCTGGCACTTGGTTGTGAAATCGGAGCAATAGTCTGGCATGTCTTCTACTTTTTCATCCAATGGCCGAGGCCTATCATCGACCAATGCAGGATCTTGATCAACTATTGGGTCCTTGGGTATCCTTGGTGGAATTCCAAGCATACTGTCAATAAAGAATTCTAGCCACTCGAGTCCGGCGCGATTCAATGGTCCTGGATCTGTACTCAATACTTGTGAGTCGGTAACTTTCGTGTCTGGAGCGTCCAACATGTCCTTCTTTCAGAATCGAGAATAGCAAAAAGGGAAAGTGATAAATAAAAAATAAAACATGATTCCTTGGGCAGAGAACCAGGGGAATGTTCCTAGAATTTGCAACACGATTACGTTCACTGCCTATCAATCCTGGATGCGAATAATCAAACTCAACCAAACAGCCCGGACCATGCTTGATCCTGATGACTCTGTTCCATGCCTCGGAACGCATATCCGCGGTCTTGTAAATGACAACGCAAGTGAAAATGGCCCATCATCAAGGCAATCACCATATCGTCACTGGCAGTAGCGGTCTTGGCTGTGAAATTGTCATGCTTGAATTGGAACCGCATCAACTCCTCGTATAATGTCACGTCCGAACGCGTCCAACGGTAGCGCACATGACCCGGTTCGAGTTTGGGACCCAAGGATTCCGGTAGCATGGCCAACGCATACTCTTCAAACGGTTGGTCGTATAGAAAAAACTTGCCACTGCGCACTTTCCACAGGAAATCGTGACCTGCCGCCATTTTGTTTTCACGTGTCGTCACCACGCCAATGCCCTTGGGTCGATCCGAGTACTGCAAGATATCGGCCATGGAACGACGGAACCGCCCCAGGTAACTGGACACGGCAATCACGCCGCCGAAATTGGGCTCGACCGCCAAGAGATGCCGTGCGCGAGATAAAAACTCATCTTCCAGCAGCTTGGCACAGTATTGGTCCACGACTTGACTGACGCGTTCATCGTCATTCGTAGGAAAGGCCACTTTGCCCACAATCGTACACGCGCCCGGTTCAGGACAATTCATGACGAGCGACACAATGCCCAAGCGACTGGTATGGGCCTTGCGGCCTTCAAAGGCCTTGCCACTGCCACCATTAGGGTCGACGAAATGCAGTACCGTAACATTCGACGGATCATGGAACAAGCGTCGCATTCCAAATTGCGAGATGCGGGGCTTGTTCAGGAGCTGTTCAATGTGGGCCTTGTCAAACAAGGATGCTGCATGGTCTTGTGGAATATTGAGATATTCTTGCTGGAAATGACTATCATCCTCGTCCCCGTCATTCATTAAATCTTGAATCATCGACGCGCGTTTCGGGTCTTGATGTTGTGGCAATAAATGGGCATCGTGTTCACAATGCGTCGGCACCGGTGTCTTTTTGCGGCAACGGCTGCATAACCGGTTGAGCGTAATGGCCCGCACGGTAGAATTCTTGGCCGCGTACTTGGGATCGTCAAAGTACCGTTGCATCCACGAGTCCTTTTTGTTGACGGCCGAACTGAAACAGATGAGGGATGAATTGTCCACGGAGAGAGTTGGAGCCACGCCTTGCTTGCGCATTGCCGCATTGGCAATTTCAGCCTCGTCATAGAATGTAATGGCACCACCTTTACCACGGAAACCTATAAGTATGTTTGAACAGTCACCGCACAATTATTTTTTCTAGATACTAGATGTGTAATCGTGAACTAAAATGTCGAGTGATTCATGTTTTTACTTACCTGCTCCCCCCAAAACAATTAAAGAAAACGAGTTAACAAAAATTAAAACTAGAGTTAAGCGCTACGAGTTCTTAATATATGAAACGATTCATTTACGAAAAGATGTAAAGATTTTCCCTCCTTTCAAACTGGGACAGTCAAGTTCATCAAAGATTGATTTAAACCATGAAAAAATTTTCATGGTTGCCCCGACACAAGCCCTTGGTCAAACTCCTTGCTAAACGACGACTTGATTTGCCTAGCTTCTTCGTCACAATAGAATGCCACGGCAATCTTTGCGGCATTGGAAACCACATGAGTCTTGAATTGCGAAACAATTGTTATTTGTTCACACGTCTTGAGTAATGGCTCGAGCTCTTCGAGAAGATGCAAAAGATGTCCAGTCTTTTGCAATTGTTCCAAGATGGTTGGCTTGGATTGATAATTTGCAATCAATGTTTGCATCCCCTTGATTTTGGAAGCGGCTTCTCCGTGGAGTTCATCGGCAAGCCCAAACACTTTTAACACGGCGGTTGCCGCGGTATCAGTTTCCAATTTCTTTTCGTTTGTATTGCTACTCATTTTTCTTGAAATGGATTTTGAGGAACGAATAATGAAAAAACGGGAAAAAAAAAACTCTAACGGACACGAATTTCCAGGAACGGCCTTTAATTAAAAATTTTCGACAGAATCTTCTTGGGAAAATTCTCCGCTTCTTTTAAAACACACCTCCATCAAAAACACATTCTTCTCAATTCCAAACAGCACAAAACCACTTACATCCAAACGAAAAATGGCGAGCCGCAAACAGGAATTAAAGGCCAAGCGCGAAGCGCAACGCAAACACAAGGAAGAATGGAAGGCAAAACAGGCAGAGGAAACCAAGGGCAATTATTCGGAACAACGCAAGGAGCAGGCCAAGGCCAATGTCAAGAAAATGGAAACGGACTTGAAAGAGGCGTGGGACAAGCTCGAAAAGCTCCGTCAGGACATGGACGATGAGGGTCGCCATTTGGTGATCCCTCGTTCCGCGGGGGAGCGGTCGCACTACACGGGATATGGTAGTACCGCCATTAACGAACGCAAGTGGGCACTAGAAGATGAAACCAATCGACTCCGGTTAGCCCTTTCCAGGGAAAAGGACATTCTCGATCCTGCGCGTATCACCAAACGGCAACAACAAAAGGAGGAACGAAAGCGTGTCGATAGCATGTGGAAGGCCGTTCTTGCACATGATGAACGGTCCAGCAAAATGGACCGATTTGTAGCTCAAGTGGCACAGACCAAGGAGAAGCGTGATGTGCATATGCGGCGCATGCAGCACAAAAATGCCCGCGACGGCGTAACGGACTTTCGTGACTGTGCCATTATCTTCCGCAAGAATGCGGGTGCATTGTGCTCAGCCAATGAATCGGGCTATGTCCCTGCTGTGCGATGCTATCATTTCACGGCCGAAGACCGCAACCTAGGATGTGACTGCATTCGCAACGACACCCCAGGGGTATCCTTGACCTTTAGTTTGTCGGACACCAATCAAGCCCTCTTTGACAAGGGGTACCTCTTTATTGACGATTCGCAATGGCTCGCCCAACAAGAGAATGCCAAGATCCTCTTTCTCGGTCACAAGGCCGATGCCTTGGCACAAGGCATTGTTCCGGGCGTCCAACCCAAGTCGATGGGAGTCCAAGTCTTTGGCTTTTTGCATTCCTCGGGTCAATGACTGTTTGACATCATTGTATATTAATTTTTTCTTTCCACCTTTTTTAAAATTTTCATTTTCTAATTCTATTTATCTCTGCTTGCCGAGTCTTATTAAGTTTGAGAAAATTTTAAAAGGTCTGAATGCAAGACGAGACTAAACAAGCAACATCTACGGGTACAACCGTTACCAGCCTTGGCTCTTGGTTTAGTACACTCATTCAACCACTGGTCCAAGTCTGGTATCCACCGACCGACACGTGGAAAATTTCCGTGTCAATTCTACAAAAACACATGGATCAAGTCACATTCGAAAAGCTCCGACCATTGTTAGACTTGATACCCAAGTCTCAAAATTTCAGCTATGTCTGGACCTTGGACAAGTCGTCTAAATTAGTCGTACTACCGACTCATCCTCGAGGAAAACATCCTGAATTTCCATATTCACTCTATCAACAATTAAAGGAGAGTCCTATTGCCGATGATCAAGGCAAGGTGTGTTGTTTGTACTTTGACGAGACCCAAACCTATCAATTGACTACCGCCTGTCCCTCGCTCAAGACGCATTTCGAATTTGTAAAACTGTGTTAAAACAGCAAATCAGATAGAAAAAACATGATTTAACTATTCTCGTTGAAGTTCAAGTCGACGCAATTTCCGTCTCAGTCTCTGTTTGAGCGTCTTGCGTCTGTTGGAATGTCGAATCGGACCCGATACTAACCAAGAAAAAAAGTTAACAAGGACTTGACTAACCGTTTCGGAGACGTGCTTGATAACTTGAAATATTTTCCAGACTCCACTACCGGTACGTGTATAGCCAATCACATGTCATTTACCTCGACATTGTCAGCAAAGGCCCTTCCTTGGACTTGACTCCATTTCTCTAGGAATTGATCTGTGCCGTCCGTCTTTAGTTCGTCCAGGCAAGTTCCGATTCTTTCCATTAGCGGGTCGCCCGATTTACATAGGAAACAATCATCATGTGTCATTTTTTCCGAGATATTTGGGTGGAAATATTGTACTAGCTAGTATCGATTAAAAAAAGGTAATCCATGAATTTCGAAAAAGAAATGATAATTATGTCGCAAAACAGAAAAAATCGATCTTTGTTCTGGTCAATCGTAAAAAGAGAACCCTAATATACACCTGAACATGAATCGTCTCTTACAGCAAGTATTACCAGCTGATTTAGCAACGCAAGTTTTGCACTATCTCTACAGTATTGAAGAATTCTGTAGCGCCTTTTTAAAGATCGTGGATGGTCGTCACCTCGCCAGACTGTCTCGCTCTGAAATTATGACTACGGGAAACCATTGTGCGGTACATCACTTGCCCATACTGCACCATCTCTTCCACTCGACACCACGAACATTTATATTCTTCCAAATGGGCAAGGAACGCGGGTTTCTGTGTTGGTGGCTGCAACAACACACGATCGCGTTTAAAGAAGCTGGTGACGTTGTCACCTTTGGACGTGTTACCATAGAGTTTTGTGATGGATGGTATCCGCGTCACAATACCCGTACCAGTTGTGTCGCATGGCGAGAATCTGAGAAGCATCGAATCTGGCACCGTGAGTCGTTTATGGTGTTGCCGCCCGCAAAACCGGTGTAATTTTTCTTAAATTTTCTTAAATCGACTCTTTATATTAATATTTAAATTGGTGAAAAAATCACGTTTCGATTTATTTTGATTCTAAAATTGAAAACTTTCCGTGCTTTCCAAACATAAAATCTTGACAAGAAAAAGACAAGATGGGTTGTTCATCTTCTAAATCAATGTCCAACCTGGAGCAAACAAATGAATTCATGATGCGCTTTACCAATTCTACAATAACATTTTTTTTTGAAACGAAACAAGAAATCGAAAACGGAACCTTGACCATCCTTTCGAATGTGAGATTATCGACCGATATCGAGTACGATAGTGGACATGTACTCGCGCGTGCCGAATTGTATCCCAAGGTGTTTATACACCACTTGACCAACAGTATCTTGATGTTTGATCGTACTGACGCATTGGCCGTATGGATTTCACCTCAAAATGGTGCTGGCGGAATGGTGTCCTACCCGAAGAATGGAGATGGATATTGTAGGGGGTACTCACCACGAGCCAAGGAATTGATTTGTGCCAAACCGGATGCGAATTCGCGTCTGGTCTTGGACAAGGCAAAACTACACGAATTGTGTGGAACTGGCATTAGAGGATAACCTCTTTACGACTGAAAAGAAATAAATTCTTGTTTCAACTCTTTTTTTTTTAATCGATAATTTTCTCCATAAAGGACGGTTGATTCTTAAAGGGGGAGTTTCCTATGTTAAAGAGGAATGGATTTGGAACATTTGTGGTCTCAACTCAAACCAAAACAGACGGCCATCTTGAAAAAATGGCAAACTCATTGGAAATCGGGACACGATCGCTTTTGTACCATTCTAGCTGAAAAACCAGGCGGCGGCAAGACCCGCATGGCCCTGGCCGCCCACTTGATTCGCTCCTCTCTCGTTCCCGCCTTGAACCGCAAGACCAAGAACCATACATGCCTAATCGTGGGTAAAAAGGATGCGCAACACCACTGGATCAAGGAGCTTCATGCACTTGACCCGGCACTGGACAAGCACAGTGTAAAACTATTTGAAAAAGTGGACCCCGACGATTACGATGAAATTGATTGGGCACGATTACGATTCGTGTTTGTACATCCCGATATTCTGATGCGCGAATTCAAAAAATGCATTGGTCAGCGCGATCGTACCACGGGTCGTCCTGAATGTCCCATAAACCACGAGGGCGTGTTTTTGACACCTTTTCAACGCTCCAACTCACCCCTATACCAATTAACATGGGATTGGGTGGTTATCGACGAGAGCATGTTCTTGTCCCATCCCTTTTGGACGGCCTTGGCACACACGACTAAATATTGGAAACAACGCGCGTGTTATGCCTTGGCCTACCAAGGCTGTATCCTCTTGAATGGAACCGTCATCAAGACGAAGTTGACCGACTTGTCGGGTCAAGTGTACATGTTGCATCCTAGCCAGGTGTGTGGTAACAAGACACGGGATGCCGAATGGTGGTCTTCGCATTCCGACAATGTGGATTTTCTGCGCAAGCGCTTGTCTCAATGGGTCACTTGTTCTGACGAGGACAAGGACACCCACGCCGAAGGCCCCGAGCTGATTCAAGAACGTATCGACGTGGAACTGACACCGCTCCAATCCGAGATGATGACGGCCATCCAAGCGCATCTCCAAGAGACGCGGCACGGTATCTTGGGTCACATTCATGACATGAGCTTATTGGCCATTTCACCTACACTTGTCAAGTGTCACGACAAGCCTTATTTGCAACATCTGGCTACGCGTGCTGCCAAGTCATTGGAGGATGTGCCCAAACTCCATGTCCTATCCGAACTGCTAGTGAATATCCTAGACGAGGCCGATCATAATCAAATATTAATCTTTAGCCGCTTCCGCATGGCCCTCGACGTGGCGAGTGCCTTTGCATGCCGTCTGTATCCACGCTGCTTTACCGCGCCCCTCTTGGAATTAAAGGCCGGACAAACCAGTGAGCAACGCACAAAAGTCTTGGCCCAATTCAATCGTACATCGACTCGCGCCAAGCCCTGGCATCAGCGTGTACTAACCTTGACCTATGCGTTTAGCAAGGCCCTCAATTTACAATCGGCCAATATCGTGATTTATCTTGACCAAGCCATGACGGCCGATGACAATGATCAAGCCTATTGTCGTGCGTGGCGAATGGGCCAAGTCGAGGACAAGATTATGGTGTATCATTTGGTGACGGCCGACCATGGTATTGATTATTGGCTCAAGGCGCTGCAAGACAAGGATCGTGAATTGAAACAGCAATTGTTGACCGGTACCACGCCGTCCGAAAATGACACGACTGCCCCCACCGACTCGGATTTGTTTGAACTCTTGTTTCCCCGCGCCAAGCCCGAATCCGCGTCACCCGATTCTTTTTCCGACTTGCCTCTATTGGAAAAGGATGAATCACTACCCCAGGATCCATATCCCGTCTGGTCCTTTGTCTTGTCGGTGGATTGGTCTCGATTACACTAGTAAAACAGTCCATGTTTCTTTTACACTTTGCAAAACAGTTGAATGTTTCTTTACACTTGCAAAACAATTGATGGTCTTTTTTAAACATGAATCCATAAACAGAAAAAGGGTGTGTGGTCAGAATTACAATCCGATTTTAGGGAAAAAAAAAGAATCTAAGGACCAGAGTCAACTACGGAAACTTCCTCTCCATCAGATGATTTGGATGATAGTTGAAGTGACGCGATATCCGCGGCGGTTGATTCAAGCACAGACGCGGAATTGGAACGGTATGCTCTTGAGTGATTCGGAGATATGGGAGTGGCTGGAGTCGAAAGCAAGGCCATTTGATCCGCTGTCATCCAAGGACTGACGGGATACGTTACCATTCGAGGAGAGTAATTCGTCATGCGATCCGTCACATGACTGGGGACGGACTGGGTCTGGACTGGATAGGCAAAGGAATTAGCGTGCCAGCCCACATGATTCCACACGGGCGAAAATACACGGGCGGGTTCGTGATTGGACATGACCAAAGTGGATCCTTGTGACGTGTGACCAGCTGCGGTGGATTGCATCATGGACTCAGGTGCATATTGCACCAAGACGGAACGTGAGGAGGCCGTGGTATCATCCTGGTAGAATTGAGGAGTGGATTCCGCATCCGAGGTGGCATCGTCTGGTTCCAAAGGAGATGCAATAGGCGTCAGTAACGCCAATTTGGTGCGATCCTGTACCGAATCCAAAATGTAATCATCCTTGGACGTGTCTTCGGTCAAGGCCAGGCTGAGCTTGTGTCGAAATGCACTGGGCAAACAACTTTCAATACCGGCGCACTCCAATTTTTGCCAGCCTCGCGCACGTGCCATTTCGGTCAAGAGGCTAGGGACTTGACAGATGCGCCAATCGATAAATGTCATGATCAAGCCCGTGCTGCGTTCGTCCCCTACACCAATCAATTGAATAGGTTTGGCACTGGCCGCATGCACTACGCGCGGCGAACGTGTCACAATCTTGACAAAGCCGCGTGCCGTGGCGTAGAGTTGCACTTGGTCTGTCACGTGCACCACGTGACAATAGGATCCCCTGGAACATGCTCGTTCGTCGGCGGCGGAATGGATCGTGGACAGGTTCTCACCGTGCGCGTCACTGACGGTAAAATGGGCCTGGGGCAATTGACTGACGAAATGAATCTTGTTGCAGGTACATTCGCGTGCAGCACAATAGGTCATTGTTCGCTTTGTGTGTGTGACGGCTTTCTTGTGTTCTACTGTGACGGCTTTCTTGTGTTCGACTGTATCCGAATGTTTGCCCTTGACCAGGTGGTGGTTATTCTTTTTATTCGTCGAGTCTGCCGTCTTGGCCAATTCCGCCATTTCCTTTTTTCTCTCAGACTCGCAGGGAAAAAAAAAGTGTACAGAATGAAAAGGTGCAAAGAGGGAAAAAGGAAAAATGTCGATACTTTTAGAGTGGAGTTTAATGTACATTTTTTCGAAAAATTTTTTTCTTCTTTAATCATTTTTGGTAGGGATGGACGCCCGTTATCCAGATCACGTGGTCCATTCCTTTGAAGAACAGTCACCTCATCAACGGGTACATTCCACATCCACACATGTACCACGCGACACGCCCAATCGGTCCGGCGCCGCCGCCGTACGTAAACCATCACGATCCAGGCGCGAATTTAAATGGATTGGTAAACGATTGCTCATACTGTTGTGCACGGGCATTCTGTTTTGGTTCCTCTTGGCTCCCCTGCTTCGCTTTTCACAATACCTGTGGCATGCCTCTTCTACTCAATCGCCTTTTCGTAAATACACGTCCGCGTGCTTGACCGAAGGCGAGGTCGAGACCAATATGAAGCGTATGGAAGCCTACATGAAATGGCACGTCGACGAACCCTGTACCTCGGCACCTGAAGTCACGTCCTCAAATCATAACCATATTGTAGTACGCGACCGCCTTAATACGTCTCAAGTGTACCACTTGTTCCATTTGGAACTTGTCTCTTGGGAGTCGGTCCACCGCTCGTTATTTCCCAATAGTGTGGACCTGACGGACATGTCTCCGTCGGGGCGTACCGTATTCCAACCCAAGTCATTGTACGGATTGGCCCTGCCCTTTCCGGGTGGAGAGTTGCGTCACACGATCGAACGACATCAAGATCCCATGACGGAACCCGTGATCCTCCCCTTTCGGTCCTCGAACGACCATACACTAAAGAATACCCTCAAGCTGTTTGGCGATGAAACACGTGAATGCAATCGGTGGAACGCGGTAACGGCCAAGGTGGATGAATGGATTCGATCACCGGATGGTACCAAGGTACAAACGCGGTCCGTCGTCTATACCTTTGTCGATTCATATGCCTATTGTGTACAATTGTATCTTGATTTATTCTATCGCAAGTGTTTCGACTGTCTACATGAATGTTGATTAAACCCATTTACCAGAAAAGGCCTTAGATGGTGTAATTAATGATTTACCGTTTGTTTCTCGGAAAATCAGAATTTTCTGCGGATTTCCAAGTAAATTCTGCGGATTTCCGAGTAAATTTATTCATAAAAGTTGTCGAACACAACACAAATACAAAATTCTTCTTGGAATTCTTGAAGTATCGAAACCCATGGACAAGAAAGAATCGGAAATACAATACGCGCTCAATGTTGCCAACGAGGAAACCGTGTACTTCCCAGACTTGATTGTAATGGGCAAGGCCTTGGCCAAGTACATGAATACTGAAGCAAAACGAGTCATTGGACTTGGCTGTAGAGGCTGTAGTTATTGTTCGAATCTATTCCGGGACCCCCGCGTTGGAGCTTGGTGTAGTCAAGGTACTCGGGAATACCGGACGGTCGCGGAATTTTGGCGGCGATTCTTTATTCACAACTCCATTCGGATTGAAAGTGTAGCCTGGAAACGCGATTCAACCATTGGTGGAGTGTTGATGCATCGGATTGACGTGTGGAATAGTGGTGATGCGTGGCAAGACGACACGTCTCTCATCAAGTTTCTGAGTGATGGCGAATTGACACTCCAAGACGATACACCCGTAGCCAAGGATGATTCGGTCCATGTTTGAATAATTGATTTTTACATTTTTTGAGATTCGATCCGTGTTTGAACAATTGATTCTTTCTCGATAATCTCAAAAAAATGTAAAAAAAAGATTTAATCTGGTCCATCCGAATAGCATATATTCGAATCATTATGCGCATCGCGATGGACATTTCGTAACAATTGCGGAAATCCGGCTTCGGGTACACGCGACAAGCCCGGAAGCGGATACCGTCGAAAATGAATGGCCAAGGCCAAGCCACCAAAATTAATCAGACTATTGGCACAAAAGATACATTCGTTTCCAAACGAATGATTCGGACGGATTGGATGTTCCTCTTCATGATGGACAAACACAGATGCACACGCTTGACAATAGAGCAATAAGCAATGCGTACAAATAACCCCACTGGAATAGGCGCCGATAAAGCCACGGCAATGTACACAGAATTCAACACAATTCAGACAATAGGCTTCGCCACTGGGTCCCACACACATGGCCTTGCTCATGGCCCTGTTCCTGTCCTCGCCTTCGAGTATGGATTCAGTCGTGTCCTTGGCAGCGGTTACATCGTACGTGGCCTTGATTCGCTGCACCTCGGGTGAGGTTTTGAGAGGGTTATTTGTAGAGGGCGAAAATAAACGAGATCCGAGCCCCAAGTCCCGAATAACACCAGTATTGTGAGGATGCAAGATTTGGCGTATCTTGCATAGATTCGGGATGGCCACCATGTCCGATACATTGCCATAAATCTTCTTGTCACGTCTGACACTCGATTCACCGAGAGACTTGGGCAAGCCATATACATCATCGGGATCGTCATATACATAGAGTCCGCCCGTCCTTTCCTTGACCCGTGCTTGTAAACGTGACCACTCTTGGAATACAATCGCATCCAGTTTGGTCTTGTCTTTCTCCACATGACGTGTGCGTACACTTTCAAAAAAATCCGTGGGGTTTCGTAATGCGTCGAGATCCAATTGAAAGGACGTGTCGTCAGTCTCGCACTTGGGAATAAACGGCCACCATTTCGGTAGCGGTACCTCTTGGAAAAAGAGGCTGGCATTTGCCACGGCTTTCTTGCCACATTTCAGATCCGAGTTGCCGGGCAGCGATTCCCAAACGGCAACCGAATAAAAATCCGGAATATTCGTCACCCGGCAATTGCGACAATCGAGTCGACAAGCACATTCCAAGATCTTGTGTTCAATGTCGAGCCGTGTGCTGGCACGCCTTACTCGATCCGACTTGCACGAATCGCATGTTTGGGGTTCAAAGACGTGACTGCGATCGCGAACAACACGTTGATTGCTGTCTAGGAATTGGCCACAGTGTTCGGCACATTCAAAGACTTCGACGTAACAGGTGTGACACATGTAAGATTCTCTACGTTTCTGGGCGGATGATGCCGTCGCGGATGATGCCGTCGCGGATGATGCCGTCGCGGATGATGCCGTCGCGGATTCGGGTAGAACGCGTTCAAAATATACACTATCCTTTCGCCATACGGGATAATAGGTATAGATACGATCAGTCGTCCAACACACGATACATGTCAGGTCTGGACATTCGTCAAATGGTATACCCATATCGGGGTTCCAGCCCACCGATGACCGTTCCGTCAGGACGCAACCGGCCATGTTGACGGTACAGTACTTGCAGGCCGGCACGCGTTCATTATCCGTGTACGAAATAAATTGTGCTATGCAGGGCACACCCGGCGTGGATCGACACCGTTCCAAGGGATATTGGCATGTCTGAAACTTGGGAAACGTAGTCGTGTACATGCGTTCTAATTTGCCCAAGATGCCTACGTGGGGAAGGACGCGTGCAATGGGTTTGGCCTCTTTTGAGTTTGCGTGCTTTTCACCCTTTTTCCGTTTTTTCTTGGAAACAATGGGCACCATTGTCAATTTGACATCCTCTTGTGTCTGGACCGGCAAGGGCCCCAAGGCTTTTGCGGGAGGTTTGACCCATTCCAGTTGGTCTGAACTGGGTATGGGCCAGCTGGTCTCGGTCGTGGACAAGAGGGTCGTGCGTTGTCGTTTGGATCCCCCTTTTCTTTCCGTCATTTTTTTCTTTTCTTTTGAATACCGTGCGAATTCTTTCCCTCTGGATCCCGAATTTAAAAGAAAAATCGGATTGAGAATTCACGCGACAGTAAATAAAAACAGGACTATTAGTTAAAATTCGTAAACGGAAAAAAAACAGCAAATTCTACTCGTCGAAATATATCGCAAAGAAAAAAAGGAATTAACTCTGACTCGGAAAAAAAAAGGAAAAAAGATGAATGGAGGAATCAAGGCCAGATGTGCACGTCAATTGCAAAATTCAAATTGCATCTGTGGTCTGGCCATTTGCGCATGTCCGTTTCTATGTCTCTTGGCCTATCTCATTGGATTGATCTTGGACACGTTGCTAAATGGCAAACTATGTACTGCGTGGCAGAGCGAGTGGACCGACAATTGTGTTATTTTCGATCTTTGCACTGGATTACTGATTGAATGTGTATTATCATGTGGTTTGGCCTTGTGGTATTTGTGCCGATATCAACGACAATTGGATGGTATGTCGAATACCCTCGTGGCCGTATAAAACAAGTGTAAAAAATTTTAAAAAAAAAATCATTTTGCAAAGGCCGTAAACATGTCCAGCTCATCCTCCTCGCGGGCCGCTTCCGACTCTTCCGTTTGCTTAATCATGCCTGCCACCTTGGCCACAAATGGCGATTCCATACGTTGATAAAATCTCAAGGATTCAATCGACGTCTTGATGCGTGACCGTAACATAATGGGGTTGAAATCGGGATCAATGAATAAGCCTTCGAGCGTGCGCACACGCGACAGTGCCACGTACAAGTGACCCGTGGCAAACATCGATGGGATATGAACGTAAATGGATTCAAGTGTCATGCCTTGTGCGCGATGTACCGTCAGTGCATAGGCGAGCACTAGCGGTACTTGGACACGACTGGCCAATAATGTATGAGACTCTTCCTTATCAAACTTCACCGGCACGATTAACCGTTCTACTCCATTTTCAAATCGAATCAGTGGATACAAGGTGGTATCATCCTCATCCTGGTCGATTCGGACTTTGATTTCGTCGCGTTCTTCCTTTGCTTCCTCCTCGACCAGCGGCGTGCGTTTTGGCTCGGGACCCTTTTCGGCCGACTCGTCCGATTCCAACTTTCGTTTTCGATCCGTCCCGGTGTTGTCCGTGTCTTTTCCATTTGCCGCGTCTTTTCCACCTGTCTCGGGCGAGTCATCCGAGTGAATGGTTTCGTCTGGACTCTTGGACTCCTTTTCTACGGGCATGCCTTGATCATCGGCCGCCTTCATTCCAACAACGATCCCGCGTGTACCATTGGCCAAGCCATTGGCTACATCCAGGTTGCGTATCAGCAACACACTGGCACCCATCTTGAGTGTCAAGGTCTTGGCGGCCGGCGAGTCGCGTAGCACCGACTCAGTCGAATACGGACAGCCAGGTGCCAAGACATCATGCGCTTCATACACGTAGCGACATCCTTTCAATTGTGCAATGCGTTTTTGATTGTTTTCTGCTACAATGTCCTTGCGTCCATACAGGCGCACCGGCTCGGGCTTGTCCGGATCCGGTTTCCAACCCGGTCGGACGATGCGTTTTTGTAGCATCTGTTCCAATTCCTCGTCATACTGTCCCACGCGCAATTGATGTAGAATCCGTACAAAGTTAACCTGACTCTGTCGAAACACTTTAGTCAGTTCTACCGTTACAAACGACATGCGTTGCCAGGCGTTGCTTGTAAAGACGAGTTTGTCGTGGTCGTTCACGGGTGGCAATTGTAGGAAATCGCCAAACGTGACGAATTGAATTCCGCCAGCGGGCAAATCGGGCTTGTTGCGTACCATACGGCAAATCTGTTCCACCATGTCAAACAATTCCGCCGAGACTTGGCCAACTTCATCGATACGCAACGAGGACATTGTCCGAATCTTTTGTCGAATATCGGGCGTCAAGGTCTTGACTACTCGTTCGGGACTATGGACATTCGGGTTGATTTTGAAGAAACCGTGGATGGTGGCACCCTTGATTTGCACAGCCACGGTCCCCATAAAGGCCACGATATGATCGACCATACGATTGAGTATGTACTTGCCCAAAAAGTGAATGACGAATGATTTGCCCGTACCGCCGGGGCCAGTATTGAGTATATTCCGGCCGGCTCGTACCTGTTTCACGACGAATTTCTGTTCATCGCTCAGACTGTCCCAATCTTTGCGATACTGTTGAAGAAAATCATCCTCCATTTCAGCGACCGTGGGTCGATCTTCATCGCCGTCTGCACAGCATTTGAGCATCTTGGGGTATTGCGTGGATTCCCGAAACCGTTTCAATATCCAGGCTTCTTCCTCCTTGTCTCGTTTGGTTTCGATTTCCTTTTCAGGAATCGACGATTCTGTATCATGCTTGCTCTGCTTTAGAGTCTTTTCCGGTATTGATTCATCCTCTTTTCTTTTCCTTTTTTCGACGCTTAGTCGATCCGTCATTTAGATCGAGAATAATAGAAAAAGGGGGATTGGGATTTTTATTCCTGTCGATTTTTTTCCGTGACTTTGAAAAAAAATTCGCCAAGCTCTTTGTTTATTCTTCTCAGTCTCGGGTAATTCTTCCTTGTATCAATTTGAGAAAAAAAACAAGGACATTCCAAGAATGGAAAACAAGAATGAATTTGTCATGGTGGAATCAACGATCAAGACCGAATCGAACAAGGACGCTACTGTAAAAGTGGCCAGCGCTTCGAGATGTGATGATTCACAAACGACGAGTCCCGTGAATTGGTTTGAAACCTTTTGGAAACACATGGTTCCCAATGACGTTCCCGTCTCGGCGAGGACGGATCCGTCCAATGCCTTTTGGAACTGTGTGGATGCACTGTGTCAGTACGTCTTGTATCGTCTGCATCATTCCGACATGATGCTGGTTCATCACGGATTGGGCACGACGACACTTACCAAGGAGCACACGATCCAATTGATTTGGTTCATCCGTGCCTTGACCACTACCTCCTATCTATTTCATGACGAGGTCAAGGCCTGGTTCCAAGAGCAGACGATTGTCAATAAAGACAATTCCCCTTTGGGCTGGAAAACACCTCAAGTCTTGGGATGGGAAATCTTGCTTGAAACGATTCGTGTGTTTGTGCCCTATTTCCAGCGCAAGATTGAACCCGTCACAGTGGACTCACCAGAAGTCGACGACGAAACAGACGACGAATCGGCAAACGAAGGCATGGTGGATATTTCGGTGACCATGACCGATGAAGTATGGAAAGCCGTATTGGAGCAGACCAAACCCTTGTTCGATCCAATGGTACCCACACAGTTTGGAACAGCCGAAACGGGATTTGCCCACTATCGCGGAAATATCACATTCATGTACCGCAATACGCGTGCCGGAAAATACATTGACCTCGGAGGCTGGATATCCTTTTGTCCAGACAAGTACATGCCAACACAGAAACCGGATATCGTACGGGGAACAAGCTTGGGTCCAGATCAGTTGCCGTATTTCCATCGATTGGTTCGATATCATGAACCCTTCTTTTGGATCGGACATACACCCATGAGAGGGCTCTTTGAATCGGGACAGGCTCTTTGGCCCGACGTTCAACACGTTCCCGATAGACTCTCGGACTTGACGGCAATGGAATACATTTCGGCCCATGTCTTGTCCAAGAGGTATAAGCCTTTTCATGGTCGCCGAGGACTGACCAAGTCGGAATTGACGGTGCTAGGGATGGAAATGCAATCGTGGTTGAATGGGCGTCCCTCTCCAATCATTGCGGGCGCATTGGAACTTGTCCGAAAGCATGCTGGTTCCTTGGAGAATAGTCATTTCCTTGACCAATGGTTGTGTGATAGCATGAAGGATCCCAAGATTAAGGAAAAGATGATTGTCAAGAAAAAGGAAGCCACGCCCCTCGAGATCTTTTTGATTAGTGTGGCTTTCATTTGCTCGGCGTGTTTCTTTTGCTGGCTGGTCTACAATAATCCGACTCACACCAAACATTATCTTCTGATTGAAGCGCAACAAAATCTTATGGAAACCAAGATTCGCTTGTCTGAACTTGAACGGCAATTGGAAACGTGTCGTGCCGAAAAACAAAAGATTTCACCATGTTATTCGGCAATGGTCGAGAAACCAGAATGGTGGAGTCCGGATCGCGTGTTTGATGGACAAGACGCGTGTACAAAGAGCGTGGACAGTTGCATTGAATCGCTCCAACATTGTCAACACGATGTCCGTCTTGAATATCGAGCCGCACACGATCATGCACTACCCAATGAATTCGTGTCCGACTGTCCCAACTGCGATGACAGAATAATCCCCAATACCTTTGACACGACCACGTTTCCTACCACGGTGTCCACGGGACAGATTTTGATCGGCACTTCGACAAACGTATGGAGTGCCTCTATGGCGACGTATCCCAGTGCGAGTAATCCGCCGTGCGTGGACAAAGACGATGATAATTACGAAGAGGACGATGAATCCATATCAGCTCTCATATCCGATGTCGAAGAACAATTGGCTCGTACATCTCTCAAAAGTGTACACCTCGATATTGGGAAGGACGAGTCAATCGTGCCTATTTACGCTAGTCTGATACGTGACGTCGAGACACAATTGGCCCGTATATCACGCAAACATACACGTCTCGACATCAAGGGTCCAACCCAGGAAACCTTGGACAAGTTGCGCGCCTTGGGCAATGAATTTCGAAAAGAGCATGTACAACCCACAATTCTGACCAATACAGAATGGCTCGGTGTTAACGACTTTGAACGAGCTGCACAATGGATAAAGAGGGACATTGAACATTATCACTCGATGATGTGTCCCTTGTGCAAGTTGCACCCAGACGATTTAATTTATTGCACCTCGTGCAAATCCGAGCCTACTGCATAACACTCGATTTTCATTCCAAAAGAGGATTGTACACTTGTTAAATTTGTTTCATTTTGCGACTTTTTTCTTACTGGTCCTTTCACACCAACGACCGTTAAACTGATAATTTTACAAAGATCTAAATTTTGGTTGACAACCACTTGAACCCATCTTGATACCCTTGTCGATGGACCACGGAACAGGGAAACAGCTTGACCCGCGTGTCCGTCGGTTGCAATCCAAGAAACCCTTCTGCCTGGGATTGGCGCGTGTCTGCGTCTTGGCCGTATCGATCCATCTTGTTTAGTAAAATCAAGACCGGAATCTTGGTCAAGTCATCATCGGCCAAGATTTTAGATAATTCCTGCTTGGCCTCGATCCAACGGTACGGATCCGAATCTGAATGATGGTGGGCAGGATTGCCCGCATCCATGACAAACACAATGCCCTGGATTTCGGAATTCAAGTATTGTTTCCACAACCGACGTGCGGCCGCGTGCCCGCCCATGTCGTGTATCGTGACCTTCATTCCTTGGATCTTGAATTGGGCACTGGTTGGTTTGGAGGTCGGCTCCAAGGTACGCAAGGCGCCATGTTCCAATAGGTAGGACAATGAACTCTTGCCTGAATTGTCCAAGCCCAGAATAATTAGTTTCGCATTCTTGGGCCACCAACTGTAAACGAGCCAGTTCATGGCTTTTTTCTTTGCCCACGTCATCCAACCTTCTCCTTTGGTTTCTTCAGCCATTTTTTCTTTTTCGGTTTTTTAGTGTTCTCCGGTCTGGTAATGTACAACAAGTAAAATTAAAAGGAGAAAACTTGGGAAAATCACTTGTCTGAATATTTTTCCTTTCTTGATTGTTCCTCTTTTAAAAGGCGTAAATCGGGCACGTCGGAAAAAATGGGGCAACTACACATTAGTGTATTGCTACTGATCATGACGACTGTGTACGCTCATGCATGTGAACCGATAGAACACTTGGCGAGTCTAAGCAAGGTCAAGGTACATGAAATGAGTTTGATCCAAGAAGTGTTACCCAACTCGGGCCAAGTACTACACTTGCTGAAATGGAACATTTCGTCGGATCACTTTCCACTATTTGGAGGTCGTGAATCACTTATTCGTCCATTGGATTGTGATGTGTATTACACGCGCATCAATGGCGAAATCAACAAGCGTTACCCCAAGGTTATTCCGCTAAACAATAATTGGTCCAAAAAAGGACCAGACCTGTATGAAAATGTGGGCACGCACAACATGGGTCCGGATCGTATGCTTCACATGACAATTCGACTTCACGGCAAGAATGTCGATAATTTAGCTGATTGGTATTTACTGTATTGCGAACACGTTTCGGTTCAACGCCTATGACCGTCTCTCGAATCATTTGCCAATTGATTCAATAATTCAGTCGGACAGAGCAAGAGAATTTAAATTGATTCTTTACACGAATTGCCGTATAACAGGATTGACCATGAAAATAAACCCGTCATAAACGAAAGAAGAAATACAGTGAGCATCAAAGACATACCAGTACAGAGGATACATCCAAAGGAACTGAAATCGATGAATCCACAATAACCAGTTGACCCATTTCCAAAATGTTCCACGAGATCACTGAATATTGGATATGTCGCCAAATCTTGCGAAGTGGGATAGTTGCCCGTTTCCTTGCATATAAACTGCATTATCTCGCCTGGGTAAGCCTCATAGCAAAGTAATAATTGTACCAGACAATGTATCCGCGTTTTGTAACGCAATTCATTAACTGTCTCGACTTGGGTTAAACACGGGACAGTGCTGTTGAACAAACTACTGTCTGTCCAGGATGGTACATTCTTGTTCCAGGAGGGATAAAGAGAATCCAATGCCTTGAGTGTGATATGAATCAGTTTCAATGAGTCGGACGAATTGCATACCAAGGTTTCATTCAATCGGTCCAGGGATGGTGGTATAGGGTATGATGTATTACATTCGGTTTGTCGGTGCAAATAGTCGGTCTTGCACATGGACGGTATTGTCTCGATCCATAATACCGTTGCGAGACCAAAAAAGACTGGAGCGATAATTTCGAGTAAAATTGGCATTCTGTTATTTACAATTGGGTTCATTTCAAAGAGAATCAAGTTTTTGTGGAAAAAAACGGGGGATTCAATCGTAAAAAATCTCCAGATAACCAAGAATGATTTTTTTTTCACTTTTTCACTTGGAACCTCGGCCTTTGAAATTTGGCTTTAATTATGGGACAGCGCATGACAGGACGGCCTTTAATGTTTGGCCTTTCATCATGACAGGAGGCCGGCCTTTAATATGACGGGGCATGCACAAGGCAGCACATTTTGACGGGGCGACTTTAATATCACGGGGCAATGCTAGGGTAGCACAGGGTGCCCCGTCAAGATGACGGGGCATGTGCTGGCTTTTTTTGGCCTTACATGGAATTTGGCCTTATATCATTCTGGGCCAGGCAGCCCTGAAATTTTTTTTTTGGTTTTTTCTTAATTTTTTTGAAACTTTTTTTCCTGGGTCTCCCCACCTCCAACCGCCGATCGCTAGGTAAAATTTCTGGCTTTAATATAGGACTTTAATTCGAGGACAGCACATGACGGGGCGGCCTTTAATGTCTCGGCCTTACATCATGACTGTGGTTTGGCCTTTCACCTGACGGTGCAAATTCAGCCAGCACAAAATGACGGGGCGACTTTAATATCACGGGGCAACAATAGGGTAGCGCATATGGTCCGTGTCAAGATGACGGGGCATGTGCTGGCTTTTTTTGGCCTTACATGGATTCCTGGCCTTATATCATTTTGGGCCAGGCAGCACTGAAATTTTTTTTTGGTTTTTGCTTAATTTTTTTGAAACTTTTTTTCCTGGGTCTCCCCACCTCCGGCCATTGATCGCTAGGTAAAAAAATTGGCTTTAATCATGACTTTAATCTTTTGACTGACCCGTGATGTTTCCCGCGCTTTTTCCCACACGTCTTTTACGCGTTGGACAGACCCTCCAACACGGCTTGGATCTCGGTAATACAATCACGGCGCGTGTCCGTCGACACGAGCAAGGCCCAGGCCTCGCTCTTCATATGTTGAATCAAACACATCAAGTGTGCCCGGACCGTGGCCAATGCGACATCTTCAAATGTAGTAATTGCTGATAGAATAGCAATCAATGATGAAAATAATTGTGACGCATCGGCACTATACGAGGCCGTTTCCAAGGCTTTCCAGATGCACTCTGGAGGAAATACATGAAAACAATCCTAAAAACACCGAAATCCATTAATCCTAGTCAAAAAAAGATTCTTTACCTGAACCAGGCCCTGGATCAAAGATTCATGGCCTCGCTTGCAACACTCGGCCAGCGCCGTGTGCAAATATTGGACCAATTGCCGGCATTCTGCCATCGATGCAGGACGTGGAATTGGGGCGTCTTCTTTACGGTGAAACATTCTCCAGGCATTCGAGACCGAGGTTACGAGTGTCATGTACGGTAGGACTTGGACAAAACGCTGTCCTTGCAAGGTGTATGGCGTGATACAATTGAATAGGCCATTGAAATCGCCCGACTCCACCACATGTCCCAAGACACGCAACGCGCGTCCAAAGGGTGAGTGCGAGTCCACTATGTAACTACAGTGTGGAAAAGTGGTACACGGCCCGAGTGGATGCAAGGCCTCTTTTGGGATTCCCGTCTTGTCCGAAATGGCCATGAGCATGTGGGCAATGTATCGTTTCTCGACTATTACGTACGTTTCCAATTCAATCAATTGACTGCCCCAGTGTAGTTGAATCGAGACACGTAGACGCGCGAGACCAAGCAACATTTTTTCTCCGAGAAATGGAAAAAATGATTTCTGTACTCGAATTGTATCCATAAATTTTCTTCAGTTAATATTATAAAATTCTCCCTTGAAATTAATTGCTAAAAACCATCCTCTTCCTTTAAAGATCCTTTTTCAAGGAAGAGAAAAATGTCAGACCACACAACAAATGGTATCCATGCATGCGCGACGCGAGACGATGTCCGTTGCTGTTGTTGTTATGCATATCCCGACTCGGGGCATTCGCCCGAACGATATACAGAACACAAGCGTCGTCTCAATCATTATTGCTGTTTTGGCGACTTGATACCGTGTCCACTCATGTGTTGTATCAGTTACGGACACAATTACTCGTCCGTCATCTTTAAATACATTCAATTGAGTATCTGTTTTACCTTTATCCAGGCCATGATTGTGTTTGGGGATACGTATGCTTTTCGCAATGCCGTGGATCAAGACGGTCCCAATTCAACCTTGACCCTTGGCGATATCATGCGGTTAGGCGAACAACAGTGGATCGTGGGTGTTTTGCTAGGCGCGTGCATGTGGACGGCTGTATGTGCTTTCACGGCCTTGTTACGCAACTACATTCTTATCTTTGGATTCCTCTACTTGCTATTAATGTTTTATTCGCTGATTCACTTGTTCTTGGTCGTGACCGTGTCCGAATCGGCCTACAATCTCATTGATCCAACACAACGTTTTTCCGTGGACCAAACCCGTGCCTTTGTTGGATTTTTCGTCTTGTTTGGAATTCTGGCCATTCTCATGGTGTGTATGGTCTTTGTATCGTGGTGCCGTGCCTGGCGCGCAGGCGAGACCCACGCCCAATTTATATTTCACGACTTGAAGATTAATCATGGTCAACACGAGATTGATCGTATTAATGAAGCCAGACGCAATGGCGGACTGGATTTATACGTAACCATGTACCATGCACAAGAATGGCACGAATCGGATCGGCGCAAGCAAATTGGGATTCGCTACACGGGCGGACATGATCCTCATCGTAACTCGTATTATGCCCAGCGGTCCAGTGCCCAAGAACCGTCGCATGTATCCAGTGTACGCTCACGTCATATCCATTCACGACAGCCGGGACTGGACGAGTCCAAACGCCGAGACGGCACAAGTCAGGAATTGCAACAAATCATTAAACACGAAGTGCGACGCGTTTTCGTGCAAGAACGGGAAAAGTCGGAAGCGCGCGAACATGAAGACGAGGATCGTCAGACGGTACACTCGGATTCCATGCACACGGTTTCGCTCAAGTCGGCGGTACCGCCTCGATTGATCCACCGCCCACTGTCTAGACGTTTTTTTTCCAAGCCTTGTATCATTTAAACGATCCCTGATAACCCTAATAACGTGTGAAATTCTCTGAAACTGACCTGTTTCTTAATCTATCACCACATTCCCATTAAAACATTTTCCGAATTAAACTCAATAAAATTCTCTATTTCGCCAAAACAATTCTGAAACTGAAAACACAAAATCCTTTCCCCGCATTCATCAGATACAGTCCATGTCAACTAAACGGCCACGTGTAGCAGAACCTACAGTTATACTCGGTGACTTGGAGAACTCAGTGTCGGTAGCAGAATCCAAGACGAATACTGTTATTAGAGACGACTGGGAAAACGCTTTTACAACCCTCCAAGATTTTCTGGAATACGGTGAACCATCTGAATCCCAAATTGGCCAATTGAGATCATTGATCAATCGCACCGAGGACAGCATAGCACTGAAGAAACAATCTCGATTCATCATAGGTCAATACGTTACCTTTGCCACCAGTCGTGGTTATGTACATTCTGGCTTGGTCAGTGGTTTTGAAAAAGACACTGTTCTAATTGCGGTCTTGGTCCACGGAGTAACTCGAACCTGGAAAATTAGCCCGGGACGAATTCGTATTGAAAAATTGTAAATTCTGTCGAAAAAATTTTCATCGCGATTTTTATTTGAAGATTGGTAGTTTAAACCGATTCTTTTTTGTAAATTCATCGGTTCCGGAAGCGTCTTGGGTAAAGAAGGAAGATACCGACTAAATGTCGGAAGATGTAAATCGATACACATGTCCCATTAGTCACGAATACATGACGGAACCAGTCATGTTGAGTGATGGAACGCATTACGACATGAAAAGTATTGTACCATGGCTACTCAAGCGACCCATTAGTCCCTTGACCAATTCGCCCGTGAGTTATCGTCTTATCTATGCCGATGCACTAAGGAGAGAAATCCGTCAATACCTGACCACTCGCGGATTGCCTGTGCCCAAGACACGCCTCGATACCTTTTTTGAAGACGAAGTATGGACCGACTGGTACAGCGAAGCGAAAATGGGCAAGACCGAGTGGAGAGAATACTTGGTACTCCGTCGTCTCTATTGGTTGCTCAAGATCCGCGAGTCGGAGATTCCCGAGCGTGAGCGAATTTACATTCAATACAATTTTCCGCGAGACGGTTTGGCGGCCTTTTTTGACGAATTACCCGACCACCTTGAACCGTTTCGAATCCGATGCCCCAATGCGTTTACTACGAAATGGGTCGTGGTCCACTTTTGTGATATCGATTCGCTTCTGTACTACATGTATCGCCATACCGATGTCATACGAGAGTACCTCTCTGAATTACCCATTGGTCCGTTTAGATACTACAAGTTTCGAATCAAGATTGGATACGTGGATCTAAAACGCTGGTGTGTCACAAAATGTATCGAACACAGAGTGCAGTTACGATCCTTGTTGGAATGGTTTCTGCTCGCATTCTGGATCTTGTTTTTGGTGTCGGCCGTCTTTGTGGTATTTTGTCTAGTCTTGGCCATCGGGACGGCGGTAGTTTCGTTTATATTGACTCATCACTGGTTCTTTTCGCTCGTTGGTTATCCATGTTTATTTGCGATAACGGTATGCCTCATCATGTTTACGCTACTCTTTTCGACACGGCACTATTCATAAATGACAATAATTTTTTTTAATACTCGCAATAACTGTGAACATCCGACGGGTCAATTTCAAAATGATATTCCGACTGGTACAAGAGCGCTTCTCGGTCCGAGCCGTCTCCCTCTTGGCGAGGAATGTACTTGCAGTAAAATTCACCCTTGGCCGGCGTGGCCTTGTGTACAGGATCCGTCACCTTGACCAATTGGGCCGTGTCGACGCGGCTGGAACCACCGCCCGGATACGAGGTGCGTGTCAAGGCCACGTGACGTCCAATCAATTGTGCATGCGTCCATCCAATCACTTGGATGACGGATGCGGAGCCGTAACATTTGTTGCCTTGTTGAAACAAGCCATTGAGCAAATGGCCCCAGTCGGCTTTGCGCGCCACGGCCTTGGTCCGTTTCTCCTCGGCCGTGAGAGGCGGTGTCTTTTCTTTTGGCGCTTTCGAACCGGCCTTGACACCGCCTACGTCCCGTTCGAGTTGATGACACCCGACACGTTCGCAGCCGAGTGTCTCTTCATTCCAGATATTGCCCTTGACTTTGCTCGTCTTTTTATTGACCGAGCCTCGGATCGGGTCCGATGGGATGTAGACATTGCCTGTTTCGCCGTCGACGATCGCTAATGCATAGTCAATGTCGTGATGTGGTCTTTCTTGACGCGTTTCACGCAAGACCCAATATTTCTTCTTTTCCTCGATTTTCAGAGGATAATGCGATGAATAGTACGAGATATTGGGATGTTCCTTGATTTTAGCCAAGGAAATCTCTTCGAATCGGGCCTTGAATTTCTTGACTTGCCGAACCCACTCATTTCGACTCTTGCCTTCTGCTCCCGCTCCCGCATCCGATTCCGCGGGCTTGGCCTTTTTAAAAGTCTTGTTTTTTTTCTTCGATGATTTGGATTCTGAATCCGAGTCAATTTCTTCCCTGGAATGAGGTGCTACTGAATCGGATTTCGATTTCCGTTTTTGGCCTTGCTTCTTTTGTTTGTCGGCAGTATCCTTGGTTGTTGAATCCATTTTTGCGGTAATTGTAGGTTTTGGATTGTAAAAGAAAAAATGGGAATATGACTCTATCCGCAAAAGATAACAATCGAGCGAATATTCCCTTGGTCAAGAAAATAATTTCTCTATATTTTCTAGAAAATTCCTTCATCGATAAAGGAACAAAAATTTCCAGCAAGTTCCTTGGAATATTTAGAATAATTATTATCCTCTTCATTTCTTCATTTACATTAAATCCTGACACTACAGAACGAAAAAGGAAAATGACTGGTATCCAATTGGACTTTGTACTGAGCAATGGAGCGACACTTCCCAAACGCAAATCGGCAGGTGCCGTGGGCTACGACATTTGTTCCAATCAAGATTGCGAGGTGAAACCCTTTGGTCAAGGCGTAACGTCCGTTTCCACTGGACTGCAATTCCAAGTTACCAACATACCGTGTTTTACGGATCCTTATCCCCATGTAGTGGAAACGGGCTACATGCTCAATCTCAAGCCGCGCTCGGGACATGCGCTCAAGGGCATTTCGATCGAGGCCGGTGTCTTGGATCCGGATTATCGTGGCGAAATCAAGGTTCTCTTGTCCAATAACTCGGCCACGCCGTTTGTAGTGACGAAAGGCATGGCCATTGCCCAATTGGTGGTGATCAAGGTGGAACTCCCCGCCGTGCGCGAAATTGAAGCCTCGCGCTTGAATACCACGGAACGTGGCACGGGTGGGTTTGGCTCGACGGACGCCAAACCGCTCTTGGCGGAATCCGAGTCCAAGACGCTTTCCAATAAGCGACCCAAGATTGCCGACGGCGAGGCGGCATCAGATTCGCCCACGTCGGAAAATGCCGAAATGGAACCCGTCAAGGATCAAGTTGTGGTGTCCGAAAAGGCATCAGTGGACACGTCTACCCATTAGCACTTAAGTCCAAACTCAAATCGATTTTTTGGAGAAAATTAAAATTTAACAGGTTGACAAAAATCAAGGGAGGATGATTTTTCTGTAAATTTTGTCTTTTTTCCCAGGTATTTACCTATCTATCAACAACCGCCCACAATCAAAATCCCAACAACCAAATGAGTACAGAAACGAAACGCCCCTCGAAAAAAATCATCGAGACTACACGCTTTTGGAAAGACGTAATGACTCGTAACATGAAGGACATTCTGACAGATGTCCATACGGCATTGGACGGAGGTTCAGTACCGAAACGTATCCTTTCCGAAATCACGTTCCGGGAGGATGCCAAACCCAGTCAAGCAACGATTCAATATGAGTTGGACCATGAATGTGGAAAGCCCGTGGTCCAGCTAGAAATTTGGATTACCATGGGAGATGGTCGTGTGTCCGGCAGTGGTTTTCGGTTCAGCAATCATCCTGAGTTGGACCGTCTGTTGCAAACATGGTCAAATAAATTGGTGGATTCGATTGCACTCACTCTTCGTACCACTAACTTGTCCAAGTTATGAACAAACTCTACGTTGATTATTTCGGCTTGACGATTCAATAAAATCCCATGAATTCGTTTTTTCCTCGAATTAACATACTGTACGCATGATTTTCTTTTCATTTATTCTACCTAAATAATCATTCTTTCTCCGTTTAGTCTGAATCTATCCAACTTTCAAGGAGTAAACAAGAAAAGGATGGCCGAGGAGAAGACCAAGACGTCTTCTTCCTTGATACCAATGTTGGTGTGTACACCCGAGGGAGAGACACCATACACAAAAATCATGGTGGAAACGCGAAAAGCAACCCACTTGACGTATCAAGGAACACGCTATTCCAGTACGAGATACTATGAATCGAAAGAGGAATCCGAAGAGGATCAAGCTTTGGATATCGGACCCATAACCGATTCATTGGTCTTTCTCTACGCCTTTCTTGAGTGTAAGTTGTTGGACAAGGAATGGCTCAATGAATTGGAAAGTGGCAACTTATGTCTCGTATCCAAGGCATTGCCCTTTCATCTCGGAAAACAGTTCAAAACCGCTGGTACTGCAATGCATCGGCTATTTAGTGCAGGATTGTATGTGAACAATGTCCCCGATTCATCGCTATCGGATGAAGACAAGACTACACTCGCTGCTCAACTTCCACACTATGTGCAAGTGTTGATGACTGAACTGAAGCACATTCTTCCCGACAGGGCACGGCTAACCAGTGTACACACGGTTCCTAATCGAAGTCCCATAACGGATTTCGTCGATCTCAGACGTCCAATGATGGAACAAGGCGGTGGCGTTTTCCTGTCCGTGGGATTTCTTGACGAGGAGAATCGTCCTACTACCATTCGTATTGGAATTGGACTGAAGAAGTATCGTTTTCCAATCTTGGACTTGGAGTTGGAACCGACAGAAACATGCAAGGAATACAAGGACCCCCAAGTGATCCGTCAGGAACAGTATATTCGAGGAATCGTCTTGGATCTCAAGACCCCTACCAAGTTTACCTTTTTCAATGGCAAGGATACGAATTGCGAAATGGACTTGCTTACCAAGTCGGATGGAGTTATGGCTTAGCATGTGTTTGTATTGTGTAAACGGTCTTTTAAGAGAAAAATTGAAAACGAGAGCGAATTTCAAAAAGACAATAAGAGTCGATACAGGGCATTATTGTTCAATCCACAGATTCAAGTCTGTCTTTTGGCTTTTGCTCCAACTGTTCACGTATTTCCTTGGAAGGATCATTCTCAAGTAAAGATATTGCGACACTACTCTTGGGTTTCAAGGTCCTTTCGAGTATCTCCCTTACTGTGGGCGCCGAAAACAGTGTCCTAACACCTTCCAAATTGGGGTACTTGTCGAGTTCCTTGACAAATTGCTGATGTTCGCTTGCAAAGTCAAAGTCGGGCTCAAGATCGTATTGTTCGTCAGCCGATGCCAATAAGAAACATTCGACAAAACCATTGCAATGCATCAACACATTGCTGGCAATGCCTTCTTGTTGGTCCTGTGGAAATTTGGAGACTAACTGCACCGCGAGTTGCTGGAAAAACGCTCTGGTCTTGGCAATTACCCTTTCTTGGTCCTTGGTTGGGGTAATTCCGCCAATTGCTCGAATGATTTTGTTTGTCTTTTGGGTTTTACCCTCCATTGATTGATGAAAGGGAAAAAATTCGTATTTTCGATTCGAAAAAAAGATGCTTGTATAGTTAATTTAATATTCGGCTCGAAATTTATCTAGAATTGTCAGTAAATCGGATTGTTTTAATTCAAGACCAAGTCAAAAAGAATGACCGAACCGCTATCGACCGATCCAAAAACGCTTGACAAACCAACGGAAACCATCGAGCCCGACAGAGACACGAGCACATGTGATAAAATGGACAAGTTGTTACTCAAAGCAATTGAAACTTCACTGGCTCGAAAAAACCAACTCAACCTCGGATTCGGTACCAATGATTTTCATCGATTCTACGTCAAGGAATCACGAATCATCCTTGGTCTAGAAAAGAACAAGGCCACGCTGAGTGTAATTGCTCAGAAATATTCCCTTTTCATACGCCGACGAAAACAAGACATATGAATTGAGCTTGACGATTCCAATCGACGAGGAAAAGGACACTGTCCAGACCATTTGGGACCGAGTCGAGAAATGCGACAAGACGTCGCTATTGCAACAATTCTACGACCATACCATGTTACGCGATTATCGATCCAGGTGGATGCCATTTGAATTTGATCAATTGTACTTTAACAATGGGTTCTTTTACATTGCCATTGGAAAAGTAGTGGCCATGTTCAATGCGGATGGGAAACATGAGTGGTATGATCGACTTCGTGCCTGTCACGATGATCATTCGTACTGCACAATCCAAGGTCGTGTGTGTATTGACGGATCGGACCTGTTCGAATTTTGTTGGCTTCGATTATTGGTAGGGAACGCCAATATTTGTTACTTTTCTTAAAAGGCCTCTGACCCGGTAAACCTCTTGGATTGATGTCGACATCCGTGAATCATTAAGACAACTTTACATGATCTTTTACAAAAACGTCAGTGTTTACACAGTTGCTGAAACTAATCCCAATTGTCCCACGAGACGGGTTCATCTTTTCTCGTGGGCAAGAGTGGATCTGGTGGTGCAGACGAGGAATCCACTGAGGAATAGCATTCGTACGAAGGGGAATTGAAATCCTAAGACAATTAAAAACATCATGATTACACACTAGTTGTATTCATCGAATTACCGACATGAGAGACATGGCAGATTTGACAATCGATTTGGGTTTCAAGATGAATGGCACGAAAAGAATGGCAAAATTGACATTCACGGTTTGGATCCGACGATACCACTGGACCCGACTTGCATGTGCGACACTTGTCGCTAGACTCGGACAAGTCCACTGAACCCGATTGTAGGATTGTAGGTGGGACTTGTACTGGGTGATTGTATGGATACGGAGGTTGGTAAGAGGGCGACGTCGGGGAATAGGATGGAGAATACCAAGTTGTACTTGACGATGATTGGCAAAGAGTGCATAGACACGCGGAATGGGTGGTCGATGTTGGATGGTAAGAGGGAGACGAGGGCGAATACGACGGTGAATTAGGCGAATAAGAAACTGGTCCTTGGACGCGCAAGGATGGAATCGACACAAGCGGTTCACCAGACGCACCTGGTGACAAGTCCACTACAGACTGTGACTTGGACAGATCGGTGTCGGTGGATTTAGAAGCCATGTCGTGTTTGCGTTTCAGTTCTTGGTATTCCTTGGTACCGTAAAAATCACGCAAGACGCGTATAGCAATCTGGCCCAATTCTAAATAAACAAAAACAAATCCCCGTGTTAATCGGAGAGAGTGAGTGGACCAGAGCGAACCTGGTTGTGATTCGTAAATTGAGTCGGGACGTTTCAGCGTTACTCGACGCGCCAATCCAGACTTTTTTCCGCGTCGTGTGTTTAGCGTCACAGTTAGGTGTTCCATTCTTTGCTCGAGATTTCTGTAAGTGTCTTGATTTACTTGCAAATTCTCGGAAAAAAGGAGATTTTGTGAGCCGATAATTCTTGGAATTCAATGCCTTCTTTTGATCACTACAATAGGGATCATATCATACATTAAAGGCCAAGAATTAAAGGCCATTCATGGACATGATATAGGTCTAAAACATCTTTGCATTTAAGAAACACATCATCGAAATTCTTGACAGAATCAAATACAAAAATCACTTTACGGTCAAGATTAGTCAAGTAATCAACCCTGTTTCTTTCGCGGAGTCTTCTTCTGTCTCTTCTTCTTGGGTGGTTCTTCGTCCTTTTTCTTGCGTGGGGTAGTTTCGTCCGGATCCGACATGTCGTGGTCTTCGCCGTCACCACTACCGCCAGCACTAGTCGATTCCGTTTCAGGAAGTTCGTCATTCTTTTCCTCGCCTGTTTCGTCCTTGTTCACATCCGGCTTGTCGCCATTGGCCGTGGATGAACTGGATTCAGAGACGCTTTCCTTCTTGTCCTCTTCTTCATCGTCATCGTCGATTTTCGTCTCTTTGAAATCCGCTGGCAAGGGCATGTCAAAGTATTCATAAATATTCTTCAAGTAGTTACCCTTGACGTCCATGGCAATGGCACAACACGTTAATTCCAAGAGGGGCGGAATCTCCATGTAATTCGCCGCAATGGTCAAGCCCCACAGACGATACTTTTCACACCGCACCTCGGTAATGAAATCCGCGTCCCACTTGTCCTCACAATGGTCATGGAAATTGGGGGGCAAAAAGGGCTTGGGCAAGGATTTAGAGGGCACGGTCCCCTTGTGACGTTCCAAGTACTTGACCACATCGGTCAATTGACCTTCGTCTAGATCCAGTGTGAATTCCGATTCGTCCGCATCGTTTTCCCATGCCTTGTGAATCAGTTTTGAAGATTGGACATAATCGCGAGCGAGGGTAAAGGACGTGCGATCGGTCTTGGAAATGAGCTTGACGACTTGGTCCGAGGTCTTGGGTTCCTCGGGTAATGGTACTTGGGCTGCGACGTGTGTCGTATCGTCTAATCCATTGGTCGCATGTGTCGTGCCGGCACTGTTTGTCGAATCCGAAGAAGACGACGATGACTGTGCCAATGTAGACGACGATGCCCCCGATGAGGAAGAAGACGATGATGAGACCGACGACAAAGAAATCGGGCTATCCGTCGACTGGATACTAGTCTTTTTCACTGCCTTGAGCGTAGACGAGGATGAAGACGAGTTATCGCTCGGCTTGGTTCGTGTCTTTTTTACACTCCCAGAGCTTGGCGAATTTCTCCCGTTTTTGGCCATCATGCCAAACACACGGGCACCCAATGAATCCAAAGGTTCCTTGGTAGTCAATGAGTCGGTCTTTTCTTCCATTCTTTCTTTTTTGCCGATAAGTAAATTGAAGCCAATGGATTAATTGTAACTGTAACGAAAAGAAAATCCAATCAAAAATGGAAGAAAAAAAAAAAGCGAGAAAAAAAATTGCATGTAAAAATCCCGTTTGGGGACAATAAATTTAATTCCCAGAGAATTTTAATGGTCTATGTTGGATTTTTCAAGGCAAAACATACAGACCTGAATCAATCGATCAAAATAGAAAAAAAAACTGTTCTTATTCTTTCAACAGAAACGCGTGTCTTTTTTAGAAATTTCTCTCTACATTGTGGAATGAGCATAATATGAAGAATCCAACTTTTTGTCTTGTATTGTACTACCTAATCCAATACGTAACGGCACTATCATGTTCATGTGGAATCACACCCGAGATTCGAACCGTGACCAACTCCTTGACGGGCAATCCCGCGACAAGTGTCTGTTTCCAGCAAAACAATGACCCAACTCCGTATTGCAGTCAGACACGGGTACGGATTGATAATGTAGCGTCAATTGCCAATCTCTGTTTCAATACCTTGGTCGGCTCACGTAGTTTGACGTGCACGGGCTGGTTTTTATTTCCGGACCAAGATGGAATTACCTACGACATCTACTTGTGCAACATGTTTAATGCCATGGGCAATCAAGTCGTGTCATTTGATCAATGCCAGCCCAATCAGAAACCAGCGGGTACCGTCTACGACATGCTGCCGGTACAACCCGATCCATTTGATCCGCTTTGGAGTTCGGCTAGTCGCTGTCGGGAATCCAATTGTCCCGAGGCCGAAACGGAACCGGACCCCAGCAATCCGTTTTTAACCAATCGTACCGGCATTAGCTATAGCGTCTGCAATCAGGCACTGGTCCAATTGAACACGTGCAATTCACAAACGGGCACGTGCACGTGTCAGGTGTTTAATGACAATACACAAGCCTACACGGGTCAAGCATGTCAATTTGAAAAGGGACAAGGTTTTTGTTGTGCCTATCCACAGAATCAAGTGCAAATTGGATGCTGTGCCAATCCCAGTCTCGTCGAACCCGGTCTCTGCCTCACGGAACCGCAATATACGATGTGTGGTGCCATTTCACAATCGCGTAGTGCACGCTGCATTTCGCCCGATGGCATTTCACCACCCACCTGTCAACGACTCGTCTACGATCCGACGGACATGGATTATGTCTTGGAACCGAATTGCGCCAATGGGTACACATGCCCCGCGTCACCGCTCTTGCCCGAATTCAACCCCACATCACCTTGCTTGGCCAATATTCATTCGAGCAATTGCAGTTGTCAATGCAGCTTGTGCTCCTTTACGTGCAATGGTGGATTGCCCCAGACGCCGACGGGTCAATGTGGATACCGTCCGCCCAAGGCACCCGCCTGTGAATGTTTTGTACCCCCCTTTTCATGTGTCTCACCGCCTCAAAATCCGACTCAATGCACGGCGTCCCGCACATGTCAAGCCGACGACTTGTGTGGTGGTGCCTTTTGCGCTCTGAACATGAATCGGTGCCACACCCCGACCGCCTGTGACAATTCCAAGCCCTGGCTCTTGGATGTACCCCACCCATGTGTATGCAGTGGCAATGGCCTGTGTAACAATGTGACGTTAAGTTGTGACTGTTTTAACGTACGCGGTAATTTGAATCCCAATGATGGTCCTCCCTTGTTCAATCCGGATGCCCAGTGTTCCATTATCGAGAGTTGCATCCATTGTAATTCCAATTCCGACATTGTGCCCGTCGCGTCGACTTGTCAGAGCGACCCGGCCGTGCCAGGCTCGTTTAATTGCACGTGTTCGCGCTACTGGTATTCCAGTGGGTCCTTTCAAAATACCGATGGTTCGGATCCGGGCACGCCCGTGTTTTTATGCGGTATTGGCTCGTGTTTTGCCTATTTCTCGTTCCGCCCGAATGTGACGACGATTGCCCAGACCTTGCCATATGAATTGGCAGAGGTTAATAAGACGACGGGTGTCTGCGAGTGCCCACGCGGCTTGGTCCCGTATCGCTCCGTCAATCGCGAAACATGTCGTGTCCAATCCTTTGTGTCGCCCTTTACCGGGCTGGAGTGTGGCCATGGCGATGTCAATTTCATTGGCATCACCGAAATGGAATTTACCAGCATCTTGGGTAATAATTTGGCGGTACAACCCCTGGTGTTTAATATCCAAGATTTCACGTTTCCCACGTGCACGTGTGAAGGGTTTCACAATGCCTCGTGGGTCGAAGCATCATGGTACACCTACAATAACACGTACTGTCGTACGTGGTGTGATCCGCCGTTTGTCAATTTCTTTTTACAAGAAATTCCGCCCAGGACGATTCAGCGCACGTGTACCAATTGTGCCGAATTTGGGTTTGCCACCGTCAAGTTGGCGGGCGGCGAGACCCAATGCGGCGGGACCGTGTGTCAGAATGGAGGCGTGTGGAATCAAACCGCCGGACGATGCAATTGCTTGTATTATCCGTTTGACGTGGATTGGTCCTTTGACTTGTACTGTGCCAATAATACCTGCCAGCCCTTTGGCTTTGATCCAATCACGTTAGAATGTGAATGTGTCAACTTTACCGTGTTTAACGCACGACCTGTACCGCCTGGCTGCGTACCGTCGATGCCTTTTTCAACGGCCTGCAAGACGGGTCCCTTGGTCAATGTATCGGGCTGTACCAATGCTTGCAAGCACGGTACACCGGAACCGCCGCTCTATGACAATTGTACTTGCATTTCCAGTTTTTGGCTTCCGCCCCTTTGCGATAATCCGTCTTGTATCCATGGCGATTTGTTTCCAGACGATATCAATCCGATTAATTGCTCGTGTTTTCCAACCTGGGGAGGAGCCGACTGTACGGATGATTTGTGTGATATAAGGTTTTGCAAAACGGTTGTTAATGGCCATTGCGTTCGAGAATGTGCCATTGCCGGAGTGATTGTACCGTGCAATTCGGATGTGGCAAAACGCAATCAATTCTGTCCATGCCCAAATAAAAATCTTCCAGGAAGCCTACCGCCTCCCTATACTTCCACCAATGCCATTTGTATGCCTAGTTTCTGTGATTTTTATCCAGTATTTTCCGGTACAATTCTATTCAACATTGGAGTCGAATTGCCTGTGGTACCTTCCTTTAGTGTATTTCTCGGAACCACGAGTGAAATATCTGAACCATTTCCAACTGGCGTCTTGATGCCATTGGACGATCCAGCAGCTTGGACATGCACCTGCTTAACCGATGGTGAAAGGGTCACGTCTTCGAGCATGACAATTGTCTTGCCCAATCCGCCTCCTCCGCCCAGCCCGACACTTGCAAATCTGGCCACACTCACGGCATGCAATATCCGGCATTGTGCTGCCGACCAAGATATCATCTTTGTGGGGACTGATCCATACATCGACTTTTCATCCTCGGCCTGTCGATGTACATGTCCTACCTTGTTGTTTCTCAATGGACCGTACCCATTTTCACCCGACGTTATTGATACAGGCGATCCATCCCATTCATATCTGGCGGGATGTCCGATTGCCAATCCAAATTCAGCGTATCTCCCCTCGTCGTTGCACAATCCATGTCCTGGATTCTTGCCCAATGTCACGGATCACATGTCGTGGATTCCACAATGCCAAGGTTGACTGGCAGGCATCAATTGTACCCAGACACTGTGTACCGGCAATCAAGTACTGGCCCCTCCAGGCAATCGGTGTGTATGCCGTAATAGTTGGATTCCAGTGCCAATATGCAACGTGTGTCCCCTGTTATTGGGCAATCCGTTTACCGACTATGGCAATTGTTCGTGCAAGGATCCCGTCAATTTCCAACCGGTCCACAATAACTGCACCTTTGTACCCTGTGATCCCGCGACCAATGTCTTGTGTTTCCAACCGCCCATTATTCTCGTGGACCCGAATCCGCCGTTGGGCTCCACCGACCCGGCCGTTTCGTGGTGGGCCATTCTCCTCTATGCGATTGCCGCGGCCTTTGTCTTGGCCGCCCTTATTGCCGGCATTATTATTGGTGTGCAAAAATGCCGTCAAGATCGCATCAAGGAACGCTTGGCCCAGAAACAAGCCATTGACGAACAATCGGTTGCCATTGGCTTGGGCACATCGGCTACTGCCATTGGACCTACCCTCGAGACGGTATCCACTTCCAATCCCGTGTCCACCTCGTCCATGGAACAGCCCATGACCCATCAAGAAACTGACCGATTATTAGGTAGTGCAGCAGCACCCAGCGCTTATCGGCGTTCTGCGAACCATTCCAAGAATAGCAAGACGCGATTTCCGCCCTCGTTTGCGCAGAGTACTTATTGAATTTTTTCCTTTTTCCTCTTCCTCTTTTTCTTTCCTCTTTTTCTTAAACGCGCATTGATTCGGTCGTCTCAATTGACCTAAAAAATCAGAAAGACAGCTCAATTACCTTAGGTAAATTGGCTTGACAAAAATGGGGGAATGTTTCTCATGTTGCAATTCATCTCCTAGTATTGACCGAAACTCTCAGGGAGGACGACGGTTTTTCGTCTATACACCAGTACATCAACCCATGGAGGATGATGCACGTCCCGCTCTTCTTCCGGGTTATCCGATTGCCAATCGATGAGCAATTCTTCGATTGAGTCAAGTATCGATTTATTTTTCTTTTCTGACGTTGCGCACATGATCAATGCATTTAAAAAGGTGTTAATTATCTTTTGAGTCGTCCAAGAACAGGTTTTCAAAATTTTCAGTTTTTCAATTTTCAGCTCTTGATTTTTTGGCTTTAAAATTTGGCTTTAATTGTGGGACAGCACATGACAGGAAGGCCTTTAATGTTTTGGCCTTTCATCATGACTGAAGGTTGGCCTTTCATCTGACGGGGCAACAGGGCGGCCTGTAATGTCACGGGGCAACAGTAAGGTAGCACAGGGTGCCATGTCATTTTGACGGGGCATGTGCTGGCTTTTTTTGGCCTTACATGGAATTTGGCCTTATATCATTTTGGGCCAGGCAGCACTGAAATTTTTTTTTTGGTTTTTTCTTAATTTTTTT
>Ga0134126_10000062_pt1 | contig 128104 bp, 112 predicted proteins | sample KB31752_FD_96881 | JGI IMG/M metagenome (GOLD analysis project Ga0134126, IMG submission 96881) | Terrestrial soil microbial communities with excess Nitrogen fertilizer from Kellogg Biological Station, Michigan, USA - KB3-175-2 | ecosystem: Environmental > Terrestrial > Soil > Unclassified ... | reverse complement strand
TCTACTGATAGAGTGCTATAAGACCGATCTTTCCTTCCTATGAAGGGAGCTGGCATGGAAATCCGAACTTGCGAGGAACCTCCTTCCACTACTAACAGGAAGGGGAGCGGAATTACCTGCGATGATAGTCTAAATAGGGAGGCATATTCTGGTGGAACGGTCCTTGAAGGTGAGAAGATTGAGAAAATCCGGCTGCAGCTTCACCCTTCTCCAGGATATGTCGCCGCTGCCGAGAGGCGGGATAAGGGCTCTTTCACTACTCTGGTTAGCGCGGCTTCCCCTCCAGTAAGTAGAGTAGCAGATGGTTCGTCCAGAAGAATCTTCCCCCTAAATAGGACCAGAGACAATACCGCTATTCCATTTATCCTAACTATCTATGCTGCCTTGCTCATGAGAGGACTCGAACCTCCAAGGGTTTCCCCATACGGTCCTGAACCGTACGCGTCTGCCATTCCGCCACATGAGCAACGCAATCAACTCCGATGACCCTTGTTGTTCCCTGGCATTATTGTAGAGAGATCCGCCTGAGACTCTATCCAATTTTTAGAGAGACAAAGCCCGCAGGGGTTCTCCTAAATAAACAATTTGACGGCAAGAAATTTCTGGAATTTCTCTGAAATTTTACTGGAAAAACCTCAGCAGAGGATCCCCCATTGGAAGGGGCTTTGTCATTTTTCTTCCTCTTGAAAAAGAAAGGGCACAATGGCGGTTGGGGGGACGGAACGGCCGATAAGTTTTAGAGGCACTCGATGCAGAAATCTTCTAAAAGGATACGCTAGACTAGACGGTGGAACTCAAAACAGCTCGGATATGCCTAGCTTAACGTTGAGAGTGGGACGGGGAAAGAAAGTCGAAATGGATTTCTGAGAATTTCAAAATTGTGTTACGTGTAGACGACACCTCAGGATTTTCTAGATTTCTCGCGGTGCATTCCGAGGGCCTGACTGTGAGGTGGAGTAGATCCAAACCAGGTAAAACTTGTCCGCAATCCACTAACCACTGAATTCTATGGGAACAGCTTCCTGGTTGAAGTCATCGCCCTCCATGAGATAGTGGAATACCTCCGGGAGGAATTAACAATGACTCACAACCGACCAAAGATCTCTGTATTCTGGTCAGTGCAGTCTCAGGGGAGAGATTTTTGCACAGTGGTCTCCTCACCGTATCCGCCCTAGAGAAGACTTTTCTGGTGCGTTGCGCTGTCTTTCTTGTATATGCTCCCGCAGGAAAAGGGTACTTAGTTTGGCTCCAACCCCTTAGGGATGGATGTCCGCTTCTTGTGGGAGGTGCCTCCCCGTTCAGTTTTGTTATTTTTGATTTGATTAGATGGAAGGGGAAGGAGATTCGATCAGGACTAAAAATGCATAAGACAATCCCCGGTAGCGCAGCCCTTAAAAAATTACGTCAGTCTGGTGGATTTCTTCCTCCTTCTCCAAGGGCACGGCTTCGGATTTTTGGCAAAAGATTCTCTCCGATACCTCAATTCTCAGCTTAGCAACGATCTGCATAAAATAGTCGCTGGTATGGCCACTCCTTGCTGCCTGTTGACCCCAAAGGGAAGGATGAGCAGAGCTTCCTTGGTCTGGGTGTTTAAACAGGAGTAGTCATGGATTGTGGATGCTGACCAGCGCGGTACGGTCTTCTCTCAAGGCACGGCTTGAGCGCTACATTGTATCAGATGATGTACAGATCTCGGATATCTCCGATACTGGCATGCTCTTTCACGTTTTTGGAAAAGCTATCCCTCATGCTTGTCGCGGGTGGAGTGATATTTCGGCTTCTCGTCTAGGTCTCCCTGGTATCGATACATGGGCTCCTTTAACCCAGGTGGATATCTTCCCACCGAAGACTCACGCAAGCAGGGATTCTAGAAGCTACAACAGAACTTTTCGAGCCGTTCCGCATTGCACAAGGAAACCAGTATGGGGAAGTGAAATTTCTGAAAAAACGCTTCCTGCAGAGGCAGGTCTCGACCGGATTGCAATAGATTTTGCTAAAGGATGTTATGTAGGACAGGAAGTAGTCTCTCGAATCCGCAATATAGGGCGTGTCAATCAGCTTCTCGTAGGTTTTATCTCTGAAGGTTTTGGAGCCGTTTTACCTCCTGACTCGAAAATACTTGATCCGAATTCCGACCAATGCGTGGGCGCCTTGACTTCCGCCGCTTTTCATTTCGAGTTAGGCAAAGTGGTAGCACTGGGCTATCTGCAAAGTAGGGTCGCTCTTTCCGATAAAATAGACTTTTTTTCTTGCCTCTCATTCGAGATGTATGCAGAAGGTGCCTGTAAGGAGGCGACAGCTTCCCTTCCATATAGGCCACCTAGCCGAAACAATAGTGGTTCGCTGACTTACATTTATTTTCTTAGATGCTCCCCTATCTTATTCTACCGTCGCTGTCTCTCTACTGGTCGTTTTCCCAAAAGGGACGAGACATTTTTCTGCTTTTTATTGTACCATGGGCGGGTCCAGTGTGAGGTTACCAGTTGTGGGGGATCCTGTTGTTTGGAAAGGTATATTATTGATTCCAGACGCTTTTTATTTTTGGGTAGGTACCGAAGTGGCTAAACGGGGCGGACTGTAAATCCGCTGGCTTCTTACGCCTTCGCTGGTTCGAATCCGGCCCTGCCCATGAAAAAACTCTGATGCTCGGGGAGGGACTCGAACCCACACGGATTACTATTCCACCAGATCCTAAGTCTGGCGCGTCTGCCAATTCCGCCACCCGAGCAAAAGCGACCGGAAAGCCCAGTCTGCTAGGCATCATAGAGCCAGTTGCAGACCCTTTGGCCTTTACATTTCCGTGTCAAACCAAATTCTTCATGCAAAACCTCTCCCAGAGAAGAATGTACTTCACCAAGTCCTAATTCGTAACGAATCAAGAGCAGTCACCGCTTCTTCTTCTCGAAGAAGAAGCGGTCACCTTGGACATCTGCAATCAGGTTATCACCCTCACAAATTTTCCCATCCAAAATCTCAAGGCTTAATGGGTCAAGTAGCTTGTGTTGGATGACACGCTTAAGAGGTCTTGCTCCATAGAGGGGATCGTAGCCTTCATGAGCGAGAAAAGCGCGCCCAGTCGGGGTTAAATCTAAAGAAATTTTCTGCTGCGTCATTCTCTTGGAGAGAGAAGCAATTTGAATGTCTACAATTCTCTCGATGTCAGCGTTGGAAAGTCGATTAAAGATGATGACTTCATCCACTCGATTAAGGAATTCTGGACGGAAATATTTAAATAAAGCTTCCATAATGTAGCGGTTGCGTTCTTCTTCTTGTAGATCGCCCATGATAAACTGACTGCCGATGTTGCTTGTCATAATAATGACGGCGTTTTTAAAATCCACAGTGTGGCCTTGTCCATCCGTAATGCGACCGTCGTCCAGTACCTGGAGGAGGACGCTGAATACATCATGATGGGCCTTCTCAATTTCATCAAAGAGAATGACGGAGTACGGTCTTCGACGCACAGCCTCACTAAGCTGTCCACCTTCTTCATATCCAACATATCCTGGTGGGGCACCAATAAGACGAGAAACACTGTGCTTTTCCGTATATTCTGTCATATCTAGACGAACCATTGTGTTTTCATCGTCAAATAAAAGCTCAGCAAGAGCTTTGCTAAGCTCGGTCTTTCCAACTCCGGTTGGTCCAAGGAAAAGTAGAGAGCCAACAGGTCGCTTTTCATCTTGTAAGCCTGCCCGTGCGCGCCGAATGGCATTGGAAACTGCAGCAATGGCCTTCTTTTGCCCAACAATCCGTTGTGTAAGACGTTCTTCTATTTTAAGGAGTTTTTGCTTTTCAGTTTCCTGCAATCTGGAAATCGGAATACCTGTCCAAGCAGCAACAATTTCTGCAATATTGCCCTCGGTGACTTCCTCCTTAAGAAGAGTGGGAGAAGAACCTTGCTTCTTGGTCAGCTTTTCGAGTTGACATCGTAGTTTTGGGAGGAGGCCATACTGGATCTCACTAGCACGCTCAAGGTTATTCTGACGTTGTCTAACTTCAAGCTCCCCACGAAGCTTGTCGATTTCTTCGGCCAATCCCTGAGCCTTCCTTATTTCTTCTTTCTCCTTTTTCCAACGGGACTTCAGCTGGAATGCTATATCGTTTTTTTTAGAAAGTTCCCCTTCAAGCTTCGAAAGGCGTTCCTGACTAGCAATGTCCGTTTCTTTCTTCAAAGCTTGCTGCTCCATCTCCATCTGCATAATTTCCCGTTCGACTTGATCAATTTCAGTAGGCATGGAATCCAGCTCAATTTTGAGACGGGAAGCTGCTTCGTCGACAAGATCAACTGCTTTATCTGGGAGAAAACGGTCTGAGATGTAACGATGGGCAAGCACAGCGGCCGCAATCAAAGCTGCATCCTGGATACGTACACCATGATGGACCTCATACTTTTCCTTCAGTCCCCGAAGAATAGCCACGGTATCCTCCACACTGGGTTCATCAACCATAATTGGCTGGAATCTCCTTTCCAAAGCAGCATCCTTTTCAATGTATCTTCGATATTCGTTCAAAGTCGTGGCGCCAATAGTATGGAGTTCTCCACGAGCCAGTTGAGGCTTAAGAAGATTAGAAGCATCCACAGTACCTTCAGTAGCGCCCGCTCCAACGATGGTATGGAGCTCGTCAATAAAGAGAATCATTCCTCCTTCCCTAGAAGTTACTTCTTTCAGAAAGGCTTTTAGGCGATCCTCAAATTCTCCACGAAACTTAGCACCAGCGATCATAGATCCCAAATCCAATGCGATGATTTTTTTGTTCTTAAGCGCTTCTGGAACATCTCCACTAGCGATACGCCGTGCTAAACCTTCCACGATAGCGGTCTTCCCTACACCAGGTTCTCCAATGAGAACCGGGTTGTTCTTCGTACGGCGGGAAAGTACCTGCATGGTACGGCGAATTTCCTCGTCCCGTCCAATGACGGGGTCGACTCTACCACGACTAGCAAGCGCAGTAAGGTCTCGCCCATACTTTTCTAGGGTCTGATATTTATCCTCTGGGTTTCGATCCATAACTCTCTGAGAGCCACGCGTACTTGCTAGCGCCTCCATTAGCCTCTGGCGATCTATACCTACTGTTTTCAGCAAGTTCCCACCCTGTGATTTATCATTAACCAGCGCGAGCATGAAGTGCTCAGCACTTAGGAACGTATCCTGAAGCTTTTCCATTTCCTCCTCAGCAGCTTGCATGACTTGTCGCAACTGGTCGCCCATATATGGGCCCATTCCACCGTGAACTCCTGGCAGGGCTTTAAGCTTGCTCTCCAACCGTTGCTCAAGGTTACTGGGATAAACACCCAATTTTTCTAGAAGAAGAGTAGCAACCCCGTCTTTTTGTCTTAAGAGACTAAGAAGAAGGTGTTCTGGAGTAAGCTGCTGGTGGGCAAGCTGAGAGGCAATGCTGAGAGCGCCGTTAAAGGCCTCTTGCATTTTAATGGTGCATCTGTCCAGGAACATAGCGGCTATGATGAGAATGAGAGACAGCTTTCATGGTAACATGTGTGCTACTTAAGTCTAATTTTCATGCGTAAGAAAGTGGGAACATCAATATCTTCACCCCACACTGTGATAGGCCCAGTTTTCTCAAACCTTCCACGGGTTGATAAGTTAAATGGGAAGCGTTTCCATTCTGACTTCGTTGAATGTTTGTCTGCCTTCTCACTCGGCCGGAATTCTGGTGCACCGGCTTCGGAAGAGGAAAGTGCCTGCGTTTGTGTAGAGGAAGTAGAAGAAAATTTTCCTTCATAGTGAATATCCCTTGAGGCAGTGGTTAGGGTAGCACAGCTTAATAAAGCATCTGCCTCCTGAGACATAAGGGGAGGAACTGATACTGCAGCAGCAATAGGATCAGATGGCATACCATCTGGTAGAGGCACGGAACGAGCGCTATGGCACGTTCCCAACAGGGACACTGTAACAGGAACGGCGGATAAGCCAGCGGCCTGTATTCCTAGCAAAATACGGGCGGAATCGCTGCAGGATTTTGAGACTTCTTGAAGAATGGTTTGCACTTCAGAGAGTAAAAGGTTGGAAGGACCATCGATGTAAACTAAAAGACGCTCTGCATTGGCAAGGAGGCGCCCGCGATCCATAAACGGATTTTCCAGGGCGCGGCGAATGGCATTGTGAGCCCGGTTGCCTCCATCAGCTGTTCCAAAACCAAAAAGGGAGGCGCCACCTTCATCATTTGGACGAAGAACAACTGCAAGGTCTCCTATGGTAGTTTGCATAGGACCTGTACCGAAAATGAGCTTCGCAATTGTGGTGCAGGCCTGTAAAAGAAAGTCCATGGATTTGGAGAATGTTTCCACAATATTTGCTCTCAGCTGTACAATCTCCGACATACGGTTATTCTCAAAAACTAAAACTGCGTCGGTAGAAGAGCGGATTTTTTCGAGGGCATCTGTTGCTTGTTGCGTGCGCCTTACGCCTTCAAAACTAAATGGTAAGGTAAGAACTGCTATAGTAAGTGCTCCGTAGGTACGTACTGTCTCCAACAAAACCGGTACCACACCTGAACCGGTTCCTCCTCCCAATCCAGCGCATACGATAACCATGCTTGTGCTCTCTCCAACGGCCTGAATAGAATCCCTCGACTCTAGAGCCGCTTCTCTCCCTAATTCAGGATTACTGCCAGTTCCCAAACCATGAGTAGTCCTCGTGCCGATAGGGATTTTAGAATCTGCCATTGAGTAAGCTAATGATTGAAAATCGGTGTTGACCGCAACGGTTTCCCACCGAGTGGCACGCTCAGTAGTAAAGCGATCTACAAGATTGACGCCGGTATTCCCTACTCCCACAATTTTCACTCTTATTCCTTCTCCACTACACGATTTCGAAGCTTTCTGAATCTCCAGCATGCAACGAAAATTATGCCTAACATGAAGAACTCGGCAAGCCCTTAAAAAGGGAGCATCTGATCCTCCCAAGAGGATAGAATTTCATTGGCAATTACCTGGCACCTAATAGGACAGTGTTCGTCTTCTTCCCAAAAGCATTCCCACTCTACGGCCAATCTTTTGAAGCAAAGTAGGTTGCGGAAGGTTAGTTTGGATGGTATGGACGTACTTAAGTAGGCCAATGACCGTCGAAAGTCGCGGGTTCTCAAAAGCAGAGGAATGATCCGCTGCCGTATTAGCATAGGCAAGGTGGACAGGTATTCCAAAAACTTCTTCGGCAAGACTCTTGATCCCTTGCAGCAGGCTACAGCCTCCGCTGAGAACAACACCCGCACCAAGCATATGAAGGGAGCATTCATTCTGCACTCGCTTTTTAAGAATTTCAAAGAGTTCTCTAACACGGACATGGATAATGGTGTTTAATACATGCCTTTCTACCTCACATCCAGGGAACCCAGAGCTACCTTTCAGGAGTACGGTATCCCCAGGAGTGACAGCTTCTAAGGAGGTAGAACCCATCTCCACCTTGAGTTTTTCCGCCTTTTGAACTGGAATATGGAGCCCCATGGAAATATCACCAGTAATGTGGTTGCCGCCAATAGCTAGCACCCCACTATGGCAGACAACACCGTTAATATAAACAATATAGTCCGTCACGCCTCCACCTATGTCTACAACAAGGGCTCCTAATTCTTTCTGCTGAGGATCTAAAACAGTTTGGGCAGATGCTAAGGCGCTTAGGACAATATTCTCTACTTCAACGGCAGCTTCGCGAATGCACCGGACGGTGTTTTGCAAACGAGTGGTAACTCCATGAACAACATGGAAATCGGCTTCTAGACACGTTCCGACCATACCAACAGGATCAAGAATGCCATCTTTCCCGTCTACATAGTAGCGTTGGATGATTGCATGAAGGCAATCATGTTGTGGAGGAAGATGTATTTCCCTGGCATTTACCTCTACGTCATGAAGGTCTTCTAAATCGATTTCTGCCTTACCTTCTGGTATCCTGATGGCTCCACGGCTGTTAAAGCTGACAATGTGGCTTCCGGTAACTGCTGCCCAAACACTTTCAATTTCCACGTCACTTTTTTCTTCTGCATCTGCTAGTGCTTCATGAACGCACCTGACCGCCGTAGGAAAATCTACAATTTCTCCCTTGCGAACACCCTTGGATGGCATCTTTCCCACACCGAGTAGTCGTACACCATCGTTCCCACATCCCTCGGCAACGACAGTGCATACCTTGCTAGTGCCGATTTCTATTCCGACAAGAACTTGGTTTTTTCCCATTTGGCTTTACTACTCTAACGGTTAGAAGAGGATGACCTGATGTTTCCTCCGTTCTGTTTCTGCTGGAAAGGGTGTCTGTCCAATTCTCCGAAAAACCGCACTGGGGTATTCCGATGGACGAAAAGGTTAACACTTGCAATGCGCCTTCCAGAGCATTCACAAACCTTCATAAGCTCTTGCAGACGATCTAACTGTACCTCGAAGTTGTGAGTCGAGAAAGTGATGGTTTCATCAGACTCTCCTAGTGCTTGAATGCAATATCCCGTTGATAGATCTAAAAGACGGAGTGAAATAAGAGGATTTCTGCGTATCGAAACCAGACGTAGTAGCTCGAGAGCGTGATGCAAATCTTCCACTGCCAATAGATCCCCAGAAGCTAATAGTTTCTGGTTTATGCCACGGATAATTGGCAAAGAAAGATATCTTGGCAGGACATGGGTTGGTTTATAAAAAGTGCCCGCTGCTTCTAAAAGAAATGAGCCGGCTGGAACACGGGGGATCATCCTCTTTTGGTTTTCCACCCTAGAAACTAACCATGCCACAGGCTCTCGGACCTGGATTAAAATCTGTAGCGTGTCCGGCAACACACGCCTGAGGGTTACATTTCGTATCTGCCCAATAGCAAGTAGTTTCTTACGCATACTTTCTAGATCGACGGAAAAGATGTTGTCTCCAGAATGGAGACCCGTCAAAGCAAGTATTTCTTCATCTGAGAAGACATTCTCAGAGTTAACACGGACGTGGCAAATGTTGTAGCGGGGGTTTGTGTAGAAAAATTCAGCGAGCAGTCTGCAAGTCCCGACCCATCCACCAATTAGCAAGGACGAAAAAAAAAGGGATCTCCAAATGGCGTTAAAGACCCGAGCTGTACAACGTCTACGACTAGTTTTACGGCACACTCGCACCCTCAGCAGGGTAGATCCCTGGTGAGTCGCATGTGAGGGAGGTGAAAAAAGTGAATGCCTCATGCTTTTTTCCCTTTTTTCAGGGAAAGCACGGCTATGATTTCACAAAGCAAGGACAAATCGATCCCAATGGATGCAGCTGCTCGTGGCATTAGGCTGGAGGGCATCATGCCAGGAACAGTATTGACCTCTAAGACATTCAATCTTCCTTCCTCACTAAGCAGAATGTCCACGCGGGAGCAAAGTCGTAATCCAAGCGCTTGGTGAGCTGCCAAGGCCGCACGCATAACCGCCATGGTATGATCGCTACTAAGTCGCGCTGGTACAAAGTACTTAGATCTTCCAGCCACATATTTGTTTTCGTAGCCATACATTCCAGTGGATACAATCTCAACTGCTGGAAGCACTGTGTTCTCAATAATGCTCACAGTGAGCTCCCTACCTGAAAAGAACAACTCTAGTAGGACTTTACTGTCATATTTAAGGCAACTCTCCATAGCTTGGGGCATTTGTTGCCAGCTGTGCACCACGTGCACGCCGATTGAAGACCCTTGGCAAGGGGGCTTAAGCACGAAGGGTGGTACGATAGAAGGTTGTTGTCCAGGAGACAGTATCTCAAAAGGAGCCGTAGGAATTCCAGCTTTAACAAATCGTCTTTTGGCAAGGATTTTGTCGAACGCCAGTCGGCAGCCTGCAGCTCCATCCCCAGTAAACTGAACTCCTCTTTTCTCAAGGAGGTCTTGTAAGCAACCATCCTCCCCAAAGGTTCCATGAACCATATTAAAAACAAGATCCGTACCCTTGGGTAGGTCTAGGCCCTTGGTAACATCGACTTCAGTAACATGGTACTGTCGCGAGCGTAAAGCATCCGCTACTGCTGCGCCTGATTGCAGAGAGACTGCCCGTTCCTCTCCAGGACCTCCCTTAAGGACAACAAAATGTATCCCTCTTAGTAAAGAGCGGTCTACTTGTAAAAGGTGTTGATAATCTCTCATGGAGCCTGGAGGTTTTCTCCAACAATTTGGACTTCTGTCTTAAGCTCGATTCCTCTTTTCTGTTTGGCAATAGCGCATATTTCCTTAATAAGGGTCAGAATTTCTTCTGCAGAAGCAGAGCCATCGTTGACAATAAAGTTGCCATGAACCTCGGAAATACGTGCCCCGCCAATAAAAAAATTCTTAAGGCCGAGCGCCTCAATAAGCTTCCCTGCAGGTATTTCTTTAGGGTTCTTAAAGATACAGCCAGCACTAGCTGCAACAGGTTGGGACCGCCTCCTCTTTCTTTTGGACTCTCTCAACCGATGGTCAATCTCTTCTGGAGAGGAAGCGTAACCTTGCAGCGTTGCAGAAAGGACATAGCGATGGGCAAAGTCGGAGGTATTACGATAGTGGATGTCGAGCTCCAGTGGAGTCTTGATCAAGATGTTCCCCTCTTGATCACAGCACCTAACACAAATAACTTGGTCAAAAAGCTGTGTTTCCATGGCACCTGCATTCATTCGAAGTCCTCCTCCCAAACTCCCAGGAATGCCTTCCATCCACTCAAATCCCCCAATGCCCAGGCGGCGGGCCATGCAACTCATCTGCTTGAAACGTACTCCAGCACCTGCAACAATGCTCTGGCCGTGAGGCTGGGTCTGGAGGAATTGCCCATACCCAAGATGGGCTACTACGCCAGGTATGCCACCGTCCCTCACTAGGAGGTTAGAACCTCTCCCGACTACCGTAAGCGGGATGTTCTCGGCAGAGCAAAACTGTACGAGGGCTATAAACCCCTCTTCTGTTTCTGGCTCCGCCCAGAATTGGGCTGGGCCTCCTACACGGAGAGTGGTATGTTTACTCATGGGTTCGTAAAGACGGATGGAGCCCGATCCCATGGCTGTAAGCAGGTGTTTGCGCATTGTCAAATCTCTAGCTAAACGATCGCTTGCTTCGTAAATATCTCCAGCACCGAGGCTTATAACGAGATCTCCTTCCAGAAGATTTTTCCCTACCCGTTGATGGATAGTGGCTATAGAGGAATGGGATTGAACGTGGGGGTGTCCCGCCTTCTGTAGAGCCTCCACGATAGTTTGGCCGGAAACACCAGGAATTGGCTCTTCCCCAGCTGGATAGATGTCTGTCACCAGAACACGGTCAGCTCCATAAAATGCTGTACCAAATTGTTTATACAACGCTTTTGTACGAGAGTAGCGGTGCGGTTGAAACATGGCGATTACTCTCTGAATCCCGAACAATCGAGCAGTGGAAAGTGTGGCTTGGATCTCTGTCGGATGATGTCCATAGTCATCTACCACCGTTTGCAGATTATCTCGAAACTTAATTTCGAAGCGGCGTTTCGCGCCACGAAAGGATTGAAGGGCTGCTGCAATAAGATCGAACGGCATTCCCAACTCCAGAGCCAGTGCGGTTGCAGCAAGTGCATTGAGAGCGTTGTGTCTTCCTGGAACATTTAGCTGTATTTTGCCAAGAAAGCTTTTACGGCGGTAAACGCCAAATTGGGTGGGAATCCCGCCATTTCTTCTGCTCGAAAAAAGCTTCATCCGGTAGTCACAAGAAGCGCCAGTACCATAGCAAATAGTCCTTGGGCGAGACATGCAAATGCGCCTCGCGCCGGCATCATCTGCACAATAAAATGTCCAACCAGAGGTTTGAGAGATCAAACGGGAAAAGACATCGTCGATAGCGTCTTGATTTTGATAGAAGTCAAGGTGCTCCGCTTCGACGTTGAGTACAAGGACATGTTCTGGAAAATAAGTAGAAAGACTCCCATCGCTTTCATCTCCCTCTGCAACAAAATATTCGCCCTCAGAGTCCCATCGTGCATTTGCTCCGAGAATAGGGATATCTGCCCCTACATAATGGCAAGGTTTAAGTCCTCCTAGACGAAGAACATGCGTAGCCATAGCTGTGGTAGTAGTTTTTCCGTGCATACCACAGACTAGAATACCTCTCTTATGCATCATGATTGCTGCCAGCACATCCGCCCTTCTTGCTATAGGAATTCCTAGACGCATAGCTTCGTCTAATGCTGCGTTGCCCGGTTTAACCGCGGAGGATTGTGCCACAAGGTCTACTCCACGAACATGTTCTGCACGGTGGGGAGCTTCAAATATCAATCCCGACTGAGTTAGCTGCTGGATTTCCACTGTGTCTACCTTATCAGATCCGCTGACGCGATGGCCTAGGGCTAGGAGTAAGACTGCTAGCGCACTCATGCCGGAGCCGGCAACTCCAACAAGATGGATGCGAAGAGGTATATCTACGAGGAGAATAGAGGCTAAGTGGCTCGTAGTAATCATTTCCCAATTTTTTCTATTGTGGAGACAACCCGTTGAGTAGAATCGCGAGGAAACACTTTTCTTGCATGCTGGGCCATACGCTGTCTACGGTATTCATCGTTCAGCAGGTTCACGATGAGCTTAGCAAGGATCACCGGAGTAGCATCCGGCTCAAGAAGCATTTCTGCAGCAGTTGCACGAACGAAGATGGCAGCGTTACCTTCCTGATGGTTATCCCTCGCAAATGGGTAGGGAATCAATATACTGGCGAGACCAAAGTACGAAATTTCGCTCAGAGTAGAAGCCCCCGCCCTAGAAATGACGAGATCGGCGGAAGAGAAGGCTTGCTCCATGTGGTGGTGGAAGACGGTCACGTAGGCTGGAATGTCTTCCTGCGAGTAGTTAGCAGCAAGCGGGCGGTCATCTTGCTTTCCGATGAGGTGAATAATCTGGAGACGTGCATTACGCAAAAGCGGAGCCGCGTTGAAGAGAAGTTGATTAATACCAGAGGCTCCCTGGCTACCACCGATTACCAGAAGTGTTTTCCGTAGAGGATCTAATCGGAGGTCAGCAAGAGCCTGTACGCGGGAGATGCGTCTGGTGAGAGTTGTTCGTATAGGAATACCCGTCACCGTACACTCCACTCTTGGGGAGAAATGGGCCCTACATTCTGCAAATCCCAATAGCACATGGGAAGCGAGTTTCGAACCTAATCGGTTAGCTCGTCCTGGAATGGAATTAGACTCATGGACACAGGAAGGAATCCCAGCCACTTTAGCAGCAACAATTAAAGCCGCAGAAGTACCCCCACCCATGCTTAAAACCACTCTAGGCTGGTAACGGCCGAGCATCCTACTGCATTTCGCAAGACCTTTCCAGCTGAACCGTAAAAATTGGATGAGCGCCGGCGAGAGAGCAGAAGGAAGACTGATCAAAGGTAGTTTTTCAAAAAAAAATTCCGGGTGTGCCCGTAATGCAATGGAATCGATTTCCTTCTCCGAAATCAATAAAAGGACCTCGTGGCTACGCTCACTTAAAGCTTTGGCAACAGCAAGGCCAGGAAATAGATGGCCGCCAGATCCTCCACATGCAATTGCGATCTTCATCAAGAACCCACTAGGTATGAAATTTATCTTTTGCAGGCGTGTGAGTGTCCGGAAGGCATGAAGACATGGAAGCAATAGGGTAACCCATGCGGTGAATATTTAACAAAATGCCCACTATAGAGAGACAAATAACCATATTCGATCCGCCATAGCTGACGAATGGTAGCGGCATTCCCTTATTAGGTAACAGGGAAATAGAAACACCTATATTGATCATTGCTTGAAGGGTAATGAGCACAGTTAGCCCAAACCCAAGCAGGATGCCAAAGTAATCCTTAGCATTGAAGGCGATTAGAGTACCACACAGGAAGATTAGAAGATAACAAAGGACAATAGTAAGCGTCGCAATGAGGCCAAGCTCCTCTCCAATCATAGCAAAGATGAAATCTGTGTGAGCATAGGGGAGATAAGAATACTTTTGCCGGCCCTCTCCTAACCCTAAACCTGTAATCCCACCAGCACCAAAGGCAATGAGAGCCTGCCACTGCTGTAGTCCTTCCTCCAAACGATACTGTTCAGGGTGCAAAAACGCCGTTAGACGACCAGCCCGTTCATGGATATGGGCAGCGATGTAGAGCACTATTCCAAATCCGACAACAGTGAGCGGAACCAACCGATAAAGGCTAATCCCAGCCACAAACATGATGAGAAACGCTGTACTCAGAATAAGCGCCGTAGTCCCCAAATCGACCTCGTTGGCAATCAGTGCAGTTGGAACACTTACAATTCCTACCGGAAAAACAAGCCCTAAAAGCAACTCGTCGGAACGACATCTGAATTTGGAGAACCATCTGGACAAAAAAATCGCTACTGCCAATTTACCGATTTCGCTAGGCTGAAGAGTCATAATCCATAGATTAACCCATCTCCACGAACCATTAATTTTTATCCCAATCGGCTGGATGAAACACAGCACTAACAGAAGTGTTCCTCCTATTAGCCAGATCCACCATGTTCTTTCCCACCAATGGTAATTTACTAGAGAAGCCACCACACAAAGCACCATCCCAATCACTAACCACAAGAGCTGCCGCCTAACGAAATGGTACGTATCCCCGCAACTTTCCTTGGCAAAGGCGCTAGTGCTAAATAAGACAATGATTCCCAGCACTAACAACACCGCGACCGCAGTAAGTAGGATATATGCGCCGTGTTTGTAGAGAAAGTTCATGTCAGAGGCAGAGGAGGTGTTAATACCATTTTCACTATGGCAGAGCTTTGGTTTTTTGTGCTAGAATCGGGGGGATGCCCGGTGAGATGGGTACAAAATGGCCGGTTTCAGCTTATGGGCAATGGAATAAGAGTTTCTCATCTTCAACTTCCGCGCAAGGGGAGTTTTTGTAGCCAAATCCTCCTTCTGCTCCAATCTATCTTCCTTGCTTTGCCCATGGCAGTATGCGTAGTTTGAGGGTAGGTACTTTGCTTTGCCTTGGCATCCTTTCCTTCATATCTTTTCCTTCTTGCTGAATCCTAGAAGTATTCCGCAATAAGTGGAGAAAGGATAGAAGCAGTAATAGTGGATACAGCATGTTGAGTTTGGCATCCTGCTTACCATCGAGACAGGATGGGGAGAATTATCTGGTGAGCCGGCTTCTCCTCCACTGTGGGTTAGGAAGATGGGACGAGGGCAACCGCAACTGCTGACTTGGGCTTGCGTCCCACCTGCGCTCCTTCGGAAAGGCACAAGGTAGCAGGAATCACATGTAAGGCGCTGCTGAGAGTCCGGTATCTCCCTAGCTGTTGTACAATATGTTAAAAAGGAGACAAATCACGACGACAAGGACAAGGTGGAGGGCAAGTATGATAAAGAAAACGTGTGCAAGTCTTAGGCTATTTTTTTCCGTTCCGTCCAAACCTTTTTCGTCTGAGCCGGATGTCGCTGGACATGGGGAACCTGTTCCCTTCCTAAAAAAATGAGCAGGCGGTCGGCACGGCTGTAGATGGGCAGATGCTCTTGGTTTCATCATGCGTGATAACGGACTTGTTGCCCTGGTAGAGCGTAAACAAACCGCTTGAAGTATCTTCCGCGTTCTTCATATCCGGAGAACATATCAGTGGAGGAGGTGCCAGGAGAAAATAGCACAACGTCGCCTGGGAAGGAGAGTTTTGCCGCTAAACAGACGGCATCTTCTAGTGTTTCCGAGATTTCAGAAGGGACAGCTTTCCATGAAGCTGCGATCCGATAGCGCATTTCTCCAATGAGTATGGCTACCTTTACTCTCGCCTTTACCAGAGGAGCAAGGACATCGAACTCAAATCCCTTGTCTTTTCCTCCTGCAATGAGGACTATGGGGGTGGTTTGAGACTGGATAGCCTTTTCCAAGGCATCTAGACTCGTGGATTTAGAGTCATTAATCCAGCAGATACCATCCCATCGGCAAACAAATTCACAACGGTGCTCAAGCGGTGAGTACAGGCAGGCTGCACGTGCCATATCTTCAAACGAGAGTCCAAGACAGTAGCCTGCTGCTAACGCAGCCATAAGATTTTCGGCATTGTGACTACCACGGAGGAGAGTTTGACTTTGATCCAGTACGGGAGTGCCTTGGAAGAGAATCTGAGACCCTCTCCTAGTAAAATCTGCGGTGAGACCTTCTGCACTAAAAGTAATCGACTTTGCTGCAAGATCAGGAAGATTATCTCTGGCATTTACTACAGCAAAATCCTCTGAAGTTTGGTTAAGAAAAATGCGGAGCTTAGCCTGACGATATTCTTCCATGCTATGATATCGGTCTAAATGGTTCCAACTGAGATTTAACCATACGGCGATGTGTGGATGGAAGCTATGGATGGTCTCTAGCTGGAAAGAACTCACCTCTACTACCGCAGCGCGTAGATCAGGATGCGATTGGGCAACAATTTCAGAAAATGGAGGTCCGATATTCCCGCAGGCGTTGGAGTAGATTCCACAGCAATTAAGTAGGGTTTCTATTAGCTTAGTGGTGGTGCTTTTCCCATTGGTTCCAGTAACAGCAATGATGGGAACTTGGCACTTCCAAAAAGCTAACTCAATTTCACTGATAACAGGAATTTGCTTACGTATAATATTTTGTGCAATCGGGCTTGCCAGCCCGATACCAGGGCTCAACACACAGAGATCGTAGGGAGTAGGATCAACGTCTGCCTCTGTCCCAATAATAAAGTCTATCCCTTCTTTAGAGAGTGTCCGAATACGGGCACGTACTGACATGCAAGTAGAACTATCGAGGCTAGTAACCAGCCAGCCATGAGTATGCAAGAGTCTTGCGGCTGCTTCCCCGCTACGTCCTGTCCCCAAGATAGCCGCTTTTTTTCTCGTCAAAAGTGGTCTCACCGTAACCTTAAAGTAGCCAGGCCAAGTAGAGAAAAAAGGACCGACATTATCCAAAATCGGACGATAATGGTACTTTCCTTCCAGCCGCTGAGCTCAAAGTGGTGATGTAGAGGGGACATCTTAATAAGGCGTCTTCCAGTAAGTTTAAAACTTGCCACCTGGAGAATGACCGACAACGCTTCTATAACAAAAGTGCCGCCGACAATGGTGAGAAGGAGCTCTTGTTTGCAGCAGATGGCAGTTATTCCAAGAACCCCTCCCATAGCAAGAGATCCTGTATCCCCCATGAACACGCGGGCTGGATGACAGTTCCACCAAAGGAACCCCAGGCAAGATCCGAAGAGGGCCATGCAAAGCACACTCAATTCTCCAGAATAAGGGATGAATGGAACTCGCAAGTAGGAAGCAATTTCGAAGTCTCCGGCAACGTAGGCAAGAACCCCGTAAGAGGCTGCCACGACGGCTGTACAGCCAACAGCCAGTCCATCTAATCCATCTGTAAGATTCACGGCATTAGAAGCTCCCACGATAACTAGTGGGTAGATACAAAAGGCAAGCCATCCAAGGTGGAGGACGACTGGGTTCCTAGAGAATGGGATGCAGAGCTGTTGGAAAAGCGCATTTGACTGAGGGCTGAAAAGTAAAAAGAGAACTACAGCTGCTGCAAGCAGACATTGTAGTCCGAACTTAAAACTGCTGCTAATACCAGTAGAAGAGCACCGGATAACCTTTAGGTAATCATCTACAAGTCCCAGGGAGGCTAGATAAATCATAGCAAAGATGGCTAACCACACGAAGGGGTTTGGAAGATGAGTCCAAAGTAAAGAGGAGACGATAGTAGAACCTAGTGGAAGAATTCCTCCCATTGTAGGGGTTCCTCTCTTTTCTCTGTGTAGTTCAAACAACTTATGAGTCTCTCCCTGGGTACGGATAGGTTGACCAAACCCGAGGGAAATAAGTTGGCGAACGACAAGATTTCCAAAAATTAGGGATAGGAGAAAAGCTGTGATGGAGGCACTAATAGCACGAAAAGTAATGTCCTGGAAGACGTTAAGCCTCTCAAGAAGATCCCCCTTAGCCCCATACACCCTTGCCCACTCGCTAATTTCAAAGAAATAGTAAAGCATGGACTGGTCAGTATTGCTCAATAATGTAACTCATGCGTGCTGAGTTACTACCTTTGATCAAGACTATGTCTCCAGGACTTGTTATCCTGCCGAGGAGTTTTGCTGTGGCAGAAGTGTCCAAAGTGTGATAGACGTTTCGCATCCCTCTTTTTATTGCCTCTCTGATAAGCGGAAGAGTTTCTTCTCCAACTGCTATCAGAGCATCTACAAGGGATGCCGCTGCTGCCTGGGCTACCTTTTGGTATCCTATTTTTGTGTAGACTCCCAACTCATCCATTTTTCCAAGGATGGCAAAGCGGCGTCCTGCACATGGAATCTCAGAGAGGGTGTTAAGAGCGGTTACCATCGAATCTGGATTGGCGTTATAGCTGTCGTCTAGGAATTGAACCTGATGCTTGACCTGTAGTTTCGGACGGCAGTGCAATAGAGGAGCATAACTTAGCTCCCTTGCTCCATCAGGGATAGAAATTCCCAACTCAAGACCAACTGCTAGGGCAAACAAAGCGTCTTTTACCATGTGCTTTCCAGGAACACTGAGTGTCACGGAAGCATGCTGCCCAAAACTGTGTGCAATAAAGCGGGTTCCGTTGGGAAGAACTTCAATATTTGAGGCAGTAACCGCACCGAAGTTTAACCCGACAAAAAGAGTGCGGATTGGTGAGGAGGAAGCCAGTTTTTTGGAAAAATCGTCCTCTGCAGGAAGAATTAGCGTGCCACCCGGCGTGATCTGGGGAATTAGGCTCCCCTTCTCCACTGCAATTGCTTCGCGTGAACCCATGTTTGCGATGTGGGCAACTCCGATGTTGGTAATAATGCCGATCTGAGGGCGGGCCAGTTTAGCTAATGGAAGTATTTCTCCATGGTGATTCATGCCGATTTCCCAAATGGCTACATTGTGAACAGAAGATGTAGCAAGAATGGTAAGTGGCAACCCGATATGATTGTTAAAATTACCTTGTGTGTGTGAGATAGAAAATCGTCTTTCTAAGACTCTGGCAGTAAGTTCCCTCGTAGTCGTTTTACCATTACTTCCAGTGATACAAATCACTTTTGGCGCAATCCTGTCTCGCCAACTCTCAGCAAGATGGCGTAGCGCTACTAGCGAATTTGGAACGAGAATGACAGCTAATTTGGAATTGATGGGTAGCGTGGAAATAGACTCAACAATTACAGCACTGGCACCACATGCTTCTGCTTGAGCAAGAAATCGGTTTCCGTCAAAGTGGACACCACGCAATGCGATGTAAACATCGCCTGGTTTCAGTGTGCGAGTGTCTTTAGAAAGCTGGCTGACAAGGCACCGAGGATTCCCCTGAAGAAGTACACCCCTACACATCTCTGCAACCTCTCTGATGGTACAGACATCCATTCAAAATCCTACTGGTTTTTCTGCGATAGCCCGCGCGGCTATTTCTACATCGTCAAAGGGCATCATCCTGTGGCCAGAAAATTCTTGGGTTTTTTCATGGCCCTTGCCAGCAACAAGGACAATATCGCCTGCTTGTGCTATAGAAACAGCACGGCAAATAGCGCTTTCTCTATCGGCGATGCATTCATAGTGCATATTAAAAAATCCACCTTTGACCTCAGTGATAATGGCGTCTGGATCTTCCTCACGCGGATTATCTGATGTTACGATAGTCCAGTCTGCTATCTCTCCTGCAACACGAGCCATGAGCTGGCGCTTGGAACTGTCACGGTTGCCACCACAGCCAAAGACGACAATAAGTCGGGATGGACGGAGTGTTTGTAAGGTTTGGAGGGCATTTTTCAGGGCGTCAGCAGTATGAGCGTAATCAACGAACACTTGGAAGTTACGCTTTACCGGCACGCGTTCTAACCTACCTGGTATTTGAGGCATAGATGCCAAAGCGGCTACCGCTACACGAGGTTCTACACCCATAGCGTTGGCGGCAGACAACGCTGCAAGAGAATTGTAAATGTTAAACGTACCAATCAAAGGAAGACGAACCAAATAGCTTCGTCCACGTGCTTCTAGTTGATAAGTCGTGCCGACGGTATCGGAACGTACATTTAAAGCACGAAAGTCTGCTCCTATACCTAACCCATAACGAATGATAGGGATGTTGTGCCGCCGCAGTCGATCCATTAGCAGACGTCCATAACGATCTTCACAATTAATAACTGCCTTAGCGCGTTTGGCTTGAGTAGAGAGGCTTTTGAAAAATTCGACCTTGGCATTGAAGTATGCTTCCATACTGCCATGGAAGTCCAAGTGATCCCGAGTAAGATTGGTAAATACGAAGGTCTCAAACTCTACAGCATGCAATCTATGGAGAGTGCTGGCATGACTAGAAGCTTCTAATGCACAGGCACGTAGGCCGTAGTTACGCATGCAAGCAAGCATTTCTTGTATGTCCGGGGCTTCTGGGGTAGTTCTCCTGGCTTCTAGTGTGCCGCCTCCAATATCGTAAATAACGGTTCCAATAAGCCCACAAGGTAATCGGGCGCTTGAGCAAATATGACGGATCAAGAAAGTAGTAGTAGTTTTGCCGTTAGTACCTGTTACTCCAGCCATCTTAATGGAGGAGGAAGGGCTAGAATAGAACGTGGAGGCAACCTCTGCTAGGGAAAGCCTAGGATTTTCCACACGAATCACCGGGACTGGCAATTCTAACTGTTTAGCAGCCACGATGGCAACTGCCCCATTCCCTATGGCTTCTTGTACAAATGAGGCACCATCCAATCTCTCACCTTGCAGAGCAAAGAAAAGCGTCCCAGGACTTGCTCGCCGTGAATCATAAGAAATCGAGGCAATTTGCGGGTCACAGCTACTGGATATGGCTTGCACTTTTGTCGCAGAAAGCAGTCTGCTCAGTTTCATCGTACTGAGCTAGGCTTGCCAGCCTCTTTCTGAGGGGAGACAATGGGTGGGACCTTGATGGGGAAAGGGGATAGGTCCATATAGCGAGCTGCTCTTTCTGCGATGCGTGAGAAGATTGGAGCAGATATGAGTCCCCCATAAGCCATACTGGGGGGTACTTTGGCGTCATCTACCACGACTAAGCAAACAAATTGTGGATCCCTTTTGGGGAGGAAGCCAGCAAAGGAAGCGACGTAGCGTCCTTTATGATACCCTCCCCTATAGTCCACTTTTTGAGCAGTTCCAGTTTTTCCAGCTACTTCGAAGCCATCGACTCGTGCCTGCACTGCAGTCCCCTTCTGGCTCACTACTTCCGTCAGCGCATCCCGTATTGCCTTAGCTGTCTCTGGGGAGATTACTTGTCGAACGAAGCGAGAAGAAATGGTACTGACTGGTTTTCCTTCCTCATCAAGAAGTGCCTTTACGATATGTGGAGCTATAAGTCTTCCCTCATTGGCAATAGCACTCATGGCAACAGCGAGCTGAAGGGGGGTGACGGCCACTTCATACCCTATAGGGATTCTGGTAATGCTTATTTTGCTCCAACGATACGGTGGATGGACAATTCCACTAACCTCACTAGGTAGCTCAATGCCTGTTTTATCCCCGAATCCGAATCTCCGAATGTATTGGTATAGGCGCTGATTACCCAATAAAAACGCTAGCTTAGCTACACCAATATTAGAGGACTTGACTAAAGTGTCGTGCACAGAAAGACACTCATAGGCTTTATGGTCCTTGAGGATAGTCCCACCGTAGTGGAACGTGCCATTCTCACAAAAAATGGCGCTTTTCGGACGTACTAGTCTTTCGTTTAACGCTCCAGAAGTAGTGACAATCTTAAAGGTAGATCCTGGCTCTATCATGTCCATAACGGCATAGTTCCTTAGTTGATTTGGAGCAGCAGCTCCAACGTTATTAGGATCAAACGTGGGACGATTGGCCATAGCCAAGACTTCACCAGTTTGAGGACGTATCATGACGGAGCTGACATATGCTGCTTTAAGCTCATGATAGGCAGTGTCTACTTCCTTTTCCACGATAGTCTGCAGGTTTGCATCAATGGTGAGTTGAATATTAATTCCGTTGCGGGGTAGGTGTTCTTGCCCACGATAGATCACGATTTCTCGACCGGAACGGTCCCGTTCAATAAGGCGAAACCCATTCTTACCGTCAAGGTAGGCTGCCATAGAAGCTTCCAAGCCTTGCACGCCTCGTCCACTATGGTCTAGAAATCCTAGCACCTGGGAAAGCAGTTCACCATTAGGGTAGACGCGCTGTAGTTCCTGCTCAAAGGATAAACCACGCAGTGAAGTCTTCCGCAGTTCCTTCATCAGTACTCTAGCTTGGTCTTCAGGAAATTTTCTCTTGACTACCACATACTTGCGCTCGGTTTTAAGCCTTGAAAGTAGTTCTTCGACGGGGATTGAAAGCAAAGGAGCAGCACACCTAGCTAGCGCGTGAGCATCCTTGATTAGGGAGCCATCTGCCACAACTGTTTTCAGTGGTAGATTAGTAGCTAAAATTTCCCTATTGGCATCGAGAATGAGTCCACGACGAGCATAGAGGATTTGGCGAATGGAGTGCTTCTGTGCAGCTAAGGCTGTAAACTCGTGGTGTTTGATAATCTGAATGTAGACTAGTTGGACGGAATATCCGGTGAGAATTAAGGAGAGCCCGATTCCAGCCCAAGTCATGCGAATCTGTACATTCCGCCTCACTGGTGCAACCCCTCGTTGAGGGCAGTCCTCATGTCGTCGTGTGCGGTTTCTGGCACGAACAGGTGAGCAATGCATCGATCCTGAATTGCGTGCATGATAATGGCCATCGATTCTAGCTTTTTTCGGACAGCAGGACGTGAGGAAAGTGTAGCAATTTCAGCCAGAAGTACTTGATTTCTTACGTGTATCTCGCTGAGTCTCTTCTCAAGCTTCTGGATATCTTGCCCGAGTTGAAATTGTTGGTTTTTCAGGTGGACTACTTGTAGCCCGACTCCCCCCAAAACAAGTGCAATTAAAGTCCATTGGAAAATTGAGCGAGATTCGATGGGATTTCTGTTTTTTGTATTCATTATCCCTCTTGTCCAATGCTCTCAACAACACGCAATTTGGCGCTACGGGCTCTAGGATTATTATGGATCTCCTCTCTACTTGCTTTGATAGGATGAGGAGTGAGAAGTCTAAAGATACGTTGTGGATTTGGACGCGGAGCAGGCCAAGTGAGGTAATGAACCCACTTCATGCTCCCTCTTCGAAAGAAATGTTTTACTATGCGGTCCTCTAGTGAATGGAAAGTGATGACAGTAAAGCGTGCTCCATGGGAAAGATAGGAGGAGATAGCACTGAGTCCTTCCTGCAGGGCCCCCAATTCGTCATTAACTGCTATACGTAAGGCTTGGAATATCCGTGTCACTGGTCGATGCGGGTTGTGACAACATTGGGAGACGACAGATTTGACGATGGAAACAAGATCAAAGGTTGTGCTAACAGAGTGGCGAGTGCGCAGCGCGACAAGACGGGAGGCAATGCGAAAGGCATGAGGCTCCTGGCCGTATTCACGAAAAATGTGAGCCAGCTCCGAGAGACTAGCTGTGTTGACAATATCTGCCGCTGAAAGAGGAGCAAGGGGACTCATCCGCATATCGAGCGGCCCATTTTTGAGGATGGAGAACCCACGACTTGGAGTTTCCAACTGGCGAGAGGATACGCCTACATCCAAAAGGGCTCCATCCAAACCTTGCACGTCAAGGGAACAAAGTATATGCCGGGTTCTTCTAAAGTTTTCTTGAACAATACGAATGCGTGAGCCATAGCCGGCAAATCGCTTTCTGGCATAAGTGATTGCTTCAGGGTCTTGATCTACAGCAATGACAGAGGCCCCATTCTGAAGTAGGCTTGCGCTGTGTCCTCCGCCTCCTAGTGTTCCATCCAAAATAAGTGCCTTGGGAAACGGTTGAAGGTAGTTGACTACCTCGTTAGCCAGTACGGGTATATGGTAGCTTTCTGACCCTGTAGGGTGTAGAAAATCCGAGAAAAGCGTATGCATTGGCGCTTGAGGAAAAAGCAGCTAAGAAATTAGGGGGATGTTGTTGGAACTTTCAAGATGGTCCTGCACAAGTTTTTCCAAGTGGCAGTCTGCAGCAAAATTGGTGGTCGCTAACTGACTAAATCAAAGCACTGCGAGAACGTAGAAGTAAATGATTCGGGCTCTCTCTGCACCCACCTCCGGATGGTCTCCTCCTCGAAAAAGGCTCCAGTATCAGTCTCCATAGGCATAAGTGCAAAAGGTCCCTCCTGTTGAGTATAGAAAACCTCAATGAATTCCCACCCCGTTTCTGCAGAGGCTTGTAGACTACCTTTTTTCTCTAGCCAGTCACATTTCGTGACTCCTAATTCCTCGCGTAGCTCCCTACGTGCAGCGATCTCATAGCCTTCTCCAGATTGGAGATGTCCCGCAACGCTAGAATCCCACTTACCTGGATTGTTGTCCTTCCAAAGGGATCGCTTTTGCAAGAACCATTTACCAACCCCATTCTGTATCAAAATGTGTACGGACCGATGTGGAAGCTGTTCTGCATGGACCTTTAAGCGTGGAGCTCGAGTTACTACTTGATTCCTGGAATCTACAACGTCAAATTCCTCCATGCACGCGGCAATAGTCCGAGAACGGAATGGACTAAGTCGGAAAGCCAGTTCCGCATAATCAGCTGGGGAGAGTTCTTCCGCGCGCGCAAGGGGCGAGATTCCTCTCTCTGCAGAAAATTCTTCCCACACGCCTTTTGTATTCCAAAGCAATTTCCTCAACTGTTTTCTGCGCTCAGAGAATCCACGATACACTATCCTCTCAAAAAGGATCTCGTCACAGAGAGGGACAACTTCCCGTGGCGTAAAAAGGATAATGGCCGAATTCACCCTAGGTTTTGGGTAAAAAACACCGGGTGAGAGATTGCGAAGGAATCGCATCTTCCAACGATGCTGGATGTGGACTGTCATTGTTCCATATTCTCTGGTGTGCGGAGCGGCGGCGAGCCGCTGTGCTAATTCCCTTTGCACGGCAAAAATCAGCCGGGTTGCTGGTGAGAGCTTGTCGAGGAACCGCATAAGGATGGGGGAGGCCACACAATAGGGTAAATTCCCGATAACCTTTACACGTCCGAATCCATAGAATCCGAGGAGATCAACGCGTGTTGCATCTGCCTGAATAACATGGAAAGAATTTCCTAACCTCTGAACCAACGCACCCGCAAGGCGGCCATCCTTCTCCACCACAGTTAGCCGCCTCGTCCCAGCTTGCATCAAATATTCTGTAAGAGCACCTAACCCTGGACCCAACTCCACTACGTGGTCCCCACGATCTATAGAAAGCCTCGACACCATCCATCGAGCGAGATTCTGATCATGCAGAAAATTCTGCCCCAGACTTTTTGTGGGCTCTAGGGCAAGCTCCCTAAGATAGCTTCGCACTTCTCTGAGTGTCATTGAACCTACTGATTGTCCTATCAAGCACCCTTTCTTCCCTAAATCTACTTTCAACTTATTGAAAACGTTTCTTGTGAGCCAGGAAATTCCCTATTATAGCATCCATCTCAATGAACAAGGGTGGTCTTCTAAGTATTACGTTCCTCCTGCTGTTTTGCCTGAGTGTTTTCTTTAACATTTTTTTGCTGGTAACTCTTACTGATAAAAAGGGTTTTTTTGCACTGGAAAGGCGCTACCGTGAAACCGTCCTCCTGCCAGGGGTAGAAGGTGCAAAAATTGTGCTCATCCCTCTCGTTGGGACTATTGGCTTTTCTCAATCCAACGCGTTAGGCGACTCCATGGTAGATGATCTGAAGGAAGCTTTCCAACAGGCAGCCAGCGATCCCGATGTCAAAGCCATTGTAGTCTCTACAGATTCCCCAGGAGGCGAGGTAACAGCATCTGATGTTCTTTATCATTCTCTGCGTAGCCTTGCGCGACAGAAGCCGGTTGTCTACTACATAAATTCCATAGGGGCTTCTGGAGCCTATTACACTGCTTGTGGAGCCTCCTGGATTATGTGCAGCCCTACTACCTTTACTGGCAGTATTGGTGTGATAATTTCTACCCTGAACTACCAGAAATTTTTTGGTAAGATCGGCCTGCAGTCTCTGGTTTTTAGGAGCGGGAAATTCAAGGATATGCTTAACCCTGCAAGGGAAATGGCCCCTGAGGAAAAGGCTTATGTTCAAGAACTCGTTACGCAGACCTACAGGCGATTTGTACAAGTTGTTTCCTCTGCTAGACACTTGCCCCCTGACGTTCTCTATAAAGGAGTCGCAGATGGTCGCATCCTCAGCGGAGAGGATGCTTATCGCGAAAAACTTGTAGACAGCCTCGGCTATATTGAGGATGCCTATGCCAAGGCGAAAGAACTCAGCAGTGCCCCTGATGCCTCGGTTGTCAGTTATACGGCGCAATTCTCCCTATCAACATTCTTGAGTAGATTAAGTCAGGGGATTACTCAAAAAGTCCAACTGAACCTTCTGCATGTTTTTGCGCTCGAACCTGGAAGACTTTATCTTTTACCCTCTATCTTGGTGCCATAGCTTACAGTACGCTGGTTTTATGAGCCCTAACGATGGAGTGTTCTCCTTCCATGCATATCGTGCTCGGCTCTTACAGGAAGTGCACACCGATAAGGATCTGTCTCACTTTCGTCGCACAATTTTCTTCTCTAGTGGCACTTTTTGATTCTTATGTGCACTTGTGAATGTTGCCTTTCTTCGAGAAATTCTTCAGTACATCCCCCAATTTCGGGAACGCATATTTGTAATCTCAATTGATGGATCAGTTGCTGGATCTGAAAATTTCTCCAATATTCTTCTGGATTTGGCTGTCCTACGTTCCCTGAGTATCAAGGTAATTTTGGTACATGGCGCTAGCATCCAGACTGAACGCCTGGCGCATAAATATAAGGTCAAACTTTCCAGCTCCAGCGGAATCGGTATAACGGACATGGCTTCCCTGCAGGTGAGCATAGATGCGGCAATGCGCCTTACCAGTGAGATCATGCAGGGATTGTCTGCCGTGGACTTACGAGTTGCTTATGTTAATGCCATTATAGCTCATTCAGCAGGAATACTCGGCGGAAAAGACTATCAGTTTACAGGACGCGTAGAGCGGGTAGACAGTAAGGTGTTGGACTTACTTCTAAGGGAAGATATTATTCCGATACTGCCTCCACTAGGATTCGACGGGGAGGGCCATACCTACCGAGTAAATTCTGATTTGATTGCCATCGAAGTAGCCGGAGAGCTTCAGGCAGCAAAGGTTATCTTTCTAGCTTCTACTGCCGCTTTTGGACCAAAAATCCAGCTGCCAAAGCAAATCTCCGTCTCGGAATCAGAAGAGCTTGTTGTGCGTAATCAGATCCGCTGGCCCTCTAACTTAATTTCCAAACTGGACGGTGCGTCTCGCGCATGTCGACATGGGATACCGCGGGTACATATTTTGAATGGGAGCGTAAATGGGGCATTGCTTAGGGAAGTTTTCAGCAACGAGGGGTCCGGTACCATGGTGTATTCGAACGAATATCAACAGATCCGCGGAATTTTTAAGAAGGACGTCCGAGACATCCTCAACTTAATCAGGCAGTCAGTAAAGAATGAAGAACTAGTCCGTCGTACACGCAGTGAGATCCTAGCTCACATGGAAGACTATTGGGTACTGGACATTAACCACAATTTGGTGGCTTGCGTAGCCTTACACGTCTATCTGGAGGAAATTGTTGGAGAGATGGCCTGTCTGTACGTACATAGCAGCCATGAAAACAAAGGCTATGGCCGAAAGCTAATGGCGTTCGTCGAAACTCTTGCAAGAGAAAAGGGACTAAAGAAAGTTTATGCTCTCTCCACTCAAGCGTTCAACTATCTCCAGCAAAAAGGAGGATTTAGGGTAGCGCAGCCAGAGGATTTACCAGTCAGTCGCCGAGAGAAATACGAAGCTAGTGGACGATGTTCTCGCATCCTGGTCAAAGAGCTTACTTGCTGAGGAATCATGCATAATAAAGTAATAAAGTCTAAGGGACTGGCCCTTCTCGCTTCTCCGATAGGTGGGAGGGGTAGAAACTCAAGGAGATGCAGAAGGACTGCAAAAGAGTACGCTGTATTCATCGACCGTTGAACAGGCAAGTTGACAAAGGCGGCGGTTCCCACACCAGCCTCGCCCACCGTTGTATCTAGTTTGTCTTTGACAAGGAAACTTTTTAGGACCATAGGGGTTGTCTCTTCTCCACTTACGCATGGCTTGTTCCCATGAAACTAGTCGTTATTAAAGAAGCACTACTAGAAGGGCTACAGCGCATACAGAGTGTCGTCAGTCCACGACCGACTTTGCCAGTTCTTTCCAACGCTCTCTTGGAAACCGATGGAGAAGGATTGAAAATAACCGCCACGGATCAGAGCACTGCCATCCAATGCCACATCCCTGCTTCTGTGGAAGTACCGGGAGCAACTACTTTGCCAGCACGCCGACTTGCCGCCATTGTCCGCGAACTCTGTAGCAGCGACGTTTCACTCGAAACGGACCCTAAGAGTGTCTCCACCATTCGGTGTATGTCCAGCTTCTTTAGAATATTCGGTCTTCCTAAAGAGGAATTTCCAGAACTTTTTGAGATAAAGGACGCCATTCGTATTTCTATGGAACAGTCTACTCTCCTTGAAGGTCTTAAATGTACTTCTTATGCAATCTCTACAGATGAAACTCGCTATATTCTCAACGGCATCCTCTTTTCCCTTAAAAACGAAAGGTTAACACTTGTTGCAACAGATGGCCGCCGTCTTGCCCTTTACGAGATAGAGGTAGGGCTACCTCATGGTCAAGAGCTGGAGTTTATTGTGCCAACTAAAGCTATTAGTGAGTTGCAGCGTCTCCTCAAGGAGAACAGCAGGCTAACACTTTCCATCACTAAAAACGTCGTGGCGTTTCATCTAGGGACTATCTTCCTGATCTCCAAATTGATAGAAGGAGACTATCCTAACTACCGTCAGGTTATCCCCAGCAGGGCCTGTGAAAGAATTAAGCTTGATCGGGAAGTATTTTTAGGCGCAGTAAGGCGCGCATCCCTACTAAGCTTAAACAAGACAAGTTCAGTTTGCCTAGCTATTACTGGGAACAAGATGGACATTACAGCAGTCACTCCAGAAATAGGAGAAGCGAGAGAATCTCTCTCGGTTGCATACCATGGAAAAGATTTTTCCATCGCATTTAATCCTGAATTCCTATTGGATCCACTACGTAATATCTTGGATGAACAGATTAGCTTGGATTTTCTCGATGAGATGGGTCCGAGTGTGCTTCGCGTGCCAACCAAAGAGAAATTCCTCTATGTTCTTATGCCTATGAGAGTCTCTCCAGCCAGCTAAATCGCGGCGGCATCTAAGGCGCCGACATAGCACAGCGGTAGTGCAGCTGATTTGTAATCAGCAGGTCGTCGGTTCGAATCCGACTGTCGGCTTCAACGCGAAGCACCGCTCTTTATATGGACAATGAGATCATTCACTAGCTTGCATGGACTAGGTATAAAGTAGCTAGCGCCGGAGTTCCACAAGAAGGTGAAGAAGTGTGACCTTCCGCCCTCTTTCAACTTAGTGAACGACAAGATTTACCAATTTTCCGGGTACAATAATAAAGCGTGCCGGTGTTTTTTTACCAAGTGCTGTACGGACTTTTGGCAGAGCCAGAACAATTGATTCGATCTCCATAGAGGAAGAAGAACCTGGAACGCGCACTCGGTCTTTAGTTCTGCCATTAATCTGTACAACCAATTCCCTTTCAATTTCTGCAAGTAGAGATTCTTTGTACTTAGGCCAAGGCTGGCTGGAAGCACTGGAAGTAAAGCAGGAAAATCGTGAGGCAAGACGGGACCAAATTTCCTCAGCAAGGTGAGGAGCAAACGGACTAAGGAGCTGAAGTAGAGTTTGAATGACCTCCACGGGGCAGGGATTGACGGATGTAAACTCATTGACAAAAGTCATCAGCTGAGCGATGGCCGTGTTGAAGGAAAAAGCCTCGATGTCAGCTGTAACTTTCTTGATGGTAGCATGGATTATTCGTAGCTGATGGGAGGTGCAGGGTTGCTCTGTAGTTAGTGCAGAGGAAATTTCCCAGCGACCCTCCTGATCTTCTTCAAATGCAAGACGCCAAACTCGTGCTAGGAAGCGATAAACACCCTCTACACACTTTGTGTTCCAGGGTTTTGTTTGTTCTAAGGGCCCCATAAACATCTCGTACAAACGTAGAGAATCTGCCCCATATTCTGCTATAACACTCTCTGGATTAACAACATTGCCTCGGCTCTTGGACATTTTTTGCCCGTCTGAGCCAAGTATCATTCCTTGGTTAACCAGTCGTTGAAAAGGCTCCGGCGTGGAGACATATCCTAAATCAAAAAGGATCTTATGCCAAAAGCGGGCGTAGAGAAGGTGTAAAACAGCATGTTCAGTACCTCCTACATAGAGATCAACACCACCGGTTCTCTTCCCACTTCCCATCCAATACCTTTCTGCTTCTGCCCCGACGAAATGTGAGGAATTGTGTGGGTCGCAGAAGCGCAGGTAATACCAGCACGAACCCGCCCATTGAGGCATTGTATTGGTTTCTCTCCGAGCTTTTTCTGAATAATGTACCCATTCCCTTGCCTGTGAGAGAGGTGGTTCCCCTGTTTTGGAAGGCCTAAAGTCTGACACTGCTGGCTGACAAATAGGTAACTCAGACGGGTCAAGGGCACGATGCCGTCCTCCTTCCCAAACAATGGGGAATGGCTCGCCCCAGTAGCGTTGACGTGAGAACAGCCAGTCGCGAAGTTTATAATGAACTGCCAGTCTGCCTATCCCTTGTTCTTCTAACCATGCGGTAAGTTCCTTGGCTTTTTCAGCTGGCAACCCCTCAAGGGGAGGATGGATCGCAGGGGGATAATCTCCTACAGTTCCGTGAGAGGCAACGCGATGTATAGGCAGATGGAATTTCATAGCAAACTCAAAGTCCTGTTTATTATGTGCCGGTACAGCCATGACAGCGCCAGTACCATAATGCATAAGAACATAATCAGAGATCCAGATCGGGATTTTCTCACCGTTGACAGGATTAATGGCATAGGACCCGGTAAAGACGCCTGTTTTATCTTTATTCAAATCTGTACGTTCTAGGTCTGATTTAGAAGAAACCAGTTCTGAATATGCCTCTACCTCGGATCTTCGGCCGGAAACTGTTAAAACGCTGGACAGTGGATGTTCTGGAGCAATTACCAGGTAAGTAACCCCGAAGAGAGTGTCTGGTCGGGTAGTAAAAACTCTAAGAGAACAAGTATGGGAGACCACGCAGAAAATAATTTCCACTCCTTCACTCCGTCCAATCCAGTTTCTTTGAAGTAGCTTGATAGATTCTGGCCAATCTAAACCTTCTAGGTCATCTATCAGTCGTTGTGCATACGCTGTGATGCGCAGTATCCATTGCTTCATTGGGCGTCGTTCCACTGGAAAACCTCCCACTTCGCTATACCCTCCCCTCACTTCTTCTTTGGCAAGTACGGTACCAAGAGATGGACACCAGTTCACTGGAATCTCGGCTATGTAGGCAAGTCTCACAGAATCCGGATCATTTCTGCGATAGGTGGAAATAGCTTCTGCCTTGCCAGTGGATGGATTGACCCACGAGTTGTAGATTTGCAAGAAAATCCATTGTGTCCATCGGAAGTACTCAGGATTGGTCGTATCTATCTCACGTTTCCAATCATAGCTCAGTCCAAGTGATTGGAGTTGAGCGCGGAACCGGTCGATGTTTTTTCTGGTGGTAACGGCTGGATGCTGATTTGTTTTTAGGGCAAACTGCTCTGTTGGGAGACCGAAGGCATCCCAACCCATAGGATGGAGCACTTGGAATCCGCACATACGCTTATAGCGAGCCAAAATATCAGTGGCGGTATACCCTTCAACATGGCCAACGTGGAGCCCCTCTCCACTTGGATACGGAAACATGTCTAGAAGGTAGAATTTAGGACGGCAAGGATCGAATCCAGGTTCTCCTGGGTTAGGTACACTAAAAGTATTGCTACCAAACCAGGCAAGCTGCCATCTTGATTCATATTCGTCGAAAGGGATTTTTTTTGTATTTTGTGAGCGAACCATAACCTTTGTCGTGGAACAGAAGGAGGACGCCACAAGGTGCAGTCAGTATGCCCAGTCCGTTTTGCTTGAGTTTAGATAATCTCCCTGTTTTTATGTCATTCTGGACGAAGGTTATCCTTGTTCATGATGCAATTCTCCTGGGACAGGGTGCACACATGCGGTGGCCAGTGGCCACACATCATACCTTTTCTATAAGGAGGCCGTCAACGCGAACTCATATGATGAGAAAGTTCAAGATCTTTTCATGCCAGGTGTGGATCCCACCATTGCCTCAAAAAATCTGTCCTGGTGGAAATGAGAGGCTAGGTTCTTTCAAAAGCTGCTTTTTCGAGCCGCACACAAAAAGAGATATGGCCACCTTATTCCATATCCCAGGCGACCGATTTATGTTACCGCATGTCGTCCCCCAACAAATTCGAGAGCAACCAAGGGCAGCAAAAGCGCAGCGACAGACCGCACTTCGTGCCTGGAACATATAATAAATAAGATCAATTGGAACGAACTGCTGCTATCCTTATCCGGAAGACACCATTCTCTGAGGCGACACTGCTTTGTACGTGGATATCAGAGCAGTGTGGGAGAATAAAGACCAGTGCCCACGGGGCAAGAAGCTTCAGGAGCCCTTTTCAGGGAGGGCTGGAGCTCTTTTGTGAAGTGGAGATTTGTTTCGAGAGAAGCCGGAAGTCAGACTTGTACTCTCTAAGAGAGGCACGTGCTATGCTCCCCTTCGTAGCGGGAAAGTTTTCCTACTTCAATCTCGTTTTGGCAGCATACTTTTCAGAATTGGCTGAGGCGGTACTACCGGTTTTGGACGAATCTGCTCTAGAAGTATTTGATCTCCTCAGGGTTGGATTACGCTATCTGCAAAGATCCCCTGCTTCCCTACGTGCTTTAACCAAATTTGAAAGTAACCTTTGCCGAAGGATAGGAATAGGTGGGCCTCCTCTGGAGGCTCTAGAACATTACTGCGGATATCTGCCGCGCAGTAGAGCCACCGCCTTTCGTGCCTTACGTGTTCGGAGAGGTACACTCTAGCGGTAGAGATAATCGAAAGGTACAGACCTTGCAGGGGTGCACCGCATAGAGCTGGAGCTGGCTGAGATAATTTTCTCAGTCACACATGTGCGGTCAGAACTTCAAAGCCGGTGCTGCCTATTCCTCACACTGCAAGTGCTTGTAGAACCAGTGACGAAATATGTCGTTCGAGTAGCCCCTGTTGGATCCAGGAATAGAGAGCTATATTCCCGGTCTAGCCAGCTAGTATAGGGTCTTCTGTTAACCAACTAGCGTGACTCTCGTGACTCTTGTAACAGCTTGCTAAATAAAATTAAAAGAGGAAGCAACCTTCGCCGGAATTAAGTTGCAGCACGATACCGCAAGTACGGTAAGAAGGTATCTACTTGATTGATGCAGCAGTGCGCTAACATACCACCTCTTACTTTTTTTCAGTAGAAGGTGGATATTGCCGTGCTGTGGCGAGAGCTGTGGAGTTTGTTCTCTATAGGGGTTTTCCTCCCAACATTGTGCCTTGCAGTCTCGACAAAATCCCTTGATTATCAGAAGCCATGGAGGATCCCGGAGACGATGGCGACACGCTTGGCGCCTGCATCTACAATAGCAGACAGGTTTTCCGGCTTGATTCCTCCAATACAGAAGATACTACCTAGGGACCAGGCGGTGTGCTTCCCTGATTACACGTTAGGTCAGTCGGAAATATTCTGGTTTAGTGAGTATGGGAAAGAGAGGGGGGCCAAATGATATTTGATGTTATTAATCTGCCACAGCGGTGGAGGCCAGGCCATTTGGGCCCGAATAAGGTTGTGCGTGGAACACCCACCTATGGCATTCCTTCCAGCAAGGAACCGTGATTTTGTCGAGCGAAAGGTCCTTCTATCCAACGTGGAAGCCAGAAGCTCCTTCCTGTTTCAGTTACTAACTGAGGATAATCGTTAAGAATAAAGGGAATGTCTGTAAGGAGAAGAGCAAGGGAACAGGCGAGAGTCCTAACTTGTGACAAAGGATACCCCTCAGCGCAGAGTTGAATTATGTCTATCCCTCCTTGCATCATTAAATTCCCCAATTGGATAAAAACAGTCCTGAGGAGAAACGTGATCCCCATGTCCACAGTGCCATAAAGGACGCATTTAGAAAGCAACTTCGTGGGAAGTCATAGGTTTTATGAATCCAGTGAGTAAAATCAGGCTGGTTGCGTCAGGGACTTGAATAGATCTGTCCACCCTGCTTGCCACGACGTTAGAGATCTTCTGCTACTAATTCGTGATTTCGGAGTATACCGCGATATTTGCTAGTTAAGACTCACACCAATGAAGATGGGTTCCCCTTCCTCTCCTATAATCTATACTTCTCCGCGTGTGCTAAGGACACGGCATCTCTTGTATCATTCTTTCTACCAAATTGGTGTTATACTTGCCCTGACAGAAGTCCTCGTTCCTAAAAATAGCTTGTTGAAAGGGGATGTTCGTATGAACACCCGTAATAAGGTACTCGCTGAGAGCACGGCTCATGCGGCAAATTGCAGATTTGCGAGAAGAGGCTGCTACAATCAGCTTCGCGATCATGGAGTCATAATGCTGAGGGACTGGATAACCTGCGTAGGCGTGGGAATCGATGCGTACGCCATAACCTCCAGGAGCATAGTAAAGCTTAATGGTTCCCGGACAAGGTTGGAAATTTTTCGATGGATCTTCAGCATTAATACGACATTCAATAGCGTGGTAGCGCGGAGCAGTATAGGTCAGGTGATTGCTCAAGTGCTCTCCGGCAGCAACTCGGATCTGCTGCTTTACGAGATCACATCGATAGGCTTCCTCAGTGACTGGATGTTCTACTTGAATACGAGCATTCATTTCCACGAAATAGAAATTCAGCTTCTCGTCCACCAGATATTCTACCGTCCCCGCATTGGTATAGCCTACAGTTCGTGCCAATCGGATCGACGCTTCCCCCATCCGGCTTCTTAACTCTTCCGTCATAAGAGAAGAGGGACATTCCTCAACGATTTTCTGGTTACGACGTTGGATAGAGCAGTCGCGTTCTCCAAGGTGGATCACTTTGCTGTAATTGTCTCCGAATATTTGAAATTCGATATGGTGTGGGTTCAGAATCAGTTTCTCGATGTAGATTGCCGGATCACCGAAGACTTTTTCGGCCTCCATGCGGGCGCTATGAAAGTTCCGTACCAGGCTGTTTTCGTCGTACGTGGCCCGCAGCCCCCGCCCGCCACCTCCAGCAACAGCCTTGATTATCACAGGGTAACCGATAGCCCGAGCAAGTTCGAGCGCCTCCAGTTCTGAATCAACGGTACTCCTACTCCCAGGAATCACAGGGACACCTGCCCTGCTTGCGTACTCCTTCGCAGTACTTTTATCCCCCATTAAGCGAAGAACTTTCGGTGAAGGCCCAATAAAGGTAATGTTACAGCTGGCGCAAACTTCAGCAAAGTGAGCGTTTTCTGCCAAGAAACCATAGCCAGGATGAATGGCATCTACGTCGGTGATTTCTGCAGCACTGATAATACGGTCAACCTTCAGGTAGCTCTCGGAGCTAGCAGCTGGGCCAATACAGACTGCTTCGTCTGCAAGTTGAACATGGAGGGATTCAACATCTGGCTCTGAATAGACGGCGACCGTCTGGATGCCGAGTTCCCTACAGGCGCGGATGACGCGCAGAGCGATTTCACCTCGATTAGAAATAAGAATCTTCTTAAACACCACTTGTGCTCACTAGAAAAAGAGGCTGGCCAAACTGGACTGACGTCCCGTTTTCAGCAAGGATTTCTAAGATAACTCCTGATACTTCTGCTTTGATTTCATTCATTACTTTCATAGCTTCCACGATGCAGACCACTGTATCCGGTGTAATCAGGGTGCCAACCTGTACGAATGGCATATCCTCTGGAGAGGGAGCTACATAGAAAGTACCCACCATGGGTGAGGTGACGGTCTTTGTTAAATTTTCCTTGGAGGAAGGAGAGGGAAAGTTCTCAGCAGAAACAGCCTTCTGTGAAACCCCAGAATGGGACAAGAAAGATGTGGGTGGCGACGGGGGTAAGACGGTAACTGAATCGGAAGTAATAACGTCTGTCACACTTGCACTAAGAGTAATCCGGAACCCCTCTCGCTCCATTTTAAGAAAGGCAACGCCGTTTTTCTTCATCAAATTGATAAGTAAGCGTATTTCTTTAAGGTAAGAATCCACTGTAGGAAGAAAAATTCTCCAAACGTTGTCGTATCTTTCTAAGAAGAAAAGGGCTTTTTAAGTAACCACAACGAAGGGCACAGTAAGCGCTTATGCTTATGTTACTCGCGGGATAGGAATTAGAAGTTGTTCTTTACATTCCTAGCCTTGTTTGGCACACATGGCCCGTGCGGGGTTGGGCCCCATCTCTTTTGCTTTTTGCTATGAGCAGATTTCTCCTACCAGTCCTCCTAGCTTTCCATGTGGGGGTCTGTTTCTTGCTCGTTATCGCTGTGCTTATGCAGAGAAACCGAAGTGAGGGGCTAGGCACTGCCTTCGGTGGAAGGATGACCGATAATATCTTCGGGGCACAAGCCTCCAGTATTCTTGCTAAAGCTACGACGTGGTTGGGGGTCATCTTTTTCGTCCTCACATTATTACTTGCCATTACGTATGCAAGAACATCTACGGAGCACTCTTACCTTCAGAAAGAATTGGACAATCTTTCTCCTTCGTCAAGGGCCTCTCCTCCTGACGTAGGAACAAGATGACTGGCAGGGGGGGGCCAAACCCCCTTTAGGCACTCTCTTGGAGAAGTGGACTCGTGAAGGGAGCGTGCAAGGATGGGTGTCCGTCTGCAGTCTTCCATCGAAGAGATGGATCCGTTGATGGCTCTTCTCTTCTGACATGAATGATACATACAATCAGAGATCTCCACTAATTTTTGGCTTTCTGGCTCTGATCTCATAACAAGCCCTGTTGCCAATCCGAGCGAGAAAGTTAGTTGTGGGAAGTGTATCGTGACAACCCTGAAAGCCATACTTTGTTACAGGCTACGGAGATTATAGCAGCATAGCGTTGGACTTTTTTATTCCTTCTGTGGAAAGAGACTTGCCTAAGGTGCATCCCCTCGAACTACTGTTTAAGTGGTTCCTGGTCCGAACGCACCTCCTGTTGCAGGGCTCTATCTGAAACCCAAGGGGCATCCGTGATTATTATTGTTGAGTTCCAGATTATTCTTGTTCGCTCGCGGAGCGTGTTTGGAAAGAAAGACAGGGCATTGCCGCGAATGGTCAGCAGATCTTTCTCGCGCTAGCATGCCGATAATTCGCCGATTCGAATTCAGCCGTTTCTGTTCCTGGACGTTGTTGATATGGGATTGCTTTGCTTCCAAAATTATCACAACCTTGCCAAGAACATGGACTGGCACCAACCGATACAAAGAAAAAAATCGAACATGCCTTCCTCCTCCCTCTTTATCCCATCCGTCGGTTCAGGTAATGAAGCGGAAGCGGGACATGGAGAGTGGAATGGAAAATAAAAAAGGCAGGTTCCATCGGGAAACAGGAGGCTAACGCGGTTTTGGCCTTCTTCAATCAGTTTCCAAAAGGCACTGGTTGCGCCCAATCTCTCATCCTCTTCCGCTACAGTTAGATTAGACTGGAGCGAAAGGGAAAATCCAGCGGTGTATTCTTGTGGAGCACTCGCTGCACCAGCACATTTTTTGGTGCTGCTCGAAATAAATCCGATAGTCTTTGGAGCGATTTATCAGAACAACCTACGGTGCTCTCTCGACACAACACCCCAAAACGGCCATTTACATCCCTGAAATTACTCGGAAATCAACCGAAATTCTGCAAGAAGCTCCAGCTGCAACCCCTTTGGAAAGCACTCATTTCTGCGGCACTCGTTGCACTAAAATTATTTGGAACACACGAAGGTTAGGATAGAGAAAACAGAGAAAAGAAAACCCAAAACCCGCCTGCATGGAAAGTGCTTGTTTTTTTGATCTAAATTTAATAGGCGAGGAAAGGATCTCGGAGGAGCTGAGATTCTACTTGATTAAGCGGCCGTAAAATGATGCAATCCACTCCCGCTGGTCTGGTTTGTACTGTATTCTCCTCACTTTCATATGGCGAAAGAAGTTGTCACTATTGTTAAGCTGCAAATTCCGGCTGGACAGGCGAACCCTGCTCCTCCGGTGGGCCCTTCCCTAGGACAACATGGGGTGAACATCATGGCCTTTTGTAAAGAATTTAATGCTGCAACGCAAGGGCAAGTGGGAGATATTCTCACTGTGGTCATCCAAGTCTTTAAGGACAAGACTTTCTCGTTCATTACTAAATCTCCCCCCGCTGCCATCTTGCTTAAGAAGGCGGCCGGTGTCACTTTGGGGTCCAGGGAGCCTAACAAGACAAAGGTGGGGAAGCTCACCAAAGAGCAGGTTATGGAGATTGTAAAAATTAAAAAGGGGGATCTCAATACAGAGGATGAAGAGGCCGCGTTCCGTATTCTCGCCGGGACTGCCCGTCAGGCTGGTATAGAGGTTTTGCTTAGTTAAAAGGTATGGCAGTTCTTGGCCGTTGTACCGCTCGGCGAAAAGGTCTTTTTAGTGGTTTCCCGTGGAGAGGAGGGATCTAGCCATGGGTTGCTGGTCAGATAAATGCAGAAGAAAATAAGTAAGCGTTACCGGCGTGCTGCCGAGTTGGTAGACCCCAGCAGGAGGTATCCCCTGGGGGAAGCGGTTGGTCTTCTTAAGAGATTACCTCCCACTAAGTTTGATCAAACGGTTGCCCTTTCTTTTAGACTGGGAGTTAACCCCAAGCGAACTGATCATATGGTCCGGGGCACTTGCTTACTTCCACACGGAAGTGGAAAGTCTGTGTGTGTTTTAGTATTTGCAACGGGCCGGGCGGCTGTCGCCGCCAAGGAAGCGGGAGCTGAATACGTGGGCTATGAGGACCTCTTAAAAAGGGTGGGGGATGGATTTTCTAATTTTGATGTTGCTATCGCTACTCCAGCAGCCATGGCAGAGGTGCGAAAATTAGGAAAGATCCTTGGTCCTCGCGGTCTCATGCCCAACCCCAAGGTTGGGACAGTGACGGAAGATATTGCAGCAGCAATAAGGGAAGTAAAGTCTGGTCGTATAGAGTTCAAATTGGACAAGAACGCAAACATATCTGTTCCAATAGGAAAGTTTTCCTTCCTGGAGGATTATCTTATCGGGAATGGAAAGGCAGTGATTGACACGCTGCTCAGGGCACGCCCTGCTACTGCCAAGGGCCTGTTCTTTAGAAGAATTACTTTGAGTGCCACCATGTCCCCAGGACTAAATATAGAGTCACCTCATTCCCCGAGGAGCTAAGTCCAATGAGAGCGGAAAAAACTGGCATCACTGCGGATATTCGGGACTGCCTAAAGCAGTCTTCCTTTCTCTTTGTGGTCGGATATACAGGCATGCGGATGAGTCATTTTGCCGAGTTACGCAAACGTTTGAAGGTGGTGGATGCAAAGCTGCATGTGGTAAAGAACACTCTTTTCCTCCGTGCTGCGCAAGGGTTAGATTTTCCAAAGTTCAAGCCGGATTTTTGTGGTCAAAACGCTCTAATTACTGGGAACGGTGATGTATGTGCAGTCGCTAAGGTTTTTAGACTGTTTACTTTAGAGTTTGGAAAGCCGGCCATAAAAATGGGGATGCTTGACGGTGCTCCATTAAGTCTTGCACAGGTTGAAGTTTTGGCTAATCTAGCCTCGCGTGATGGGTTGCGTGCCCAGCTTCTTAGTCTTTTCGAAGAGCCGGCTAGCCGCCTGCTCCGCGCGTTCTCTGAACCCGGGGTGGGCCTCGTCCGTCTGCTTTGCCTCAAACGAAATGAACCGGTTTCTTCTCTGTAGTGGATGGATGCTCCCGCGCCCAGTGTTCTGCCAGGTGTCAGTAGACGTGAAATTAGATAAAAAAACAGAAATAAATAAGCAAAAAGCAAAACGGGGGAATTGTAAGCAGGAGGGCTTTCAGATGAGTTCGGCCGGAAGCAAGTGTACGTGTATGCTACTTAAATTATTAAAAATGTCAAAATGAGAGATGGCTGTACCACATATCTCCCCAGAGAAGCTACGTGAGGAGGGAGGGGGGCCGCGCGTGCTTAGTTACCATGAGTAGCTCACGATAGAACACCCCCATGAAAGAAGAAGAGGGACCCTTAGCTGATGTTAAAGTGTTTGGAGGGTCTTCAAGCGCAGAAACTAAACCGAAGTAAATCCAATGGCAAATCCTGATACCTTAATTGAAGAACTGAGTGGGCTCTCCATTTTAGAAATGGTCGATCTAGTCAAGAAACTGGAAACGAAGTGGGGGATTAGCGCCGCACCTGTCGCAGCTACCGCTATTTCCTCTGCGGGCACCTCTACAGCAGCTCCCATAGAGGAGAAAAGCTTGTTTGATGTTTATCTCAGTGAGTGTGGTAGCAATAAAATTTCCGTTATTAAGGAAGTCCGGTCGGCGGTTTCCAATCTAGGGCTAGCTGAGGCCAAGGCTCTCGTTGAGTCCGCCCCGAAAGTAATTAAGGAGAGTGTAAGCAAGGATGAAGCTGAGGAGATCAAAAGAAAGATCGAGGCGGTTGGTGCAAAAGTAGAAATTAAGTAGCCAAATAAGATAAGATACTGCTGTGTCCCATGTGGCTTTGGTGTGGCACAGCGAATCCCAGAGAGGGGTGTCCTCTTGCATTCTTGCTAACGGTGGCGGAGTCTTGGGGTGTCTCTCTCCGTCGTGCGTACCACTTAAAATGTAATAAATAAAAAATAAAAGTAGGCGGGATCTCTTCTGTTGTTGCCTGATTCTTGGACTTTCGCCACCGCTAGAAGACTCACTTCCTCGAAATTCTACATTTTGTTTTGAATAGATATACCTCTCTCGACTGCCCGCCACCTTCCGATAGCCTTGCAAGAGAAGTAAGAAAAGAAATAATGAAAGGAAGGTAACCGGCTCCGGTGTCGCTTAATTTAACTGAAAATGTCAGAAAGAATCCACTTTGGAAATATTCAGGAGGTTATCAAGCCACCGAACCTAATCGAACTTCAGGTGCATTCGTATGAAGAGTTCTTCCAAAAGCGGGTGGAACCCTCTAGACGCAGGACCGTCGGCTTACAGGCAGTCTTTCAGGAGTTTTTTCCAATTTTTGGATTTGAGGAAAAGTCCCTGCTTGATTTCGTCAGCTATGAATTAGAAGAGCCCAAAGTAAGTGCTATGGAGGCACAGCGAGAGGGTCAGACATATAGTGCACCGCTTTACGTTACTTTCCGTTACAAGGACGAGCAGTCTACAAGAGAAGAAAAGGTATATATGGGGGAGATCCCTCTCATGACGCCACAAGGAACGTTTATTGTTAATGGAGCAGAGCGTGTGGTGGTTAGTCAGCTACACCGTTCTCCGGGTATTTGTTTTGAAACGAGTGTTCATGTGAACGGGAAATTTCTTCACGGGTTCCGGATTATTCCAGATCGAGGCTCTTGGATAGAGGTACAGTTTGATACTAATGACCTCTTATACGTTTACCTTGATCGCCGTAAGCGCCGCCGTAAATTCCTCGCGACTACCTTCCTGCGGACACTGGGCTACGGAAGAGATATAGATATTCTTCGGCTCTTCTACGAGATTGAGGAAATAGCCTTGTCGGACAATTTAGATGAAGAGACTATCAGTACCAAGGTGCTTGTTTCTGACATTCATGATGGGGAAGTTGCTGTTGCACGTGTCTTTGAGCCCCTTAGCAGCGCTACCATACGCCAACTGATAAATCTTGGTTATAAAACTGCCAAAGTGGTGGAGATAAAAAAGGGCGATGCCATTATAAAATCCCTAAAGAAAGATCCGGCCCGCACTGAGGAAGAGGCTTTGAAGGACATCTATCGTAAACTGCGACCTGGTGATCCGCCAACTGTGCAGAATGCACGCAACATGCTAAAACGCCTTTTCTTTGATGCAAAACGCTATGACCTTGGCCGGGTAGGTCGGCACAAGATTAACCAGAAGCTAAATCTCAAAGTTGACTTAAAAGAGCGAACCTTGACCAAAGAGGACTTCGTAGCTGCAATAAGATACCTTATTGAGCTTAGCAAGGGAGAGGGAATGACCGACGATATTGATCACTTGGGTAGTCGCCGGGTAAGAACAGTGGGGGAACTGCTCGCTAATCAATGCCGCATTGGCCTTGCCCGCACTGAGCGATTGGTGCGTGAGAGGATGACACTCTATGATACCACTACCGACTATATTACTCCCTCCAAGCTGGTTAATCCAAAGTCCCTCAGTGCAGTAATTCGTGATTTCTTTGGGCGCTCTCAGTTGAGTCAGTTTATGGATCAAACTAACCCGCTTTCTGAGCTGACCCATAAGCGCCGTCTCTCTGCACTCGGGCCAGGGGGGCTCAGTCGTGACCGTGCTGGATTTGAAGTTCGAGATGTGCATCCATCACACTATGGGCGCATCTGCCCCGTTGAAACTCCGGAGGGGCCGAACATTGGTCTGATTAATTCATTGAGCACCTTTGCACGCATCAATGAGTTTGGATTTATAGAAACTCCTTATCGCAAGGTGGAAAAGGGCCGTGTGCAGAATGAGGTAGTTTACTTAAGCGCAGATAGAGACGAGAATTTTTATATTGCCCAAGCTAACACACCAGTAGACGAGAGAGGGAATTTACTTAGCGCTAAGGTTTCTGCCCGCTACAGAGGAGACTTCATAGAGGTTGAATCCGACCGCATAGAGTACATGGACGTATCCCCTAAGCAGCTTGTTTCTGTCGCTGCTGGGCTCATCCCATTCTTGGAACATGACGACGCTAATCGCGCGCTGATGGGTTCTAACATGCAACGCCAGGGCGTCCCGTTGCTTGTCTCTGAGGCCCCACTAGTTGGAACGGGACTGGAAAGAAGGGTGGCTTGTGATTCCCTAGCAGTAGTCGTCTCTGAGGGAGACGGGAAGGTAGCTTCCGTCACCGCTACACAGATCGTCGTCACCGGGGATGGCAGGGTACCAGACTGGAGAAAAAAACTCAAGACAAATGTTGGATCTGGTGTTTACGTCTACGAACTACGTAAGTTTCTCCGCTCTAACAGCAGTACTTGCATCAACCAAAAGCCCATAGTGCATAAAGGGCAAACGGTTAAAGCCGGGGATGTAATCGCCGATGGGCCTAATACCGAGAACGGGGAGCTGGCCCTAGGGCGTAATGTGTTAGTTGCTTTCATGCCATGGCATGGGTATAACTTCGAGGATGCTATCCTGATTTCTAAGCGTGTGGTGAAGGAGGACATTTATACTTCAATCCACATTGATGAATTTGAAATTGGTGCTCGTGACACTAAGCTAGGTCCTGAGGAGATTACGCGTGACATTCCGAACGTGAGTGAAGAAATACTCCAGAACCTTGGCACAGACGGGGTAGTGCGAGTAGGAGCGGAGGTAAAGCCTGGAGACGTCCTAGTCGGGAAAATTACACCAAAAAGCGAAACAGAATTAGCTCCAGAAGAACGCCTCTTGCGGGCCATTTTCGGCGAAAAGGCGGCTGACGTAAAGGATACCTCTTTGACCGTACCATCTGGCACCTACGGAATTGTAATGGACGTCAAGGTTTCCTCAAAAAAGGAGATCCAGCGTCAAAAGATGACAGTGGCAGAGTCCAGAAGACAACAAAAGATGATCGAGGATGATCATAGGCGCCGTAAAGAGGAGCTCCATGAACAGCTTACGGGAGCATTATCCAACATTCTTCTTGGTGAAAAGATACCCCTAGATGTGGTCAACGCGCAAAGTGGTGAAATCATTATTCCAGCCAACCGCAAAATTACTAAACAGCTTCTGAGGAAGTTAGCTGCCGTCTATGAGCACGTAGAAATTGATCCTAGTCCGATCAGAAATAAGATCCGTGAGATTATTAGCCAGTACGAGCATCGCTTTACTGAGCTAGAAAGTGAGAAAGACGAGAATCTTGGCCGTGTTGAAAGTGGGGATGATGTTGACCCTGGAATTATCAAACAGGTTAAAGTCTATGTTGCTAGTAAGCGCAAACTGAGCGTCGGAGACAAAATGGCCGGCCGCCACGGAAATAAGGGAGTAGTGGCTAAGATTGTTCCGGAAGAAGATATGCCCTTCCTCGAGGATGGGACGCCAGTGGATATTATCTTAAACCCATTGGGGGTGCCAAGCCGTATGAATGTCGGACAAGTCCTAGAAACGCACTTGGGGGTTGCTGCTAAGGCTTTGGACCTGAAAGTTGCCACTCCTGTTTTTGACGGTATTTCAGAGCAGCGCATTCGTCATTATTTGAGAGAAGCTAGGAACAGGGAGGGTTTTACCTGGATTCATGACAACGGGAAAGCTACGGTGTTTGATGGCCGAACCGGTGATGCCTTCGATCAGCAAGTTGTAGTGGGATATATTTACATGCTTAAACTTGGTCACCTGGTCGCCGACAAAATTCATGCTCGGGCTGTTGGTCCTTACTCGTTGGTTACCCAGCAACCCTTGGGTGGCAAGGCCCAGTATGGAGGTCAACGTTTTGGAGAAATGGAAGTATGGGCTCTTGAGGCGTACGGTGCCGCTTATACTTTGCAAGAGTTACTAACAGTTAAATCTGATGATGTGCAGGGGCGAACAAGAATTTATGAGAGTATTGTTAAAGGTGACCACTCTCTTCAGGCAGGCGTTCCTGAATCATTCAATGTTCTGATCAAGGAAATGCAGGGTCTGGGCCTAAATGTACGGGCTTCGTCTCGCTCTCAGATCCATCCAACACCGCTGCAAATCACGGGGGACATGGTGGTCTAGTTCATTCCATTTTCTACACCCTGACATCTTAATAAATAAAGCCATGAAAGAATTTGCCTCTCGTGAAGCCCTTCTCGATCCACGCGAGGAAGCCTTTGAAGAGGTCAGTATTACTGTTGCTTCTCCGGAAACTGTCCGAAGATGGAGTAAGGGGGAGGTTAAAAACCCTGAAACCATTAATTACCGTACCTTCAAACCGGAAAAGGGTGGTCTCTTTTGTGAAAGAATCTTTGGACCTACTCGGGACTGGGAATGCTCTTGTGGGAAGTATAAGCGCATCAAACATAGGGGGGTAGTTTGTGATCGATGTGGTGTGGAAGTTACCCTTGCTCGAGTGCGACGCGAGCGCATGGGGCATATTGAGTTGGCCGTCCCCGTTTCGCACATCTGGTTCTATAAGTGTATGCCCTCACGTATTGGATTAATGTTGGATATGACCTCCCGCCAACTGGAGCGGGTGATCTATTACGAGGACTTTATTGTCACTGATCCTGGGAGCACCGACTTACAACACTGTCAGCTATTGACCGAAGCGGAGTTTCTTGAAGTAGTGGAGCGTTACGGTGAAACGTTCAGCGCTGCCATGGGTGCTGGAGCCGTTCAAAAACTTTTGGAACAAATTGAACTTATTAGATTGAATGATGAGATAGAAAAGCAGATGTCTTCCACAAGAAGCAAACAACTACGTAAAAAGCTCGCTAAACGCTTGAAACTTGTGCAGGGATTCGCTGCTTCGCGCACGCGCCCCGAATGGATGGTCGTGGATGTGCTTCCAGTGATTCCTCCAGATCTGCGTCCATTGGTTCCCCTGGAAGGGGGGCGCTTTGCAACTTCAGATCTGAATGATCTCTATCGCCGCGTCATCAATCGAAATAATCGCTTGAAGACGCTTTTGCAACTCAAAACCCCCGAGGTAATCATTCGTAACGAGAAGCGGATGCTCCAAGAGGCGGTAGATGCCTTATTTGATAATGGTCGCCATGGCCGCGCCGTAACTGGAGCAGCAAATCGTCCACTAAAGTCTCTCAGTGATATGCTAAAGGGTAAGGGAGGTCGCTTTCGGCAAAATCTCTTGGGAAAGAGAGTGGATTACTCAGGACGTTCCGTTATAGTCATCGGGCCAGAATTACAGCTTCATCAGTGTGGCCTCCCTAAGAAGATGGCTTTGGTGCTCTTTGAGCCCTTTATTATTCGGCGTCTGAAGGAGCTGGGATACGTTCATACGGTGCGCAGTGCAAAGAAGATGATTGAACGCCAAACGCCAGAGGTGTGGGATATCCTAGATGAGGTAACTAGAGGACATCCTGTGCTTCTAAACCGCGCTCCCACGCTGCATCGTCTCTCTATCCAGGCCTTTGAACCTATTCTCATTGAGGGTGAGGCAATCCGGATCCACCCGCTGGTTTGCGCTGCTTACAACGCGGACTTTGACGGTGACCAGATGGCGGTCCATGTGCCACTCTCTGTAGAGGCACAGATGGAAGCTCGGTTATTCATGCTAGCTTCCAATAACATTTTCTCTCCTTCTAGCGGAAAGCCAATTACAACTCCCTCCCAAGATATCCCGCTGGGGTGCTATTATCTCACACAGAATCCCCGCCAGAGCGGGGCTTACAAAGAGGGAAAACATCCTCCCCTTTTTTCGGGACACGCCGAAGTTGAGTTGGCTCTTTCCGGTGGAGCGATTCAAATTCATACCATAATCCGACTCCAAAACCCAGATTTTGGAAGGAAGTCCCCCTACGGGGATTGCAGTACAAAAGTCATCGAGACAACTGCAGGCCGCGTGATTTTCAACCAAATTTGGCCCCAGGAGCTTGGCTTCTACAACAGAGTGGCCGGGAAAAAGCAACTTGGCGAGATCATTTGGTGTTGCTATAAGGTCGCCGGCCATCAGAAGACGGTAGAGACACTTGATCGTCTCAAGGAAGTAGGCTTCTGCGCTGCCACTAAGGCTGGGATCTCGATCGGGATTACAGATATGATTATTCCAAAGGAGAAGACTCCCCTCCTGGAACGTGCTTATAGGGAGGTTTCTGAGGTAGAAAGGCAGTATCACCGTGGGATTATCACGGACGGTGAACGTAAAAATAAGGTACAAGACATCTGGACTCACACAGGAGAAGAGGTGGCAAATGCCCTCTTCAGAACATTAGAGCACAATGAAGGTCGACACGAAATAAATCCCGTCTACATGATGGTAGACTCCGGGGCACGCGGAAACCGCACGCAGGTCAAGCAGTTGGCTGGCATGCGTGGCCTCATGGCTAAGCCGTCCGGAGAAATCATCGAGAGTCCCATTACTTCCAATTTTCGTGAGGGTCTTACCGTACTAGAATACTTTATCTCGACACATGGTGCTCGCAAGGGACTTGCAGACACTGCTCTGAAGACAGCTGACTCAGGCTATCTTACACGCAAACTCGTCGATGCTGCCCAAGATGTGATTGTCACTTCATACGATTGTGAAACGGCAAACGGTATCACCGTGCGCCCTATCTACGAAGGAGATGAAGAGGTAGTTAGCTTAAGCAATCGTATTGTAGGTCGCACAAGTTGTGAAGCTGTTAAGGACCCAGTGACTGGAATGGTCCTGGTTTATTCTGGAGATCTCCTAGACGAAGAGATCGCTAGTGCCCTGGAAAACATGGGGGTCGAACAGCTTCGAATCCGCTCTGCGCTTACTTGTGAATCGAAACAGGGGATCTGTGCCAAATGTTATGGGAGAAACCTCGCCACAGGTAACATGGTAAAACTTGGAGAAGCAGTCGGCATCATTGCTGCTCAAAGCATCGGAGAACCTGGTACTCAGCTTACCATGCGGACATTCCATGTGGGCGGAACTGCCAGCCAAACGTTTAAGCAGCCCATTATTAAGGCCAAGAACGACGGCTGGGTGCGCTTTAATGACCTGCGTACTGTGCGTTCTCTTGAAGAGAAGTTCATCGTTCTGAACAAGAATGGTACCGTCAGCATCCACCAGCAGGATGGGCGTGAACTAGAAAGCCACAACGTTGTGGTTGGTTCCGTCATCTCGATAGCGGATGGGTCTTTCGTCAAACGCGGCAAGACATTCATCCAGTGGGATCCTTATAATGTGCCAATTATTACGGAGAAATCTGGATGTATTGAATTTCGAGACATGATTCCTGGGGTCACCATCCGTAAGCAGGTGGACGAAACCACTGGACTTATGGGCACAATGGTAGTCGAACATAAAGAGGATCTTCACCCCCAGATAGTCATTCTAGATGACCAAACAATGGTAGTCGTTAGCTATTCCATCCCAGCAGGAGCTCATATCACTGTCACGGAAGGAAAGATTGTTCAAGCCGGCCAGTTGCTTGCAAAAACACCAAGAAAGATTGCTAAGACCAAGGACATTACGGGCGGATTACCAAGAGTTGCCGAATTATTTGAGGCACGCCGGCCGAAAGATGCTGCTGAGATCGCGAAGGTAGACGGCATCGTTGAAATTAGCGGAACGGTTCGCGGGAGGCGTCGCCTTATCATTACTAATGAGGCGGCGCACGTGGAAGAGGAACATCTCATCCCACTCAGCAAACACATCATTGTCTTTGATGGAGACTTCGTAAAAAAAGGACAACAACTGACGGAGGGCCCAGTTGTGCCTCATGAAGTGTTAGAGGTGTGTGGCCCTCAAGAGCTACAGGAACATCTTCTCAATGAGGTACAGGAAGTGTATCGACTGCAGGGAGTAGAAATCAATGACAAGCATATCGAGATCATTGTGCGTCAAATGTTGAGAAAGGTCAGAGTCACCGATCCAGGTGATACCACCATGCTTTGGGGTGATCAAGTAGACCGGCTGGAGTTTAAAGAGGAAAACGACAAAGTCACGGAACAGGGCGGCAAGCCAGCTGAGGCTTCTCCCATTTTGCTTGGAATTACCAAGGCCTCCCTAGAGACCGACAGTTTTATTTCGGCGGCGTCTTTTCAAGACACTACCCGTATACTCACAGAAGCAGCCACTCTTGGCAAAACAGATTCTCTCCGTGGATTTAAGGAAAACGTTATTATGGGACATCTCATTCCAGCAGGTAGCGGCTTTAGAGCCAACCGTGATCTTGAGCTTATCCACTTCGGCGAACAAGCTGAACTCAACGCAAAACCGGGTGCGGTGTTAGGACTGAACCTAAAAGCGCCCTTTAGCGAGACTCTATGACTGATCTTTCTTTCTTTCAACCTAAGATGGAACTTATGACTGAACTTCTGGAAGCGGGAGTCCACTATGGGCATCAAACTAGAAGGTGGCACCCTAGGATGCGCGATTATATTTTAGAAGAACGCAACTCGATCTATATTATCAATTTAGAAAAAACGGTTGAGCAGTTAGCGCAGGCCTCCCTCTTTTTAGGACAGGTGGTGAAAAGTGGAGGTAAGGTTCTTTTTGTTGGGACAAAAAAACAGGCTCAGGAAGCTGTAAAAGAAGCGGCCATTGCCACTGGCCAATTCTTTGTTAACCAGCGGTGGTTGGGCGGGACATTGACCAATCTAATAACGATTCGGAAAAGCGTTGCCCGTCTGCAAAGACTGCAAGCCCTTGAGCAAGGCGCCAGCTGGTCTCGAATGAATAAGCAGGAGGCTTCCGCTCTTCATCGAGAGGCTGTCAAGCTGCATTCCAATCTAAGCGGAATCGCAGAAATGGAGATACTTCCAGATGCAATTGTTGTTATCGATACTCTTTGTGAAAAAATTGCCGTGTCTGAGGCCAATCGCCTCCGCATTCCAATTGTCGCTATTGTAGATACCAACAGCAATCCATCCTGTATTGATTATCCAATTGCTGGCAATGATGATGCCATCCGCTCAGTCCGAATGATTTTACAGACATTGGTAGATGCCATCTATCAAGCCTCACAGCCACAAGGCAAGGTAAACAGTGTGGAGTCAGCTTCTACTGTACCAGACAAATTTGAGGATAATATGGCCTGAAGCTTTCTGCATGCACATTGACGAGAAGAGATTTGGTGCATTTCTTTTGCGCTATTTGTTATGGCTGAAATAATTACTACGAAACTTGTTAAGGACCTTCGTGAAAAGACTAGTGCAGGCATCATGGACTGCAAGCGTGCCTTAATTGAGGTAAACGGGAACATTGCTAAGGCAGAAAACCTTCTTCGTGAGAAGGGTATTTCGCTCGCCAAAAAGAAATCTTCCCGCACAGTACAGGAAGGCCTTGTAGCATCCTACATCCACCTACATGGAAAGGTAGGAGTACTTGTTGAAGTCAACTGTGAGACTGACTTTGTCGCCAAAAATGAAACCTTCCGTGAATTTGTAAAAGATATCACACTACATATCGCGGCGTCCCATCCAATCTATATAAGGCGTGGAGAGATACCAGCTTGTATAGTTGAGGATGAGCGTAGAGTCTGTGCCGCCCAGATTCAAGGTAAGCCTGTTCGTGTGGCAGAGAAGATCATTGAGGGAAAACTAAACAAATTTTACTCCACAGTTTGTCTGCTTGAACAAGCTTTTGTAAAGTGTCCAGATCTTACCATTCAGGAACTTGTGAATAAGCAGATTGCAAGGCTAGGGGAGAATATTGTGATACGTCGTTTTGTCCGCTACGCGGTTGGTGAAGAGCTTTCTCTGAAAAACGAAGGGCAAAGTCTTTCTTCTTAGGAGACATCGGTGAAAGATCGAAGGGGGAGTGATTGCGAGGAAGTTAGTTCTCAGGAAGCACTTCTCTATACGCCTTGCAGCACCGCAACCCTACTAGATCTACCAGAATAAGGTATGCTTTCAAACGATCTCAGCAGGAACCGGCTCATCATCCCGTGCATTACCCAGAGACCCACGGATTAGGTAAGCTCATGAAAAGCAAGGCAAGTGCTTCCTAGGTGGTTGAGCCATGCGCAGAACAAAAATCGTCTGTACCCTTGGCCCAGCGACAGATTCTGGGGAAAGGCTTTCCGAACTGATTGAAGCTGGCTGCAACATTTTCAGGATAAACATGAGTCATGCTCTCCATGGCTGGGTATGCAAAGTGGTGCAGAGAACTCGAGAAATTGCTGCCAAGAAAGGAAAAGTGGTTGGCATTTTGCTCGACACCCAAGGTCCTGCCGTTCGTACTGGCGACCTAAGCAGTCCCCTCCATCTTAAGGCAGGAAGCATCGTAGAATTTACAGTCTATGGGGCTAGCAGAAAAGAAGTCCACTCTGTTAGTGTCAACTATAGTGGCTTAGTCCGGGATGTATCCGTAGGAAGTATTCTCCTTGTAGACAATGGCGTGATTCGTATGAGAGTGCTTGCAAAGCAAGAGGACAGGATACGTTGTGAGGTGTTAACTCCTGGGATCTTAAGATCACGCAGACATATCAATCTTCCAGGTATTCGAGTTAGTATACCGCCTTTAACCGAGAAGGATCTTGCGGATATTAAACTAGGCGTGGAGATAGGAGTAGACTTTGTGGCTCTCAGTTTCTGTCGTGCAGCAAATGATATCCAGGAGCTTCGTAAAATCCTCCATCGACATGGGAGCGTTGCCTCCATCATTGCCAAGATTGAGGACCAGCATGCTGTACAGGTTATCGATGAAATTATTCGAGAAGCAGATGCTATCATGTTAGCCCGTGGCGATCTTGGTATTGAATGTCCGATGGAGGAGCTACCCATCATTCAGAGAAGCGTTACCAGACGCTGCTTGCAGATTGGACGACCCGTGATTGTTGCTACCCATATGCTAGAGTCCATGACTAAAAATCCCCTTCCCACCCGTGCGGAGATTATAGACGTCGCGTACGCTGTTTTTGAACAAGTGGACGCGATCATGCTGAGTGGAGAAACCAGTATAGGGAAGTATCCAGTGGAATGCGTGCGCATTTTTGATCAGATTGCCCGTCGCATCGAAAATGACAGTAAAAACTTCCGTCCCAGGAAGGTAATTGCTGTGGACTGTAAACAGGAACTGATAAAATCTGCAGTGGTTTTAGCCAACTCTCTCCCCAACTCAAAGCTGATCGTTTTTACCAGGCGTGGTGTGATGGCTCACTACGTAAGCCATCTTCGGTTGATTGGAACCTCGGTGTTTGCCTTTTCTCCTAATGAAAAAGTGGTGCGCCAGCTGATGTTGGATTGGAATGTTTTTCCTATTCACATGCCATTCGCAAGTTCCCCAGATCATACTGTCACAGATGCTGAGAAATTGCTCAAGCAGCGAAGCCTAGTCCAAAAGGGCGACCAACTTGTGGTTGTTAGCGATATCCTGATGGGAGAGAATACTTTCCACTCCATTCAGCTGAGGACTGTATTTTAGGTGGTCATTTGCCATTGGAAAAGGGGGAGCTTTATGTCTGCCTCGCCTCCTTTATTTATGAAGGTTTGTCCTACAAATATTCAAATGGATCCTTGTACTTAGTGTCACCAACAGTTTCACTAATTCTATTGCATTCTTGTTATCAGTAGAAGCGGGGATACAGACCTCGCTCAAAGGATTTGGGCCGGAAAACCTTAGGGAGGATGGAGCCAGTCAATTTACCAACTCGTCATTACTAGGCTCTCCTCCTACCTATTCCATCATCCGCAAAAGTTACGCGCTACGTTTTCGAAATCTTATCTACCAAGTTGGAGATCAGTAGGGGGCTAGTTTTTGCCTTAGTCGGCAATAGCCCCTTAATGGACCCCGTTTAATCCTTCTGGATACACATAAGCCAGATAAAGCCCGATATCCCATCGGAAATTAAGTCTAGGAAGTGGCATTGTCCGAGTTCAGATATATAAAAATATAAAATCCCTCGTAAATTGGCATGTAAAAGCATCTTCACATAAGCTTTTGTAGTGGAGTTAGTGACGACCAAAGGCGATGATAGACATCCGCCAAAAGCTTATCCCTAGGTTGTGCAGCTACGGAATGGTAGATTGACGGCTAAATGTAAAAATTCTCGCTAACAATCAACGGCAACAATTCCTAATGCTGGCGAAACTTCCTTCTACAGATGGCTTCTCTACTAGAAAAGCTTTTAACATCACTAATTGGCATGGCTAGAATTGGATTCGCCAAGGGCACCAAAAATGATAGACTGACGGACATTCCATTTCCCCTTCCCTTAAATCAAATTGTCGTCCCAAACAGGAGAACCTCAACATCCAATGAGGACACAATAGAGGATGACTTTTGTCAAAGCTGGGAGACAGTAACGCTTTTAATGGAAGGTATAGCAAGAGTGGGACTTTTTGGCTCCGGAGTTTTTCTTCATCAGAAAGCACCCTTTTCGGCGGCCCCATTCTGAAATTCCTAACCCACTCGCTCTTCTACACCAATTTTAAAGAATGAATATCCACGAATACCAAGCCAAACAGTTGTTTGAAAAATTCCAAGTAGCCACTCCTAAAGGAGCTCCGGCGTCTACCCCAGACCAGGCACGCGAAGTTGCTGCCGGATTGGGTGTGCATCGCTTTGTTGTTAAGGCGCAAATTCATGCTGGGGGGCGTGGAAAAGGTGTATTCAAAAACGGATTTTGCGGAGGGGTCCACCTTTGTAATTCGACAGAACAAGTTGCTAAAGTGGCTTCTCAAATGTTAGGCAATACTCTCGTTACTCGTCAGACTGGACCGGAAGGACAGATTGTCCATCAGGTACTTATAGCTGAAAGCGTGGAGATTAGTAAGGAATACTACTTCGCGATTATCGTGGATCGTGAAGCTAGCGTTCCGCTTTTAGTTACTAGCTCAGAGGGAGGAGTAGAGATTGAGAATATGGTTGAGCGATCTTCCGAAAAAATTCTCTGCGAGCCTGTGCACTCTCTAATGGGCCTACAGACCTACCAAGCACGAAATTTGGCATGCCGGCTTGGCTTTAAGCACTCAAAAATTGCTGAAGTTACTACTCTCCTTCTCCGTCTTTTTAACTTTTTTGTTGCCTTTGACTGTTCACTTGTAGAAGTCAATCCACTTATATCAACGGCGGATGGCAGGGTTCTTGCCTTAGACGCAAAGTGCAGTTTTGACGATAACGCGCTTTTTCGGCACCCGGATGTCATGGCTCTACGTGATCTTGCAGAGGAAGACTTCCACGAAACCGAAGCCTCTAGGTTTAACCTAAACTATGTCAGGCTAGATGGAAACGTCGCCTGTCTAGTAAATGGTGCAGGGTTAGCTATGGCGACAATGGATATTATCAAGTACTATGGGGGTGATCCAGCTAATTTCCTTGATGTTGGTGGCAGTGCAAACGAGGAGCAAGTAACAGCGGCCTTCAAAATTCTCCTCAGCGAGAAGAGTGTTAAGGCAATACTGGTAAACATCTTTGGTGGCATTATGAGATGCGACATCATCGCTCAAGGCATTCTCAATGCTGTGCACGCAGTGAGCCTACCAGTCCCTCTCATTGTTCGGCTAGAAGGTACTCATGGGGAGCTTGGAAAAAAATTGCTTGTAGAGTCCCATCTCCCTATCATTGCAGCAGACAATCTAGCCGATGCTGCCCAGAAGGCAGTGGCTGCAACCACAGAGGGGTCTCTTTCGTTTGTCATAGGTAAAAAATTATAGAATATATGGCAGTCTTGATTAACAAGGGTACCCGCCTACTAGTACAGGGGATCACAGGAAGGTCTGGTTCCTTTCACGCGCGTAGTTGCATGGAATACGGAACTAATGTTGTGGCTGGGGTAACGCCTGGGCGGGGCGGGGAGGTTTTTGATTCAAAAGTGCCGATATTTGATACCGTGGAGGAGGCAAAAAGGAGTACTGAATGTGACGCTACGATGATCTTTGTACCGGGTCCCTTTGCTGCTGATGCGATCCTAGAGGCAGCTGCAGCAGGTATAGGGCTTATTATCTGTATTACTGAAGGCATTCCTATTATGGATATGGTACGTGTAATGGCAGTATTAAAAGACAAGGAGTGTCGGTTAATTGGGCCTAACTGCCCAGGCGTCATAACACCTGGGCAGTGCAAAATCGGTATCATGCCCGGCTATATCCACAGACCGGGCTCCATTGGGATTGTCTCTCGATCCGGAACTCTTACTTATGAAGCTGTTTGGCAGTTAACAAAACGCGGCTACGGACAAAGCACATGTATTGGCATCGGAGGCGATCCTATCCAAGGGACTTCACACCTGGAGGCTCTTAAAATGCTGCACGATGACCCAGAGACGCAGGGAATTGTTCTCGTTGGAGAAATTGGAGGTGCGGCAGAGGAAAAGGCTGCCGCATGGGTAAAAAAACATGGCAAGAAGCCACTCGCTGCCTTTGTTGCTGGTTCAACGGCACCAGCTGGGCGTCGCATGGGACATGCTGGAGCCATCATTTCTAGAGGAAGGGGGACCGCACAGAACAAGATAGAGGCCTTAGAACAGGCCGGTTTTCACATAGCGAGATCCCCTGCAGATATTGCGGAGACTTTGATCCAAGCCTTAAAAGCCAGGTAGTAGTCGTGTTAACACTCATATGTTGTAACTCGCGTTCCTCTACTCCCTTAGCCTTTCATAAGAGGCGAGAGAAGGAATATGGCTACAACAACGGGATCATCCTAGCGCTACCGTGACAATTACTACCGCCAAAGGGTTAGAGGGAATCATTGCAAACAGTACCGCCATTAGCGATGTGTTGGGAGAAAAAGGAATTTTAATCTATGCGGGATATGATATTAATGAGCTGGCCGGCAGGGTCAGTTACGAGGAAGTTATATATTTGCTTTGGCATGGGAGGTTGCCTAACCAAGCCGAGCTTGATCACCTCAAGGCTGATTTAATCCATTGTCGCAGGTTACCTGAGGGAGTTCTGAGCTTTATTACTGGAGCACCAAAAGACGCTAATCCCATGGATATACTTCGTACAGGAATATCAATGATGGGACTCTATGACAGAGTGAAAGAGAGTGGTACAGGAGCAGATCGAAAGCGGGCCATTGATATCACAGCCGCAGTAGCGATCATAGCTGCCTACTTTCACCGTGCCCGCCAAGGCAAAAGTCTACCTCCAATTCGCGAAGACCTTGGAGAGGCTGCTCACTTCCTTTATTTACTTAATGCAGAGGAGCCTTCGGCTGAGGTAGCAAATACGTTGGATCTTGCCTACGTGCTCCACGCTGATCACGGTATGAACGCTTCTACTTTCTCTGCACGCGTTACCATTTCTACCCTGAGTGATATGTATTCCGCTATTACCTCCGCTATTGGAACTCTCAAGGGACCTCTTCATGGAGGAGCTAATGAGGGCGTCATTCACATGCTCCTAGAAATCGAGAGCCTAGACCGGGTGGATGATTGGGTTGGAGAGCGTCTTGCTCAAAGAAAGAGAATTATGGGTATTGGCCACCGCGTTTACCGTACGCTGGATCCTCGTGCTCCACATTTACGGCGAATGGCTCTTAAACTTTGCAATAGGATAGGCGAGCAGAAATGGATTCAAATGTCTGAACGCATCGCCGCCATCATGAAGGCAAAGAAAGGCCTTCATGCTAACGTTGATTTTTATTCGGCTACTGTCTATCACTCCCTTGGTATTCCAACTGATATGTTTACCCCTATCTTCACTATTGCACGCACAGCTGGATGGACAGCTCATATTCTGGAGCAGCTCGCAGATAACCGGCTCTATCGGCCTCTAAGCGAATATACTGGGCCAGTTCCTGGAAAAAGGGTGAAGCCCATTAATCAGCGCTAACAATAGAAAGAGAGTACGTGAATTTCTAGAGTTATCCTGGCTCCCCACAAAGATGTGTATCGTACCGGTAGATCATGACGATTCAATAAACGCTCGGATTTTGGAAGTCTCTGAGGATCAGATCTCTGGATTTTTTAGAGAGCCGTTTAAAGAAATTTCTCTTCGCAGCGGTGTGGATTTGGCAATTGTGCTAACAAGGATCCAAGCTATGCTGAGAGCAGGTACTATTCGTAGGGTACGTCAGACTTTACTTGCCAACCGTATGGCAGAGGGAGCTCTTGTGGCTTGGAAGGTGCCTGGAGAAAAATTGGATTCTGCCTTTGATTTTATGTTCCAAGAAGACCCGTTCTCAGGCCATGTTGTTATCCGTTCCGCCGACGCAGGAACTCCTGGTGGAACTTACCGACTCTGGACAACGTTAAAGGTTCCTCTTGGTGAGTCATTAGAATCTCACTGTAATATTCTCTTGCATAGGACAGGTGCGGAGGGTTTCCGACTTATGCGAGCTAAAGGAATCTTTACTCTTGGTGTTGGACATGTCCGACGTAAATCTATCCAGCCTGGTGATAAGGCTTCCAGGCCAGCAAAGATGTTAGCGGTTTCTACGTCCCCCGTTACTCCATTGGAATGGAAGGTGCTCCTAACTCTGAAGCAGGAATTTTCTCCTGAAGAAATTTGCGAACCTGCCTGGAAAAGGAGAATTCTCCAGCTGGGCCTAAAATCAGAGGATTTTTTCCAGATAGCTGAATCTTTGGAATCACGCAGGTTTATTGGACGGTTTTCCACATTTCTAGAACACGTAAAACCTTCTCTGAGTGGCAAGCGTGTTACCCGTTTTAATGCCCTCTTCCACTGGGCGGTCCCCAGAGGGTTCGAAGAAATGGCTGGGGCTGAGGTAGGACGCCATGAAATTCTCACTCATTGCTACTGGCGAGAAGCTGGTCCGGAGTTTAATAACGTAAATATCATGGCCGTAGCGCATGGTACACATAAGGGGACATTGCTTGCTCACAAAGTATCTATTGATCAACATCTACGGTCCATGAGCATTCCGGTTCATTATACCAATATATTTTGGGGAGGTCGCAGTGAGATTAAACCTTCTGAAATTTCGCCGTTTATCCATGCCAAGTGGGTTGAGAAAATGCAGCAGCCCTAAGTTCCCCCCTTCTTTCTCTTTCTTTTAGCAGGCGGTTAGCTCAGCGGTAGAGCGACTGGTTTACACCCAGTAGGTCGGGGGTTCGAGACCCCCACCGCCTAAGGGAGAGCATGTGCCTTTCTGCAAAGCAGTTACTAAGAATGGGTGCCTTTTCTAGGATGATGCCTTATTTTCTGAATTAGGAAATTTTTCCAAAACAAAAGCGATAGCTTCTTCCTTGCAAGAAAGAAGACCTTCAAGTTGGGCATTATACGCAATCTCCAGCGCCGCTTTAAATTGAGGACCTGGCTTCCAGTTAAGAGTAAGAAGGTCTTTGCCATTAATTAACGCGGTGGGCGCAAGAGGTGCATGGGAGAACTCTGCGCGCTTTGCAATAAGGAATTCATAGTTGCTGAGTGAGCCATGACTACTTAAGCAATCTACGCGATGAAGCTCTAGCTCGTCCTCAAAATTTTGCCGGGCGAGGAAGCGCTTTAGGGTAGAAGGACGCATGTTTTGCACGTCTTTAAAAGCCATATGGTTTCGAATGAGAGTTTGTGTAATCTCAATTTCTGTGTTAGAGTAGCGCATCCTTTTCATAATTTTGTAGGCCATTTCAGCGCTAAGTTTCTCATGAGTGTTAAAGCGTATGCGTCCGGCTTGGTCCTTTTGTGCGGTACCAGGCTTTCCGATATCGTGAAAAATGGTGGCCAAGACTAAGTGGAGCGGTGCTTGCGTGCGAAGTAAGGCAAGCATCAGGCGCGTGTGGACAAAAACATCCCCTTCTGGATGGAACTCCGGTGGCTGCTTACACCCTTTTAGAGCTTCTACTTCCGGCAGTAGAGAACCGAGTACATCACTTTTATCTAACAGATCAAAGCCTTGCATTCGTCTTGGGGAAAGTAGAATCCGGTTAAATTCTTCACGAATACGCTCAGCGCTGATCTCATTGAGATTGGAGGCGGAGGTGGTCAATGCTTCCCATGTGTTTGAATGAATCTGGAAGTCTAAAGTCGCCGCGAGGCGTATAGCACGCATGACACGCAGGCGATCCTCTTCAAAACGGTCTGTTGCATTTCCAATGCAACGAATTATCCCTTTGTCTAGGTCTGCTCGCCCTCCGACATAATCAAGGACAGAACCTTCGAAAGGGTCCTCAAAAAGTCCATTCACGGTGAAATCTCTGCGAAAAGCATCTTGCTCAGGAGTTCCAAAGGAAATTTCCCTGGGATGGCGATGATTTATATAATTCCCCTCTGCGCGAAAGGTAGCTACTTGAAACGGATTACCCTGTTCGACGACCAGTATGACTCCGAATTGAGCCCCTATGGGCAGCGTTTTTTCAAAGAGAAGTTGTACCTGATCGGGATGAGCGTCAGTAGCAATATCGTAGTCGTGCGGCGGGATTCTGAGTAGTTGGTCACGCACACATCCTCCTGCGAAGAGAGCTGTATGACCAGCATGGCGAAGTTTCGAAACAATCCTGGTAGCGAGTTGTCGAAGATATTGCGAATGTTCAGAGGTGCTCATGGAGCAATGGAGCATGCTTACTCTTATAGGACGAGAGGCCCCTCTAGAAGAAAAGGCCGATTAGGAACTGTAGCTCCTACTTTATAGGTTGCTACCACTCCATTTTAATTTTTGGCTAAGTACCTGAGAGAAGTCCCTTTCTGGCAACATAGCCAGCGGAAGGGCTGTGTGGGCTTTAGTGAGACGGAGCGTTTCTCCAGGAGACACCCAATGAGTAGCCTGTCCATCGACAGTAACATTTATCTCCTGTTCCGGAATAAGGAGGCGAACTTCAATCACTGAATGATCACTTACCACGGTAGACCGATTAGTTAATACGTGAGGGCAAATAGGAGTAATAACAAACACGCCAGAATCTGGCATGAGAATCGGGCCTCCAGCCGCGAGAGAGTATGCAGTAGAACCAGTCGGGGTGGCAATGATGAGACCGTCTGCATAATAATTGGTCAGCACGCTGTTGTTAATCAATACTGTGAGACGAACAAGCTGAGAACGTGATCCTCTGCTAATTACAATGTCGTTTAATCCCATCCTATTAAAAGCGGGCTGCAAGATCATCTTACTTTCGATCTCTAGGGACAGCATGGAACGATAGCTAAGCACAAAACTCCGGCGCATGATGCATTCAATGGCCCGATTAATTTCTTTAGGACCAAGGCAAGTGAGAAATCCCAAGGATCCAGTGTTAATTCCAAATATTGGGGGAAAACGTGGTGTCATGCGATGGACAGCTCGAAGGATAGTTCCATCTCCCCCAAATACGACGACAAGCTCACATCTGGAAATCTTTTCCGTGCTGCCGTGGCATTTTTCCCCCATGATGGCAGCTGTGGACTCTTCTAGTAAGAGTTTTACTCCAACCCCTCTTAGATTCTCTATAAACTGCTGGATAAGTGAAAGCGATTTCGCCTCCGGTTTGGAGATGTGAGCAATAAGACCAATCATACCAGGCAAAGGTGGGCAAAAAATTCCTTATTACCCCCTCTACCGGCAATAGGAGACTCTGTCGTTCCCATCCAGCGAGCACAGCAAAATCCAGTGACGAAAGCGTAAATCTTCTCCACGGCTTCCAGGTGAGCTATGGGATCATGGACAATGCCGCCCTTTCCTATCCGCCTCCTATCTAATTCGAACTGCGGCTTGATTAGAATAATCATATGACCCGTTGAAGCAAGTAGCCTAAGCACTGGCAGCAAAATTAATGTCAGGGATATGAAACTGACGTCAACCACAATGACTTCTGCAAAATCCGTAAAGTCAGAATACCGTAAGTAACGCACATTGATTCCTTCATGGGTGATAACATGAGGGTTGTTTCTCAGGCTCCAATGGAGTTGACCTCGTCCCACATCAATGGCATGAACCAGCCGTGCGTTGTGTTTTAAGAGACAGTCAGTAAAGCCGCCTGTTGAAGAACCTATGTCCATACAGACTTTATCTCTGGCATCTATCATAAAATAGTTGAGGGCATGTTCTAACTTCCCTCCACCACGACTCACATAACGCTGGCGAGTTTTGATTCTTACGGTTGTTTTCTTAGAAACGAGTGTACCTGGTTTAACGCTAACTGGAGACGGCCCCTCCATTTGTATATCGCCGGCTAGAATGGCACACCGGGCTTTTTCTTTGGACTCAAAGAAACCACGACTGACAAGGAGAGAATCCAAACGAAGGCGCTCCATAGATGAAGTTGATCCCCTATCCCCTTAAAGGTATCAGCTAGGCAGGTTTGCAAGATTGCCCAACTTCGAAGTAGATGAGACGGAAAAGGGATGTTTGGCTTCCATCTACTTCTAGGAAGTTCTCGTAAGAGCAGGGGTGGCAGGAACCTTCCGTGGGGGAAGAAATTCCAATAGCTGTCCTGGACATTCAATAGTGGCTTGCGGTTTTCTTGCTTCCAGTGCTCTATAGCTATTATATCCCCAGCCTGCCGCGATTATAGGAACTTTTATTTGCCGAGCGGCCTCTACATCACGAGTTTCGTCCCCAACGAAGATAATTTCCTGAGCAGACAACTGGTTGCGGCGTAGGATGGTCTTAATTTCACGTGCCTTCCCAAAGAGGTGAGATGAGCTGTGAGTAAATGAGAAAACTTCCAAGCGGTGGCGATGAAGAAAGGCACTCACGTTTTCCTCAGAGTTGGACGTAAGAATCCCCATGGGAATACCTCGACCTCGAAGTTCGAGCAAAAGCTCTGGCATGCTACGGATAGGAAGGACGTCATCGATTCGAGAATGGAGCAGCCGAAAGCCTTTGAGGGAAATCTTCGGTAGGTGTGCTGCGGAAATTCCCAAGTACCTCATGAATTGACGGGTGCCCATCTCCCTCGCAACCTTAACTTCGCTATCCATGAGTGGACGATACCCAAACTCAGCAGCCATCTTGTTAAGAATGCAGAGACTGGCCTGCAAAGTATCTGCGATAGTGCCGTCAAAGTCGAAAACCAGAAGCTTTGGACTTTTGGGAATCTGAACATCAGAATGGCGACGGGCCCACCTATGGCGGATGCTCTTCGAGACTAACTTAGTAAATTGCTTCAAGCTACTGGAATGGTTTCCATGGTCCCTTTAAAAATCACCGGCTCTGGCTCTAGGCCAAAGTTAGTGGTGGATAGATTTTGAATGCATTTCAGCTCCTCTATGGTGAGAGAAGGAGAGTCTGGGGCGGTAGCAAACTCGCGCAGCTGGTCTATATTATAAATATTAGGCAGAGTGGAGGCGACCCGATCCTCTGCTAACAACCAAAGGAGGGCAGCCTGAGCGAGAGTACGGTTTTCCAATTCCAGAAAGCGCAACTGTTCCACCTTCTTGATTCCATTAACGAGCCAACTCCTGGGGCGATGACTTCGATGATCACCAGGTTGGAACACAGTCTCTTCAGTGTAGTGTCCCTCTAGCATGCCAGAAGAGTGGGGAACACGGATAAAAAAACGAGTTTGAGCATTCCCATCCTGAGCTGCCCGGTGAATAGTAGAGCCTGGATACTGCTCCAAAATGTTATAAATGTGCTGAATGACAGCCGGGTTACGGCGCTGAATTGCCAGGACACCCTCTGCCAGCCAGCCAATAGCCGGCCCTAGAGAAACCCCATAGAGGCGAATTTTCCCCTGGGAACGCAAATCCTCTAGCGTTTCCCAAAGCTCATCATCACGAACTTGCTCCATATGAATATTATGTAGCTGTAGAATATCGATGGTTTCTGTACCCAGACGACAAAGTGCGGCATCCGTAGCTTGCCGGATGGCCTCAGCCCTGAAATCCTGAGGAATTGCACGCTGTCCACGACGGTCATTTCCATGCTCAAGGAAATTGTAGCCTACCTTAGTGGCAATGACGATTTGTTCACGTTCCGTCCCAAATGCTTGCCGAATGAGGTTTTCACTCCTGCCGTTTCCATAAGTGTCAGCCGCGTCGAAAAGCGTGATCCCAAGATTGAAAGCCTCACGTAAAAGCCGTACGGCCTCCCCGTCAGAGTAATTGCCCCACCAACCTGTAGAAACCGTCCACATTCCAAAGCCAATCTCGCTTACCTGGAGCCCACTAGGCAGTTTGCGATACTTCATAATATTGATATGCGCGACTCTATTCTAGACGAAACGCTTACTGCACACTTTTTGTGAAAAACTGCAAACGATTTCTTTCGAACTGGTAAAGTTGTTCCAGTCAAACCTTTACTAGTCGGTATGCATCTTCTGTTTTTGAAGCCTTGTGTCACAGGGATGGTGTACTGCATCTTTTCCTGTATCCTATCTTTCTATAGTAGTCCAAGCCTATCATGCACCGAAATGCGAGGCGCCTGGATCCCTTCGGTCTATAATCTGGATTTTCCCTCCCGTAAAAACATGACGGCGGTCGAGCAGCTTAGAGAAATCCGTTGCCTCGTGGCTGTAGCTGCGCGCTGTCGCTTAAACAATATCTTCGTGCAGGTACGTTCGGAAGGCGATGCTCTATATTCTTCATCTATTGAACCGTGGAGCCGATTTTTAACTGGCAGACAAGGACATACTCCAGGATTTGATCCACTTCAAGTCTTCATTAAAGAAGCCAAACTCCGAGGCATTGCTGTCCATGCATGGATTAACCCCTATCGAGTTGCAACCAATGCGACAAATTCGTTCGATAGAAAACATGTTAGTCGATCCCTGGCACCCTGGACAAGACGGGTGGGAAATCTCCTTTGGATGGACCCATCCAGTATCGCAGCTCAAAATCATGTACTGAGAGTGGTGAAAGACCTCATTTCCCGTTATAGCCTGGCAGGAATCCATATAGACGACTACTTCTATCCGTATCCAGGCCAGATTCTTGGTCCTTTTCCTGATACTCACGCCTATCTATCCTACCGCACCTCGGGGGGGCGATTAGGAATCGGAGACTGGCGCCGCCAAAACGTCAACACACTGGTGCATAAACTGAGTACGCTTATTCGCAAAGAACGGCCGGGTATGAAGTTTGGCATTAGCCCATTCGGTATCTATACCAAGGGCAGTCCGCCTACGGTAGTAGCGGATTTAGATCAACTAAACTGCTTGTATTCAGATCCCGTCCTTTGGATGCATCATGGGTGGGTAGATTATATCGCTCCCCAATTGTACTGGAAGGAGGGCAGTCCACAAAGTTTTAGTACACTACTGAGGTGGTGGCGCAGCCCAAAAATTAATCCTCGTGGGATCCCCATCTATCCTGGGATTGCTCTAGAACGCTTAACACAGAGAAACAGCTGGCCAGTATCAGAAATTGTACTACAAATGCGTCTTGAAAAGGCCATACGTCCCAGAGTAGGTGGGGGATTTATCCTATGGCGCCTGCACCAATTGGTAACAGATGTCAAGGGGATCTCTTCTGTCATCGCTCATGAATGAGACTGAAACCAGGCATAGTTTTATTAGTCAATTGTGGTCAGTTTTAGTAGGAGGGCTGACCAGGACCGGCATTTATCGTATGGAAAGATGACGAGGGTTGAACGTGAACGAATAACGCGGAGGCAAGGGAACTAGGTAGAAGGGAGTCTTAATTCCAAAGCAGATGATGGGGAGGATATGGTTTACAAGAGGCAATGTGCGCAAAGGGGTATTGGCACACATCACAGCAGGAAAACCCCTTTCCTCTCATGGGATAAGTTGGGAATTGGGGTCAGGTTCTAGATTGGGGAGTGTCCGTCTTACGATGCGGGTCCTGTAGTTGTGTAGGAAGTGCAGTAGCAACGGCAGCTCTAGGGAGCTCTACAGCTTTCTCTACTGGTTTTTCAGCAGTTTTCCCAAATTTCTCAGTGGGCTTCCCAACCTTGTTGGGGCTAACTTCTGATTTCCCCACGAAGGCAGCCCCTTCCTCAATCTGCATACGTGCGGCCACGAGATCGCCAGTGAGCTGAGAACTAGACTTCAACTCGCATTTCTCAGTTACAGTGATATTTCCCATCACAGTCCCATGGATAATGGCTGCTTTGACTCGTATCTCCCCCTTAATGAAAGAATTTTTTCCCAGGATCAAATCTCCCTCTGAAATAATTTCGCCTTCAATTTTTCCATCGAAGATCAGCTCACCTTTAAAGTGAAGGGTGCCCTTGATTTCTACTTCGCTGGTAAGTATGTTCTTCTTCTTCTGGTGGATTTGGTCTTGTACGTCGGAGGGAAGGCTATTGAGGTTCATATTGCCATGTCGCCATATCACATTGTAAGCGGCTCATAGGTGTCAATTTCATATGTGACGTTTTTCTCGTGCTGATATGGGCGGTTTTGGTAAAGGGGGAGGTCTCTCAATTTCATGGGGGACAGCGAGTGTAAATCGCCCTTCTTGCCTTGAGAAGACGGGAGGAGGATCGCACCCTACTAACTTTAACTAAACCTTAATATTTTTACCACTCCAAGATGAATAACGGATGCATTATGGTTTCCCCTGTGCTGTGTGCTCTACTAGTGAAATGGGAGAGTAATTAATCCAGCCTTGGGATGTTGTGAGTATGATGGCTTTTCATATGTCGGTCTTAGCTGCTTTTCCATTGAAGGCGGAATCCGCCTGCCAGTTTTTTCCGGCGGGATCACTGAGTTTTACTGCCTGGCTCAGCAATTCCATCCTGGTTTCTATCCTAGTTACTGGATCAGTACTTTTGTTTGCCTGTCGATCCACTGCCAGGCTACATATGATCCCCGGAGGAATGCAAAATTTTTTCGAGATGATAGTAGAGACCACCCTTAACCTCATTGAGGGGATTATTGGTAAGCGAATGGCACAGAAGGCTTTTGGACTTCTCGCTTCGCTATTTCTCTTCATCCTTTGCTCAAATTGGTTCGGCCTGTTGCCCGGCGTCGGTACCATTGGATGGGGACCTGAGGCAGGTTTTTTAACCGTGCGTGAAGTAGAAATTCCTTTGCTTCGACCAACTACAGCTGACCTAAACATGACGCTTGGATTGGCTGTGGTAGCAATGTATTTCTGGCTTCTATGGACTGTCCAGGAGGTGGGTTTTTTCGGCCTTGTTAAGGCCCTCTTTGAGGTGAAGGGTGGTGTTAAGGGAATGCTGTTTTTTATATTAATCCCCATTTTTCTCTTTGTTGGAGTGCTAGAGGTCATTTCTATCCTTGTCCGTCCCGTGTCTTTGTCATTACGTCTCTATGGTAACGTTTATGCAGGGGAAGTCTTGATGCATACCATGACAGACTTGGGGAGTAGCCTTGGCCTCTCACGATGGGCGTCTGCTCTAATGAGTGTAGTAGTACCAATTCCCTTCTACTTTTTGGAACTTCTCATCGGACTTCTCCAAGCTATAGTGTTTATGCTTCTCGTTGCGGTATACATTCAGCTTTCCACAGTCCACTCAGAATGACACAGTTAACTCCCAATTCTTCGAAAGTGTTTCCATAACTCTTCTCTCCTGTATGACCGTACGAGCTGTTTTTCGTTTTCAAGGCATTTTAAAACCGCTTGAAATCTGTAAATCTCATCCCTAGAATGCCGAAACCTCATGTTAACTCAAATTCTTGCAGAAGCAGCTACCACCCCCGGACTTACTGGCAGTCTTACACTAGGCATGGCCGGAGCTGGGGCAGCGTTAGGCATTGGTTGGATTGGCGCCAAAATGGTGGAGGCTGTTGGGCGCAACCCAGGAACTTTTGGACGTGTGCTGGCACTCGGTATTCTTGGAATTGCACTAGCAGAATCTATTGCCATATACGCCTTGATTTTGGCTTTCCAGGGACGCTAGCGGGACTTCTGATAGGTTTTCTTCTTCAAATTTGAGGATTAGAAGGATATCTAACGCAGTGCTGTGCCTCCCTGCTAGGAGAATCCTAGACCCATGAATGTAATTGATCATGTCCTCAAGCAGTTCGGGGTGGACTGGCCCCACTTTATAGCACAAGTTGCTCTCTTTCTGACCTCCTACTTCGTTCTAGATCGACTCGCCTTTAAACCTGTACTTAGGATGCTAGCTGAACGGCAGAGACTCATTAAAGAATCTAAACTAAACGCAGAAAGGGCAAAAAGCCTTGTAGCTGAGGCTGAGCTTCACCATCAGGTAATTCTCCGTAAAGCGAATGAAGAGGCGCAGGTCCTTCTCAAGGAGATGCAGGCAGCTTCCAAAGCTCAAAGACAAAAAGAACTTCAGCAAGCGAAACAGGAGGCCGAATCAATGATCGTGCGAGCGGGGGAAGCTATTGCTAATGAACGCGCAAAGATGATGAGGGAAGTCCGGGAGCAGATAGCTGTTTTAGTAGTGAAGACAACCACCAGGGTCATTGGTAGGGTACTAACTGATAAGGATCAAAAACGTTTATCTGCAGAGGTGTTGCGTGTAGTAACCAACTAAATTAAGAACGTCCCGCTGTGAAGTTAAAGAAGACAGGCCGTATCCTTTCTAGGAAGCTTTTTCTCCTGTGTCTGGGCCATGGAAAAGGAAAAGTAGCAGAGGATTGCGTTTTTGCAGTGGTAGATGCTCTTCTGGAAAAGAAACCACGTCAGTATCTACAAATCTTGCGAGAGTTGCTGAGGAGAATTCGCTCAGCACTTGCTAATAGTCAGGCCAGAGTACAGAGCGCGATGCCTCTTTCTGCTAGAGAGAGATCACTCGTCAGAAAAAGACTTATGTCCTTTTTTTGTAATAAAGACTTGGAGGTATGGTTTGAGGATAGCGCTGAGGTATTGGGAGGCTTACGCATTCAGATTGGCAGTGAGGTATGGGATGGTACAATCCTGAGCCACCTAAGGCATGTTTCTTCATTTCTTCTGGATGCTTAGGGGGGCCCATCCTGTGCTGCCTTTTATCTCTTATTGCAAGAGGGATTTTGTTGAATCATCATTCGAGCGTCATGAGTAGAATTTTACAGGAGATAGAGTCTAAGATCGGAAGTATTAGAGCTGTAAGCCCGACACGGGTCCATGTAGGAGTAGTTCAAGAGGTTGGTGATGGGGTTACACAGATTGATGGATTAAGTAGAGTTGTACTCAACGAGATGCTTGAGTTTCCACGGGGGGAGGTTGGATTAGCTCTCAATCTAGAAGAAACCAGCATTGGCGCAATTATACTGGGTGATTATACGAGTGTTCGTGAAGGTGACGAAGTACGCTGCACTGGAAAACTGCTCCAGATACCCGTCGGGCTGGCCCTTTTGGGGCGTGTGGTAAATGCACTAGGTGTCCCCATCGATGGAAAGGGTCCCATCTCTACCGAGGAGTCCTATCCTTTGGAGCGCAACGCCCCTAGCATTATTCAGCGCCAGCCGGTCACCCAATCTCTACAAACTGGTATTATTTCCATTGATGCGATGATACCAATTGGGCGTGGCCAACGTCAGCTAATTATTGGAGATCGATCTACTGGAAAGACCACAATTGCTTTGGATACAATTCTCAATCAAGCTGTAATTAATCGTACAGGTACCAACGACCCGAATTTTAGGCCAGTCTACAGTGTTTACGTCGCAATTGGACAAAAGAATGCTAGCATTGCCCGAGTCATCTCCATCTTAGAATCACGAGACGCTCTACGTTATACGGTTGTTGTCTGTGCTACTGCTTCAGAAAGCGCGACTGTTCAATACATTGCCCCATTTGCTGGGATGAGCATGGGAGAGTGGTTTATGGAGCATGGTAGGGATGCTCTGGTTGTATTCGACGATCTGTCTAAGCATGCCGTCGCCTATCGCCAAATTTCTCTTCTACTGAAGAGACCCTCTGGGAGGGAGGCCTACCCGGGAGACATCTTTTACCTACATAGCCGCCTTTTAGAGCGTTCTGCGCGTCTCAATGCAGAGGCAGGGAATGGTTCATTAACTGCCTTGCCGATTATTGAGACCCAAGCTGGCGACGTCTCCTCATATATTCCAACAAACGTCATTTCAATTACCGACGGCCAAATTTACCTAGAGACCGAGCTCTTCTATCAGGGTATTCGCCCAGCCGTTTCTGTGGGTCTCTCCGTCTCCCGGGTAGGCTCCGCCGCGCAAGCAAAAGTGATGAAGCAAGTTGCTGGAAGGATCAGGGGGGATCTTGCACAGTTTCGTGAGTTAGCTGCCTTCGCGCAATTCGGATCAGATCTAGATGCAAAAACCCGACTGCAACTAAGTCGTGGTCAACGCATTGTAGAGCTTTTCAAACAGCGCCAGCATTCTTTGCTTAGTCTTCCCCATCAAGTTATCCTCCTTTGGGGAGTAAAAAACGGATTTTTAGATGCTTTGGCAGTAGATCAGATCCACGAGTACGATACTAAACTCATTGAATTCATGAATTCCAGAAAGAGCACGCTAGTGGAGAAAATCTCTGAAACGCAACAAGTGATCGACGATGAGCTAGAAAAGGAGCTCCAGTACGCCCTGGAGGAATTTGCCAAGCTTTTCCCTTAGCCACTCTTTTTTTATATGTCAGGCACGCGAGAGATTCGGAGAAGGATTAAGTCGGTTAAGAATACTTCGCAAGTTACAAGGGCAATGCAGCTAGTAGCTGCCTCAAAAATGCGTAAGGCGCAGGATAGAGTTACTGCAGGACGCCCCTACGCCAGGCTTCTTGGCCGCATGTTGGAATGCCTTACCGAAAAAGATGCTAACTTTTCCTACCATCCACTATTGACTCAGCGTGCTCCACATAAAGAATTGGTCCTGATGCTAACCACGGATAAGGGACTATGTGGCGCCCTAAACACTAATCTATTCCGCGAGACTATGGCCCTTGATAGTGAAGTGACGCAATTTATCTCTGTGGGGAAGAAAGGTAGTCAGTTCTTAGGCCGTATGAAACGACGTCTCATTGCGGAATTTTCACTGCCTGACAGTCCATCTTTCTTACAAACCAAGACCATTTCAAAATTCATGATTGAGAAATTTGTCTCTGCCGAAGTCACTCAAGTCAGCATCCTCTTCCAAAAGTTTGTCAATACCCTTACCCAACGGCCAAGCAAATTAGTTCTTCTTCCTCTGTCCAGCTATTATAGTAGAGAGAAGAAAGTCATTGTGGAACAACGGGAATATTCCTCTGCAGATGGCGGAGGTTTTTTTCTTTTTGAACCGTCTTCCGACAAAGTGTTGGATTCCATCCTCCCCTATTGTGTCCATTTTGAGGTCTACCAGATGATATTGAATGCCCGTGCTTCTGAGCATAGTGCACGGGTAGTGGCAATGAAAAGTGCTACTGATAATGCCCATCAGCTCATTAAAGACCTAACGCTTGAGTACAATAAGGTGCGTCAAGCAGGTATCACTACGGAGCTTCTTGAGATTTCTACTGCCCAATTAGCAACGGAATGATTCCTTCAAGAGAATGAGTATAGGAAAAATTATTCAGGTAATTGGACCCGTCGTGGATGTAGAATTTGACCCTGCCGAGGGTCCACTGCCAAGGATTCATGATGCTTTGGAGATAATCCGTGTGTCGCAGGGTAATCGTCGCCGAGTAGTCTTAGAAGTCCAGCAGCACCTTGGAGCGCATTGGGTCCGGACCATTGCGATGTCCTCGACAGAAGGGTTGGGGCGAGGAGAAGAGGTTGTTAGTACAGAAGCCCCTATTTCTGTACCAGTTGGCCTGGGAGTTTTGGGCCGTATTCTGAATGTGATTGGCGAGCCAGTGGACGAACAAGGGCCTATCTTGGCAGAGAAACGTTATTCCATTCATCGTCCTGCTCCATCGCTTCTCGATCAAAACACCAAGATAGATATCCTTGAAACAGGTATTAAGGTCATTGATCTGATATGCCCATTTACGAAGGGAGGAAAGGTTGGCGCATTTGGGGGTGCTGGTGTAGGAAAGACTGTTGTAATTATGGAGCTTATAAATAATATCGCCAAGGGACACGGGGGACACTCGGTGTTTGCTGGGGTTGGTGAGCGAACCCGAGAGGGAAATGATCTTTACAATGAAATGCTGGCGGCGGGAGTTATTGCGCGGGAAGAGCCGAGCAAATCGAAAGTGGCACTCGTGTATGGCCAAATGAATGAACCTCCTGGGGCGCGTTTACGCGTAGCTCTAAGCGCGCTTTCGATGGCGGAGTTCTTCCGGGATGAACAAAACCAAGACGTGCTCCTGTTTATTGATAATATCTTTAGGTTTTCCCAAGCAGGATCTGAAGTATCAGCTCTCTTGGGCCGTACTCCTTCAGCTGTTGGATACCAACCAACTCTTGCCGCGGAAATGGGAGACCTACAGGAGCGTATTACTTCTACCAAAAAGGGATCTATCACTTCTTTTCAGGCAGTTTACGTACCTGCAGACGATCTAACAGACCCCGCTCCTGCTAATACCTTTGCACATCTAGACTCTACCATCGTGTTGGAACGATCAATTGCAGAGTTGGGGATTTATCCAGCCGTTGACCCGCTAGCCTCTACATCCAGTGTACTGGCGTCTGAGGTCGTTGGAGTGGAACACTATTCCGTAGCGCAGCGAGTGCAGCATGCTCTTCAGCGCTATAAGGACCTGCAGGACATTATTTCCATCCTAGGAATGGATGAGCTTGTCCCCGAGGATAAATTGCTGGTCTTCCGTGCCAGGAAGATTCAGAGGTTTCTCAGCCAGCCATTCCACGTGGCAGAGGTTTTTACTGGGGTGCCTGGCCAATACGTTCCTATCGCAGAGACAGTACAAGGATTTAAGGAGATCCTAGATGGAAATCTCGACGATGTACCAGAGGGTAACTTTTACATGAAGGGAAGCATTGAACAAGTCAAATAGAAGAATATGGAAAAACTCTTGCTTGAGCTTGTTACGCCCTCCGAGCGCATTTTCTCTGGGGAGGTGGATATGGTGGTCGTTCCAGGGGTAGAAGGTGAACTCGGGATTTTGCCTGGGCACTGCCCTCTGTTAACCAAAATCGTCCCTGGAGAATTGTGTTTCAGGAAAAATGGTGCGGAGAATCGGCTGGCAGTTGGGGAGGGTTTTGTAGAAATAGTGCCCACCCAAGTGTCAATTCTGACTGATCTTGCTGTTTCTGAGGAAAATATTGATGAGAAAAAGGTAGAGGAAGCAGTTCGCCGTGCAGAAGAGGCTATGCGTGAAGGACATATGAAAGAAGAGGAGCTAGCGTTTGTCCGCGCGAGTCTCGAAAAATCTATTGCACAACTCCGGCTAAAAAGGAGACGCTATTTGAGGGGCAGCACACCTTAGGCATAAGTGAGTCTCCGAGAGACGAGATCGTACAGGAGGGAGAAAAGGGATGTGTAGTACAAGAAGAAAGGGACACCGCTAAACCTCTTCTGTGGTGGACGAGGAATAAGGTCTTTTGAGAAGCCAAAAGGGGGCCAGGCGCAAGTAGACCATCATGGGTGGCTCTCTTTTTGCTGGCTTTTTCTTTCTCCAGTTCCCCTTCTCACATGGTGAGCACGAACTGGAGCGGGTGAAGGGGCTCGAACCCTCGACATCAACCTTGGCAAGGTTGCACTCTACCAGCTGAGTTACACCCGCAAGCCAGGGTTCTACCATCTTTTGGGATCAAAACCAATGGTTAAAATCGACGTTTATCTTCTTCGTGTGGTTTGGACAGCAACAAACTCGGCATGAGGAAGGACAAACTTGCGGACACGAAGGGTGAGCCTCTTAATCGAAAACTCCAGCAGTAATGCGTTAGAGACTTCCGACGCGAGGTTTTCCATTAGTCCCCATTGGCCAACGGAGCATAGACTCCGAATCCTTTGTGCTAGGGCACTGTAGTCAACCAACGGCTGAGTAGTATTTTTCCGGGCAGAAAAGGGACTTTGAGGGTGTATTTGAAGGTCAAGCAGGAGGTGCTGATGGGAGAGGCGTTCCTCCTCAGTTACCCCAATGCGAGCACAGACAGAGAGTCCATGAATTTGAATGACATCACCTTCTAGCATGGAGTTGCCGGATTTTATGTGCAGCGACTGGACGACACCCCCATTGCCTGGTCCCCGGATACCTCTTCCAGAGGGTGTTTTGTCTCACCTACTTGGTTCTGTTGCCAGAATGCTTGTGAGAACCCCCTAGAAGTGCACTTCACGGACGATCCTCTTTCCAAACCTTCCTTGCAGCCTTGCAAGAAGTTGAGGCTTCCAAGTACGATCTAACTCGTATCGAATGGAGGGCTGATGAACCCGAACGTGTAGAACGCCTGCTTTTAGACGGACAGGTGTGGAATATCTAGCAAAAAACTCCCCTGCTGTTTCTTTCCAAGCCTCCAAAACCATACCCTCGACCGAGCGTTCACTCAATCCCAGCCTTTGGAGGAAGGCTTTGAGTATTTCCCTCATCGTACGATAGGCCCCGATGGGCCTCACTGGCCTCTCTGAGTACCCACGCCACTCAGCAACCACATGAGGCCACCAGCACGTCCGCGGCTTCCCCTCTCCTTCCATTCCTTCCAGGCTCTGCGGGACCACTACTCCCTTCCATCCTTTTGTCGTTTCGCTGTAAACCATAAAAACACACCCTTTTTTATTCCCTGAAGTCTCCAATAGCTTCCACGGGACAACCCTCCAGGGCCTGGAGGCAAAGATCGACTTCCTCAGCTGTTTCTGGCTGCTTGTAAACAAAGGAGTGCCCTTCGTCATCATTGCGCTTAAAATTAGCAGGAGCGGTTTCTCGGCATAGATCACAGTCAATGCATTGGTCGTCCACGTAAAACCTCCCAAAAACATTCTCCGGATACCTATTGTTAAAGTCAGCCATTTAAGTTAAAAAGTCCATTTAAGTTAAAGAAGTCTCAGGGAACCAAGAAAGGAGACGCGTCGTGGATGGTAACCTAAAACAGAGAATAAGCAAGCGTTACTAGCTACTTTTTCACAGATTGACCGGACTCATTATCCAAATGACAGACTTCCTCAAGAAAACGATACATTCTGTAATCACGCCCAAAGAGGGATGGCACGTTTTGCATTCGTTTTTCCGAGTAAACTATGCAAAGTGGGGCTCTCTTGTAGAACAAGGGCGTACAGAAGCTCGAGAGTATTTCTCGTCTGTGGTGCAGAAGATTCGCTTAGAGCCGAATACTCAGTTGGTTACGATGAGTATAGTGGGGTCCAAGGCCGACATAGGGTTTATTCTGGTCTCTCCAGACCTTCATACAGTGGATCACTTTGCCAAGCAACTTACAAGATCACTGGGTCCCCAGGTCATGGAACCTACACTAAGTTGGTTATCAATAACCGAACTGAGTGAGTACACGACGACCGAATCGGAATATGTGGTGAACCTAAAGAGAAAGGTGGGCTCGGAAACCAACTGTCAGAGGTTTGAGGCAGAGTTGGCTGACTTCCGCAGCCGGATGGAAAAATATTCGCAAGATCGGCTCTATCCTTGTTTACCTGATTGGCCAGTGGTCTGTTTCTATCCAATGTCTAAACGCCGCCATCCCTCAAAAAACTGGTACACACTAGACTTTGCAGCAAGGAAAAGATTAATGGCTGGACATGCGCGTCTAGGCAAGACGTATGCAGGAAGAGTACGGCAATTAATCACCGGTTCAACTGGTTTGGATGACATGGAGTGGGGGGTTACTCTTTTTGCGCACACTACATCGGACATTAAGACGATTGTTTATGAGATGCGATTCGATTCAGTTAGTGCAGAATATGCGGAATTTGGTGAGTTTTTAATCGGACTGCAGTTGCCCTCCGACGATCTGCTCTCCAGATTGGGATTGTAGAAGCCGGGTTTTGCAAAAGCCCCCTTACTCTATCCCAATCTTCCCTAATGGGCGAATTTGGACCTCCTCGGTAAGTTCCTGATGCGAGAGAACTGGAACGGTTGGAAGGTCAATTTCCAACAGCTTCCTTGTATAACGCCGGATGTCCATAGATGTTAGAACGACAGGTAGGATATCGTCTAAATGGGTTGCCTCGCCTATTAGGCTTTTCGCTGCGTTTACAATATTAAGCGCCATGGTCGGCTCTAGGGCTAGAAAACTCCCGCTCGAAGTCTGTCGAATTGCCTTGCGAATTTCCTCTTCTATTTTGGGTTCAATTAAGTAGGCAGCGAGGACGCCTTTTCCTTTGCTGAAATGGTGGCTCATGTAGCGGCGTAAAGCAATTCGGACGTACTCGGCTAACAACGCAGGGTCTTTTTCTCTACCACCCCACTCCACCAAGGCATGGAAGATTGTATTTAAATTTCGGATAGAGACTCCTTCCTGCACTAGGCGCTGGAGCACCTCGGTAATCCTTTGTATTGGTACCACCCGTTGGACTTCGCGTGTTACTTCTCCATATTCTTTTTCCATCCTGTTGAGGAGGCCACGTGTCTCCTGCAGACCAAGAAACTCCCACGCATGCCCACGTAGCACAAGAGAGACATGATAGGCAAGTAGCTCTGATGGCTTCATAAATGCAATGTCTAGCTGTTGCAAGCTATGGAGGAAAGTCTTTGGAACCCAACTGGCCTGGCGTTGGTCAACCAGTTCTAGAACGGGGGTAAAATCAATACCTAGACCATGCAGTCTAGTTGAATCTGCATGGACATAGAGACTCTCCGGCTGGAGAGTACCCCTACTTACTGGTATCTCCTGCAGAAGGATCTGGTACGAAAAGCCGCCCTTTTGGAACTTCCCAAAACGGAGGTGGATCTCGGGAAAGGGTACCCCCAAATCAGCACGGAGCGCCCTCCGCGCCTTAACAAACTCGGCTCTAAATTCAAGTGGAGAAACCTGCCGTTGAACGTCCTGGTCAATGTCCACGAGTATCCCAGTGGAGAATACAAGTCCATTATCTTCTTGGCCCTCTCCTACTTGCAAGGAGGAAGCAAGTGAAAACCTCTTCTGCGTAGCAAGCGCCATTGGCTTACTCTTGGTAAGATTGCGCTGCAAAGTAACGCCCAGAGTGGTGACGGCGACTGAGATCAAGACAAATTGTAACTTAGGAAATCCGGGAATTATTGAGAAACCTCCCAGTATGACTCCACCAATAATTATAGCTTTGGGCACCGCAGATATTTGTTTAAAGATATCAGTTCCCAGACCGCTGCATTCGTCTGAACTAACACGTGTAGTGATCATGCCAGCCGTGATGGAAATGAGTAGTGCTGGAATTTGAGAAATAAGACCATCTCCAATGGTCAATACAGAGTAAGTGGTAACTGCCTGGCTGACTGCTAGGCCATTTTGGAATACTCCAATACAGATACCAGCGGTAATATTGATAGCGACAATAATGAGTGAGGCGATGGCATCTCCCTTAACAAACTTCATGGCACCATCCATGGCTCCAAACAGTTGACTTTCTTTCTCTAGAGTCCCACGTCTGTTCTGTGCCTCCCGAATGTCAATAACACCCGCACGCATATCGGCATCAATGCTCATCTGTTTGCCTGGCATGGCATCTAAAGTAAACCGTGCTGCTACCTCTGCTACTCGTTCTGCTCCCTTGGTAATGACAATAAACTGGATAATAAGCAGGATCAGAAACAGGACTGTACCTACTATGAAATTCCCCCCAACTACGAAGTTACCGAAGGTAAAAATAATCTCTCCAGCAGAAGCCTCCATGAGGATCATGCGAGTCGAAGTGATATTAATTGCTAGCCGAAACAGTGTCGTGATGAGCAGAACGCTGGGGAATGTAGAGAAGGAAAGGACCCCAGGGACATAAATAGCCATCATTAAGAGTATCACAGAGAGCATGAGGTTAAGCGTGATCAGTGTATCCAACAACCATGCTGGTACTGGCACCACTAGCAGTAGAACGATGCAGATAATGATGGCAGCGATGTAGATGTCACTGTAGCTCCTTTGATTATTTCCGAGTGTGAGGGAGTGTATCTTTGTCAAAAGCTCTTTCATGGGGGAATGGGACCTCGATACTCTTTGGCGCTTGGTTAATAAACGCTAGAGCCTCTCGCTTAAGGAGTTTTATGATTGGTGTGGTGAGTTTTATGCTCTAGACGCAATGGCGTCACACAGAGGACGCTCTTGCCAGAAAGAGCGTACCAGCAAGTCTTTTCAATCGCTCTTCCCTGGGTAGTTCCACCAGAGGCTTTTTGGAAAGAAGCGGTTGGGGGCGGAAGACTACAATAATTTTCCCCCTATTTTTTCTTCCCATCACTTGGAAAGAACGCCTGCGGCCTTGGGGGAATCTTTTGGTAGAGTCTCCACGAAGCCCAATATCCTCCCACCAGGGGATGTGTAGAGCAAGTAATCCTAGGCATATCTACTAATCTTCGAGAGCTATTCTCCTAAAATTCCTCCCGGTAATCCGCATACAATCTAACCTCATCTGTCCGAGCAATCATCCGACAAAATTCTTCTGAACTCCATACCTAAGAGCTCTAGTCCTTGATAAAGGCAATGAGCAGTGGCTTCTCGCTGAGAAAAGAGGAACCCAACCCCCAAACGGTCTGGTTTTTGCATCCAGACCCGCATAGGCCTTGTAGAGGAGGAAGAAAAGTGGGTTGCCTTCAGGAGCTCCAGAAGGAGCTCCTTGCTGAGGGAGGGGAAAACCTTACTCAGCCGCATGAGAAGGTAACTATCCTTACGGATAAGGTCAAGCTCTCCCAAGGGCTCTATACGTAGACGCACAGACTTTCCGGAAGGGAGAAGCAAATTAGGCAACTCTAGGAGAGTTCCAAAGTCCTTCAGTACCTGTTCCATGAGAAAATGGAGGAGGAGGATGGTGGCTCTCTACACCTCGCCTTCTATCCTTCTAGAACGACGGCGTTATCCAGTGCATCCTGAATAGCGCAAAGAACCTCTTCTCGATGCTCCGGTCTCTGGAACAGTCTTACGGGAAAATTATGAATCTGCTGATAGAGCTGGGTAAAAAAATAGATATGGGCTTGTGGGGAAGGGGGGATCTGCACCCGTTCTGCTAATCCTTGGAATGCTTCTGCCGTTGGTATGTCTCGGTTTAGCATTTTGAAGAGTGTCTGTAACAAGGTATCCGCACGATCTAGCTCCGTCCCTCTAGAAGCTAGAGGAGGATTTCCATTCCAGAAATGCTGATCAATGATAGCCATGAGATGCTTGGTGAGCTCCAGTTCCTTCACTAAGGAACGAACGAGACATATGCGATCATTGAGTAGATGGAGAAAGGCAGTTTCTTTGCTAGGAATCGGCGCATTTAAATCCTCCGCCAAAGCGTCAAGAAGAAAGTCCATGGACGCGTAAATGGATCCTAAGACAGCGTCCTCTTCAAGGAATTTCTGAGATCCTATTTTTTTTCGTTCCACCGTATAAGTTCTCCGAGAAAGCAAGGATGGCTCCAGTACATAGGAACTGAACTCCATCCTGGATATGATCCCCCAGGGCGCGATAATCCGGTTATTTTTTCCCTTCTCTCTTGCTATCTGGATTTTCTTTGGGGCCAAAGATAGAGCGGAAGCGTTTGGGCAGTGTGTGCACGACAAAATTATAGAGTTCCTCGTCACTCATGTTAGCAAGCAACACAGACCGGTACATTTCGCGCAACGTGCGGAAATGCTGGACTTGCTCTCCAGCAAGGAGCACGACGGTGGGGTTGATGTTATACCCAGCACGGACAGCGGGTCCGTTTTCTTCCACAAGAATCTGAGCAAATTGCCGGAGCATCTGCTCCATATTATTTCCCTCAGCCATACCATTTTCCATTTGCGCAGCAGTGAGAACAGCTGCATGTTGCACGGAGGGGTCATCAAACATCCGTTCACTCAGCTCTCGAATATTAGAGAAGTCGTAATCTCCCTTTTTCTGAAGAGACTTTAACCCGATGAGAAAATTGCGAAATGAAGCGCTGTACACACCAGAAAAATCACCTAGCATTTGTGATGCAATTGATTCCTTGGCGCTCTCAATGAGCTGATTGATCTGGTCTCGAAGAATGGCCTTTTGCCCTTCCTGGCGAGGCCGTGTTGCCTCAAGTTCTAGGAGGATGTCCTGCAAGCTGAAACTGATATCTTCAGTGACATCCTGTATGGTCCCCATCTCAACAGTCATCCCCTGAAAAGCACCGCCTTTTTGATGGATTAAGGAGGAGAGGCCAGCCTGTTGAACCGGGTGAAGTGGAGCAACGTCAGACATATAAAAGACACGGGTCCTTTCATTGTGGATTCTTTTTCCGTTCTTGGGAAGGGACTTTTTCTTCTCTTTGGAAGAGATTATGCGGAACTTAAGAGACTAGTGAAGTATTCGCATCGTTAGCCTACCTATATGCTTGGAGTAGAACAAACACATACCCTCTCTTTACAACAGGCTCCTTCTCCACTTATGCAACAGAGCCTCCGGATTCTACAGGCATCGCTTAGTGAACTCAAACAGCTGATAGGAAACGAAATGATGATGAACCCTCTTCTGGAAGAGACGACCTCCTCAATAGACTTCTCCCTACCAGGAGGGGAACCTTTTTCACTTCAGGAGGAGTGGGACGCCTATTTCGTACAATCTGACTCCTCTTCTCGAACAACAGAGCGCCCTCATTTGATCAACTCCTTAGCAGAAACCAGTACGCTACAGAGTTCTCTGAGGAAGCAAGTTGTACTGATGGAGGCAAAGGCAGGAGATATTGGCATTGCATTACTAATTGTAGGCTGCCTAAACGAGGCAGGATATTTGGAGGCTTCTATTGAGGAAATCGCCTGTTTAGCAAAGGCACATCCAGAAGATGTGGAGGCTGTGTTACGCCAAGTTCAGAATCTGGATCCAGCTGGAATAGCGGCGCGCAATTTACAGGAATGTCTTCTCCTACAACTTGAACGCCAGGGGAAAACAACTCATTTGGAAAGTAGGATCGTCGAGCTGTGCCTAAACCAACTGGCACATCGCAGATTCGACGAAATCGCTAGGATACTCCAAGTTCCTCTTGCACAAGTATGTCGAGCAGCTAATCACATTGCCCAGTTAGACCCTAAGCCAGGAAGGATATTGGAAGATGCTACTGAACCCTCAGTAACTGCGGAAATCACTGTATACAAGGAGAGAGATGGAAAATATCGTCCCATTCTCCATAATGCAGGCTTGCCGTGTCTGCAAATCAGCTCTCTTTACAAGGAGCTACTTTCACGACAAAAGAGTAGCAGAGAAGTGCGCGAATACATCCGGAAAAAAATCCGAGCTGGCCTCTTCCTTATTCACTGTATCCAAAAAAGGCAACAAACTGTCCTGGCCACTGCCGAACAAATCGTTAGACGTCAACAAAAATTTTTCGAGGAAGGCTTTACTGGCTTATATCCTATGACCATGGTGGAAATAGCCAAAGCAGTGGGAGTGCATGAAACTACCATTAGCCGGGCAATTTCCGGAAAGCACATAGGCACCCCACACGGGGTCCTTGAAATGAGGCGCTTTTTCACTTCTGGATATCAGACTGAGAGCGGCAGTCTAATTAGCAGTGAAGGCATGCGTAGAGAGGTCCTGAGGATAATTACCGGAGAAGACAGATGCAATCCCTTTCGCGATCAAGAGATAGTCACTCTCCTAAGAGAGAGGGGACTTCTATCCACGCGTCGTGCTGTCGCAAAATACCGTGCACAACTCTCCATTCTGCCAAGTTATTTGCGTAAAAGTCCCGGAATTTAGAAAGGCTTACGGCTTGCTCAGCCGACTGCTGTACAAGAACCGCTCATGGGGTCCAGTCTACAGAACTTATGAAAAAGAAAATAATCTGGTAAAATAGCTACATGGTAGACGAGCATGCGGTGGCTTGTTGTCTATGAAAAAATCCGAGGGGTCTACAGCGTTTCCTCAACTTGTTCTTGCCCCGTAGTGTAATGGTAACACAGCGCCCTTTGGAGGCGTTATTCATGGTTCAAGTCCATGCGGGGCAGAGGAGGTCAAGAAGAGGGAGGTACTACATCACGGTTCCATTACATTATCCTGCCGGTAGTGTCTAGACAGCAAGATAGCCAAGGAGAAAAAGTCGATGTTGTTGCCTCAGCAGAAATATTCACAGAAATATTCACATGACTCCCGGAAGGACTTCTATGAAGCTATCATCCCTCACTAAACATCAGGTCTTGGTAGCTACACGAAATCCTGGTAAGTTCCAGGAGATGCTGGAGCTTATGTGGCAAGACTTTGAACTCCTGAGCATGGAGGTTATGCCGGTTGCTCTAGAAATAGAAGAAAGAGGAGATACTTTTGAAGCTAATGCACGGCTGAAAGCAGAAGGAGTTTCAAGATTTTTTACTGGCTGGGTACTGGCCGAGGATTCCGGAATAGAGGTGGACGCCCTCTATGGGGAGCCGGGAGTACACTCGGCTAGATTTGCCGGGCCGAGAGCAACAGATGCCCAAAACCGTACCCTTCTTCTAAAGCGTTTGGAGAATCCGTGTATACTAGAAAAGCAGCGCACGGCACGCCTTCGTTGCGTGCTCGTCCTGGCTAGGTCCGGAGGGACCTTCCTGACGAGTAGCGGGGCTGTGGAGGGAAAGATCGCATGGGAGGAGAGGGGAAACGGCGGCTTCGGCTATGACTCGCTCTTTCTCCCGGATGGATTTTCAAAAACTTTTGCAGAACTTCCAACTGCGATCAAAAACAAAGTAAGCCACCGCCGGAACGCAATTATGGAATTGCGTCGTCTTTGGTCTTATTACTTATATCAAAACGTGAAGTGACTGTGTCGGATGATCTGCTATCGGAGAACGAATTGCCAGATGAGCCTTACTGTAAACTACATCATCGGTAAAGTTTTGGATGGAAAGCGTGTTTCCTCAAGAGAGATAGGGTTGCTTTATGGGCTTCCACTCAGCATATTAGGCGGCCTTGCTGATACCAGAAAGAGCCTCGCACAGGCAGGATACTGCAGGGGCAAAGGGGCCGAGGAAAAAATCGTGACTTATATCGTTGATCGCAATATCAATTACACCAACGTTTGCAACGTTTACTGCAAGTTTTGTGCATTCTATCGTACAGAAAAGAGTAGGGACTGCTATGTCCTTTCGTTGGAGGAAATTGACAAAAAGCTGGCTGAGTTGGACGCTGCCGGGGGGGTTCAGGTGCTTTTGCAAGGGGGACATCATCCAAGGCTAGGAATCGACTACTATCTCACTCTGCTAAGATATATTCGCAGAAGGTATCCGCGAATAAATATTCATGGGTTCAGCCCACCGGAATTCTGTCACTTTGCAGAAGTGTTCAAAATGCCTATCAGGGAAGTGATTACGCGTTTTCATGAGGCAGGACTAGGATCCATCCCTGGCGGCGGCGGAGAAATTTTAGTCGACCGTGTGCGCAGGCGTATCTCTCCGCTAAAGTGCAATGCTCATCAATGGTTAGAAGTTATGCGTACTGCCCACGAGCTAGGTATCCGATCAAGCGCCACCATGATGTTTGGGCATGTAGAAACCTTAGATGAGAGAATTGAGCACTTGGCGCGATTGCGAGCTCTTCAGGATGAGACGCGCGGATTTACTGCTTTCATTTGTTGGACATTTCAAGCAGCACCACATACTGGATTGCGCGTCAACCCAGTGGGTGCAGCAGAGTACCTCCGGACGCAGGCCATTGCTAGGATTTTCCTAGACAACTTTAGGAATTTACAAAGTTCTTGGGTAACCCAAGGACCGCAAATTGGTCAAATTTCTCTTAAGTATGGAGCTAATGACTTTGGTGGTGTGATGATGGAGGAAAATGTAGTAAGCAGCGCCGGGACTACTTTTCGCCTGACCAGTAGCGATATCGAAGAGCTCATCCAAAGTGCTGGCTATATGCCCAAGCGGCGTAATACGTGGTATGAGTTACTTCAATGATCATTGCTCCCAGTAAGAGAAAAACCTCTGACACTGCTGCACCACGCGTGCTTTTTGCGGCTAGTGAGCGGAATGCTGATATTCTCTACGCTTCGAAATTTTTAGCCCCAGATCCTTTTATTTATATTCTCCATCTCGGGAAGAAATACCTTATTGTCGGTGACTTGGACATAGATCGCGCCAGAAAAGAAGCACAAGTTGACTGTATAGTTTCTTCCAGCAAATTGGCATTGGAGTTAGGAAAGAAACAGTCTTTTTGCTCCTCCCCGGAGGAAGCGGAAGTACTGACTCTTTTTCTAAAGAGGCACGGAATTTCTCAGATAGAGGTACCGGCGGCCTTTCCTCTGTTTATGGCCGAGAGCTTGAGGCAGGCCTCCATCACTGTACAATGGATCCCAGATCCGTTCTGGCCGCAACGGGAGAAAAAATCCCTTGTGGAGGTTCGGTATCTCCGGCGTTCCTTGGGTATTGCTCAAGCAGCCATGGAAAGAGCCTTTGAAGTGCTCCGCAGTACTCGGATCGGTAAACGCAAGGTTTTGTATTGGGGTAGATCACCTTTGACCTCAGAGCGGCTAAGGGCGGAAATAGAAATTTGTGTCGTTAGAGAGGGGGGAGTAGTTCCCCACAGTTCCATCGTTGCTGGAGGACACCAAGCCATCAATCCCCACGAAGCTGGGAGTGGTCCTCTTTTTGCCGACCAGCTCACCATAATTGATATTTTCCCGCGTCATGCGACATCAGGATATTTTGGGGATTTAACAAGAACGGTAGTAAGAGGACATGCCTCGGACGCGCAGCGACGTCTATGGAAAGTCTGCCTGCATGGACAGAAGCAGATATTCTCCCAAATACGGCCTGGAGTGCTTGGCCTAAACATACATCATGGCGTTAGGGCCTTCTTTGCTAGGAGTGGGTATCCTACAGAGATGCAGGGAGGAAGATGGAGTGGATTTTTCCATAGTGCCGGACACGGATTAGGGCTGGAAGTACACGAGTATCCTCGATTTGCGAGTGCCAAGTTTCTTCCCAATCAGGTTATTACCGTGGAGCCAGGTATTTATATCCCTGGGTTAGGGGGGGTGCGCCATGAAGACGTAGTTCAGGTTACTAACCAGGGAAATAAACTGCTCACTCAATTACCCAAACCCCTTGAGCTTTGAGCTCTGAACCATGGTGACATATGTAACACAGTGATACTCTAACACTGTTTAATGCTATGTGAGATGCATCGCCCGAATTTTGTGCCATAGAGCAAGATTCCTATTGGAAAAAGTGGTAGAAAGGTTATCCTCCCCTTGGGTTGGATAATTGCTTCATGAAAGTGGATTCTTTTTCTCTATATGCTGTGTTAATTGGGATACCCTTCTTGCTCGGAGTGTATGCTCAAGTGAGGGTTTCTGGTACATTTTCCCGTTGGAAGGGGGTTCCCGTTGGAATAGGCTTGACCGGCGCGGAGATAGCCAGGGAAATCCTTACTGCTGCCGGGATTCACGACGTGGAGGTTTTACCAATTGAGGATATGCTAGGCGATCATTATGATCCGTCCTCTAAACGTCTTTGTCTTTCCCCGGATGTATACAGGGGAGCATCGGTAGCCGCTGCTGGGATCGCTGCACACGAGTCCGGTCATGCTATCCAGCATGCGTGTGCGTATGCCCCTCTCCATCTCCGTATGGCTATTGTTCCTGCTACTCAAATAGCATCGCGGCTGCTGCCATTTGTAATTCTAGGTGGTTTTTTCTTCCATTTTACTGGTCTCATCACGGTTGGCATTATCTGCTACCTGGTTCTCACTCTATTCCAGTTGGTTACTCTGCCTGTAGAGTTCGATGCCTCTGCGCGAGCTAAAACAATTCTGCGGCAAATGGGGATTGTAGGTGACAATGAAGAAGCAAGAGGAGTGGATGATGTATTAGACTCAGCAGCGCTCACCTATGTAGCAGCGTTTGTTGCCTCTCTAGGAAACCTCATCTACTTGTTTCTTAGTCGACCTTCGTCTAAGGACTAGGAAGGTGTCCCATACTTTCGCTAAGCCGTGCGTTTTAACCATCGCCGGCTCAGATAGTTCAGGTGGTGCGGGAGTTCAGGCAGATCTGAAGGCTATTGGTGCACAGGGGTGCTATGGCCTAACAGCGTTGACGTGCGTCGTAGCAGAGTCTCCAAGGAGAGTGGTGGAAGTTAAGACGTTGTCGGCTCAGTTAGTAGCTAGCCAAATTGAGATTGCGTTCGAAGAGTTTTCTGTACAGGCGGTCAAGACGGGGCTTTTGTGCTCGTCAGCAATTGTCCGGATGGTTTCAAAAGTGCTTAAGCGGCTCGCCATGTCCCACGGTGTTCCCATTATAGTTGATCCTGTAATGCTTATCTCTACAGGAGATTCTCTCGTGCCTACCACAATAAGCTCGTCCTATCTGAGGGAACTGTTCCCTTTAGCCGCTCTCATCACTCCCAATCTAGATGAGTTGGGGGTATTTGCTGGAAGAAAAGTGAGCACCTATGCGGAAATGAAGCAAATAGGACACGAGCTTTCAAGGGATTGGGAAGTTCCTATTCTCCTCAAAGGAGGACATTTGCGTGGCAAGGTTGCTAGGGATCTCCTTGTGACTCCAACAGGAGGCGAGTGGGAATACAAATCCCCTTTTCACTCCAGTGTTATGGCTCACGGTACTGGATGTACTTTTTCTGCTGCTATTGCTGCCCAGCTAGCCCTAGGGAGACCACTAGAACAGGCGATAGAGGCTGCCAAGGATTACATGGATCTTGCTATTCGCTATCATCTGGCTTGGGGAAAGATACAAGTTCTAGAACATTTTCCTAGACTGTTAGTACACGCTACATAACAGCGGTATGGTACCATACGCGTCTGCACGGCCTTTCTCACCTTGCGCGATCTTTTTTAGCGCGCTTTGGGGACAACCTATCAACTTTTGCTCACTCCCCCTCATTCTAGTAATTCGTAGTGGATTGCAGAACTTTTTTTAGCTCGCTAATGAGACGCCGGTTTTGTTCCGGAGTGCCGACCGAGATACGAATCCATTCTGGCAACATATAGCTTCGCATCGCGCGTATGATGATGCCGCGTTGCAGCATAGCACGAAAGACGGCTTCCCCGCCTCTGCTCCTGCCAGTATGCACCAAGATAAAGTTCGCCTGGCTAGGTATGTACTTTAGTCCGAGCACGTCAAGCTGTGCCTGCAAATAAGAACGTCCTTTGCAGACCAACTCGTACGTGGCCCGAATGTGTTCCTTATCTTCCAGAGCAGCTAAAGCTCCTGCCTGAGCAATGCCATTCACATTAAACGGCTGCCGGACTTTTTGCAAAACTTTAGCCACTTGAGCAGGAGCAAGTCCATATCCAACTCGCAGATTGGCTAGCCCGTAAGCCTTAGAAAAGGTACGCATGACAACGACATTTCTGTTCTCGTGAACGTAGCGCAGCGTATTCGGAGGGGCGTCTAAAAACTCGCGGTACGCCTCATCAAAGATGACAAGCACGTGTTCTGGGACTCTAGCCATAAAGGAGTCGATCTCTTCCTGCGTAACGGCAGTTCCAGTGGGATTGTTCGGATTAACAATGCAGAGCTGCCGTGTACGTAGTGTAATGGCTCGGTACATGGCCTCCAAATCATAGGAATATTCCGGAGAGGGGATTCGTACTACATTCGCACCGAACAAACCAGCTACTAGTGCGTAGATAGCAAAGCTATATTGCGCTGTAATTACTTCATCTCTGGGCTGAAGAAAAGCATGGCCACATAATTCAATGATTTCGTTAGATCCGTTCCCTAGGATAACATTTTCGATTGCCAATCCACATTTTTTAGCAATGACCTCCCTTAGAGAAAGACCACTACCATCGGGATACAAATTGGATCTGACTAAAGCTTGCCGCATTGCTACAAGTGCCATTGGAGAAGGGCCCAATGGGTTTTCGTTTGATGCAAGTTTTAGAATCTTTTCAGGAGAGAAACCTATTTCCAGAGCAAGTTCTTCGATAGGTTTTCCTGGCTCGTAGGCAACTAGATTGAGAACATGAGAGCACGCAGAGTTCCGCATAAAGAGAGATAGATAAAAAACAATGGAGCATTCTCGGCGTAAAAGAAAAAACACGCCCAGTCCGCCGCAGACACCGAAAGAACCGCAGTGTAACTCTCTAGGGAGCAGTAAATCCAGGAGAGTTTTCTGAGTTTTTATGTTTTCAGGCAACATCCGTTTTGCTCGGGACGGGATTCGAACCCGCATGCCTCACGGCATACGCCCCTCAAGCGTACGTGTCTGCCAATTTCACCACCCGAGCAAACGACGCAAAACACCCCCGCCAAGAGACCACAGGGCTACCACCTCAGCATTCCGGCCAACTCTCAGCAAGACAAAATTTTTCTTGAGCTATAGGGGGGGATAGTCCACGCTACTAACGTAGCTTGGCCGGGGATATCACGGCCTCCGGTTTCCATGCAGTTTCAATAGGCTATGGCGTATGCGATTTTCCAGACTGGCGGCAAGCAGTACCGTGTCTCTCAGGGGGAGAGTATTGATGTGGAACATCTAAATGTAGAGACTGGATCGAGGGTAGTCTTCGATAAGGTTTTCTTGATGGCGGCGGGAGGGAAGATTTCCGTCGGAACCCCCTTGGTTGTGGGTGCTGCTGTTACAGCCAATGTCATTGGGCAGTACAAGGCTCGCAAGGTCATTGCCTACAAGTTTAAGCGCCGAAAAGGATATCATCGCACGATAGGCCATAGAAGACGGATGACCCGTCTCAAAATTTTAGAGGTTCTTCCTAAGAAGGAGAGAGAGGTACACAATGGCTCATAAAAGAGGGCAAGGGAGTGTTAGGAACGGCCGGGATAGTTGTGGCAAACGGCTTGGCATAAAGAAATTTGGTGGAGAGAATGTCCAGGCTGGCAATATTATTGTTCGTCAACGCGGGACTAAATTTATTCCTGGCCGCAATGTGGGGCTGGGGCGGGATCACACTATCTTTGCCCTTTCCCCAGGGAGGGTTCTTTTCGATCTCGGCGGCCGCCGCGTGGGTGTTGTAGAGAAGAAGCAAGAAAAGCAGGATTAGAAACACAGGTTTTGGTTTTTCCACGGGAGATCCAGACGGTGTTCCCAACCTCCTCTCAGATGGGTGAGGAATTTGTATGCGGAGAGGCCCTCTTTGCTCTTCCTTAGAGCATGCTGTGTCGCTAGAGTACCGCGGTGGACACTCTACCATTTGGTGTGAAAAGTGCCGGGCTTGTCCACACGTTCGTAGGTGTGAGCTCCAAAAAAATCACGTTGAGCCTGGATAAGGTTGGCTGGAAGGCTAGGACTACGATAGCTATCGTAGTAGGTCAGCCCTGCACCAAGGGCTGGGACTGGAACCCCATGCTGCAGTGCCACACTGGCAGCAAAGCGCCAACCTTCTTGCCTCTTAGAAAGGGCACTATGAAAAAATGGATCTAACATCAGGTTACCCAAGTCGGGCTTGTTTTCGTATGCTCGTTTCATACAGCTGAGAAACTGAGCTCGGATGATACAACCGCCGCGCCACACGGCAACGATGTTACCAAAGTTCAGATTCCAGTTATAGTGCTTGCTGGCCTTTGCCAGGAGGTCCATGCCCTGTGCATAGTTGACAATCTTAGAAGCATAGAGCGCATCTTCTACTGCATTTATTAGCCCCATGCGGTCACCTGTAAATGGCCTCTGCGGAGGGGCGGATAAGACCCTGGAGGCAATTAGACGTTCTTCTCTCCTGGAGGAAAGAATACGGGCTTCCATCGCAGCATATAGAACGCCAGCTGCAACACCCTGGTCAACTGCACTAGCAATTGCCCATTTTCCTGTCCCTTTTTGCCCTGCTTTATCAAGGATGACCTCTACAATGGGCTTGCCAGTCTCCGGATCCATTTTATCAAGAATCTGGGCAGTAATTCCAACTAGATAGCTGCTCAGCTCTCCATGATTCCACTTGGAAAAGACTTCACGGAGCTCTAGATGGGAAAGTCCCAGCACATTCTTAAGAATGGCGTAAGCTTCGCAAATAAGCTGCATGTCGCCATATTCAATACCGTTATGGACCATCTTTACGTAGTGCCCAGCCCCGTCTGGACCTATGTAGAGACAACAGGGCTCAGATTCCACGACCGCTGCAATCCTCCGTAGGATTGGGCTTACTACTTCCCAAGAGTCTGGAGAACCTCCTGGCATGAGTGAAGGACCCGTGAGAGCCCCCTCCTCACCACCAGAGATCCCGCAACCAATAAAATGAATGGACTTCTTACGCAATACCCCTTCGCGTCGCTGAGTATCTGTCCAGAGAGAATTACCGCCGTCAACAATAACATCCCCTTGGTCCAGTAGGGAAACTAATTGATTAATGGTAGTGTCTATAGCCACACCTGCCTTTACCATAACTACGATTTTACGTGGTCTTGTTAACGATTGAACAAAACTAACTAGGGAATAGGTCGGTAGAATCCCCCTCCCTTTCGCACGACCCTCAGCAAAGCGCTTGGTAACTCCTTGAGTGCGGTTAAACACACTGACGAGGAAACCTCTACTTTCTAGATTAAGAGCAAGGTTTGCCCCCATGACGGCAAGGCCAATCACTCCAATGTCACTGTTACTCATGCAGCAAGTTTTACCATCCAATCCACCGTATAGACTACAGACACAGACAGAATCCACGATCAGAGTGGGGAAGGTCTCATATCTCGTGCATATCCTTCAAGGAAAATGGAAGTCCCAACGCCCTTCCATCTTTTCCAAGGTTGTTTCCACGGTGGGCTTTTGATCTTCCGCTAATACAGGACGGGAATAGAGTAAAAGCTACCTACCGCCTATCATAGCCTCCTCAAGGGCTCAAGAGTGGTGAGCACACGCATGGGCCAATTTTAATTAGACAATTAATTAGACAACCTATCCACTATCCATTACTACCCCTTCTCGGGGGTCCTCTTCGAGATCTAGGAGATACCAAGCCAGGGCCTAGGTCGGCGTCCTATTTTCGCGGGGCTCGTAGGGTATCGCAGGGTATACTACAGCCAGGCTCCTTAAGCTAATATCTTTTGTGTCGATAACCCGCTTTCGGTTTGACGAATCACGTGTTTTACAGCAAGAGTGAGAGCTTGCCGAATATGTGTCACACTATTACAGTAGTCGTCGAAAACAGATTTGGGGTGCTTAGCCGAGTTGTAGGGATGTTCAGCGGGCGTGGCTTCAATATCGACGCCCTTAATGTAAGCCCCACCAGGGATCCTTCTACCTCCTGCATGACCATCGCGGTCCGTGGAGATGATAAAATACTAGAGCAAGTTACCCATCATCTAGAAAAGTTAGTGGATGTCATCAGCATTAGAGAGCATCGAGATGGGGCATACGTGGACCGGGAGTTGGTGCTCTTGCGGGTGCGTGCAGATTCTAGAACCCGCATAGAGGTGATACAGATTTGTGAGATCTTTCGTGCAAAAGTCATAGGTGTACATCCTACTGAGCTCACTATTGAGCTAACCGGATCAGAGAACAAAATTGTCAACTTCCTCAGTCTTATGGAGAGCTTTAAAATTGAAGAACTCGTCCGAACCGGGAGGGTAGCCCTTCCTCGCTCGCCTTAAGGAAAACGTTTTTGCTGTAGACTATAATCCCATATACCATATGTCAGCCAAGATATACACCGAAGAAGATGCAGACCTAGAAGTGCTTTCCAACAAAACTGCCGCCGTAATTGGGTTTGGGTCCCAGGGGCATGCCCATGCGCTCAATCTCAAAGAGAGTGGAGTCCATGTCATTGTTGGGCTCTACCCCAAAAGCAGAAGCCGCACTATAGCAAAGGACTTCGGGTTTGAAGTGTACGATACTGCAGAAGCCGTACAAAAGGCTGATATCCTATTCATTGCTGTACCTGATCTGAAGATCGCTGATGTTTATAAAAACGATGTTGCTCCTCATCTGAATCCGCGCAAGGCACTGCTTTTTAGCCATGGTTTCGCGGTTCATTTCCGTACTATTGTACCGGAAGAGAACATAGACGTCCTTATGGTTGCCCCGAAAGGGCCGGGTCATCTTGTTAGACAGCTATTTGTAGAGGGAAGAGGGGTGCCAGCACTCATTGCTGTCTACCAGAACCCTAGCAACCATGCTAGGAGGATAGCGCTTGCTTGGGCGAAAGGTATTGGTAGTACAAGAGCCGGCGTTTTTGAGACGACCTTTAAAGAGGAAACGGAGACTGACCTATTTGGTGAGCAGGCAGTGCTCTGTGGTGGAGTCTCCGCACTGATCCAAAAGGGATACGAAACCCTTGTTGAGGCTGGCTACCAACCTGAAATGGCCTACTTCGAAGTTCTTCATGAACTGAAGCTTATTGTTGATCTTATCAATGAATCTGGGATTAGTGGGATGCGTTTTTCGATCTCAGAAACTGCAAAGTACGGTGACGTAACCATTGGGCCTCAAATCATTGATGCATCCGTGAAGGAGCGGATGCGCGCCGCTCTAAGAAACATCCAAAGTGGAAAATTCGCAAATGACTGGATTTGTGAGTACAATTCTGGCCTCGAGAGATATAAGGCTTTACTGTCCGCTGGGGAAGAACATCCCATTGAGAAAGTGGGTAGCCGTTTGCGAATTTTGATGCCATGGATTAAAAGGAGAAACACAAGAGGGACGCAAGCATCCTACTGAGATGCCTCTCTACGTTTGGCTCGGAGGGCACTCGTTATCTCGGAGAATGTTAAGCAATTTACTACGTCTCGTGTGGTGAGTCCTCCCCTGCGGGCGCTGCGAACCCCAAAAGATACGTCCTGGATATTTCTCGCTGAATGAGCATCTGGATTAATTACACACTTCACCCTCTTTTCACTGGCAAGCGGCCACCAGCTGCATTCCATATCTAGACGGTTTGGATTGGCGTTAAGCTCAATCCATGTGCCCGTTGAGGCTGCGGCCTCGATTACTGCTGGGATATCAACTCGGTAAGGCAGTCTCTTAAGGAGCAAGCGACCAGTCAAATGACCAAGCACGGTGACATACGGATTGGATAACGCTCGGATTATACGGCGTGTCATCACTGCTGCTGGCAATGAGAAAGAAGTATGGACAGAAGCTATGGTATAATCTAGCGACGCGAGCACTTCATCTGAGAAATCGAGCCCACCGTCCTTCAGAATATCACACTCTATTCCGGAAAAGAGATGAAAATTTTCGTAGCTGGCATTCAGCTGAGAGATTGTCCTGCGCTGCTCCATAATGGCCTTTTCGTTAAGGCCATTCCCTCGCACTAAACTTTTGCTGTGATCAGAGATTCCCAAATACTGAAAGCCAAGTTTCATGCCTGCCGTGGCCATACTTGCTAGAGAGTCGCATCCATCGCTATCAATAGTATGACAATGGAAGATTCCCTTGAGGTTTTTCATCTCCACCAAAGAAGGGATGCTCTTTGCTGCCGCAGCGGAAAATTCCCCGTGATCTTCTCGTAACTCTGGTGGAATGAATTGTAGGCCTAAAGCCTGATAAATGTCCGCCTCATCGTCTACCTTAGGGGTTACTTGCTTTCGAATGCGTTCCTTTCTGGGGGTAAACCCGTATTCGTTAAGTGACCATCCATCTCTCAAAGCTAGCGAGCGTAGTCTCACATTGTGTTCCCTACTACCTGTAAAGTAGGCTAGAGCGAACGGATATTCTTCTTCTGTCACCACACGTAGGTCGCAAGGAATGCCCCCCCTAAGTCGCACAGTGCATCTAGTAGTCCCCTTGGCCAAAACGCTCTCTATCAATGGATGAAGTATGAAAAAAGACAAAACCCGGCTACTACTAGTTTTCCTAGCTACTACAAGATCAATGTCACGAACAATTTCCTTACCTCGGCGTAGGCTTCCCGCGTAGGCAGCCAGGGAAACTTCGCTTAGTCTTTCTAATTCCTCGACCAGTTCCACGGCCAGGGGTAGCACCTGCGCTGCTAGGAATTTTTCGGCGTTTCGATGCATGTCCTCTAAGGATTGCAACAACTTTCTGGAAGCCTTTTTTCCAAATCCAGGAATATTTATAAGCTTTCCCTCTCGGCACACTTTCTCTAAGGAAGTAGCGGAGGTCACTCCCAATCTCTCGTAGAGAATTCTAACTTTCCTGACACCAAGTCCAGGAATGTTAAGGAGTGTAAGAATATCCAGAGGAAGTTCTTTACACAATTCTTCATAGAACTTGAGATGCCCCGTCCGCGTGAGTTCAGCTATTTTCTTAGCGATGGATTCTCCTACCCCCTCAATTTCTTTCACCTGCTCCTCGGTGGCACCTGCAAGCTTCCAAGGGATCCTGGATAACATCTTAGAAGCGTGTAGATAGGCCCTTATCCTGAATGGATTCTCCTCCCCTTTAAGCTCTAGAAGTAGAGCAATATCGTTGAGTACATGGCAATAATCTTGGTTATTTAGTGGCTCAGAAGACATCCCAATCAGCTAAGAACGGTTGGAATTAGCTATATAATATCGGTCAGCAAGCTAATCCCGGCTTTCTTATGTGAATTAAACGTTCATGTCTGGCAGACTGTCAAAGAGTTCTTGAAGAGGTTGCGAAACCATACCGAGTCCGGAAGATGCCCACTTTCCTTATCCAAGCTGGTCCCCTTAAAAGACTTCTGCATCTGTTTTTCAGCTCTTCTAGCGATAAGTCTTGCAGCGGTTCTGGTATCTTCAGAAGATCAGGTGTGCTAAAGGCTGTAGGAGAAGGCGTAGTCTTACTGGGCATCCGGCGGCGGAGCGTACCGCAGTACTTCAGCCATGGTGTGTTCGCTGTACCTTCCCAAGTATCGGCTCATGGCTACTTAAGGATAGTTCTGCTAGAACTTCCAAGTGTATGCTGTGCCAATTAGGTGGCGTCTTTGGCTGACTACTTTATGGTATCCATTGGCATAGGATTGGCTGGGTTTGGAACCGTTGGTGCGGGAGTTTTCCGAGCACTCAAACAAAACGGCGCCTTGCTTGCACAGCGGACCGGTGCACACTTTGAGATACAGCGTATTGTCCTGCGTGACCCTACCAAAAGCCGCCCTCTTCCTGCTCCACCGGAGATAGTAACCACTAGATGGCAGGATTTAATGACAGATCCAAAAATTTCCATTATCATCGAACTGATGGGAGGCACCGAAGAGCCCCTTACTCTCTTCCGGTCTGCTATTGCTGCAAGAAAGCTGGTTGTCACTGGAAACAAGGCCCTGTTGGCTGAACATGGCGCTGAGATCTTCAAACTATCTCGATCCGCCAATGTACCCATCTTTTACGAAGCAGCCGTCGCTGGTGGGATACCGATCATCAAGTCCATTCGAGAAGCCCTTATTGGCAATCACTTTGAGTCTATACATGGTATTCTTAACGGGACCAGCAATTACATTTTGAGCCGGATGACAGAATCTGAAATGGATCTTCATAAAGCCCTTCGCGAAGCGCAATCCCGTGGTTTTGCTGAGTCCAACCCCTCTCTGGACCTTAATGGATGGGATGCTGCTCATAAGACTATTCTGTTAGCTTCTCTTGCCTATGGATTTTGGATAGGCCCTTGCGACATCGAGGTGGAAGGGATTGAGGCCCTCAGTGCCCTTGATATTCGGGCTGCCCGCCAACTAGGTTATAGGATCAAGCTACTCTCCTCTATTCGTTCGCATTCAGATCGAGAGATTGAGATCTCAGTAGGTCCGGCATTAATCCCAGAATCCCACATTCTTGCATCCGTCGATGGCGTCTTTAACGCAGTTCTTGTGCGGGGGGACATAGTTGGTGAGAGCCTTTTTCATGGTCACGGGGCAGGAGAGTTTCCTACTGCAAGCGCTGTACTAGGGAACCTAGCAGAAGCTGCGATTTGCCTTTCTTCTCCTTCTTCTCCTACTTACAACAGCTTCGATCCTCACAATTTCTATGGCCGCGTCAAAAATCCCGACTCCTGCCTGGCTCCGTTCTACCTACGACTAGTGGTTGATAGCCAGCCAAGAGTTCTTGCTCAGATTGCTGGCATTCTCGGGGATGCAGGAATTGGGATTGCATCTCTCATCCAATTTGGAAGGCAAGATGGCCGTCAGACCTCCCTGATACTCATGCTCCAAAACGCAGTGATTGGAGTGACTAGAAGGGCGATTCGTCAAATTGCTGTATTGCCATGCGTTAAGGAAAAACCGGTGCTACTGCGTGTCGAGCATTTTGTATAAAATGAAGAAGTCCGCATGGCAAGTCAGTGGAATTATCAACCGCTATCGGAGTCTGTTGCCGCTGACGACCTCCACTCCGATAGTTTCTTTAGGTGAGGGATCGACCCCACTGGTATATTCTTCCTGGTTGAGTAGGTCCGTTGGAGGGGGAAGCGAAGTGTACATCAAGTGTGAAGGGCTCAACCCAACAGGATCTTTCAAGGACCGAGGAATGACGGTCGCTATTTCAAAGGCAGTAGAGCGCCACGTTCGGCTTGTAATCTGCGCCTCTACAGGGAACACCTCCGCGGCAGCAGCCGCCTATGCAGCTCATGCTGGAGTTTCCTGCGCTGTCCTCTTGCCTTATGGGAAAATAGCGGCTGGCAAGCTACTTCAGGCATTCTTCTGTGGAGCGAAAATTATCTCCCTGCACGGAAATTTTGACGATGCTCTAAACATCATCCGACAACTCTCTAAAGACCCTGGGGTAGAAATTGTCAATTCAATTAATCCCCTACGCATCGAGGGGCAGAAAACTGCTGCTTTTGAAGTAGTAGACGAACTAGGAGAAGCGCCAGATTTTCACTTTCTACCGATTGGCAATGCTGGAAATATTACGGCCTATTGGCGTGGCTATCTCGAATACTTTGCTTGCGGAAAGTGCGGTACCCTCCCAAAAATGGTTGGCTTTCAAGCTTTAGGTGCCGCTCCACTAGTCTTCGGACATATTATATCGGAGCCTGACACTGTCGCTTCCGCCATTCGGATTGGTAACCCGGCTAGTTGGAAACTGGCTGCTTCTGCTCTTAACCAATCTCACGGGTTTGTAGATACAGTCACCGATGCGGAGATCCTCTCTGCGCAAGTTCAGCTTGCTAGGAAGGAGGGCATTTTCGCGGAGCCCGCAAGTGCCGCTTCAGTTGCAGGATTGCTTAGGTGTGTTTCCAAGCGTTCAGAGGAGCTACCTATTGTCCGACGGATTAAGGAAAGTGCCCGTATTGTCTGCACAGTGACCGGACATGGTCTGAAAGATCCTAACACGCCAGCAGGAGCTGGCATGTGCCCTATCGAATCCGATGCCACAGTAGATTCAGTTCGAAACATTTTGGAGATAGGCTAACTTGCTCCATGTCTCTCATTGTTCAAAAGTACGGGGGAACTTCTGTCAGTACTCCACAGCGCATCAAAAGGATTGCCTACCATGTCCTAGAGACTCAGCGCACTCCCCATTCTGTTGTGGTCGTGGTTTCTGCTATGTCCGGAACAACTAACTCCCTGATCCAGCTAGCTAGAGAGATTACCAGCCGCCCCACTGGACGAGAAATGGATGTCTTGCTCGCCACAGGGGAACAAGTCACCACCGCGCTCATGGCTATGGCAATCAATGCCATAGGTGGGAAGGCCGTGCCACTAATGGGCTGGCAAGCAGGCATTGTCACGAACGGTACCCACACCATGGCGAGAATCCACGATATCCTTCCTAATCATCAAATCCAAGAATATCTTCAAAGAGGTACCATCGTCGTTATAGCTGGTTTTCAGGGACAAACCCCCTCCGGTCAAATCACAACACTCGGGCGGGGTGGTTCTGACCTAACAGCCATCGCGATTTCTAGTGCACTCAAGGCAGATAACTGCGAGATCTACACTGACGTAGACGGAGTCTTCACGTGTGACCCGCGCATCGTTCCGAGGGCGCAGAAAATCGACGTCGTCTCCTACGACGAACTACTGGAAATGGCTAGCTCCGGATCCAAGGTCATGCAGTCACGATCTGTAGAATTTGCCAAGAAATTTAATGTCCCATTCGAAGTGCGAAGTAGTCTAAACAACAATCGAGGAACTATTGTGAAAGAAGAGGTAGCTGGCATGGAGGACGTCGTTGTCCGGGGGATTAGCATAGAGAAGAACCAGGCTAAGGTAACTATTTGCCAGGTTCCTGACTGTCCTGGAAGTGCGTCTCACATCTTCCACACGCTAGCTGAAACTGACATAGTTATAGACATAATTGTACAAAATGTCTCTATAGCCGGTACAACTGATATCTCCTTTACGATGAACAAAGAAGATCTGGAAAAAATCGGACCAGTACTTGAGTCTGCTGCATTGGCGATTGGAGCTGGAAAAATTGTCAAACGCGATGGGATTGCCAAGCTTAGCGTGGTAGGAATTGGTATGCGCAGTCACTCAGGAGTTGCTGCGAAGCTCTTTGAGAGTCTTAGTCATGGCAGTATCAATATACAGATGATTTCAACATCTGAGATTAAAATTGCTGTGATTATCGAAGAAGGACTTGCTACCAAAGCTGCTCGCCTTGTTCATAGTGCCTTTAACTTGGAAAAAAACTAAAAGGTTGCTATCCCCTACGTAGTCCTCTAAACCTCAGTTTTTACAAGTGGATGGGATGGGTGACAGAGCGGTTTATTGTGCACGCCTGGAAAGTGTGTGTGCCTTTATCGGCACCGGGAGTTCGAATCTCCCCCCATCCGTAGGCACTGTAAACGTCAACGGAAGGAGGGGGGCTATTTTAGCCAAGTACTCAAGTTTGGTCAGGCCCGTGGACTCTTTTCGATGGTTACCTCAACCTGTTTTTCGGAACGGTCACGCAAGATTTTTATGGGAACTTTTTGGCCCACCAAGGTTTCTGTAACAGAAACCCTCAAGGCTATACTATCACACACCTCTTTTCCATCAAAGCTAATAATGATATCTCCGGGTCTAATTCCTGCTTGCTTAGCAGGGGAGTCCTGGAAAACTCTGTAGACAAAGACCCCCCTGCGACCTGGGGACATGCCTAGAGATTCTAACAGAGAGTCAGTTAACGGAGCAGTAAGAACACCCAACCAGGTATGGATCACACGTCCATGTACTCGAATATCGTTAAAGACACGCTTTACCGTGTTAGAAGGAATGGCGAAACTTATTCCCTGCCACCCTCCTCTATCGGAAAGAATTGAGTTGTTAATAGCGATGACCCTTCCATCTAAATCGATCAACGGACCGCCAGAATTTCCTGGGTTAATAGCGGCGTCAGTCTGGAAAAACTCATTCACCGTTTCGCTAAAGCCGCGGCGGCCCTTAGCACTAATAATTCCCTGTGTAACAGTCTCTTGGAGACCATAAGGATTACCCACAGCAATAACCGCCTGCCCGACTTTAACCTCATCTGAATTTCCTAATTTAAGAGGAATAAAACCGGTGCCTCTTATTTTAAGAATTGCCAAATCGGTAAAAGAGTCAGTCCCTAAAACCTTTGCCGAGAGAATTCTTCCATCATTAAGGTGAACTCGGACAACTAAAGCTCCTCCGATGACATGCAGATTGGTCACAATATGGCCCTCTTGAGAGACAATTACCCCAGAACCAAGCTGAGGAGGGAGTTCAACCAAAGTGGTAACTCCAAAAAACTTGCTGAAACTATCGTTAAAGATGGTTGCCTGCTGGACAGCGGTAATACTTACAACTGATGGCATCACCTGACTTACCAGCTCGGTAAACTCGTGATCAATTTCCGAGAGAACTGGGAGTTTACTAGCAAGAGTCGTTTTATTTGCAGAAGTCGAAGAAGGAAATTTTGATGGAAGTCGAAAAGCAGCATGCGCCTGCGTACCCCGCCATGGGGAGCTCCCCATGGCCAAGAGCGAAATAGCAACTGTAAAAGACAAAAAACGAAGAAAACCTCTCATGAAGCGGGTCTCCGCTGCCGCTACTAACGCAGAATGCTAGCCAAAGCATCGCTACATCAACCTATACAGTTATACAATAGGAGGCCACTTTCATTTACTTAAAAGTCTGCTACGAAGTAACGCCAAGGACCGCCTCAGCTTCTGCTGAAGAGACCAACAGATATCGTCTGCTAACAAATCCTGACAAGAAGGAAATCCACACCGTCCGGGAGTGATAGGCCTGTCGGTGTGCAAAAATACCTAGCCTGACTTGCCCTTACACAGTGCATGGCTTTCGACGAGTGATGAACCCAGCCTTTCAACAAGCCAAAAGGCTGCCGGTTGCCTGAAATAAGGATGTTACTGTTCTAGGAGGGGGTCCACACCAGGAGTACATGCTAGGTTAGAGGAAGACCTTTTACTGGTAATCCAATTCCATGGGACTTACAAACACGTTATTACTTGAAACGGGTCGTTAGCCACTAATTAGCCTGTTGACATGTTGGACATCCCACTACTATCGTCATCCTACTTCGAATGGGTACGTATTCTGCCAAAACCGGTGAAATAAAGCGTGAGTGGTGGGTGATCGATGCTGGGAGTCAGTGTCTTGGGCATGTTGCTGTAAAAGCGGCCAGTTTGCTCCGTGGTAAACACAAGGTTGCCTTTACTCCCCACGTGGATACAGGCGATTTTGTTATTGTAATCAATGCAGAGAAGATCCGGATAGGCGGTAAGAAGGAAACTGCTAAAACTTACAGGAGCTTCTCTGGATATGTTGGGGGACATAAGTCACGTTCTCTTCGCGATTACAGAAAACGCCACCCGGAATTTCTTATCGAGCATGCTGTTAGAGGGATGCTTCCGCACAATCGATTGGGACGTAGCATCTATCGCAAGCTAAAAGTCTATCGCGGATGCTTGCATCCCCATGCTGCACAAACCCCAAGGCCTGTCTAAAATACCCACCTTATGTCCAACCACCACTCGACCTCCACTTCTACGGGACGTCGCAAGACTGCCGTTGCGCATCTCCAGATCAAACCAGGAAAGGGCATCATCAAGGTTAACAATAAGGACTTTGTCGAATATTTCCCCAGTATTTCAATGCAGAATGAAGTCCTACGCCCACTGGAGCTAGCACGTTCCATACACTCCTTCGACCTTATAGCCAAAACTAAAGGGGGTGGGATTGTAGGCCAGGCCGGTGCCCTGCGCCTGGCCATCTCTCGTGCCCTCATTCTTACAGACGCTTCTCTTCGACAAATCTTGAAAAAAGAAGGGATGTTGACCCGTGATCCACGTATGAAAGAACGTAAAAAGGCAGGACAACCAGGAGCTCGGAGGCGCTTTCAGTTTTCCAAGCGTTAGTTAGCTGTATCCCTACCTACTTTTTTTCTTGGTGGGATATGTCAGAGTTCTCCATTAGGATCGGATGGGGGCTCTGCCTCTAAGAAAAAAGAAATATAGGTCCCTTCTTCTCTGAATCTTTAATAAAGTTTAGTGCGACGGGGAGTAGCGTCCCTCCCTCATTGTAGGTGGGAGGGAGAGAGAGTAGCAGCTGATGACGGAGGAGTCCTCCTTTGAGGAAAAGTCACCGCTAGGCAAAAGGCGACAAAGGAAAGGAAGGCCCCTACCCAGATCGGGGTCCGCCCATACTGGGCAGGCGTGTCCCATCTTACAAGCGCCATGGCTATAAGAGGCCCTAAAAATCTCCCCAAACTTCCAGATGCCTGCATTAAACCAATAACCCTTCCCTGGATCTGAGGGCTGGAACAGCGGGAGGCAAGCCCATTGAGCGTTGGTGTAACAAGCCCATTCCCTAAGGCAATGAGAACAAGTACTCCCAAGATAGACGCAAAGTTATTGCAGAAGGGAAGCAAGAAAAGCCCACTAGCCAAGATAAGGGAGCCTATGGCAGCTAACTGCTTTTCGACGAGCCTTTGTAGGAGATAGCGCAACAACCATCCCTGAATTAGAATGCCCAATATCCCCACGTAAGTTAGCAAATATCCTGTTTGGCTGGCTCCGTAACCTAGACGCTTTGCATTGAACAACGCAAACAGGGTGGTCATCATAGCAAATCCAGCAATAGACGCCAAATAGGCAGCGAGAATGGTACTAATAAGGACGCTTTGATTGCCAATAAAGACCTCTGAGAGGGGAGCCTTCTTAGAAGTCGACTGCGCTCGACGCTCTGTAGAAAGGGTTTCTGGGAAGAAAACAGCGATGAAGAGGGCGTTACAAAAGGCGAGGGCTGCTGCGAAATAGAATGGAGCATAAGGAGCAATGTACACGCTTAATACTCCTCCTAGTGCGGGGCCAAGGACGAACCCTAGTCCGAACGCTGCCCCAACCAATCCCATAGATCTTGAGCGTTGGTCAGGAGGAGTAATATCAGCGATACAGGCCTGTACAGTAGCAATGTTTCCCCCACTGGCCCCAGCAATAACCCGAGCTAAAAATAGCATCCACAACTGGGTTGCTGCACCCATGATAATGAATCCTAGAGCCGTACAGATCATGCTAAGAAAAAGGACCGGCTTACGACCTATTTGATCGGAGAGCTTACCAACAAGAGGTGCCATCACTAACTGCACGAGAGAAAACATCCCCAACAACCATCCCAGCTGCAAAGAGGTGGCTTGAAACCTCTCTCCCTCGGCGTACAGAGGAAGTACAGGTATAACAATTCCAAACCCAATCATATCGATTAGAATGGTGAACAGAACAATTCCCAGCGTGAAATGAGAAATCTTTTTCAAAACAAAGGCGGCCCATTCAACATAAAACATGACATCCTATCAAGCACGTTCCAGTAAAGTTCTGCGGGGAGGTTAAGCAAATGCTACCACACTATCCTGAGAGATGAACGGGCCAGAACGCGAGATGCTTACCATCACACAACTTTTAGAGACATCTCCCACTTAGAAAATAAACTTGTGAAAGCTAGAGAAAGTCAGTCTGACGGTGCCTGCATGTTTCAGGATATGACGCAGCTGCGCTAATTGATCCTCCTGGGAAACTATTCCCGGTGCACTTTGCAATTTTGTGGAGTTGAACACGTCTTGATAAGGACATCCGTCAGCCTAGCTAGCGGCTGAATACGTAATGGATTTTACGAAGATGCTCGTATGGAATGGTAAAGCTGAAATAGCATTTCTCTCTATGCTACCGCCTTCCTCATCCAGAAACGTGTTGCGAGAAATCCAAAAATACATCCACCCAAATGGGCGAGATGTCCAATTTCTGGAAGCGAGTCCGTTGTCGCAAATGCTAGTGAAGCACAGACGATTCCCCAACCTAAGAGCCTTGCCGGCAGCTTTACTGGAATAAAAAAGAAGAGCAGTGCAGTGATGTAATGCCGCGCATAAAGAGTGCAGAAGCCCATAAGTACCGAACACACTGCTGCTGAAGCTCCCAGTATTTCTGCTTCTGAGTGCTGCAGGCTAAGTTGTGTCATCCCTCCCACAGCTCCACCCACTAAGTAGAGAATTAAAAACCGTCGCAGCCCCAATTTCCATTCCACGGTCTTCCCAGCAGCCCACAGAGTCAGCATATTTGCCAAAAGATGGAAGGGAGTCGCATGGATAAATTGGTAAGTAACTACCTGCCAAACTGCCCCACAAAGTATACCCCCCAAGTTTAATCCAAACCACTTTTCCACAAAAACCTGCCCCGAGTAAGGAAGCAGGCAGAACGCAGAAAAGACTGCGATGTTTACACAAATTAGCACTCTACTGATATCCATTTTCTACCTATATCCATGTACATAACGGCCAACCTAGTCATAGCATTTGCTGTTATTTGTTTGCCTCTTCCAAGGTAGGTGCGATGCGGTCTTATGTCGAATCCACCTGGATACTTAGTTGTAGACGAATCTTAAAAAGGTCCCCTGGAAGGATCCCCCATTCTTAAGGGGCTATCCACCTGTTGCAGCGGAATGACCTCTACAGAACAGATCGCTCTCAAGAGCAGTGTGTTCCTTTCATTCTTCACGTTCTATAAACTTAGCTGCCATTGCCAACATATCCTTTCATCTATGTACTCGCACATCGCGAGCGGCCATGCAGCTCTCCCTTCTAAGAGCCAACTAAGTTGGAACACACAAGACATCAGCATCTCTACGATGGGAAGGAGGACTCCTCCTTGAAAAATTGCCCTTGCTGTGCTACGAAGGGGACTGCTAACTCGAGTCTGTATTGCCATCCCAGGAGAGCGACACCTGGTAGGATTGATGGGAAGGGAGACGTGTGCCACTTTTAATAGAGCCAATCCCCCCTTGTCCTATATTGCCAATGTGCTATGCGTAGAAGGGGTTCTGCTGTGGATTTGCCACTGCCAAAATTACACAGGAGAGATGCCGTTTGAAGCTTAGCAGGAAATTAAGTAGATTCCTTGAATCCGCTGGCCAGTTGGCCATGTTCTTGAAGTTTAAGAGCTTGATTTCCTGAGCTTAGTTGGTTTCAAATAGCGACAAAGGGGTCCGGCAGTCAAGACCTTGGCCTGGATCGCCTCGCTTCCTGGAGAATTAAGGGGGCCATTAATTTCCTGCTGTTGACTCTTTTTTGTAAAAAGATTCCTGCGACTGGCTTATGTTCCATTTCATATCATCCGGCCATTTTTATTTTGTTGCATCGTTTCCCCTTTCAATTCTCACATGCGTGTCATTGCAGGATTAGCTGGAAGTATTCGGTTTCAGGCAGTCCCTAGGGGTGTACGTCCCACGACAGATCGAGTGCGTGGGGCGATTTTTTCTAGTCTAGGCAGGACTGTTGTCGGCGCGCGGGTTTTGGATCTCTTTGCTGGAGTCGGAACACTTGGAATCGAGGCTCTCAGCCGAGGCGCATCCTCCGCCGTTCTTGTAGAACACGCAAAACATTGTTCAAAATGCATACGATGCAATTTAACAAAAGCTAAACTTTCCGCTGTCGTCCGAACTGTAGACGTTTTTCGATTTATTAATTTCCATACAGAGCTTGATAGTTTTGATCTAATCTTTGCAGATCCTCCCTATGCCGGAAATACCATGGGTAAGGAAGACCTCGCTTCTCAACTTTGTAACTCTCAGCCCCTTATCCAAGCTATTTCTCCCCAAGGGATTTTTGTGCTAGAGGTGTTTCGAAAGTTCCATCTCCCAAAGAGTTGTAGCTGGATTCCACTGAAAGAAAAACACTTGAACGGAACGTCTATCTTGTTCCTAACTAAGGCTGGATGATCTGGAGCCGACTTCTCTACAATCTTACCTTGCCGCTTCTCTTGATTGTCCTCCTGCCACGACTTCTCATACAGCTTCTTGAGAGGGGAAAATATGGATACAAGTTTGGCCAGAGGCTTGCTCTCTACTCAAGAGCCGTACGGACTCGCTTAGTTGCGCTGCGGCCCTGGATTTGGGTTCATGCCGTCAGTGTAGGAGAAGTGCTTATTGCCCTAAAGCTTATCCGCTACATGGAGAAAAAAGATCCAAAATGTCACTTTATCCTCTCTACTACTACTACCACAGGGTTTTCACTAGCAGAAAGGGAAAAAGGCGAGACAACCGAGGTTATTTATAATCCCATTGACTTTTTCGCAACCGCTCGGCGTGCTATTCGCCTCGTTCATCCACGGCAACTCATTCTTGTTGAAGCAGAAGTGTGGCCTAATCTTATCTGGGCAGCAAAACAGTATGGAGCGACTGTCGCACTTATTAATGCCAGACTCTCCCATCGCTCTGAGAAGTGCTATCTCTTCTTTCGGCTTATCATTAAACCGATTCTCCGCATGCTTGACACTGTATGCGTGCAGAGTCCTTCGGACATCTTCAGGTGGGAAAAAATTGGCGTCCATTCAGCGCGGATCCACCTTACAGGGAGTATTAAGTTTGATGACGCGAGAGCAGTCTGTCGTCCCCCAAAAGATCTTCGCCCACTGCTTTTATCCATGGGCTGTCCAAGGAATGCCCTTATTCTACTTGGCGGAAGCACACATGCTGGAGAAGAAAGAATCTTGGGCCGAGCTTTTCTTGCCATTCAGCGAGTTATTCCTGATACATTCCTTCTTATTGCACCTCGCCACACAGAACGCGCCAGAGGAGTTTTGAGGGATCTTTTCAACTGTGGGCTATGCCCTGTATTGCGTAGTACCCGATCGTTTCTTCCAAGCAGAGCCAATTGCCTAGTCCTAGATTCTGTTGGCGAACTTCAGGATTGGTACTCATGCGTTCATGCCGTTTTCATTGGAAAAAGCCTCACAGCCTACGGTGGACAAAATCCTGCCGAGGCTATTACAGCTGGGAAGCCAGTCACCTTTGGTCCACATATGGAAAATTTTAGCGACCTTGCTCAGGAACTTCTCTCAGTAGGAGGGGCTGTGGTTAGCCATAATGAGCAAGAGTTACAGAGCAACCTCTTACGCATGCTTAAAGACTCTGCCTGGACAGATTCACTCCGAAAAAATGCCGCAGAGTGCATGAGGCGTCACCGTGGAGCCACAGAACGCACAGGGCAAATCCTGTACAAAATCCAGCCCGATCTGCCGTGACCTTTCCGGAGAGTTGACATATTTGTGGGCTTGTGTAGAGCAAGAAAAGAGCCATTCGTTCATTCTACAATGGCGATGGGTTGGAAACCCGGTGAGTTGGAATAGAGCTAGGAGGGGTTGTTTGGCAAACGGAGTTCCAGCCATCTCTTTCAGCTTGGTCTTCTACCTATAAGGACATGACGTCACGCGTTGCCAAAATAGAGCGCTCTACTAAAGAAACTCAGTTGCGCTTGGTTCTAAATTTGGACGGAGGGGGAAATCAAGGGATCGCCACTGGGATTCCCTTTTTTGACCACATGTTGGACCTTTTTGCCTTTCATAGCCTTTTCGGTTTGGAGATTGTAGCTCAAGGAGACGTGGCTGTAGACCTTCATCATACGGTGGAGGATATAGGAATTGTGCTAGGAGCGGCACTTGCTCAAGCACTTGGGAGCAAAAGTGGAGTTACGCGCTATGGATGCAGCTACATTGCTATGGACGAAGCGCTCGTAAGGTCAGTCGTAGACCTTAGTGGACGCCCTCTTTTGATCTACCATGCTCCATCTAGAGTAGAAGGTGTTGGTTCTTTTTCGTTTCAACTTTTGGAAGAATTCCTTCGGGCCTTCTCTACTCATGCAGCTCTTACTCTCCACATAGAAATCCTTTATGGTCGTAGTTCTCATCATATGGTAGAGGGTGTTTTCAAGTCTCTAGCGAGAGCACTTGCTACTGCTACCAGTCTTAATCCAGATATACTTGGCATCCCAAGCACTAAGGGCTTACTATGAAGACGATGTTCCCAATGAAGCATGGCACTGTTATAGGTTTGGTGGATTACGGAAGCAGTAATTTACGAAGTGTGCGGAAGGCATTAGAAGCCTGTGGAGCTGTGGTGTGTTTGATTGATCAACCAATAGTCTTCGACTCATCATCTCAGTGGAGTGCTTTAGTGGTACCAGGAGTGGGTTCTTTTGGACATTGTGTGCGCAGCCTTTACGAAAAAGGGTTGTGGCTCCCAATCCTCCGTTGGATTGAGATGGGACGCCCATATCTCGGAATCTGCTTAGGCTACCACCTCCTCTTTGAGTCTAGCGAGGAATCTCCAGAAACAAAGGGATTTGGCTTCTTGGCTGGACATGTCCTATCTCTCCCCAAGCAGAAGGTCAAGGTGCCTCATATAGGATGGAATGAGTTGACTGTGAGACAACCTGCTCTTTTTGATGGAGTTATGCCTCCTGTAAGTGTCTATTTCATACATTCCTACTATCCTGTTCCAAAAGATTCCGAGGTTATCTCCTCCGAGTGTGAGTATGGGATACGCTTTGCCGCCAGTATTGCAAAAGGTCAAGTAGTAGCCACTCAGTTCCATCCGGAAAAGAGTCAGTCTGCAGGGCTTCAATTCATCACAAATTTTCTTCATTCTCTCTAGCTTTCCTGCTTCCATTCTATCCTATGCTGTTTCTTCCGGCAATTGACTTGATGAGCGGTCAAGTCGTACGGTTAAAACAGGGAAGGGTTACCGAAAAGACCGTATATTCAGAAGATCCACCGGAAGTTGCAAGGCAATGGGAAGCCATCGGTGGGGATTGGTTACATCTTGTTGACTTGGACGCTGCGTTTAAGGGGAGTTCTAAAAACTTGGCCTCTGTCCGTGCTATTTGCCAGGCGGTAACTATTCCGTGCGAGCTTGGTGGAGGAATGCGCAGTGAGTCTGCCATTAGGACGGCTCTAGATGCAGGTGTTTCCCGGGTTGTACTTGGCACACGAGCCAGCGAGTCCCTAGAATTTGTGCGTGAGATGTGTCATACCTTTGGAGGTGATCGTATCGCCATCGGTATTGATGCCTACAATGGCCTTGTCGCGACTCGTGGTTGGACGCACTGTACTAGTCAGCATGCTTCCGATCTAGCACTGGCTATCCAGAAGGTTGGAGTCTCAACAATTATCTACACGGATATTGCTACCGATGGGATGTTGCAGGGTCCTAATTTTGGCAGAGTTTCTTTCCTACTTTCCATACTCTCTTGTCGGCTGATAGCTAGCGGCGGAATCTCCAGTGCGAGAGATCTTCAGCGACTTAGTACCATGCCGCGCTTATACGGATCCATTATCGGTAGGGCTCTTTATGAAGGCTGCATCAAAGGCGACCTGCGCAGTGTCCTTTCTTCCTTGGAGGGTTAATCTCTACTCAATTCGCGGCACACATCACGGGGAGATGGGGGATATGGTAGCCTACAGATCTCTTGAATTAGGGCTGGCCCCCGATAAACAAAGCCCGTATATATCTGGACTAGGTTAGCTCCTGAGGAGAATTTAGTCAGCGCTCCCTCTGCACTAAGGATTCCGCCTGTACCAATAATGGGGATGAGAGAAACCCGTCGGATTCTCCGGATTGTGGCATCGGAACGTGTTTGAAGTGGTTTCCCACTAAGGCCACCAGCTTCGCTGCGTTCCGGCGGCAGGGAAGAATGGTCTAGAGTAGTATTCGTAGCAATGAGGCCAGCGACACGCTCTTGCTCCGCAAGCTTGACGATGGAAACGATATCTTTTAGGGGGAGATCTGGGTCAATTTTAATTAAGAGAGGCTTAGAATAGCTTCCCTCCCAATCTCGCAGTGTACCTATAATTCTAGCCAGATGCTCCGTATTTTGGAGAGCGCGGAGTCCAGGAGTATTAGGGGAGCTGACATTAAGAACAAAATAGTCTCCATACGGATAGAGATATTGAAAACTCCGTAAGTAATCGTCATGAGCTAAATGAAGGGCAGTATTCTGAGATTTGCCAATATTAATCCCAATAGGAATACTAGGCCAATTTCCGGCACACCGTAAGCGCTCCATGCGGAGTGCGATGTTTTTTGCTCCTTCATTATTGAACCCCATACGATTGACCAGGGCTTCCAATTCTGGGAATCGGAATAAACGTGGGCGAGGATTGCCGCTCTGGGGACGTGCAGTTATGGTCCCGATTTCTATGAATCCAAACCCTAGTTTTTCCCAAGAGAGTAAGGCCACCCCATTTTTGTCCATGCCTGCGGCAAGTCCTACAGGGTTGCGAAACTGGAGACCAAACAGGGAAATTGACTGACTCCTGGGTAGCGTTTTCCTAAAAGAGCACTTCTCTATTAGGGAGAGGAGCCGATGATGTGAAAGGCAGGAAAGGACGAAGTGGTGCGCCGTCTCAGCCTCCATTCGGAATAGTAACTGGTGTAGGAAGAAACTATAGAAGGCCATAGCTATTTCCCTATACAGAAATTACTAAAGACTGAATCGAGAATCTCCTCACGCTCCACAGCGCCTGTTACTTCACCTATAGCATCTAGAGCAGTATGGAGCTCAAAGGCGATAAGCTCCACTCCGTCAGCCAACTCGCTAGCACGCTCTAAGGAGGTCGCAGCACGCTTTAGACAGGACTTGTGTCTAGCATTGATAGTAACTAACTGCCCGCTACTAGTTTGTTGCCCTAGGCCACCTGTCCATCCTGCAATCCTAGAGATTAGTTGTGGAATGCCGGCTCCTGTTAGGCAGGAAATTGCTGCCGAAGCTGGTAGGCAAGAAAATGGTTCTGTTAGCAAGTCGATCTTGTTCCAGACTAGATGCAGCTTATCCTCTGGTAAACCATCAGGTGGGAGAAATGTCTGGGATTGTGCAGCATCGACAATGTAAAGAATGACGTCGGCTTTTTTGGCAACTGCGAGGGACCGACGTATTCCTTCTAGCTCAACAAGATCGCTGGTATGATGGATTCCTGCAGTATCCGTGATGCAGAATAGTATTCCTTTTAGCCTTACACTTTCTTCCAAAGTATCACGCGTAGTGCCTGGAAAACGACTAACGATGGCACGGTCACATTGTAAAAGTTGGTTTAAAAGACTAGATTTCCCTGCATTTGGGGGTCCGCAGATTGCGACCCGAATGCCCTCCCGAAGTAGTCGCCCCTGATTTTCTGTAGATAGGAGCGCATCTATTCGCTGCCGAACCTGAAAAATTCTCTTCGAAAGTGCTTCTTCTATGTTTGGCTCAAGCCCCTCCTCAGGAAAATCGATAGAGGTCTCTACATGAGAGAGAATGTGGACTAATTCACTACGGATGGCTTCTATTGCACGACTTATGCTCCCATCCAATTGCAGGGCCGCGGCTCGCACAGCTTGCAGAGTTTGTGCTTGAATAAGGTCCATGACTGCCTCAGCTCGCGTTAAATCCATCTTTCCGTTTAGGAAAGCCCGTTGAGTAAATTCTCCAGGATGGGCCAGACGAGCCCCTAAATCTAGGGCAAGTTGGAGAACTCGTGCTGAGATTGCTACCCCTCCATGATGGCTAACCTCTACCAAATTTTCTCCAGTATAACTAGCTGGAGCACGGAAGATGGCACATAAACCCTCGTCTATCGGGACCATCTCTTCCATAATGTGACCAAAATAGAGATGGCGAGGCTGCATCTTCTCAAAGGAGATCCTGGAGCGAAAAAATCTCTTTGCAACAATAAAAGCTTCTGGACCAGAGATTCTTAGCATGGCAACCGCTCCCTCACCAGGAGGGGTAGAGACTGCTGCAATAGTCTCTGTGGCACTGCTAATCATAGACATTCCTAAGTCAAAAAATCTCTTCGGTATCCGTGTCTGCTGGAGAGGTGAGACGGTCAATAAAATTCTTCCAGCCTTTACTTCCACGAAGAATTTTGATCCCGACACGCATAAAATAGACAGGAATCTCTGGATCCATGATCTGCGGAATGCGAACAGCATCCTTTTCTGTAGTCAGAATGGCTCGGAGATCGTACTGAGCGCATCGTCGCATAAATGCTTGTACTTCCCTAACAGAGTAGTAGTGATGATCCGAGTAAACCCTAGTCAGCTCTACTCTTGCCCCCAATGTTATCAGAATATTCGAGAAGTTTTCTGGCACCGCAATCCCGCAAAGGGAGCCAACGGGGAGGTTCTCCAGAAACTCTAGGGGTTGGGTTTCGCCAGTCCAAAGGTTAATAAGATGCTGCGGACAGTGGGCACACTCTACGATTTCCGCGGTCCTATTTAACTTCCGTATGCGAGCGATAAGCAAGGAATTATCCTCTCCAGTACAATTAGTAATTAGGATATGGGTAGCTCGGTATAGATGCTTGGCTGGTTCTCGCAACGTTCCTCGTGGAAGTAAAAATTCGTTGCCAAATGGTGCTTCGCAGTCAATTAGGACAATTTCAACAGCGTGACGCATTTTGAGATATTGAAATCCGTCATCCAATAATAAGACATCCGCCCCAAAATGCTTAATGGCAAAGAGCCCACTTCTCACACGGTTGCGATCGACAAGCACTATCACTCCATGCAAGTTCTTTGCCAGCATAAATGGTTCATCACCAGCTATTTGTGCATCTAGGAGAAGTGATTTCCCATCGGAAACAACGCGAGGAGCAAAAAGTTGTGTGTTGCCAAACACCTTATCCAGAATTTTTTGAAAAAAAGGCGTAGGAGTGCTCTTGTAGCCCCGACTAAGAATGGCTACCTTTCTTCCTCCAGCCTTTAGCTGATGAGCGAGCATCTCCACTACTGGGGTTTTTCCAGTGCCACCTACAGTTAGATTCCCTACACTGATGACGAGACAGCCCATTGCCCGCTGCCGAAAAATTCTTTTCTGAAAAAGGGCAAGGCGTAATCGAACAGCTAAAAAGGTGAGAGAAGAGAGAACCCATAAAACACTTCGGAGTAACCCAGCACGCCTGCCGCAACGCCGCCCCAAAACGACTTCTACTGCGAAGGTTTCTAGCGCTTCTAACCAACGTTTCATGTTACGTCAAGATATCACGAGCAGGAGATTAAACGAGCACCAAGGTTGTCCGCAACTGTATGCAGTAGATATGCCCCAGTAGGAGCAGCTCTTTGCATAGCATCTGCTACTTGGTCGGGATGACTTAGAGTTAGACAAGTGACGGTGGATCCTGAACCACTCAGCCACCCTCCCAGCGCGCCGGCTTTTTCTGCCTCAAGAATAACCTCATCTAGGAATGGCACGAGGGACTGACGGTATGGCTGGTGAAATCTATCTCTAAACGCTCCGCGGAGCATGTGGTAGTTTCTGGATGCAAAGGCAGCTGCTGTCCAGGCAGCATATGCCGCAGAAAGTGTAGCGTCCTCTATGGAAATAGAAGCCGGAATGACTTTACGCGCATCTGTGGTTCGAACTTCGAAATCTGGAATTAACAGTAAAAAATGAAGACTTAAGGCAAGTTCAAACTTCTGGAAGCTAAGATCCTCTCTAGCGATGATAAATCCCCCAAATGCTGCAGCGGCGGCATTGTCTGGATGTCCTTCAAGTTTCGCACAAATTTTGTAGAGATCCTCCATGGAAAGAAGTCCCTCTGAAAGGTTATTTAGTCCCATGAGTACACCGAGGCGTACAGTGACACTACTACCTAATCCTCTGGCCTGTGGTACCATTCCGTCAATGGAACATGAAAATCCGAAGGGTTCCTGATGTGATACTTCAAAGAACACACGTGCCACTTCTTCGATCATTTCCTCCTGAGGGGATCTCCATACTCGACGGAGTACAACGCAGTTGTATATACTGAGAGCGATGGCTTGTGAGTCAAATCCTGGTCCTAGATTAGCCGTGGTGGCAGGAATGTGAACACAAGCTTCTTCTTTCATAGTAGAGAATTTGGGGCGGCTCAGAAAGCCGCTTCTGGTTGCACAATGGATGTTCTTGTGCACAGGGGAATTTGTTGTATACGGGGATACACCACGAGTGTAATGCAGTCCAGCCACCGCTTAGCTATTCTCTTTTGCATAGTGCTTCCGTTATGTGGAGTTTACACCGGTTCCGGTAGAGAAGTAATTAGGGTTGGTTTTCTCCCAAGCATTGCCCATGCCCAAGCTTTGATAGCTGCGAATATGAGTAGAGATAGAAAAGGTTGGTTTGAGGAACGTCTGGGATCAGGAATTGATGTGCAGTGGTTTGTCTTTCCTGCAGGACCCTCAGCTGTGGAAGCTATTTTTGCCGGCTCCGTCGATTTAGCTTACATTGGCCCATGCCCAGCGCTAAATGGCTACCTACGTTCCAACGGGGAAGATATCCGAGTGCTTTCAGGAGCTGCCTACGGTGGAGAGGCATTAGTTGTACGTAGCCCAGAATGGAAATCTGCCAGAGATCTTTGGGGGAGAACTATCTGCACTCCTCAATTAGGCAACACTCAGGATGTTACTTGCCGTGCTTGGCTAATCCGCAATGGGATGCAGGTAAGTTTAACCGGTGGGAACGTTCATGTTGTCCCATTGGAAAATCCTAATATTTTCTCGCAATTCTCCCGAGGTGCCATCGATGGGGCGTGGACAGTTGAGCCATGGGTAAGTCGCCTTCTTACAGAGGCTGGCGGTCATATTCTCTACCAGCCGAGAGACACTGTGGCAGCGGTACTGGTCACAAGTGTACGTTTTCTAGAAAAAAAACCGGCCATTGCGCGGAGATTTCTGACTGCCCACCAAGAACTTACAGCTTGGATAACGAAAAATCCAAGAGAGGCACAGGAGAAGATTCGTCGAGAGCTCTGGAAGTGCGTCAGGCAGGACCTTCCTGCTGGGTTAATCTGTGAAGTATGGAGGGATATGCGTTTTAAAAATGCTATCAAGCTGCGGGACTTTGAACAGTTTATGGCTGATGCCCACCTATCAAAGCTCTCCAGAGCGTGTTTTGATCTTTCAAACTTGATACCTATCCTCACCGCATATCCACACCATGAGTCTGAAAAGTAAATGGAGGAACATTACCTTTATTAATGCATCGTCGGCACGCATTGAATTGCGTGCAATCTGTAAGACGTTTGTAACACATAGACAAACCACTGCTGCCCTGAAGAATATTCAGCTATCCATTCACGATGGGGAGTTCGTGTGTGTGGTCGGCCCTAGCGGCTGCGGAAAATCCACCCTACTAAATATCATTGCTGGCTTAGAACGTCCCGATTCAGGTGAGGTGCTTTTGAGTGGTGAACGCATCAATGGACCTGGGAGAAACAGGATGGTTATGTTTCAAGAGCACGCTCTTTTTCCTTGGCTCAATGTTTTGGGCAATGTTCTTTTTGGTCTTAAGCTCAAGCCAGAACTCTCCACCAAAGAACGGTTAGAGGTTGCACGCTACTATCTACATCTGGTGGGGTTAGCACACTGTGAAAGGAGCAATATCCATGAGCTTTCTGGCGGAATGAAGCAACGCGTCGCGCTAGCGCGGGCTCTAGCTCCAAACCCACATGTACTTTTGATGGATGAGCCGTTTGGTGCGCTGGATGCGATCACCTGCGAACAGCTCTATAGTGATATCCAGCATCTCTGGGAAACAAGGCAGAAGACCATTGTTTTTGTAACCCATAATGTACGTGAAGCTGTATGCTTAGGGGATCGTGTAATTCTTTTCTCTCCCAATCCTGGAAGAATTTTACGAGAGTTCACCATTCCACTGTCCCGCCCAAGAGATATCAACAGCGTTGCTCTGGCTCAATATTCCTCCCACGTTACCGCAGCTCTAAAAAGTTTCTCAACTAGCAGAGAAATGGAGGCTGCTGGATGATTCGCCGTATAACAGTTTCAACACTATTTTTTCTCTTCCTTATAGGATTATGGGAAGTCGTCGCTTATTCAGAAAGATTTCCTCCCGTCCTTATTCCAAAGTGTGAACAAATTGCTATCTATCTTTGGCAGGCATTATGTGATGGATCCCTCTTAGGGGCCATAAAAATTACTCTTGGTCGTCTCTTGATTGGCTATGCTATTGGTTTAGTTGTTGGAGTCCCACTTGGTTTTTTAAGTGCTCAACATCAGTACCTTCACGACACGATCGGTCTCCTCTCCTTAGGCTTCCAGACCCTTCCTAGTGTTTGCTGGATTCCAGTGGCGCTGCTTTGGTTTGGTCAAACTGAACCAGCACTACTGTTTGTAGTAGTGATGGGGACACTATGGTCCATAATAATTGCTACAGAAAACGGTGTACATATTACCTCTCCCATTTATGTGCGCTCAGCATTGACTATGGGTTCTAGAGGGATTCACATGTGGATCCACGTCATTCTTCCTTCCTCACTTCCATATCTCGTGAGTGGGATGAAGCAGGGATGGGCGTTCGCTTGGCGATCTCTGATGGCTGCAGAAATTTTCGTCACCGTTTTGACTGGCTTTGGGCTGGGACAACTCCTTCATTATGGGCGGGATCTCAATGCAATGGATCAGGTATTTGGAATTATGCTCGTTATTGTGCTTATTGGATTGCTTGTGGATCGCACCCTTTTTTCCCCTTGGGAGGCTTTTTTGCGTCACAGGTGGGGAACTTCCTCGACAGCCTTTTATAGACCGTAAAATGGAGTTTGACCTTTATACACGAAAAACCCACTGTGAAAACTCCCTTGTTCCGATGGGTGAGGTGGCTGAGAGGCTGAAAGCAGAGCTTTGCTAAAGCTCCGAGCTCAAAAAGGCTCCGAGGGTTCGAATCCCTCCCTCACCGAGGAGTGGAGAGACCGGGAGGGGGGCCTGGAAAGAGCGTGTCGGACCCTCCCCTTCTCCCCACATAAGCAAATATAGCAAAACCCAACACAGGGACAGCACGGCCGACCTTCCCGCTAGCTTAGAAAGCTAGCCGAGCAGTTACTCCTAGCACTAGAGCGTCTTTAAAAGGGCCACTACCACTAGGCCGAAAAAGGTATTCTAGGAATGGTTGTACATACAGCCATTTATTGGCTTGGAAGCGATAGTCAACTTCCCACACGGTCTCACTCATTCTCCGGAGCAACCTACCCTGTGTACGGCGAGCAAGGGCGCTGTAATGACTGTAATTACCAAATGCGAAAGCGACACCGAGATCATCTTTCGCCCGGCTTTGGAAAAAGCCTTTGTAAAGCAGCCCAGTACGCAAGAAAACCGGTATAACATTGTTAAATCTGGGAGCGTGGCTAACAAAGCAAAAAGAATAAAGTCCTTGCTGGGATTGCACCGCGCTCATGCTCTGGGATAATCCGACACCCAACCTTAGCTGAGACTCATCGGTGAGAGCCAATGGCTTCCGACAAAGCATCTGATCGGCCTGCCAATAAAATCCGAATCGACCTGGATAGGTGGCCCCGAGAAAGGAGCGGTTGGGCAGGCCCCAATAGTAGCTTCCAACGACATATTTGCCTGGAAGCGATGCGACACCTAACTCCGGGGTCACTCCCATCTCCCCCATGACAAACACTCCGTTGTGCCTAAACGGACGCGCCAGTCGAAAGTATGCTCCTCGATTTCTCCAGCTCAGAGCTTCCGGGACTGCACCCCAGAAACCTGCTTGTACATAGGACCAACTGCTTGGCCGGATTCTAGCATACCCTCCCCAGGCTAAGTAGGCCCCATCGAAAGCAATATCGTTTGCGGCCAAGCCACCTCCCCCGCCACCAAACGCACAGTTCTGAAACATGCCTGCGTTGGGCTGCACTATGAAATAGTCTTTGGGATTTTGCCAGCCACCAGAAACAGTGAAGAATTCTTTGACACCAAAAACTTCCGGCGTCACATACGTAAGGTCTATCGGCCTCAAGCGCCACCTCCAATGGTCTGAAAAGGCTACTGGGCTAAAAGCACCTCCCACACTGACTCTCCTACTGATGTCCTTTCCCGTTTGCCACTGGATCCCAGCCTGGCCAGTAAGGCCTTCCAATCCAAGCATTTTTCCAAAATCAAACCTAGCTGTCAGAGAAATGTAGTGACGGAGAACGGAAACCTCCTTGAGGTTACCTAGAGGAGCGCCCCGATAAACAGTAGAGAAACCTCCGCCAAGATTAAGACCACGACTCTCCAAGGACTGACGATTTCCCAACCAATCCCCTGTAAGATGGGAACTATCCCACCATCGCTCAGCGACATCGATAGTATCTGTAGTATCTGTCGGGCTGGCACAGATGCTATCGCTGTTTGCGTCCAGCACGAACAGCGCTCCAAGGAACAGCGCAACCCCACGCCTCCACCAGAACGAACGACGCCTTAGAAAAAGATACGACATATCCCAAAAGGTGCTTGCATCCATTTGATCTAGCACACCCTTCCTTCCTCCTTCCTCTGTCCGGAACGGACTTCCAAACGGAATAGCACACCTCTCATATATTTGGCCAGAGAAAATCGCAGAATATCTTTTGCTTGCTCATCTTCTGGGTTGTCAGTACCCTACGTCTGCTTTGGGGATCCAGAATCCTGTTCTCCTGCTCGCCCTGCCGATAACTTGGCTGCTGAGAGAATGTGTGGTCCAATTCAAGGCAATACCGGGGAGTTAATGGAGATTAAAGCCATCATTTTTGACTTGGACGACACGTTAATAGCGGACGAGTCGGTCTCTAGAATGGCTTTCGAAGAAGTTGGCACAAAAGCCGCTCGCTTCGGAGTTAAGAAGGGAGAATTTGTCAGAGATTGTCAGACCTTAGCTCATGGGCTCTGGACTTCTGGGCCTTGCTACGCCTACTGTGAAAGCATTGGGATTAGTGCCTTCGAGTGTCTGTGGGGTCAATTCAGCGACGAACAGGAAGAGTTGCAGAAACTCCGAAGTTGGGCTATTCCCTTCCGGGAAGCCGTTTTTTCTGGTGCGTTGCGTCAGCAATCATCCAAGATCTCCCATTCTCATTCTGTGGGTTCAGAGCTTTCCGAAGAGTTTGGCAAAGCCCGCCGTAAGTTTCAGAAGTTGATGCCCAGTGCCAAGGAAGTTCTGGCGTGCCTCTACCCTCACTATCGTCTTGGAATGTTGACGAATGGAGCGCCCTCCCTACAAAGGGAAAAGATAGCCGCTTCTGGATTAGAGCCATTCTTCCAGGCGATTACCATCTCAGGAGAAAAAGGTATAGGGAAGCCGATGGCAGAAATCTTCTTCCAGTTGGTAGCAGAATTAGATACGCTGCCGTCCGAGGTGATTATGGTTGGTAATAGCAAGGAACGGGATATTGCGGGGGCTTGTAATGCGGGCATCCGCAGTGTCTGGCTTCGTGCTTTTGAAAGTGGGGATTTGCAGCCACAGCCCCAGGCTGAGATTTCCGCTCTGCGGGAGCTTCCGGCCTTGGTCATGGAGATGAACGCGTTTTCCAGCTGAACTAAGGAATGTTTGCTTATGTCCCTGTGGGCTTGTTAAAACGCTGCGTTTTCAGCAGGCGCTGGGTTATATATGACCTAGTATATCCGGAAGAGGTTGTGGTTTAGTGCCACTCCACCCATAGAAAACAGAGAAACTTCTGGCTGTTAATGGCATTGGCTTAACCTACGATTATCTGTGACTACTTGCCTCCCACGTCTAATTACCGTTTTTCACTGGCCACTTTGTTATTTTCTCTTACTGTTGCCGGATGTGCTTTTGGCACAGGGAGATCCTATGGTGCAAAGAATCGATGTTCGGTTCGTTGGATCCCCCCCTAGGATCAGCAAGGAACGCGTTCTTGCAAACCTGAGCATAAAGGAAGGACTGCCCTACAATTGGCAGCTTGTAAAGCAGGGTATACACTCTCTTTATGCAACAGGATTAATCTCGGATGTGCGCATCTTTGCGGAACCTCTTCTTGACGGAGTAAAGATAGTGGTCTTAATCCGGGGAGCACCCTCCATAGCTGCTGTCCATGTTAGGGGCACTAACCAGGTGCCGCTTACCCGCATATCTAAGGAAATTTCTTCCAAGGTGGGCCAGGCTTTAAGCGAAGAGCGTTTAGCGGAGGATCGACAGAAAATCATTAGACTCTACGAGAGTAAAAATTTCGGGCAAGTACGAGTATCATCTTCCGTTCGGCCTATATCCAAGAAAAACCACGTTCGGGTTGTGTTTAATATCGCAGAAGGACCTCGTATGGTCGTGGGAAGGATCTCCTTTGTCGGTAACAGTTCTCTTCCAAGCAGGGCACTACGCACCGCTTTAAAGACGAAGAGTCGTAATTTGCTCTCCTTCATTAACAGAAGTGGCAGGTTGACTCTAGAGCAATTGGATGAAGATAAGCGCAAAATCCATCTCCTTTACCAAAATCATGGTTTTGCGGATGCTAAATGTACCAATATACAAGTAAGGCTTCTTCCACAGCAAAAGGTGGAAGTTATCTACAAAATCAGGGAGGGGAAACAATATCGCATTCGAGCCGTCAGATTTGATGGCATTTCTCCTGGTAGGTCACAGAAACTGCTTGGCCTCCTCAAGATGAGAGAAGGTGCTTTCTACACCCCAAAGGGTTTGCACGCCAATCTTAAGGCGATTGATAACTTCTATGGGAAGCGTGGCTTTTTAGACCATAGCACGGATTCCCACATCGTCCCCGTCGGGACTTCGCAAGTCGACCTTTTGTTTAGTATAGACGAGGGAAAACGGTCTTACGTCAACCTCATCAAAATTCAGGGTAATACTCATACTAAAGATTTTGTAGTCCGGCGAGAACTTGCCCTAAAACCGGGGGAAATTTTTGATAAGCAACGGATAGGCGTTAGTCAGGCTCGCTTACAAAACTTAAATTACTTCTCGCGTGTAGATCTTTTTCCACAAACTACCCTCGTTCCTAACCGGAAGGACTTACACGTTCTTCTGGAAGAAAAGAATACGGGAAATTTTAACGTAGGCATAGGTTACAGCAGCATCGATAGTTTAGTTGGTTTCGCGGAGCTGCAACAAACCAACTTTGATCTGTTTAGCTGGCCAACTTTCTATGGCGCTGGTCAACGTCTTCGAATTCGAATGCAGTATGGTCTTGAGAGAAAAGATTTTATAGTGTCATTGACAGAGCCTTGGTTCCTTGGCCGTAAACTCCTGGTAGGCATGGAGAGCTACTATCATGATGTCGATTATCTTAGTACGGTTTACGATCAGATGTACTTTGGGGGAGCAGTCCACTTTCGTTTTCCTATCACCTCGTTCGTTTCCATGCGAGGTGAATATCGCGGGGAGGAGATTCATATCCATGGCGTTGCTAAAAATGCTGGTGCCTACATTCAAAACTCTAAAGGCAGATATACAAGAAGCTCCCTTTCTGCAGGAGTAGACCATGATACACGTGATAGTCTTTTTTTGCCAAGGCGTGGCGCTATAATCAGATATACCGGCTCCCTCTCCGGAGGCATACTAGGGGGAAGCATTCGGGATTACGGATTGAGTTTGGATGCCGCGCGGTATGTACTGCTGCCGCGAGACTTTATTTTCATGGCAAAAGCCAAAATTGCTGTTACAACCAGTTGGGGGAGGGTGCGAAGAAGGAGTGTTCCGATTTTTGACCGGCTTTATCTGGGGGGATCCAGCGATCTCCGTGGGTTCGATTTCCGGGATGTGGGGCCGAAAGATAGGTTTGGGAATCCTATTGGAGGAAGCTCACTTTTCTGTGGTACGCTGGAGGTCACGTTCCCCATTTTGCCTAAGATTCGTGGGGCCTGCTTCACGGATTGGGGAGGGGTGAATATGGATAGCTATGACTTTTCGTCGAAGAACATGAACGGAGATGTCGGCGTTGGTGTCCAACTAGATTTTCTTGTAGGTACGCCCGTTCGTTTTGATTTTGGATATCCAATCAGATGCGATAGGTATAACCGTAGCAAAGGAAAGTTTCAATTCAACATTGGATGCCAATTCTAAAATCACCCATAAAACCGAAGAACAGCCGGAAAATTAAGTAGCACCACACAAAGTATTCTTCTATATGCCTCAATCTCTTCTTTCTTTCCCTCTCCTCGCAGCAGGTATCTTTCTGTTCGGAACTTCCGCATACGCTGTCAGAATTGGCACCGTAGACATGAACCGCGTTTTCACGGAGTATTACAGGACAAAGGAGGCCCAAAGTCAGCTTAATGCCGATCGGGAAATCTCCAAGCAGCACTTGGAAGAACGGCTCACGAAATTGAAGGACACCATGAAGGTGATTGAAGTCCTAAGTCAGGAGATCAAGAAACCTGAGCTTAGTAGACTAACTAGGGAGGCAAAGACCAGAAAACGGGAGGCAAAAGTCAAAGAAGCAAGGGATCTCGACCGCGAATGCTCAAGTTTCCGGGCTATGAAGGAACAGCAACTCCAAGAGAAGTTTGGGCATATGCGGTCGGATATCGTTCAGGACGTCATGAAGGCAGTAACCGCTAATGTGAAGTCTGCCAGCTACGATTTTATCTTTGACAAGTCTGGACTGGGTTTTGGAGGGATTCCAGTAGTTCTCTACGCTCCTAATGATGTTGATTTGACCATCCAAGTTATTTCTGATCTAAACAAAGGCGCACCAAAGGTAAAGAAACCTAAATAGGACCTAGTTTGCTTTCCTCCGGCCAAAAGTGGAGTCATGTGTGTCCGCAGGATGGGCTTTTATGAGGCTTGAAGAGGTTGCACAGCTCGTTAATACAGAGGTTCCACTAGGTTCCTCGGCTGTAGAGATCTGTGGAGTTTCTGCTGTAGAGGACGCAGGTGAAGGTGACGTAACGTTCTTGGGAAACCTTAAGTATCTATCTGCCTTACGCTCTAGCCGTGCCTCTGCTGTTCTGGTTCCCATGAATTTTGGAGAGTCGGTCCCACCAATTCTTCTTCGTGTAGAAAGTCCAACGACTGCTTTTGGAAAACTGATCGATTTTTTCTCTGAGCCTGATCCTGCCTATGCACCAGGAGTACATCAGCTTGCTTGTGTGGCAGAAGGGGCGTGCATTTCCCATGGAGTAAGCATTCAGCCATTTGCCGTGGTAGAGCCAGGAGCTCAAATTGGTGCCGGAACAGTGATAGGGGCACATTGTTACATAGGACAAAAAGTCATTATTGGGGAGAAGTGTCTTCTGCATCCTCATGTGAGTATTCTGGCACGCTGCTTGGTTGGAAATAGGGTGATCCTCCATCCAGGTGTAGTTTTAGGCTCAGATGGCTTCGGGTTTGAATACTTGGGAGGAGAACATGTCAAACTGCCACAAAGAGGTATTGTGCAAGTGGATGACGACGTGGAAATTGGCGCTAATACTACAGTAGATCGTGCCCGTTTTGGGCGTACTTGGATCCAGAAGGGGACTAAAATTGACAACCTAGTTCAGATTGCCCATAACGTCACCGTTGGGGAGTGTTCTGTTCTCTGCGGCCAAGCAGGGATTGCAGGGAGCACCAAGGTAGGACGCTGTGTAACCATTGCGGGGCAGGCAGGAATTAATGGCCACATAGAGGTGGGGGATGAAGCGGTCATTGCCGCAAAGTCCGGAGTAATCAAGTCTGTTTCCCCAAAAGAGGTATTAATCGGAGTACCAGCCCGTCCGATGAGAATCTACAAACGTAGGTTCTTTCATGTGGAACGCCTAGAAAAGTTTTTTGCGCGAGTACGGCGATTGGAAGAGAGAGTTGCTGAGCTCTTATAATAAAAGTGCTGTTTCTTCAGGAGAAGTAGTTCGGTTTTTCCCTATAAAAAAGCACTGAAGAAGGGAATGTATTGTGATAACACCCAGCACATGCCCAGAGATCTGGGCGGTGACGGCACAGATGCTACTTCTGGCAGCTCGCATCTTTCGGATGGCCGTACAGATGCTTTCAACGGAAGAAACTGAGGCAATGTTTCTAGCGTGAGCTTTAGATCTTCCAACACGAATACCTTCGAGTAGAAGGTCAAGAACATCTACCATTCCTAGAATCTGCCCACGTTCTCCCAAAACAAGGATTTGTTCCATTCCGGTATGATGGGAAAGCTCTAGGAGTTCAGAAATTGGAGTATTTGGACCGACATGCACCGTATCTTGGAGAGGAATTATGAAAGAGGAAATCCTTTTACTCCTATATCTGAGAAGATTTTGGATCAGCTGAAAGGCTGTATGGCTCAGCTGACCTGTCTCCATTAGACTTGAGACGGCACGCCCAATTTCCACAGTAGCTGCAAGGGTCTGTGCAGATAACTGCTCTCGCTTGTTACGGGCCACAAATGGACTGGCTAGATGAGTAAGTAAAGACGCAAGTGGCCACGTGGTCTTTTGAAAAAAAGAAAGAGCGCTGACGAAAACTACCGTAGCAGAAATTGGAAGTCGTTGGAACAATGTCTGAGGAAGCATTACCGAAAACAATGTAAGTAGCGGGATGCTTAATGTTATTGCTACTGCAGTGCCGAGGACACCAATTCTTGGTGAAAGAAAGGAATATAGCGACGCGAGGGCAAGGATTCGAAGGACAGCGGAAAACGTTTTTACCACCACTAGCAAGCGATCTCTCTGTACTAAAAGTGAACGTAGAGTAGACGCTGTAGTATCGCCAAGTTTAGCATAATGATGTAGCCGGGCCCGATTGGTGTTGAGAACGGACTCAATACCAGAAAGCATAAAGCCAAATATGCAGGCAAAGACCGTAATGAAAATCATTTGAGCAGTTGGGAAGATACCGCTGAGCTTGTATGGATTTTTTGTAACGGGGAAATAAGAACTTCTAGAACGCGCTTTCTGGAAATCTGTCGGACACAGATCTCCCAATTTGCCAGCAGCATGGAGGCCCCAACCCTGGGTAGCTGCCCAAAATGTTCGATCAGCATTCCCCCTATGGTATGAGCAGAAAAGTCAGAGGTATCGATATTCAATACCTCTCCAAGATCATCAAGATGTACACTGCCACTTGCCAAAAACCCCCCACCCTCTATCGGGAGGATAGAGGGGGAGTTTCTGTGATCATGGCCTTCTTCGCCAAAAATTTCCTCCAGAAGATCGGAGAAAGTTACAAGCCCTTCAATTCCTCCATACTCATCTAGTAGAATTGCCATGTTTTTTCTCTGAATCTGGAAGGCAATGAGTAGATCCAAAACTTGGATGGTTTCTGGTACAAGAGAAGGAGGCTGAAGTATTCCTGCATAGTGTCTCTCAGGAGAGAGAAGAAAATTTCTGCTATCTAAAACACCAAGAATTTCATCTGGCGTTTCTCCTCGTATTGGCACTTTCCTATACTTCATCTCTCGGATAAGCGCTATCGCCTGAGCGTTTGTGAGATTGCTAGGCAGCGTAAAAGTATCTACCCGTGGGATCATACAGTGACTAGCCACCTCAGATGATAGCCTAATAATTTTCTGGAACAGTACGGCCTCCTCATGGTGTAACCCTCCCTCTTCTTCAGTTACCTCAAATAGAGATTGTAGCTCTTCCAGAGAAAGTCTGCTGTCGGGAAGAATAAGGTTGCCGTTAAATCTATTCATCCAGAGATTACTCCAAGTTAGCACTCGGCAAACAATGGGCTCTAGCAATCGATGAATACCAGACACAATAGGCCAACAGGTAGACAAAATAAGCACTGGTTGCGTTAGACCAACAAGCTTGGGTAGAAGCTCACAGAAGAGCGTGATTGTCGTAAAGAGCAGTGTGGCCAACACCCATCCTGGTAGGTAAGTGCCCAAGCCTTGAACATCCATCCACCACAGACAAACAAAAATAAGCAGAAGTGTTACCAGACCGTCTGCAACGTTAATGGCGCTTAAGACTTCTCTACGAGAGCACATCCATTCCTCTAGCTGTTGTGCAAACACTCTGTCTTTCTTCCGTACAACCTGTTTCATTGTCTCTGTCAAAGCAGAGAACGACGCGTTTATCATAGAAAGAAGAGCTGAGGCGAGAACCAGCAAAATACCTAGGGGTGGAAGCAGATACAAAACTTCATTCATCCCTCAAAAAGGCTATAAGTACGGGGATCTTTCCTATCCTCCGGCCAAGAGCTAGGGATACTCTGTCCTCTTTAGTTAGAGATTTCAAGAAATTGAAAGATAGCGTTCCTCTAAGGTTCAGTACCGGCCTTACTGACAGGACGTGGTAGCCTTTATAAAGCACAATGGTTAAGCAAGAGGAGGAAGAGGGGATTTGATAGCCATCATGATTGAGAGAAAAGATAGCTACTTACGCATTAAATGGGATGGATGCACTTTTTGCTTCTACAAAAGCTAGTTTCTCAACTAAGCTGCCACACGTCCTATGCTGGGAAAATTCAGCAGGGCCCTCCCATCCAAACCGTTGGTTAAATCAAGGTTAGTTAGCCATTTTCAGCTTCTACTCTGCTCTGTTGCTCCTTCCTTCCCGGCTCATGAATAGTTCGCAGTCGCCACGTAAAGTTACTACTATGGCTTATGAAGAAGATCCTTCTTCTGGCCAGGCTTCTTCTAAGAAAAGGCTGTCGCCGGAAGAGTGGAAGGAAGCAGTACGTTTTAACCGTGTGGACGCTGGATGGGTTATCCTAAGCATAGGAATGGCAATAGGCGCCGGAATAATTTTCCTACCAGTACAGGCAGGAAGAGTAGGGATATGGTGCTTTCTCGCCTCCGCAGTGGCGGCCTACCCGTCCCTATACCTGTTTCAAAGGCTTTTTATCAACACACTAGCAGAATCAAAGATTTGTAGCGACTATCCTGCAGTGATTTCAGGATATCTTGGTAAGAATTGGGGTATAGCTCTCGGCGCTTTGTATTTCTTCATGTTGGTCATCTGGATCTTTGTCTACTTTACCGATATTACCAATGATAGCGCTTCCTACCTCCAAACATTTGGGGTGACCAAGAATTTGCTATCCAGAAACCCGTTCTATTCCTTAGCCTTAATTGGAAGTCTAGTGTCGATTGCAGCCAGGGGAGAACAGTTTCTCTTCAGGATATCTGTGCCCATGGTTCTAATCAAACTAGGCATTATTGTTTTCCTGGGAGTAGCAATGATCAAGTTTTGGAATTTATATAATGTCGGCCCGGTCGATCCTTATCATGTGCTTGTTAAGCAGGGTGTTATTACCCTTCCATTTACTCTGACTTCGATATTATTCATACAGACTTTGAGTCCCATGATGATATCCTATCGAGCCCGAGAAAGATTGCCAGAAATAGCTCGCTATAAAGCACTTCGTGTGATGAATATCGCGTTTCTGATTTTGTTTGGAACAGTCTTTTTCTATGCCCTATCATTTACCTTGGCATTTGGATATGAAGAGGCCGAGTTCGCCTTCCGCAACAATATCTCTGCTCTCGCGATGGCCGCGAGATTTTTGCCTTCTGGCTTGGCAACAACATTAGGCATCACTCTTAACATATTCGCCATAGTAACAGCGTTTTTCAGTATCTACTTGGGCTTTCACGAGGTGTGCCGGGGATTGGTGCTCAATATTTTTCAACGCTTCTTCCCAACCGGGGAAATCAGCTCAGCATGGCTCAACCGGGGAGTACAGATATTTACTATCTTACTTGCATGGGGCGTAGTCAGCTTGAACATCCCAATCCTATACTTTACATCAGTATCTAGCCCTATTTTTGGATTGGTGGGATGCCTAATTCCTGCGTGGTTAGTTCTACGGGTACCGGAGCTTGCGAGGTACCGCAACGCAGCACTAGTTATCATCATTCTTACTGGAATGCTTCTCATCATATCTCCATTTCTAGCATTTTGGTCTCGTTAGGAAATTGATGCTGTTATAGAGCCTATATACCCCCTCTATATATCCCCTTTCCTTTCCCTTAAGCTCTCCCCCTCTTATCCCCTCTTTATGTGGATCAAAACTCAGGAGCTTGCTAACGTCCTTCCTGATGTGTGGTTGTACAACCCCCTGGCAAGGTGTTTCCCCCTGATGCTGGAAAAAGTTCTTCGCCCTTTTAGGGGAGGGAATGTGCGACTTCTACTTACAAAGCGGAGCAGGACCTAACCAATGGATAAAATATGTGCGCAATAGTGGGTAACCTAAAAGACAGGCCCCTGGTATACGAGGGACAGACTTGAAGAAGGAATCCAACAAACTCGATCCCCATCGGCGAGTTTACAGTAGCTCCAGTCTCCTCGTTTAGAAAGTACTGTCACTGGGGTACCAGGGGGAAGAGAAGCTATGTGAGCAGCCGTGGCTATCGGCTGGGTCAGAGCTGATTCCCCCTCCTGGGTTACTATAGCCAAGTGTTTTCTCGTCACACGTGGGTCGCCTAGCCAGCCTACCAGAAACACTGCAGCACCTATTAATGATAAGCAGCACCCACTTAGGATAAGTGGTGGCTTTTTTCTAAAAGCTCCGCTAGCCTGTGGAAAAGCTCCTATCCAAAAAAAAATCTCACCAGCAATTTGTAGGAAGGTAGGTGTGACCATCTCCGAAAGCCTTTGTGTCCAAGTAGGGGTAAGCTCTGGAAGTTCTGCCTGCACACGCAATTGATTTAAACCTACCTTAGCCTCAATGCAGTGAGGGTTTAACATTAATGCTCGATAGTAACTAAGTACAGCCTCAACTAATTTGCTCTTTTTCTGAAGAGCAAATCCTAGGTTTGCATAAATTGCTGATCCGCAAACGCCTCTAGTGAGTAGTGCCTCATATGCTTTGATCGCACCATCTGTATCCCCCATCAGCAATCTTTTAGTTGCCTCCTCGAAGGAGACGGCCTGCAGAGCAGTGCGTGCCCCAGCAAGAGGTACTACAAACAGCAGTATACAAAAAGAAAGATAAGTTTTCATTACCTCCGATGCCTTAAGAACCTTAAGATGGCAGTGCGAGCTTCAATGGATGGATTTTCTACCCGACGGAATCCATAAGACAATTCTTCATGAAGTGCGAAAATTTTTAATGCCAACTCAGATTCCTTGCCTACAAGCCCAATAGCATGCACAATTTCTTGTGCTGGCTCTCCTTTCATATCTCTTCCAGAAGCCAATTGCGCCCATAAGAGAAGGAATTCTACAGCGGAGGAATAGAACTTTTCTGGAGAGGCATCAGGATCAGATACCCTATCTAAGGATGCCTTTAAGGAGTGCTGTAGCTTACCTGATTCTTTGAGATTCCGTGTGAATCGAACTCCGATGAAGGCCAGTAGTACTAGGAAGGCTATTCCGTTGGTGACCACAAATTCGGGACGTTCAGTAATTGGCTGATAAGATTCAGCGACGAATTTTCTCACTATTCTCCGCTTTTCTTTCTCGGTAAGGGAAACGGAAGATCCTGTTATCGGTGCAGATGTTGAAGGAGGCACTATCTTTGCCCTCACCGCTGAGGCAGACCGCAGCGTTATGTACTTCATTAGAGTGGGGTTAAAATAGGAGAAAACAACCTCCGGCGTGGATTTTTTTTCCACATTGGGAACCAATACCCATTCAAACACTTTCTCACTATATTTTCCCAATCTTCTGAACCTTGATGATGGGGAATAGGACTTCCACCCTTGTTTGGCGTCCAGATCTAACTCTCTGATCTGCTCAAAGTTTCCATTCCCAGAAACAATAGCTCGTAAGGTAACCGGATCTCCGGGGGATGGATCTTTTGTAGAGACTTCTACGCGCAGAGCGAAGTTTCCAACGGCACCGTGAAAGGAAATTGGCTGTCCCTTATCTGGCAAGGGGAGTGCTTGTATGGTAGCAGAATCCGACTTTACCTCTATTTTCTGCATGTCGGAAGCAGCCGATATTGTGCCAAAAAAGCGCTGAAAAAAAGCATCTGTCACGCCATGGGGAAGGATATCCGGGAGTGACTGAGTTAGTACCTGACAGATGAGAGATGCGGGAGGAATCTGCAGTTTCCCCACTTTTATCGGGCAGATAGAACTGCGGAAAGTGAGAACTGTATATCTAATCCCATTGGTTTCTCGATAACTCTGACTGGGTTCTTCCATCTTCTGAACAATAAATCCCTCTCCAATTAAGGATGGTGTGGAAATGATAGATTGTACGGAAAAATGAGGGTGAAAAAAATACTGGACTTCAACGGGAATTACTTCCCCTACGTAGGCTTCCTTTTTAGGAATAGAGAATGCTCCAAATGCAAGCTCTGTGCCAGTAGAATGCGATTTTTTCGGTCGCCGTGATGTCCCTTGCCTACTTATTCCCTTCCATGGAAGGGTATCGACTACCTTTAGAGACAAAGGCTGAGTCTGAAAGATTTTACCATCCACCCTGACTCGGAAAGCAGGGATGACGAAATCCCCAGCTCGCAACGGATGCACAGAAAAGGTGTGAGTAGAGCTTGAGGCCACCTGCGTATTAAACATCCGGACCTGCATCGATCGCCCGATATAACTTAGTTGTAAGCCCTCTATTTTTACATCATCTGGCACTTCTACATTTCTTGCTGCTCCATGGACAATAATGTCTAGACGGATAGCCTGTCCTACTTGTATTTCTCCATCGGAAATTTGAGCACTCGCCTGAATATCTGCTGCATAGGCAAAAGGGGAGAAGACATACCACAACCACCAACAGTGAATCACCTGGATTGCTACATATCCCTTCAAGTAGGTACTTAACAAGCTTCTCATACTCAATCTTAGCAAGATATCTCTTCCCGTTAAGCCTGTTTGATTAGGCGGGAAAAGACGAAACCGATGGAGGAATGAGAAATTGGGGCCTATACTTCAGTACGCCTCTACTTCAATTTAAAAGAATGGCCCGACAGTTCACCAATTTCTATAGGTGCCTTGATGAAAATCCTGTCCACGGATCTTGACGTGCTGCTCATCCTCCTTCATAGAGTCTATCAGTGCGTTCGCTTGCTCTTTTGTCAGTGCAAGGGCAGGGACAGTCTTCGAAGATCCCCCTTCTCTTCCACCAGTTCCCTTATTGCTACCTGGCCTTGGGGCAATAGATAGGGGAGTAGGAGAAACGTTAGGATGCGAATTCAGATCCTGTCGGCCTTCCTGCTTCTCCCTCTGGTCCTGTCGGCCTTCCTGCTTCTCCCTCTGGTCCTGTCGGCCTTCCTGCTTCTCCCTCTGGTCCTGTCGGCCTTCCTGCTTCTCCCTCTGGTCC
>Ga0134126_10000061_pt1 | contig 128203 bp, 211 predicted proteins | sample KB31752_FD_96881 | JGI IMG/M metagenome (GOLD analysis project Ga0134126, IMG submission 96881) | Terrestrial soil microbial communities with excess Nitrogen fertilizer from Kellogg Biological Station, Michigan, USA - KB3-175-2 | ecosystem: Environmental > Terrestrial > Soil > Unclassified ... | reverse complement strand
TCGGCGTTGACTGTTGTCAGGCGGCCGGGTCGGGAGCTCGCTCGCTCCCGGCCCGCCCGTCTGACCACTCACTCGTACAGGAACGGGTGCTCGGCCCGCGGCGAGCCGACGGCCGCCACGTCCTCCGACTGGCACCACTCGTGGGCGTCGGTCCTGACCATGTGGTGGTAGCCCATCTTGTCCACCAGCGTGGCCTCCATCCCTAGGTCGACGCACCACACCCTGTCGCCGACGGCCACCTCGCCGCCCGGCAGGTTGTACCGCAGCCACGTGCTGACCGCGGTCTCGCAGGCCCGGTCGAACGCGAAGGTCTCCTCGGGACCGAAGTCGCCGGTCTTGACCTCCTCGTACGCCTCGCCGATCGTCCGCCAGAACGCCTGCTGGGCGTGCTCGACGGCCATCTCGAGCCGCGCTTTCTGGTCCCGAACCTCGCTCACGGCGTCACCGCCGCCGCCAGGCTCCGGGCGCGGCGCCGGTTCCACGCCGTTCGCGTGTCCACCGTGTCCCACCCGTGCCACCTGCCGTCGCCGTACAGGCACTCGATGACGGCCCGCCTGCGGCGCCCGCCCCCGTCGGCGAGCACGTACTCGCAGGCCCGCCGGCACGCGTCGTCCCGGGTCGTCGGCTCGGACGGCCGCCGGCCGCCGAGCCTCACCCGGAACGTCGCCGGCTCGTCCCGGAGCTCCTCGAGGAGGAGCTCCAGGCCGACGACCGGCTTGCCCTCGCGGTCGTACTCCGCCATCTCCTCGACGAGGAGCACAACCGGGGTATCGCCCGGCCGCGGGACGCGGCCCAGCGCGACGACGAGGTCCGACACCGTCGGGTCGCTCATGACGGCATCACCTCGTCGACGAACCTCATGTAGGCGCTCTCGACCCCCGACCTGAGCCTGGACACCGCGGTCGAGTACGCGTGGTACCCGGCCTCGTGCAGCTCCAGGTCGTTGTCGGAGAGCTCCCTCAGGATCGGCGCCACGACGCGGTCGACCTCGGTCACCACGTCGTCGGGCTCGATCCTCGCTCGGTATCTCTTACCGTTTCCCAAGCCTGCTCCCTTCTCTCGTTAGCTGCCTGGCGGCCGGGTCCGGGCTCGTGCCCGGGCCCGCCCGTCAGGCTCGCCCCCACTTCACGTCACGCCGCGACCGGCGCTGAGCCGCACCGGCCGCATGCGCCGCGCCCCGCGCGCCGCAGGTGCGGCAGCGAGCCGCACCTGGGGCAGGCCGGCCCGCCGCTCGTCACCGCGGCCGGTGGCGGTCGCCGTCGCCGCCTCGCCCTGCGCCGGCGCAGCCACCAGGCGACGAGCCTGACGACCAGCCTGAGCAGGGCCCAGGCCAGCACCACCGCGAGGACGATCAGGCCCAGCGTCACCGCCAGGCACAGCGACAGCGTGCGGTCGGCGTCGGTGCGGCCCTTGCCCCCACGGAACATGTCCATGGCGCCCGAGCCGCGCGTCGTCTCGTTCACTCCGTCTCCTTGTCCGGAACTGCGTGTGGCGCCGGGGCTGAACGCCCCGGCGCCGTGTCGGTCGAACTTATGGACCGGCGCAGGAGCCCGGGCCGAAGCCCAGGCGCCCGCGTCGGGCCTGCTCGCTATTCAGTTGTCAGTCGGCGGTTAGGCCTTCTGGTACACCTTGAACGAGTAGGTGTTGGGCTCGCCGTTCTCGCCCTCGTTGACGATCGTGCGAGACGTCAGCGTCTCCACGTCGACCTCGAGCACGCCGGCGACCCCGTGCCGGAGCTCCCACGCGACCTGCTGGCAGTTCTTGCGGCTGGGGTACTCGACCCCGTCGCTCGCGCCCTGGCCGTTGCCGACCAGCTCCGCGGCCGCCTGCAGGTCCTCGTCGGAGAACCGGATGCGGGAACCGCCCTTCGCCGTCTGCGGGAGCTCCACTGCGATGATGGACATTTAGACCCTCCAAGGTCTTACCGGAACCAGTCCGGCGACTGCCCACACCCGTTGTGGGGTGGGCGCCGGCGCCGCGTCCTCCGCGACACCCGCGTCCAACCCACAACCCCTTGAGTTCCCGAGTGGCTCCCGAGTGGCGCCCTCTTGGCACCCTCGGGGTACACTCAACTTCTATTATAGATAATAGCGAGTCAAGCTAAACCCAGGCTAAACCGGGGGACGCCTGGGGGGCGTCTGGGGGAGTCTACTTCCGTCGCCCAGCCAGGGACCACAGCCCGACCGCTACTACCACCAGCCACGCGGCGACCAGGTACCAGAACTCGGCCTGGCCGTGCAGGTGGAACTCCAGGACCTGCCTCATGCCGCGTCCCCCTCACGCTCGCCCGCGAACTGGTAGACGCGCGGCCGCTGGCCGCCACCCCTGCTCACGACGCGCACCGCGCCGGCGCCCTCGCCCAGCTCCATGAGGCGCCTGACCGCGCTGTAATTCATGCCGGTCTGCCCGATCACGTCCTGGACGGTGAACTGGTCCCCGCCCATGATCTCCCGGACCGCGTCCAGGTCCTCGGCGCCGGCGCGCCTGCGCCCGACCAGGGAGACGACCGCGTGCGACAGGCCGCCGTCCAGCACCTTGAGCGCCTCGTCGGCCGCCTCGACGACCGACCGCGCGTCGGCGGCCAGCCTCCCGAGGCGGTCGAGCTCGGAGCTCGCGGCCTCGACCTGGGGCTGGAGCTCGTCCAGCCGGGCCTTGGCCTCGTCCCTGCGCCTGACCAGGTCGGCTCTCGCCGCCCCGACCAGGCTCTCGTCCGTCATGACTGCTCCTCTCGTTGGACTGCCTGGCGCCGGCGCTCCGACAAGTCGGAGCGCCCGCGTCAGGCTCGCCTACGCCGGCTCGTGCGCCTGGATCGTGGCGACGTGCGCCGGGTTGACCACCAGCTCGACCGGCCGCATGCTCTTGACCGCGTGCCCCGTAAACGGGACGCCGGCGTCCATGGCCTCGACCAGCTCGGGCATCGGGTTGCACATCCAGTGCTCCCCGCCCGACCTGAGCGTCAGGGTCGCGGTCGCGACCGCCGTGCCAGGCGCCGCGGGCTGCTCGACGACCGTCAGCACCCTCACGAGGTCGCCTCGCGCAGGTACTCGCCGCCGCCGGCCTCGCGGATCCGTCCCGCGCACCTGGCGCACACCAGGCCGAGCATGATCATCCTGACCGAGCCGTCGGCCCGCTCGGCGCAGCCGCCGGGCTCGTGCTCGCACGAGTCCGACTCGCAGTTGCACCGGATCGCCGGGCACTGCCTGGGGTCCGCGTGGCTCATCGGCACGCCTCCCACGATGATCCTGACCTTCTCCGGGTCGACGCCGACGAACTCGACGTTCTGCCCCGGCAGGATCTCCGTCTCGCATCGCTCGCAGGTGAGCAATGGTTCTCCTTTCTGTCGACTGCCTGGCGCCGGCGCCGAGACTCGTCTCGGCGCCCGCGTCAGGCTCGTCCGTCAGGCCCTCGCCCGCGTGCGGTCCAGGGCGTTCTTGCCCCTGGTCGTCGCCTGCGTCGCGCCGGCGCGGTTCCGCTTGAGGTACCCGCGCTCGACCAGCGAGTCCACGCAGGCCCCGCTTACGCCCCGTCTCCGGAGCTCCTCGCGTCGGGCCTCGCCGCCCTTGATCCCGACGTGACAGAACAGCGCCTGCTGCTCCTCGTCGGTCGTCTGCTCCTCGTCGCCGGCCGGCAGGTACCGGCCGATCACCGAGGGGTGGCAGTACAGCGTCGCGAACGTCCGCGGGTAGCCGGTCGTGCCCTTGACCACGACGCCGTTGCCCGGCATCGGGACGAGCTCGGCCGAGTTGTCCACCAGGTTGTCCCTGGCGAACATGTTCGAGCCGCCCCACGACCCGGTCATCCGCTTGATCTGGCCGTCCGTCAGGTTGACGAGGAGCGCGAACCCGCGCATCCCGTCGCCCCCCGAGACGCTCACGTTGAGCTCCTCCGTCGGCACGACCTGGATGTCCGGCACGTGGTAGTCGACCGACCTGAGCGCCGCCTGTACGGTGGCGTCGAGGTCGGAGACCCTTACGTGCATGCTTCTCCTTCCGGTTGACTGTCCGGCGCCGGCGCTGAGTCCTCGACTCAGCGCCCGCGTCGAACTGGTCACTTCCTCACGTAGAAGTGGTAGAAGTCGCCGTCGGCCGACGTCTCCCCGAGTCCGGCGCGGGTGTCCACCCGCATGCCGGGGATGCCCATCGCCCTGAGCTCGTCCCTGAGCGCGTCCCCGGCCGCCTTGGCCTCGGGCCGCGTCGGGTACCGCTCGCCGTCCGTCGCCGCCTGCCCGGCGGCGATGGACCTGGCGGCCGTGACGAGGTCCTCGTCCGAGAACGTCATCGCTTCGGCCTGAGCGTCAGCTCGAGCTCGGTCTCGCCGTTCAGCCTGCTGGCCTCCAGCTGGACCGGCCCGATCCCGACGCTCTCCGTCGGCACGCCGCGCTTCCAGTTCGGGGACTTGGTGTCCTCGATCCGGAGCGTGACCGTGATGTCCTCCATCCTGGCTCCTTTCTGTCGACTGCCAGGCGCCAGCGCCGAACTCACGTTCGGCGCTCGCGTCAGGCTCGTCACACCCGTCTACCACTCGAAAAGACATCGAGGTACAGAGTAGTGCCGACCTCAAGATCCGACCGATGCGGACCGTGCTCAGATCCCGGTGCCGGCACCCACTGCAGTCGACACCCACCGCAAACCTTCCACATGAACCCGAGCGGGTATGCGTTCTGGTACCGGATCTTTCGTCTGCAGTCAGGGTTCGGACACATGAACCATGATGAACCGTTGTCAATGGTGATCCGGATCCGTTTCTGGATCGCCATCTGTCTCCTTCCTGTTGACTGTGGGGCGTCAGCGTCGGGCTCGCGCCCGGCGCTCACGTCCTACCGTCTCCTCGCCGCCGAGACCGCGGAGAACACGGCCCGGCCGACGTCCTCGCGCTCGCGGTCGGTCATCTCGACCGGCCTCGACGCCGAGGCGTCACCGATGTACAGCTTGACCTCCTGGTCCGGGTCCCGCTCGTCGAACGACGTCTTGTACACGAGGACGATCACTCGCCCTCCCTCGGCAGCCCGCCGACCCCGTCCCGCGGCGAACTCACGTTCGTCGACACGTAGCTCAGCGACTTGCCGCCCGAGTCCTCGCTGCGGTACCGGCGGTCGTCGTCGTCGTCGCCCGGCCGGTACCACCAGCGCCGGCTCGTCCACATGCCGATCCCGAAGACCGGCACCCCGACCAGGACCGCGATGACCCTGGCCAGCTCTGACACGTGGTGCATCCGCACCCCTTTCTGTGGGAAGACTGCCGCCCCGGTCGAGCGGTATCGTGTTTACCGGGGCGGCCCGGGCCGGGACTCGATGCCCGGCCCTGTCGAGTGTGACGCGGGCCCTCCCGGGCCTCGCTCCGCTCTCACTGCGTCCTGTTCCTGACAGGCGGCCAGGCACCGCGAGAATCGCGATGCCTGCCCGTCTGTCGCGGTCGCGCGTCCGACGGCCTTAGCGTGGCCCGCAGGGGCCTCACAGCGCGTTCTGTCGGCGGACCCCACGTCGGGTCGTTCGGTGCGTCTCGCTTCGCGCGTGGCCCACTATGAATATTAGCACGTCTGGGTAAACCCAGGCTAAATCTTCAGAGCGCCCGCCTCAGCGGCACGACCGCGAGCATCCCGGCGCCGCGCTGCTCGCCGGCCCAGCGCTCGGCCTCGTCCGGGTCGTCGAACTCCCAGCCGCCGGTGACGGCGGCCGGAGCCTCGTCGTCGGGCTCCAGCCTGACGACCGCCCAGACCCTCGGCATGAGCGTCGGCGGCTCGTCCGGGTCACGCGCCTTCACCATCACGGCGGCGCCCTCGTCGTTCTGGACGCTCCGCCAGTCCGGCTCCTCCATCTTGGTCGCGAACTCCTCGAGGAGCTCGTCGTCCGGGTACCGGGACCGCTTGCTGCGCGCGATCTCGGCCATCTCGTAGCCGCCCAGCACGGTCCCGTACCAGTCGACGCCGTGCAGCCAGCCGTCGTACGCCTCGTCGAACGGGCTGTCCGACGTCGGCACGTACCTGCTTCCCTCCATCCTGACCTCCTTGGTTTGCCTGTCAGGCGCCGGCGCAGATGCTCCGCATCTGCGCCCGCGTCCGACTCAGCTGTACCGCGCGGGGACGTCCAGGATCCCGAACGGCTCCTTCCGCCCGGTCCATAGGTCGTGGTACCAGCGCCTGTGGCGGCAGTCGACGTGCCCGAACGTCGGGTACACGCCCTGCTCCGCCATCGCCCTGACCCCGACGTCGTAGGCGTCCCTGCTGGTCCTCGCGGCCGGCGACCGCTCGAACGTCGCGAGCTGGGCCAGCGACAGCGGTCCCATCGGGTACGCGGTCTGCCTCACGTCGACACCGCGACCAAGCTCGCGACGCTCACCGGGGCGGCGCCGCGGGCCGTGACCACCAGCGCGACCCGCCCGAGCGGCGGCCCGCTGATCGCGAGGACCCGGCCCGTCCTGGTGCCGTCGCCGTGCCGCACGTGCGTGCCGACCGAGATCAGCTCGCCGTCCGCGCCGGCGACCGCGCCGACCCGCATCTCCGCTACCGTCATGTGCTACCCTCCTTGTTGGACTGACAGGCGCCGGCGCTCGGTCTCGACCGAGCGCCCGCGTCTGGCTCGTCCCTACAGCCAGTCCCGCTTGACGGCCTCGACCTCGTCCGCGCTCAGCCCGCCGAAGCCGACCCTGAGCGCCGAGTAGAAGTCGACGTGCAGCGTCTCGCCGTCGCTCCGGCAGGTCACCGCGTCCATCCTGTACGGCCCGGCCGAGACGCTGACGACCCGGTGCCGGAACTCGCCGCCGGCCGCCGCCTTCTCGTGCACCCACCGGCGGACGAGGCCCTCGAAGTACCCGTCGTAGTCGCTGACGACCACGATCTCGGGCTCGGTTCCCGTCACTGCTGTCCTCCTTCGTTGACTGACAGGCGCCGACGCTGAGCCGTGGCTCAGCGTCCGCGTCTGGCTGGTCAGTCCCGCCACGGGCCCGGGTCGCTGCCGTACCTGTACATCGCCGCGATGCTCGGCGGCAGGATCCGGGCCATGTCCCAGTTCCCGTGCGCGTCGTCCAGCCGGTCGCTGGTGCCGTCGTCGTTGAGGACGTCGTACCAGGTCGTGTCCGGCAGCGGGCTGCCCGTGACGCCGTGCACCTGGCCGCAGCGCGTCTCCCTGAGCTCCCGGACCGTGCCCCACTTCATCGTGTAGTGCGAGAAGCACCTGTCGCCCGGCTTGAACTGCGGTTCCGTCTGGGCCATCGCCCCTCCCTCGTTGACTGACAGGCGCCGGCGCCTCGCTCCGCGAGGCGCCCGCGTCTGGCTGGTCAGACGCCCCACTGCGCCCTGACGGACTCCGCCCGGTCGCGGAGCTCCTCGAGCTCCTCGGGCGGCGTCTCGCCGAGCTTCGTCAGCTCCGACGTGGACGCGACCTGCGGCGACCTCGTCGTCAGCCACCCGCTCGAGTGCTCGTCGCGGTCCCACATCACGAGGCAGACCTGCTGCCCGGTCCGCGGGTTGTCGCCGGCCTCGAGCACGACGCCCTCGCCGTCCATGTCCGGCGGCCACTGCTCGCCGAACTTCTCCTTGAACTGGTCCGAGTACCGGACCCTGTCGCCGAACTTCACGTTCGTCCTCCTTCGTTGACTGACAGGCGTCGGCGTCGCGCGTCCGCGCGGCGCCCACGTCCGTCCGTCCGTCAGTCGAGCCCGTGCTCGCGGTCCCACTCGTCGTCGAGCTCGGCGTCGCGGCGCCTGTCCAGCTCCAGGTCCGACCTGGGCTGTGCCGCGCGCCGCGCGTAGATCCCGTCGACGCACGCCTGCGCCAAGCGCTGGCCCTCCTCGCGGGAGCCGCACGAGCCGGCGTCCTGCACCTCCGGCCACTCCGACAGGTTCGACGTGGCCTTGACCATCCAGAACCAGCCGGGCGACCCCACGCGCTCCTCGGGCACGTGCGTCACCTGGCACTCGGTCAGGAACTCCTCGTCCGACGCGGCGTACGCCTCGTCGTAGTCCGAGATCCCGCTCTCGAAGTCGGCGGGGCTCCACCACTCGGGCTCGCCCCACGTCATGTCCGCCATGCTGTCCTCCTTGTTTGACTGTCGGGCGCCGGCGCTCGGCTCCTTCGCCGAGCGCCCGCGTCAGACCCGTCAGGCGGCCCTGACCAGTATCGACATCGACACGAGGTCGGGGTCGCCGGCGGCCAGCCTGAAGCCGATCGCCCTCGCCCAGACCACCGGCTCGCCGGACACGTCGATCACCGTCTGCACCACGTCCGCGTCGTCCGTCGCGCCGGGAAAGCACGTCGGACAGCAGAACCGGTAGTGCTCCCGGCACGTGTCCTGGTCGATCTGGTTGCCGACCGACCATCGCTCGGGACCGGTCAGCTCTCGGCCGACCGCCCGCGCCACGTCGTCAGTCATGCACATCCTGTCGCGCTCCCTTCGTTGACCTTGACAGGCGCCGGCGTCGCGCTCGTGAGCGCGGCGCCCGCGTCTGGCTCAGATCCTCGCGATCGCCTCGATCGCCCCGAGCAGGAGCTCGTAGCTCTCGCCCAGCAGGTGCCCGTTCTCAAGCTCGTCGTCGACCATCCGCCTGAGCATGGCGACCGCCGTGTCCCGGCAGTCGTCGCACCTGACGGCGCCGCCCGAGCACACGATCCTGCTCGTGTCCACGAACAGCCGCTGGCCGCACCCGACGCACTCACACTCGTCGTCCGGCGCCTCGCCCAGCTGCGCGACCGCGTGCGTCCAGCCCGCGCCGTGCTGCGCGATCCAGTCCGCGGCGGCCTCGTCGCCCGTCACCAGCTGGGCGCCCAGCACCTCCGCCGGCGCGTCCTCGGACGGCCCGAGGGTCACCACGACCCTGGCCCGCGTGTCCTTCAGCCTCATCCCGTCTCCCTTCGTTGACTGACAGGCGCCAGCGTCGACCCCGCGGTCGGCGCTCGCGTCCGTCTCGTCAGAGACCGAACCTGATCGTGCCGTCGTCCGACGACACCTGCACGTCCCAGCCCCGCAGGCGCGCGATCACCTCGACGCGCCTGAGAAACCCGCGCGTGGGCCAGCACCTGCGGTGCCGGCCGTTGATCCACATGTCGGCCGCGACCGTCTCGCGGTCGTCCGCGCGCGGCCCGAGCTTCGACAGCTCGGACTTGACCCGGGCGTTGAGCCTGAGCCGGCGCTCGCGCATGGCCTTGTACTGCTTCTCCGTCATGTCCGCTCCTTCCGTTGACTGACAGGCGCCAGTGCCCGACCGCGTCGGGCACTCGCGTCCGTCTCGTCACCAGCTCGGCATCGGCCGGCCGTACTCGGTCGGCGCCCGCCTCACCAGGCCCATCTGGTCCAGCTGGCCGTAGCCGCCGTCGAAGTAGCCCGGCCAGACGAAGTCCGACAGGTCGACGCCGTCGTGCCGGTAGTCGTACTCCGACACCGGGTCGCACGGCTCGTCGCCGCGCCCGTCCGGGTCGACGAGCGACTCCGTCACCTCGTGGCTGAGCATGTCAGTCCACCAGTCGAGCTTGTACCACGCCGGCACCCCGCGGGCCTGCCAGGTGCCGACCGCGATCCTGCCCGGCCAGTGGCACCCGCCCGCGTCGTCGCCGCAGTCGACCGAGAGCTCCGCCCTCGTGACGTCGAACCGCACGACCAGGTCCGCCGTCTCGCCCGGCACGAACCGTATCCGCGGCGTGTGCCACGCGGCCCTGAGCTGGACGTCGGCCTGCCACGCGACCGCCCGCTCCGCCCTCGCCAGCTGGTTGGCCGGCACGGCGGTCGGGTTCGCGATCGCGACGGTCATCATGACTGCCGCTCCGATCATCACCCGTCCTTCCTGTTGACTGGCAGGCGCCAGGGTCGCGACCGTGGTCGCGGCCCTCGCGTCAGCCTCGTCAGCCGAAGTCCTGCGAGTCCGTCACCGTGCCGTCGGGCGACACGACCCAGACCTCGACGCCGACCCGGCCGTCGTTCGCGACGTAGCCGGTAGACACCTCGTACGGCGACTCGTCGGCCGGCGCCTCCGGCGGCGCGGCCGGCCTGACGTTCAGGACGAAGACGCCCCGGCACTCCGCGCCGGTCAGGCCGCCGTCGACCATCCGGTCGACGTAGGCCTTGAGCTCCTCGGCCTGCTCCCGCGTCAGCACTTCGGCGGGTAACTCGGCGCGACCGGCTCGCCCTTCTCGCGCTTCTTGCCCGTGCCGACGACCGCCGGCGCGTCCATCTTGTGGCCGGACTCGTTCAGGCTCCGGCCCGTGGTGCTGCTCAGCATCGCTGCTCCTTCGGTTGACTGACAGGCGCCTGCGCCGGCTCCCTCGAACCGGCGCACGCGTCTGGCTGGTCAGTGCCCGCGACCGCGCTTGGTCTCGCGCACTATCGGCGTCAGCACCGCGATCACCTCCTTCCTACAGCTCCTCGGCCAGCGCGATGTCGCCGGCCTGCGCCCGCTTGAGGCACGAGGCGGCGATCCTGTCCACCACCTCGCCGTAGGCCTTCTGGCCCGCGTCGTAGGCCCTGCTCAGGGCCTCCCGCTCCTCCCTCGTCAGCTCCATGTTGACGTGGATCAGGATCCTGCCCTCACCGTCCTCCATCCGAGGCCTCCTCGTAGTCGTCGGCGGACACGAGCCTCGCGTCCGACCTGAACAGCGTCTTCTCCACGAGCAGCCGGCCGTAGCCCTCGCCCGTGTAGCCCCGCGGCAGCACGACGTCTATCGTGATCCGCGACCGCTTGTCGCCCTCGCTCATCCTGCGACCTCCTTGTGGTCAGCTACGTGTGGCCCGCGGCGACCCTGCGGGGCCACTATGAATATTAGCGAGTCCAGCTAAACCCAAGCTAAATCTTGGGGCGTCCGCCCCGGTCGACCTGCCTGGCGCCGGCGCTGACCGTCCGGTCAGCGCCCGCGTCAGGCCCGGCCCTCTACCTGATGACCTTCTCGAGCTCGTGGATCGCCTCCGACTGGATGATCCGGCCGGCGTCGAGGTCGTCCAGCACCTTCCGAGCCGCCCGGTACGCCCCGCGGTAGTCGATGCCCGCCTGCGGCTCGAACCGGTCGTCGACCGGCCCGTACCCGGCCTCGAGCAGCGCCCTGCTGTGGTCCCGCACCCTGATCGCGGACTCCAGCATCACCCGGACGTCGTCCTCGCTCAGCCCGCAGGCCGGCAGGTACTTCGTCAGGTCGTACGCGTCGACGTTGCTCAGGAACTTGTCCGCGGCCTCCGCCCAGTGCGTGGCCGCCGGCAGGTCCAGCTTCCGCCGGTTCCAGCACTGCCAGCACTCCGGCGTGCCGCTCGAGTACTTGTCCGCCCGCCGGCCGCAGCCGTGGGCGCAGTCCTGGTCCATGTCCGTCCTCCTTCTGTTGACTGTCTGGCGCCGGCGCTGGAGTCGTCGTCCAGCGCCCGCGTCAGACCCGTCACCCGATCGAGACGCCCATGTTGACGTCCGGGTACCTCCGGACGCACGGCCGGACCCGCTCGTTCAGCGGCCCGACGACCGGGTACTTGATCGACCGCGGCGAGTCGCCCGCCCTGTCCGGGTGGCCGAACAGGTGGCCGTACTCGTGGACCATCAGCCCGCAGAACGCCGGGAAGTCGCCCGACTGCAGGCTCGGCGCCCACTCCGTGTCGTTGAGCGTGATCAGGCAGTCCTGGTACACGCCCGCCGTCGACGTCGTCAGCGACGTCGTCCACGCGGAGACCGTCCCGACGCGGACGCCGTCCGTGTCGTTCGTCGGCGGCCTGCTCGAGTACGCGATCCGGACGCCGCCGACGCACGGGGGCTGTCCGCCCCAGTACTCGACGGCTGCGGCCCGCGCCTCGGTCATCGCCGAGCGCCGGTGCTCGCCCCGGGCGAGCGCACCGCTCGGGAAGACGGCCAGCGCCGCGGCGACCGCGGCTATCGTCCTGCCGTTCATCCTGACCTCCTTCTGTTGACTGTCAGGCGTCAGCGCCGGCCGTTCGTCCGGCGCTCACGTCAAACTCGTCGACCCTACCTTACCTGGCGGCGCTTCAGTACCTCGAGCACCGCCAGGCCGGCGAGGAACCCGAGGCCCGCGCCGAGGAACCCGGCGAACCAGAGCCCCGCGACCGTCACGAGCCCGGTCAGGGCCGCGGCCGCGTGCAGCCGGCTCCTGGCCGACCAGCGGCCGGCCCTGACCAGGTAGTGCCCGAGGACGCCCAGCGTCCCGAACCCGACCACGGAGACCGCGATCAAACCCAGCATCCTGACTCCTTTCGTTGACTGTCAGGCGCCAGGGTCAGGTCTGTGACCTGGCCCTCGCGTCCGACTCGTCAGCCCCGCGGCGCGACCCGGCCGAGGCACCTGCCCGGCCGCCACAGCCTCGTGGTCCTGCGCCCGCCGCAGCCGTCAGGCCCGTCGTCGCGGATCCGGAAGTGCTCCTCGACCATCCTGCCGTCCGGCCAGACCCGGGCCTCGCCCGTGTACTCGATGAACCCGTCGGCGTTCCGTTCGTAGCCCGAGATCACGATCTGGCTGTTCTCGTTCCGCGGCGCGGTCGGCAGCTTGTAGACCTCGTCGTACTCGTTCCGGAATCGTCTCTCGAACGCGTCCGCGACCGTCCGCTGGACGTCCGGCATGCCGGCCATCTGCGCCTCGTTCTGGCGCTTCCGCGCCGCGATCGCCTCAAGCTCGTCCGCTGAGAACTCGCTCCAGTCCGTCATCCTGACTCCTTTCGTTGACTGTCAGGCGCCAGCGTCGGGCGGTTCGCCCGGCGCTCGCGTCCGACTCGTCTACGCCGCCCGCGCGTACGCGAACGGGTGCCTGAACACGTCGCCGGCCAGCGCCGGCGCCGGCACCTTCACGAACTGCTCCAGGCCGGTGACCTTGTCCTCGACCACGACCGTGAGCTCGTCGCTTGAACCGTCCTTCCAGAGCAGCGTAACCTCGATCCGCCGCGTCTCGCGGCCGTCCAGCTCGCGCCACCCGTACCTCGGTGTCCGACAGGGCTTCATCAGAAGCTCCTTCCTGTTTGACTGTCAGGCGCCAGCGTCGGTCCCGTGGGACCGGCGCTCGCGTCCGACTCGTCAGCAGGCGATGATCCGCGACCCGCCCTGCTGCGTCCGCACCTGCACCTGCCTGGCGGCCGCGACCCTCGCCGGCTGGAGCGCCCGCTCGCGGGCCTCCCGCTGCCGGCGCCGGTCCAGCGCCCCGCGGACGCTCCGTGCCGCGTCGTCCAGCGCGCTGGTCCGCTCCCACCTCGTGAGCTCGAGCCCGCGCAGCGTCCGGTCGATCCGCGCCCGTAGGCGCTCCGAGTCGAGCTGCCCGTGGGCCTCGAGCTCGTCCGCGAGCAGGTCGGCGAGCCGGCGACGCGCCTCGCGCCTGTCCCGCTCCTTGTCCGTCATCTGGGCCCTCCTTCGGGTCCGTTTTCGCCCAGGCCGAAGCCCGCGCCTGCGCCGGCGTCCGTGTGGGACGCCCGCGTACGCGCGAAGCCCGCGAGCTCGCCCGCCGCCCCGCCTAGATGTACTTGATCCGCGCCTGCTTGGCGATCATCGCCCGCTCAGCGGCCGCCATCGCCATCCGCAGCTCGCGCCTGCGCTCCGCCTCGCGGTGCGCCTCCGCCGCGTCCGCCGCGCGGATGCCCCGCACGCTCGCCGCGTCTATGCCCGCGAAGAGGCCCGCCGGCACGCCCGCGAGCTGTCGCCCGCTGGCGGCCCGCGCCTGCGCCTGCCTGTAGGCCTGCAGGTCTGCCTGCCGCATGTCTGCGCTCCTTGTCCGCGCGCTGACCCCTTGTGGTCCGCGCCTGCGCCTGCGGCGAGCGTCCGCCCGCCGCACGCGTACGCGCGAGGCCCTGCGGCGGGCCCGCTGCGCGGGCCCGCCTGCCGCCTGCTAGTCCTCATCCTCATCCGCGAGCGCGTACTGTGCCGCGAACGCCTGCTCGCACCCGCGCTTGACCATCACGCGATACGTGAAGAGCTCGCGCTGCTGCTCATCGCGCTCGCCAGTGGCCACAGTCCGCGACGTGGTCAGCTTGGTGTTGCCGCCAATGGCCATGCGCAGATCCCACGCGGCCTGCTGCGAGTTCTTGACCGCACGCGGCTCGCCATCGCTCGCCGCCTTGCCCGCCAGCAGCATCGCGATTGCAGCCTGCGCGTCCTCCGCGCTGTACCGCAGCGCACGCCCGCCAGTTGACTGTGCAGGAATGTCCATGCTGATGATCATGTTAGATCACCTTTCTATGTAAGTGTTTGTTATTTGTATGCAAATTTTTGCTTTAGCTTTTGCTTGCTTTTGCTTTTTTGCTTTTTGCTTTTTGCTTTTTTCCTTTTTTGCTTTGCTCAACTTTTTGCTATGCATAGCTTAGCGCGCTTTGCTTTGCATTGCAAGCGCTTTTTGCTCCGCTTAGTAAAGCATTAGTAATACACAAAGTGCACAAGCTTAGTGGGGATTGCCGGCAAGTACACAAAGGGGACGAGCTCAGTGGGGATTGAAAGCCGGCTAAGTCCACCGGCTTTGTGGGGATGATGTCAACAAAGGGGGGCGGGTTAGTGGGGTTTGCAAACCGCACGACCCTGTCCCAATAAATTTCTCTCTCGGGCCCCGTGTGGGCCCCGGGAAAGATCGGACGTACCGGTCGGTACACGTTTTCGCGCGGACCGCGCCGGGGCGTAAAGAGACCCTCCGGGACGGACCAGGAGGGCGGATCAGGATACTTTTACGCTGGGTTTAGCGAGCGACGCTATAATTCATATGAGCGGAGGAATAGACCACCCGACGAAAGGAGTAGACATGGAACGGAGCGAGGTCGCGGCGGAGCTCGCTCGGCTGAGCGCCGAGACGGAGCGGGCGTTCGACCGTGTCATGAAGGACGACATGATGGAGCTCATGCCGGAGGCGCTGGTCGACGCGATCGCGAAGGCGTGCGACGCGATGGGGGACCTGATGCGCGAGATCGACCCGTTTGTGGGCGAGCACGGCGGGGCATAAAAAAGACCGCAGGCCCCTTTCGGGACCTGCGGTCTTGCCCTGCCGGACCTCGCCTAGGCGCTGCCCTTCTTGCCCTTGAGGCTGACGATGATCGTCTTAGCCTTGCGTCCGCCGCTGGGCTTCGAGGACGTGTTGACGCTGACCTTGCGCCCGGCTATGTTCTTCGTTGCCATGCTCACCTCCTTCCGTTCGGGAGAGGTCGCGCGTCTAACTAAACGACGTCCTGCGCCTCGGGGTGCACCTTCATCCGGGCCTTCTTGAAGGACCGCTGGCCGTCCCTGACGTCGGTCGCGATCTCGGACAGACCGGCCGCCTCGGCCATGCCCATCACCTTCCCCGCGTCGTTTATCAGGTCGTTGAGCGCAATCGCGACCTCGTTGGGCCCCGGCGCCTCGGTGCCGGTCTGGCGCCGCCGACGCTCGGCCTCGGCACGCTCGCGCCTGACCCGCAGGTCCTCTTCGCCGCGGACCTTGTCCTCGGCGCGCCTGGCGTCGTCCTCGGCGAGGATCTGGAGCTCCTCCTCGGTCATCGCCTCGCCCCGCCGCCGGCGGTGGCGCAGGTTCACGCGGTACCCGGCCTGGACTCGCTCCTCCTGCCGGCGCGCCTCGCGCTCCTCCTCGACCTCGCGGAGGGACAGCCCGCGCGACAGCGCCTCGTCGATCACCGACTGTCTGTACTCCGCCGGCGTACGCATGAACGCGCCCGCGGCCTCCACCGTGAGCAAGTCCTCCTCGACCTGCAGGATGGCGACCTCAGCGTGCGGCCGCTCATCCTCGCCCGGGTACCGGTCGAGGAACTGGCGCCGGCGCCTCGTGTCCTGGGTCCGTTCCTCGCGGGCCCTGGCGACCGCGTCCTCGGGGTCCGCCATCTGGACGTGGATCTCGCTGGCGCGTCGCCTGAACTCGCGGTCCGCGGCGACCGACACCTGCAGATCGCCGCGGTCGACCGCGTCCGAGATCGCCCTCGCGACGTCCTGCTCGGGTCCGGGCGTCTCCGCTTGTCGGATGACGTTGCTGGCCCTCTTGACGGACGCCCTGCTGACCTTGAGGGCGTCGGCGGCGTCCTTCTGGGTCATGGCGGCGGGCGCCGAACGGGATGGCTCATATGAGCTATCCCGTTCGCCGACCCTGTGGTGCCGCGCGTTCTGACCGCGTCTGAGGTTCGCCAACCGAGCCGCGACCATGGCCCGCTGTGAGTCCGTCAGGTGCCTCCTGTGGAGGTTCTGCGAAACGACCCAGCGCAGCGGGTCCTTGCCCGGCTTGTACGGCACGTACCTGGGCTCGACGCCGGCCAGCGCGCACGCGGCGCTCCGGCACCTGCCGTCGAGGATCTTGTCCTCGAGCAGGACGATCGCGTTGTTCAGGCCGTTCTCCTGGATGTCGGCGGCGAGCTCCTGAAGTTCTCGCTGACCGATCATCGGGAAGATCTCGGCGAAGGGGTGTGCCCCGTAGCGGGCCGGCGTGGTGCCGGCCCGCCTCGGGTCTTGCTGCTCGGTCACTCTCAGTTCTCGAACAGCACTTCGTCGTCGGTCCCTGGCTCCAGGAGCCCCGTGACCCCGTCGATCGCCGTCAGGGCGGCGTCGAGCTGCTTCACGGCCTCGTCGCTCTGGATGAGCTCCGGGAAGCGGTCCTTGAGCTCCTCGATGGAGCTCCTGAACGCCGCCACGCTCTTCGCCGTCTTGGTCTTCCACGGGTCGAACAGCTTGGCGTTGATGAGGCGCGGGTCCCTAGTCAGGTAGCACCCCCAATCGAACTTACCGCCGGGGATCTTGACCGTCTTGTCCCGGACGATCACGAGGCCGGCGTACCCGTCCTCGTTGAGCAGCTTCTGGATCATCCCAGTCTGCATGTTCGGGACGGTCAGGTCCCAGATCTGCCTCACGAGCTTGTCGCGGGCGAACTGGTCCACCGCGCTTCCGTCCTCAGGCGGGAGATGCTGCCCGAACAGCTGCTCGGCCAGCTCCACCTTCGAGTGCGTGCGCTCGATCACCGTCTCCACGGTGGCGGGCTCGCTGTCCGTCAGGTAGTCCACCAGTTTCTCGACCATGAGCGCCTTGTTCGGCTGGTCGCTGGGGTCCTTCATGAACCCCGACTGGCGGATGACTTCCCGCACTCGCCCCCTGACCTGGTGATCGAACGCCTGTCCGAGCGCCGGGTAGGCGTCCAGGTCGTAGCTACTGCTAGCACCCATAGCTGGGTCCTTTCTACTAGTGTCCGGAACCCATCGATCTGCCTGCCTCTCGCGGCTCTTGGTCGGCCGCCCTGGACATGCCCGAGGATGCGATTCCCTAACATTTGAATTATGGCGTCTGGAGGTAAACCCAGGGTAAACTTGCTCGTCGATAAAAAAGGCCCCGGATCCTCTCGGACCCGGGGCCTTCCCTGGAGGGTACTGCAAGATTGGGGGCGGCGGGCCGGGCGGCGTGGCGTCAGATACAGCCCGGCGGCCCGGCCGGCGGCCCCTTGGGTTGGGGAATCAGCGTCGGCGGACGAGCGCCCCCAGGGCCGCCAGGACGACGACGACGGCGACCAGCACGAAGAACTGGCCGGTGATCGCCACCAGGACTCCCAGGGCGAACGCGCCGCCGATCACGACACCGGCCGCCGTGGCACGGTTCCGACTCACACGATACAACTCAGGAACCTCCTCGAGTACACGCCTCTCGGGTAGTCGATCCAGCAGATGTTCCGGGTCTCCACCGGGACGCCGCTGTAGTACGTCGGCCTCTGCGACCCGGCGAACTCGCACCCGGCCGTGAACGAACCGCCGGCCAGGGTCGCGCCGATCGCCGCCACGGGCGTCAGCCACACCCAGAAGATACCGGCCGCCAGGACCGTCCCTCCCAGGGTGCACTGCCACTCCGCGTACTTCTTCCCGTTGATCTGGGCGATCCTCGCCCCGTGGGAGATCCACTGGGCCGAGTAGTCGGCCTGGGCGATGCTCGCCAGCGGACCCGCGGCCACGCCGCCCATCAGCGTCAGCGCCGCCAACGCACCTGCCGTCTTCCTGCGCATGTGTGCTTCCTCCATGCTGGAGGAGGCGCCCGCCGGGCACCCCGGCCGGACCTTCCACCATGCACGCACCCCCTCGTTTAGTAGGATGGCCCCGTCCTGGGTCGGCCCGCCCCGCCCTGGGCGACGTCCGTTCCGTGACCTCCCGAAGGATTGGGACCCGCCGCAGCGGCCCGCGGCGGGTCCCGTTCGGAATCACTTCCGGGCGTCTTGGATGGGCGCCCTCGGCGACGATGGGCGGTCGCCTCGCGATCCATGCGACGGCCCTGGAGCTCCTGACGAGAGCGTGAGGCCATCACTATGAATCTTATCGTCCGACGGTAAAGTCCAGCTAAGTTCTGGCTAAATCTTCCAACTCGACGGGTCGTGGCTGAGTCTCGCGCGGGCCTCGTCGACCGTGAGGACCCCCGCGGCCAGCAGGTCCGCGAAGGGGCTGCGCGCCGGCACCGACTCGAGCACCTTCTCGGCGATCTGCGCCGCGATCGCGACGAGGTCCTGCCGCCCCTGCGCGAGGCGGATCGGCGCCCTGGCGGCCACGGACAGGTGTCGTTCGTGGGGCGCGGCGCGCCCGGTCCAGCAGACCGAGACGGCGCGCTCGAGCTGGTCGAACGTGATGTGCACCTGGCCGCGAAGCCCGGTCCTCTCGTGGACGACCCCGGACACGAGGAACACGAGCTCGGCGAGGGCGTCGAACCGGAGCTCGAGCGCGGGCGCGGACGCGGGCTTGGGACGCCTGAACCAGGCGGTGCCGACGCCGGCGCTCACGTCCGGCGGGCCGCCGTCGCGCCCGTAGTATCAGGTCGTGCAAGACGCCGCCTCATTGGCCAGGCTCGTTCAGGGATTCGCCCAGGCGATCCTCGAGCACGACGCCGCGTACCCGGAGCACGACGCGTACGGGATCGGCATCGCCCTGGACGACATGGATAGGCTCGGGATCCCGGAGGGCGCCCAGCTCTTCCCCGGGCTGACGCTCATGTCTGACGGCGGCAGGTCGGGCGCCTTCAGGGTGCTCTGCAACCAAGAGTAGAGGCCGGGCCGCCATGGAGTGGCGGCCCGGCCCCTGGTCGCCGGCCGGGGAGGAGCGGCGGCCGGCTTGCTCCACTAGGACCCGCCGGGCCCTAGAGGCCTGCGCACGAGCGGCTCGAGGACCTCGCCCAGGGCCGTGCCCGCGAAGAACCGCTCGAGGACGTCGGCGTTGGTCACGCCCATCGCGGCGGCCGCCGGCGCGATCGCCTCGACGAGGCGCTCCACGACGACCCTGTCGCCGAACACGTTGAGCGCCCGGACGAGCGGCTCCTCGAGGGCCTTGGTCCGCTCCACGAAGAGCTTGGCCTCCTCCCCGAGCACCCTGAGGTTCTCCTCGTTCGTGGCCCGCTCGATACCGAGCCGCAGGTCCGCGTCGGCCTGGCCCCCGGCGCGCTGGACGGCCGTCACCTCCTCCGCCGCCGTCACGTCCGCCAGCCTGGCGTGGGCGCGCCTGACGCTCGCGGCCGCCGACCGCTCGATCTCCGCGATCGACGCCGCGGCCTCGGCCTCGGCCGTCTCCTCGGCGTAGCCGATCACCTTCCGCTGGCTCTCCTGGATCTCCCGCTGCTGCTCCGCCCGCCTGCGCTCCGCGTCGACCTGGATCGCGCCCTCGAGCGCAGACCTGGCCGTCCGGTCGAGGAGCGCCTGCACGTCTGGGGTCCGGATCTGGACCTTGGACACCTCGACGTCGTAGAGCCGCATCCCGTTCTCGGGGAACGACAGACCGGGGCGTCCGGTCGAGGCGGCGCCCTTCTTGCCGGCCCTCTCCTCGGCCTCGCCGAGGAGGCTGTCCCGGATCAGGTCGGTGGCCCTGGCCGTGAACTCCTGGATGTCGTGACGCTTCGCCAGGTTCCTGAGCCTCGACCTAACGTGGTCGGTCAGCAGCGCCACGTAGTCCTCCACGTTGAACCACGCGAGCGGGTCGTCGCCCTCGAAGTTCACCCGCAGGGACAGGTCGATGCCCACGTCGATGAGGTCCCTCGTCTCGACGCCGACCGAGTCCGCGACCGCGTTGTTCACGATCCGCAGGTAGCAGACCTCGGTCTTGGTCCGGGAGGACTTCGGCCGGCCCGACGACAGCGTGAGGATCGCCAGGTCCTCGTCGTAGTCGAGCATGATGTTCTTCGGGCCCTGCTCGACGCGCCGGCCGTCTGTCTTGTCCGTCACGAGCACCGCGTACCCAGAGTACACCGACACCTTCGGCGGGCCCTCGTACTTGTTGTCCAGCGTGATCGTCCGCGGCGGCGTGTACTCGGTGCCCCGCTCGATCCGCTCGCCCCCGGGGGTCGTCGCGGGCATCGTGGAGGCCACGTCGTACGCCACGTTCTGGAAGTCGCCCAGGCTCTTCGACTCGACGGCGCCCAGGGCCTCGAGGGCCCCGCCGGCGCTCCGCGAGCGCTTCATGGACCGCAGCGTGCGGTTGACCTCGACCGCCTCCTCGTTCCCCGGGTACATCACCTTGACCCGCCGCTCCGGGAGCTCGCGCTTGACGATCACCTGCCGGCGGGGGTCGGGCAGGAACATCTTCGGGCCCTTGACCGTCTCGACCGAGCCCTTCGTCCGGTCGAGCACGTAGCGCCCGTCGCCCCCGGGTATCGCGATCGCGTGGATCTTGCGCCGGTCCCCGTACTGGATGACGGAGTGCTCGGCCCGCGGGTAGTAGATCGGGACGGCGGGCCCGTGCTCGTCCCTCCCGCCCGTCAGGAAGAGCTCGTCGCCCTCCTTGTGCTCTCCGTTCTCGTCCTCGTAGTCGGCCGTGACTTTGATGTACAACCCGCTCTGGACGTTGAGGTCGTCCGCTTTGAACACCGGGTTGCCGTCCTCGTCGGTGGAGAACCTCTCGGTCGGCTCGGGGAAGACGACGGCCGGGCCCTTGACGAACCGCTTCGTCCCGTTCTCGTCGATCAGCACGCAGTACTCCAGCGGCCCGGGCGTCGCCGCCCTGCGGACGAACCGCCCGCCCTCGCGCACCACCTCGATGCCGGTCGGCGGGATGAAGTACGACGTGCCCGTGCCCTTGATCACAACCCGCCTGCCGGCGGTCAGGTCACTGGCGCTGAGCAGGCTGCGGGCGTCCGCGCCGTCCTCGTCGCCGCCGTTGCCCTCGGAGGCCTGGGGCGCCGCGACCAGCTGCCCGATGTTCTCCTGCGCCGCCCTCGGCTCGCGCACCCGGACGAGCAGGTACTCGTTCTGCGTCAGGTGGTGCCCGTCGATCACCTCGGCCGACTGGCCCGGCCAGAGCGCGAACGACGTGGGGCCGGGCAGCACCACCTTCTTGCCGCTGTCGAGCTCCGCCGCCGGCTCGCTGCCGCCGGTCTTCGGGAAGCGGACCGCTCCCTCAGCCGCGGTCACCGGGTCGGACAGCACGACGTACTGGCCCTCCTCGGCCTTGACGAACGTCTGGATAGCCCCGTCGTAGCTGGGCGCGTCGTCGAACCGCCCGGTGTCCTTGTTGAACACGACGAGCCGGTCCGTCTGGGTGGAGATGTTCTCCTTCGTCGGGCCCGCGTGCACGTCCACGGCGCCCTTCGTCTCGTTGAGGACGTAGGCGTACGTCCCTGGCGTCAGCACCAGGTCCCTGTCCTGTCTAGTGTCTGGCGGCACTTCGCTCCTATCTGTCGGGTTCGCTTCGAGGGGGGCCGCCGGGGCTCGAACCCGCGGGTCTCCCGTCTGAGACCGGCCCCCTGCCTTACCTGCGCTCGGGCGTCGGCAGCTGGCGCCCGCCCGCGAGCCCGTTGCTCTTGGACGCCTCGCCGGTTCGGTCGCGCACCAGCTTCATGATGTCGAGTCCCTGGCTGACCAGGCTCGAGACCACCTCGCTCAGCCCGTCCGACCCGTTGAGGACGGTGAGCTGCGCGCCGGACAGGCCGCTGGCCGCCTCCCTGACGATGCCGGGCAGGGCCTCGATGATCATCTGGTCGAGCGACACCCTGTCGCCCGCGACGGCCGCCTCGGCCTTCAGCCTGGTCGACTCGGCCTCGGCCGCCGCAGCGAGCCGGGTCCTCTGGGCGTCGGCCTCGGCCGGCTTGACGACGGTCGCCAGGAGCTCCTGCTCCGTCTGGGCCGCCCGCTGCGCCGCGAGCGCGGTCGCCTCCCTGGCGACCTCCTGGCTGGCCTTGGCCTGCGCCAGCGGCCCGGCCTGGGCCGCCTCCGCGTCGGCCTCGTTGATCGCCCGCTGGGCCTTGGCCCGGGCGACCCTGGCCGCCTGGTCCGCCTCCGCCTGCGCGACCTGCGTCGCCTGGTCGGCCTGGGCCTGGGCGATCTCGGTCTTCTGCTTCGACTGGGCGTTGGCCGTGTTGACCTCCGCCAGGTAGCCGGCCTTCGTGACCTCCGTGTCGCGCTGGTACTCGGCCTGCTTCCTGACGGACTGCTGCTGCGCCTCCGCCGCCGCCCTGTCCGCCTCGGACTGCGCCGTGGCCGCGGCCCGGGCGATCGCCGCCCGGTGCGGCGCCGACATCGGGCTGATGTACACCGACTGGCCCTGCTCGTCGCGGTCGTCGACCGACTCGATCTGGAAGGAGTCGACCAGGAGCCCGAGCTTCGCGAGCTCGGCCTTGGAGCCGTCCAGCACCTCGGTGGCCAGCTTCTGGCGCTCGGTGACGATCTCCTCCATGGTCATCGACCCGACGACGGACCGCAGGTGCCCGGCGAAGATCCGGCCGGTGAGCGCCTCCATGGAGTTCTGGTCCGCCAGGAACCGCTGGGCCGCGTTGACGATCGACTCCGGGTCCGAGCTCACCTTGAACGCGATCACCGCTCGCACCTGCACCTGGATGCCCTGGTTCGTGACGCATCGCTCCTGGACCTCGGCCTCCTTCATCTCCATCCCGAGGAACGCCGCCCTCCTGAGGCCCGGCATCACGAACGCGCCGTGCCCGGTGATGACCTTCAGGTTCGTGCCGTCCTTCGACTTCCCGCCCGAGATGACCATGGCCTGGTCGGCCCTCGGGATCCTGTAACCCAGCATGTTTCTCCTGTCTCAGTTGTCTTGGTTTCGCGGCTACGCGTCGATCGGCTCGACGTCCACGCACCTGCCCGGCCGGGTGTCGAAGACCGCCACGCGGGCGCCCATCGGGATCGGCTCGGTCGAGTACGCTATGTAGGTCTGGCTGCCGCCGCCGGGGAGCCGCAGGGAGACCTCGCCGGGTCCCTCGCGGCCTCGCGAGGCTACCGACATGGTGCCCACGGCGCCGTCGATCTGGTCCGTCACGGCTCCTCCTCTCGGAAGCGAAAAGGTCCCGCCGGGCCGCGTGACTGGCCCGGCGGGTCCGCCTTTTATGCATTTACCTTGCGGGAGTCTTGAGCTTGGTCCCTGTGCACCTCCTTGGTCGTCTGGTCGAGGCTAACCCGTGAGTCCGGGCAAAAATTTTTTGGGCTCGGCCGGGGCCCCCGCTCCCGACCTCGCCCATCTTCCCCTACGGCGCTGGCGTCGGCCTCTGGAGCCTGACCGCCGCGGACGCTGTGCGGTCGCCGAGCCTGAACAGCCCGACGTCGAGGCCGGGCCGCCGCGTGAGACCCTGGCTGACCTCCGCGTTCGTGAGCTCGAGCCTGGCCCTCGGCCCGACCGCGAGGACCTCGTCCCGTTTCCTGGCGACCTTGGTGACGCCGTCGCCCGACGGCCAAGGCGACGCCTCGCCCATGTACTCGTCGAGCCCCGGGAGGCTCGGGGACAGACCGGCGCCGGTGCAGAGGACCACCTGGTCGTAGAACCTGTCGTTCACGAGCACCCCGCCGAGGGTCCTGACGTGCCGCGCGACCTGCTGGAACGTCCGGAGCCGCTGCTCGCCGTTCTGCAGCGGCCTGAGGTACGAGCCGATCGCCTGGTAGCGGCCGCGCTCTACGGCGCGCCAGTCCTCCACGGTGGTCGGCGTGCGCGGCCCGCCGAACAGGTCGACCTGGCGGACCCAGTCGAGCGCCGCGACGCTCATGTGCCCGGGCGGGCCCGAGCCGAGCAGCATCTCGACGGCGCACTTGCCAGAGTCGCCGTTACCGATGACGGCGACCCGGCCCATCCCTCGCAGCGGGAAGGGCTCGTCCGCCAGCCGCATGAGGTCCGTGAACGACAGCACGCCGGCGCCGCCCCCGACCGCCACGACGGGCTGGATGCCGCGCGCGTCGACCGTGCGCCGCGCGAAGACGGTCCGCCCCCTCTCGGTGATCGCCCTGTAGCGGTAACCGCCGGGGTAGTTACCCGAGACCCAGTCGGCCACCGCGTCGACGTGCACCCTGGCGGCCCGCGCGAGCAGCGTGCGGATGACGTACCGGAGGTCGGCGTTCGTGTGGAACTTCTCCATCGAGACGTGCGCCAGCTGCACCCCCGAGCCGGGGACGTGGTTCAGGCCCCCGGCCTCGAGCGGCGGCAGGTTCCGTCCGTTCCGGTTCCTCGAGTTCAGGTACCAGGACGGCCGCTCCGAGGCGGCGAAGATCCCGCCCGGGGCGTCGCCGACCGCCATGGGCGGCTCGTGCCCCTGGGCGACCCGCGAGCCGCAGTAGATCGCGGCGTGGAGGCCGCACCCGACGACGAGCTCGTCGACGAAGACGGTCTTGCCCGTCTTGCGGGTCTGCTCCCGCCAGTGGTAGGTGAGCGCCCTCTCGAGGCGGCGCCTGGCCTCCGGGACGACGGCGATCCCCGCCAGCTCGGCGGTCTCGCGCCCTCCCATCTCTCCCTGCCTGCTCAGCATCGCGCGGACGCCGGCGTTCACGCTCCTGTCCCGGGAGATCTTCCCCGTCTCTCTCACCAGGACACCCGACGCGGTGGGGGTCATTACACGGCCTCTCCTGTCTTTTGTTTGTGGTGGGCTCGCGGCCGGGGCGACGGCTTCCAACGCCGCCCCGGTCGCCAGCCCGCCCCTAGCGCCCGGCCCGTCTGATGGGGGACTGCACGGGCCGGGCGCCGTCGGCGGGGAGCTAGGAGGCTACGACGACGGCCCCGGGCGCCCGATCGACCCGACGTGCGAGTACGAGTCGTGGAGCTGCTTGAGCGCCTCGGCGGCGTTGTCGATCTGGCAGGCGAACCAGCCGGCCTGCATCGCCTCCTCGGTCGTGACCGTCTGGTCGGTGGTGGCCACCGACTGACGGATCTGCTCGGCCCAGTTCTTCAGGCCCTCGTAGCTCGACGAGTCGACCGCGCGGGTCGCGGACTCGTTGCCACTGCTGGTGCTGTTGACCAGATCCTCCAGGAACATATGGTCCTACCTTTCTAACCCCTCGGATTTGGTTGGCGACCGAGCCGCGCGGGGTAATGACGCGGCCCGGCCGCCTCCCCCGAGCCTTGCCTTGGAGGGCCACGAGCCGTTCCAACCCGACCCGTAACGAGCGGTACTCAGGGGAAAGCTGCGGGGCCGGGGATCGAACCCGAACCTGGAGATGAAGAGTCTCCCGTCCTGACCGTTAGACCACCCCACAGTGCGCTGCTGTCCTTCTGTTCCTGCCAGAACGGCGGACGGGATTCGAACCCGCGACCTCGAGCCGTGCAAGCTCGCGTCCTAGTCCACTAGACCACCGCCGCGCGCGACCTACTTCTTGTTCCGGGCCTTGACCTTCACCCCCTTCTGGGAGCGCCGCTTGTTCGTCACCGACGAGTCGGACCTGCCCTTCCAGCGGGTGTGCGCGGCCTGCCGGCCGCGCACCGGGGCGTCGGCCCCGACGCCCGAGGCGGCGTCGACCTGCCCCGCGCTGCGGGGCCGGCTCGCCGGCGGTTTCTGCGCGATCGGGACGTACCGGAACCGGGACGTGGGCGCGCCCTCCTCGAGGACGCGCTCGACCGAGCCCGACGCGGTCAGCGTCTCGAGCATGCGGTTCGACTGGGCCGGGCTCAGCCCCGTCGCCTCGATGAGGTCCGCGCGCCTGAAGCCGTCCTCGTGCGCGGCCGTCAGCGCCTTGGCGGCCTCGAGTGCCTGGTCCACGGTGACGGCGCCGCGCCGGCCCACCGGGGGCCGCTCGGCGGCCGGGCCGGCGGGGGCATCGCCCCCGCCGTTCCGGTCTGCCCGGTCCGGGCCCGCTAGCAGCCCGGAGCCGATGAGGCCGAGCCTGATCGACTTCTGCTCGAGTCTGTCCGCCAGGCCGAGCAGGGCCTCGGCCTGGCGCGACACCTCGTCGGCCAGCGCCTTGCAGGCCTCGGCTCCGGCGGCGGCGCGCTCGAGGAAGTCGTCCTCGGCCGTCAACCCTGCGCCTTCCGGACCTGGCCCTCCGTCATCCCGTAGACGGCCTCGAGGGCCTCGACCATGAACGGCGTCGAGTTCGACGTCCTGCCGCCCTTCAGCTGCTTGGCGTGGTTCGCCTTCGTGAGGAGCTCGCCCGGCCCGTTGATCGAGAGCCGGCGCACCATCCGCTCCGGGTCGAAGTCCTGGTGCTTGAGGACGAAGTCGTACATGCCCCGGATGTGCCACGCCTCCGGCACGTCCCTGGCGCTGCCGTCCTTGCTCTTCCAGCCCTGCCTGAACAGGATCAGGGCGCCCTCCAGCGTGGTGATCGCCCGCGTCTCAGCCTCGACGTCGCTGATGTCGCGGCCGCTGCGCTTGGCCTCGCGCCTGGCCTCGATGACGCCGCGCCTGAGACAAGTCTTGAGCGCCCCCGGTGCGGAGATGGTGTCGGGCTCGCCCTTCGCCCCGACCTTGTAGCCGACCGACTCGACCGCGTCCCGGAGCATCGTCGCGACCCTGTCCTTGCCGGCGATCTGGGCGATGAACGTCTCGGTCGAGAGTATCCCCCGCTGCTTCGTCTTGAGGTCGACGTACAGCTGGGCCTCCTGCGCCCGGCTGAGCCCCTCGTACACGACGAACGCCCAGCGGGCCGGCACCTTACCGTCCGCCTTCTTCACGAGGAGCACCTCGCGTCGGTGCTGCCCGTCGATCATGACCTCGTCACCGTTCGACCGGCGCGAGACGGTGGGCGTCCCGATCAGTCCCGGCCTGAAGTCCGCGACCATCTCCTTCACGAACTTCGGCTTCAGTTTCCGCTGGTACGACCGGTCGATCTTGATCCGCTCGTAGTCGAGCTTCTCGATGTTGAACGGCAGGTCGCTCGTGTCGATGTCGACGGTGGCGGCTGCGCCGTTCGTGCTGGCCTGGGACGCCGCGCCGTTGCGGCGCGGCGCCCTGGTAGCGGTCGGCATGGTTCTTACCCCTTCCGGTGCGGGGGGTTCCCTGGCGGGACCCCCGGTTGGACTATTCACACCACTACTCACTGCAAGCGTAATGCTAGCGTCGCGAGATAAGTCCTGGCTAAAACTCCTGGACCCCGGTCCCCCGGATCAGGGCGGGCCGTCGCGACCGCCGAACCTTCCGGCCGTCCCCGCGGTCCCCCGCAGGCGGTCGCGACTGCCCCGGACTTGTCGTCTAGCTCCAGGCCAGCGAGCTGAACGTCCCCGATCCGCGCCGCTCGGACTCTCTGAGCCTCATGGCGCGGTCGTACAGCATGCCCGGGCTGACGCCGGGACAGCAGCCGGCCACCTCGTCGGCCAGCCGGTTGAACTCGTCATCGTCGAGCTCGTCCTCCCGGTTCTCCGGGAGACGCGAGCTCAGCCGCGCTACCGCCCGTGCGGGCCTGCGGCAGTGGTCCGCCAGTCGAGCGGCTCTGTTCAGCATCCTGATGAGCGGCAGGTCCTCGAGGTCGTCCAGCCTCTCGGCCACCGCCACGGGGTTCGTGCACGCCACGTGCCAGTGGTCGACCGGGTCGAAGTGACCGTCGTCGGCCGCCAGCACGTACACGATGCTGCCCTGCTCTCCCCAGGCCCGCGGACTCCATTCCAGCGGCTTCCCGAGGGTCCTGCCCTGCTTGACGCGGGCGAAGTACGTCAGCCGGTCTTCGATCCCGTCGATGCACAACTCGACGGACCCGTACCGATACATCGCCCACTCGTCCGGGAAGGTCAGCTCTTCGCAGACCCGCAGACCTGCTGTCCCCGGCTCGTTCACCTATCCTCCTGATGGTTATCCACCCCCGCCCGGGGCCGCCCTGGGCGGGTATGTAGGTGTTGGGCGCTTTGCTGCGCCCTGGTCTTTCACCTGGCTGCCCCGGTCCCACACCGGGGTCGGCGTCACTCGTGCACTGCCAGGCGCCAGCGGCGGCCCTTAGACCTTGGTCCAGGGGCGCTCAAAGCAAGGCCGCCGCTCGCGTCTAGCCCGCGCTCGCCGCCTCCCCCGGGGCGTCCTCGGACGCCTCGTCGAGATACACGGCGAACTGCCAGCCGTTCGCGTCCCCGCCCCACGTCGATGACTTGACGAGGGCCGGGTCGATACCTCCCATCTCCGCGAGGAGGTGCCTCCAGCGCCACGCTTCCGTCTGCGCGAGCCGACGCTCGTCGAACCTGAGCCCGTCCGGAGCAACTGCCTCCCCCCGGAGCATGCTCTTGATCGCCTCCTTTGCGTCGGCGTCGCGTAGCGGCGCCCGCGGCGACCTGAGTCGCTTCGGGACGTCTACCGTCACAACACCCATGCGTGTACTCCTTTCTTCCCCTGCGATCGGGTCACTCGCCCGAGTCGACGGAGGTGGACTCGCCTTCTACTAATTGTAGCAGATTGACACGCGTGGACGCGCCGGGCGAGAGGAGACAACGTGATGACAGTATTCGGGGGCTAGAGGAGTCTGAGCAGTGCGTCCCGGTCGTTGAGGTCCGGGTCCTCGAGCACCGCCTCGACGAGCCTATCGAGCGCCCTCCCGACCTCCGGGCCCTCCGGCACGCCGGCGCCGATGAGGTCCCGGCCCGTGACGACCAGGTGCCGCCGGTCGAACGCCTGCGCCTTGCCGCGCACCCGCCGGACCAGCTCCGCGTTCCGCTCGGGGTCCCACTGGGAGCCCATCGGGGCCACCTCGTGGTGGTCCGCGCTGTCGGCGCGCCGGATGTCGATCAGGTCCTCGGCCAGGTCGCCGACCCGCGCCAGGAACCGCCGGGCGCCGCGCTCCGAGTCGAAGCCGGCGAACATGTGGTGGCGCACGAGGCCGCCGACGCGCATGATCCTGTCGTGCGGGTACCGCAGCCTGCCCATCAGGGCGACCGCCATCTCCGCCCCGACCCGCGCGTGGTCCGCGCCGAGCGTCGTGCCGTCGTCCAGGCGAGTCTCGTAGTAGTGGTTGTGCCCGGTGTCCGGGTCGACCCAGGCGCTCGCCGGCTTCCCGATGTCGTGCAGGAGCGCCGCCAGGCGGACGTCCCGGTCGGGGTTGGCGCGCGCGACGCCGGCCAGCACCGCCACCAGGTGGTCGCCGAGCTCGCGCTCGTGCCACGGGGTCCGCTGGTCGTAGCCGAAGCACGCGTCGACCTCCGGCAGCACCGCCGCCAGGACGCCCGCGTACCGCGCGAGCCTGACGGCCCCGTGCGGGTTGTCGCCCGCGAAGATCTTGTCCAGCTCCGCCTGCACCCGCTCCGCCGGCAGGTGCGCCAGCGCGGCCGCGTGCCTCCGGATCAGCTCGAGCGCGTCCCCGCCCAGGCGCATCCGCCTGCGTGAGACCAGCGACAGCGCCCTCAGCAGGCGCAGCGGGTCCTCGGCCATCGACCACTCGGTGGTCGGGACCACCTGGTAGTCCAGCGCCGCGTCCGCGCCGCCCGCCGGGTCCAGCAGCCGAGCGTCTGACAGGCGGACCGCCATCGCGTTGCAGGTGAAGTCCCTCCGCCAGAGGTCCTCCTCGACCGGCATGTGCGGGTCTACGCTGACCTCGAACGACCGGTGCCCCGCGCCCGTGGAGCGCTCCGTCCTCGGCAGCGCGACCTGGGCGACGCCGCCGCCCAGGTACATCTCGAAGATGCCGAAGTCCCTGCCGACCTCCTTGACGGTCGCGCCCCGCGGGGTGCCGAGCGCGTCCCGCGCCTCGTCGGGGGTCAGCCCCCGCACCATCAGGTCCACGTCCTCCGGCTCGACTCCCAGGAGCACGTCCCGGACGATGCCGCCCACGGCGTAGACGTCGCCGCCGGCCTCCGTGAGGGCGGACGCGGCGGCCGCGGCGGCGCGGTCTCGGGACACCGCCCCGAGGACCTCCGCCGCTATCGCCGTCTCGCGCATGCCTCTATTGTATCGTGTCTCTCCTGAGCGCGTCGAGCTCGTCCTGCTGCAGGGTGACCACCATCAGCAGGTCCGAGCAAACCTGCATGCAGATCTGGAGGACCGTGCCCGCGTCGAGGTCGCCCTGGAGCCCCACGAAGCGCTCGGCGGCCTGCATGATCTTGAGTCTGGTCGCGTCGGACACGTCTACTTGCCCAGCGGTTCGGCGTCCATCGGCATGCCCTGGACGCGCCACTCGCCGCCGCCGGCGCCGACGTCGAGCTGGACCTCGGCGCTCATCCGCCTCTTCGGGCCCGCGAAGTGGACCCCGATGCCCGGCAGCCCGTGGATCGTCCACTCGCCGGTCTCGATGTTGACCGTGCCCGCGAAGTGCGCCTTGCCCCGCGCGTGCGGGAGCGGCTTCGGCGGCCCGTCGAAGAAGTCAGGCAGGCAGACGCTCTTGTCGACGTTCCCGGTGCTGTACTGGTGCGCGTCGTAGCCCGTCGGGATGTTGGCGTTGTTGTCGTAGGCGGCGACCCACCGGCGGATCTTCCCGCCGTACTTGGCGAGGCCCGACCTGAGCCCCTGGTGCTCCCACCGGTCGAGGTCCGCGTAGACCACCGGCCGGTAGTGGCCCGCGGCCAGCATCCTGGCCACCCACTCCTCCGCCTGGGCGATCGTCATGTCGCCGGTCTCGCAGTCGCAGCAGTCCGCGTCCCCGCCGCTGACCGTGATGGACAGCAGCCGCTTCGGCTTGCGCTCCCTCACCGCCGTCCCGTTGGCGAAGTGCCCGTCGACGTAGTAGGCGGCGGCCTCGGCGCCCATCGGGATGTTCGCGGCGGTCACCGCGTCGTACATCGTGATCATGGTCCCTCCCGCCGCCTTTTTGCGGCAAAATCGGTGGTCTTCGGTGATATCAAGTCATGATCACTCTACCAACTGATACTGCGCGCGCGTACGGGCACGCGCGAGAAATGCAAAAACCACCACCTCGCGCCCCGACGGCCCCTCCGGGGCCGGAAACGGCCGAAAACCGCTGCAAACGGGCACTTTTCGCACCATGGGACCATCCGCGCATCCCCCTATAACGCCCCTATGGTAAATACTATTTATTACTCCATGACAATATCAGTTATTTTCTTTTATATATATACATAATGCATGCTACATATAGCGCTTTAGGGGGCCATGCCCGCATGCTCCCATGGTGCGACGCCGTCCGGCCCGCGCCGTCGCCGTAGAATGCCCTCGCCTGTCGGGCCGGCAGAGACCGGTTATCGGAAGAGCGCGTGACTAGGCTCACGAGGATGCGGGTTCAAGCCCCGCCGCCGCCCAGCGGGCGGTGTAGCCCAAAAAACCCCGGCCCCGACGACACGCCCGCCAGGCGCCCAGGGATGAGCACGCCGCGGGCGGCTCCGAGCCCGGCTCGGGGCCGCCCGTAAAATCTAGATCGTGACTAGAGAACAGATTGCGGCCGTCGCCAGGGAGCGCGACGCAGCCAGGGAAGCATACAGGGAGGCCCGCGACCTGCGCGACAAGGCCTCCGACGCCGCGACCGACTCCCTCGCGGAACACAGGCGGGCCCTCGAGGCCCTGGAGGAGGCGAGGGCCGCCGCCCGCGCGTCGCTCTGGCGCCACAGGGGGTTCACCGACGCCCGAGCGGCCGCGAAGAGGCGGTGCGACGACGCCTGGAGGACGTACAGGGAGCTCGACAGGCGCGCCCGGGAGGCCGTCGGCACCCTGCGGGGGCCTGAAAGATCTATTTCGGGACTCGACGAGGCCGAGGCGGAGATCCTGACCCTATCGGAGGAGAAGCTGTGACCCACTTCACCAAGAGGCCGGTCGTCATCGAGGCGGTCAGGTGGACCGGCGACAACGAGGACGAGCTGTGCGACTTCGTCGGGCAGGCGCCGGGGCAGGACGCCGGCGTGCACGGCCCGCTGCTGTTCGGGATGGACCCGCCGCTGCGCACGGTCCGGATCCGGACCCTCGAGGGCGTCATGACGGCCTGGGAGGGCGACTGGATCATCCGCGGGGTGCGGGGCGAGTACTACCCGTGCAAGCCGGACATCTTCGAGGCGACCTACGAGCCGACGGCGGAGGCGGAGGCGCCGCGGGAGCGGCTGCCCGGCTTCCCGCCGGACGAGAAGGGGCCGCCGGTCTCCGGGGCCGGCGAGGTGCACCTGCCGTCGCTGCTCGCGACGGCGTTCTCGGTCTCCGCGTCGGAGGCCCGGCGGGCCATCGCGCAGGACGCGGTCCGGCTCGACGACCAGGTCCTCAGGGTCCTGGACCTCCCGACGGCCGACCTGAACGGCCGCAGGCTGACCATGGGCAAGCGCCGGGCGGTTGACCTGACGGTCGACACCTACATCGACATGACGGACGTGGTCGCCGATGCTTAGGGTCTACCTCTACGGCGGCCCAGGGACGGGCAAGTCGACCACGGCGGCGCAGACGTTCGCGCTGCTCAAACAGGCCGGCAGGAACGTCGAGCTCGTCCGCGAGTTCGCGAAGGACCTGACCTGGGAGGACCGCCAGCAGACGCTGGGCTTCCAGCCGTACATCGCGGCGAAGGAGCTGTGGCACATCGAGCGGCTCGAGGGCCAGGTCGAGGCGGTGGTCTCGGACACGAGCCCGCTGCTGTCGTTGATCTACGGCGCGGGCACGAACAACCCGCTCTTCGAGGACTGGCTCGTTGACGAGCACGGCCGGCACGACACGCTGGACGTGTTCCTCCACAGGGACCCCGCGCGGGGCTACAACCCCCGCGGCCGGAACCAGACGCGCGATGAGGCCGAGGCGCTCGACGAGAGGATCCTCGAGCTGCTCGAGGAGTGCTCCGACAGCTGGGTCGAGATCCAGATGGGCCACGGCGCGGCGGCCGAGATCGCCCGTATGGTCGAGGAGTGGCTGCCGTGAGCGTCCCGAGAGACCTGATCGAGGAGAACCCCGGCCTCGGGGAGTGGTGCATCCTGCACGGCTACCGCGGGTCGACGGCCTACGGGACGTACGTGCCGGGCACCTCGAGGGACAGGGACACGACGGCCATCTGCGTCCCGACCCGGGACTACTACTCCGGCCTGCGGTCGTACGGCTCGCAGGGTACGAAGGAGATCGCCAGGGACGAGTGGGACATCGTGACGTTCGAGGCCAGGAAGGCCCTCAGGCTGTTCATGGCCGGCAACCCGAACGTGATGGAGCTCCTGTGGCTGGCGCCGAACTACTACATCAAGAGGCGGGACGCCGGCGACATGCTGATCGACAACCGGCACCTGTTCATGACGCGGGCCCTGCACCAGCCGTTCGCCGGGTACGCCAACGCGCAGCTACTCAAGATGACCCGGCTCGACAAGCGCGGGTACATGGGGGAGAAGCGCAAGGCGCTGGTGGACGAGCACGGGTACGACACCAAGAACGCCGCGCACCTGATCAGGCTGCTGCGGATGGCGATCGAGGCGCTGCGCGACGGCGAGCTGATCGTCGACCGCGGGGGCTACGACGCGAACGAGCTTCTGGCCATCAAGCGCGGGGAGTGGGACCTCGAGCGGGTCTGGGAGGAGGCCGAGAGGCTGTTCAGGAGGGCCGAGGACGCGTGCGACAGGTCGTCGCTGCCGGCGAGGCCCGACTGGGACAAGGTGAACAGGCTGTGCATGGAGGTCGTCGACGCCGAGCTGAGGAGGCGGGGAGAGTGATGTACGAGATCACGATGGCGTCCGGGACGAGGTACCGGACCAGGGACCCGCTGGACTCGCGCCAGGTCGAGACCCCGACTGGCGAGATCGACATGATCCCGGTCGTCGACAACCACGGCGTGGAGCGGCTCGTGCACCTCAACCGGGCCCAGGTGGAGTCGATCGCGACGCGCCTGGACGCGGCCGAGCAGACGGGCGCCCTCAGGGCGGTCCCGTCGGTTATCGTGTCGATCGACGGGCGCGAGGTCGCCAGGACGGTGGCGCGCGAGACGATGCGGGCGCAGGCCAGGGGCTCCGCGCGAACCCTCAGGCCGGCGCCGAGCGACCTCCGAGGGGCCGCCGAGCCGTGCCCGGCCGCGGCGTAGTATTCGAGAACGGAAGTTCATCCCAACGGAGGTTCGAATGCCATCTAGCAAAGCGGAGGACCGCAAGGCGGACGCCGAGGCCCGTAAGCTCGAGGTAGAGACAGAGCTCATGGCGACGAAGATCGCCGCCGAGGTCGAGAAGCTGAAGGCGGAGGCCCGCAACAGCGCGGCGAGCGCCGCCAAGTCCGCCGCGGAGGCCGACGAGGCCCTGGAGCGCGCGCACCAGGAGCGCATGAAGGCGAAGGTCGCCCAGATCGCGCACGACCGCGAGCACGAGAAGCGGCAGCGGGAGCTGGCCGACTTCAGGCACGGCCGCGTCTACGTCTTCGACGGGGCGGTCAAGTCCGACAGCGTGGCGAACTGCGTCCGCGAGCTGCGGTACTGGAGCCAGATCGACCCGGGCTGCGACATCGAGATCATGTTCGACTCGCCGGGCGGCTCCGTGTTCGACGGCCTGGCGCTGTACGACTACATCCAGGAGCTGAAGCGGGCAGGCCACAACATCACCACGTCGACGCGCGGCATGGCCGCCTCGATGGGCGGCATCCTGCTGCAGGCCGGCAACAAGCGCGTCATGGGCGCCGAGGCGTGGATCCTGATCCACGAGATCTCGACGGTGACGGGCGGCAAGATCGGCGACATCGAGGACGAGGTCGAGCTCATCAAGAAGATTCAGGGCCGGGTGCTGGACATCTTCGCGTCCCGGTCCAACGGCAAGATCTCGAAGCAGAAGCTCCAGCGGGCGTGGCGCCGCAAGGACTGGTGGGTCGACTCGACCGAGGCCATGAAGCTCGGCCTCGTGGACGAGGTCCGCTAGCGGGATGAGCGGGCGAGAGGAGGTCACCGTGGTCGCCGAGCTGACGGTGACCTCCCCCGCCGGCACGCGGACGGTCAGGGGCTTCTGCGCGGCGTGGACGCTGGCGCTGTCGGGGCCGAGGCCGGCGAGGATACGCCTCGAGGGCTTCGTGCGCAAGGACTAGACGTGGCCGACGGGGCGATTCGGACTCTTATAGAGCAACTGGGCGGGTGCCCGCGTACAATCGGTACCGACAGTCAAGATCCGAGAAAGGGTTCGCGTTGACGGAGGACGAGCTCGCGGCGCATCCCGCGACCAAGGCGCTCCGGGACGTGCTCATCGACCTGACGATGGTCAGCCACGTCGACGGCGCGTCGTACGACGCGTCGGGCGGCGGCGAGAAGCGCACGGGCGGCGAGAGGCCGCCGGGCGGCCCCGACAGGAAGGGCGACCGCGAGGACGGCTACCGGCAGAAGTCGGCCGGCCACTTCGTCGCACGGTTCGGGCGCCTGCGCAGGGCGTGCGCCCGCGGCAGGGGCCGCGAGGCCGAGCTGCTCGAGATCCTGACGGACGCCAGGCAGGCGCTCCAGGACTGGCGCAAGGCGCCCAGCCCGGAGAGGCCCAGGCCCGAGGACCTGACGGAGTACCACAAGGCGCAGATCGCCGCGGACGTCCGGTCCGCGAGGACGGTCGCGTCGGAGTGGGGCGTCTCCCACGTGACCGTGCTGAGGTACCGCAGGCGGTACTCGAACCCGGTGCGCCTCCGGAGGGAGGCCGGCGTGAGGGGCGAAGAGACTTGAGCTGGACCGAGCTGTCCGCGCCACCGGCCGCGGGACCCGCGAGTTGCATGGGATTCCCCAATGCTTGCGTCTGCGACCGGTGCCTAGACCGCGACATGCGCTCCGCGGACCTCAGGCGCGAGGGGCGGCCCAACGCCGCCTCCCTGGCGCGGCAGCAGAGCGCAGACTACTTCGCGACGCCCTGGAAGTACCGGGACCCGGGGGACGGCAGGGCGCCGCAACCGCTTTAGACAGAGGGGGCACGGAATGCCGAACCCGCTGAGACACCACCGCCACTACGGCGAGGGCGCGCACACGAGCTTCATGGAGCGCCTCGCGGAGGCGGTGGCCTCGGGCCTGGGGACGGTCGCGTTCGTCGCGATCTCGACGCTCGTGATCGCCGTGTGGATCGGGGTGAACGCCGCCGGCGCGGTGAAGTTCGACGCGTACCCCTTCATCCTCCTGAACCTGATGTTCTCGGCGCAGGCCTTCTACACCGGCGCCCTGGTCATCATCGCCCAGAAGGCGCAGTCCAGAACGGACAAGCTGAACGAGGCCGCCGCGGCCGAGCACCGCGAGGAGCTCGACGCGCGCCAGCAGCAGATCCTAGACGCTATCCACGATAAGGTGCGCGAGGACACTCCGGGGGGAGTCGCGCTCGTCTTGAACAAGCTGGATGAGCTGATAGACAAATCCCACGTCGAGTCGACCCCGCCCGGAGACGCATGAGCGAGCCAGATCGTCAGCCAGACCAGCCAGTCCAGCCCACGGAGATCAACCCCACCGGCGCCGAGCGCCTCTACGGCATCGAGCGCGAGGCCCTCGAGCACGCCGTCACCCGCGCCACCGCGCAGGCCACCCAGAACGTCGCCCAGATCCACCGCCGCCGGCTGGTCGTCCAGTCGTTCCTCGCCGCGGTGATCGTGTCGTGCGCCGTCGGCATCGCCATCACCCTGATAGCCAACAGCAACACCCTCGCCACCGCCAGGAACTACGCGGCGCAGGTGCAGCGGGACAGGTACAACACGATCCTCTCCAGCTGCCAGGCGCAGAACGACAGGAACCGGACGACGATCCGCCGCCTCACCGAGCTGCGGGACCAGCAGCTGAAGACCGGGGCGTCCCAGGTCGTGACGCTGCTGCAGGCCGCCGGCGTGCACGTCACGGACCCGTCTGGTCTGGCCGCCGTCGAGCGCGGGGCCATCAACTCCAACTACGAGGGCTCGGTGAGGCTCATCAACGCCCTGGCCCCCGCCAGGCCGAGCTGCACCGCGTACGCCGCGCACCAGACCACGTCGGTCCAGACATCGAAGACGCACCAGACCCGGTAGAGACATGGACGCGACGACCGTCGAGAACGTCCCCACGATCGTATACCTCCTGGCCGCCGCCCTGGGCGGCGGCCTGCTGGGCGCGATCGGGACGGCCTACCGGCGCTTCCGGATCGGGCCCATCGAGGACCAGCAGCTCGTCACCCAGATCACGGCCGACACGCTGCGCGGCGCCAAGGACATCCTGGCCGAGTACCGCACCGAGGTCGAGGTCGTCAAGCGCCAGCTCGAGGACTACCGCAAGCAGCTCCTAGAGCTCACCAGGACGCTGGCCGCGGCCAACGAGCGCATCAGGCGGCTCGAGTCCGACCTGCGCGACGCCTCCGGCGAGTCCACCAGGCTGCGCGCGGAGCTGTCGTCCGCGGTGAACCGCCGCACCGAGATGCTCCAGGAGATCGAGTGGCTGCGCGAGCGCATCGCCCGGCTCGAGGGCGGGCCGGCGCCGCCGCCCCCGGTCCCGCCGTAACCGTGATCGACATTCCCAGCCGTGCACCGGCCCCAACGACGACTCGTTCTCGCCCTATCTAGATGAGGGACAACCGTCGGTCGGGCCACCAGGCCGTAGGATCCCTATCGCATGGATCAGGCCAGAAACGTCGCGCTGGTAGCGGAGCTTGCCGGCGCTGGGGACGTAATCGCAGAGCTCCTCGGGATAACCTGCGCGCGGAACGCGCGTGGGGACCTCCTCTCGGAGGGACAGCAGGACGCGATCAGGGGGGCGATCCTCTCCTGGCGTCTGATGCGGTCTACCACCGTGGAGGCGTCGAGGGCCTCGTAGAGTAGCTTCAGTCGCGGGCCGACGCTGATCCGTTATCGCTAACGGAGCCCAGGGTCCCGGGTTCGAGTCCCGGACCGAGGCGAGAGCCTCGGTTAGCTCAGTCGGTAGAGCATGGAAAAACGCGGATCGCAACACACGACCGCGACAAACTTCAGGGACCCGGCCCAGGGCCGGGTCCCCGACAGACTTCGCTGCGGGTCCCCAGGTTAGGGGGACAGGCCTCATAAGCCGGTCCGCTCCCCAGGAGCTGAGAAGGGTTCGAATCCCTGGCCCGCCCTAGCAGTTCCCCTGCCCCGGCCGAACGCCGCGGCGCAACGTGTCCCGACTGCAGCGGGACGAGGTCCGAGGAGGCCCCTTGAGCGACGCACGCGTCCTGTCAGAGCCGCGCACGTACGGCCCCGACGCCACACACTCTTTCTTCCAGGACCAGGCCCTTGCCTTCCACGACCCCGACGCACGCAGGCGCCTCGACGCGCACGTGCTCGAGGTCGCGGCCGAGGTCGAGGCCAGGTCTCGGGAGGGCGTACGCGCCGAGCGCGAGTACCAGATCCACTACCGGTCCGCCAGGCCCGACGTGTCCCAGCGCCAGCTGAACCGGGAGATCCGGGCGGCGAACTCGTCCAGCATCGCCGGCTTCTCGACGCCGCAGTGGATCATCGACGAGTGGGCCCCCTTCCGGGGTACCGGCCGCACCTTCGCGGACCAGTGCCGCAAGATGCCGCTGCCGTCCGTCGGCCTCCAGGTGAACGTCCCGCGCTTCACGTCCGGCGCCTCCGCCGGCGTCCAGGCCGAGGGCGCGGCCGTCATCGAGCTCGACCCGGCCGGCGCGGACCAGACCGAGAACCTCCAGACCATCGCCGGCCAGCTCACCGCGTCCCAGCAGGTGCTCGACCGCTCGCGGTCGGCGCCCAACGGCCCGACCTTCGACCTCGTGATGTTCGAGCAGCTCCGGCTCGCCTACAACACCTCGCTGAACAACTACGTGCTCGGCAAGGCCATGGGCGCCGGCCCGCAGGTCGCCGGCCAGTCGACCTTCTCGCTGGCCAACTTCTACCAGGACGTCGCGGCCGCGCGCGAGAAGCTCCAGGACACGAACGGCGTGCGCCTGCAGCCGTCGCACCTCTTCTCCACGCCGGACCTGTACTCCTTCTGCACCAGGCAGCTGGACGGCAACCAGCGACCGCTGATCGTCCCCGGCTACGCCCCGGGCCAGCCCGTCTTCGCCACGGCCGAGGACCACGACGGCTGGGACCAGTTCACCGGCACCATCCTCCCGGGGGTGCTGATGTGGTTCGTCGACGCGACCATCCCGGCCGCCGGGTCGAACACCCAGTTCATCGTCTCCAGGCCCGACACGATCTGCCTCTGGGAGTCCGAGCCCGTCACCCGGGCCTTCCCGCAGACGCTCGCCAACGACCTCCAGGTCGTGGCCCAGTTCTACGCGTACGCCGCCTGCGTCCCGAGGTACCCCGGCGCGACCGTCACGGTCACCGGCAGCGGCTACCCGACCAGCAACAACTAGGACCACAGTGCACACGAACAGCACCGAGGCGGCCGACATGGCCGCCGCCTTCAGCGAGAACCACGCGGGCCTGCACTCGCACACGATCACGATGCCCGAGCACAGCCACGGCCACGGCGGCAGGTGCCCCTCGTGCGGCTACTGCCCCTGCTGCGGCCGCCGCGACGGGTGGCGCTGGCCCCAGCCCGGCCCGTACTGGGTCGCGCCGACCACCACCTCCGGCACCACCACCTGGCAGGGCGTCGACCCGGTCGGCGCCGCCCTGAGCGCCGCCTTCTAGCGTGGAGGGCCTGCCCGGCGCGGTCGTCGAGGAGCTCTTCACGCCGACCGCCGGCGGCGCCATGATGGCGGACGACGGCATGCTCCGGCTCATGATGTACTGCGGACAGCCCGACGACTACGGCACCTACCCGGTGCTCAAGAGCGCCAACCTAGACCCCGGACACGCCGCCGGCGTCCTCACCGGCCTCGAGACACAGGAGGCACCATGTCCCTCGTAGACCTCGTCGTCCTCATCCTGCTGGCCTGCGTCGTCATCGCCCTGATCAAGCGCGTCTGATGGCCGGCGTCCCCGGCCGCAAGGGCCGGGAGTGGGAGCGCGCCCGTCGCCAGTGCCTGGAGGGCGCCACCGTCTGCCAGGTCCCGAACTGCAGGTACCCGGGCCGGCCGCTCGACCCGACCGACACGGTCAACGGTCGACCCGGCCCGCTGTACCCGACGGCCGACCACCTGATCCCGGTGCACTCCACCGAGGGCTGGTCCGAGGCCGACAGGCGGGCGGCGCTGAACGACCCCCTCTACCTGAGGCCGGCGCACCACGGGTGCAACTCGTCCCGGTACAACAACCCCGGCGCCCACGCGCGCCCCCGACGCGAGCGCCACTCGAGAGACTGGGGGGTCTGATGCCCGCACCCGACGCCCACCGCGTCACCCCGCGAATCAGGTCCATGATCGGCGACGAGCCGGCCGACAACACCGCCGCCGTGCGGTGGTCGCTCGCCCTCTCGATCGCCATGAAGCTCGACGACGCCGTCGAGTCAGACACAGCCGCCTCGGCCATCGCCGTGCCGCAGCTGTCGAAGGAGCTGCGGTCCGTCCTCGGGGAGATCCTCGGGGCGCAGGACGAGAAGCAGGAACTGATCGACTCGATCTTCACCACCTAACCAGGAGGAGCCCGAATGGGAGGCACCACTGAGGCCCCGAGCTGGCTGACCCCGGCCGCGAGCCCCAACCACTACCCGGGCGGCGCCGCCGGCGCATGGCCCCACATGCAGGACAACTACGGCGCCGTGAAGCTCGGCGGCCCCGCCAACGGCCTCGGCCAGGCGACGGTCGGCGGGTCCTTCCCCGCCAAGCAGCCGTACGGGGGCGCCAAGGTCGCGTCGCCGGTGGTCAACCCGGCCTAAGCGTCGGCCGCCCGGTGCCCCTCCCGCGCGGAGGCGGCACCCGGGCGGTATAATCAAGAACGTGACCGACACCGGCGACAACCGACCGTCAGACCCACGACCCGCAACGGGGCGTGGTGTAGCGGAAGCATACCTGGTTTGGGACCAGGTGGTCGCTGGTTCGAATCCAGCCGTCCCGATCACTTACAACTTCAGCTGTCGACACCGCTGACCGCGGGCCGCACGGCCCGCGCATCGACGCGGTGGCCGAGTGGCTAGGCAGCGGGCTGCAAACCCGCTCACGTCGGTTCGATCCCGACCCGCGTTTTGGGATCGTGGTGTAGCGGCGGCACTCCTCGTTGTGGTCGAGGCAGGGCGGGTTCGAGTCCCGTCGATCCCCTAGGAGTAACACATGCGTGACTGTCCCGCCAGGTTCGCGACCCAGCGGACGCCCTCCCGCAGGACGCTGGGAGGGGCCGCGGCGAACGTGGCCGAGCAGCTCGGCACCCCCTTCATGCCGTGGCAGAGGTCCGTCATGGACGTCGCCCTCGAGATCGAGAACGGCAAGTTCGCTTACAACGAGGTGATCGTCACGGTCCCCCGCCAGTCGGGGAAGACGACCTCCGTGCTGGCCCTCATCCTGGCGCGGGCGCTGGGGACGGGCAAGCTCTGGACGCCGCCGCAGACGATCCGGTACACCGCCCAGACGCGGTCGGACGCCCGCAAGAAGTGGTACGAGGACTGGCTCCCGGTCCTCGAGAAGTCCCCGTTCGCGGAGCACTACAGCGCGAGGCTGGCCAACGGCGACGAGTCCCTGCTCTTCTCGAACGGGTCGAGGCAGGGCCTGATCGCGTCGACGATGAAGTCCGGCCACGGCGGGACCGTCGACCTGGGCATCCTGGACGAGGCGTTCGCCCACCCAGACGCCCGGCTCGAGCAGGCGCTGAAGCCGGCCATGATCACCAGGAACCAGCCGCCCCACCCCGGGGCGCAGCTGTGGGTGATCTCGACCGCCGGCACGAGGGCGATGAGCCCGTACCTCTGGAACAAGGTCGAGAAGGGCCGCGAGATCGTGGCCGCCGGCCTGAACCGGTCGGTGGCCTACTTCGAGTGGTCCGCCGACGAGGACGCGGACCCGTCGGACGAGAACGTCTGGTGGGGCTGCATGCCGGCGCTCGGGCGTACCGCCCAGATCGACGCCGTCAGGGCCGACTTCCTGTCGATGGACCTGCACGAGTTCATGCGGGCCTACCTCAACATGTGGACCACCATCTCGCTCGACCCGGTGATACCGCTGGCCGAGTGGAACGCGCTGGCGATCCCGAACCTCGACACCGAGGGGATCCCGGTGTGCCTGGCGGTCGACGTCAGCCCGGAGCGGTCGAGCAGCGTGGCCGCGTGCGGCGTCCTGCCGGACGGCAACTTCTTCGTCGAGGTGATCGCGCACAGGAAGGGCACCGACTGGGTGCCGGGCCTGGTGGAGCGACTCGTCAACGAGCATCACGTCTCGGGCGACGTGGTGCTGGACCCGGCCAGCCCGGCCGGCTCGCTGGCCGACGACCTGGACCGCCGGGGCGTGCAGACGCACCCGATCAAGGTCCGCGAGCTCGGCGACGCGTGCGGGCAGTTCTTCGACGCCGTGACCCAGGACAAGACGGTCCGGCACCTCGGGCAGCAGGACCTCGCGGCCGCCCTCGACGGCGGCGCCAAGCGCCCGATCGGCGACGGGGCCTGGGGCTGGGGCAGGAAGAACTCGGGCGCGGACATCTCGCCGCTCGTCGCCTGCACCCTGGCGTTCTGGGCCGCGCGGTCCGGGCTGGGGGGCTCCTCGGAGCTCTGGAGCCTGGACGAGATCGTGGCGAGGCTGCGCGCAGAGCGCGCCGGCCTGGCCCCGGCGCCGCAGCAACCGCAGGCTCAGGCGCAGGCGCACGAGGCGCCGACGCAGGCCGAGCCGCCGTGGGCGGTCCGGCACGTACCGATCTAAGGAAGGCCAGCGCATGAGGGTAGGAGAGGTCATGGAGATCGCCGCCGGCGCCCTGGGCGCGGGGGCGGCGTACGTCGGGTGCAGCACCGTCGGCTGGAGGATCAGCCTGATGGCCGCGCTCGTGGTCGTGGCGACCCTCGTCGCGTACGCCGCGCAGGTGCACGGCTACACCGGGAACCCACTCCGCAAGCAGGACGTGACGCGTGCCGAGTCTTCGTGATGTCAGGCGCGCCGGCCTGGGGACCGCCCTCGGGGAGGTCTTCGACAGCTCGCTGACGTACTCCGACTTCCAGCACCTGGAGGAGGAGTACGGGCCCGAGGGCGCGCGGTCCATCTACAAGAACTACGCCGAGTTCGAGCGCACGCACGGCCGCGACTTGGCGCACGCCGCCTACCGCTCCGCCGCCCTGACGGGCTGGCCGTCCGGCTGGGGCCTCGCCGACCCGGCGGCCATCCCGCCGCCCGGGATGTACCAGATGCAGCGCGCCGGGGTGCCGGTCACGCCGCACACCTCGCTGCAGGTCGACGCCGTCTTCACCTCCGTCGCGCGGATCACCAACGCGATCACGTCGATGGGCAACCTGCGCGGGTACGAGACCTACCTGACGGACGACAACGTCCCGTTCTCTGTCTTCATCGAGGACCAGCCCCAGATCCTCGAGCAGTCGTTCGGAGACCCCACCTCGGGCGGTCTCTTCCAGTACGACGGCATGAACCGGACCATCACCTCGATGATGCTGTTCGGCGAGGCCTACTGGCACATCATCGAGCGCGACGACATGGGGTTCGCCACCCAGATGGACGTGCTCCACCCGGCCTTCATGAAGGTCCGCGTCCAGCCGAACGGCCACCGGCTCTTCGAGTACGGCACCCCGGACGACCACGTCACCCTCAACGAGGCCGACGTCATCTGGATCCCGCACAAGTCGCTGCCCGGCGCCACCCGCGGCCTGTCCACCGTCGAGTACGGCGGCGTGATCTTCGCGATCGCGCTGGCCGCGATGGAGTACGGCCAGCGCTGGTTCGCCCAGGGCGCGAGCCCGAGCTACCTGCTCTCGACCGACCGCAAGCTAGGCCAGGGCGAGCTTACCAGGATCGCCGAGCGGTTCCTCGTCGAGCACGGCGGCCTGTCCAACTCGCACCTCCCGCTCGTCGTCGACGGCGGCATGAAGGTCACCAAGATCCAGTCCGCCCCGGACGAGGCCCAGTACCTCCAGACGCTGGAGTACGCCCGGTCGGCCATCTTCGACTACTTCGGCATCCCGACCTTCCTGAGGCAGAACGCCCTCGAGCGCGGCGCCCCCGACCCTCCGCACGTCATCGGCGAGCGCGACGCGGTCTTCCTGAAGTACACCCTCCAGGGCTACATCACCCCGCTCGAGGAGGCCTTCAGCTACCTCCTGCCGGCGAAGCAGAACGCGATGTTCCTGACCGAGCGCTTCGTCCAGCCCGACGCCCAGTCCATGGCGGCCTTCATCCAGGCCATCAGGACCGGCAACGTCGCCTCGGCGAACGACGTCCGGACCCGCTACTTCGGCTGGGCGCCGTCCGAGGAGGACAACGCAGACCTGGTCATGACGCCGCTCGCGTCGAACCAGGCCGCGGCGGCCCAGCCGCCCGCCGGGGGCACCACCCCCGGCACCAAGCACGACCCGGAGAAAGACCCTAACGACGAGCCCGTCCCGGCGCCGTAGGGCAGCCCATCTAACATGAACAGGAGCACTCCTTGAACAAGGACGCTGAGCGGCTGCTCGACGAGTACCGCGTCAAGTACACGCAGGCTGAGATCGACGCGCTAGGCGCGAAGGGCAAGGCATTCAAGAACCCGGACGGCCACTACTCCTACCCCATCGCGGACAAGGAGGACCTGGCGAACGCCATCCACGCCGTCGGCCGCGGGAACGCGGACCACGACTCAATCCGGCGCTACGTCATCCGACGCGCCAAGGCCCTTGGAGCATCCGACATGATCCCAGACAGCTGGAAGCCTGACGGCTCCATCAAGGAGACCGACGGCGACACCGAGGGCGACAGCGCCCAGGACGGCAGCGCGAGCGCCGGCGACACCTCGGCCGCGGGCGTGTCCGACGGCAGCGGCTCGCGGGCCGACGAGGCCGAGACCGAGGAGCGCTCCGAGGACGGCTGCGGCTGCGGCTGCGGCTGCGAGGGCTGCTCCGGCGAGGACCGCGACGACAGCGACATCTCGACCACGACCCCGCCCGGGGCCCCCCTGGACGAGATCAACAGCTGCCGGGGCGGCTGCTCGTGCGACGCCTGCAGGGACTGCGACGGCGACGGCGCCCCGCCGCGCGACGACGACGACGGCTCCGAGCGGGCCGACGAGGACGAGGCCGAGACCGAGGAGCGCGAGGACGCGGAGGAGACCAACCCGGTGGAGGAGATCATCGAGAAGTTCGGCGAGATGCTCCGCGACGCCATGTCGGCCGCGCAGGAGCGCCCCGCGGCCACGCAGGAGCGCTCCGAGCAGCGCGGCAAGCCCGCGACGCGGTCCGCCCGCGGCGAGGCCCACGAGGCCCCGCAGGCGCCCGAGGCGAGGCGCGAGCGCAGGACCATGGCGTTCCGCATGGGCGTCGAGTCCGCCTCCGACAAGGGGATCGTCCTCGAGGGCGAGCCGATCGTGTACAACGCCGACTACACCGTCCACGACGCCTTCGGCGCCTTCACCGAGCGCATGGCCGAGACGGCCTGCGACCACGTGCTGACCCGCACCGACCTCGACTGCCGGTTCCTGTTCAACCACGACGGCATGCCCCTGGCCCGGACCACGTCCGGCACGCTGGAGCTCACCAACTCGTCCCGCGCCCTCCGGTGCCGGGCGACGCTGGACAACCGCTCCTCGCTCGCCAACGACCTGTCGGTCGCGATCGAGCGGGGCGACGTCGACCAGATGTCGATCGGCTTCATCGCGGCCGAGGACCGCTGGAACTCCGACTTCACCGACCGGACCGTGGAGGCCCTGGCCGACCTGCTCGACGTGAGCGCGGTCACCTACCCCGCGTCCCCGACCACCAGCATCGGCCTGGCTCAGCGCGCCCTGTTCGGCATGTCGCGCGAGGCCCGCTCCGACGTGCGCCGCACGTACGACCTGGTCTGCGACGTCCGCGAGGGCGCCGCGCTCAGCCAGGACTGCGCGGGCTACATCGTCAACGCCCTCGAGCGCCTCTACGTGATCGACGAGCCCGGCATGCCGGTGGCCCGCGTCCGCGAGGCCTTCGCGATCATGCGCGAGATCCGCGCCGGCAAGAAGCTGAACGCCGCCAACGCGGCCTTCATCCAGAAGGCCATCTCCAGCCTGGCGAGGGCCGACGACGTCGACATCCCCGCCATCGTCACCAGCCTCCAGGACGTCGACGAGGCCGTCGACGAGGCCCGCTCCGCGCTCGCCGCGGTGACGGGCGCCGAGGAGAAGCCGGATCCCGACGACCTCGACCCCGCCCTCGAGGCCGACCGGTCCGACGAGGCCGACGCCGAGGAGCGCGAGGACGAGACCGAGTCCGACGAGATCGCCGCCGAGGCAGCCGCCGAGGCCAGGCGCATCAAGGTCGAGGCCGCCAAGGCCAAGCTGGCGTCCGTCAAGCGGCGCAAGCGCTAACCCCCACCCACCGAAAGGGACACCAAGAGATGAACGGAACCATCGGCATGGGCGGGGACCTCAGCGTGCTCCGCCTCCCGGCCCTCAAGCCCAGGCCCGCGCGGTCTGTCAGGCTGCCCGGCAAGCTCGGGAGGTTCTGGTTCACCCGCGACCCGGGCGACGCCAGGCTCTTCTCCAGCGAGTACTTCATGAGCGCCCTGCGCCTCGTCCACCGCGGGGCGGACGGGGCCGTCAAGGACGTGCGCGACCTCGGCTCCGGCCTGGTCACGAACGCCGGCGTCAACCTGATGTCCAATGACTTCTCGTGGACCACCTGCACGCTGAAGTCGGCGAACTTCCACGCGATCGGCACGGGGTCCACGGCGGCCGCGGCGTCCGACGCGTTCCTGCAGACCCCGCAGGGCTCCACCAACCTGTCCGGCACCACCAACGGCTACATGACCGGCACCCAGTCGGTCGTAGCGAACGCGACCGGCTCCCCGTTCAGCCCGATCTACCAGACGGTCGCGACGTTCACCGCCACGGGCGCGATCGCGGTCACCGAGTGGATCCTGGCAGCCGGCAACTTCGCGACGATCACGCACACCGCGACCGCGACGTCCGCGACGTCGCTGTCGGACACCACCAACTCGCCGTTCACCTCGGGCATGGTGATGGGCACGGTCCAGACCGGCACGGCCACCCCGAGCAACACGTCGACGACCCCGATGCTCCAGATCGCCTCGCAGTCGACTACGGTGCTCACCGGGCTCGACAACTCCTGGGGCTCGGGCACCAAGACGTGGCTCAAGGGGGACAACACCGCCGTCGGCACGCCGTCCGGCACGTCGACCTACGTCGTCTTCCCGACGGCCTGGGACCACAAGGTGTTCGCGGCGGTGAACCTGGCGAACGGCGACACGCTGCAGACGCAGTACCAGCTGTCCATCAACTCCGGGGGCTAACATGGCCTCGCAGCCGGCCGGCGGCTGCCTGAAGCCCCTCCACCCACAGAAGTAGGCCCCCGTGGCGCTCGCCATCAGCAGCACCGGCCCCGCGCCCGTCAAGGGCTCCGGCGGTGCCAGCACCCTCGCCACCGGGAGCTTCACGCCGGCCGCGAACTCGCTGCTCGTCGCCGTCGCGGTGCAGACCAACCGCAACACCACGATCCCGACGATCTCCGGCGGATCGCTCACCTGGACTTCCCTGCTGACCGGGACGGCGGGCAGCTCGACGAGCGGGTCCACGGTCCGCGTGTCCGCCGCCGACGTGGGCGCCTCCCCGGCGTCGATGACCGTCACCGGGACCTTCGGCAGCAACGCCGACCAGTCGGTCGGCGCGGTGTTCGTCCTCGTCTTCACCGGGGCGGCGGTCAGCGCGAGCCAGACGGGGCAGACCGACGTCACCGCCAACCCGACCTTCACGTCCGGCGCGACGCTGGCGTCCGCCACGAGCACGTCCTGGATCATCGGCGGCTGCGGCAACTTCGCGAACTCCACGCTGCCGACCTTCCCGTCCGGCCAGACCGGCACGCTCGGCGGCCAAACCCAGGCCGTGAACAACACCAGCTCGGGCGACGCGTGGTGGACGCAGGCCAACACCGCGGCCGGCAACACCAACCTGACGATGAAGGTCACCGCCCCGACCGGCGCCGACACGGACGGGATCTACTGGGCCCTCGAGATCCTGACCGCGGCCGGCGGCAACGCCTTCACGCAGAACCTCGCCGCCGCCCTGGCCTTCGCCGGGGCCCCGCAGAACTCGACCTCCAAGACGCTGTCAGGCGGCGCCTCGCTCGGCGGCTCGCTCAGCAACGCGACGCTGTACCTGCTGGCGGCCGCGCTGTCCGCGGCGGGCGCGATCTCGAGGTCCAACGCCAAGACGCTCTCGGCGACCCTGTCGCTCGCGGGCGCCGCGGCGAAGTCCGCCAGGCGCGTGATGACCGGCGCGCTGGCCTCCGCCGGCTCGACCGCGAGGAGCACCGGCCACGGGATGTCGGGCACGCTCCGGTCAGCCGGCTCCGCGACCAAGGCCACCTCGAGGACCCTGGCCGGCGCGCTGTCCCTCTCCGGGACGCTGTCCTCCATCAAGGTCCTCATCAAGGTCCTGACGGCCGGCCTGTCCTTCACGGGAGTGAGACCCGCCGCGTCGGTCTCGAAGGCCCTCGCCGGCGGGGCGTCCTTCGCCGGGAAGGCATCCAAGGCGACCCACCGGGGCCTCGCCGCGGCGCTCGCGCTCGCCGGCACGCTCCGGAAGCAGACCGCGCGGGCGCTGTCCGGCGCGCTGGGCCTCTCCGGCTCGGTCGCGACCCCCAAGATCAAGCTGCTCGTGATGTCGGCGGCCCTGTCGCTCGCCGGGACGACCTCCAGGTCGACGAGCAGGGCGCTCGCCGCCGGCGCGTCGTTCGCGGGCTCCGCCACCAAGGCGTCGCACAGGGCCCTCAGCGGCTCGCTGAGCGCCTCCGGGGCCCTCGGGCGATCCACGCTAAGGGCGCTGTCAGCGGGCGCCGCGTTCGCCGGCTCGCTCGCTAGGAGGGCGGCCAAGAGGCTCTCCGCCGGGCTCTCGCTCGTCGGCGACCTGACTAACTCGACGGGCGCCCCCATCTCGCACCTGCTGGCGCTGACCGCCGGGCTCGGGTTCACCGGGGGCCAGGCCAGGACCGCCACCAAGGCGCTCGCCGCCGCGGTCGGGTTCGCGGGAGGCCTCGTCCGGAACCTGACGCACTCGGCCATCGGGCTCGTCACCTCGTTCGTGACCGCCCTGTGGGGCGTGGCCAACTTCGAGTCGTCGTCAGAGGCGACGCACAGCGAGACGGCGCCGTCCGTCAAGGCCTCAGAGGAGGGCTAGTTGTCGCTCACGTCACCCACCGCCCAGTGGACCACATACCTCGACCTAGAGCTCGACGTCAAGCCCTACCTCCAGTTCCCCGTCAGCGGCGCCCAGAACATCGTGCAGGACCAGACCATGCAGCTCATCCTCGACTCCGCCTGCTGGTGGGTCCAGGACTACCTGGGGCGGCCGATCGGCCCGACTGAGTTCTTCCGCCGGTTCGACGGCTGGGCCGGCTGGAACGGCGCGTACATCATGCTGCCGTACTACCCGGTCCTCGAGGTCGTCCGCATCGCCGAGTACTGGGGCCTGTCCGGCCCGCACGTGCTCCTCGAGCAGACGCCCCAGCACCAGTACGGCGTCGGCGCGACGGGGCAGAGCAGCGACACCTACCAGATCGACCCGGTCGACGGGCGCCTGACCAGGACGTTCCCGGGCCTCGTGCAGCGCCCGTTCTTCCCGGGCTCCCGCAACATCGAGGTGACCTGGATCGCCGGCTTCAACCCGGTCCCGCCCGACGTCAAGCTCGCGACGCTCGAGCTCTTCGCCTGGTGGTACAGGAACACCCAGGAGGACCCGCGCATGGCCGGCGGCCACGGCGCGTACGGCATGGGCGGCAGCGACAAGAACGAGCTCTGGCCCGCCGTCCCGAACCGGGTGACCGTCATGCTGGAGGCGTACACGCAGCAGGGGCTGGCCTGATGGCGGGCGAGCTCAAGTTCCAGCTCAAGACCGTCAGCAACGGCGGCGCGCACTTCGCGTCCAAGCTCGACGCGATGGCCGACAACATGGACAAGATACCGGAGGTCGCGCCCCTGGTCTTCAAGGCGCTCGAGGAGTACCACGAGGCCAAGTGGGGCGCCGGCGAGGTCGTGACGGCGGCGACCGTCGAGCGGTGGCCGAGCAGGTCCAACCTGTTCCTCGGCGAGCCGAGCCCGTCGGGCACCCAGGTGGGCGCGCTCAGGGACTCGCTCACCAAGACCATGTCCGAGGGCGCCGTGCGGATCGTGACGCCGTGGGGCTTCGTGTGGGGCACTGACATCCCGTACGCGAGGTTCCTGCAGTACGGCACGAGGAAGATGGCGCGCAAGCCCGTCCTCAGGCCGGTCATCGCGGTCAGGAGCATCATGGCCAAGATCGTGCGCGACTTCCTGTTCCGGGAAGCGCTGTAGGCAAAAGTTTTCGGACTACGCGGACGTTGTCCACCGCAGCGACTACGAGCGGAGTTTGTCGCGCCGCGTTCGGACTAGACGGGGTTTGTCGACCGTCAACCAACATCCATCTCTTGAAAGGAGACGATCGTGAATCCCACGATCAAGAAGCTTCACGAGCGGCGCGGCACGCTGGTCGAGGAGTTCGAGGCGCTGATCGAGCCGATGCTGGCCGAGGGCGACGACTACCGCGAGCTGGGCGCCGACGAGGAGACTCGCAAGGCGGAGCTCGAGGGCCAGCTCGACGCACTCGACGAGCGCATCGACGAGCTCGAGAAGCTCGAGGAGCGCAAGGCGAAGGTCGCCGAGGCGCGCGAGGCGGCCAAGACCGTCCTCGACACCGACATGCGGGTGACGGACGAGCCCAAGGTCTACGGCGAGGGCTCGGACTTCAGCTTCATCGCCGACCTCGTCAAGATCAGCACCCCCGCCTGGCCCGGCCACAAGGCCGCGGTCGAGCGCATGTCCAAGTACGAGTACCAGGTCGCCTGCGAGATCGCGCAGGGCACCGAGGAGGGCCGGCGCGCCGAGGGCGCGGTCCGCGAGTCCCGGCGCTCCCCCGACAAGTACGCGGCCCGCGAGGTCATCGACGAGCTCCGCGAGCTCGGCCGGGCCGGCTCGAAGGCCGGTCCCGAGGCCCGCGCCATGACGGCCGGCTCCTCGTCCGGCGGCTCGTTCGTGACGCCCGTCTACTTCATCCAGGAGTGGGCGCCGTACCGCAAGCCGGGTCGGGCCTTCGTCGACCAGTGCAACAAGCAGCCCATGCCCGACTACGGCATGGCGCTGTACATCCCGGCGGTCACCGGCGACTCCGCGGTCGCCATCCAGGAGTCCGCCCCGGGGACGGGTGAGGGCAGCGGCGTCACCGAGACCGACCCGACCGCGACCTACCTGACCGCCAACCTCCAGACGGAGGCCGGCCAGGTGACCGTGTCGCAGCAGCTCCTCGACCGCGCCGGCCCGAACTTCGCGTTTGACCGCCTCGTGTTCGACCAGCTGACCCGCGACTACAACGCCGCGGCCGACCAGTTCGTCCTGACCGCGTCGCTGGCCAACGCCGGCACCGTCGCGTACGGCGGCTCCGCGTTCGTCCTGACGGACCCGGGCTCCACCTACGCCCTGGGCGACGTCGGCCCGTCGTTCTACTCCAAGGTGTCCAAGGCCAAGGCGACCGTCCGCACCGCGGCCGGCGTCGTGATGGACCCGACGCACCTGTTCGTCGACCCCCGTCGCTGGGAGGTCATCGCGGCCTCCGTCGACACGCTCGGCCGTCCGCTGGTCGTGCCGAACTTCGCCGGGCCGTACAACGCGGCCGGCGCCGGCAGTTCCACGGGCAAGGTCGGGTACGAGGGCGACACGGGCTACGTCCTGAACGGCCTGCCCGTGTTCCACGACCTCAACATCCCGGCCCCCTCGCAGGGCCAGGACCAGGCGATCGTCGGCGCGCTCGACGAGATCTACGTCTGGGAGGGTCAGCTCATCCCCCGCGTCATCCCGCAGACCTTCGCCCAGAACCTCCAGGTCCTGCTGCAGGTCTACGCCTACATCGCCTGCATCCCGCGCTACCCCGCGGCCGTGCAGACGATCACCGGCGGCGCGATGACCCTGCCCTGGTAACATCCTCTGACCTGGGGCCGGCCCACCACCGGCCGGCCCCGGTGCTCAGGAAGGAGGTGGTCCATGGCTAGCTACATCCGCGAGGACCAGTTCATGATCCACGCGGGCGTCAACGGGGTGTCCTTCCCGGGGACGTTCTCGTGGCAGTCCAAGGAGGGCGGCGACGTCCAGTCCGACGCCGTCGTGACCCACCCCGGCGGCATGCTGGGCTCGATCACCCTCGGTGGCCCGAACAAGCGTACGGACGCCACCGTAAAGCGGATGATGACCGACACGCTGATGCCGTTCATCCAGCCGCTGGAGCGGGCCTGCGGGCACGCGAGGATGTGGATCTCCTGGACGCCGATGGATGCGGACGGGAACAGGATCCCCAACTCGACGATCACCCTGAACGGGATTCTCAAGGAGGTGCAGATCCCCCCGGCCAACGCCAACACGGCGGCTGAGTCGGTCCTGGGTCTGGTCATGTCCTGCGACGAGTAGCGTCAGGCCGAGAGTCTGCGAGGAAGGCCCGGGCGAGAGCCCGGGCCTTTTTCTATGCCCTTCGAAGATACCTCATAGAAAGCGTATAGTCTGGGGAAATCTACAGGAGGACAGAGGATGTTCGGCCGAGAGAAGGACCACGGGACCGCGCTGGTCGCCGAGTTCGACGAGCTGGTCACCAACCACAGGGACAGGGCGCTCACCAGGGTGCCGATCGTGAGGGAGCGCCTGGCCGCGCTGGAGGCCGAGGAGGCCGACCTGCGGACCCTGCTCGCGCGCCTGGAGGCCGCGGCGCCGCCGGAGGCCTGATGGGCGTCGACCCCCGTGACCCCCTCGGCGACTGGGACGGCGACAGCCTCGTCTTCGCCGCCGCCATGTTCCTGACGTTCCTGGCACTGGTCCTGATCGCGGCGCACTGAGCGGTCGCCCGCGGCCGCGTATAATCCCGGGCGAACATATTCAAGGCGCGGGCCGAAGCGAGCCCGTTATCTCTCTCAAAGATCCCGGGGCCAAGAACCCGGGCCCGGGCGAGCGCAACACGACCGCGCCTAAACTGAGATGGGCGCGGCGACGCGGGCCGGATCGGGCAGTCCGTTATCTTCATTGGGAAAAAACACGGACCCCGGGCACCACGACCGCGTCGCCCCTTCTTAGGGCGCCCGCGACGAGGAGAGCCGCATGAGCTACCTGAAGTCCGCACCGACCCGCCGGCGCACGCCGCAGACCACGCCCCTTCCGGGGCAGGTCAAGAACTCAGCCGGGGGCGGGGTCTGGGCCGTCACGCCGCTCACCCGCCTGCGCCGGTTCCTGATCCTCGGCTCCGAGGGCGGCAGCTACTACGCGTCCGAGCGCGACCTGACCGCCGAGAACGTCTCGTGCCTGGCCGAGTGCGACCCGATCGAGGCCGTCAAGCTGATCGCCGAGGTCTCGTACGAGGGCCTCGCGACACGGAACGACCAGGCGCTCTACGCGCTGGCCTACTACGCCGCCCACGAGGACGAGCGCGTGCGCAGGCTCGCCCTGGGCCACCTGTCCGACGTCGCGCGCACCGGCACGCACCTGATGCAGTTCGCCGACTTCGTCCAGTCGCAGCGCGGCTGGGGGCGCGCCCTGCGCCGGGCCGTCGGCGACTGGTACAGCCACAAGCCGGCCGGCCGGGTCGCCTACCAGGCGGTCAAGTACCGCCAGCGTCACGGCTTCACGCACCGCGACCTCCTCCGCCTCTCCCACCCGGAGGCGCCGACCGACAAGCACCGCATCCTGTACGACTGGATCGCGCACCCGGGCAGCCGGCGCGACCCGGACCTGCCCGACCGCAACCTCGGCGACGAGCTCCGCATCCTCGAGGGGTTCGAGCGCGCGCAGGTCTCCCGCGACTTCAAGGAGACCGCGCGCCTGATCCGCGAGTACGGCCTGCCCCACGAGGCGATCATGACGGAGCACAAGGGCTCGCACGAGGTCTGGGCGGCCCTGCTCGAGAGCATGCCGGCGACCGCGCTCGTCCGGAACCTGCCGACCATGACCCGCGTCGGGCTGATCGAGCCGATGTCCGACGGCACGCAGACGGTCCTCGGCAAGCTCTCCGACCACGACTGGCTGTGCCGCTCCCGCGTGCACCCGTTCCAGGTGCTCGTCGCGGCGCTGACCTACGGCAGCGGCCGCAGCCTGCGCGGGTCCTCGACTTGGACCCCGGTGATGCAGGTGCTCGACGCGCTGGACGCGGCGTTCTACGGGACGTTCGCCGGCGTGGAGCCGACCGGGAAGCGGACCCTCCTGGCGCTGGACGTCTCCGGCTCCATGGGCAGCCCGTGCATCATGGGCGTCCCGGGCCTGAGCCCGTACGTCGCCTCCGCGGCGATGGCGCTGGTGACGGCGTCCACCGAGCCCCGGCACGAGATCCTGGCCTTCACGGAGAAGGGCATGAGCCAGCGCATGACCAGGTTCAGGGGCTACCACCAGCGGGCCGCGGCGTTCACCCCGGTGCCGATCTCCCCGAAGCAGCGCCTCGGGGACGTGGTTGCCGTCCTGCAGCAGATGGGCTTCGGCATGGGCGGCACCGACTGCGCGCTCCCCTGGGTCTATGCCAGGGAGCAGGGCCGCGAGGTCGACGTGGCGGTGACGTACACCGACTCCGAGACCTGGGCGGGCGACACGCACCCGACGCAGGAGCTGGATCGGTACCGCAGGGAGACGGGCGTCGACGCCCGGGCCGTGGTGTGCGCGATGGTCGCGAACGAGTTCTCGATCGCTGACCCGAACGACCCGCGGCAGCTGGACGTCGTCGGGTTCGACGCGTCCGCCCCGCGGGTGATCGCGGACTTCTCCGCGGGCCGGCTGTGACCGTCGGCGAGCTGGTCGAGCGCCTCTCGGCGCTCGACCCGAACCGACTGGCGGTCCTGGCCTCGGACGAGGAGGGCAACTCCTTCCACGAGGTCAGGGCGATCAACGGCCTGGACTACGCCCTCGACGACGACGGGGGGCTGGCCATGATCGGCCCGCTCACCCCGGAGCTCGAGGAGGCCGGGTACACCGAGGAGGACCTCTACGACGGCGACTACGCCCAGCCGGTGGTGGTACTGTGGCCGTAGACGACAGGATCGTGGAGCTGAGGGACCTGGAGTGGCCCTTCGGCGGGAAGCCGTGCGTGCGGCCCGGCGGCTGGCACACGTACGTCGACCCGTTCCCGTGCTACGCGCACCCGGTCGGCCTGGTGCGCGAGACCCTGGAGCTGGTCGAGTCGCACGTCGACGTGGTGTGCAAGCCGACCTACTACGTCCTGCACAACGAGCCGTCCGAGCGGACCAACGGCTGGGCGACGACGCGCAGCCGGTACCCGAGGGACGAGGACCACCCGTGGGACGGGATCGTGGTGCTTTGCGGGAAGCGCATCCCGCTGCACCCCGCGATGACGCGGTACCTGACCTCGCACGAGTACGGGCACCACGCCGAGTACGAGGCGCTGCGCCGGCGCGGCAAGGAGGCGCACGACAACGACGTCAGGGACGAGTACCGGAAGCTGCGCGGGCTCCCGGCGAAGGAGCCGGCCTACTACGGCGGGCGGACCTGGCACCTGGCGTCGAGCGAGGTCTTCGCGAACGACTTCAGGGTGCTGATCTGCGGGGTCGAGGAGGAGTTCTGGCCGCACGAGGCGCCGCATCCGATGGAGCTGTCCAACAGCAAGCGGGCGAAGCTCAGGGCCTGGTGGGAGCGAGAGGTGGGGGTAAAATAGAGGCATGCTGACGAATTTTCTGAAGAGGATCGAGGCCGCCCGCGGCCGGGGCGAGCCGAGGGTGCTGGAGGAGGGCCTCAGGTTCTTTGAGATCTCGGCCATCCCGAGGTTCGACGTGGGGGGCCGAGTCTCGACCCACGTGCCGGCCTGGCTCTCGCCGGGAGAGACCGTGCTCCCGCGCGGGGCGCGGGACGCGCTGGAGTTCTACAGGGACCGGCAATGTGCGTCCTGAGCATGGTCATGGACCAGTACTCGCCGTACTTCCCGCAGCAGTGGCCGAACCAGTGGCCGCCGGCGCCGAGGGGGCCGATCGTGACGCCGGACGAGCGGGACGCCGCCGAGGACATCGTCCTGGCGGTCGAGGAGCTGCGCGAGCTGATCGACTCCTTCCACAAGGCGGTCGACGCGGCGCGGACGTTCGACAGGCTGACCGGGCAGCCGCACTGCGAGGACCCGGAGAAGACCAAGCTTGAGGAGCGCGTCGCCGAGCTGGAGCGGCGCCTCGACGAACAGGAGAGGGCATGAGGTTTATGGAACAGGTCGAGAACGAGGTTCTCGACGCGTACGCGCAGGTGCTCTGGGCGGGCTCCACCCGCGAGACCGAGACGGCGCAGGCGGCGCTCGAGGAGATGTACGCGTCGGCGTACACGGCGCGGCCGACGTCGTGGTGGCCGGCAGGTACCTCGCGAGCGACGCGGAGCTCGACGTCACGGAGGTCTCCGACTACCTCGTCGAGGACGTGCTGGACGACCTGCATGGGTGAGGCACGAAACAACTCTTTCGGCAGTGACGAGCTCCGCGAGGAGCTCGACTACATGGACCGCGCGTTCGCGGGCGAGTTCGGGGTGGTCGGCAGCGCGCTGACCGACATCTACTTCGGCGCCCGGGCCGGGTCGCGCGGCGACTTCGGCGTGCCGATGGACATGATCCTCGTCACGGGCGCCGTCAAGTTCCCAATCCCGACCTCGAAGGGATTCCAGAACGCCTGGTCGCACCAGGCGCAGGACGCGATCATCGACGTCCTGCCGTACGAGGAGGAGACCCCATGGCTGTGAACGAGCGCGAGCGGAGGTTCGAGCAGCTGGTCCTGTTCGAGGACGACCTGCCGCTGCTGATCGACCTCGACCCCGACCAGACCGACGAGGAGCGCGAGCGCCACGGCGCGACGCGCCTGTACACGCGCCGGCAGGGCGCCGGCCTCGTCGAGGTCTCGGGCGGGCCGATCGCGGAGGCACGATGACCGCGCGCGCCGTGGGCGTGATCGAGTGGCACCTCGCCCAGCACGACGACGAGCTCGAGAGCCTCGACAGGCGGATCCGCGTCGCGGAGCAGGAGGTCGCCAAGCTCGTCGAGGCGAGGGACGCGCACGCGCGCCACGCGAGCGAGCTCCGGGAGGCGCTCGGGATGCTGGCACCGGGGACGCCGTCGTGAGCGCCGCCCCGGCCCCGCCCAACCTGAGGGACGCGCCCGACGGGTCCGACCAGCGCTGCGCGACGTGCAAGATGTACGACGGCGGCGTGTGCTGGGGGTACGGCAACTACGACGTCGAGGCGGACGAGGTGTGCGACTCGTACTCCCGGGAGCAGATCCCGGACGAGTCGCAGGCGCGCTACAACATGCCGATCTCCCGCCAGCTCGTCGAGCGGGCCGGCTTCGACTGGCAGGACCAGATCGTCGAGGTCAAGTTCAACGAGCCGCGCGGGGACGAGATCGACATGTCGTTCAGGTACCCGCGGATCCAGGTCCTCCGGGGAGACGACTGGGTGGCGGTGTACCGCAACGGCAAGAGGGTGTTCAACGGGCACTCGGTCCCGCTCGACATGGGCCTGGAGGCGCTGGGGATCCGCGCGGAGTCGCGGTGGGTCGAGCCCGGCGGCTGGGACGAGGAGACGGGGGAGCACTTCTACGTCGGGGACGAGTTCCCCGAGGAGCTTTAGCGATGACGTTCACGCAGTCCCTGATCACGCACACGTACAAGAACGCCGACCTGACGCCCGCCGCGGGCGAGGTCGTGTTCACCCTGCAGCAGGCCATGAGTAACGGCGGTGTCACGCTCGCGCCGGCCTCGAGGATCACCACGGGCCTCGACGGGAGCGGCTCGCTGAGCCAGGCGCTCACGTCGACGGAGGACCCCGACACGATCCCGCAGGAGCCGATGCCGTTCTGGCGCGTCGACGAGCGCATCGCCGGCGCGAGCATCCGGACGTTCGACATCTCGGTGCCGTCCGGCGGGGCGAGCGCCGACCTCGGCACGCTGATGCCGTTCGCGCTCGGGTCGCAGGAGCCGGGCGGCGAGGACTAGGTGGCGGCGCTCAACGTCATCCCGACGTACGTCCGGTCCGAGGAGGACCTGGCGGTCGTCGAGAAGACGTTCGAGACGCTGCGGGCGCAGGAGGGCAGCGCCGAGGTCCTGGCGGTCGACGACCACTCGCCGGCGCGAGACGTCATGCCGGGGCTCAGGCGGGCCGCGAAGCGGCACGGCGTGCGCCTGCACGAGAAGGACGAGAACTCGGGCTTCTCCCGCACGGTCAACGTGGGGCTCCAGGAGGCGCTCGACCGCGGCCTGGACGCGGTGCTGGTGAACGCCGACATCGAGTTCAAGATGCCGTTCCTGGACGCCTTCGAGTCCACCACGGACTCGCAGGGCAGGCCGGCGGCGGTCGTCGGCGCGCTGCTCCTGTACGACTCCGGCCTGATCCAGCACGCGGGCATCTACTTCAGCTTCTTCACCAGGGCGTTCGACCACAGGTTCCGGTACGGCCCCGGGTCGCTGCCGGAGGCGCTCGCGCCGCACGTCTGCCCGGTCACGGGCGCCCTGCAGTACATCAGGCACTCGACGCTGACGCGGGTCGGCCTGTACGACGAGACCTTCCGGATGGGCTGGGAGGACGTGGACTACTGCCTGCGGGTGTTCGACGCGGACCTCGAGTGCGTGTACCAGCCGACCGTGAGGGCGATCCACCACGAGTCGATGTTCCGCGGGGAGCGGACGGAGAAGCTGGACGAGTGGCACCAGACCTCGATCCAGCACCTGCACCAGAAGCACGCCAAGACGCCGCTGCACAGGTTCGTGCCGCCGATCGCCTGACCGCGACAGAGGGAGACCAGGGATGGCAGAAGACGGGAAGGTGAGGGCGCTGTTCGTCGTCCGGGGGGTCGCGCGGGCCGGGTGGTACCGCTGCGTGCTGCCGGCGATGTACGGCGGGTACGACTGGATCGCCATCGGCAACCAGCCGCCGGAGCTGCAGGTGTACGGGAGCTGGGTCGACGGGCAGTCGCAGACGCCGGACTTCGGCTCGTACGACGTGGTCGTCTTCCAGCAGCTACGCGGCGAGAAGTGGCGGGCCTTCATGAAGAAGCTCCAGGAGCGAGGCGTCACGGTCCTGTACGAGATCGACGACTACGTGCACGGGATCAACAAGGCGCTCGACCACGACTTCTCCGCCATGTACCGGGAGCACCACCTCAAGGACATGGAGACGTGCATGCGGCAGGCGAACGGCGTGATCTTCTCGACCGAGCACCTGGCCGGCAAGTACGACCGGTTCGCCAGGCGGTCGTGGGTCTGCGAGAACGGGCTCGACATGGGGCGCTACAGGCTCACGCGGCCCGAGCGCGGCGCCGTAGGCGGACGCGAGACCGTGACCATCATGTGGGCCGGCGCGACCGGCCACCAGCTCGCGGTGTTCCCGTGGATGGAGGCCGTGGCCAAGGTCATGCGCGAGACGCCGCACGCGTCGTTCGTGTCGGTCGGGCAGAACTTCGCCAAGCTCCTGGTCGACGAGTTCCCGGACAGGGTCCTCGCGGTGCCGTTCACGGGCCTCGAGTGCTACCCCGCGGCCATGATGCTGGGCGACGTCTCGGTGGCCCCCGCCGGGAACTCCGAGTGGTACAAGGCCAAGTCCGACCTCAGGGTCATGGAGTCCGCGGCGCTGGGGATCCCGGTCGTCGCCGACCGCAAGTACGCCGGGGCCGTCGACCAGGGCGAGACCGGGTACCTGGTGAGGGCCGGCGTGGCGACCATGGGCCCGAACAACACGGCGGTCGTCCCGCGAGGGGCGTCCGCGGAGATCGTCGCGCCGCTCCGCAGACTGGTGCAGGACGACGAGCTCCGCGCGAGGATGTCGGAGGCGGCCAGGGTCAAGGCCCTGACGGAGTTCCAGATGACCAGCAGGGTGGACCAGTGGCACAGGGCGCTGCGAGAGGCAGCGGCCGCGAACGGTAGGATCTGAGCCGTGACTTACGCGAGCATCTGCTTCCTGTCCTACAACCGGCCGGAGTTCCTGGCCGAGGCGGTCGAGTCCGCCAAGAGGAACGCGGGCTTCCCGTGCGAGGTGATCGTCCACGACGACGGCTCCGACGACCGCACGTGGGCCACGGTCTCGAGGCTCCTCCGGAGCGGCGAGATCAGCCGGGTGGTCGCCAACCCGCCCGGGCGAAACGAGGGCGTCGGCGCGGCGTTCAACCGCGCGGCGGCCGTGGCCACCGGCGACTACCTCATCAAGATGGACCAGGACCTCCTGTTCCAGCCCAACTGGCTCAGCAAGACCGTGGACGTGCTCGAGGCCGACCCCCAGATCGGGGCGATGGGCCTCTTCAAGTACGACGTCGACCCGGTCGACTGGCGGAAGATGGAGCTGGACGAGCCGACCGCGCCGCAGGTCGCCTGCGTGCCGTACCACTACGTCAAGGACTTCGTCGGGAGCGCGATCGCGATGACCCGGGCGGTCTGGGACGTCTTCGGCCCGTGGCCGGAGCACTCGGACGCGTTCGCCGAGGACGTCGAGTTCAAGCTGGACACGCTCGTGCGCGACGGCGGGCTCAGGCTCGCGCTGCCGGACGAGGACCTGGCGCACAACCGGGGCTTCGGGGTCGGGCCGTCCACGGTCGCGGTCATCCGCGACGGACAGCTGACCGCGAGCGAGATCAACCACGGCGGGGTGACGTTCTGATGCCCGAGGGGTCCGACATCGTAGTGGTCGACGGAGAGATCCTCATCGTCGACCTCGACTCCATCGTCCTGGCGGCCCTGGAGCTCAAGGAGGAGGAGCAGGCCCGGACCGCGTTCGTGCGCGCCGTGGCCGACGGGACGCCAGCGTCGAAGGCGTACATGAGCATCTGGCAGAAGTACCGCTGACCGTGCCCTGGGAGCCGAAGCCGGTGCGCGGCGACCTCAGGGTGGGCGTCGTGATCACGACGTGCCGCGGGCGCGAGGAAAACCTGAGGCGCACGCTGGCGCACCTAGACGCCGCCGAGGAGCAGCACCCGGTCGAGGGCGTCGTGGTGGTCTACGACGGCTGCCGCTACGGGGGCGAGCACGACCGCCTCTCCATGCGGGCGCCGTACCACCCGCTCGAGGTGCCGAAGCACGAGCCGGGCATGGAGCAGCCGCGGAACGCGGGCGTCCGACAGCTGCGGGAGACCGCGCCGCAGGCCAACTACGTCTGGTTCGTCGACTCGGACGTCATCTTCAAGCCGGACATCCTGGACGCGTACGCGCGGGCCCGCCTGGCCGCAGGCGTCGAGCGGGTCCTGATCGGGCCCTACGAGTGGATGCCGCAGGGCCGGGAGCAGGTCGACGAGTCGCTGCGCAGCGACACCCGCTGGGCGAGCTTCGACGAGCGCGGCCCCGACCACGTCTACCTGAACGACCTCGGCTGCGGGCTGGGGTGCTTCGGGGGCAACATCATGTGGCCGATCGACGCCTTCGAGTGGGTCGGCGGCTTCCACCCCGACCTCCACCACGGCAGGTGCGAGGACGGCGAGCTCGGCCTGAGGGCCGCGTCGGCCGGGGTCCCGATGTCGATGGCGCGCGAGGCGCGCGGCTGGCACGTCTGGCACCCGGTCAACATGGAGCTGATCCTGCAGAGGAACGCGAGGGACGTGCCGCTCCTGAACAGCTGGCACCCGGAGATCCAGGACAAGGGCTTCCTGCTGAGCGAGAAGGACGGGGCGAGGTTCGACTTCCGGTGCACCTGGCCGGGCTGCGGCCTGGTCATGAACTCGCACGACCACTGGAACCACCTGTCCCAGCACAAGCTCGGGCAGCCGTTCACGTACGCGGACCCGGGCAGCGTGAGGCCAGCGTGACCGACGAGGACCTCGAGGCGGCCCTGGACGCGCTGGAGGAGGTCATGTCCTACGACAAGGGCATGCCCGAGGAGGACTGGGTCGAGTTCTGCAACCGGACGCTCCCGCTCATGCAGGCGCACGGCCGGTTCACGGGCACCGTGGGGTGGTTTTGACCAGCCTCAGCGTCATCGTCGCGTCGGCCGGGAGGCCGTCGCTGCGCGAGACCCTCGAGAGCGTGGGGCACCAGCTCAGGCCCGGCGACGAGCTGGTCGTCGACGTCAACGACGACTCGCCGCACGGTCACAAGGCCAGGAACCGGCGTCTGGAGGAAGCCCGCGGGGACGCCGTCCTGTTCATGGACGACGACGACTACTACGTCGCCGGCGCCCTAGACGCGGTCCGCGAGGGGTACGCGCAGGCGCCGGGCAGGCTCCACATCTTCCGGATGCTCTACATCGAGAACGACTTCGTCCTCTGGGAGGACGCGGACCTGCGCCCGGGCAACGTCTCGACGCAGATGATCTGCGCCCCGGGGGACGCCGGCTCGGTCGGGCGCTTCGGCGACCGGTACGAGGGCGACTACGACTTCTGCGCGCACACGTGCTCGCTGCTGGGCCCGCCGGTCTGGCACGACGACGTCATCGCGCTGGTGCACCACCCGCTCATGCGGGGGGTCCGGCACAGGCCGGCGGCGTGAGGGCCCGGCTAGCCGCCGGGCAGGGCTGCCCGTGCCGAGTGGAGTGGACCGACGCCGTCGGCACCCACGACGCGGTCACGGGCGAGTGGGACCCGGACCGCGCGACTGTGCACGTGAGGCTCGTGAGGGACCCTGAGTGCGAAACGCACCGGGAGGAGAGCGATGACTAACTGGGCGACGATCGCCTGGGACGCCGCCACCAAGCGCGGCGCGCAGCAGCGCCCGGCCGAGCTCGAGACCGCGCTGAGGCTGCTGGACGGCAGGGGCATCAGGCGCGCGGTGGAGATCGGCGTGCACGACGCGGGCACCCTCTGGGCGTGGAGCGTGCTCGTCGGGCCGGGCGGGACGCTCGTGGGGGTCGACCTCACGGACGAGAACGTCCGGCAGGAGAACGTCGACGGCGCGTGCTGCGCGGTCAACCTGGAGCTCGGCGACTCGCGAGACCCGGAGCTCATCGGGCGCGTGACGGACGAGCTCGGCGGCCCGATCGACTTCCTGTTCATCGACGGGGACCACCGCCGGGAGGCCATCGTGGCCGACTACGAGGCCTGGGCGCCGCACGTCGCCGACGACGGCGCGATCGGCTTCCACGACACCGCGATCGCCGGCCGGGAGGGCTGGCAGGACGTCCTGGCGGCGGAGAACCGACGCTGCGAGCTCCTGTCCGTCGATATCATCAGGATCGACGACGACGACCGCAGGATGGGAATCGGGCTCCTGCTCAGGGGCACGCCGAGAGAGCCGCCGGAGTGAGTAGAATCGGTAGCGACTAGTATGTCTCGGGATAGGGTTTGTCTTCTCTATACCACGCGCGACCGCGGTCACCTCCTGGCCCGGTCGCTGCGCAGGCTCTCCGAGCTGACGAGGCCGGACGAGGTCCTCGTGGTGGACGACGGCGGGACCGACGGCACGGCCGGCGTGTGCCGGGACGCGGCGGCGGCCTACGAGCTCCCGGTCCGGTACATCTACACGCACAACCCGGGCAACACGCAGTGCTCGCACGCGCGCAACGTCGGGATCAACTCGACGGACTGCGAGATCGTGATCACGAGCGAGCCCGAGATGTGCTTCCAGACGGACGTGGTCGCGCAGATGACGCGCGGCCACGAGGCCGACCGCCTGCGCGGCGACGAATCGTTCGTGAACGCCGGCCGCATCCTGCACGAGAACCGGGAGGGCGTCCTCACCGAGACGGTCGACTGGCAGGCCATGTTCGTCGCGCTGTACCGGCGCGAGTGGCTGCTCGCCGTCCGGGGGTGGGACGAGCACTTCCCGAGCCCCTGGGGCTGGGACGACGTGGACCTCGGCACGAGGCTCCGCATCTCCGGCGTCGGGCAGCGCAACGACCGCGACATCTGCGCGATGCACCTGTGGCACCCGTCGAGGGCGACGGGCAACCAGTGGCCGAACGAGTCGCACTTCAGGTCGAAGGGCTTCCACGGCGACGAGCGCCCGGACCACCCGGACCTGGTCGCCAACAAGAACGACGCGGACTGGGGCGTCCCCAAGCCGCGGCCGTGAGGGAGAGACCATTGACCGACCAGACACCGCCCGCGCGGCGGACCATCGGGGTGGACTTCGACGGGGTCATCCACTCGTACTCCAGCGGGTGGCAGGGCGACGACTCGGCGCCGGACCCGCCGGTGGCCGGCGCGATCGACTGGCTGAACGAGATCACCCATGACTACGACGTGGCCATCAACTCGTGCAGGAACAGCGAGGTCAGCGGCCAGGTCACCGTGTACAACTACCTGGTCGAGAACGGCGTCTCGCCGCGGGCCATGGGGTGCATCACCATCCCCGTGGAGAAGCCGAACGCGGAGCTGTACCTCGACGACCGGGCCTGGCGCTTCGACGGGACGAACTTCCCGTCGGCCGACGACGTCGGCGCGGCGACGCCCTGGTACAAGAGCCAGTAGGGGCAGCATGCGCGAGCTACTGCTCCGGGTGACCGCCGACGACTGCGTCAGGCAGACCTTCCGCTGCGGCGGCAAGGGCGGCCAGAACCAGAACAAGCGCGACACGGGCGTGCGGTTCATCCACCCCCCGTCGGGCGCGCGCGGCGAGAGCCGCGACGAGCGCAAGCAGGGCCAGAACGCGAAGATCGCGTGGCGGCGGATGGCCGAGAGCGTTGCGTTCAGGCGCTGGCTCGGGGTGCAGGTCGCCGGCGACGAGGTAGGCCCTGCCCCGGCGGGCTCGACCGAGCGCATCCGGACCTACCACGTGGTCGACCGGCGGGTCACGGACCACCGCACCGGCAGGACGACCGCGCACGTCGACCGAGTGCTGGACGGCGACCTGGACCTGGTTCGTTGAGGCGTGCCGTCGTCACGGGCTCGGCCGGCCTGATCGGCTCGGAGGCCTGCCGGCAGCTGGCGTCCCGGGGGTTCCACGTCTGGGGCGTGGACAACGACATGCGGAAGTACTTCTTCGGGCCCGACGGCAGCACGCAGGCGACCACGTACGACCTCCTCGAGGAGCTGCGGGCCGCGTTCCACTGGCGCAGGTTCGACATCCGGGACGGGGAGCGCATGACCTCCCTGATGGAGGAGATCACCCCCGAGATCGTGGTGCACTGCGCGGCGCAGCCGTCGCACGACTGGGCCGCCCGCGAGCCGATGACCGACTTCGGGGTGAACGCGGTCGGGACGCTGAACGTGCTCGAGGCGACCCGCCTGCACGCGCCGGCGGCGACCGTGATCCACTGCTCTACGAGCAAGGTCTACGGCGACAACCCGAACAGGCTGCCGCTCAGGCGCCCCCGCGGCACGGACAGGCTGGACCTGGTCCAGTCGCACAGGTTCTACGACGGGATCACGCCGGACATGTCGATCGACCAGTGCCTGCACTCCCTGTTCGGGGCGAGCAAGGCCTCGGCCGACCTGGTGGCGCAGGAGTACGGCAGGTACTTCGGGATGAAGGTCGGGGTCTTCCGCCCCGGTTGCCTCACGGGCGCCGACCACGCGGGCGTGGAGCTCCACGGGTTCCTGGCGTACCTCGGGAAGTGCGTGGCGCGCGACCTGCCCTACAAGATCTTCGGCTACGACGGCCTCCAGGTCCGGTGCAACATTCACGCGCAGGACCTGGTGTCGGCGTTCCTGGCGTACCACGACGGGCCGCACGGCCACAAGGTCTACAACATCGGCGGCGGGCGGGACAACGCCTGCTCCATGGTGGAGGCCATCGGCGCCTTCACGCGCCTGACGGGGAACGAGGGCTGGCGGCCCAAGTACGACCCCGAGCCCCGGACAGGCGACCACCGCTGGTGGGTCAGCTCGAACAGGCAGTTCGAGGGCGACCACCCCGGTTGGCGGATGTCCCGCAGTCTCGTCAGCATCTACGAGGAGATCGCGGGGCGGTACTCTTGAGCGAGCTGCAGATCTTCACGAACCGCGTGAACCAGTCGAACTTCGACGCGGCGCTGAACTACCTGACCCTGTTCTGGGACGAGAAGCAGGCCGTCGCGAGGATCCGGGCGCTCCGCCGGAACGGCGTCGTCGAGCGCCGGGCGAACGACATCGTCCGCGCGTCGGGCGGCGTGCCGTGGGGTTGGGACGACCCCGGCGTCAAGCGGGGGCTCCTGAAGGCCCTGTCCGGCAAGAGGCTGCACCCGCCGCTGCTCGTGACCCACGACGAGGGCCTGATCATCGCCGACGGCTCGCACCGCGTGTCGCTGGCCTACCACCTGGACCCATTCATGAACATCCCAGTACTCCTAGCGTCGTGAGCCGGGACAGGCTCCGCAGGACGCTCGAGGCCGAGGCCGCCACCTGGGTCATGGACGACCCCGAGCGCCAGGCCGAGAAGCTCCGCCGCGAGCGGATGCGGCACTACGGCATGGCCAAGGCGCTGCTCCTGGACAAGCTCGACACGTCGAACATGTGCGTGCTGGAGATCGGCGGCGGGCCGCTGCCGCTATCGGACATCCTGCCCTTCAAGAGCAGGATCGTGATCGACCCGCTGTCCGCGGAGTACCGCAAGATCGCGCCCTGCCCAGACCACGTCGGCCAGTACGCCGAGCAGTTCGTCTGGGAGGAGCCGCTCGAGAAGTTCGACCTCGCGATCGCGACCAACAGCCTGGACCACGTCCAGAGCCCCCTCGCGGCCGCCATGCGCATCCAGGACGCCATGAAGCCCGGCGGCTACGTCGCGATCCTCTGCGCCGAGAACAACGCGCTCACGCACCCGCACGAGGCGCACGAGCACAACCTCACGGCCGACATCGTCGAGTCCTGGTTCTGCCGGGACTACGAGACGGTCTGGAAGCTCACCTACGCCGCGGACGGCTTCCGTTACGGCTGGGTCGAGCACAACGGCCGCCGCGGCCAGCCCGCCTTCGCGCTGCTCATGCGGCGCTGCACGGGCTTCTAAAGCATCCACGCCCCGTTGGTCTAGCGGCGAGGACGCCTGGTTCTCAGCCAGGAGGTCGTCGGTTCGAATCCGGCACGGGGTGCTCACCTAAGGGAGGCGAATGCCGACCACCGACCCCGGCGCCCTCTTCGGGCGGCTGGTCACCCGACGCGACGTCGAGATCGCGATCGTCTCGTTCCTAGAGACCTGGGTCCCGACGTACGTCGGCGAGATCGAGCGGCAGGGAGGCCTCGAGCCGCGCACGATCCCGATGCCGCCGGACCCGAGCCTGTCCTACCGGGGCGGCCTCGACTTCAACACCTGGGAGGCGTCCTGGACGCCGACCTTCATCGTGAACGCGCAGCCGTTCGGCGCGCCGATGAGGGTCGACGCCTCTGGCACCTACGTCCAGGAGTTCGAGCTCGCGGTCGGCGTCAACGTCCAGTACTCGGGCGCCACGATGCCGTCGCTCGGCCCCCTCGAGGAGGACTCCGCCCGCGGGTACGCCGACATGCTCGGGATGGCCGCCTGCGCCGCCATGCTCCAGCACGGCGGCCTCGGCGCCTGGCCCGACGGCTCGTCCGTGAGCTACGACACCTGGATGGTCGAGTACCCCAGGACGGTCTTCCCGTTCCCGGACGAGCGCCGCGTCTGCCGCGCGCAGTTCGTCGTGAACGCGATGATCGCCAACGTGGTGACCGCGGCCGCCGGCCCGCGGACGCCGGCTCAGAACCCGTACGCGGCGCCGGGCGACCTCACGGTCGTGGACGCGGTCGGCATCGAGGTCGACGCCTTCCCGATCGCCGACGACCTGTCGGCGCCGGCGGTGACCGGCCTGGACGGCGGCCCCGCGGCCGGCGGCGTCGTCGACTCGTACGACGGCGGCACGCCGCCCGCGCAGCCTGATACAGACATTGACGGAGGGACGCCTTGACCACCGAGCTCGCCACGATCCAGTTCCGTCGCGGCACCGCGGCGCAGTGGGCCACCAGCAACCCGATCCTCTCCGTCGGGGAGCCCGGCTACGAGGTAGACACCGGGAAGTTCAAGATCGGCAACGGCGGCACGGCCTGGACGGCCCTGCCCTACGAGGGCGGCGGCGCGGTCAGCTCCGACCTGTCGGCGATCGCGATCGCGAACCCGACCGCGGCCGACGTGCCGATGAACGGCCACAAGATCACCGGCCTGGCGCCGGGGACCGCCTCCACCGACGCGGCCACCTTCGGGCAGATCACCGGCGGCTCGACGACGCTGGCCGGCCTGACGGACGTCTCGGAGACGAGCCCGTCCGACGGGCAGGTCCTCACGTACGTGACGGCCGCGAGCAAGTGGGAGAACCGGGCCGCGGCCGGCGGCGCCCCGACGACCGCGCAGCTCGCGGCGGCGATGCCGTACGCGGTCGACCTGCCCGAGAACCACGGCGCGAAGCGCGACGGCACGGTGCTGACGGGGGTGACGATCACGCACTCGTCGAACACGCTCACGTGCTCGACCGCCGCGTTCGTGTCGGGGGACGTGGGCAAGCACGTCATGGTCTGCAACCCGTCGACCGGCACCACGCTGATCACGACCGTCTCGTCGGTCACGGACTCGCACAACGTCGTCCTGGCCAGCACGACTGCGGACTTCGCGTCGACGTTCGCGGTGTACGGGACCGACGACACGGCCGCGATCCAGGCGGCGATCGACTCGGCCGACGCGGCCGCGGTCGCGAACGGGTCCTACTACTACGAGGTGTGGTTCTCGAGGGGCATCTACATGGTCTCCGGCGCCCCGTCAACGGGCCGGAGCGGGAACGCGCAGGTCACGCTGCCCGTCCACGCGGTGGGCCCGATGAAGATGGTGTGCGTGCTGAGGGGCGTGTCGGAGGGCTCCGCCCTGCCGCACTGGCAGCAGACCAGCCCGCAGGCGGCCGGCGCGTTCCTGTGCTCGACCTACAACTCGGGGACGAACTCGGCGGGCGCCGAGTGCGTGGTCGGCGGCCCCAACGTGTTCGGTGGGTACGGCCCGGCGAACGCGAACCTGTGGTCGAACATGATGGTCGTGATCGACGGCCTGGGGGTCATGCTCCCGCGCGACCCGGCGGTCGCCGGGGTCGACCTGATCGGCGTCGCGGAGGCCAACGTCAAGAGCCTCGGGGTGATGTGCTTCACGGTCCCGAGTCTCGAGTCGGCTGGCGGCGGCTACCAGAGCAGCTCGTGGTCGTTCGGGCTCCAGATGCCGGGCAACAACAACAACGACCACAACGAGATCGGCCAGTACTCGTGCGAGTCGGTGTGCCTCGGCGTGGTGCTGGGCGAGCACACGGTCGCGAACAGCATCCGCGCCATCTACTGCGCCGACGGGATCGTCGTCTCCCAGTTCCAGCCCCTGAACCACGGGGCGGTCGTCAACTACGCGAGCGTCGAGGCCTGCTACAACTGCCTCTACAGCGACGACGGCGGCTGCATCAACGTCAACATGCTCGACGAGGAGAACACCGGTCACGCCCTCATCACCGACGTCTCGAACACGCTGACCGGCCAGGTGTTCGTCCACCGCGCCGGCGCCACACCGATCGACTCGGCGCACATCATCGGCTGTAAGTACCTGAAGATCTTCGACAGCGCGTACGGCCCGGGGGCGATGGCCTCGCCCCCGTCGGTCCCCGCGTCCGGCTCGCCCTCGGCGCCCGTCTACCGCGACGCCTTCGTCGCCGTCACCGGCGGGTCTGTGACAGCCGTCTCGGTCGACGGGGGCGCGTGGCCGCCGGGGCAGCCGTTCGCGGTGCCGACGGGTAAGAGCGTGACGGTCACCTATACTGGAACCCTGACCTGGGAGTGGGTGATACTATGACGCTCAACATCGCGACCGCCGAGCTGGCCGACGCGTGGCCGTGCACCGTCGACCTCCCCGAGAACCACGGGGCCAAGCGCGACGGGACCACGGACGACACCGCGGCGATCAAGGCCGCGATCTCCAACGCCGTCTCGGTCGCGCAGGCCAACGGCACCAACTACGCCGAGGTGTGGCTCAGCGCCGGCGTCTATTTCGTCAGCGGCGCGCTCGACACCAGCCAGCTCGGGCGCGCGCAGATCCCCCTCCCGCAGGTCGCCTCCACCGCGCAGAAGTTCGTGCTGGTGCTGCGCTGCCCCTCCGCGGCCGCCCCGTTCCCCCACTGGCAGCAGACCAGCGTGCAGAAGGCCGGGGCGACGATCCTCACCAACCTCAACGCCTCCTTCGACTCCGGCCTGGGGGCCGCGTCGGTCATCGGCGGCCCGACGGTACAGCAGCTCGGCAGCACCGACGGTGGGTTCTCCAACATGCTCGTCGTCATCGACGGGCTGTCGGTGGTGAGCAACTACACCGATCCGCTCCACGTCGGCGTGGACCTGCAGTGCATCGCCGAGTGCAACATCCCGTCGATGGCCTTCAGCGGCAACATCGTCCCGGGCAGCTTCACCACCTTCCCCAGCGCCGGCGGCGTCGCCCTGCGCATGCCGCAGGTCGGCAACAACGACAACTGCGAGGTCGGCACGCTGTCGATCGAGGGGTACGCCAACGGCCTGATCCCGGGCGAGCACACGCACGTCAGCCGCGCGGGGATCGTCTACTGCGGGTCGGGCGTCTGGTTCCAGGGAGGCCAGTTCGACGTGGCCCGCATCGACTACCTGTCCACCGAGGCCTGCCAGGACCACCTGTCCACGGCGGGGACTGTCGTGTCAGGGTCCGAGATGTGCCAGCTCGACATCGGCACCTGGGACATCGAGGATGGCACGGGCTCCGGAGCATCGACCCGGTACCACGTCAACGACGCCAACAACTACCTGACCGGCGGCTGCCTGGGCGTGCGCCGCAACAACGGCTCGGGCGCGGGCGCGGCGTCCGACGGCAAGACTGGACCCGGGCTGCCCCCGATCGTCAACGGCTCCGCGCGCGCCAAGTGGGCCAACGGGGCCCAGGCGCCCGGCGCGGTCGCCGCCCCGGCCGTCCCGGCGACGACCGCGGCCCTCACCAACCCGTTCTGGCGGGATGCGGCCGTTACGGTAGGCGGCTCCGGGCTGACCGGCGTCCAGGTCGACGGCGAGAGCATGTCGGTGGTGCCCGGCACCTACGTCGTGCCGTCCGGGAAGGCGATCACGCTGACATACATCGAAACTCCGAGCTGGAGCTGGATTCTGCTATGAGCCCCGAGATCCTTCAGCAGGGCGGCCTGGCCGTCGTCGACACGCCCGAGGCCCACGGCGCCAAGCGCGACGGTAAGCTCATCACCGACGCGACGATCACGGCCGGCCCGGTGCTGTCCTCCGCGCTGACCACCTTCACCGCCGGCGACGTCGGCAAGGTCGTCGCGATCAACGCCGGGAACACGCTCAACGGCTCCCCGACGACCGTGTTCGCAAACATCGTCACGTTCACCGACGCTCACCACGTCGCGATCACTGCCCGGGACGGGGCCACCATCAACGCGACCGCGAGCGCGAACGCCGTCTACGGGACCGACGACACCGCGGCGGTCAAGGCCGCCGTCGCGAACGTCGTGCAGTCCGCCCAGGCGGCCGGCCTCAGCGCCGGCAGGGTGGCCCTCAGCGAGGGCATCTACATGATCGCGGGGGCGACCACCAAGGAACACGTCATGTACTACGGCAACGCCCAGATCCCGCTGCCGATCGTCGCGCCGGTGCCGAACGACAAGTTCGTGCTGGAGATCTCGGGCCCGTCCGACTGCGCCGCGCCCACGCACTGGGCCCAGACGACCCCCCACCTCCCCGGGGCGTGCCTGTTCTCCACACTCTACGCGCAGGCCAACGACTCCAGCTACGGCTTCCCGTCGGTGATCGCCGGGCCGAACACCACCGCCTTCGGCACCTTCGGGTACCCGGCCGGCTGGCACCAGAGCAACAACGTCTGGTCGAACATGCACCTCGCGGTGAGGAACATGTCGCTGGTGACCGCGACCAACCCGAGCCAGAACGGCTTCGACCTCCGCTGCGTGGCCTGCGCCAGCCTGGACGGCGTCGGGCTCTACACCTTCGACGTGCCCGCCAACCAGGACTCCCAGACGGGCGGCCTCAACGGCCAGGGCGTCGGCGTCTACATGCCCGGGATCAACAACAACGACTACCAGGAGGTCGGGACCCTCACGATCTACGCGTGGCCGGTGGGCGTCTCCGCCCCCGACCACTTCAACGCGAAGTCGCTACGGATGATCTACTGCAAGTCCGGTGTCATGCCCGCGCCGCAGCTGGGCTCCAACTCCCTGACGCACGGCGCGCACATCGAGTACCTGTCGGCGGAGGCGTGCATCTCGGCGATCGACGCCTCGATCCTGGAGTCCTCGTCGACGGTGCCGACGTTCCCCTTCACCGTCGCCCACATGGACACCGAGGTCACCGGCACCTGGGACATCAACGACCCCGACAACTACCTCAGCGGCGTGATCTGGGTCGGGAACATCAACAACACGGGCGGCGTGCCGCTCGTCAACGGCGCCGGGAACGCGCGGGTCACCGCCTTCTACCAGGAGCGTGGGCACGTCGCCGCCCCGTCCGTCCCCGCCACCACCGTGGCGCTGACCAACCCGTTCTGGCGCGACTGCGCCGTGACCGTCAGCGGGGGCACCGTGACCGCGGTCGCCGTCGACGGGACCGCCACGGGCGTCACGTCGGGCACCGTGGTCGTGCCCTCCGGCAAGACGATCACGCTGACCTACTCTGCCGCGCCGTCCTGGAACTGGGTGGTCCTCTAGATGGCCTACCCGCTCGGGACCGAGGTCCGGCTGACCGGCGAGTTCACGGGCTCGGCCGGCGCCGCCGCGGACCCCACCACCGTGACCGTGTTCGTGAAGGCGCCCGGGCAGTTCGCCGCGACCCAGTACACGCTCGCGGCCGACCAGGTCAAGCGCGTCCTCACCGGAACCTACACCCTCGACCTCATCCTCGACACGCCCGGCCAGTGGCTCTACTGCTGGCAGGGCGGCGGCGCGGTCGAGGCCGCGACGTTCGACATCCCGATCGTCGTGGCCCCCAGCGCCCTGAGGACCACCTAGCATCACCCCCACCGGGGCTCATGGCCCCCATCCCGCCAAGCCCCTGGTAACCGTCTCTAGGAGGACGCTGAAATGAGCCAGATTGGGACTATCGTCTCCTCCTCGGAGACCCCAGCCGCCACCCTCAACCCCTACAACACCGCGAACTCGTTCGTCGTCGGCCTGTCCGACTGGGGGCCCTCCGGGACCCCGGTCACGATCCAGTCCCTCGCCGGCGCCGCGGCGGCCGTCGGCCCCCGCTCGGGCACGAACACGACGGTCTACGACGCGCTCGACGTGTACTTCCGCGAGGGCGGCCAGACGGCCTACTTCACCCGCGTCGTAGGGCCCGCCGCGTCCGCCGCGTCGATCGTCCTGCAGGACGCCAACTCCAGCGCGTCGCTGCTGGTCAACGCCGAGTACGTCGGCAACTACGGCAACGCCATCCAGGTGTCCGTGACCAACACGGGCGCCGCCTACACGATCTCCCTGACCGACACCTTCGGGAACCAGCTCGCGACGAGCCCGTCGCTGGCCTCGAAGGCCGCGGCCCAGGCCTGGGCGGCGAGCATCCCGTACGTCAACATCTACCCGCTCGGGGCGTACGCGACGCTGCCCAAGACGGCGTCCGCGGCGTCCATGTCGGGCGGCACGGACGACAGGACGCACGCCACGATCGCCAACTGGCAGACCGCGCTGAACTCGTTCCCGCCGTCGCTCGGCCCGGGCCAGATCTGGGCGCCGGGCGTCACGAACACCACGATGGCCGGCATCTGGTCCGCCATCGGCGCCGCGGCCACCGCGACCAACAGGGTCGGCATCTGCGACATGGACGACGGCATCTCCGCCGCCACGGCGGTCGGCGACATCGGCTCGACCTACAACTCGCCCGGCGCGGGCCCGATCGGCTTCTGGGCCGGCAACCTGTCCGCCCCCGGCACGGTCCCCGGCACGACCCGGTCCATCCCGCCGAGCCCCGTGATCGCGGCGCTCTGCGCGAGGGTCGACTCGACCGGCAACCCGAACCAGGCCGCGGCCGGCGCCTCGTACCCCCTGCAGTACTGCAGCGGGTCCTTCACGCTGGTCTCCGGCATCACCGAGACGTACAGCCCGACCGACGTGTCGACGCTCAACAGCGCCGGCATCAACACGTTCGCGACCCGCTTCGGGAACTTCGAGAACTTCGGGTTCGTCACCTCGATCCTGCCCACTTCCGACGCCATCTACTGGCAGTTCAACCACTGCCGCCTGCGGATGGCCATCACCGCCGCGGCCCAGATCGTCGCGGAGCCCTACCTGTTCAGCCAGCTGGACGGCCAGGGGTCGGACATCGTGAGCTTCGCGAGCGCCCTCGACAACATGCTCAACGGGTTCTGGTCCGTGGGCGCGCTGTACGGGAACGCGGGGAACGGGACCGCCTACTCGATCAACACGGGCGTCGGGGTCAACAACCCGGCGACGGAGCAGCTGGGGCAGCTCAACGCGATCCTGAACGTGCGCATGTCGCCGTTCGCGCAGCTGGTCCAGATCGTCATCAACAGCGTCCCGATCACGCAGGCCGTGCCGGCCAGCTCCACGACCACCGTGTCGCAGAACACCGGCTCCTAGCCTGACGGGACGATCAAGGAGGAAGTAACTTGGACGGAACCAACAACGCAACCCTCAAGGGGCGCCTCGCCAACAGGCGGGGCGCGCTCCTGGCCAAGGAGCCGTTCTTCATGCCCGTGCCGGGGTACGAGGGGCTCATCGTGGCGAAGTACCGCGCGCTCGACTACCGGACCATCCGGCGCATCGGCATGAAGCAGGCCGACAACCCGGACCAGCCGGAGAGCGAGATCGCGGTCGCGGCCGACAGCCTCGTCAACGCGTGCCTGGGCCTGTACGGCGTCCCGGAGGACTGGGACGGCAAGGAGGACACCCTGATCCCCACCGGGCACGGCTACAGCGCCGACGCTGCGCGCGAGCTGTTCGGGGTCGGGCAGGACGAGCTCCCCGAGGGGAGCGGCGGCAGGCTCGCGCTGCTGTCCATCGTCCCGGACGCGACCGACGTGGTGCTCCACTACGCCGCGTACGACGCCCGGTCGAGGCAGATCAACGACCGGCTGGACAAGACCCTCCAGGGGGAATCAGAGGCCAGCTCGGACTCGGCCTAGCCGAGCTGGCAGCAGCGATGTCGCTGGCGGGGGTCACGGGCGTGACCCTCCGCGAGCTGTTCGAGACGGACGACCAGGACTTCCTGCTGTTCGTCTCCACGGTGACCGAGAAGGTCATCGACGCGAGGGCCGAGATGGCCAGGAGGTGACCGGATGGCCGAGAAGCTGAAGCTCGAGGTGATCATCGACGGGGCGAGGGTCGCCCGCGCCCAGCTTCGAGAGCTGTCCGCCGAGACGAACAAGTTCGGTAAGCAGGTCAAGCGGACCGACGACGAGACCAAGTCGAGCGCCATGGGCGGCATCGGCATGTTCACCAAGGGCCTCAAGGGCCTGGGGGCTGCCGTCGGGCTCACCGGGGCGGCGATCGGCGTCAAGGACCTGGTCGAGTCCGGCATGCGGCTGCAGGAGCAGCAGATGCAGCTCAAGTCCGCGATGGACCAGGTCGGCCTGACGGGCGAGGCCGCGTACAAGAAGGTCGAGGACGCGGCGGTCCAGTCGACCGAGCACGGCGGGTTCGCCCGAGACCAGGAGATCAACTCCATCGCGAACTTCGTCAGGGTGACGAAGAACGCGGACGCCGCGATCAACGCCAACCAGGCGGCGGTCGAGCTCAGCCGCGGTGCCCACCTGAACTTCGCGAGCGTCCAGCGGTACGTCCAGCAGGCGCTGATCGGCAACGTCAAGCGCCTCCAGCAGTACACCGGCATCATCGAGCCGGTCAAGACGCACGTCTTCCAACTCGAGCAGGCCCACAAGGAGCTCAACCTCACGCTCGAGGAGCAGTCGAAGTACGTCATGGCCAACCACCGGTCGGCCTGGCTCCAGCAGCAGGAGATCATGAACGCGATCACCCCTGCCCAGCTGGAGGCCGCGCAGACCGCCGACAAGCTCGCCACGTCGCAGAAGGTCCTCACCGCCGTCCGCCAGAAGTTCGGTCAGGCGGACGCGGCGTACAACAAGAGCATCCAGGGCCAGCTGACGAATCTCAAGAACACCCTCGAGGAGACCCTCGGCCAGGTAGGCGAGAAGGTCCTCCCGATCGTCAAGGTCGGTCTCCAGGCGCTGTCGGCGGTCCTCGGGGAGATGGGGAAGCACAAGTCCGTGGTGCTCGCCCTCGCGGCCGCGGTCACGTTCCTGGGCTCGGTCGCGTTCGCGCGGCTGGCGGTCGGAGGCGCCAGGATGTTCGCCCGCAGCCTCAAGCTGGGCGAGATCGCGATGAAGGTCTTCACCGTCTCGACCAAGGTCGGCGACGCGGTCATGAGCGTCTTCGGGAAGACCACGGGCCTCACGGCCGCTGAGCAGGAGGCGCTCGACATCCGGATGAAGCAGCTGGCGGCGACCGGGGTCTACACGGCCGACAGCATCAGAGGGATCGCGGCGGCAGAGCTGGGCCTCTCGGTGGCGGAGGACGAGGCCGCCGTGTCCGCGGGCCTGTTCGCCGCGGCCCTCGACGCGATCCCCGGCATGGCCATCATCACGGCGCTCTCGATCGGCGTCCTGATGCTCGTCACGCACTTCAGCACGGTCAAGAACGCCGTCTTCGCCGCCGGCCGCGCGATCGGGTCGGCTATGTCGGCGGCCGCGGGCTGGGTCGTCGGCGCCTGGCACACGGTGGAGCACTTCTTCGAGCGCCTCTGGAAGAAGATCAAGGACGGCGGCAAGGACGTGTACAAGGTCCTCGAGTCGATCGTCAAGATCCCGGGGAAGATCGCCCACTTCGGCGGCAACCTCCTGCACAGCGCCACGTTCGGCCTCCTCCACACCGGGGGCCCGGTCAGGGCGCACTACTACGCAGCCGGCGGGCCGGTAGGCTCCGACACGATCCCGGGCTGGCTGTCGCCCGGTGAGTACGTCCTCAACTCCGCGATGGCCAACCAGATCGGCTCGCCCGCGCTCGGGCAGCTGGGCGCCGGGAACCTGCCCGGCTTCGCCTCCATGCTCGCCCGCGACATGCACGTCGACGGGGCCGGGGGCGGCCAGCAGATCAACATCGTGCCGGGGGTGGTCAACATCAAGCTCGACGCCAGGCAGATCGCGCAGGCGGTCGTCCAGTACACCCTCCAGCGCGCCGCGCGCGGGCCGAGCTCGCTGGTCGGCGGCTCGCTCATGACCGGCACGTCCGGACCGTCCGTGGCGTAGCCGTGTCCAACCACAAGCACACCGCCGCGACAGGGCTGCCGGCAGCGCTGATCACGCCGTCCCAGGACCCGGAGGCGCTGGGCGGGGCGCTCACGACGCCCTCCCAGCACCCGCTCCTCCCGCCCAAGAAGGTCACCTCCGGCGGGAGCGCCAACACCGGCGGCCTGAAGGTCGCCACCACGAACTCCCTCTATGTCAACTTCCGGGGGTACTACGGGACCGCGACGCCGCGCGGGTTCGCCGCCCTGGTCGGCGACCAACCGCCCAAGATCACCGGCGGGTACGCCAAGTGGCACACCGAGATGCGGCCGCTGCGCCGCGCCGTGACTATCTTCGACGGCTACGACGCCGCGCAGATGACCGTCTCGATCCGGTTCGGCGTCTGGACGGCGAACGGCTGGGACACCAGCGACGCCGCCGGCCAGTCGGTCGAGGACGACATCGGCACCCTGGAGTGGATGGCCGGCGCGCACTTCGCCGCGGGCCAGAGCCCCTACGTGTACGTGAACACCTACCAGGGCGACGGCACCTCGTCCCCGCTGGTCCCGTTCCAGTACCAGCAGACCGCCAACATCGGCGGGAACCTGTCCGACCCGAGCCTCTGGCCGTGGGTGGTCCACAACGGCATCAGCTGGGGGTCGGCCTGGCGCAACGACTCGGGCTACCGGGTCTACCAGGACGCGTCCGTCGGCCTGATGGCGTTCGAGGGCTTCTCCGGCGCCGGGACGCACGTCACCAACTCCAAGGGCAGCTACTACACGTCCAAGCCGAAGCGCGACGACCCGCTCCTGATCGCCGCCGCGCCCGACGTGCACGCCATGTACGTCGACATCCTCGCGGGCCGCATCATGGACGACCCGAAGAACAACCCGATCCTGGGCACCAAGATGAAGCTCAAGGGCAAGAGCAAGCGCGTCCACATCCCCCACGGCCACGCGGTCTGGGTCCCGCAGCACCAGGTGTAGCATGGCGTCCTCCAGCACGGTTCCGATCTACAACAGCCTCAAGTCGACGGCGCTCGACGTCATCTCGGTCTCGGACCCGTCCGGGCTCCTGGACATCCAGCTGTCGAACCTCGGGGCGCGCAAGGTCAGCGCCGTGTCGCAGACCATCGCGGAGCAGTTCAACCAGCAGCGCGCCAAGTACCAGCCCGCGCTCCGCGTCATCGACCTGGAGCAGTACGTCGCCGACGTGATCATCGAGACCACCGTGCAGGGCTCGGCGTTCCTCGAGGTGCACCTGGTCGACCCGCTCTGGCTGCTGCTCAGGCGGGACGCCAACGGCGCCGCGTTCTTCGACGTCGACGAGGAGGGTTACCTCTGGCCCCCGATCGACATCCAGTTCCCTCCGGGGCAGTCAGACCAGGTCTGGACGCTCTGCCAGCTGAAGCCGAGCACCGACCTCTCCGGTCCGAACCTCGTCCTCACCTTCGAGGACAAGATCGTGTCCGAGTGCCGGAACCACGACAACACCAGCGACCCCAGCATCGCCACCTCCCGGGTCAACGAGACCAGGGCGGAGTTCATCGAGCGCTGCGCGAAGACCGCGGTCCCCGGCGTGAAGTTCCAGACGCTGTTCGACCTCTCCCCGGGCTCGCCGGACCAGTTCGTCTTCTCGGCGCAGGACCTCACGCAGGACGAGAGCACTCCGCTGTCCCAGATCTACCCGAACCAGCGCAAGAACAAGAAGGGCGGCGTCAAGGACAAGGACCGCCTCACGGGCGGCAACCCCCCGGGCGGCAACCCGCTCCTGCCGCCCACCGACATCTCGCTGACCAACAGCACCTTCGGCGGCTCGCAGGTCCTCGCCCCGAGCAACCCGCTGCTGACCGGCGTGCCGACCGGCATCCTCAACCCGCTGGGCCCGACCCTCTAGGCGCATGGCAGTTCCGCCCGCGATCCTCAACCCGCTGAGCCCCGGGCTCGGGGGAACCCCCAACCACACGGTCAGGGCGCCGAACACGCCGTCGGTGCTCACGGGCAACCCCGCCAACCGCTCCAAGGCGCAGTACGGCTCCGGCCTGACGGTCAAGGGCAAGCCGATGAACAAGGTCCAGCAGGACTGCGCGAACACCATCATCGGCATCGGCCAGGGCCTGAAGGCGCCCGGCGTCGCGATCGTGGCCTGCCTCTTCGACTCGATCTACGAGAGCTCCATGGGCACGGACCTGGGGCCGAACTCGGCGGGCTACGGGGGCATCCTCGGCGGCGCCACCAGCGTGTTCGGCCAGGTCACGTCGTCGGCCGTCCCGATGGCCACCTTCTGGTACAAGGGGGGCAACGGCTTCCAGGCCGGGGGCGGCATCAAGGCCGCGACGAAGTACACCAACGTCGCCGTGCTCGGGTCGCAGGTCACCGCCGCGATCCCGTTCGACAGCCAGGGCATCAGCACCCAGTACGAGAGCCAGGGCTGGCCCATCGCCAAGGGCGTCGCCGAGGCCCAGGCGATCGCCAAGGCCGGCTCCAACGGCCTGATCCAGGTCGCCGGCAAGGGCACGTCCGCCAACCTCCATGCCGGCCCCACGACGCCCTTCTACGTCGGCGACGTGTCGAACCCCAACGAGGACGTGTGGACGGCGATCAACAGGCTCGCCCAGGACCGGCAGTGGTACATCTTCTCCGACGGCGAGGTCCTGTACCTGGCCGACGGCGCCGACCTGATGTCGCAATCCCCGGTCGTGACGCTCGACCGGTGGCGCGACGCCGACCGGATCCTCCACCTCGACTTCTGCTGGGACAACACCGCCTTCCAGTACACCGCCACGCACAAGCGGAAGGGTCGCACCCAGCGCAAGTCGACCCTCGCCAAGGTGACGAGCCCGGTGGAGGCCAACCTCCAGCTGATCTGCGACATCGACCAGGTCCGCGGCGGTGACACGATCATGCTGTCCGGCTGCGGGCCGGGCGACGGCCTGTGGATGGTGGGCGACTGCATCCGATCCGTCTTCAAGATCTACTCGGACATCACGCTCGTGCCCGGCATCCAGGCCCTCACGGAGGCCGAGGCCGAGGGCGGCGCCACCGGCCAGACCAACCAGTTCCAGAAGGGCACGCCGGTCGCCGCCCCCGGCGGCGGCAACGTCCTCACCAAGGGCGCCCTCAAGGGCATGGCCAACCCGCTCCAGAAGATCCAGGGCCTCACGCCCAAGCGCGTCGACATGGGCGTCGACTACGCCGGTTCCGGCACCCTGGTGGCGATCGCGGACGGCAAGATCGGCTCCACCTCGAACTCCGGGTGGCCGGGCGGCGCGTTCATCGAGCTCGCCATCACGTCCGGCAAGTTCGCCGGGAAGCACTGGTACTACGCCGAGAACATCACCCCGCTGGTGAGCAGCGGCCAGCTCGTCAAGGCGGGCGACCCGATCGGCACCCTGCACGACGCGTCCCCGAACTCGGAGATGGGCTGGTCGACCGGCGACGGCGGGACCACGCTCGCGGCGTCCCTCAACCAGCAGTTCCCGGGGAGCGACCCCGGCGACTGGACGTCGGCGGCCGGCGCCAGCGCCAACAGGCTCCTGGTCGCGCTGGGTGCCCCGTCGGGCGTCCTGCAGGCCGGGGGCGTGCACGGGACGAACCCGCCCGGTTACCCGTAGGAGGCCAGGATGGCCAACGTACTGAACCTGCTCCCGAACGCGGTGGGCCAGGCCCAGCCGAACGTCATGCAGGCGATGGTGTCCCTGCGCCAGCAGGCGCCCCTGAGCTTCGCCGAGCCGATGTACCTGACGATCCCCCTCTGGAACCCGGACCTCAACTTCACCGTCTGGGACTGGCCGGCCTGCCACGGCTCGAACCTGCCCCAGCAGGGCGACGAGGCCCTCATCGTCAAGGACGACCAGGAGACCTTCCGGTGCGTCTGGTGGGGCAAGACCCTCGGCGGCACCGACCCCGAGCTCGGGCCCGCCGGCGGAGACCTGACCGGCGAGTACCCGAACCCGACGGTTCACACCGTCCTCGGCGGCCTGACGCCCGTGACCACGGTCAGGCCGACGTGGCACGCGCTGCCGTACGCCACCAGCTGGAGCGACTACAACGCCCCGACGTGGACCGCCGGCCAGTACTGCATCGACCAGTCCGGGTGGGTGCGCGTCCGCGGGCTGGTGGCCAAGTCCGCGGCCTACAGCCTCAACGACCCCATCGCGACGCTCCCCGCCGGCTTCAGGCCCGCCGGGAACGAGCTCTTCACGATGCAGGGGTACGACGGGAGCATGGGCCCGATGACCGTCAGGGTCGACGCCCTCGCCACCGGCGTCCTGAACGTCTCCGGCTCGGTGCCCCAGTACGTCCCCGCCGGGGGCATGTCCTACCTGTCGCTGTCCGGCATAACCTTCCAGCAGGCGAACTGAACGTGCCCGAGATAATCCTGGGGACCGCCCAGATCACGACCCACCCGGCGGGCTTCACCGGTAACGACTCCGGCACGGGCTGGGCCGGGTCGTTCAGCGCCGCGCAGCTGGTGGGGCTCTTCTCGCACACCATCACCGTCACGAACCCGGCGGGGGGCCGGGTCGTCGGGCGGTCGACGTTCACCTGCAACAACAGCGGCGGGTCGGGAACCGAGATGCAGGGGAGCGTGACCGTCGACGGCGGCACCCAGACGGTCTACGGGCTCTTCTACTTCAACACCAGCACCTCCAGGTGGTTCGAGTTCGACTTCAGCTGGAGCACGCCCGTCCTCACGCCGGTGGCGCACACGATCGGCATCGGGGTCTGGGTGGCCGCGGGCACGGTCAACTTCCAGTCCGCCAACCAGGCCGGGGACTCGTTCTGCTGGGAGATCGCGTGACCTCGGAGATCATCCTCGGCGGCACCCAGGTCTGCGAGCACGGCCTCGGCCTCGGCGGCGCCAACACCTGGGGCGGCTGGAGCGGGACGTACGGCGCCGGGGTGTTCGTCACGCTGGCGAACGTCTCGCTCACGGTGTCCGACGGAGCGGGCTCGTACGTCTCCGGGGCCGCGACCCTCACGTGCTACACGGGGGTCCCGGGCACGACCTTCCAGGGCGCCACCGAGGTGGACGGCGGCGGGCCCACGGTCTGGGGGCTGCAGTTCTTCAACAACGCGAGCGAGCACACGCCGTGGTCGTTCAACTGGTACGCGTTCCTCACCCCGGGCTCGCACAGCATACTGGTCGGGATCTACGTCAACGGCGGGACGGTCACGTTCGACGCGAACGACGGCGGGACGTTCATCTCGCTGGAGAGGCCCTGATGTCGAGCGAGATCATCCTCGGCGGGCTGCAGGCGTGCGAGCGGCCGCTCGGCTACGACGTCCAGAACACGTGGGGCGGCTGGTCCGGGACGTACACCGCCTTCTTCGTCAACCTGTTCAACCACACGATCACGATCAAGAACCCGAACGGCGCGTACGCGCTGGGGCAGACCTCGTTCACGTCCTACTGCAGCGGGATCTCCAACGTGCAGGGGATGGTCGAGACCAACAGCCAGATCGTCCACGGCGTGTCGTGGGGCAAGATGTACTACGCGTACGCGTCGTACCACGAGCGGTTCACGTACGTGTGGTACTCCGACTTCCTCACGCCCGGCACGCACAGCTTCCAGGCCGGGATCTTCGTCTCGTCCGGGAGCTCCATAACCTTCGACTCCAACGACGGCGGCACGTCGTCGCTCTGGGAGGTCCCGTGAACACCGAGAACGCAGCCTACTGGCTCAAGGACATCGACCCCGACCACTCCGGCAACCTCGCCGAAAGGCTGGGGAATCAGTACTGGGTGGTCGACCTCACCAAGAGGGACGTGCACGCGTCCTTCCGTGGCGACCCCCGCGAGCACGTGCTCGAGGACGACTGCGAGTGCCACTGCGGGGCCGTGGCCGAGCCCTTCCCGGGGGACCCCCGCAGGAACTGGTACGTCCACAGGAGCGACACCGAGGTGCCGATGCCGACTGTGGGCCCGTCCCTCCCACTCGAGGGCCAGCCTACCCCCACCCCACGAAGGAGCATACCTTGACGTACAACGGATACTCGGCGCTGTACAACGGCGGCCAGTACAGCCAGCTCAACTCGGGCGTCGCCCTGGCCAGCAGCACAACGCTCACCGACATCTCCCCCGGCGCCAACGCGGCCGGGCAGGCCGTGACCTTCCCGCTGGACACGTTCCAGCCCGGCCAGCAGTTCAGGGTGATCGCCGGCGGGATCTTCTCGACCACCGGCACGCCGACGCTGGTGATGGGGCTGTACCTCGGCGGGGTCGCCGGGGTCGTCCTGGGCGCCACCGTCGCCGCCGCCACGGCCCAGTCCAGCGTCACCAACTTCCCGTGGTACCTGAACGCGATGCTCCGCGTCGCGACGGTCGGCGCCACGGGGACCATCTTCTGCGCCGGGGCCGTCAACGGGCCGTGGACCACGGTCGTCAGCGGCACCCTGAGCAGCACTGGGAACAGCGTGAACACCGGGGCGTCGCAGACGCTCACCCTCGGCGCCCAGTGGGGCACCTCGTCCGCCTCGAACTCGATCCAGTGCACCCAGTTCGCGGTCGAGCAGCTGGCCTAGACAGGAGACCCAGAGATGAACAACACATTCGAGCAGCTACTGAACACGGGGCAGGTCAACGCGACCGGCCCCGGCACGGCGCTGTCCAACAGCACCGCCCTGACCGACATCACCCCCGGCGGCAGCTCCGGGGGCCAGGCCTTCACCATCAGCCCGGCGTCCCTGCAGCAGGGGATGGTCCTGCGCACCACCGTAAACGGCATCTACTCGACGTCCTCGTCGGGCCCCTCGCTCAGCGTCGGGCTCTACTACGGCGGCGTCGCGGGCACCCTCCTGGGCGGGGTGTCCTCCCTGTTCCTCCTCGGGACCGGCGCCGTGACGAACTTCCCCTGGGAGATGAAGACCCTGACGAGGGTCGAGTCCGTGGGCACATCCGGCAGCGTCCGCACGCTCGGGTCGTGCCTGTTCCTCAACAACTTCGGCAGCGGCAACCAGAACGCGTCGGTCACCATCCCCAACATCTCGACCTCGACCGGCGGGCTCGTGACCGTCGACACCTCGGTCTCCAAGATCATGACCGTGGGGGCCCAGTGGTCCGCCGCGAGCACGTCCAACTCGATCCAGGTCGTGATGTTCACCGTCGAGCTGCTCAACCAGGGCATCGCGTAGCAGCATGCCCCTCCCCCGCAGGGTACTCGGCACGCCGCAGCGGCCGCCCAGGCACCTAGCCGTCACCGCGGGCGGCACCGCGCTGCCACCGCCCAGCGCGGTGACGGTCGGGTCGTCGGTGGGGGTCGCGGGCTCGCCGGCGGCGCCCATCGATGTGACGCTGACGGGGTCCGTGAACACCGAGGGCCAGAACGGCACCTGGTGGTTCGTCTACGGCACCACCCCGCAGTTCGGCCAGACCACGGCGCTGACCAACCTGATCCTCAACCCCTCATTCGAGCACGACACCGTCGGCTCCGCGGCGGTCGCCTGGTCGTCCACGCACCCGTCCGGGGGCGGGTGGCTGGCCTCCGGGTCCACGATCACGGTGACCGCCGCGGACCGCTTCACGGGGACCAAGTCGTGCCAGGTCGTGTGCCCCACGTCCGCGGGCGCGATCGCCAGGGTGGCCGGCTTCCCGAAGAACGCGTCAGGGACGTCCGTCTCCGTCACCACCGCCACTGCGGGCGACCTCGTGGTCATCGGCGGCCGGTACTCGAACTCCGGGACCGCCGTCACCGGCGTGTCCGGCGGCGGCGTGACGACCTGGCAGAAGGTCACGGACAACGTCAACTCGGCCAGCTTCCTGTACGGCTACATGTGGTGGGGCGTCGTCACGACGCCAGGGACCTCGACCGTCTCGATCACCACAACGGACGGCGGGACCTCGTCGTCGGAGTTCACCGTCGACTCGTTCACGGCCTCGTCGTCCACCGGGTGGAGCGTCGACGTCAGCGGCAACGGCGGCCAGTCAAGCGGGACGCCGACCATGTCGTCGCTGACCCCGAGCTCCGGGGGCAACGAGCTCTACTGGGGCTGGACCTTCAGCAACGGGTCCGTCTCGTCGGGCGGGACCTCCGGGTTCACGTACTCGAGCAACCAGTTCGGCGACGGCCTCGTCATGGAGAACACGACCGTCTCCGGCACGACCCAGCCCGCCCTGACGGCGGCGTCGGGGGCCCTGTGGACCTCGGTCGCGGCGCTGTTCTACCCCACCGGGGGCGGGACCCTCCACTCGGGCGCCGCGGCGGCCGACATCCCGGTCACCGCCGGGCAGACGTACTACGCGTCGATCAGCGTCAAGCTGACGGCGGGGACCTCCGCGCTGCAGGTGCTGGTCGGCGAGAACCAGGGCCTCTTCGCGACGCACACGGTCGTGGCCAGCACCACCGCCTCCGCCTGGACCACGTACGCCGCGTCGTTCACGGCCGCCACCACCGGGACCGCGACCCTGTTCGTCAACCTCCTGAGCGCCGCGTCCACGACGTTCCTGATCGACGACGCCATGGTCTCGCCCGGCGCCGGCACGCCGGCGTACTTCGACGGCGACTCCGCGGGGTGCTACTGGACCGGGACCCCCGGCGACAGCACGTCCACCAACGTCGGGACCGCGCCGGCGCAGAGCTTCACGCCCCCCGCCGCGGGGAGCCTGACCAACTACGTGCCGGACCCGTCGATGCGGTACGACCCGACCGGGGCGTCGGCGCAGCTGTCGGCGAGCAGCTGGTCCCAGCCCGTAGAGGCGGACTACTTCATCGAGGGCGCGTCCGAGATCAGCGCGGTGAACACGGAGGCGTTCATCGGCTCGCAGTCCCTCCAGGTGTCGACCAACCCGAACGCAGCGGGCCCTCAGGGCGCGGAGATCTACCTGAGCACGCTGCCCGCCGGCACGTACACCCTCTCCGCCTGGGTCCTCGGGAGCAGCCCCGGGCGGCCGCTGTACCTCTTCGCGGGTCCCGGCACCGCGGCGGCCTCCGCCAACGTGGCGCTCGAGTTCACCCAGACTACCGAGTGGCAGCAGGTCAACGTCACCTTCGAGTCCGACGGGACGAACCCGACCACGGTGGGCGTCAGCTGCGGCGTCTTCCACCCGACGGAGGTCTTCAGCTACCCGACCACGTGGTGGATGGACGCCGTGATGGTCACCGCGGGGGCCGGGATCCAGCCGTACTTCGACGGCGACACGCCCGGGTACAAGTGGTCCGCGCAGCCCGGGCTCAGCACGTCCGTCCCAGTCGTGCCGACGCCGCAGTTCCTGTCGCAGACCGTGACCGCCGTCGTGACGAACCTGGTCGTGGGCCAGACCTACTACTACGCCGTGGCCGTGTCCACGCCCGGCGGGACGGTGATCGCCGCCCCGCTGACGTTCGTCTACGCCGCGCCGTCGACCCCGTCGTCGGTGTCGACCGTCGCGACGCAGAACCTCGTGTCCGGCGTGTCGGTGCCCCACTTCTCCTGGCCCTTCAGGATACGGCACGGGTCGCCGCACGGCGGCACCAACGGGCAGATCACGTCCAACGACGGCGCGTACGTCGTCCAGCAGGACACCGACGGAGACGTACTGTCCTGCGTCAACGCGATCGCCGCGTGCACGATCGGGGAGTTCCCCGAGGCCCCGTCGTTCGGCATCCCGGACTTCGCGTTCCAGGAGGCCCCGCTCGACATGCAGGCGCTCACCTCGTCCGTACTGCGCTGGGAGCCGCGCGCCAACCAGGAGGCGATCTCCACGCTCGTGCCGGACGGCACGTACGGGAACTGGAACGTCTACCTGGGCGTCAACGCCGCCAGCCCACCCATCAACCAGTAGCACGGAGGCCCCTTGAGCACCTTCTTCCAGCTGACCGACCTCGGCCTGACGGTCAGTCCTCAGGCCCTCCTCCAGCAGTGGCTGACCTACATGCAGTCGATCTTCCCGGGCTACACCCCGTCGGCCGGGAACCTCGAGTACATCCAGGCCGTGATCTTCGCGGCGTGGGCGTCCGACGTCGCGTACCAGGCCTCCCAGGGCGCCAACGACCTGTTCAGGCAGTACGGCATGAACCTCGTCGGGGTGCAGCCCCTACAGGGCACGTCGTCCCAGGCGCAGGTCACGCTGGCCACCACCGACGCGGCCGGCTACACCCTGCCGGCGGGCACGCAGTTCCTCCTCGACAACACCTTCGGCTTCGTGACGTCGCTCGACCAGGCGGTGCCATCCGGGCAGACGTCCGTGACGTTCCCGATCTTCTCGATCACGCCGGGCTCCGAGCCCAACGGCGCCGGCGCCCAGAGCGTGGTCGTCAACCAGCAGATCGACTGGGTGAGCTCCGTGTCGCTCGTGGCCCCGGCCGCCGGCGGCATCGACGCCGAGACCGCCGACCAGTACCAGGTCCGGCTCGCGGCCCAGCTCCAGCTGATGGCCCCGAGGCCGATCACCGCGAGCGACTACGCCGCGTTCGTGCTGGACTTCCAGCCCGCGGTCGAGACCGACCAGCAGGAGGTCGGCCGCGCGACCGCCGTCGACGGGTACGACCCGCAGTTCCCGGTCGGCCCGGGCTGGTCGTCGATGGCCGGCGGCACCGGGACCTACGGGAACGAGCGGGAGGTCACGGTCGCCGTGACGGACGTCAACGGCGTCGCGCTCAACAGCGACACCCTCTCCGCGATCCAGTCCTGGATCGCCGGCTTCCGCGAGGTCAACTTCATCGTCAACGTGGTGTCCCCGACCTACACGCCCGTCTACGTGACGTGCTCCGTGTTCCGGGACACCGCCTTCACCGTCCAGGCGGTCCAGCAGAACATCCAGACGGCGCTCCTGAACCTCCTGAGCCCGGCGACCTGGCCCGGGAACAACCCGTACCCGTCGCCGTCGTCGACGGGAGTCGGGACGTTGTGGAGCAACACGCCCACCATCAACATCGGCAAGATCCTGGCGACCATCACCCAGTCGGCCGGCGTCCTGTTCGTGGAGACCGGCACGCTGGCCATCGGGTTCTCGCCGGGGCCGACGGGGACGGCCGACCTGGTGATGCCGGGGCCGTTCCCCCTGCCGATCACGACCGCCGCCCAGCTCCCCCTGACCGCCTTCACGGTGCTGAACTAGCATGTCCCAGGAATCGACGTTCACGGAGTCCGTCCTCGCCGACTACGAGCCCTGGGTCAACGGCGACGCCACAGACTACCTGACAGCGCTCAGCCAGATGTTCGAGCTCACGTACTCGATCGTGATGGACCAGGGCGACCCGGACGACCCGGACTACTCCGCGGGGTGGTCGACGCTGCTCGACCCGGACGCCTGCCCGACCGCGTTCCTGCCGTTCCTGGCGCAGTTCATCGGCGCCACCGTGGCGCCCGGGACGGACGACGCGACGGCCAGGGCCGAGATCCTGAACGCGAACAACCTGACCCGCGGGACGCCGGCCGCGATGATGTACGGGGCGGCCAAGCACCTCACGGGGTCCCAGGCCGTGACCCTGATCGAGAGGACGGCCAACAACGGCACCCCCGACGCGTACCACGTCATCCTGGCCGTGCAGCAGTCCCAGCTCCTCACCAACCTGCAGGACCTGATCAACGAGGTCGAGGCCGCCAAGCCGGCGGGCATCCAGGTCACGTACGAGGCGCTCCAGGGCTGGGCCTGGAACACCGCCATCCACACATGGAACGCCGAGACCCAGACCTGGAACGGCGTCTTCCAGTCCCAGCCGTAAGGAGGCTGCTGCTTTGCCTGGAACGACATCCAGACTCGGAATCGTATACCCGGTCGGCACCGACAACGTGTCGTCCTACCCGGCCACCGCGCAGGCGGCGGCGGCGACGCTCGACAACGCGGTGACCTTCTCGTCGGGGCTCTTCACGAACCGGCCGGCGGCCAGCCTCGCGGGCCGAGTCTACTACGCGACCGACACCACCCTCTGGTTCCTGGACACGGGCACCACCTGGGTCTGGGTGCCCACCGGCCAGCCGTCGGGCGGGGGCGGCTCGGGCACCGGCAGCCCGCCCGTCGGGGCCGTGCAGCCGTACGTCGGGTCGTCCGACCCGGTCGACCCGGACGGCACCATCAGGTGGCTCGTCCTGGACGGCCGCGCCGTGAGCCGGAGCACCTACTCGGGGCTCTTCGGGCTCTGCGGCACCACGTACGGCTCGGGCGACGGCTCTACCACGTTCAACATCCCCAACCCGAAGAGCCGGGCGATCGTCGGCGCCGGCCAGGGCTCCGGGCTCAGCAACCGCGCCCTCGGGTCGACGGGCGGCGCGGAGACGGTCGCCGCTGACCTCCAGTCGCACTCCCACACCATCACCGACCCCACGCACTTCCACACCTTCGGCGGGAACTCCGTCCCGGTGGACAACCTCGGCCGCACCTGGGTCGGGTTCGGGGTCAACCCGTTCTCGGGCTCCTCGATCATCCCCTCGATCGGCGCCTTCTCCGGCGCCGAGATCGTCTCCCTCGGCAACACCGCGAGCGGGTCGACCGGCATCACCGGCACGAACAGCGCGGGGTCGGGCGGCGGCCACAACAACATGCAGCCCTACCTGGCGCTCAACCACATCGTCCGGGCGCTCTAGAAACACGGCGCAGTTCCCCGCAGGACGAGAGAGGCCCCCGGCTCACGCCGGGGGCCTCTTCTGCGTTACGCGCCCTTCTGGTTGCCGCAGACCGAGCAGGTCCACTTGGACTTGGTCCGGTTGTGGACCCGGTTGCCGGGCCCGTACCGCGCGTCCTGGTACTCCGCCGCCGGGCCGGCCCGGCACGCGCCGACGCCGCAGCGCATCACGGCTGAGCCGCTCGCCTTCGCGGACGTGTCGTCCGCCGCCTTCTTGTTCTTGGCCATGTCCCTACCCTACCTAGGCGAAGTGGTGGATCACGTAGTACCCCTCGTAGGCGAACCCGAGCAGGGCGACCACGGCGACCGTGACCCCCAGCTTGGTGAGCGCGCCGTGGGTCTTCGCCACGGCCGCCGCGGTGCCCGCCAGGGCCGTCTGCCTGACGAGCGCCCGGAAGTACACGGGCTGCCAGACCCGGTCCCGCTTGCCGCGGGCCACCCGGCGGGTAGCGAAGAACCGCAGGATCGTCGCGAAGACGGGGCGCGCGGCGGTGTGCCCGAACAGCAGGCCGCCGAAGACGCCGACGATCTTCGCGTCGGTGTCGTCCGCGTACAGCTTGGCGACGAACGACGGGTGCGCGGACAGGGTCGGGTTGAGCGTGTGGGCGTGGAGCACCAGCCGCAGGCCCTCGATCACGCCGTACCCGAGCAGGAACCCCGGCACCGCGGCGAGGATGATGACGAGCGGCGCGAGGAGGATCGTCCAGCCGGACGACATCTTGATCAGGAACCGGTTGACCGCGTTGTCCTTGATCTTGTAGTAGTTGGTCACCAGCATGAGCGCCAGTAGGGTGCCCAGGAAGCCCTCGCCGCAGTCCCGGATCAGGTGCCGGATGGTGGGCCAGTTCTTCCAGGAGAACAGGCCGTCCCACCAGGGCTTGAGGAACACGTGCACCGGGCCGACGTCGTACCTCGTCTGTAGCAGTAGGTAGTAGAGGCCCGCCACCGCGAACAGGCCGACGTGCGCCACGGCCACCTGGTAGGCGCGGGTCTGCGCGGTGTAGAACGCCCACTTGGCCGGGTTCTTGCGGAACGAGACCCAGGGCGGGCCGGGGCTCTGCCCCCCGACCTTCACCTTGACCGAGGCCGCGGTGCCGGTGAGCGTCGCGGCCGGCCTGAGCCGGCGGTGAAGCGAAACGCTCATGCGTACCGCCCGATGCACGTCAGGGAGACGCGCTCGACGCGGGCCTTGGTCGGGAGGTGCCCGATGAGACCGTTGACGATGCACTTCGCGCCGGCGGTCCGGTTCTTGACCGGAAACACGCAGTCCTCGAACTTCACGCGGCCCGACTTCGTGCGGAGGGACGTCGGGTCGGACGGCTCGCAGGCCTTGAAGATCTTCGCGGCCTTGGCCTCGTCTGCCTTGGCCTGCGGGTTGTTCGCGAGTCGGCTCGACCCGCCCTTACCGCAGGCGGTCAGGGCCAGGCACAGGCACAGCACGGCGGGGACGAGATACTTCATCGATCCTCCTTGTGGTATGTAGGCCCGGGGCGACCGCCCCGGGCCCTCTCTCTGCTTATTGTAGCGTCTGCGGCGCGTCGTCGCGGCCCGTGGGGCCGTCGGACGCGTGCGACGCCCTGCGGGCCGCGTCGTCGCGGTCGGGCGTCTCGTGTATGTTGCGGATGTCGCACAGCGTCCCGAACCACGAGGCTCGGTCCGCGTACGCGACCTCCCAGGAGATCATCTCCGGCGAGCTCATGTCGAACATGTCAGAGCGCCGCCCGACGACGGACGTCGTCGAACCTCTGGTACCGCTCGAGGTCCCCGTTCAGGAAGACGTCCTCGAGCACGTCGGACTCGGTGCTCCGGCGGTCGTCGCCGTGCCGGCCGATCCTGATGTCCGCAGTCATGGCGACCCTCGTCCCGAGCGGCAGCGTGTCGTAGTGCGGGTCGCCGTGCTCGTCCGTGAACCGGCTTAGCTGGAATCGGCCGGCCTTCGAGACCTTGCTCGCGTCGAGCGGCATCTTCTGGACGTCCCGCCAGCCGTCCGCGTCCTCCATGGCGGAGCACTTGAACGCGAACCGCTGCGTGTCCCGGTTGACTTTCTGCAGCAGGCCGCCGCCCATGCCGAACACCATGTTGTTGGCCGCCCAGCCGGCGCCCGCCAGCGTCGAGAGGATCGCCCTGACGCCCTCGCGGTCGATCCCGTCGCCCCACAGGACCCGCACGTGCGGATCCAGGACCCTGTACCCCTGCGGGGTCGTCTCGTACCCGAAACTGCCGCCCAGGCTCTGGACGATCCACAGGACGAGCGTCTCCGGCGTCCAGTGGTGCTTGGTCAGCGAGTCGGGCCGCACCACGAAGGTGCCGTCTCGCTGCATGATCGGGGCCTTGAACGTCTCGCCCACGTACTTCTCGACGAACCGGTAGATGTCGTAGCTGTCCGCGACCACCGACAGGATCCCGCTCGGGTACGCGTCCAGGAGCTGCCGGACCACGTCCGCCTCGCCGTCCCGGCCGCGCGCGGTCATGACCGAGTGCTCGGTCGCCGGCACGGAGTACGCCAGCCCGTCGAACGACGCCCCGTAGTGCTCCTGGGCGAACAGCATCGCCGGCAGCGTGTCCGAACCCAGGAAGTTGACCAGGTGCGCGGCCCCGCCGATCGCCGCGGCGTCGTGCGTCGCCGCCCCGCGGTACCCGAAGTCCTGAAGCATCAGGTCCGCGCCGTCGGTCGAGCCCGTCGTCGCCTCGAGCCAGTGGGCGATGTCCTTCTTGACCTGGCGGCTCAGCGTGGCCACGGTCGACGGGTACCAGACGTGCGTCAGCAGGCTCTCCACGGCGTTCGTCAGCCACGGTAGCTCCGGGTCCGTGTTCTCGACCGTCATCAGCACGTTGCCCGTGGGCACGGGCGTGCCCTCGGGCACCGCCCGGATCCTGAGGGGCAGGTACCCGTCGTGGTCGCCGATGACCCGCCGCCAGCCGGCCTCGTTCACCAGGTCCGCCCCGAAGTGCGCCCTGCCCAGGTTGACGGCCTCGACCAGCATCCACGGCTCGACTGGGTCGAGCAGGTACTGGTTCAGGACGGCCTGGAGCCCGAAGAACACCGTCTCCGGGAACTCCGCCCCCTCCCGGCTCTCGAGGTACGAGTAGACCGTCCGCGTTCCGGGCGGGTACTGCCGCCAGTGCGTCAGCTTGTAGCTGTCCGTGGCGAGGATGATGTTGTCCATGTCCCTAGTCCTTATCCGTATCTTGGACCTTCGCCTTGCGGGCTCGGTCGGTGTGGTACCTGACCTCGGTCATGAGGCGCCGGTGCGTCTCCACGACGTCCGCCTCGTCGACGGGGAACCACCTGGCCTCCACGATGTCGTCCCCCGGCCGCACCACGCCGTGCATGTACCGCGCGAGGAACAGGAGCGTCTTGATCTTGTCCGTCTCCCCGCGGTACCGCCAGTCGTCGACCTTGAAGCTCCCGATGTACTCCGGGTCCGTGATCTCGACGCCGACCTCCTCGGCCACCTCGCGCCTGGCGTCCTGCTCGTACGAGACGGAGTCCGGCTCCGCGAACCCACCGATCAGGCGGAACTTCTTCTCGTAGGGCTTGCGCCCGAGCAGGATCTTGGTCTGGCTCTCGTTGAGGATCGCCACGTCCACCGTCGGGTAGCAGGTCGGGTACCTGCAGAAGGCGCCCCACACGACGCCGGCCCGGAAGTCGGCCGTCGCCTTGACGGAGCTCCTCCTGACCTGGTCGCGGATCACCGAGCCGGACACCCAGGTGTCCTGCTCCAGCTCCGTGGTCGGGTAGCGGCCGGAGTACCGACTCACGAACGAGTCCCGGCCGCCGTACAGCAGCACGGACTGCGCCGGCGTGACCACGTCCGAGATCATCGCGTCCAGGCGCTTGGACCACAGGGCGTCGTCGTTCACGTCCTTGACGTACAGGACGCTCACCTGCGGGAACGCCGCGAGGATCATCTGCTTCCTGGCCTCGAAGTCCAGCGGGTTCTGCTTCGTGGACCAGAGCGGCGAGACCCCAAGGAAGATCAGCACCTTCCCGTGCGAGTCGCACACCCTCTGGATCAGGTTCCTGTGCGCGTCGTGCAGCTCGGGGACCTGGAACCTACCTACCACAACTCCTACGTCGCGGTGATCTGGCATTCGCGTCTCCTATCGTTATCTTGATGCGAATCATGCTTCAATTGTACGCCCCGGGCCGGACTCGAACCGGCGACCTCACGCTTAGGAGGCGTGCGCTCTGTCCTGCTGAGCTACCGGGGCCGCGTCTCAGTCCTCGGGCTCCGCGAACGCCTCCGCGTCGACCTGGTTGTTGAGCTCGTCCTGGGCGACCTCGCGCAGGAAGTCGTCCCGCTCCTTCTCGCTCATCTCCTCCCACTCCTCGTCGTCCACCTGGCAGACGACCGCGTCGTACCTGGCGTTCGCCGCGAAGAAAGTGCCGATCCTCACCCTGATGTTCACGCCTCACGCTCCCCGAGACCGAAGTCCGCCCTGACCTGCTCCGCGATCTCCGGGAACCGGTAACCTCGGTCGTTCATCTTCGCGTACGTGAAGAACGCGCGGGTGTGGCTCTCCGACATGTCCAGCCACTCGTAGACCCGCTCCGGGACGAACCCGAACTCCCCGTCGTACCCGACGGCCGTGCGGACGGGCAGCCCCTCGGGCGAGCCCGGCAGGCTCCGCTCGTCCCGGGTGGTCACCACCATGTTGACGCCGTCCGCGATCGCGACTTCCGCGAGACGGCCTAGGCAACAGTACCTGTGCGTACAACGGTCGGCCTCGATCCCGTGCAGCTGGCCCCCCGTCTGCAGGTGCCCGCCCCGCTCGAGGTCCTCGACCCAGAGCGTGAGCTTCTCCTTGGTGCGTTTCGAGACCCCCATCACGGCTCCGAGATGTGCACCGACGGGGCGACGCGCTCCGACGGCGCCGATGGGTGCTCAGACTCGCTCGGCGCCGAGAAGTGCTCGACCGCGCTCTCCGGCGCGCCGGCGCTCCGCTCCTCCGAGCCGGTCGGTGTCGCCCCCGTCTTGGCCGTCGGGCGCGTCGTGTGCTGCGCCCTGAGCAGCGACGCGTAGTACCAGTACGGCACCCACGTGTCGTCCGCCGTCTGCCGGCACTTCTGGGAGTGCGGCCGGCACGTCGGGTAGTCGTTGGACTGGCCGCACGCCGTCACGGCCCCGCCGACGGCGAGCGCCGCGGCGCCGACTGCGATGATCCTCCTCGCGCCGGTCATAGGAACAGCACCAACCCTCCGACCAGCCCGGTGAGGAGCCCGATCATCGCACCGATCATGCCGGAGACCAGGGCTCCGAACCCGAAGAGGTCCCCTCCGCCGGTGCGCTCCCCGTGCCACGTTCCGGCGTACAGGCCGACGACGCCGCCGGCCAGGGTCGTGCCGATGATTCCCAGTGCTCTACCCATTCTCAGTCTCTCCGATCCAGTAGGTCTTGCCCTCCTCGACGCCGCCCTCAACACCGGCCGCCGCCGCCCAGGTGTCGATCGACACTTTCCAGAGCGAGTTGTCCTCGGTGACGTCCCAGTACTCGGAGACCTCGTAGTCCCCGTACCCGCTCTTGCGCCTCGCCCAGCGCTCGTCGTCCTCGCCCGGCTCGACGACCGGGTGCGCCGTCCAGTAGTGGCTGCCCTCGTCGTCGTAGGACCAGGCCGCCTGGAACCCGAACCGCTCGATCGTCGGGTGCTCGTCGCGCAGGGCGTCGAGCCGGTCGCGAAGATCCATGACCGAGCCCCTGTTGAAAGACCGCTCCATGTCGCGGAGCGTCTCCTCGACCTCGCGCTTGATCGTGATGCAGTCCTGTATCGAGCGCGGGCCGCCCATCTCGTCGAAGTAGCTCACAGTCCCAGCGCCGTCCTCTCGTACTTGTCCAGCCCGAGGGCCTCGATCGTGTCCCGGTCGTTCGAGACCCGCGCGCCGCCCCAGACGAACGTGTAGTCGTGTCCCCACCAGAGGACGAAGAACCGGTCGTCGCACAGCCGGCCCAGGACCAGCGTGTCGTCGTTGATGTGGCCGATCGCCTCGACCTCGGCCACGTCGTCGATCCCGAACGGCTCGAGGGACACCGCCTCGCCCGGCGCCGCCTTCTCCACCCCTGAGCCGCCCTCGTCGTCGAACGCGTAGTGGAGGCCGATCTCGATCTCCTCGAGCACGTCTGACACGTTCAGCACGACCGCACCGCCTTGTACTCCGGCTCGACCGTGTAGAAGTGGACCTCGTCGCAGACCGAGTCCACGACCGCGATCCCGGTGTACTTCTCCGGGTCCCCCAGCATGTCGAGCCGGGCTTGGGCCGCAGCGTCCGGGTCTCCGGCGGTGACGGGAACCGGGACTCGGCAGCCTCGGCTCCCCTCCCAGCTCGTGTACACCTCGTACTCGTAATCCACGCGTCCTCCTGTTCATGATCTGAAATACAGCTTTCAGCAAGCGCTTTCGGCGCCTACTCGCGCACCTTCCCGGAACAGGTCCGGATCGCCCGGGCCAGGTTCGCGAACGTGAGCCCGCGCTCGTCGTTCTCGTGCATCAGCAGCAGGTCGTCGTCCCCGATCACGTCCTCCACCTCGATGAGCTCCGAGCCGGGCGGCGGGTCGGTCACGATGTCGAAGAACTCGAGGGCCTCGTCCGGCGCCTCGATCGTGTCCCCGCGGCCGTCGATCTCGAACGCGTAGATCTGCTCGCACCGCGCGCCGCCCGGCACCGGGACCCACCGTCCCCGGCCGGTCAGCCGGGAGTACAGGTCGCAGATCACGCCGTGCACGCACATCTTGTCGCCGCGGCGGAGCATGCCGGAGCACTGCTCCGTCGGGTCGAGCCGCTCGAGCTCCTCGACGAGGAGCTCCTGGTTGGGGGTCAGGACGCGGGTCACCGGCGCGTCCCCTTCGTCGTCTCCCTGGCGATCCAGCCGATGCCGCCCAGGATCGCCAGCGTAACCACCACCATCACCGCCGAGACCGCGATGAGGATCCAGCCGACCGCGGCCGCGGCCGCGAACCACGAGTGGCCCGCGATCACGAGTATGAGCCCCGCGATGAGGAACGGTACGAACACGTCTTCTCCTGTCTGACCGCTCAGCGGTCGCCGTAGTAGATCGGGTACTGGGAGTCGCGCACCACGTTGACGGCCCAGCCGTCGAGGCAGACGACGTCCGTCTCCGAGGTGAGCCCGGTCCCGCCGCCCGTCGGGCCGAACAGCTGTCGCACGCCGCCGTGACTATAGCACGCGTGGTTGGCGCGGCCCGCGAGCCCCCACCACTCACGAGGAGCCGGCCGCTGCGCCGACGCGGCCCGGCCGGCGCCCAGGGCGATCGCCCCGAAGATGACGACGGCGCCGACCGCGAGTATCGCGAGTGCGGCCCTCACGTCTTGTGCTCCGCTATGGCCGCCCGGAGCTCCGAGTCCCGGCGACGCACCGCCCTGCTGACCTCGTCCTGCTCGCCGATGGAGCACCCGTGCCCCATCGCGAAGGCGTAGTGCCACCGCGCGCTCCCGTGCATCAGCTCGCGCAGCTCGGCCTCCGCCCGCTCCAGGGGCGTCATCGGATGACCGCCCCCTCGGTGGCCTCACGCACCGCCGCGAGGATGCGCTCCGTGACCGGGTGCATCTTGCCCGCGGGCAGGCGCTTGGCGTAGTGGACCTCGTCCGGCTCCGCCTTGGCCCGCATCGGGCACCCCGCCGGGCCGCCGATCATGCACTCGCTGCCGCCGGTGTAGAGCTTCGTCAGCAGGGTCAGCAGGTTCTTCTCGCTCAGGACGAGCGTGTCGCCGTCTAGCCTCATTCGGATCGATCTCCCATCTGGAACGGTAGTGCCGCCAGCTGCACCTCGAACATCTCGACCTTGACGCCGCCCGGGTGCTTCGCCGAGGCCTGGGCCGGGTCGATGTCCACCACGACGTAGATGCCGGCGCCGATCTTCCTGTCCTTGACCATCGCGTGGACGTAGCCCCAGCTCGACAGCTTGAGCCAGTTCGTGTGCGTGACGATCCTGGTCTCGCCCTCGCCGACGTGCTCGTAGATGTACCGCGTCTGCGCGTTCATGTCAGACCCTCCCTTTCCTTGAAGTGCTCGACCAGCGTGGCCAGCTTCATCATGTCGTCGAACAGGCCGGTCTCGCGGGCGTGCACGACGAGCCGTCGCAGGACCTCCGCGTCGGAGGCCCGCTCCATCTGGCGCTCGACCTCCTCGAGGTCCACCACCTCGCGGGCCCTCACGCCCGGCCCTCCAGCGCCCGCTTGGCGCGCCAGTACCGACCGCCCGGCTCGCGCATGCCCGTCATCTCCGGCGGGCAGGGCCGGCTCATGTTGTCGTCCAGGTCGCAGCCCTTCACGACCCGCACGACGTTGCCCGCGTCGCCCGGCTCGTCCCGCAGCCGCCGGATGTAGTCCATGTACGTGCCCTTGCCGTCTCGGGTCAGGAGCAGCATGCACCGGAACACCAGCGCGTCGACCTCGTCGTACACCTGGCGGAACGACATGTGCCCGTCCTCGACCGCGTCGTGCAGCCACGCGACGACGGCGGCGTGCCGCCTGAGCTCGCCCGCGAACCGCATCCGCTCGTCGACCGCGTGCGCGACCCTCGCGATGTGCTCGATCGCGGGGTAGCCCAGCTTGTCGCGCTCGTCCTCGTACATCTCTCTGACCGCGCGCTCCGCGCTCTCGGGGCTCATCATGTGTAACCGTCCTCCGCCAGCGCCTTGGACACCGACACCGACGCCGCGGCGCCGTCGAACAGTTCCGGGAACTTCCTGCGCAGCCGCCTGAAGAACAGCGCGTAGGCGATCACCCGCAGGGTCGGCGCCGACGCCGCCGCGGTGCTGGCCGCGACGCCGGCCGCGCCCGCGAGGCCGGCGGCCCTGCATATCTTGGCCATCACGCCGTCGCCTCCACGCTCTCGTGCCGGCTCCCGGCCTGGAACGCGCAGCCGCAGCCGCCCCGCACCAGGACGGAGTCGAACCAGTGGATCTCCCGCATCGAGCCGCCGCAGCCGTCGCACTGCCCGAGCGTGACGCCCCGGTCGGCGAAGCCCGACCCCGTGGGCTCGTACCCGCCGCAGGGCGGGCAGAGCTTGACCTTGACCACGGTCACGAGCTCACCCCCAGCGTGCGGTGCCGGGCCGCCTCGAGGCAGGCGCCCGCCTGCCCGATCAGCTCGATCGCCTTGGAGAACTCCTCGGCGGCGGCCTCGCACAGCGGCACCCCGTCGCGCGTCGCCTCGACGCGGTCCTTGAGCCCTACCAGCGAGTCCTGCAGGCGGCCGATGTAGCCGCGGGCGATGACCTCCTGGAGCTCGCTCACGGCCGCTGGTCCCGCAGGTCGTCGGACGAGATCGAGCCCTCGAGGCCCCAGCCGTCGACCTCGCCGACGACGGGCTTGCCGATCAGCGACCGCCAGGCCCTGACGCCATCCTCGCCCCCGAACTCCTCGCCCACCAGCTCGTGCAGCCGGTCCGCGACCGGGTACTGGTAGACCTTGTCGCCGTAGCCGGAGACGGGGACGGTGCCCAGGTCCTCCGGCTCGTACCCGTCCGCCATGATCGGCCTCACGGTCGTGTACCAGTAGTAGCTCGACTGGTCATCGTACTCGTGGTGCGAGCTGAACGCGAACCCCGCGATGGTCGGGTACCGCTCGGCGTACCCCGCCAGGATCGCCCTCAGCAGCGACACCTCCACCTGGCGCCGCACGCCGGCCGCCCGCCCCTCGACGTCGCGGGCGGCCTCGAGCGCCTTACGCGCCTGCTCCTCGGTCAGCATGACGGTCACGCCGCCACCTCCTCTTCCTCCAGCTCGATTGAAAGTTTCCTGGCCCTGGTCATCCACGGCTCCGGCCTCATCGCCCGCAGCCAGTCGGCGGCCGTCGGGATCCGCCCGAGGTCCTCCGTCACGTGCTGCTCGGCCACCCACCGGATCGGGACCACCTTGATCCGGTCCACGCCGCCCTTGCGCCTCATCGGGATGTGGATCGGCGGGAACAGCTCCACCGCCTGCGCGATGCCCTCCGAGTGGTGACGGACCGAGCGGTGCCGGAAGTCCGGCAGCCAGCCCTTGGTCTCGTCGAACCACTCGTGCACGTGCAGGTAGTCCTCCGGCTTCCCGCCCCACTTCCGGGCGGACGAGACCGCGTGGTGGTACGGGTTCGCCACGTCAGATCTCCTCGACGAAGTGCTGCCAGACGGTCTCGTTCTTGTCGACGCGCACCGTCCGGGCCTGGACGTCCCACGTCACGGTGCCGTTCACCGAGAAGTCGCCGTTGAACCCGCCGATCGCCTCGGTCAGGACCTCGCTCATCGAGCCGGCCAGCATCTCGTCCTCTGGCTCCTGGTGACCGCGGTAGGAGTGCTCGGCGATCGACCCGACCTCCGCGCCGTCCCCGTCGTAGAGACCGTAGTCCTCGACGTACCCCTCGTCGTTGCCGCCGGAGAACTCCGCCGAGGCGGTCGCGACGCCGCGCCTGGCGAGCTGCAGGAAGATCTCGTCGCGGGTCAGGTACGTCGGTCGTTGCCAGGGCATGCGGTTCCTCTCGTCGGTCTTGTCGTTACTGCTAGCAGGGGAGCCGGGAATCGAACCCGAGTCGCGAGTTTTGGAGACCCGCATCGTACCACTAGACCACTCCCCTGATGTCCCTGGAGGAGGACGCTTAGTGCTTCAGGTTCTGGAAGAGGCTGGACGGCTCACCGGTGAGCTTCGGGCCGTTGGTCGCCGAGTCCCAGACGGCGGGGCCCATGACCACCCGGACGTTGCCCTCCCAATACTGCGGGACGACCTTGCCGTCGTTGGTGTCCACGCACATGACCCAGGTGCCGCTGGAGTCGCCGGTGTAGACGCCGATCGGGTCCTCCTGCCCGATGCCGACGTTGCCGCCGCCGTTCCAGATCGGCGCGACGTTGTCCTTCTGCACCTGCACCGGGTTGGTGAGCTGGTCGGTGGTCGGGACCGGGGCGCCGAGCGACGGGCACGACCCCTCGGGGTGGTCGGAGAAGTTCATGAAGAACGTCGTGGACTGCTCCCCGTTGGCCTCGGCGGTCTGGATGTCGATCAGCTCCTGCCTGATCACGGAGCGGTTGAAGCCGGGGACCGGCTGGTTGACGTCGAGGTTGTAGGAGTCGATGCCCTGCTGCTTCTGCTCGATGACCTGGGCCCTGTTGGTGGCGTTGCCGTGGCCGCAGGCAGCGACCGAGAAGACGACCGCCAGCGACGCGACGGCGAGGGCGGTGCGGTTGCGCTTCATGTGGTTCCTTTCGTGCCGGCCTAGCGGCCGGGCGCGTACTGGGAGGTCGGGCTCACCGCGCCCGCGGAACAGTTCGTCGAGACGAACGCCTGCTGGTCGGCCGACAGCGGGTCGCCCGTGACCTGCGCGGCCTCGGCGCAGACCTGCCCGACGTGGGCGTAGCGCTGGGCCTTGAGGTCGGCCTGCTCCTGGCCCGACGTGGCGTCGACCTGCGACGTGTCGGTGGCCACCTGCGAGATTCCGGCCGTGATCGCGTCGCGCAGGGTCTGCTGGTTCCCGTAGGAACTGCGGTAGAGGTGGGCCTCCCGGTTGGTGTTCTGGGTGGTGAACCACCATCCGACGGCCCAGCCGCCGAGGACGATCGCGGCGACCACTACGACGGTCGCGAGGACCGCTCCAGCGGCCTTCAGTGCGTTGCTCATGCTCTCCTTCGGGTTGTGGGGGTCGCGCTGACTCATGGGATTATAATAGTCCGTGTGGTCCGCGTTCGCAACTGCCGTTAGTGTAACGCTAACGTTTTGGGCCAGGGACGGCCCGTCCAGGCTCGCCAGTCCCCGCCCGGCACGGGCAGCAGGCCGTCCGTCTCGTAGTTCCACTCGTAGACCCAGGCCCACTCGTCGGCGGGCCACGCGAGCCTCACCCAGCGGCGCATGTACATCGACGTCGCCGGGTCCCCCGTGTAGCCCTCGACGTTGTCCAGCGCGGCCACCACCAGCGCGCGGTCCAGGTCGTCCGCGGGCGGCGACCAGAGGCGCGCGTGCGCGACGTCCCCGGCGGCGCCGCGCAGGGTCACGCCCGGGAAGTGCCTCACGTCCCACATCCTGCCCCGGACCAGGCACCTCCCGCCGTAGGCGCCGACCTCGGCCAGCTGACGGTCGTCCACGAGGATCCCGTAGAACGCCATCCGCTGGCCGGCCTCGACGGGCTCCCTCACAGCCCGCGCTCCTCCATCGCCTTGAGCGCTCGCCCGAGCGAGATGTCGCGCCCGATCCTCTTGTTGAACGAGTCCTGCGGGTTGCACACCGCCTTCGCCGTGATCACCAGGTTGTCCTCCGGGTCGAAGACCTTGACCACCGTGAGACCGCCCTTCGCCGACACCCCGCCCTCCGTCTCGGCGAAGCCGGGACGCCGCGGCTCGCGGCGGCGGATGTGCTGGAACCTGGCCCTGTACCCTTCCGGGAGTTTCCTTCTCATGCTCTGACCTCCTACAGGTCGTTGATCAGGCCGTTCGGCGAGATGATCGCCAGGCCTCCGTTGTCGAACCGCAGCACCGGGCCGCCGGCCAGCCAGCCGATGACCCGCGTCCTGTCGCAGGCCGCCGACTCGCAGACGCGGTCGAGGGTCCTCTCCTGTGCTCCCGTCAGTGTCCTGCTCATGCCGTCTCCGTTCCTGTTCGAGTAGTGCGCCAGAAAATGGGCCGGGTGCGACCTCGGGTGCCCGCACGACCCGCAGACCCTCACGCGCGGAGCGCCTCGGCCGCCAGGCGGCCGGCCTCCAGGACGACGTACTCGACCTCGGTCGAGTACCCGACGTCGCACCGCGAGCCCCGCCCGACCAGGCCGTCCTGCACCAGCGCCTGGAGGAGCTCGCGGGCGCCCTCGACCCTGCCCGAGGTGCGCTGCCAGTGCTCCCTGGCGATGAACTCGTTGACCGTGAAGCCGCGCCTCCGGAACATCCGGTCGCACCTCTCCAGCATGTCCGACGGCGTCAGGCCGCAGCGCGTCCTGGGCCTCCCCGCGGCGACCTTCCCGGTGCCCGGGTGCAGTTTCCTGCTCATCGTCCGTATCCTTTCGTCGCTCTCTCGATGAACCTGGCGCGCCTGAGCTGCGCGTCCGGGCCGTGCAGGATCTCGACGTGGTCGATCTTGTCCTGCTCCTTGTCGAACCTGATCCCGCAGTGCGGGCAGATCCACGACACCCGGACGCCCGGCCCGAACGTCGGCCGGGGCGCCCGGACCGGCCGGCTCGCGCGCTTGCGGCGCACCGACTGGTACCTGCTGGGCGCCACCGACTTGCGCCGGAGGGTCCCCAGCGGCGGGTCGGGCATCCCGGCGCGCCGCGCCGACTCGAGCACGAGCCACCTGAAGATGCCCTGGGCGTACGTCTCGTACGGGTCCATTTCCGGGTGGAACTGCACGCCCAGGACGCGCCCGTTGCGCGACTCGATCGCCTCGACCGTGCCGTCCGGCGCGCGGCCGGAGACCACGTAGCCCCGGGCCACGCGGGAGATCTGCTGGTGGTGCAGGGACACGACCCGCGGGCTGCTGCCGGCGGCCCTGCGCAGGACCGAACCCTTCTTGGCGCGCACGTCGTGGTCGACGCCCCGGTGGCCGTCGATGTGCTGCTGGAGGGCCCCGCCCGCCTCGACGTTGATCAGCTGGCTGCCCCGGCAGATGCCCAGCACCGGCACGCCCTTGTCCCGGGCCATCTCCAGCGCGTACGTCTCTATGAGGTCCCGCGTCTCCGAGACGCCGTACACCTCCGGCTTGGGGCGCTGCCCGTACATGCGCGGGTCCACGTCGCCGCCGCCCGTGAGGAGCAGGCCGTGCCAGTCGCCCTCCTCGATCATCGCCTCCGCGTGCTCGATGTCCGTCGGGCGCACGTCGAGCGGCGCCCCGCCGGCCGCCTGCACGCAGTCCGCGCCCCCGGCCAGGGCCTCCAGCACGAGCACCCGGGGCCGCTCGGGCCCACGCTCTCTCGTCTTCCTACTCTGCGACATCGCCGTCCTCCACGATCATGAACATGTTGACTGCCCCGAGCGCCTTGATGAAGGACTCGGAGGTCCGGCCGGTGCGGACGGTCTGCCCGCTCCACACCAGGGCCCTGCGGCGCATCTCGCGCCTGAACTCGGCCCGCGTCTTGTACGGGGACCACTGCGAGGACCTCACCGAGTCCTCGACGTCCCGCCACGTCTCGCCGGACGACACCTCGCCGTTCGGCCACAGGAGCTCGATCATGAGCCCACCAGCGCGAGGTCACCGATGGGCGTCGTGGTGCCGTCCGCCCGCGTCACGTAAAGCTGCGTCTCGTTGAGCACCCCGGCCGGCTCCGGCTCCGGCCGGCGACCGCGGGGCGTGGACAGCTGGAGCGCCCGCCTCTGCATGAACGCGACCGACTCCTCCGGCAGCCCGTGGGACCGGCACGCCGTCAGCAGCGACCCCAGCCCGGCCTGCTCGTCCGTGACCCCCTCGTGGGCCAGCGTGAACGTGGACTTGCAGAACCGCACCCAGTGCTCGATCTTGCTCCCGAGGACTGTGCCCTGGTGGAGCCGGATCTCGAGCGTCCCCTGCCTGCCGTAGCAGTTGCCGTTGACGTTCTTGTAGCGGTCGATCCGCGCCAGCCCGGTCTTGGTCGCGTTCTCGGTCGGGTCGATGCCCTCGACCCGGCTCATGTCGCTCTGCGTCAGGTGCGAGCACCACCGCCCGTCCCGCCGGCTGCGGGCCACCGTCAGGTCGATCGTCTCCTGGTTGTTGTACCAGGTCCGGTACACGTCCTTGATCTTGCGCGGGCCGTACCCGCGGACCTCCAGGTGGACGTGCAGGCCGCACGTCGAGTCCGCCGTGCACCCCGCGGCGCGCAGCACGTCGCACGCCTTGGTGATCTGCTCGAACGACCCGTCCTCGAACCGCATCGGCGGGGAGACGAGCTCGCCGCCCGCCGTCACCGACGCGTCCGGCACTATCTTCCAGCCGGCCCGGACCTGGTGGTTGTAGTTCTGCTCCTGGCAGTCGATCCCGGCCTCCCGGAGCAGCTGGGCGAGCGTCCCCCGGTCGGGCCGGTCCACGCGGCCGGACTTGAAGGAGTACTCGATCTCGACCCCGAACTGCAGCCGCGCCGGGTTCTGGGCCGCGCGCCGGTTCCGGGCGCGCTCCTGGTAGTACTCGGTGTGGCAGGTGACGCAGTACTCCGCGCGCCCGCTGGGCCGGATGTAGAAGTTGTCGCGGTCGAGGGGCCGGACGCTGTCGCAGCGCGGGCAGAGGCGTCCGGCCAGCGCGGGGCCCGTCGACCCGTCTGGGTGCCGGCGCCGGAACTGGTAGACGGCGTTCGGCCAGTGGCCGACGGAACGGCAGTCGTACCTGCTGTCCCAGTAGACCCACGTATCGCTCGGCACCAGACCTCCGTTCGCTCAGATTGGCTTGCGGATGCATTGTTGCGGGTCGGCGCGGTCCTCGCAACCCCGGCGGTCTGCGTTAGTCCAACGCTAACGTGAGGGGCCGTCGTCCCCGGGACTCAGTCCCGGAGACTCTCCATCGTGCCTCGGAGGTCCTCCGAGTCCCAGTCCGTGTAGACGTCCCCGGTCGTCTGGATCGAGGCGTGCCCGAGCAGCCGCTGCGCCGCCTTCAGGTTGCCCGTCCCGTCGAGGACCCGCTGGCCGGCGGTGTGCCGCGCCTTGTGCATGCGCTGGCCGGAGGTCGTCCCCCGCTCCACCACGCCGGCGTCCGCGAGCCTCGCGTACCACCAGAGGTGCACGCCGTGCGGGCTCATCGGCTCCTTCGTCGTCCCGCGCCTGTGGAGCAGGTAGTCCCCGGGGTGGCCCCCGAGCTCGGCGAGGTCGGCCCAGAGCTCGTCCCCGACGATCGGGACGGCGTGGTAGCGCCCGCCCTTGGTCTTGAACGACACCATCCGCCTGACGGTGTCGAAGCACACGAGCTGGATCCCGCCCAGGGCGCCCTTACGCAGGCCGTAGACCAGCAGCAGCCTGAGCGCGATCCGGTCGCGCGGGCCCTCGGCCGCGGCCAGGATCTGGTCCACCGTCTCGCGGTCGAACGTGGTCCTGGCGTGCCGCTCGGGCCGCGCCCGCTCGATGGGCTTGGTCGGGTCGCGGTGCAGCCGCTCCCGCTGGATCAGGTGCTCCATGAGGCCGCGGACCACGCTCATGTTCCGGTTGAAGGCGTACGGGGTCTCGCCCCAGTGGTCCTCCATGAACTGCTCCATGAGGTCGGTGCCGTCCGGCGGCTCGAGCCTGGACACGGGCGTGTCCGCCCCGAAGTGCCGCACCAGCTTCGCGATCACGGCCGAGTACGACTCATAGGAGGACGCGGCCAGCCGCCGGCGCTTCGCGCGCAGGAACGACTCCGCGCCCTCGCCTATCGTGTACTCGCTCATGCCTGGTATCCTACTCCCGTCACGTCCCCAGCACCTCGCGCAGGCGCTTCTGGGACTGGGTGCCGCGCAGCGGGATCCAGGGCCGGAGCTCGTCGAACAGCTGCTCGGTCAGGAGCACGTCCTGGACGTTGTACGCCCGCATGCGGTCCCAGGCCTCGGCGTCGCCGCCCTCGCACTTCGTCCAGAGGCTCATGCCCTCGTGCTCCATCTTCTCCCCGAGCTCCAGCCGCTCGGCGACCGACCCCAGCTTGTTGGAGGAGAACGCAAACTCCCGCTTGGCGATCTGGTACAGGTCGATGTGCTGGAAGTGGCTCGGCGGCCTGTAGCCCGCCAGCAGGAACTCCGTGCCCAGGTGCTTGATGTCGAACCGCTTGGAGTTGTACCCGACGATGGCGTCCGCCTCGTCGATCAGGCCCCAGGCCGCCTCGATCATGTCCGCTCGGCCGTCGTGGAACTCCGAGTAGAACTCGACCCCGTCCTCGCCGGCCCACTTGGCCGCGAAGCAGATCGTGCGCTTGGGCTCCACGATCTGGTTCGGCGCGATGTTCTGCTGCCAGGTGCCCCAGGCCCAGACCAGGTTGGCCATCGTCTCGATGTCGATGACCAGGATCCTCGGCCCCCTGTCGGCGTCGATCAGCCGCAGGCCCGACGGCCGGCACGACCGGCGCACGCCGTCGAACAAGACGTGCTGCTCGCGGCCGTTCCTCACGCCGTTCGAGTACTCGTTCCCGTCCACGACGCCGTGCCCGTACCTCTCGTGGTAGACGTGGTCCCCGATTCGGAGGTCGCTCATGACTGCTCCCATGACTTGAATGTCCTCGTGTAGTCGTAGAGGTACTCCCGCTCGCCGATCGACTCGCCCAGGGCGCCCGGGGACCCCTCGAGCGAGCGCCGGAACCACGTCGCCAGCCAGCGACCGGACGTGACCGGGCAGCACTTCCCGATGAGGGCGCCGGTCTTGCCGGTGGTCTTGTCCGGCCAGCGCCAGTCGTCCGGGTACCCCATCATCCTGGTCAGCTCGCGGATGGTGAACAGCCTCGGCTCGGACCAGTGGATGAACTCGCGCACCGCACCGCCCGTGACGACCCAGCCGTTCTTGTCCGGCGGGACGCGCCTGGGCCACGAGAAGCCGCGGTAGGTCGATCCCTCCCGGGAGACCTTCCGCACGCCGCGCGAGCCCGCGAACTCCGGCGGGTGGTAGTCCAGCCAGTCGAACGCCTGGCTCAGGTACCACTTCGGCTGCATCCCGCGCTCGCACGCCTCCCGGATGACCCGGCTCAGCGTGCCGTCCTTCGCGAAGTGCTGGTCGACCATGCCGTCGGCCCTGCGCAGGGCGGCGGCGTACTCGCTGGCCGGCCCGTAGAGGTAGGCCTGGTCGTCCCAGGTCTCGTGGTCGAGGCCCATGAGGTCCGCGAGCGCGTCGTAGTACGTCACGACCCGCCCGTCAGGCGTGTCCTCCCGCCGCGGCTCGTCGATGCCGAACGGCACCCGCGAGAGCACGAGGTAGTACCTCGGGCGGTACTGCGCCGAGCCGACGCTCGCGCCCGACATCATCACGTGGTGCAGGTCGTACCGCTGGCCCGAGGTCTCGTCGGCCAGCTCCCGGAGGGCCTGCATGAGGCCGCGGCCTTTCTTGAAGGCGCCCTGGACCGACTCGAAGGAGATGATCTCGGCGCCCCGCTCCCCGTCGGCGCCCCAGCACAGCGCGCCGTACTCGACGAGCTTCGCCATGCAGTGGTTGATCGGGTTGTCCGGTCCGCGCTCGTTCCGGGTGTTCATCATGGAGAAGCCGGCGCACGGCGGCGTGCCGCACACGACGCCGGCGGCGCCCCTGGCCCACTCCTCGGGCAGCGTGCCCTCGTCCTGGCGCCACCCGTCGCCCAGCAGGTGGCGGTTGCGATCCACGACCTCGTCCCCGAACCCGCCCTCGAGCGAGACGCGGTGGACGAGATTGAACCCCGCCTGTACGGTCCCGAGGGTGAACGCACCCGCGAGGCCCTGGCAATCTACGAAGTTGATCTCTGACATATCTTCCTGTCTCGTGTGGGCGGTCGGGCCGGCGCCCGCGAGGCGCCGGCCTCCGCTACATCCTCGCGCCCTCGTGCCTCTCGGCGTTGCGTCGGGCCTTGTACTCGAACGTCGCCTCGAGGTCCTCGTCCGACAGGCCCTCCACCAGCGCGACGTTGAACACGAACTTCATGATGTCGACTAGCTCCTCGGCTATGTGCTGCCGCGGCTCCACCGACATCCCCATCGCGTAGCCCGGGATGCCCCGGTGCCAGGGCTTCCACTCGAAGCAGTCGAGGACCTCCGTGAGCTCCTTGATCGCCGCGAGCACGTTCTCCCTGACGTACCGCGCCCGGTCCTCGCCCAGCAGGGCGTGGGGGTCCACGTTGTAGACCCCCCTCTGCTGGGCGAGCTGCTGGTTCAGGTACCCCATCCGTCTAGAACGCCGGGGCCGGCGGGGGCGGCAGTGCGGCGCCGTCCTGCGCGGGGGCGGCGGGTGCCGCCGGCGCGACGGGCGCCGCGGGCGCGACCGGTGCCACGGAGACCGGCGCGGGCGGGGCGCCGGCGCCTCCGCCGACGACCTTGGCCTTGTCGAGCTTGTTGCGCTCCTCGCCCTGCCAGGTGTCGATCGACAGGGTGGCCTCGATGACCTTGCCGTTCATCTGGCTGGCGATGGTCTCGACCGGGTTGGCGCCGGGCGCGGAGGCCAGCTGCTGGAGGTACTCGGTGGTGAACCCGAACCCGTTGAGGATCGGGACGGTCTTCCACATGGCGGCCTCCGAGAAGGAGATGGTGCCGGCCATGACGCGCTTGCCGGCCAGCGGGCCGGCTGCGATCTTGTAGACGGGGGTGATGGTCGGGCCCTTCTGGCTCGACTTGACCTTCGCGGCGGTGCACTCGAGCGTGTACGTGCCACGGTCGAGGACCGTGATCTCGGACTCCGCGCGATAGTTCTGAAGTGCTGCTCCGAGGTTGAAGTCGGACATGTTTCCTTCCTGTTCGTTTTTCTCTGGCTGAGTGTTGGGCTAGGGCAGCTCGGTGTTGGCGAGCCGGTGCAGCTCGGACATGTCCGGGTTGAGGATCGTCGGCCCGCCGAGGCGGCCCGTGTTGTCCTTCGCCACGATGCCCGACGTGGGCTGGACCAGCAGGTTCCTGGTCGTCTGGCCGGTGGAGTCCATGCCGAGGTGCAGGTAGCCGACCGCGTCGAACAGGTACGCCGAGGTGTCCCTCAGCTGGCCCTGCAGGAGCGGCTTGACCCGGCCCTCCTCGGCCCGGGAGCCGGCGGTGAACGCGACCACCTCGATCGGGTTCTGCGGCTGGAGGGTCAGGTCGCAGCAGTCGCGGATCATGGTCTCCAGGACCCGCAGGACCTCGCCCCAGTCGTACTCCTTCAGCTGGCTCGTGCCGGCCATCTTCGAGATGTACCGCTTCTGGCCGAAGGTCAGGGAGTCGAACCCGAACGACTTGAACGGGTGCTGTCCCGACTGGAGCCACTGGTACACGCGCTCGATCTTGTCGTACGTCGTGGCCGTGACGATGCAGTGCGTCCAGTCGCCGGGCTCCGGAGGGGCCTCGGCGTCGACGTCCCACTGCACCTTCTTGGCGGGCAGGTACCTCGCCCGGCCCTCCAGGTCCAGGATGCAGACCGGGGCCGGCATCGAGCCCAGGAGGTACGTCTTGCCGACGCCCGCCTCGCCGTGGATCAGATATGTTGAGCTTCTCTTCAAGCGTCTTTCCCTCTGTTTCTCGGCCCCGTGCGGGGCCGTCAGGATCCTACCTAGGCGGCCCTGTCGCCCTCGTCGAGTATGCCCGCGTACCTCTCGAGCGGGTCCCTGACCTCGAACTGGTCCGCGATCTGGCCCTCGTGGTCCGCGTCGTCGTCCACGTTCGGGCACAACCTGAAGAACGGGCAGCTCCACGAGCAGTCCGAGTTCGGGCTCGGCGGGCAGAGGAAGTGCGGGTCGCCGCCGGCGTCGAGCGCCGTCTCGGTCGCGCGGATCTCGTCCGCGATCGCGACCACGTGCATCCAGTGGTGCCTCAGCTCCGACATCGAGTGCTTGACGTGGATCCGGTCGTAGAACGGTCCCTTCGCCCGCGCGGTCCGCTTCGACTTCAGCAGCAGGTTGAAGAGCACGCCGCCGGCCCTGCCCTGCGCCTCGTCGCGCGAGTAACCCTCCTCGAGCAGCGCCAGGAACTCCACGAGGTGCTCGGTCAGCACCTGCGAGTTGATCCGGAGCTCCGGCAGGTGCTGCTTGAGCGAGCCGACGGTCTTGTGCTCCAGGTTCAGGAACTGCCCGAACTCGTCGTGGTGCACCTTCGCGTCCAGCTTGGACAGCAGGGTCACGTCTCGGTCGGCCCCGAGCGGCGCCTTGCGCGCCCTCTCGGCCTCGACCAGCGTGAGCGCCTGGTCGGCGCCCGTCTCGGCGAGCCACTCGACGTAACCCTCGACCATCAGCCGGGCCAGGCCGCACTCCTTGCGGATGTCGTCCTCGTGCTGCGGGGCGGTCTCCAGGTCCCGGGCCTCGGTCATGTTGACCGTCGTGACCGGGTCGCGCCTGAGCTCCGGGTCGTAGTAGTCCGCGAGCGCGTCGTGCACCCGGTTCCCGATGCCGGTCGGCCGGTTGAACTCGACCTCGCTGCGGCGCCTCAGCCCGCGGTACTGCCCGAGCCACCAGCGGCGCCGGCAGCGCCTCCAGACCGCCATCTCCGAGTTGGTCAGGAGCTTGGTCAACGGGACAGCTCCGCCCAGATCGAGAGGGCGACCAGGAACACCCAGATCGCGAGGCAGACCAGGAACACGTCCCTCGCCCACGGCGCGAGCCAGATGGCGTGCCCGTTCGTGTGATAGATTACGATCTTCAACTCAGACCTCCACGTTTCTCAGGCCGGACATGGCCATCAGCAGGTAGTGCGTCGCGAGCCACCGGACCCGCGCGTCGTCGGCGTCCACCTGACCGAGGCGCCGCCACTTGCCGTCCCAGACGTACTCGAGGTCCCAGTGCACGCCTACGCCCCTGGACGGCATGAGCTCGTGCGCCTCCTGCGCCCTCGCCCACATGTCCGCGTCGTGCACGATCTCGTCGTCGACGCCGAGGCCGTCGAGCCCGAGGGCCGTAAGGATCGCCGCCATGACCCGCGTCTCGACCGCCCTGTACTCCGGCAGCAGCCTCTTCAGCGGCGCCGGGACGTCCTTGATCAGGGCCTCCGAGTCGTCGTGGTGGAGCGCCGCCAGCTGGTCCAGCGCGGTGCCGCCCTCGTCGCGCACTCGCCTCTGGACGAGGCACGCGTGCTCCGCGACCGTGTACGGCAGCCTGGACTGGCCCGCGTACCGGTGCTCCCTCGAGAGCCCCACCGCGATGTCGTCCAGGTTGATCCGCCTCGGGTCCGGGCGCTCGAGGTCCAGGTACTCCCCCGAGTACAGCTCGATCTCGCTCACCGGTCGTCACCCGGCACGAAGACGTACTGGTCCACGCCGTTGTAGGCGACGCGGCCGACCCAGTCGCCGGTCTTCCTGCTGTGCAGGACGACCTCGGCCTCGACGTCCTGCCCCTCGTGCTGCCGGCCGAGCGCCGTGTTGAGGTAGTGCACGAGCCCCTTGACGTCGTGCAGGTCTTGCTCCGTCATTGATAGTCCTCCACGCACACGCCGCAGTACATGTCCGGCCGCGCGTTCTTGACCTTACCGCAGTCCGCGCAGGGGTAGAGCCGCTCCCTCCAGCCCTCCGCGCCCAGTCCGCGGGAGTGCTGCCCGTTCGACGCCGTCGAGCGGGCCTCCTGCTCCGGGGACCGCTCCTGCGGCCCGCGGTCGTCCACGAGCGTGCCGGCGTCCATCGCGCCGAACACGACGTGCAGGTTCGCCCCGACGTGGGCGAGGTGGTGCAGTCCCGAGTCGGCGGCGTCGTCCTCGCCGTCGAGCCACGCGCCGACGTGCCGGCGGATCGCCGCCGCGTACGTCGACATGTAGATCGGGATCGTCCTGTAGTTCTGCTTCCCGTACTTGGTCGCGCCGTCCTTGAGCGCCCAGGCGATGGCCTCGTCGGCCGTGTTCTCCAGAAGGTCGAGCGGCGCCTTGCCGTCCCTGGTCGCCGCGTCGACCTTCGGGTTGGTCTCTCCGTTATTCGTCACGGAGAAGATACTACTAGACCCGGCGGGGGCCTCCCGGGTCCGAAATCCTGGCGGTGAGCTTCTCGACCCGCCTCCGCGCCAGGCGCACCAGCCTGGTCAGCAGCCACCTCGTCAGCCAGCTCACGGCCGCACCAGGGCGCGCGTCAGGGTCGCGTGTACCTCGCGCGCGTCGTCCAGGAACTCGTCCAGGTCGGTCACGTCGGTGCCGTGCCCCATCTCGGCGAACGCGTCGCGCGCCACCCTCAGGAAGTACGCGCCCTTGTCCGAGAGCGCCCTGAGCCTCTCCAGCTCCAGCCGGTCCACGTCCCTCCGCAGGGCCGCGGCCGTCTCCTCGATCTGCTCCTCCGTCATCACGTGAGCAGCGTCCTCTCGGCCAGCCGCACGGTCTCCTCCAGGTCGCCTATGACGTAGGCGTCCGGCCGCGACAGCATCGTCTGGATCACCACGTCCTGCCGGCGCGGGTAGTCCGGGTGCGAGCCCACCACGATCGGCTTGTTCGTCATGGACCACGCACCGAGTTCGTACAGCGAGATCGGCTGCAGGGTCTCGGCGCAGAACCAGAACAGGATCACGGCCGCCTTGCGCAGGTGCCTGTGCTCCCAGTGGATCTGCTGCACCGTCATGCCGGGGTCGGACGTGTCGAAGTCCGGCCTCCGCGGGTTGTACACGTCGAACGGCACGCCCGCCATCCCGGCCCTGTGGTGCTCCCTCTCCAGCATGTCGACGGCGTCCGTCTGCCAGTCCGGACAGCCCGTGATGCCGCCCGCCAGGAAGACGGACTTGCGCCCGTGAACCGCCTCCTTGGGCGGCGTGATCGTGCTCATGTCTCTCCGTTCGTCGTTCGTCCCGGTCCAAGCGCCGGCGCCCACACGCGCTCGTCCAGCGACCTCAGGACCGTCCTGAGCGCCGCCACGGTCCCGTGGTACGTCACGCCGCCGCTCGCGTAGCGGTAGCCGTCGCCGACCCGCTCGACGCCCGTGACGCCCGCCTGCCACTCCTCGAGCGTCATCATGCCTCCGCCACGTGGATCAGCTCCGCGAGCGCCTCGGCGTTGCCCATCGCGTCATTCACGGGGTTGTGGTCGTGCTTGGTCACCCGCAGGCTCTTCCATTTCTGTGTCTGCTGGAAGTCCCCGCACAGGCCGGCGTAGAAGTCGCCGATGCGCCTCGCCGAGTGCCCGAACGGGTTCCGCCCGAGCGTCTTGTCGAAGTAGCACGCGACCCACATGAAGTCGTACGCCGGGTTGTCCGACACGAAGATCGGCCGGCCCTTCGTGACCCGGCCCAGCCACCCCTCGAAGGCCGACATGACGTCGTGCTCGTGCTCGAACTGCTTGTGCTCCGGGCGCTGTCTCTCCAGCAGCCGCGGCTTGGCGGGGTTCTCCGGGTCCGGCTCCGCGTCCCACAGCACGCCGTGGTACGTCGCCCTGCTCTTGAACTCGACCGCGCCGAACTCCGTCATGACCCCGCCGTGCGGCGAGATGCCGGTGGCCTCGACGTCTACAAGTATCAGTCCCACTCCGCGTCCTCCCAGATAGGTTTGTGCTCGGGCTCGACCTGGCGCCACGCCAGGTCCTCCCACGGCTTACCGTCGAGCATGGCGAACAGCACGCTCGTGCAGGCCCTCGACCCTATGAAGTACAGCGCCGTCCCCTTTCGGTCGGCCGTCGGCCGGCCCTCGAAGACCGCGCGGCACCGCTTGACTAGCAGGTCGTGCTCCGCCTGGATCTCGTCGCGGACCCTGATCACCTCCCCGTAGACCTCGTCGGGCAGGTGCCCGATCACGCCGACGACGTCCTCGCCGTTCCTGAGGCAGTCCCAGACGTACCTCGCGGACAGCTGGGAGCGGAGCCTGTGCAGCCGCACGTACTCGTCCAGCTTGATCTTGACCCGCAGGCCCGACGAGAACCGCGCCACGAAGCCCTCGCTGTTCGGGGCCGTCAGCCGCGAGAGCGCCTCGATGTCGTCCGAGTCGTACGTCCGGGCCCTGGCGCCCTCCCACCGCGTCTCCAGCTCGGGCGGGGCGTCGTCGCCCGTCTCGTTGTCGATCGTGGCCAGGTACACCAGCTCCCGCCGTCCCCCGTAGTCGACCACGATCCGGTTCTCCGGGTAGATGATCTCGAACAGCGTCGTCGTGCCGGCGCGCCAGCGGAGCTCGCCGTGCTCGTCGAGGTACTCCTCGAGCATGATCGAGCCCATCCTGGCCTGCTCCGAGACGAAGCTGCCGCGCGACGCGACGTGGAGCTCCTCGTCCGGCCCCGGGAACATGATCCCGAGCGAGCCGTCGAGCTTCTCCGTCACGGTGAACGGCTCGTCCGGGAGGCCGTCGACCTCGTCGTGGTTGAAGAACTTGGGGAACGGCCTCGCGACCACGTGGCCGCCGTCCGTGACGATCAGCCCGCGGCACATGACCGTCAGGTCCGTCCAGTGCCGCTTGAACTGCGTCTGCGCCGTGTAGTTGTAGATCCTGAGCGGGAACTCTGGGTGGTGCTGGACCTTGAGCCAGCCCTCGCCCACGAGCGCGTCCAGGCGCTCGACGTCGACCCTAGCCATTTTGGCTGTACCTCCCGGTCCGTAGGTGGCTGCTGGCCACGACCGTCCAGGACCACTTGATCTGCCCGATCCAGTCCTTGGCGCCCTCGATCACCTGTGCCAGGTACTCGTCCGTGCGCCCCGCGGTCTCCACGGGGTAGACCTTGCGCAGCCGCGCGACGTCCTCCGGCGTGGTCGGGCCGTACGCGCGCTCAGTCGAGCTATCGACGGACACGGCTGAGCTCCCTCCCGGCGTTCATCAACATTACTCCGGCGATCAGGCCGTCGAGGAAGTGCAGCGTCCCGTCCTCGCGCGTGACCACTCCCACGACCGTCCACAGCCCCGCGCAGGCGAGCATCACCACGAACCAGACGCGCGCGGAGCTAGCCCTCGTCATCGTCGCCCCACCTGACGGCGATCACGTACCCGATGGACAGGAGCCCGGTCGCGACTCCCGCGACCGTCCACCCGACGCCGCCCTCGACGGCGGTGAGCCCGACGCACACGCCGTAGGCGGATCCCAGCGCGTACAGCCCCAGGTCCTTCAGGTCGTCCCTCATGTCGTCAGCATCCTCCTCAGGGTCTCCTCGTCGCGCACCACGTCCTGGAACGCCTCCTCGGCGTCGCCCCCGCGCTCGATCACGGCCTCCTCGACGGTGTTCCGGGCCACCCAGATGATCGGCTGCACGGGCCTGTCCTGGCCCCGGCGCCACACCCGGTCCTCGGCCTGCTTGTTCTGGAGCAGCGAGCCCCGCTGCAGGAACCCCACGTGGCGGGCCCGCGTCAGCGTGACCGACTCCGCGCCGGCGCCGAGCGTGCACAGCATGATCGGGAGCTCGCCGGCCTGGAACCGCTGCACGTTCTGCGCGCGGTCCAGGGGCGTCACGGCGCCCGTGAGCAGCCCGTACGGCACGCCGGCCTTCTCCAGCCTGGCAGCGCACACGTCGATCAGCTGCCGGTGCCTGGCGAAGATCACGGCCGGGTCCTCGTCGAGCTCCTCGACCAGGTCCAGGAGCGCGTCGGCCTTGACCGACGGGTCCTCCATCCTGTAGGTCTGGCGGAGCTTGCCGTGCTCGTCGACGGTCTCCTCGACCACCTCGCCGTACGCCGACGCCAGCTGGTGGAGCCGGAGGAGCTTCGTGATCGGGTCGGTCGCCAGCAGGACGCCGGCCTCCAGCTCCGCGAGCATCTCCTTCTTCATCGCGTCGTACGCCCTGCGCTGCTTCGGCGGCAGGTCCACGTACCTGATCTGGGGCGGGAGCTTCTCCGCGATGTCCGGGCAGACCACCTGAGTCGGCCTGCGGATGAACCTGGGGTCGAGGTACTTGTAGAGCTCCTCGCGCGTGTCGCCGCGCAGCCCGTTGACCTCGAGCCCGCCGAAGTACCCCCACGACTTGGTGCAGTACCTGTCGACCCACGGGCTCTTGGCCGGCCACTCGTCGGGCGCCACGCCGTGCATGATCGACCAGAGGCTCTCCGGCGTCTTGTCCGTCGGCGTGCCGCTCATGGCGATCGAGTTGTCCGCCTCCCAGCTGACCCACCACCAGGCGCGCGTCTGCTTGGCCTTGGGGTTCTTGGCGCGGTGCGCCTCGTCGGCCACGACGGTCCTGATCCCGGCCGCGTTGAACTCCTTCGGCTCCTTCTCCTTGTCGGAGAGGGCGATCGAGCCGTAGCCCGCGAGCCGCGTGTGCGCGGCCAGGCTCTCCCAGTTGATCACCAGGTAGTCCGGCCCAGACTCAATCAGCTTGCGCCTCGTGGCGGCGCCGCCCTTGAGGACGGCGGTCGAGCGGTGGGGCGCCCACTTGTTGAGCTCCTCCTCCCACCCGTAGACCATCGAGTTGTTGCAGACCACGAGGCACGGGAAGACGGCCTCGGCGCCCTCGCGGACCGCCAGCTCCTCGACCGCGCAGATGGCCTCGATCGTCTTGCCGGAGCCCATGCCATCGCCGAGCAGCGCCCTGCGCGCCGTGGCGAGGAACTCCACCGCGACCGCCTGCCGCGGCTCGAGGAAGAGGTCGTCGGGCCCGGGCGCCGGCCTCGGCTCGGAGACGGCGCTGCCGTACACCGGGGTGTCGGTCTCGGAGGCCTGCCTGAGCTCCATGCACGGCCGGACGCGCTCCTCGACCTGCGTGGCGGCCCACGCGTTCAGGTCCGGGCCGATCTCGAGGTGCTCCTCGAACACGCCGCGCAGCGCGACGCAGGTCGCCCACGACAGCGGCGCCCACCACAGTCGCGCCGCCTCGTCCCACTTGCAGCCGGGGACCATCTTGCACAGCTCCCGCTCCCGCCACTCCGACTCGAGGACGATCCTGTCGCCCTGGATCCTGGCAAGCGCCAAGGGGTACCTCCTCGTCTAGTAAATCGTCGCTGCGGACTCTACCGAGAGCTTGCCGGCGAGCTCGGACGGGCTTATCACGCCTCTCAGGACCAGCGCCCTGAGCATGTGCCGTGACGCCGCCCGGCTGTGGTCCTTGCCCTTGGTCCACCAACCCATCGCCCTGAGCTTGGCGTCGGTGGAGAACGACATCACCTCGTCCGGTCTCTGGAGCTGGAACTCCACGTCGTGCCACCTGCACATCCACCGGACCACGCCGATGAACTCCAGCTCGACGCCGCGACGCCAGCCGGCGGAGCTGGACCTCACGGTCCGCTCGGAGATCACGAAGTCCTCGACCACCACCAGGTCCGGGAAGCCGTCGGAGCTGATCTCCGCGACCGCCCACTCCAGCGCCTCGTCGTACGGGACGTACCACGCGTCGTGGTGGCCGCCCTTGCGCCAGGTGCAGATCCCGGTGTCCTTGCCCGGGTCGAGCGAGATCACGTACCTCATCGCCGGCCCGTCCCCTGCGCCGCCGCGAACAGGACGAGGATCACCAGCAGCGAGACCAGGATCGCCCAGTCGCCGCCGCTCACCCGCTCCTCGCCCGCTTCCAGTCGTCGACGGACCAGCCGTCCATGAAGTTGCCCTCCGGCTTGCGCAGGTGCAGGACCGCGCACAGGAGGTTGATCTGCTCGTGCAGGTCGCCCATGTTCTCGCACCGCATGAGCCCGCGGAGCAGCTTCATGAGCCGCTCCCGCTCCTCGGCCTTCACCGCTGCTCCACGACGACCAGGTTCTCGCCCGAGACCTTGACCGTCGACCCGTTGTCCAGCTTGAGGATGAGCGCGCCGCCGTGGAGGCTCGCCGCCTCCACCGTCGCGCCCGTCAGCCTAATCAGCGCCTTGCTCGTCACGACCCCTCCCCGAGCCCGCGGTACTTGCGCTTCGCGCCCCTGGTGAGGGTCGCCCGCACCCACTTCCTGTACTCGCACAGCAGGTGCTCCACGTCCGCCAGGGACAGCCTCGGCTTGCCCTCCCACGCGACGTCGCCCCAGCCGTGCGGCGCCAGCCACGCGTCCTGCGTGTCCCTGAGCCACCGGCAGCACTCCAGCGTGGTCATGTCGGGGCGCAGCCGGCGCGCGGTCCAGTGCGAGCCGGTGTCCTCGTGGCCGCCGTACAGCCACACCCAGACGTCGTCCGAGAGGTTCGGGTAGGTGTACGTCAGGTCCAGGCACACCTGGAACCCGACCATGCCCGTCAGGCGCCGGCAGTTCTTCTTCATGTACTTCTGCACCGGCTCGAGGGAGCCGTCGGTGACGGAGTCGCACAGCTCGTCCAGCTCGCCCAGGTGCTCGACGACGCCGAGGCCGACCTCCCGGAGGCAGCCCGAGACGGTGCCGGTCGACGGCATCCACGACGTGGGGCCGATCGAGTTGCCCGCCTGCCGGTGTCGTTCCAGCGCCTCGCACGCGCCCAGCACGCCGTCGGCGGTGGGCGCGATCCAGCCGGCGGCCCCCGACTCCCAGAGGTCGCGCCTGTTCAGCTGCCTGTACATCGCCGTGTTCAGCAGCCTCTCCGCCCGCGGGGCGCCCGCGTGCGCCGCGAGCTGCGTCGCGAGGTAGACCGTCCCTCGGTCCAGGTCGCGCTGCACGTTGCAGAAGTGGAACCTCTGGAGCGCCGGGTCCTCCGTCCACGGCCCGGGCTCGCCGAGGATCGTGCGCTTGTGCCAGATCGTCTGCCGCTCGACCGCGAACCGGCCCACGTCGTGCGCGCTGAAGTCGTGCGCCTCCATGAGCGCGAACGTCTGGCCGGACCTGTTGATCGTCAAGACTCCTCCTCTGGGTTCGGGCTGCACAGCCTCGATATCTCATCGTACTCCAGCCGCCGGCAGATCTCGTCGCCGTCCCTGGTCACGAAGGTGCCGTGCCTGTGCCGGTCGGGCAGGTCCTCCCAGGGCGTCCCGTCGGCGGTCAGCGCCAGCTTGACGTCGTCCGCGGACAGCCCGTGGAGCTCCGCGTGCGAGTACCGCGACCTCGCAAGCATCTGGACGCTGTTCCGCTCCCAGTCCCGCTGCCGCCAGACGAACGCGTTGGGCGCGTCGTCCGTCGGCACCACGAAGGCGCGGGCGTCGAACGTCGCCGGCCCCGGCGTCCTCGAGGCCCAGGGCAGCGTCGCCTGGTTGAAGTGCGCGGTGAACGCCGACGCCGAGACCGACGCCAGCTTCTGCAGGTTGTACCCGAACCACCCCTGAGTCTCGTGCGTGTCGAAGTCGGTCAGCAGGAACGACGCCTCGTCCGACTGGGTGTAGGCCAGCTTGACGCCCTGCATCTCGCCGATCGTCGCCCGCGTGGCGTGCACCATGGCCCGGTGAAGCCTGTCGTCGAACGGGCGGTCGCACCGCTTGGTCCAGGTGTGGAACGCGCGCCCGTCCACCCGCACCGCCACGCACGACCTCGGCGTCAGGTGGTGCCTGTACGCGTTCTCGTACCGCTTGATGCGGTCACCGAGCCCGTCGCTAGACACCCGCCGCCTCCGCCTCGAGGATCTCCGCCTGCTCGCGCAGGCGCTCCGCCTCCTCCAGGAGCTCGCGCCGCCTCGACTCCCTCTCCGTCGTCACGTCGGCGAACCTCTTCGGGAAGTGGCCCGAGTCGTCCGTGAGGGCGCGGACGTACTCGAACCCGACCCCGAGCACGTCCAGGACCCGGTCCGCCTCGAGGTAGTGGTCCTCGTAGAGGAGCGCGCCGTCCACGTAGATCGCCTGCCAGTCGCCGCTGTCGGTGTCGTCGACTATCTTGATGTCACGCATCCAGCGCCTCCTCCAGCACCGCGCGGGCGACCGCGCGGAAGTTCGGGTCGTTGTACACTCGGCACCTGCCGCTGGGGTGCGGGAGCGCCGTGACGAGGTCGTCGCCGACCTCCGTCCACTCGCCCCAGGGGTGGTCGGGCCGCAGGCCGACCGCGGCCGCCGCGCGCCGGCCGAGGCACACCACGACGAGGCGCTCTGTGGGCTCGTGCAGGCGCCACACGGTCCACCGGAGCCTCGCCGCGGGCGCGGACCAGGGGTACGCGTCCTCGAGCCGCTCGGAGGCGTTCAGGACGTCGAACCGCTCCCTGAGGTTCTCGTACGTCGGCTCGACGCCGAGGTGCCTCATCAGGTTCTGGCCGGCCCGCCCGTTGAGCGGCTCCCGCCAGTTGTCGTCGCGCGCCGGCGCCTCGGCCAGGAGCAGCGGTCTCACAGCAGGTCCCTCTCCGACAGGTCCCCGCGGATCTCCTCCGTCATCAGGTCCAGGTCCACCCGCACGATCTCCTGCGACGGCAGCCAGATGGCCGCCAGGCAGTCCTCGCTCGGGCGGTCGCCCTTGCCGCCGATGTCCACGCAGTACCACCTGTCGGCCTCGCCGCGTACCGCGTGCTTGCGGTTGGCGGAGTGTCCGAAGACCTGCGGGACCCCGTCGTACAGCTTCTCCTGGATGTCGCGCCAGAGGACGCCGCCGAACGTCGACCCGCCGCCGCGGTGCGGCCCGATCGCATCCACGATGCTGCGCGACCCGCCGTACAGCCTGGGCCGGAACGGCGAGGGCGGGTTCGTGTTGATCCAGTCGGCCAGCGCCCGCGGGTCCGTCCTGTCCACCTCGCCGGCCTCCGGCATGTACCGGATCTGCGGGTGCAGGCCGGCGTGCGTCAGGAGCCAGCCGTGCGCCTCCTCGGCGAGCTTGAGCCTGCCCTGGCCGTCGACCTGGTTGATGACCTCGACCGTCTCGGGCGGCGGTGAGCAGTACCCGCCGAACATGTGGCGCGTGTCGATGACCGCGCGGTCGTGGTTCCCCCAGAGCACCGTGTCGACCTCGCCCTCTAGCGCCATCCGCCAGCACTCCAGGTCGCCGACCATGGTGTGCTCGCCGAAGTGCCCGAGGTCGCCCAGCTGGATGACCCTCGCGCCGCGCTCGTGCGGCCGCTCCTGCTCGAGGAGCGCCCGCAGCCTGTCGGCGTGTCCGTGTACGTCCCCGATGACGAGGACCTGGTTTATCTTGTCAGTCATGGCTCGAGATTGTAGCACGTGGCACCACGTACGCGTAGTGCTGCGTCTGGTGGTACGTGAGGGGCCCGATCCTCATCGGGATCGTCCGCTCGTGGGTGCTGTCCACCGTCCAGTCGCCGGCCTCGAGCTTGTCCTCGAGGCCCTGCCGCGTGAACGAGGCCACCGTGCGCAGCCCGGGCGGCGACGCCCGCACTACGATCCGGATCTTGCCCAGGCTACTGGACGGAGGCATCCACGCACCTCGCGATCTCCGTCCTGATCTCCGCCTGGACCTCCGCGTCGATCTCGCTCCACCACCACTCGAAGCCCTGCCGGTCTCCCAGGACCGACAGGATCCAGTCGGCGGTCTCGTAGGACGACTCCCAGATTTCCTCTCCCATCATCCCTCCTTCCTCTCCTGCGCGATCTGCTGCTGTAGCGCGACCGCGTGCTCCTCGTCCAGCTCGTCCTGGAACCGGCGCACCTCCGCGGGGTTGACGTGTACGGCCAGCGTGTTGTTCTGGGCCTTGTAGCCCGCGGCGTTCGCCCCGCCGTGCAGCCCGATGCCGGTGCCCTCGCCGGACGCCGACCAGTTCGTGCTGCCCTCCCAGGCCACGAGGCCGTCGATCACGCCGCCCTTCGTGTGCGAGATCTGGTGGGTGGCGGACTGGCCCACCGCGAAGCTCGAGCGCACCGCCTCCGGCCAGCCGGCCAGGATCTTGCGCTCGTGCGCCCCGCCGGCCTGCGACCGGTCCAGCGTGCCCTGCACGAAGACGTGCTCGTTCTCGATCAGGTTCTCGATGACGGCGTCCAGCTCCTCGTCGTCGTACCCGAACATGTTCAGGCGCAGCGACCGGGACGTGTGCGCCAGCAGGTACGCCAGCGCGCCGTGCACGTCGTCCCTCCCGGCGTAGAGCACGCGATAGTCCGGCGAGTCGTCGGCGTCGAACGCGCCCGTCCTCGTGAACCGCGCCAGGTCGTCGAGCGAGAAGCCGCGCAGCGTCGTCCTGGGGTCCTTGACCATCTCCAGGGCGGTCATCCGCAGTCCCATATGTCCTGCACGTGGCCGCAGGCCTGGCAGACCAGGTCCTTGTCCAGGTACGCGCCCCACGCCTCCCACAGGAGCGCTCGGGGCCCCGCGGCCCCGCACTCGTCGCAGGTGCAGCGGCACGTCAGGCCGCGCTCCGGCCTGCCGCACGTGCAATCAGCCCCGGGCGTCACGCCGACCTCGCCTTGGTCACCGACAGCCTCACGGGCGCGTTGTGCCTGAAGGTCCGCCGGGTCACCTCGTACGCCTGGTCGAGGTACTCCACGCGGTCCCCCTTGTGCGGGATCGACGGGAGCATCACCGTGAACGGCTCGTCCCCGTACGTCTTCAGCTCCACCATCTTCCAGTCCATTCGTCTCCTTACGCTTGCGGCCTCGGCGCCGGGTCGGGGTAGTGGTCCCCCCAGCGGCTCAGCACGTCGGTGTCGATCTCCAGCGGGCAGTCCCCGAACAGCTGCCGCTCGGGCATGACCCTGCGGATCGTCTCGAGCAGGTCGTCGACGTCCTCGTCCGGCGCCTCGAACAGGATCTCGTCGTGGATCGGGAGCCTGATGTACTCGCCCAGGCCCGCGGCGTCGAGCTCGCACAGCTTGAGCTTGATCACGTCCGACGTCGCGGTCGACTGGATGAGGTAGTTCAGCCCCGAGTACAGCTTGTCCCGGTCGACCACCAGCCGCCGCCCGAGGCGCGTGGTCACGTACGCCTCGCCCTCGCGCAGCCTCTGGTGCATCTGGCCCATCAGGCCCTGCATGAACTCCTGGGCCTCCGGGAACAGGTTGTTGTACTGCCGCATGAAGTCCTCGATCGCCTCGACCTCGACGCCCGCCGTCGCGGCGATCTTCGCCGGGCCCGCGCCGTAGATCCGCGCGAACTGCACGTTCTTCGAGATCTGGCGCTGGAGCTTCGTGAAGCCGGACATGTCGCCGTTCGCGTACACCTGCGCCGCGACCCACGAGTGCAGGTCCTCGTCGCGCTGGAACGCCTCGATCATCGGCCGGCACTGCGCGTACCAGGCGAACACCCTCAGCTCCGCCTGCTTGTAGTCGGCCTGCACGATCTTGTGGCCGTCGCGCGCCACGAACGCGTCCCTGATCGCGCGCCCCCTGGGCAGCGTCTGCAGGGCCGGCTCGGTGATGCTCATGCGGCCCGTCCGGGCCGCGAGCGTCCTGATGTTGCACCGCAGCACCGAGTCCACGTTCATGGTCAGGATGTTGTTCAGGTACGCGCTCACGAGCCGGGACTTCTTGCGCCACTCCCTGAGCGGCGGCATGATGTCCGGGAAGTCGTCGTGGAAGGCCTTGAGCGCGTCGTCGTCGACGGAGACCTCGCCCTTCTCGGTCCTGAACGGCCACCACGTGCCGAGGGGGCCGCGGCCCATCTCCCGGCCCCTGGCGTCGAACAGGTCCCTGATCTGGCGGTCCTTGCTGGGCTCGCACGGGATCTGGACGCGCAGGTGCTCGAGGTCCGAGACGTACTGGGCGCGCGTCCGGGCGACGTAGTCGAGGTCGACCGCCATGCCCTTGATGCGCGCCGGCACGAGGACCTGGATGCAGCCCATCTCGATGTCGTAGATCTCCCTGTACTTCTCCTCGATCGTCGGCCACAGCTCCTCGGCCAGGGCCGCGGTCAGCATGGTGTCCATCGCGGAGTACACGTAGTAGGCGGGGTGGTCGACCGGGATCGTCCCGAAGTCCCAGCCCCCGGCCTTGAAGGCGTCGGTCAGGTCGTCCTTCCCCAGCAGCGCCTCGGGCCCGACGAGCTTCGCCGCGAGCGGCTTCAGCCCGATCCTGCCCGCGGGGTTGATGAGGTGCGCCATGACCATCGTGTCGTCGACTTGCACCTGAGGGACGTGGACGCCGTCCATGTCCAGGAACGCCAGGTCGAACGCCGAGTTGTGGAAGACTATCCGCCCGCGGTACGACGGGAGGAACGCCTTGACGGCGCCCCTCCAGTCGTCCCACGGCAGCGCCCAGCCCCTGCGGAGGTCGCCCAGCTGGAACAGGCGGATCTCGTCGCGGCCGAGCGTGAGCCCGGTCGTCTCGATGTCGCACCCCAGCCAGTCCCGGCGCTCCCCGAGCCACGCCCTCAGGTCGAGGACGTCCTCCAGAGAGTCCACCAGGGTGACCCTCGCGTCTTGGGCCAGGCGCGGCACTACTTGCCGGCCCGGATCTTGGCGGCCGACACGTTCGCGTGGAAGAACGTGTGCGCCACCAGGATGATCACCGGCGCGAACGCCGACGCCAGCCCCGTCACGAGCTGCGCCGTGTGGTCCGTGATGAACCCCTGGGTCACAGCCAGGCCGACGATCGTGGTGATCGCCGCCATGATGGTGGTCACGTTCAGAGAGAACGTCTTGGTCATGGTACCTTTCTCGAGCCCGTCAGGACTCGAAGTTGGACTTGCTGGTCAGCCTGTCGCAGCCGGCCAGCGTCGTGATGTACCAGCGCTCGTCGGCCGAGTACTGGTCCAGCGGCCCGGCGGCGCCGGGCGTCGTGTTGTACACGAGCTCGGCCCTGCCCCGGGCCTCCTCGTAGGTCTCGCCCCGGAAGCCCAGCGGCTCCGTGACGTCCGTCTCCCCGTCCGTGGGGCCGAGCCTCTCGGCCAGGTCCAGGTTGCGCTCGTACACGTGCAGACTGTACGCGTGGTGCCGCCAGGAGGCGAGCTCCACGCCCAGCACGTTCGCGACCGTCCAGCCCAGCTGGCAGAACATGAACCCGTCGTACGCCAGCCCCAGGATCACGTCCTGGGAGCGCATGGTCGTCGACAGGTGCAGCCCGTCGTCGCGCAGGCGGAACCCGAAGCCCAGCGTGCACGGCAGGTCGCGCGTGTCCGTCTGGTCGTACAGCGGGTCCCAGACCTGCACGACGGCCTGCCTCGAGTCGCGGTCGGAGGTCAGCCTCCTGACCACCGTGTCCATCTGTGGGCGCACGCGGGGCCCGTAGGCCCCGTGCAGCACCCCGCCGTCCACGAACCTGCGGAACGCGCCGCTCGCGGACACCAGGAGGCTGGGGCTCGCCAGGCCGGCGCACAGGAGCAGCGACTCGGCCGCCCCGATCTCCGGCTTGATCCCCCGGCCCACCCCCACCGGCAGGACGCGCGTCGTGTCCTCGACCTGGAAGCACGCGTCCTCGATCTCCCAGGTCCTGTACCCGCGCGGGCTCGCGGGCGAGCCGTTGTGGAGCACCTCTTCTACTATCTGCGTGTACCCGACCCGAAGGTCCGGCACCGACGTTGGGTGTAACCTCATCGGTTTCGAATCCTACGGTCCTCCCGGGCGAAGGCTCGGCGGTGAGCCGCGTCCTCCTCCTGGGCCTGCGCGTAGGTGATGAGCCTCGTCGGGTCGTCCCCGTGCCGCCACGGCCACCACGCCAGGCTCGAGAGCGCGGCCTGCACCTCGAAGATCGTCTGCGCCTCCGCCGCGCGCCCGGCGCACGGCTCGTCGGCGCACGCCGCCTCGAGGTCGCCCGGCTCCCGCGTCGCCAGGACGCACACGGCGCCCCGGTCTCTCAGGAACAGCTCGACGCACTCCTGCTCGGACAGCGACATCAGGCTCTCGCGCCCGAAGATGTGCGGCCACACCCGCTCCCCCAGGAAGTGCCGGTCGCAGACGACCGTCCTGCCGGCGCCCGGCTCGTAGTCCATGAGCGGCTGGACGTACTCGTCGATCGCCGACGAGCACTTCGGCCGCTCCCAGTGGATCACCTCGCCGACGCCGTAGAACCCCGGCTGCTGGGTGTGCTTCAGGTAGTTCGCGAGCGTGGACTTCCCGGTCCTGTCGACGCCCTCGATCACGTACAGCATCAGATCCTCCTCTCGACCAGCGTGACCTCCACGCCGGCCTCCTCGTACATGCGGAGGGCGCGCTCGAAGCGCAGCCGCCACCTCGCCGCGAAGCCCGACTCCTCGTCGCGCAGGCACACTACCCGCGCCACGCCCGCCTGGATCGCGAACCCGGCGCAGCTGTCGCACGTCGGTGCGATCGACGCCGGGTACGTGTACAGGGTGTAGCCGTCGGCCGGCTCCCGCGCGTGGAGGATCGCGTTGACCTCCGCGTGCACCACCCTGGCGTACTTCTCCTCCCTGTCGGAGTACAGCTCGTCCGAGTCGGACGTGTTCCTCGGGAAGCCGTTGTAGCCCACCGAGGCGACCGTCCTGTCCGGCCTGACCAGCACCGCCCCGACCTTCGTGCTCGGGTCCTTGGACCAGTAGGAGACGAGCTCCGCCATCTCGAGGAAGCGCTCGTCCCATGCCTTTTGTTTGTCTGTCATCGGCCCCAGATTTTACCGCCCGGGGTCGTACGCCGACGGCGGGACGGGCGTAGGATACCCTATACCCCCTCGGGCGGGACGGTCCCGTGGTGGGCGTGATTTTCGACAGGAAAAGGAGTAAGATTGAGTAATGAGGAGGATCGCTGGGGCGAGCTGCCGACGCTCTACCAGCAGCAGATCCACAGGAGCAAGTACTCTCGGTGGCGCGAGGACGAAGGCCGTAGGGAGACGTGGCCGGAGACGGTCGACAGGTACCTCGACCAGATGGAGCGGCAGGCCGGCAAGCACGGCACCACGCTGGGGGACGTGCGCGACGAGCTACGCGAGGCGATCATGGCGGCCCCCCACGAGCCGGGCGGCGCGCTCGGGTCGATGAGGGCCGTGATGACCGCCGGCGCGGCGCTCGAGAGGGACAACGTGGCGGGCTACAACTGCGCGTACCTCGCCGTGAACAGGCCGCAGGCCTTCGACGAGGCGCTCTACATCCTGGCCTGCGGGACCGGCGTCGGGTTCTCCGTGGAGCGGAAGTACGTCGGCCAGCTCCCGGAGGTCCCGAGGCTGTACGAGTCGGACACGACGATCGTCGTGCGCGACTCGAAGATCGGGTGGGCATCGGCGCTCAGGCAGCTGATCCACCTGCTGTACTCCGGCGTGATCCCGAAGCGGGACACGTCGAGGGTGCGCCCCGCCGGCTCGAGGCTCAAGACCTTCGGCGGCAGGGCCTCGGGGCCGGAGCCGCTCGAGGAGCTGTTCCAGTACGTCATCGACGTGTTCAGGGCCGCCCAGGGCCGGAAGCTCTACACGATCGAGTGCCACGGCATCATGTGCAAGGTGGGCGCGGTGATCGTCTCCGGCGGCGTGCGCCGCTCGGCGCTCATCAGCCTGTCGGACGCGGACGACGACCGGATGCGTGACGCGAAGTCCGGGCAGTGGTGGGTCGAGCACCCCGAGTACAGGCTGGCGAACAACTCGGCCGTGTGGGAGGAGCGCCCGCCCGTCGCCAGGTTCATGGAGGAGTGGGCGTCGCTGATCCGGTCCGGGTCAGGCGAGCGCGGCATCGTGAACCGCGCCGGCATGCGGAAGATCGCCGCGGCGAACGGCCGGCGCGACCCGGACCACGAGTTCGGGACGAACCCGTGCTCCGAGATCATCCTGCGGGACCGGCAGTTCTGCAACCTGTCCGAGGTGATCGCGCGGCACTCCGACTCGCTGGCCGACCTGGAGCGCAAGGTGCGCCTGGCGACGATCCTCGGGACCATCCAGAGCACGTTCACCGACTTCCGGTACCTGAGCGCGGCTTGGAGGAAGAACTGCGAGGAGGAGCGCCTGCTGGGCGTCTCCATCACCGGCATCATGGACCACCCGATCCTGAGCGACTTCGGCACCGACACCAAGGAGCAGCTGGAGGCCATCCAGGAGTACCTCAAGGCAGTGGCGATCAGGACTAACGAGGAGTGGGCGGCCCGGCTCGGGATCAGCCCGTCCGCCGCGATCACCTGCGTGAAGCCGTCCGGCACGGTGTCGCAGCTGGTCGACGCCGCGTCCGGCATCCACCCGAGGTGGAGCCGGCACTACGTCAGGACCAACCGCGGCTCGAAGCTCGACCCCGTGTCGAACTTCCTCTGGGCGCAGGGCGTCCCGGCCGAGGACGACGTCATGGACGACCACAACTGGGTGTTCTCGTTCCCGATCGAGGCCCCCAGGACCGCCGTCCTCAGGGACCAGGTCACCGCCATCGACCAGCTCAAGCTCTGGCTCAAGTACGCCGAGCACTGGTGCGAGCACAAGCCGTCCATCACCGTGTACGTCCGCGAGGAGGAGTGGCTCGAGGTCGGCGCGTTCGTCTACCGGCACTTCGACCGCATGTCCGGGGTGAGCTTCCTGCCGTTCTCGGACCACGTGTACGAGCAGTCGCCCTACCAGGAGATCGACGCCGCGACCTTCGCGGTCAAGGCGTCGGAGATGCCCATGCGCCTCGCGTGGGAGAACCTCCAGCTCTACGAGAGCGAGGACTCGACGACCGGCTCCCAGGAGCTGGCCTGCGTCGCCGGCAACTGCGACGTCCCCTAGAACGCGAGAAGGCCCGGAGCTGAGAAGTGCTCCGGGCCTTTCGCGATACCCTGGTACTCAGCCGACGCTGATTCTACACCTTCTCGTGCGTCGCCACCCAGCAGCCGTCCTCCGTCTGG